>Ga0180431_10000021_pt1 | contig 200108 bp, 260 predicted proteins | sample SS_ome_11_FD_132459 | JGI IMG/M metagenome (GOLD analysis project Ga0180431, IMG submission 132459) | Hypersaline lake sediment archaeal communities from the Salton Sea, California, USA - SS_1_MS_1 metaG | ecosystem: Environmental > Aquatic > Non-marine Saline and Alkaline > Hypersaline >...
GCCGAGGAAATCTCCTGTGCGGAGGACACCTCTTGCAGAGGACTCGGGTCTCCGGGATCAGACGGGAACTGCGACGGATCTCCCGCGCTAGGAGCTACCGCGCTCGGAGCCTCGTCACAACTGAGAGTCACCACGGCTTCTCCGTCTCCTACCTCGCTTACGTAGGTACCGCCTTCAGGCGAGCACTCGGATCCGGACTTCGTCCACGTATTTGTGGCGAATACGGCGTTTATCTCCCACTCGCCGTTGTTCCACAGTATCCAGACGTCGTCCGGGCCGCCTTGCCGATTATCCCACCAGCAAGGGCCTTGGACGGGATTCCAATAGACTGGGTGCTTCTTGTTTATTCCTGCATAATTGGTGACTCCAGATATCTCTACGCAGAGCGTATCCGGAATCTTGGGGAAACAACTGTTGCACGCATTGGACGCGTCTCCATGAATCTCCGAGGGGGCTTCAAAATCGGATACCGTGCTGGACACTTCCTGTTCCGATGAGACGATCTGGGCCTGAGAAGGCTCTTGGTACGGCGAAGGCTCCTGGTACGATGATTCCTGTATGGATGAGATCTCCTGTGCGGAGGACGGGTAAATACCGGTACAATCAGCGCAGTTGTCGTAGGTCTGCTGAACGGTTATGGCGCTTCCGACGTAGTACGACTCCTCGCACACCACCTTGCACACGATCCTGTAACACCTATCGATGAACGTAGGCTTGATGATCTTGCCCTCTGCGAATTCCGTGGATAGATCGTTGGTTACCACGAGATCCGTATCCGTGAATACCTCGCACTTGTCCTCGTCGCCGACCGTTACGACTGCGGACTCGCCTCCTCCGGAATACAGGCCAGTGGGATCGCACGGATCCGTGCCTCCGGTCATCAAGGACCCGAAATTGACGGTCATCTTCCATTCTTCGTCGAACTCGTCCCAGTAACAGTCGACCTCACTCAGTCCTTTGTTGAAGGCCGATACGTCCCAGTACCTGTAAGAATACTGAGCATTCCATAGTATGTCGTACTCGTCCGGAGAGGCAGATCCTCCGCCACCACCATCATGGGATACGTGTATCATCTCGGGTATGATCGACGGAGTGTCGCAATCAGGCTGCCAGCTCATTCTCTGTATCTCCTGCTGGCAGGGGCGTAGTAGATAACAGTTTCTATTATCGATGGAGGATCCTTCTTCACTGGACGCGGACGGATACTGCAATGCGCTGGGCGCCTCGGATGGTGCGGAGGGCAATTCCGATGGTGCGGGGGGCAATTCCGATGGTGCGGAAGGTACCTCGGACGCAGCGGATACAACGGACAATGATTCATCCGAGCTGAGCACTACGCTGGATATCTCCGAAGATACGGAGCTATCGGAAGATACGGAGCTATCGGATGAAGACTCGGATATGGATGAGGACGAGGTTTCGCAGGCCTCGCAGTCAGGATAGATGCCGTCGACGTCTTCGTGGCTCACAGGATCGGAGACATAGCCCGCGAACTCATAGCAGACGCCATCGATCTTGATGACTTCTCCGATCTTTCCTGGTAATATTACTTCCGACATCTGCTTATCCTACCATATAATAAAGTCATTTACAACGTATCCTATCCGCCTCCCGTTTCCGAGGACCCGGACGAAGAAGGCTGAGGTCCGCAGGGTTGCGGGCAGTTTTCATATCGATAATCATCAGGCGCTATCAAAGTTATTCCCTTCACCTGAGCATATAGGCTAAGCGACGTATTTATGCTCGTAGCCGGAGGTATGCAGTCGAAGAGCTTCAGACCTTCTACTTCGTTGCAGCAGTAGTAGTTCGTCTCGCTTCCCGCCGGGGCCCCGTTACAGTCTGACGCTACATAGAAGGTCAGCTCCACTCTATAGCATTCGCCCGGCTGGCATGTGGGCTCGTACGCGGACGGTCCCTGGGACGTTTCCGAGAACAGACTCTCAGATGCCTCGGACACGGACTCCAGTGAAGAGGACACGGCGGATACAGACGATGATACGGACGATTCAGATGATGATACGGACGATTCGGATCCTGAAGACGAGCTGGTGCCGCATTCCACGTACAGAGCGTGGTTGTCCGGAGGCGTAGGCGGCTGCTGTCCGCTACCCGTTCCGCTTGATACGACCTGAATCTCAATATCGGACGAGCTGGCTCCTTGAGGACCTCCTCCGGGCACCGTGCTTGATCTGGAGCCTGTCTGCTGAGATGATTCTTCCTCGGACAAAAACTCGCTGGAGGATCCCAATGTCAGAGACTCTAGGGAAGACTCACCAAGAGACTCTTCGGACAAGGAAGAAGATACGATAGGTTCCTCCAGAGACACCTCGGAAGACTCTTCGGACAAGGAAGACGATGATCCTGAAGGAGGAAGCCCCTCACAACATACAACGCCTCTGACAAGGACCTGGGCCGTTGGAAGACCTGCATTCACTACGCCCAGTACCTGGAACGCCACGGGCATGTCCTTACACACAGCTGTCTCGTACGCGGTACAGGCCAGGATGGCCCTTTCATCAAGACATGCCTCGTTCTGCTGTACTCCTAGTACGAATCTGCCTTCTATGGCGTTGTTGACCGTATCCCTGGGGAAGCCGTCATCTCCGGGAAATCCTCGTTCTTCACTCACCCCTATGAGGTTGGTGTACTTCCACAGATAATCGGGACAACCGGGAAGGCAGCAAGGACAATCCACGTCCAGGCCGTCCGGTCCTTTCGGTCCCTGCGGTCCGGGAGGACAGTTGGGAGGACACGGAGCAAGCCTGGCCGGCGCTCTCTTGAGACCTGCAGGAGGCGGTGCAAGAGCGCCACCGGCGGCTCTGGCCTTACCAGGCGCCGGTGCGGGATCTCTCTTCTTGTTTACCTTTGGTGCAGGCATTACGGCAAATTATCGCACTCCTCTGCGCATAGATTCACGTTACCGTCCAGTCCCGGAGGCCCTACAGGTCCCGGAGGTCCAGGACAACATGGTCTCGGAGGACACGGCGGCGGAGGCGGCGGTGGGGGAGGCGGAGGCGGCGGTGGGGGAGGCGGATCGCTTGGCGGAGGCGTCCTGTTGTGAGCCAACAGGCCATTCGCGAAGTACGTATGGCTATGCTCGATTCCCCACAGGTTGTAGACCTGTATCTCGCCTTCGACGTAATCCCAACCAGTGATCTTCAGCCAATTGCCTTTGTCGGTACGTACGCTGTCGCCTATGGCTATCTGTCCGACGTGCTTGAGGTAAGGATACGCCTTCTTCGTCATGTCCGGCTCCAAAGAGCACCACAGCAATCTACCGTAGGACTTCGAAACCCACAGAGGATGTTCGTCGGTCAGCTTCAAGCAGCCGTCTTCGCCGAACCACAGGTTGTAGTAACCCTCGCGCACCGGAGTCTGTATCTCCAATACCTTCTGGCCGGCAACGGTGTCTTCACGCTCGTTCCACGAAAGCACCAGATCTCCGACTTCGACGTCCTCGATGTTCTTCGTGCTTCCGTCTGGAAGAGTAATCGGAGTGCCTGCCAGGAAGCAGGAGCGGTTATGTGCCAGGATCCTGTTGGCGAAGTACGTATGTGTATCCTTGACGCTGGAGAGATTGAACGTCTGGATCTCTCCTTCGACGTACTCCCATTTCACGATCGTACCGTTTTCGCCGCTGTCCATGAAGATCTGATCCATCGCGGCCAGTTGCCTTACGCCCTTCAGATAGGGGTAGAACTCGGCCGTCATCTCGGGATCGATCGACGCCCAGTAGTCTTCTCCGTCTTGCTTGTGCACACGCAGGGGATGTTCCGCCGTTACGTTAAGGACCTGCTTCACGTCGTTGTCGTCGATGAAGAACATCCTGTAGTACCCTTCGCGGAGAGGTGCCTCTATGGCCGTAACCAACGCAGGCTTGATCTCGTCGTCGCTCCAGCTGAGGACCTCTTCCCCGGGCATGACGTCCTCGATAAGCTTGTAGGAGCCGTCCGGAAGAGTGATCATGGTTCCCGGCAGGAAACAGCATTTGTTGTGCACGAGCATCCCATCGGCATAGAACGTATGGGTACCTTCCACGGTGTCTACGTTGTAGGTCTGGATCTCTCCGTGAACGAATCCGATGTGCATGACCTGGCACCACCCATTGTTGGCGGTCCTCACCTGGCAGCCTACCGCCAGCCGTCGAATGTCCTTGAGATGCGGGTACATCTCTCCCGTTCTCTGGGGATTGGCCGAGAACCATCCTTCGACGCCCTCGTCCCTGGCGTATACCGGATGCTCCGGGGTAAGCTGCAAGATGGTGTCGTCGAACATCGTGATCTTGTTGTAACCATTGGCCAGAGGAGAGGTGACCGTCAGTGCTCGGGCCTTGACCTGCTCTCCGGTATCCTCGTCCCAGGACAGAAGCTCGTCACCGATCTCGACGTCTTCGATGTTCTTGGAGGATCCGTCGCCCATCAGAACCTTAGTGCCCGGCAGGAAGCACTTATTGTGCACCAGAGTCTCGTTGGCGTAGAAAGTCTTCGATGGTTCCACGCCTATGAGATCGAATACCTGAGTCTCTCCTATGATCCTCTTGATGCTGCGTATGCGTCCACGGGCACCGCTGACGAGCTGTACCTTGTCTCCAACCCGCATGAGCAGTATGTTGCTCAGTTCCGGGTTGAGATGGTAGCTCATGTCGGGATCCATCGACGCCCAGTACCAGCGACCTTCCTTGCGAACGCGTACGGGATGATCGGCGGTTAGTTCGATCTCGAATGAGTGTCCCTTGCCTGTGTATATCTCGAGGAGGACGTGCTCCGAACGCTGTCTTACCTTGATATCGGTGAGCTTGCTGTTCGTCTGCTTGTCACGCATGCAGTTGTAGGACTTGAGAACGTCGCCTGGCTGAAGCTTTTCGACCTCTTTCTGCGTTCCGTCTGCCATGCTGATCATGGTACCGGCCAGAAAACACCCGCCTTTGTTGTGAACGAGGATGTCATCGGCGAAAAACGTCATGGTTTTCGCTATTCTGGCCAGATTATAGGTCTGAATCTCGCCTTCGACCACCTCTATGTCGTTTACGACGAACCATTTGCTGTCGAAACGGCTATAGAGCTCGTCTCCAACGGCCAAATCAGGCAACATCGTGCCCAAATAAGGGTGATTTTCGAGTGATTTCGCCGAATCTACGGCAATCCAGCCTTCCCGGCCCTTTTTTCGGCCATACAGAGGGTGATCCGGGGTGACGTGGAGCGTTCTGTCGTCCATTTCGACCCTTGCATACGCCTCTGCGACGGGAGATTCGACCTGTTTTACCGTATCGACCTCCACTTTTCGGGTGGCTTCGTTGAAAGACAGGATTTTATCGTTGATTTCGACCGTTTCTATGGGTTTTTCGGTGCCGTCTGCCATCTGAATGCGCGTTCCGGCAAGGAAACAGGCCCCTTTGTTGTGGACCAGGAAGCCGTTGACGTAATAGGTCATAGTCTTCTTCACAGACCACAGGTTGTAGGTCTGAATTTCGCCCTCGACGGCCTCGATTTCGGTGATTTTGGCCCTTCCGCCGCATTTCACCAGCATATTTCCGACCTGAAGGAGCCTGGGACTGCGAATATAGGGGTGTGCCTGCTGTGCGTCGAACGGTTTTACCGCCGCCCACACGACGTCGTCGTTGTGAAGCACCGCCAGAGGGTGTTCTCCGGTAACCTCTAGGTCTCCGTTGTCTGTTTTGACCCTGAAATAGGATGCATGCGTCGGCGATTCCACGCCGGTAACCGTTCCCGGCTCGTCTTCCTCGGTAAGTTCGTTGTAGGTAAGGACCTCGTCACCTACCTTCACCTTTTCGATGGGCTTCTCACTGCCATCGGCCATGGTGACGGAGGCTCCTGCAAGGAAGCACCCGCCTTTGTTGTGCACGAGCACGTCATCGGCCAGGAAGTTGTTGTGAGGAGCCACTCCCTTGAGGTTGTAGACCCTGTGTCCGTGCGGCTTGCTTATCCAGGTGACGGACGTCACGAGCTTGTCTCCGAATATGGTCCTGACACGCATTCCGTCCGTAAGCGCTTTGTCGTCCAGCTCCAGTCCGGGGTTCTCCTCGGCGCCCTTTTCCGGACTGACGCACCGCCAGAGACGGGTACCATCGCCTTCAATGGTCATAACCGGGTGATCGGAGGTAAGCTGCAGACCGCTTCCATCCTCGAGATGGATCAGAACGAGCTCGTCGGCCTCCAGCGTGTACACGGCCCGTACCTCGGAAGGAGCCCACTGCTCCAGCGACTCGTCCAGTGACATAACCATGTCTCCCGGCTTCACCTCTTCGATACGGACGTAACCGTGATCGTACATCTTGATGAGAGTACCGGCGGGGAAGCACCCGCCTCCGCCGCCGTTGTGTACTAGAAGGTTCTGGCGGAAGATGTCCGCCGACTCCACGTCGACGAAGGTGCAGTTCACAGGAGTGTCCGTGACGATCTCCTTGACCGATCCCACTGGGAACCAGCCTTCCTCGAGATCGTACAGCTCGACGCCTTCGGACAAGCCTCTGTGTAGCTGGATCCAGTTTCCGGCCTTTGCCATGAACTTCGTCACTGACGGGAACACGTACTTGTCGTCGATGATGACGAAGTGCGATACAGGCTTCAGCTGGGCCGCCGTGATGACGTCCCTTTCCGGCTCCTGGGCCTTGGTATCGAAGCCCCAGACCTCTTCACCCTTCCTGGGGTGATCGACTCTTCCCGTTATCTCGGTATACTTTACGATTGGCGTATCCATGTCGATCTCCCCCTATCCGATGTTGAAGCTACCGCTGTTCCGGACACCGTAATCGCCCCAGAGCTCGTAGTACTCGTCAGGCAGCCACGAATCCAGTCGGCCGGTCTCTTGGTTCCAGAACACTCCGGAGTATTGAACAGGATGGAAATACCAGCCGTACTCCCCGGTGACCGCATCTCTGCGCCAGTCCGCGAAGTACTCCTTGTATCCCTCCCACTCTCCGGTGGCGGGGTCCGACAGTCTGTCTCCTCGTACGTCTCCGAACTCGTCCAGAATGTCCAGGCCGGAAACTATTCTCAGGTTGGGGTCGTCGACGTACCAACGATCGCCGTCCTGAGCGCCTTCCACGAGGTGGTTCCAGAGGCTCTCCGCCTCTTCGTCTATCAGCCTGGTGGCGAAGATAGCTACCTCGTCCAGAGTGGCGTCCAGATAGTAATCCGACTGTCCCACGGGATTCGGAGGAACGGGATAGAACGGAATGCCGCTGCTACTGGATTCCTCCATGATGGGAGGATCTTCCTGAGAGGAGCTGCCGACGTCGAACGTCCGTCCGATGTTCATCGGGGCCCAGTCTCCGACACGGCCATCGCTCATCAGATACGGCATGTTTCCACGGTATTCGTCCTGTTGTACGTAAGCGGATACCTCTTCGCCGTCGATGAATATCTGAGGGGCCCCATTGTAATAATGCTTGGACCAGCTGACGGTGATCTGGTGGAAGCCGTCGGTATCCGTTATGGCGTCTTCCGATATGGCTACGAACTCCTCTATGCCGGCTTCCCTGTTCGATACCGTGGTAAGCGAAGTGACCTCGGCGGACTTGGGATGAGGATCGGCGACGGGAGTGCTGTCCGGATTGGGTTTCTCCGCACTCGGCAAATACTCGTCGTAGAAATGCAGCGCCGACGGAGGATCAGCGTCGGGATCGTTCATGACGTACCAACTCTCCGGAACGAAGGGTTGGTTGTCGTCCGTCCACCACATCGCGTTGACCGCATCGGTTCCCTTTCCGAGGAACCATCCGAACCATCCGCTGTCCGGATGCGTGTTCTGGTAGATGCAGTATGCTGGATTGGATGCCTTGCGATAGACCGGCCTGCCGTTCACGGTCCACGTCAGAGGATACGGCGTGAGCACGGGGGTGTCCCCATATCCGTAGTAGTCCTCGAACCACTGACTCGGTGGTATGATGTCGGTCTGTCCGGGATGCCATTCCGCGAAGAAGTAGTTCTCTTCGTGGTTCGTTCCCTTGCCTATGAACCATGCGGCCCAACCGGGCTCCCACGGAGAATAGTCGCGATAGATGTAATAGTCCGGGTTGGCTCTGTTCTGCCATATCGTCTTTCCGCTGCCGCCTTGCAACTGCGGGTAGTTGAATATCTTCGACGATGGTCCCGGATCCGCTCCGAGGGACGACACGTAGAAGCTCAACGGGAACTCGTCGTCGTTGAACACCGCCCAGTACATGTTGGCCGGCTCGATGGTCTCGAAGATTCCGAGAACCCACTGTGCATAGGATTCCGAAGCATCTACGTAAAGCTCGAGGTCGGGGTTCTCGGTATTGCGCCATATCGGCTGACCGGCTCCCTGCCACTTCGTGATCTGTATGAGGCCGTTGTCGTAGAACTCCTCAGACCTGCGGGCTCGTATGGTATCGTCCTGGAATCCGAGATACTGCATGGTCAGCCAGGTGATGGGCGGCTGAGCGTGCTTCATACGGTAACTGTAGTAAAAGCCGTTGTTGTAGTCGGCGTCAAGACCGAGTATCCAACCATCCCAGCTGTCGCCGGCATGGAACATCGTGTAATCCCTGTCGAGAGCTACCTTTCTCCATACACCGAACGTGCCCTGATTGGAGGTGACGCTCCAGGTCATGTCCGTGGAGGGGTCCGGGGCTCCCGCTCCAAGGATCGCGTCCTTGGCGGCGGTCCAGTACTCTTCCGGTACGTAGACGCCGTTGAAGTCGATGTCCAGAGCTCCCGAGCTGGAGCTCTCTTCCGACTGGTCTATGGGGAGGCCGTCCTCGTTGAACAGCTGAGCGTTCTCGACCTTTATGTTCGGGAACGGCAGCGAGGGATCCTCGTATACGACGCGTGCGGTATCCCAGTCATCCTGCGATACGTAGTAGCCGTCCACTGCTGGGAATCCCGCTCCCTCTATCTGCACGTAAGGGTATGCGAACTCCGGAGTACCGTCGTTACCGTCTATGGAGACGAAGTCGTACCATCCATTGAGTTCCGCTATGGCACACTCGGATAGCGACACGGCGCCGTACTCTCCCCAGCTCTGCTCCTCTTCGGAGTTAGACGAGTTCAGAATCTCGTACCCTTCCTCGCTGACGTACACCCCGTCGAAATCTCGGATGTTGGCTCCGGAAATCTCGGCATAGTCATAAGGATTGCTGATAAGTTCCGTGGTCCTCTCGACGACGGTATCGGCTCCTTTGCCCAGACGCACTTCAACCTGGTCGTTCTCGTTGAAACCGACCCAGTACTGCTTTCCATCGGCCTCGCGCCATTTGCTGAGAACCGTCTGCCGGGTTCCTGTGGAGCTGCGCTTGACCGCGAACGTCGCCGCGAACTTGTAGCACACCTCTCCTCCGAACACCTGCATGTTCAGGAAATCGTCCTGTCCGCAGTCCAGGTAATTGGACTCGGCTCGAACGAATTCGGCTGCATAGGTGATCTCCTGGCTACTGTCCGAGGTGGCCTGCTCGTCGCCGGAACTGCTTCCGGTCTCTTCCACTGGCTGGTAGATGTAGCCCTTCTTCACGACGCCGGGAACACCGAACGTCGGGAGATTCTCGGTCTGTCTACGGAAGGCGTTGAATCCGTAATCACCGGATCCTTCGTCGAAATGCCACAGACCCATGGTAAAGGCATCCGGATCCAGACGACGGCCATAGCCGTTGTTGAATGCATAGGCCTGCTCCGCGGCGCTTCTGACCCTGTTGCTGATACGCATCTCGGAGAACAGGGCGTCTATGCCTTGATTGGTCTTGTACTTGTCCCAGTAGTTCCCGATCAGGAGATTGGACTCGATTCCGTCGTTCGGGAAGACGGTTGCATTCGCGTCGAAGCCGTATACCGGATCCTGCTGGAGGTTGACGGACAGCGTCATTCCAGTGTCTTCGGACCAGGTAGCCACTACGTAATACCACTCGTCCTTGGTCCACTTGTACTGAGATGACTGAGCGAATCCCCAGTCGGAGAAATCGCACTCCTCGGAGGGCGTGAACCCCGGATTGAAAACATGCGTGTTGAAGCTCAGCGGGCCGCCCGTTATGGAGCAGGAAGGATCCGCCGGCAACATCTGAAGAGTAAGCTCGTCGCTGATCCAGCGGTACTCGTCGTTGATGACTAGACGGTTGATCTTGCTGAGAAGACATGCGGATGCCGGATAGGTGGCTCCCTGGTTGGATCTGTCTCCGCCAAAGATATTTATGGACGGCGACCACCAAAATTCTATCGTCAGTTCTTTCTTCCCGTTGAGAGGGTTCTCGGGATACCGGTGAAGGATGCCAGGTATGACGGCAGCGACGTTGTCGAGTATGCCCGATCGAGTGCGTATGCAGCTGTCCCCCTCATCAAGGAAAAAGCCTGGCTGCAGGCCGTCTTCCGCGACGAGCTGGTGCCATGCTCCCGGGGTTACGCGTGCGGTGAATTGAGAACCGCCGTCGTGTCCGTATATGCTGGAGTCCGCGGCCTGAGGATCTCCGGCCTGCTGCTCGAACTTCCAGAAGCCCCTTATGGTACGCCAGTGCGGCATTCCTTCTAGACTGTAGAACCAGTCTATCTCGGGCGGCGATAGTCTATAGCCTTTGACGCTCGGCAGCGCGTAACTACGGTCATACATCTCTCTCAGGAATCGGTCCAGATTCTCTCGAGCGAGATTATACTGATCGTATTCTTCCTGCCCGAACGCACCGAATTCCGGGAGATAGAAGTGATCATTGACCGTCTTCCTCGGATTGTCTGGATTGCGACGTGTCATTTTCTATTTCTCCTCGAATACTGAATACGCGTATTCACTTTTAGCTGAACCAACCAAAGGTCTGCGCACCTATTTCAACGTCTTGATGCCATGGGGTGACGAACCATCCATGCAAGGCATCACACTTGTTTATGTCAAGCTCGGCCGGTATACGAACCGCCGACACGGCGGGATCGTTCGGGTAAAAGACCGAGTAAAGAGATGACATCGAATCCACCTGATCCTGCTCCGGCAGTTCGTGGTCTACGAAGGCATCCCAAATAAAGTACAGTCTGTAGTCGGAAACGCCAAGCGATAAATCACCATCGTAATCGGCACAGTCCAGAACGGGTAGGTTCTGGACCGTCACCGCGGGATCGTTGGGATATACCAAAGCGTAGAAGGACTCGAGGTCGGCTATCTGCTCCTCCTCGGTCTTGCCCTTGTCCACGAAGGCGTCCCACAGGAAGTAAAGACGATAGTCCTCGACTCCCAGGCCGCCTCCGTCGAAATCCGATGTACAACACAAAAATGCCATTAACCGGCCCCGCTGCTACTTCCGTAGGAACAGTCCTCGACCGTCATCACGATGTCGTCCAGTCGTATTAAGCTGGCCAGTCCCGCATTTGGGTTCTGGAAATACGGCTGACCACCGCTCAGGGTGTCGGAAAGTCCGGAGTTATAGGTAAGTACGACGGAGGTAGTTCCCGGGTTGGAGAACTCTCCGAACAATTCTATCGTGGACACTCCATCCTCAAGACACTCGCGCTTGGGCCACTCGCCTCTGAAGTAGACGCCCGTTATGGTGTTCGGCAGGAGATACTCGACGCTGCTTGAGGATCCTTCCAGATAGAAGTCCGTCAAGGCGGTCTCCTGATCCAGTGGATGCGGATTGCTTCCAGGAACGTAGTCGTACTCCAGGACTCCTTCATTCGTGTTCATGGCAAGCGTCGGATACAGGAACACCTGCACGGCCTCTATGCAGCAATACTCGCCATTGGCGACCCATAGACCGGGGAACACTTCCTGAGTGCCAAGGACCTGGGATGCGCATAGCTGAGATTCCGTCAGGACACAGTTCGAAGACGCCTGCTCGGCGAAATCGTCTATCGCTTCCTGCTCCGTGGCTCCCGTTCCGTTGGTCGTACCATATACGCCTCCGGGACATCCCAGGGCAGTGCATATGTCCACGGCACTGGACGAATATAGAGCGGAGCTGTCTTCCTGAGCCGAGGAGAGCTCAGCCGCGGAGGAAAACTCCTCTACGGCCGAGCTGATCTCAACAAGAGAAGACTCTGGTTCTTCGGATGAAATTTCCGGGGCCCCCGATGAAATGAACAGAGCTTCCGATGAAATCTCGACTACCTCCGATGAAATCTCGACTACCTCCGACGAAATCTCCACGGCGGAAGACACCTCTGCTATTGCCGAGGAAGCCTCTACGAGGGCTGAGGATACCTCCTCCAACGCGCTGGATATCTCTTCGATGCCTGAGCTGGTCTGAACGAATGCACTGGATATCTCTTCGATGCCGGAGCTGTCCGGAGCGGTGTAGCTGGAGGCTATTACGGAAGGTTCCTCGGCACTTATCTCGGAAGCGGACGAAGCGGCTTCACAGCCGTTGTCGAAGAAGTAATGAGGTCTGTCCGCTATGTCCTGGCTGTATACAGAGAGAAGGCTTGCAACGGAATTGACGGGCACGTCCGGCTCGATGAATATCCCTCCTCGGACACGCTTTATCACGGGAAAGGTTCTGGTCGATTCGTTTGACAGTCTATAGGTGATCTCACCGGAATACTGCCAGCCTGTCTTAGGCGGCCTTTCGCCGACTCTCCTGCCGGTCACCTCGTCTACCCCTATCTCTATGAAGGAGATGTACGAGTCGACGTCGTACCGATCGAAAGTAGGGGGCTGACATCGATACATGTCTACCCAGTATGCCGTTCTTTGCTTGATGACGCCCATATGCTACCTGAAATAATAGATCCGATCCTCGTCTTGACCGTAGACTGGATCGGATAATTCGACTACTTGGAAGTTCTCGATCGGTATCCTCTGAATATATGCGTTTTCCCGGACGTCGTCCAGTACTTCGGCAACAACACTGTTCATATGGCTCATCGATCGGAACAACATGGCTACGGTACTCGCCCTGTACAGTTCCCCCTGGGCGGAAGGGATGAGAGGGAGTACGTCAAGATCGGTCAGGGACGCTACGGATACTAGCGTCCTCGCCGGGAAAATCGTGAACAGAGGCTCTTCTCCGCTGCTCTCCGCAGAGCTGTCCTCCGGGGCGGGCGTTTCACTGGTATCCGACGACGCCGTAGAGCTGCTTTCCTCCTGTCCCTCGACTTCGGACTCTTCCGATGGGGACCCCACCGAGCTGCTTCCCTGCTCTTCGACCACGGACTCCTCCGCAGACGAACCTTCGGAAGTGGCGGAGCTTGTCGCATCCTCGGCCGCTGAGCTGGTCGTCTCTTCCATGGAGCTTCCCGCATCCGAAGATTCCTGGGACTCCGAGCTAGACTCTTCTTGAGGCTCCGCGCTGGAATCCTGCGGAGGGGCAGGAGGTATGGGAGGGTTGGTCGGAAGATCCTTACACACGAATACGTTGGGGTCCTCGGAACCCGTCGGGGTAACCTCGTAAACAGCCAGATAGCTGTGAACCACTCTGTTGTAAACCTTGTATATGGTCAGGTCCATTTAGTCCTCAACACGTTGTAGAAGTTACGGAAGGCGCAGGGAACAGCCCATCGAGAGCATCCCAGGAAGCTCCTGACGGCGGAGTGGGAGTGTCCTGGAAAGAGGCCTCGTAATAGAACGGGTAATCTCTGTATCCATAATCTATTATCCATGCAGGTCCTACGGGATCCCAGTAGATGGCCCATTGGCTGTCGACCTGCTGGACGTACTGCGGGCGTCCGTTCCTCGTACCGTTCTCGCAATAAGTCCCGTCGCATCCCGTCTCGCCGGCTCCCGATACCGTGTACCCGGCACCTCCACCGCCTCCGCCCTCGGCGGATGAGCTGGTCTCTTCCTGCTGGCTGCTTGTCTCGACTGCGGAAGAGGTCTCGACTGCGGAAGAGGTCTCGACTGCGGAAGACACCTCTTCCAATCCATCATCTATCTTGAATTCCGCCTCGAAAGTCCATGTCTGAGATATGCTTCCGGACACACCGTTCCATCTGTAATATCTATAATAACCAACATTGGCGGAAAGGTCGAATACGAAGGGGTTGGCGCTTCCTCCCTGAGGATCGCCTATGTCCGTCCAGTCCGATCCGTTGTTCGATCCCTGCACCTGCCATGTTCCGAAGTCGAAAGCGAACTCCCTTGTCACTCGTATCTCAGATATATATCTCGGCTTTCCGAAGTCGAATTGCACGTATCCGGAAACGGAGCCACTGGGCCAGTAGAAGTCGGATGCAGTGCCCCCGTTTAAGAGATTGTTGACGTCGCCCGAAGCTGGCTGCGTGGTGGTAGCCGTTATCGTAGATTGTCTGTCACCCGTGCCTCCCGGATTCGAGTAGGACGTCGGAGGAGGAACGAATGGCTCCGACGCGGAGGACTGAGCCTCCTGGGCGGAGCTGATAGCGGCATCCATGGAACTGACTTCCTCGGCGGTCATACTACGCATACTGGAGATCTCTGCGGGACTGCTTGTCTCTTCCGGAGGCGGGCTGGGAGATACGTTTCTCGTTGCGGCCAGCGCCAGGTTGTCTCCGAAACTTGCCACCGTCGTGACCACACCCGTAGACGGGTTTATCTTGACGAGATCTGCTGTGGCGGATCCCGTGACGAGGTTTCCGTAGAGCTCGTTGTTGTAATTGCACATGTCTCTCATGTTACCGGATGGCGACGTTGCTACAGGTGTTCCGAGAGTGGCCGTGGCAAGCGTGATGGGATAGATATTGTTGGATACCGAGTAATACGCCGATCCATCATCCATGACCGCCATTCCTTGGCCCTGGCCTGCCGTAAGGGATCCTACCAGCGTCTTGGAAGCATCCGAGAGATCCAGGCTGTACAGGACGTTGCCGCTGCTGTGCTGGTTTCCAGTGGCGATGTAGGCGTTTCCATCGTTGTCTATGACCAGTATAAGTACGTAATCACCAAGGTTTCCTATATAAGTTCCTACGCCTGTGTCTCGATTTATTTCCCAAAGGCCGCAGTTGGCGGGATCATTTGACTCAGCCATGTACAGCTTGCCCGTAGTGGGATCCAAAGCCATCGATCTTATGTAAGCGGAGCCGGAGGCGCCCAACAGAGTCGTGCCCCCTGTTGCTGCATCTACGGTGTAGACGTCTCCTGCCGTATTCCCGGTATACATCACTGGGACGAACGGCTCTGCGCTTGACTCCGCACCCTCCTCGGAACTAATCCCCTCTTCCGCGCTGGATATCTCGCCTATTCCGGAGGACGTCTCCTGAAGGCTTGATACTTCCGCTGGCGAAGATACTTCCGTGGGTGAGGAAACTTCCGTGGGTGAGGAAACTTCCGTGGGTGAGGATACCTCTGCGGCACTGGATACTTCTACTCCGGAGGACACTTCCTGCAGACTGGATATCTCTACTGGAGACGATATCTCTGCCGGTGAGGATACCTCGTCCGCACTGGATTCCTCCATGGGAGTGTCTCCGCAGCAGGCGATGGCCTCGGCGAACAACGCCTGTCCGAAGGGACCGCCGGCATCATACTCGGTGTATATCTGGGTGACGAACTGCTCGAGATAAAGCCCCATGTCCTGGCAGGACGAGCTGGCCCGCTCCAGTAGATCGGCGAGATCGGTCACCGTAGTCACGACGGATGGTATGGCATCTGGAACGCCGTTGTCTATACAGGTCGTTATCGGAAACGTGCTGAGGCACTGCGTGAAGAATACCTGAGTCTCTCCGGGAAGCCATTGAAGATCTCTGAAGTAAGTGCCCGGCAACGGACTGTCTCCGCCTTCCACGACGCCGAGCAGTATCCTCGGAGCCGCCTGCAGAGGATACAGCGTCCCTCTCACCAGATCACCGGACACCAGCCCGTCGGATATGCTTCCGATATCCGCCGCCTTGGTTATCTTCCAGGCAAGTATCGTGTCAGGGCTGCCGGCATCCGGGTAAATCGCTACGTACGGATGATCTATGGTATCGCCTGGCTGAACGTATCCGGTCATCTCGGATACGGGGACGTTCGCGGCAACCATGAAAGAGGTGTCGTCTCGTATTCCCTGCCATATCGGATATCCGTTGAAGAAGCTCGTCGTCCTCTCGTAATCCTGAACGCCGTGCTCGTAGTCTGAGTCGTATATCAGATTGACGGACTCAAGTGCGCCGGATGAGCCCTCCCCTTCTCCGTAGGATATCGCCGTGGTCTGCGTTCGTATCGTCGACAGCTCGGGGGCTTGCTGATCATACCTTCTTATAAACTGCCATAGATGTTCCATTATGCTTCCACCACGATTATTTCCACCGGAGGCAGTTCGTTTATACGGGCGACGTCCTCGATGGTATGCTGGACCGACCACAGGATCCTTTGCCAGTTCTCCTCAAGAATGGCCTTGCTGTCGAAAACCAGATCGAAGAAGTACTGTCTGAAGAACGGGGTCTTGTCGTCTGGAGCTTCCGCTGGATATTCCTGAAGATCCGCATAACTGGCTACGTGAACGAAGATGTCTTGAAGCTCCGTATCCAGAGGAACGAGGGGGATTCTCTGGTAGACGAAGACCTGGGCCGGTATGTTGTTCGTCGTCTCGGATACCCAGACACGGAGCCGTTGACGGAAGTCATCCGTCTGGGTTAGCTTCTTCGACAACTTTATACTGGCCATTTCATGCTCCTGCGAAGGCGATTACCGCCGGCCCTCTCAAATCGACTAGCCTCTCGTCGTCGACCTTCTCCAAGTCTCCGCTTCGCAGAAACGCACGAAAGAGATCGGCGGTGAGCTCGTCGTAGCCCAGAGACTCCATCTTGTCTGCTATCTCCGGGCTGACCGCTCTGACTTTTACTATATCAGGGTGCTTGCCCGTTGCCAACAGGTTATGAGCGATCAGGGCCGGAAGAACCAACCCGAGCTCTTGTTTCACTTCTATCTTGTCCATGGATATCCTTATACTTTGTCACAACCGCAGCATACGTAGAAATCCAGGAATGCCGTTCCGGTCAGTATGTCGCACGTAGATAGTATGTCATAGAAATCACAGTATTGCCCGTTTCCTAGGCAAAACGCCGCCAATTCATCCAAGGTATAGAACCATAGCACCACGTCCCTTCCCGTGAACGGCGACGGAGGGCAGAACGAAGGATCGAACGGAGTGCCTGTCTTGATCTCCGTTATCCTGACTCCGCAGCATCCCGGACAACCTATCGACGGGCACTCATTGGATGAGTCGCACGGGAGGGCCGACACGGACGACTCACCGGGCGCGAACGGCGAGCCTTCTTCCTCGCTGATGCGGGACTGTTCTTCGGAGCTGGAGACGAACTCAGCGGCGGAGAATTCCGAGGGTATTTCCGAGGACGACTCAGATTCCAGGGAGCTGACCGAAGCCGATGGGCTGCTACTACTCGATGGCGCAATTGATTCACTTGAACTCCTGAATTTAGGTGTTGGTCCTATTGTTCTCGACAAGCTGGAGGAACTGGCCTGGGGAAATTCCTCCGAGCTGAACTCCGATTCCTCCGAACTGATCGCAGATGACGAGCTAGGGATCGGACATACCAATATACCCGAACTATCGCAACGAAGCACGCCATAGCCGAGATCGTTCTTGGCCAGAGTGCATCTCACGCTTTCCAAAGTGTGTATGGCCACGGTGCCTCCCTAGTCGCAACAGAATGCGTATGCCGCTTTGTATGCGTTCTCGTCGGCTTCCCAGTAGGCATAGCACGGGTAATAATCGGGCTCGCATCCTGCCGGGGTGGCTGCCACGGCGGCCTGGAGCGCGGACATCGCCGCCTCTGCCTCCGTCGTTCCCGTTCCCGTAGCCTCGTACTTGGTCTCTCCCGCCACGCATAGATAGCTTTCCGAAGGACATACGGGGTTACATGCCTCCTCGGTCTTTCCTATTATGGTGGCGGCTTCCTCGCATTTCTGCTCGCACAGCTCGCCTATGGGATCGAAATTGTCGAATATGACGCGTTCCTGGTAGTCCTCGTTGACGGGGAGTTCCTCCGGAGCTATCGGAGGTAGGTTGGCGGGTCGGAACTGCGAGAGACTATCGCTACGAGGAGGCAGCGTATTCCACTGCAGGCCGGCGAACACGCCGTCGTGTATTACGTCATTGGCGTAGTACACGTACAGAAGACCGTCGTCATGGCACTGGAGATCGACTACCCTGGGTATGATCGCCAGAGGCTCTTGTTTCTCCGATCCGTCTCCGTAGGGATCCCTGGGCTCCCTCGTGATGAGAGAGTAGTCGGCGTCGAAGTTCGAGGTAACGGAATTCGGTCCGGGCCATCGGGGAAAGTGCAGGTTACGCAGGACCCACTCCGGATTGTCCTCTTCGGAGCAGTCGTCCTTCATGCAACATTCCTTGGGAAAGCCCGCGACTAGCTGGAAGGATTCGTCTGTATCGTCCGCCCTGTAGATCCTGTCCAGATCGGACTTCCTCTTCTTACGGGACAGCTGTAGCTCTCCGTCGATTATCTCCGCGAATATGTGATCGGGCTCCGAGCTCGCATTCGGACAGCATTCCCCGGGTATGAACGGACCATCGAGGTTTTTTTCACGAACGCGGATAGTGGACGTCGCTACGTTGGGGAACGCGAAATAAGGCAAAGGGCTTATGCTGGGGAATCTGGGCTTGCCTATGGAGATGGTGGGCCTGTCCACTCCTTCTCCCGGACAATAGCAGCGTGCCTCAAGGACGTCCTCCTGAAGACCGCTCGCGGACTCGAGCATGGTCCATAGATCGGGATACTCCAGTATGGGCTGAGGGGTCGGGCACGTAGGATCGGACGACGGGTACGGAAACTGGATCTCCTCGAAACGGCTGTCGTAGCCGTAGGTGTCTATGTCCACGTCACCGCCGAAGAAAGTTGGAAGCGCTCCGTAGTTGTTGTCGCTGACCGGGAAGGAGCTGCACCCTACGCCGGTTATCACGCCGACGGGACCCGTTCCGATACAGACCGCGCATTCCGCCTCGGACTCGGAAGAGGAAGTCTCCTCCGGGAAGCATCCCGCGAGATCTCTGTATACGGCCCCTTCGCCGGGCTCTACGTAAGATGTGTATATTCGTTTCATTGGTTTCTTATGAGTATTTCCAGCTTACCTTCCGAGCGTTGCAGACCGATGGCGCCGACGACTCTTACAGGTATGTTTCCGCTATCGGGCACTATGCCGTTCACCACCGTTACCACGTCCTCCAGCTCCACCTCGGCGGCTGAGGATGACTGGCACTCCGGTCCCGTATTGCCGGCATCGGGTATGATTCCCTTTCCCAGACCGGTACCGCCCGTGATCTCCAGGGAACTGTCGTAGGCAACCTCCGTATTGTAGCCGTCGACGATGTTCAGCGACATACTGGCGGGATCCAATGACATGACCTCTATGGATGAGCTTGAGTCTTCCACTCCGTTGCACCGCCATATATTGAAGAAGCTTATCGAATCTACCTGCTCCGTATAGAACTGAGATCGTCCCGGCTCCACCCATAGACATATGTCGGCGGTGGCCTGCATGATGAAATCGGAGTTGTATACTAGAACGGCTCTGCAGTCCGATCCATCGTCGTTGGTTACCTGGCCCAGCTCTCCTCCGGTGTTCGGCACGGAAAAGGTAATATCCCAGAATCGGATATCGTAGTTTGCCCGGAAGGTGTACTTGGTGACGGATCCCATCTGTTCGTAACGGATCAAGGCTATTTTCTGATACAGCTCGATCTGCTCCTCTTCCGATGAAGACGACGAACCTCCTTCCCATACGGAAGTGGGATCCCCCTGTATGACGAAGTAAACGTCCAGAACGCCCTTTGCCACGTCTCGGAGACTCTCCGGTACAGGGTGGAAGGGATAATCGTTCTGTGCTGATACGTGCCTGGTCGTCATGTCAGATCCTTTGCCTGGGCGAACGTCAATTGACCGTTCTCGTTCGATATTCTGAGATTTGCTCGAGGATGGTTGGCAAGCCATATCGACGTATTCCTGACGCCGTTTATGCTGACCACGGGCTGTCTGCTGTCGAGCGCCTCGTTACCGGCCACTATGTCCAGACGAAGGCTGCCGTCGCCTTCCTGCACGAACCGGCAACCACGCCTTGCCACTATCTTGACGTCGCCGCTTACGAGAGAATCGGCTCCGACCGCTCTCAGGTGCGTGGCACGGCTCACGTGACAACAGTCAAGAAGGAACTGGGCTACGTCCGATAACAGAGGAACGACCTTTCCCGACACCCTTCCTATGAATCTCTTGAGACCGTCTGGATCGAAGACTATAGCTCCTACCGGAAGACCTCTGTGAAAGACCTGAACGGCTTCGGACTCGGTGTCCGCAATGCATTCTCCGACGTTGTTGCCGTCGGAATCGTAGATGATGAACTTAACCTGATCCAGAGCCTCCGCCGTTCCGTCGACGACTCCTACGTACAGGGGAAGCTCGGCATCCACCTTTACGTAGAACACCGCGTCCACGAACAGATCGGTTCCGATGAACAACTCCTCGGTCTCCAGCTCGGACTGCTCGTCGAACGGATACGCGTACTTGAGGACCTCGTCTCTGAACTTCTCGTTTCTTACCACGTACGATGGCATATCATGACTCCAGTATGGTGTAAAGCGTTCCTATGGCACCGCCTGTTTCCGGATCTACTATATCCACGCCGCGTATGTTCGTACAGCCGTCGTACGGATCATCGTCTTCGGGATCCTCGGCCTCCGATCCGGATGGTCCGCACGGATCGTCGGGATCATAGGTCCTGGGAGTGAAATTGTCCAGAGGCAGTTCTTCGGTAACCCCTTCTCCGATATCCCCTCTTGGGATATCCAGACTGCGAGTGTCTCCGCAGCCCTCTGCACAGCCCAGTACGACTACGTCTATGTTTCCGTTCTCGTCCGGTGACGTATTCTCCAAGGTATACAGAACCTGCCTGGTGGTGTCGGAGTTTATGTCCTTCTCCACTCCCAGGCTTATGAGGTCGTCGGTGCTCAGCTCGTCGTCGTTCCTGTCTACGTATATGACGCCGTCCTCGACGGAAACGGTAAGGAAGATGGATGCGGACGCTATCTCGAGTATGTTGCGGACTTCTCGAGGGAATCCGTTTATGGCCAGAGACAGGGGGGACGCGGTCCTTACCAGAGGGAGTATGGTCTCCGGATCGAGGGCCACCACTTCATCGGAATAGAACGGGTTACCTGTCACAGAGTCCGGACCGAACACGACCCAGCCATAACCGTCGACGTCCATGGTCAGGGGATATACCCTTGCCGAGACGGGGTTCGTGATGATGGCGGAAGCTATTGGAGCCCGCGTCGTTTCGTCCTCTATGGATATGAACGCGAACGAAGGGCCCACCCTGAACGCGCCGACGACGGGCTGTAACGCATCCTCCACCGTGATAGACAGATCGAGAAGGGCCCCATTCGGTATGGAAGCCTCGTGAAAGTCACTAAGCGGGTATTTTATGTCTGCGTTGTTGGCGTATAGCAATGGTATCATGACGACGGCTCCGGATCTGGTGGTCTGAAGTATACCAGAGTACTTCTCCGAACCGGGTTGTCGCTTCCCGACGGACCCAGATGAGTATGGGATACGTCAAGATCCACCTGCACTTGAAAGCTGTATGCCGGATCGTTGCTCTCGAGAGTTCCGAGCAGAACCAACGCCACGTCGGAGAAGAACTCCTTGCTGGGTCCTAGAAGCTCTCCGGTAACCGTCTGGACCACGACCTGATTGGTTCCGACGAAAGTCACGCCGCTGGGCCCCAAAGCGGAGGAGCATCTGTTCTCGCGATCGAGTATCTCGACGTCCGTTATCGACGCGGATATTCCGTCCCATGCCGTTACGTTTCCGAGAGAGTCCACCTTCTGGAAGGTGAACGTGAAAGTCATCTCTATGCCGTTGGGGAGGAGTCCTATGTCTCTGTCGGATATGTTCCTGTAATAGCCTGCCGCCACGATGCTCTGACCGAAGCTCTGGGCATTGAGCTTGACCATACTCCTGCTTAGGATGTTGTCCCAGTACCTTCTCGACGACATGACCTGCTGATGCACCCCTACGAACGTATCCCGAACGCCTCCGTCCGGATGCTCCGGAGGAGACTGCGTGTCGTTGGCGTAGGTAAGCGCGAAGACGTAGTCGTAGAACAGCTTTATCCGCTCGAGGTAGTCCTGCAGGCGGAAGAACGTCAGGCAGTCCAAGCAGGGTATGCACATGTTGAATAGGGACAGTCTTCCTCCCTCGTCCTCGGGATAGCCTTCGTTCACGGTGGACTCGAACTGCCCCAGGCTGTGGCATGCGTCACCCAGAACGAATATCGCACCGGATACGTCCTCGGCACCGACGCCGTTTATCTTGGTGAAGTAAAGGGTCTCGTCCGTGAACAACCAGGCGGGACGGGCCTCGTCCAGAGACTCGCCGGAGCTGGACTCGCCCGGACGCATTCCGGCGAGAGCGTTGTACTTCTCTCTGTAGTAGGGATCCTCGTTACCCGCCAGAGGATCGACCTCGAGAACTATCTCGTCGGCATCCTCCGGTATGGAGAAGTCGAGATTGGCCCCGCCGACGAAGGCTACGCCGCCTTCCGGAATATCCTCTTCCGTGCCGTCGGCATGCTCCACGACGAAGCTCACGAGCTTACGACATTCGACGTCTAGCTCCGCTGATGATGAACTGGCTGACATCAGACCTCCGAGCCCAGGACAAGCAGCTTGTTCTGCAACGAGTCGAGGGTGCCCGAAGTCGCGTCATAAAAGCTCTTGAGCTGTGAGTACCTTAGATTCAAATTGGCGATCGAGGTAAGTATGTTCTCTATGTTGGTGTCCTCGTCGCAGCACGGCACCGAACATGGATTGGACACTACGACGGAATGATCTCCTCCCTGGCCTATCGTGGTACAGTCCTGCGGCAGGAAGGTAAAGTTCCTGTCGGTATCCGGATCAAGGCCGTTTACCGTCTTTATGGGCCTTCCGTACTGAGCTATGAGAGCGTCGAGCACGTCGGAGTCGTTGGCCAGCTGCAGGATGTTGCCGGCATTCAGCGTGGCCGAGAACGTTATCACCGTCTCCTCCACTCCGTCGACCTCTCTGGTGTCCACGTCCATCACCAGGTTGCTTCCCTCTCTCAGACGGACGTTGCCCGTGAACAACCTGCCGTTGATCGAGATGTACTGAACGTTCAACAATCCCAGGGATACCCTGGTGCTTACGATCTTGGTGGAGTGTTCGGCGTCCGCCTGACTGAAGGACCAGCTCCCGAGGTACTGAATGGACTGGGCGGGATCGCCTATGATTATCTGGCCCGTCATATGATACAGCGGAGCATACTGGTCGTTGCTCTGAAACTCCGAAGGGATGAAGTCGTAGGTGCTCTGCAGAGGGGCTTCCGTGTTTATGTTCTTGAACGTCCCCAGAGGACGGGTGACGGCGGCGTCGTCGTACGATATCTCCACGTCTATGAAGTATCGGCGGATGAGCACGTTCGATATGTAGAACTGCGTCTTGTCCACCCATGGCAGGTTGGGTGCGCATAGGTAGATATCCGTTATCAACGACGACGGAAGGATGAACGAATTGGTGTTGTCACGCGCTCCGCTCTCGTCCGTCAGTGGGTATATCTTGTCCAGATTTTGATCCAGGAACTCTCTTAGAACTGTCGACATGGTCTATCTGATCCTCGCGCTGGCCTAGGACAGATACAGCCTGATTCCTGTATTGATCATTCTCAATGCGGGACTCGGGTTGTCTGCCTCCAAGGTGTATGATACGACTCCTCTGCTGTATGCCTCTAGATCCAGCTCCACGACGCTCTCCACGTAATAGAAGTCCCCTGCATTGATCGTTGCCGGGAACGCCGGGAAAGTGGACGCCCCTATGGATACCGGGGTAACGCCTGCGGCGGCCGGCTCCGGGCTCTGAACGACGTTCGATATGTCTGGAGCGGCCTGTGCCGATCCCGGGCTGAGGAACTGGGCGAATATCTTGGCTTTGTAGGCTACGTCCCCTAGATCTGGAAGGGTGATCCTACAAGATACCGAAGACGTTCTGCCGTTCGGGAACAGAGTTATGACGTGCGGATCCTCCACGGAGGTAGCCGCATTGTTGAGATTCTGTATGGCGGCCTCGATGAGCATGTTATGGAAGGTCTGAAGCTCCACCGTCAAGTTTCCTATCAGAGATCCATCGTCGAGAGATCCCTGCGGAGAACTACCTACAAGACCTCGTCCTAGACGGAACGAGCTTACCACGGGACCCTTCTGCAGGTTCCAGTTGCTTATGCCCTTGACCACCTCGTGGGAATAGTCGACGTCGTCGTCCGTTCCGAACTCCTTGACGGATATGGTAACCACTCCGTTGAACGAAGTGATCTCGAGAGACTCCGGACTGCCGTTGGCGATCGCCGTTACCAGAGACAGACCTTTGACGTCCGCACTGACCACGTCCATGGCGATGTCGCATTCGGGCTGGGCGTTGTCGAACCACCATATGCCGTTCTCGTCCTTCTGGACGAAACGCTCGTCCACGTGTAGTCCTCCGAGGTCGCAGGGCTGCTGAGATGAACTCGTGTCGTCGTCGGCGTACAACCAACGGAAGGATGCCTCTCCCACCGTCGGCAGGAGAGCCTCCGATACGTTCTGGGCCTGTGCGTCGGGGGACGACAAGTCGTATCCGAACACGGCTCCCGAGGGAGCCTCGGAAAAGCTCGCGGCAACGAGCCAGTCTGTATGGTCCAGTCGATAATCTCTGTGGGTATGCGTTATCGGCTCGTGCTGGGGAGGATATACCTGTATGACGCCTCCGTCCAGGTACTGGAGAACTCTCACGCGCATGGCGGGCGGATCGCTCGTCACGGTACCGTCCGACAGCATGGACAGATAGTATATCCCCGGATCCGGATTGGAGGTTCCGAACAGGTTGGTCAAAGCCGTGGCGTCCAGACCCGCGAAACCGTTCACCAGAATGTCTCCGACGTAGGTCGAGGTCTTGGAAGTCACTATTCCAGAGTAGATGGCCTCCGGAGCCGGAGTGGCTTCCGTCTGACCGTCCTGCAGAGACTGCCATTTCGCCAATGCCTTGCCGTGCGTCAGGGTAGATGCGTCGAAGTATACGACCTGGCCTACGGAGACGCCCTCGGACAGAGGAGCGTCCCTCAGCTGCAGTTGCTGGCCCGCCTCGATGGCATCGACTATGGCCTTCAACGAATCCGTTCTATCCGCAATGACCCTGGCAGGTCTGTTGGCTACGGACTCTCTTACTGCCTCGCCGTCCTGTATGTACGGTACCGCGGCACTCCAAATTGATTCATCAGCCATATGTTACCTCACGGTGTCTCGAAGAAGAGTCCCCAGCGAATACCTAACTGGGCTCCTGCGATCTTTTCGAAGTGGGATGGGCCGGCAAGATCGTTGAAGCTCACCGCCGCGTACAGGATGTCTTCGTTGTAATCGTCCGAGTCCAGGAAACCTATACCGGCTCCGTAGAACTGAGAAGTGCCGTCCGTAAGGATGTTTCCGGCTCCGGAAAGAACACCGGCCCCGGAGGTTATCCCGACGAAAATCGCTTTGTTGTTGTTATAAGCCGGATCCGTCACGTCGTACGACGGCCGGGAAAGGGTCGGAACTCGGACGAAGTTGCGGGTGCCTCCTCCGTCGCTGTGATAGAACGACGCCGTTCTCTCGACGGGAGGGGTGACGTCGGTATAGGGCGTGCCGCTGTTGTCGTATGCGAAGTACATTCCGTTTATCCGCAGCTCGTTGGACAACGCCTTGGCCAGTATGTCCATACCGGAGTTCAGCACTGTGTTTCGCTTGCGGCCGATCACCTGCTCCCTACCGCACGGGAAGCGGAGAAATACCTCGATCTCCCCTCTAGCTCCAAAAAAACGCTCATTGAATTGCATATCTACCTCACATTACGGGTGCTACGAGAACCGTCTCTCCGACATCCACGGCACCGTCCACAGGCTCGTCGTCAGGTGCGTAGAACACCTCGACCTCTTCGCCGGAAGACGACAGAATGAATCCGTCCTCGATCTCTCTCTTCTCAATAATCACGAAAAAGTCCGAACCAGCGGGTATCGTTCTCCTGAGAACGGAAAACAACTGGGACGCCATTCTGCTGCTCAACAGATCGTAACGGACCTTTATGAAAAACGCAGTATTCTTGAAATACTCGTCCTTTATCTCTTCGAAGGGGTTTATGCTCTCCGGCACCCTTCCGTACTTCTCGGCCAGCATCTCGAAGAACGTAGGAGACTTGCCGAGAGCTCCATTCAGCTGGAGCATGAATCGTTCGACGTCCTCGGAGCGACCGCCGACGAAAAATACGTAGATGTCGTCGGGGATCTGCGACAGAAGAGCAAGAGCCTCTTCCTCGGTCTCGACGTAACCTATTATCTTTCCGTCATTGTCTAGAACTCGAAAACCCATTGACTCTCCTTTGTTGCTCTACTGTAGCCAATACACGCGTCGTTTTCTACTCCGATTCGACAGTAAAGCCGCCTGGGTGCTTCTCCTTGGTGATGCTTACCCGTTGGTTGGGGAACAGTATCGAGGCGCCCAGAACAGGCATGTATCCCGCTCCGAGAGACAGTCCCTCGAAGTCGTCCACGGCTATGTCTTCGGTGCTTAGATTGATACCATAGGTATCGAAAATTATCTGATCGGGAATTAGAGAATCCCCTTTGGAAACGATCGGAACGGCCTCCGCCGGAGCCGTGTAGACGGCGTTGTCGGCGGCGATGCACATGCGATCGCCTTCGGTATATACGGCCTTTACCGTGCCTGCCTCGTAGACGTAGTCGGTCTTGGTCATGACCGCGAGCATGCGCTGAACGTTGCGAACCGTAGCACCCGACACGCGGAGATCCCACGCTACGTTGACGGCTTCCTTCGTCCAGATGTCCGCAGGGCCGCAGACGCCCACCATTATTCCGTAGAAATCACATACGGCGTTCACGTCCTCGAGAACCTGAAACCCCCACAGCACGTACTGGAAGTAGGTCTGCTGGTCATCTCCGACTATGGCCTTCTTCTGGATGGAAGGGATCTTGTCCGGATCCTTAAGAAAAACGATCCAGCCATCGTCCAGTACATAATCGACTCCCAGTTCCAGTATGTCGCCGGGATCCTTGATGGAAGTGGCTAGATACCTGGGCTCGTATCCCTCGTCTATGGGAAACCGTCTTGGATCACCCGCCACTATTTCCTGCCCGTAAAGCGCGGCTCCGTCGTATACCAGGCCGTCGTCCCCGTATCTATGGGCCAGGCGGTCTTCCTTCGATTCATCGAAAACGAACAGGCGTATGGACTTGGGCTCCTTGACCGGGATGGTGTAGCGCGACATGTAAGCGGGAAGCGACTGGATGTCGGCGTTGAGCTCGTCTATCGGAACCGCTATGGTAGTCGCCCAGGCATTGACGAAATCCGAATCAAGAAACATCTTGTTCCAGAAATAGTCCAGTATCTCTATTACCTGCTGCTTTACTGCCGGTTGCATCAGAGGACCTCTCTAAGGACTAGGTTTATCTGATCCGGGAAGCATGCGAACACACAGTTGCGATAGCTTATTCCGGTATCCGTGGGAGCCTTCAAATGGTTCTGGCTACTGGTGTAACGGACGGTGCCGTCCGGCATGAACACGCGGCCCCTGAGATTTATCGGCATCTTCACGATACCGTCGGGGAAGGCATATCTACAGGCATATACGACGTCGGAGGTGTACAACGCCTCCACGCCTATGAGCTTGAGATTGATGACGTCGGATATCGTCTGCTTCAGAACTGACGGTGCAGGAGCGGTGACGCCTCTCGGATACTCTATCTCGACGTCCACTTCCGTGACGATGGGGATAGCCGATTTGACGACGTGATCGAAGGCATGGCTCCTGATGGCGGGGTCGTTGAGATAGTCCTGCAGGGAACCGACACCGGGCATGTGAACGACGCTGACGATGAAACTCGCCTCGTCGATAGAAGCCTCTACGGCACTCGTCTCGAACTGTATGGACATGGTCTGATACTGGCTGTACCGAGCGTGGATGGCGGATTCTATCAACGGCCAAGGTCCCTGCGGGTCGTAGTCCAGTACGTAACTTATGCCCGTGCTCTGGAAGGATCCTTCGTATTCGAAGCCAAGTACCCCAAGGGCGCCTGGATAGCTGTCCGCCGGTATGACGATCGTCCATACGCCATCTTCCTTGGTACCCTCGAGAGTGGCTCTGGACACTATTGGTATGGGAGCCGTCTTCACGTATACGTCCAGTCTTCCTCCGGAGCTTATGCCGGCATTGTTGGTGGCATCCCTCAGCTGAAGGTCGTCGCCCATGCCGAACACCTGCGCGTCCAGTACGTTGTAGTTCTCCTGCCTACGGAGAAGTTCCCGTATGTTGTCCCTTCCGGTAACGACGTTGGAGTTGACCCCGGACTGCGCCCTTTCAAGGAGCTGATCCGTGGTCTCCTCCACCGCGCCTCCGGTAAACGTCGAAGCGGTCTCGACGTCGGATATCCTCGTATTGCCCAGATCAGAGGTACAAGCCAGCCCTGCGGACAGAACCGTTTCCAGGGCTTCGGCGGTCTGGGCCGTGATGGCGAAAACCTTCCGGCCATCGCCTACGTCACGCATCTGGATATAGGAGATCTCATCCGTATCCTCTTCCACGATTTCCCCGGAAACCCCGACGTAGGATTTGATGGGGAAGAGCTGGACGCCGTTGCATAGGAAAATGCTGCCGACGGGAACGAATATGTTTTGGTCGGAGTTCGTGTAGACGTTGAGAGTGCCCGTTGCCGAGCGTCCCTGTCTGCGAACTACGTTGTAATTGGAAAGCAGCGCATCCACCAGGTCCGGATCCGGACTGTCCTGCGCCAATACCAGAGACAGCGCCATATTCTCTCTGACGTTCTCCGCGAAGGCGTACTGATCCGCGAACGTCGCCGATGCCGGCTTTATAAGCAGATCGTACAAAACGGTACCCACGTTCCAGTCCAGGGACGGATACTGTTCCGTCAGGAACTGCTGCAAGGTCCGTGCGATTGATTCTTGTGTTTCAGTTGCCATTTTCTTCCTGCTCCGGGATCGTGTTCACCGGCAAGCCTACGGAAAGTTCGTCTCCTGCCTTTGTGGTGACTGTGATGATAATCTCTACTGTGCCTCTCTCGTCCGTCTCCTGCACCCGCAATCGAGCATCCTTGAGCTGTTCGGAGGGATCCGCCGATACGGGAGTCTCTCTCAGGAGTGTCTCGCTTACCGCCGCAAGGGCGAGGTTGTATCTGTTTCGAACGATCTCGACGTCCGTCAAGTTGATGACCTCTTCTTCGGTGAGCTCGGTACCCGCTCCTTGGTTGGTCGTCAACGCGCTGTCCGTGAACATCAGCACGACCATCCTCTGCACCAGCTTCTGCGGACCCGAGATGGCGGTATTGTTCACGCGCATGGCGGCCTTGGTCACGCGAGGATCCCCCAGTACGTTCAGATCATACGTCATACGACACCTCCGAGCGGAATGACGTCGGCCAGCCACTCGTCTTCCACCTTGACTCCGATGTGCCTGAGCTGTGCCTTGAGAGGACCTCCATCGTCCAGTACCGCTTTTTGTCTCTGATAGTTTCCGGCCCATCTCTGAGCACGCGTCCTGCGACTGCCCTCGTACATCTTCTGGAACGACGCCAGGAACGCATTGATCTCGAGCTCTCCGACGAGCTCGGCCTGGCTGGCCTCCTTTCTGCTCATTATCTCGAACACGGCCTTCACGTTGTCGGCAAGCCATGCATCGGTAAGAGCCACCGGAAAGTCGGAGTCCTCGATGCCTGTCTCTCCCTTGAGAACGTCATCGTACCTGGTCTGGTATGCGGCCAGCAGCTTGTCGCAGAGTTCCTGTATAGTCATCACATACCTTCCTGAATCTTGTTGGCTATGCGGCCCACGCGCTGACTTACGGCTGCAGGAGATATCTTGAGACGACGGGCTATCTCGGACTTGGGTATGCGCTTCTGCCCGTTTTTCCCGGTAACCCATTCGTAGATCTTCTTGTCGATATCGCTGAGATCATGGTAGACGTAGTCCGCCCATATACTCTGGTAGTCTCTGTCCTGGCCGGGGATGTCTCCCTTCTCTCCGGTCATCTGGCTACCGCTGACTTCTCCTATGCCCCTGGCTCTCTGGAGCCTTTTCTGAGACATCTGCAGGGCGTCCGCTATCTCGGCATCGCTGGGATCGCGTCCGTGATCCGTCACGTACTGTTCCTCGAACCTCTTTATATGGCCTGCATCGAGTCTGGTATTCTCCGGTATATGTATTGCCGAGCTTCTCTCGGCTCTGTATCTCTGCAGCCGCTGGAGCCTGTGATATAGATGGGTGTTGAGAGCGGCTCCCTTGCTGGGGTCGTAGTCTTTGAAGGCTTCCTTGGCTATGATCTTGGCCCTTATGCCAAGGCCGGGATCGTCTCCTCCGAAACTGCGAAGAGCGGATTTTATGGTGGGCTCCTGTTTCTTCATCAGTATGCCGAGATTCTCCTCGGAAGGATTCTTCTTCCACTCCTCCCACTCCGGGACGGCCTTGTTCTTGTCTTTGGTGTATTGACCTATCTTAGGCATCAGTCAACCTCTCCGTCTTCTGAGTTGAAGGTTTCGGTGGGCTTTCTCTTCGGAGTTTCCGGAGCGGCGCTCAGAAGACTCCCGTCAAGATTCATGCCAACCCACCTGTCGTCGAATATCGGATGACCGTCGTACGTCAGGTTGTCCTTCTCGTTGTCAGTCTCGTTCCTTACGCTGACGGCCTGGACGATGACCGACAGGTCGGGCGAATCCGACATGACGCTGCAACGAAACTGGGTACTCGTTACCATACCATGCAAAGAGCTTCCGATAAAGCTTATATCACTGGCTTCGTCGTTGATTAGCTTGAATCTCGTGCCCGGCATCAGATCCGTACGCCATGGGAAGTTTATCGTGATGGCGGTCTGGTCGTTCAGCAGCTGGCCGTAGATCGCACGGGCGACCCGTATGCCTACGGTATTGTAGAACTCCTTGAGGGATTCCGTAGAATCCGGATCGGGCTTCTCCGACAGGGGCTTTCCCTTGGCGGGCTTGTTCACCGTCCACGCCCGTTCCTTGTACAACCATGACGGGAACTGCCGGAAATGGTAGTAGCCATCGATGATGTTTCCGTTGTTCGGACGCGGGAATACGTAGGCTTCCCTCCAGTAGTTGGAGGTGTCCGCGGATATGTTTCCGTATGGTATGCCGGCAGGCGGTCGCATGGCCACTCCGTTCACGGGCTCGGACAGGCGCTCGTTCCTGGACTTGGCAAGGCGCAGATACTCGCCAGACTTTATCTCTACGTCGAAGTTCCTGTCCAGGCTGTAGGGGTTGGCGACGTAGAAGCCGTTGTTGAACGGGAGAATATGCATCATGAAATACTTCGAGGATGACAGCAGAGACTGCCATGCGTTCTGTTGCCTCCATATATTGGCGAACTTCTCGCCTATGTTCCGAAGAAACATGGTGGGAACGAGATTCAACGCCTTCAGCTGACAGCCTGGGTAGGCGTTTATCACCTCGTCGGCGATCACCGACAGATCGTTTCCGGTACCCGTATCCACACCCTGGCTCTCGGCATATAGACTGGTCGTTATCGATCTCAGAACCTCCGCAGGCCAGTTGTTTGCCTGTGGGTAGTCCTTGAGGAACCTGCTGACGAAGGTCTCTATGGCCAGTATGGAGCTTGCGGCGGATCCGGAGTCCTGGCTACTGAATACGTTGACGTTCAACTTCTTCATCGCGAGCATTGGAAGAGACTCGTTGCCGTCGGAATATACGAAGGATGCGGATGGGGCCCCGGCGAGCTTGACGGCCTTCCCCTGTATGGATATGGACGCTCCCATGCGACGGGACCTCGGGGATGACTCGTCTGTGGTGGCTATGGAAGATACGTAGCCATCTATAAGAAGCACCTCTTCACCGGCCAGTTCTATGTACAGCTGGGCCGCTTCGTTCTTTCCGATATCGGCCAGAGAATCCCATTCGTTGATCTCCTCCAGAACGGGGGTTCCCGTAGCGGGAACGACCTGGGCAACGGGTATGGAGTCCATAGCGTAATTGACCACGAAGCTGGATACCGGAAGCCGCTTGGTGCCTCCGTTGACGGAGGATACGTCAAGGAATCCTCCTTCCACTCTTCGCTGTTCTATGGTCGCTATGTCAGGCACGGTTGAACAACTCCACTGCGGACATTACGTATGCCGCCAGGCGTTGATCCCATCTGGGATCCTCTTCCCAGATCCTGGCAAGGGACGGATCCGTCCATACGGGCCTCGTCTTGGAAACGCGATCTCTCAGGAAATTCCAGTCCAAAGCCGCCGGCAACGTAGCTCGTATGGTGAATATGTAGAACAGGGATGCGAAATCGCTCCGCATGCGAATGGACAGGCCGGGGACTATTCCTATCTTGGAAGACATCCCGTTGGTGACCGTGTAGTTGAACACGGTGTCTCTATAGGTCAGCGTTCCCGCGGACGAATCGACGACGCACAGCAGATCCACGCGACCCTGACCTCTTTCCCTAAGAACGTCGTAGTCCACGACGATATCGACACTGAACGGGTCCGGTACGGTGGTCGGTATGATATATTCTCCCGGGGCCCCGAACAACGGAAAGGCGGTCTCGTAGCTGTTGTCCGGATCGAAGGTTCTGGCTCTGTCCCCTTGCTCCGAGTTCCACAGGAACTGGGTAAGATACTCCGCGTACACCGCTCTTAGATATTCGTCGCTGTAAGGTGTGAGAGCCTCGATCATGTCGCGGCCTTCGTCATTCTCGTATGCATACGCGTTCTCCTGGACGAATCTGGAGAACTCGGAGTTTCCGTACGGAAGTCCCTTTGAAAGTATGGAATATATTCTGTTAGTTTTCATGCTAGTCCCTCTATGGCGGAAAGACCCGAGCTCCTTACCGGATCAGCTCCCGTGGAATCTCCTTCCAGAGACGCGTATAAAAGCTCGGAAGGAAGGGGCTGAGGGGTTCCCTCTTCGCTGGCCGGGACGTTCGATCCCGGTATGTTCTTGGTATTGCCCGCTCCTACGAGATTCTGCAGGAGGGCCAGGTACTTCAGATAGAACTTGAACCCTTCGACGCCGTTCTGGTTATAGTCCTCTATCCGCATGTCCACCAGAAAGCCCTTCATCACGATTCCTGCGAAAGACATCTTCACGATGAGGCCCGTCTTGATGTTGTACTCTCTGTAGAACTTCAGAAAGGGAGGATCCCCCTCTACGTCGTTGCCGTTGCAATCCGACAGGATATGGAGTCCCTGAAGATCCCACATGGACAGGCGCTCGCTGAACGTATTGAGAAATATGTCGTCTCCCAGGCTGTACATGAGCTGGTAGTTGGGCTTGGATCCTCCGCTGATATTGGTGACGAACAGCCTGGGATCGTCAAACTCCTCTATGGTCAGTCTCGCCGGCTTGGTATCGGTTATTTCACCCAGCTTGGTCTTCTCGAATAAAATACTCTCTGGCATCAGTCGTCTCCTGTGGCGTCTTTGGTGGGCTTGGACACGCCTCCGCCGTTTTCGAACCATGCGGCGATCCGCTTAAGCAGCTCTATTATAACGCCCAAGCCGGTGGCCGTCGAACCAGGAGCCCCAATGCTCTCGTTGGCCGACGATTCCTCTTCCAAGGCTTTCTCGAAGCTCTTTCTGTCCATGGTGTCGGAGGCCTTCCATCCGCTCCACTCTCGCTTGAACTGCTCGAACGACTTCGGAGCTCCCGATCCTGACCGAAGGGATTCCTCGTATTCTTCTCCAAGCCTCTGCGCGGTGTTCTTGAACATCTCCTGGGCAGCCTTGTCCTTTCGAAGACCGCCGGACATGAACTTGACGTCATCTGCCGTTATCTGCTCCATGACGGTAAGGGACTCCGCGGCGCGTTGTATGTCTTCGTCCTCCATCTTCTTTCCGGATCGCTCCAAGGCCTTGTCTATGTCGAACACGTTCTTGGCCATGTCCCACTGGAAACCGCCTCCGGTAGCCTCTTCCGCATAGTCTATGAGATCCTGGGTCGTGGTCTCCGTGTCTTCGCCGCTCCGGAAATTCATTATTAGATCTCGGGCCGCCGCTATCTGCTCTTTCGTCGCCGCCTTCCCTCTGTAGGTCCTCTGGAACAAGGTCTTCATGGCCTCGTTGGCACCCATCTCCGCCATCTGTCTGTTGGCGCGTTCCCGGGCAGTGGCTTCCTTTCCCAGAGGATTGTCCACGAAGTACGATCTGAGATTCTCGGAGCCGCGTTCGAAGCCCTCGAACATCTCCAGAACCTCGGTACCATCCACGTTCCTTCCCGGTCCGCCCAGAACGGATTGAACGAAGCCCTTGACGGTTGCGGGATCACTGCTTCCGGCCATCGTCTTTATGTATTCGTTCAGTCCGACGATTCCCCCGGATACGTTGCGTCCCCCGAGAGTTTCCATGAAGCGCCTCCCGGTCTCCGTATCCTCCATTATCCTTCTGGTGGTCTCCGTTTCGTAAGTGGTCGCCAGGAATTGGTCCACTCCTCTGGCCCCTCCGGTGAATCCGGCTGCCTTCGCCTGCAGAGCGAATCTCCGCATTAGACTGCCCCGTAGGGCGTTGGCCTCGGCATTGGTTCCGAAAGCCTCCCGCATGGCGTCTTCCGTTACAGGACCACTGCGTAGCTGGTTCATGATGCCTTCCCGTCCCTCGACGTTGTTCATCTCCAGTGCATTCTCTATCATGGCCAGTCTGTTGGCCTGCAGGGAAGCCATGTTGTGACGAGCCGCTACCCGCGTGCCGACTCCCATGGCTCTGGCTTTCTCCGCCTCTGCCGTGAAAGACGCATCCCTCACGTCGAATCCGCTTATCCCTTTGATTCCCGTGCTTCTGGCGATCTCGGAGGCATCCATGTTCATCAAGGCGTCCGGCTCCATATCGCGAAGATTACGCAACCACTCGTCGGCTGACTCCTTTCCGGCGGACTGTTCGATCAAGGCGTATGCACCGGATATGTCGCGTGACATCCCGCTCTGCTGGGCTCCCGTGGTCTTCCTCACGACGTCGTTTCGGAACGCTACCTGGTTCACCAACGGCGACGATATGCCGGCCTGTCTCTGCGTTCCGAGGATCTGTGCGGAATAGGTGGCCGCGGCAGCCGCTCCCCACGGATCCAGACCTGCCTGCAGGGACACCTGTCGGCTCATGCCTCCCAGTGCGGCCATCTGCTGAGGAGCGAATCCCGCCACGGCTCCCGCGGCGGACATGTTCTGAAGGAGGGACCTTCCCTGATCGTCGAAGGTAGACATGACGTCCACTCCCATAAGAGCGTTGACCTGATCGAGTACGTCGGTTACAGAGCCCTTGAATATCTGCCTGAAAGCCTGTATGGATCTGGACGCTTCCTTGGTTGCCGCAAGCACGTCCCTCTGCATGATCTCGGTTTCCGACAGCTCGCTCCCGGGCGCTTCCTCCGCGGCATTCCTTTGTATCGCACCCAGCTGACCGGTCCTTCCCATCTCCGCGTACAATCTACCGACGTCGGCTCCGCGAAGTCCGTAGAAGTCCTGCGGCTTGGACAGGAAAGCCTCGGTCAGGCTGTCGGCCATGGTTCCCGCCCTCTCCTGTCTCGCGAGAGTCCTGTCGTCGAAGCCCATGGCGGCCGCTCCGAGATATCGGGAGCCTTCTTCCAGACCCGCCTGCAGACCACCCGGCTGAAGCTGGTTGAACATGAAGTTGGAAGCCATTCCGGTGAACGTGAACCTACCGGCCATGGCCCTGGCCTGTTCCTCGTTCTCGGCGCCGCCGAACGTCATAAGGTATTTCTCCGCCTGCTCTCTGCGAAGACGGGAAACGGTCTGGGCGGAGGACGCCATAGCCGTCTGGATGCCGAGATCCTGCTGCTGTGCCATCATCTCCGCGCCGGCATCCCGGGGACCGAACAACGCAGAGGATCCGTAAGGCATCGAGGCGCCGCCGAACATGTTGATGTTCGAGGACATGGTCTGACCGAAGGCTCTCTGGAAAGCGTCACCGAGGAAGTTGCCGAGACGCGGATCGCCGATGACCTCCAGGATCACCTGGCGTATCTTCGCTACGTCCGTGTCCTGAAGGCCCGAATTGGTGATAAAGCGGGTATCATTCGGTGGTTGCATTCTCTTGTTCCTTCCTCATGGCTTTCATCTTTCTATGAGCCTCTATCGTTCTATAGTAGAAATCCTCGAGATTCTTGTCATCGTCCATCATCTTCTGCTCTTCGGACCTCTTGTCCCGCCTCCACGGTATAATGGACGCGTACGCCTGGTCCAGAGCGTCCATGGACATCTTCATTTTCTGCTCAGGCCTTATAGGGCCTCCGGCGATTACCTGGGCCCGTACCTTCGCCAACTCGGCTTCACGGCGCCTCTCAGCCTCCATGAGGATGAGGCCCTCGTTAACCAGGCTGACCGTGTCGTCTCTGCTGATCTCGGACGGATCCAGTGCTTTGTCGTAAATGGCGCTGAGGGTCAGCTGAGCCCAACGCCCTTGTAAAAAGTCTCGTCAAGCCCCGCCATGGGCAGCATCTCGGTGAGACGAATGAACTCGAGCATCACCTTGATCATCAGAACCGGGACGTCTTCTCCCATGCTTCCGTAACGCTCTTTCCATAACGCGGCAAGCTCTTCCTTGTCCGCTGTCTCCGGCGCGGTGAACTCTTCGTCTCCCCATCGACGGAGATAGAACAGGACCTTGATCCTGACCGCCTTCGAGGCATGCGTGATGAAATCGTCTTCGTCCACCGTCTTGAGCGCCTCTGACAATATCTCGGACTCGTCTCCCGTAAGCAACGAGTACTGAGCCGTCAACTCGCCGCCGAACAACGAATACGCCTTCTTGAACGTGCGTTTTCCGGTGAGGCATCTGAAGTACTCCCTGATCTCGGACTCCTCCGGTTTGAGAGACTCTCTATCCTTCAGCTTGTGTCCGCATCTCGGGCACTCGACCAGTTCGAGCTTCTCTTCCTTGGCCTTCTCCGGCATTTCCTCCGGAATATCTTGTACTTCCTGCTCGAATTCCTCTACCTGAGAGATGGCTTTGAGAGCCGCTTCTCTTACTTCCTGCTGTTCCGGTGTCTCGTTCACGGACTGGGTTTCCATGGTTCCTCCAAGCGTTTATGACTTCGGTATGTTGGTTTTGTATTGGTTGAGGGCCTTCCTCTCAACCGTCGTACCGTCGGTGACCACGAGGGGTTTCCCCTCCGTGTGGGCCGTCTTGCCGGGGTACGGGTACGTACTACCTAATATAGCGTGGGCTACTTCTCTTTCTATCCACGTTCTGGATTGGTCCGGCAACATCTGTTGCCATCTCGGGGCCACGAGCTCGTAGTTCTTCGCTCGATACGCCTCGGTGTCCGAATCCGGGAACGCGAGTTCGGTGATCTTCTGGCCGCGCTGGGTGGCGGCTCCTTCGGCAACCATCCTGTCCAGCAGGGACTTTCCTACACCTGCCGCCGCACGGGCCAAGTCTCTGTAGCTGGATGACGGGATCTGGTCGGTTACCAGGTCCACCCGCACGCGCTCCGCGTCATTGGTCAAGGGCTGTGCGTTGCAGGCGTCGTTCGCCACAACGCCTTTCTCCGTCTGAAGGGGACCCTTGGACAGGACCCCGGACTTGGACTGGATGAATCCCTCGACTTTGAACGTCGGATCCGCCGCCGGCAGAGTGTCCTTCCTGCTGACGTCCACCCGTCTGGCGGTCAGCATCGGACGGAAAACGTTGCCCGTGGACTTGCTCACCACCATTCCCTCTGTCACCGCGGCCACTCTGCTTCTTGCAAGCAGCATCATGCTGTCGGACTGAAGGTAAAGGCCCGTTGCCTGCTCCATCATGGTGAGGGCCACGGAGTTCCTGAATGACATGGAGGCGTTGTTTCCGCGCAGCCCCAGCGTTCCCGATCCGGCGTTCAAAAGTATGTCGCATCCGGAGGCGTTCTCGTCCATGCCTGCCGTACTCTGCTTGCCCTTGGCGTATGCCGATCCGTGCAGATAGGAGCCCTGTATGGACGTTCCCGCGTATAAATTCTTGATGATGACTCCCGACCCGAACGGAAGCCCGTTCTTGAGAGCTTCCTCGTCTATCTCCGCAAGTCCCACGGGCTGAGATCTGTTCTCCAGAACGAGCGCTCCTCCCTCTGTGCCGCCGCTGGTCAGATGCATGTTGGTGGCGGCCTTCTGAACTATGGCTCCTTCGGTGCTGGATACCTCCACTCTCTTTCCGACTCGGGAAAGACGGTTGCCGGGGACCTGTTCAATCAGGTCTCGCCCAGGAATGACCTGAAGATCCCCGGCAGCCGCGATGGTGACTGTTCCTCTGTTCATGCGCAGTTCCGCTCCGTAGCCATCTCCCAATATGAGACCTCCGTCGTCGGCCATCAGGAATACGGAACTGTTCTTGAACAACCTCACCTTTCTACCGGGATACACCTCGATGTCCTTGCTCACGACGTCTGCAAGTGTGTATTCCCGTTCCTGCTCCTCGAGCGTTCTCAACGCCGGAGGATTCTCGTCGAATACCTTCTTCTTCACGTCTTCCACGGACGGGAAATACCAGACGTCCCCGTCCCTGCGAAGTCCCTGGAAGAAGGTCTTCTCTTCTTCCACGGTATCGAAGGCATCGTGCAACAAGGGCCGTAGTGCCGACACCTCGTCGTCGCTCTGCAACTTGAGCTCTTCCTTCTTCAGCTCCATATCCACTCTGCTATCCGGTATGAGTGGATCCGAAGGAGGCGCTCCTCTGAGTTCTCGTTTAAGCCATGGAGACACTATGCCGTAGGTCTTCTCGAACTTGATCTCCTTGGCCGATCGCACGCGCATTATCCCGTCCATGCGCTGCGTCCGGGAAAGCATCCCCGGATAAATATGATCTCCGAATTCGTACGTCGTCCTGGCGTCGGAGTCCGTACGGAACACGTCCCATAGACCTTCGACCCCTCCCTGGAACAGGGATCGTCTGAACAGGCCGGTCTGCGACTCGGATGCAGGAACTACACTGGCGTCTTCTTCCGTGAACGGAGGCTTGCCACCAAGACCTTCGTCCAGCGTGAGCGCGAAGTTGCACACGTCGACCGGGGTAAGTCCTCTGTGTATGAGCTCGCGGAACTGGCTGCCGTGATCTTCCGAGAAGTTGTGGCTGATGATCTCCGCCATCTTGTCCAGACCGTTGAAGGAGATGCCGCAATCCTGTGCGGCTCCTACCTTGGCCATGAACTCGGACAACAAAAAGCACCCGCCGAGTACCGTGGACTTGAACCAATCTCCCGGAAGAACGTCGAGGGGCCGGTTGGCCCCCCTGTTCTCGTTCATGAAGTTGGTCTCTTCCTGATTCTCGAGGATGCGTCTGTAGGCTTCGTTATTGAGCGCGTTGGCTTTGCTGTCCGGGACTATCTCCGTTTCCTTGAACTCGGTGCCTTCGTAAACCGGATAAGGGTTGAAGGCTCCTAAGAGTATGTTGGGAAAGGAGAGCCTGGAAGCCGTCTCGTCCGTTCGAACGATCTGGGCTACCAGGACCTGTGATCCCGGGACGTAACCACCGCCGCCTATGTGACCGCCTCTGCGTCCCGAACCGGTCTCCAGCGAGGTCGCGACAATGGTTCCATTGTCGGTACTCACCGTGTACTGATTCTCAAACGGGGCTGCGACGATGATCACACCCGTGTGGAGTGTGACCTGGGCGTTCATCTTACCTCGCTTAGACTAATCCGCTCTGAGGAATCTCGGAGTTCGGTCCCACCTTCAGACTGATGAACTGCATGTCGATGCCTGCGTTGACCACAGTCAGCGCACCACCAGTCTGTCTGACGGAAATGCGCAGCGCATTGATGATGCAGCCCGAGCAGATGAAATAGATCTGCGCGAATCTGTTGGTGCATTCCGAATCACCTTTGCTATAACGCATACCCGATGGGGATACCCTCAGGGTGTTGTTCTTGATCTCGCATGCTTTGGAATACCGCTCGAGGAAATCCTTGATGGCGGCATGCGGTCCAATGATCAAACCAAGGGACAGCTGACCGTCGGCTTCACCGATAGCCAGGTATTTCTTGTTCTGATTCAAGGGAGAGAACTTCTGGCTCTGGCGCCGGTATGTGATATCGACGGACGTCACTACCAACTCGTCGCCGTCCTCGATCTCGATAACTGCACCATCCAGGGTCCAAGCCCCTCCGATACGAGCATCGATACCAAATACGTCTGGTACATCGCTTGATGGCATGTTGTTACTCCTTTTAGCTTATCGTGAAGATGATAGGCAGGTTGTTCAGGGGATCCGGCATGGACGGGTCAACTTCTACGATGACGCGATCACGCTGTACGGGGTCTCGCTCGATACGAATGATCGTGGCATTGATCATCTGAGGACCTATCTTCTTGGAGTAGTTCCTGTTGACGATGCTCTCGATGGTGTTCGTAACGCGGGTTCCGATCAGAGACATCATGTCGTCGCTGATGTTTCCTTGGCCGAACAAGTCGGCGGTGGCCGTCAGGAAGTCCCTGCTGATGTGGTCGATGTTCGAGGTCTTCGAAGCTTCGCGCTTGCTGAACTCGGCGTCATCCGTGACGGACGTCAACTGGTGACGGGTATAGACCCTGCCGGTGTAGTCCTTGTTGACCACCCAGTTGCCACCGCCTGCGACGACGTTGAGCTGATCTCTGCTGAACTCCACCTGCGGATCTCCACCGATGCTCGAGAGATCGAGCTGGGACATCGGGGCATGAGGAGGAATTCCACCACGCTGGCCGGCAAGGGCCGCCGCGACGTACATCAGAGGGAGAGTCTCTCCGGTTCCGAGGTCGACGGGGTTGTCCTGCCATACCGATACGACGCGCCTGGTGTTGAAGCGTGCGGGATACTCGCTGAGGAGCTGCGCATACTCGTCCTTGGTCATGTCGCGCCAGATCTCGACCTTTACCGCCACTGGAGTGGGGCTGCCGAGGTCTTCCACGGTGATGAGCTGGGTCTGGGTGTTGACGCGATCGACGGTGTACTCGTCGTAGGTGACGTTACCGTCGGAGTCCGTAACGAAGTTGATACGGAGCTTGTCGCCCGGACGGACGTCGTTGGACTCGAGAAGAGTTCCGGCGCCGAAGTCGATCTGACGGTAGGTACCCACCGGGAACAGGCTTACGGTGGCTTCGAGATCGTCGCCGCCCTGAGTCTGATACACCGGAGTGACCCGTGATTCGTTGTTGGTTACCCAAGCGGTACGCCACTGGTTGTTGATCGGATTCGATCTCTCCCGGACGTGCGTCGAGAAGTTCTGCTTGATCTGCTCGTCTTCGGACAACGGAACGAAGCCCCATACGAGATCGTTTTCAGTCAGCAGGTCGAGGGCATCGGTGTAATCCGATTCCGCTTCTCCGGCCGTGGCCAGGTAGAACGTTCCGACGCCGCCGTCCACGCTTTCGGCCAGCGAGTGATACGCCGCTTTGCCGAGAGGGTTGAGAACGGAGTTCGGTCCGAGTTCCGACTGGCGCTCGGTATCGTTGGCGACGTAACCGATTCCCTGGGCGGCCTTGGCCGTGTCCAGTTCGCGGTAGTCCGCATACAGCGTGCCTCCGAATACCGACATCAGCTCCGGAGTGCCCAGGAGATCGGAGGTAACCGCGGCATTGCCGAGAACCTCGATGTAGTCCTGGTCCAGAGTGAGATAGTCTTCGGGGAACTCGACGGTGACCTTGACGAACATGTCGAGGTCCATGTCGGTGAGCGCGGTATACGGGATGGAGTCGCGGAGGGTCAGCGTGTGAATCGCGCCTTCCGTCGGAGCTTCCACCGAGAACGTCCAGCTGCCGCCGGTATTGAACTGAGTTCCCTTGAAGAACGTCAGCTTCATATCCTTGCTGCCGATGGAGTAGTCGTTGGAGGTCGCAACCGTGAAGTCGGCCGACGGTATCGTGAGATAACCGGCGGTATCCGCTCCGTTGTTGGTACGGTAATAGATCCGTACGTCGCCCGCAGTGGCGCTCGCCGGGTCGAGGGTACCGCCCTGAACGACCGTGATGATGTACTTGGTGTTGACGCTGCCGGTATAGTTCGGATCGCCTGCGGCGGCCCATTCACCGGTATTGGTGACGTCGACTTCGGTGTAGTCCTGCTGGAGCTTGACGTCCCACTGGTCGAGAGCGTTGACGATCCCTGCGCCGGCATCGACGAGGTTGAGGATCGCACCGCGGTCGCCCAACGGAATCGGATACTTGGCTCCGTCCCAGGCGACGTCCGTGCCCAGCGTGACCGTGGACGGCGTGTCGTTTCCTTGGGAAGTGATCCTGAGAACGGTACCGTCCAGAAGACCCGTGCCGGAGCTACCGACGGTGAGAACCTGAATGGTGTAGGTGTCCTGCGGATAGCCGTCGATCAGCCCGTTGTAGGCGGTGACGTCATATGCAGTGGTGTAACGGGTCGGAGGAGTGGTTACCTCGGAGGATCCCGCGACCAGAGAGGTCTGGGCAAAGCCCACTTCGCGGAAGGGATCTTCCACGGGAGCGGCCGAGCCTGCGACGACGTCCGCCACGAAACCGGTTACCTGAGTGAAATACTCTTCGGTCGTCGGTCCGCTGACCCATGCCAGGCGTACCCAGTCACCGATCTGTACGTCGCGATCGCCGAATGCCGAAGCCGTCCTGTCGGCGGCTGCATTGGACTTGAACACGAGGGAGCTGACGATGGTATTTCCATTGTCTTCGGTCAGCTGTGCATTCGAGCTGCCTTCCAGATACCGCTGAAGGGTATCCTCGAGCATGATCTTGGCTGAAGCGAGGTCCACTTCACCGCCGGGAATGTGGTCGGGCCACACGAACTGCTCCGAAGAGGAGTCATAGTTGTAGTCGCCTACTGCGGCTTTTTCGTCTTCCTCGGTGTAGCGGTGCAGGGCATAGCAGGGGCCGACCATGCATGGGAACAATGGGGCTGCTCCTTCAGCTTGAGCTGCTGCGAACTCCTGGAAGATCTGTCGACTGGGTTCTGTGTACGGCATCGATCGTCTCCTTGTTTAATTTTCTTCGTATTCAAAGCCGATACGTTTTAGTATGGGTGCTTCCGGGATCACGCGCCAGCGGTATACGTACGCCCAGTCCAACCTCACTACCGTGTAGAAGGTCGTCGTGGCCTCGTCCGTCCTTTGCCTGATCTCGTCCACCGACTTCGCCTGGAAATGTCCCAGTTGAAAGTCCCTCTTTATGATCTGCTGGTAATGCAGAAACCTGAAATAGATCTCCTGGGCAAGAAGATCCGCCTCTCCGCCGCTTTTTCCACGGCAAATTATCGTATGGGCTCCCATGATATTGACTTGCATCATGGTGCCTTCGTAAACGCCTTGTTTGTTCCTTCCTACCAAGGACCTGTCCAGCATCGATATCCTGTCGCTCTGGAACGGCTCGCGCTTCACCAGTAGCGAAGGGGTCTGTTGAACGGCCTCCTGAGACTGGCTCCAGCTCGGCTTTATCAGCATTCGAGATCCTTGTACATACTGAGAGGTGCCTTCCTCTCCGACTATCGTGCATCTGCTTTGATAGCCCTCTTCGCTGCTCTCCTCCGAACTCGAACCTTCCTCGTCCGATCCTCCGGAAGGAAGACATCCTTTGTCGCTCGGCGTCCATATGTAGTCCTTCAGCAACGGTTCCTCTATGTTGCGGGGATCCGAGAAATGATACTGCAACAGACGGAGGAACACACCGCTCAAGGAAAAAGGGCTCGGCCCCACGTACCAGAAGGAGCTGCATGGCTCCAGGGCTTCCTGTGGAATACACCATTCCGGTTCTGGAAACGTGTTCGTCATTCATTTATGCCTTGTTGGCCGCGTAGATACCGGCCGCACCTCCGATTCCCGCCCCGGCGAGCGTAGACAGTATGTCTCGCTTGAGGCTTTCATTTCCGGTTGCACTACCATACACGTTCGATGCCGTTCCGCCTGCGGCGGCTCCGATAAGACCGCCGGCCGCGCCATAGGACTTGAGCTTTCTGTCCTTCTCCTGCTCCTGCAGGTGGGCTCTTTCCACGGCCTGCATCTCTCTTTGCTGATCCAATGAATTCCTCATCCAGTCTCTATGCTGCAGGCTGGATTGTATGCCGCTGGCCGCCGTGCCACCGAGGATGGCGAGAAGAGTGGCGACACCCAATGCGGTAGTCATCGCAATCCCTTCCTTTTCCATTTCCATGGCGGCGGATTTGAGCATCGGTATGGAAGCGCCTGCGGCACCGCCGACCAAGGCGAATATGACGTCGCGCTGCAGATTCGGCTTGCCCTTGAGCTTGCCGTAGAGAAGGGATCCCAATCCGCTGAGAGCGGCGCCGCCTGCGGCGTACATGCCCACTTCTCCGGGATCGACAGATCCTCCGGATGCTCCCGCACCGCTGTAATCGATGGTGTTCTCGTCATCGTCTCCCGGCATGGCAAGCCAGGAAAGACCGGATCCGAGAGCAATAGTTCCGGCGCCTCCGCCTAGGACGTATCTGTTGAGAACGCGGTCCTTTACGGTCTTCGGTGGCTTGGTCGCGCCCTTTGCGTTTTGCTTCGTCTGGGTACTAGGCTTCGTGCCCGGAGGAGTGTAGTTGATCGTCTTCGTGCCTTTGGAAGAGGTACTGGCCTTGGAGGACTTTCTTCCCCCGGTGGATCTTCTGGAGCCCCTGGACGAGCTCGTACTTGCCTTGGACCTGGACCTAGCGCCGGAGGATCTGGCTCCACGACTGGCCTTGGCTCCACGACTCGCCGTCGCACCACGGCTGGCTTTCGGCGCTCTGGCGGATGCGTTGGTACGTCCTATCTTCGGAGCGCCCTTGGCCGTGAAGTAGGGACTGGTGTTTCCGGGACCTGCCTCTTTTTCCAAAATCTCTTGCCATTGTTCCATATCGTAAATTCCTTCTGCTCTACATAATGTACCAAGTCAAACCGGTTTTACCAAATCTCTTCCGAAGCAATTCCTCTTCTCCAGCCCTGATCGGACACGAAATTGGCGTCTTCCGGATCCGTAGGATCCAGTGGCTGCTCCATCGGAATCGTGTATGCTATGTCGGAAGCGGGCAAAAGCCGCAGCTCCACCGGGAAGTATATCAGAGGGACGCTCCGCATCTCGGCCCCGGTAATCGCGCTCCTTATAACATAGCGCCTATTTGCCGATCCGTGAACCCATATATCATAAGAACCTAGCCATGGGTAAGCCACTGCCCTGGCATTTCTTATGCGGGTATCCTCGTATCCGAAGGGTGATTTGACGTCTCCGCCCTTGCGAACGCCGCTGAGATCCATGTAAAAGCCTATTGCATTGTAATACCCTTTCACGAAGCCCGTTCCGTAGCACACGCTACAGGTGGAAGCGGCTATGGGCTCCTCTAGATCCCAGTCGAAACACTGGTCGCACTTCTCTCCGTGCCTGCGCAACTTCAGGAGATATCCGAAAGTTCCGGCATATTTCCGCATACGGAGGTATTCCTTGCGAAGAATCTCACGCGAAAGCCTGTAGTCTCTGGCCGACATCTCTCCATAGGTATGCGCCGGAGCCGATGCATATTCCTTTCCGGAGGTGTCCACGGCCACGACTCTGTACCAGACGTCGTTCTCCATGCCGCAGCGATACGGTTCCTCGTCCAGATACAGACATACGTTCCTCATCGGCGCGTCGGGATTCAGCCTGGTCCACTCTCCCTTCGTACGGGCCCAGTCGATATAGAAACCGTCCAGTGGAGCATCGAACTCGAAGCGGGGATCCATCCACCATTGGATGATCTTGCCGTTCTCCGGGGTGATGTACACCTCTACCCTCTGGAAGGTGAATATCCTGGCTGGTTTGATATCGTGCATCTACCTGCCTCCGTATCCGCCGTAATTGTCGAAGCTTCTCAAGGAAGTCCTTCCGAAGGCATTGGACACGTTGATCGAGCGCTTCTTCTGACGAACCCATTCCCTGTAGGATTCCAGATATCTGACGGATGCCTTGGAATAGAATGCGGCCTGATCCTTGTCGTCGATGTTCAGGCCGGCCGCGGAATACCGTAGGCGGTTCCTCTCGGTATGTGTAGCGGCCATGGACAGGAGTTCTCCCACCACGCCGTCGAACCAGTTGTATACGAACGGAAAGTTGCTCGTCGTCATAACCGTACTCAACGGAGGCAGGGCTTCGTTCCAATAGTCGATCGGACGGCGAAGTGCCCAGGCTATCTCGGTATCGGTGAACTCCACTCGGTCGAGAAGGAAGTTGTCTTCCTTGCACTTGTCCCGTATGCCTAGACGCACCTCGGCGATCGTCAGAGTATGATACCTGCGATCGGTGTGCCAGAGATCTTCCTGGATCTCGACATAGCACCGGAGCTTGGCGATTATGGTGCAGGCATCGGTAGAAAGTGAATACGCGTATTCACTTTCTTCTCCGGACGAGGATTCGTCCTCGGCGGCGGATTCGTCGGAACTCTCCTCGGAGCTTTCCTCGGAGCTTTCCTCTTCGGGTAGGTCCTCTATGATGAACTCTCCGACGAACAAGCCCGGCTCTCGACTGTCGTTCTCGTCGAGGAGAACCTTCACGATGCCTTGCTGTGCATCGAGGATCTCCGCTACCTTGGCTATTTTGACGAGCTGAGCGTCGACGCCTTCCTTGGCTATGAGGCAGACGCGCCTGTCCGTCAGGTCGTAGTGCTGCCCGTGATCGTCTCGTAGCTGCACCTCCTGAGCGCTGCATGCGTTCTGGGCATACTTCAGAGTCGGCCACTCGTTCGGGCACGTCTCCCTGTCTTCTACGCAAATATCTGGAAAGGGCATATCATGCCTCCGTTTTCTGTAGGGATTTCTCCTGGATCATGTCTACGAGGGCCTTTGTCTCCGGGCGTTGTTCGAGCCTATCCCTCACGGATTCCCAGCGATCGCCGAGCTCCGTCTTGAGAACTTCCACGGACAACACGATCTCTTCCAGAGCGACGTTGTTCATCTCGAGATCGCCCTTGGTCTGCAGGTGTCTACGTTCCATCCTCGTGTGCTTGTACAAGGAATATCCGGCGAACACTATAATGGCCGCTCCACCGCATATACATACCGTGATGAACTGCTCGACGTACCACGCACCGAACATCCCTATGCATAGGATGACGCCCCCATATATCAGGAACTCGTCCCAGATCGAGGGTATGGCCGGGAACTTGAACTTGAGAGCGAACAACAGCAGCCCTATGAACATGCCCGCTCCTCCCACCAGGATCATTATCCGAAAGGCGTTGAACAGGTTGTTGAGTACCTTCTGCCTCCTCTGGTCCGCTGCTTCGTACTGCTCGAGATTGACTGTCTTGACCTTGACCTCCTTGTACGTCTCCCCTTCCCTGTCGTACAACACACGGGATACGACGAAGGCCGGTTCCACTCTGTCCTCGATGGGAACGGCGACTACAACCGGTTTGTACTGCGCGGTCTTCGTTATGCAGAGCGTGTACCAGTCTCTGCTGTAGGTCTGTTCGTAGTAGGTCTCCGAGGTGTAGTCGTTCTTCTTCCCACGCTTGCAGCCAACCATGCAGAGACAGATCAGCGAAATCGAAATCAACGTATATGGGCGCATACTAATTCCCCTTGTTCTCGAACGGCTTCCGACCAAACCACCGTACCATGTGATATCTCCTGAGGCCGGATATCAGGGCTGCGTATCTAAGAGGGCGCCACCAGGCAACCGCCTTCTTTATTGCCATGTTCTGGTCCCGTAGCATGGCCTTGTCCGCGAACTTCCTGTCTTTCTCGGTGGTTCCGTATTCATACCTCATGTCATGGGCGTAATAGCACAGATTGCAGTCTATGCCCCAGATATCTCTGGGTATGAACCGAGCTATCCAGTGCCCCTTCGGGCCGCAGTAATCTATCTCAGGATCGTACTTCTCCCAGTTGTCGGGGACCTCTTCGTAGGGCCATATGTAAGAATCTTTCATACTTAAATCTACCCTTGTCACGGGGTTATTTCAATTACTCGGAAGAAGGGACGACCCGATCGTCCACGATGGCGTCGATCTGCTCCTTCGTCGTGCAGCCGTTTACCTGTGCTTTTAGAGCTCGTCCTTCCTCCAGCATCACGACCACCTGGCCGAAGCCTTTGTAATACATGTCCAGAAGGTGGGGACCGTCCTGTATGTAATAGGCTTCGTTGTGGACCGTCATTATCTTCATCGGAAAATCTATGGGGACACCGAACAGCTGACTATCCACCAGGTTGTTTCTTCTTGCATGCCAGGAGGATTGATCGTTGACGTCTAGATTGAATCTGTAATAAGGGCCTGGATCCGGCGGGACCGGATATAAGACACCTGCCGCTATGATGGCCCGCGTCTTCATGTCTATTTCGTAATTCTTCTCGTCCTTCAGTTTACGCAGGTCCCATATCGTTTCGTACGCAGATCCGTTCCATCTGTTCCACATAAGCGAATCACTGGCCCTGCACTGGATATTGTCCGGTGCGTCGTCCCTGCGAGTATCCACGGGAAGTCCGTACTCGTCGACGATATATTGAACGGTGAACTCCTGACTGCTGGCGGACCAGACATCACCGGTCGCCGATTCTATGTATGCGTATCTGCTCATCAATTCCTCCAGAAGGTGCCGGCAAGGGACCATCCTACGATATAAACGTCGTTGTTATAGGTATCGTCGGCATTTCCGGACGTAGCGTCCCTGATAATGGACCATATGAAAGAATCTCCTGGAATGACGTTCGGAAGGTCGAATTCGTGAGAAGACTCGTATACCTTGTCCGACGTGCCTGCCACCGACACTATGTCGCTCTTAGGTCCGAGCTCTGTAACGGATCCGTTGAGTATGGTTTCCGCGCTTACCTCCGCCATGTACATCTCTATCTCTACGTCTCCCGATGCCGTTGAGATGGGTGCGAACAATAACTGGAACGTTATTGGAAGCGCCGTGTTAAGTCCTTCCGGTATCCTGAACGTGCCTCCGCTACCGTCCTTTCTTGGATAGTCTCGCGCATTGTTCCTGACATCAAGATGGGTGTTGGTGTTCGCATTCACAGAGTAGTCTTTTGAAAGGAAACTCGTAATGTCCTCCAGGTTGGACAACGGAATACTGCGAACGGGCTGAGCATCTCCGTGATACTCGATATACCCTTTGCGCTCTATCACGCAGGTATCGTCGAAATGCTCTATACGGCCTACGACAGGAGACGTCGTTATGGCTGCCGTTATCCTGTATCGTGCCCAGTACGCATTCTGTCCGTTCAAGGTTTTCTTAGCCCATCCGGGAGTGTCTCCGAAGTATATGTTCTGATCTCCCGTAAGGGTCAAAGCCTGTTGTCCGTACTGTAGCTTGCCTTGAGTCGTCATGATATTGAACGCAGACCAGGCAGAGCCATCCCAGTACTCTGATATGACGCCTCCCGTACCTGGGTTTAGAATGGTCGTGACTTCCTGCAGCAACAAGGAGGTAAATATATGGTCCGTCACTCCTGTGTACACGCAGTTTCCCGCTCCCGTTCCTGCAAACAGAGTTATGCTGGTATCCGGATCGTTGTTGTCGGAAGTCAGGTCGTTCCAAGTACCGGCCTCGCCGTTTGTGTTCGTGAAAACGAACTGCTCGTATACGGATGAATGCCCGGATCCGACCGACACCCTCGACCCTATATAATGGCTTCCGAACGACGTATCTCCTATGAATCTATGGCCTTCTTCCCCCTTCTCGAAAGCGACTATCCCTATGAAAAACCCCGTGGCTCCTCCTAGTTCTATCTTCTCGAAATTGGCGGATCCTTTGTAGTAACCGGTGACTCCTGAATCCAGTACGGATATATCGTTCGTACAGCTCCTGATACCACAGGCGTTGCCCTGGAAGCTGGTCGTGGATCCATCTATCTGAAGGGCTAGTGTATTGGCGGTTCCGCTGTACGCCGAGGCAATACACAGGTCACAGCTCTCGATGTCCAAGCCGGTAGTACAGTAGGCCACGGGAACGGACGACAGCGTTATGTTACCGCCACCTACTACGTGTATTCCTCTGGTTATCGTACTTACGGGAGTTCCGCTGATGGTAACTGCCTGCAAGGTGGCGTCGACCCCGGTATCCATCTTTATTCCGGTGGACATCGTCGTTCCCGGCGAACGGCTTATGATGACGTCCTGAAGAATGATGTTCGAACTGGATCCTGCAAGGTGAAGGCCGGTCTCGCAGTCGGCGACTATGCATGACCGTATCAAGGACTGGAAGCCCGAGGACTTTATGCCTATTCCTCCGGAACCCGAGCACCCCCTTACCTGGAACCCGTACAACTCTGAATAGGATCCGCACGTCACCAGAGTGTCCGTCGAAGTATTCGGATTTACCTGTACGGACCCCAGACCTCCCACGGCTACGAGATTGCAGAAATCAGGGACTGTGAATGCGTCCTCGTCGTAAGTGCCTGGATACACGAGTACGGTGGCGGGGTTAGTGGAGGAAGGTGCGGGACTTAGAGCGGCTGCCTGAGCGCAACCGGTCTTTATGCTGGTAGTGTCTCCTCCGGATACCGCAACTATTATACACCGTCCCGGAGAGAAGCCTCCTGACCCGGAGGCTATCTTCGTCCAGTCCGTAGTAGTCGCCCCGGTCTTCTTCCACTGATCACCGTTGGATTGGAATACGTAGGATCCTACCGGGGCGTCGAAGCCCGTCGAAGAGGGATCATAGGTAGTAGCCCATAGACCTAGGAGATTATCACCCAGGGCTATTCCAAAGCGATACGAACTTGCCTGGTCTATGGGAGACGCCATCGTTTACCTCTATAGGGCGATCCAGCGTACCGATTTGACGTCAGCGCCACCTGCAGTATCGGAGTTCACCAGTAGACGCATGTTTCCTGCGTTGATGTCGACGCTGATGTCGAGATCCAGAGGAGGGGTCGATCTCAGGAACGGCGACTCGTCGACGTCTATGACGGCCGTGCCGTCATGCATTGCCCGCACGGTAGCGGAGTAACGCTGGGTACTGTCCGTGACCCCTTCTCCGTAGACTACCCAGTGGACGACGTCTGCCTGTGTCAGCGGAACGCTATCAAGGACTACGTCCGTCGCACCGACTCCGGTATCCGTCTTCTTGACGCCGCCTATCTCCACCGCAGTCTCCAGATCCTGTAGAGCCTGCTTGATCGTGCGGTTGTCCTGAATGATCTCACCGGTGAACGTACCGAGATCCTGAGCACCGAGGGACACTCCCGTGAGGGTGACCAGGTCGAGTACGTCTTTGTGGAGCTTGGAGATGGCTGTTTCGACGGTGTCCGAAGCAGCTGGATAAGCCGCCGCAACCGCCGCGGCATAGCCGCTGCTGAGATTGATGCCGGTGGCCAGCTGCCAGTCGACGTCGGCGATCTTGATCAGATCGGTACCGTCGTACCAGACGATGGCGGAGTTTTCCCCACCGCTGGGATCAGGTAGGTAGTACGTGGTGATGAAGGTATCGCCAGTGGCCAGAGGATCTACACCGGCCTGGCGTACCTTGAGCGTTCCGCCATCGTCGTAGACCTCGAAGATCTTGTCCGCACCGCTGGTGTTCTTGGACAGGAGATAGTCCCCATCCGAGAAGGCACCGATAGGGAGCTTGCCGTCGTCGTCATCCGAGAACGGAAGCAGCGTGGTCAGAGCCGTTCCGTCCGCCGCCGCGTTCAAGTCGGTATCCTCGGTAGTACCGATCGTCAGCGGGCGCCAGTTCTGGGACATCGCGATGGCATCGGCATTTGTCTTGACCTGCGCATCGAGGGCGGAGAGATTGGCGTAAATCGAATTGGCCAGAGCGATGTAGTTCGTCGAAGTCATCTCCGAATCCGCTCCTATGGCGTCGTCGATTGCCGCCAGCATCGTCATAATGCTGTCCGTGGCCGGCGTGAGCTGGCCCTTCGTACGGGTTTCCGCCGTGAACGTGGCTCCGAGCTTCTGATCGATCTTGCCGATAGCGAGCTCGAGGTTGTCGTTATTCCCGATCCAGTTGACGGTGCCGCCTGTGGCGGCGTTGTAGTCCGGGGTCTCCGGCCCTGCTCCGCTCTTTCCTATGAAGGCTCTTATATAGCCTTCCTCGAGAGCGCTGCCACCTCCCGTGGAGAAATCCGTCCATGCCGTGGCCCCGTTAGTATTGATGTACAACGCGCCATTGGTCGTATCCGATACCAAGGAACCCCTGGCGGCCGTGACAACTCCGTTGGGATTCCCGTCATACAGGAAAATGTCGATTGTCGTGTCGGTTCCGTTCTTGTCCCAGATTTGGAACCCTTTCACTACTCTTGTCAGATCAGCTACGGCCATGTCAAACCTCCTACAAGTCTATGGCTTTACCTATTACAGTTACCGGAAACGGCTGGTTATTCGTGAACTGGAGAAGTAGGTCCGTACCTACTATGCTCGTGTCCGACGATACACGCATTCTGTCACCGACCTCCGCTGGCACACAGTGAGTGAACGAGCCGGGCGAGCCCGATGTGTGCGTAGCCTGTATTTGCATGACCATTGCGTTATCTGTTAGGGCCTCGGATACGTGAAACATATACCAGGCTCCCAGTTTTGTTAAATCCAAAATGTCGACTATCTCGGTGTCACCGGAGGCGATGACCACCGGACCCACTATCCGTAGGCCCGGTGACGTACCGCCTGCTTCTATAAGATACCAATCGGTACCGTTCCATACAACAAAATCTCCGGCATAGAGCGTACGGCCAGTGACAGGGTCAGTGACCGTTGCCTGAATGGCATAAAACCAGCCGTTCTGGGCCTCGCCGGGAGCGGGGAAGTCTCCGGGTGTGGAGACATCCCCCTTGTTGATCATGACGTTGAAAAGACCCAGGAGAGCTTCAGATAACTGAGGTCCTCCATGAGGCATATGTCATCGTCCTTCGTGCCAGTACGGTGTATTGTAAGTGGCTTCTTCGGTAACGGCCCTGATGTTACCCCAGTACATGTTCTCGTACTCGATCTCATGCCAGCCGCCCGGATAGACGACGATTCCCGTTCCAAGTACCGCCGGCTCCGTTGGATGGAGTCTGAGGAACAGGGGATCCGTGGCATCCTGGGGCCACATGATGATCAAGTACCTACGGTTCTTGTACTCGGGAACCAGTATGATGGACCCATCAGTGGTGACCACCTGGCCCGGCGCATTCGTCGGACCTCCGTTATGTAATGAGGGATGAATAGGCATGGGCCTTACTCCTCGGGGTTACTTCTTTGCGGTTTTCCTCGGAGCCTTCCGTGAAGTGGTCTTCCGCTTGGCCGGAGCCTTCTTCGGAGCCTCTTCCTTCTTCTCCTCGGGCGGTTCGTCTGCAGAGGGGTCTGCCGGTGCTTCGGGCTCTGCCGGATCGGTTCCGTTCTCGTTGGCAGGAGCTTCGTCGGAAGCCTCGGGCTCTGCCGGTGCTTCGGGCTCTGCCGCGGCTTTCTGGGCCGCTTCGTCTTCGGCTTTCTTTCCTTCGCCCAGATCAGTCCCCTCCGGGAAGATCTCCAGGGTCTTCGGCTCTCCGTTCTCGTCGGTGGCTCCGGCCTTTTCCATGGCCTCGGCATCCGCCAAGGTCTCTTCATGTCCGGGAAGGGTCTTCATCGCGGGCTTGCTGCCTTCGATGGTTCCCTGCTGCCAACGCTCGTCCGGCTTTCCTGCAGCCCCTTCGACTGGCTTCTGATCGGTCAACTCGACCTTACCCTCGTCCATTCCCTCGGGAACGGGAGCGGGAGCGGGCTGGGTCTTTACGGGCTCCGAGGACTTCTCTGCCTTGGTCGGCTTTCTGCATGGTATGTTGGTTACCAGCTCGAGTTCGACCCTGTCGTTGAGGAAGTCGTACTCGCAACTGGATACGAAACGACGGTTCTGAACGGCGGTCGGGTACGCACCTTCCACGATGACTTCTTCGTCAGCCTGCAGGTACTGGCCTCTCGGCGCGATCCAGCGGAACAACATTCCTTGACCGCTGGTGTTCTTGATACGGGTTTTGAGCATTACTTGTTCCATGATGGACGGGCTCTCCTTGCTTCCAAGCTTTTGTTTCAATGAAAAAAGGGGACCGGGGCGGGTGCCCTGGCCCCCTTGTGTACAGGGTATGTGACCCTACTCCTTACGGAGCGATGTCACTCCACTCAGTCACGGGGTTGATGAACTCCGCACGAGCTACGCCGCCCGAGTTTTTCAGCGTGGCGCCGATCATCTCGTAGCAGAACATCTCGAACAGGAAGTTCTCGTGTTTGGTGGAGCAGGTAACGTCTTCGAACGTGTAGAAGTCACCCAACTGATCCGGAGCGGTGAAGTAGTAAATCACGTTTTCGGGAACCAGGTCCGTCTTGATCGTGATGAACCACCGCAGACCCATGATCTGGCGTTCGGCGAATCCGTTCTTGAACATTTCCTCGGCGAGATCACCACCAATTTCGATCCGGTCCAGAGCGACGATGTCCCAGATCGTGATGTTGTTGATCAAGCCAACCGCGGCGTTCAGGTGCCGGTTGGTCGAAGGCAGGGCCTTCATACCGTGACTCAGGCTGTCGCGGGACATCGGTCCTACGGTACAGTTGCCCTGAGCGGCGACTTCGGCGACACGGGGGTTCGCAGCGGCCGAAGCCGTGTTCTGCGGACCTACCACGGTGTTGACGACGGCCATGTACTTCCGGTCTTCTTCGGCCAGGATGTCTTTCAACATCAGGTCGTTGAAGATCTGACGGATGTCCATGTCATAGGTCAACAGGTTGGCAACATCGGCGATGAAGCGGTGGGACATGATGCGGTCAAACATCACGCGGTACCGCGGAGCGTCGATGTAGTGGTTCATCGGAACGTTCCCGAAGGGGACGCTGTAGGCCGGAGGCGTGTCCGGCTCAACGTCCTTGACGATCACGGGCTTGACCGTGTCGACCTGACGGTCGAGGTCTGCCGGGGTGACCGGGATCGGGGGTTGGATGCGACGGGTGAAACCATCTTCACGCGCCCTTAGACGCAGATAGTCGTTTACGCCGCTGGCGGCCTTTTGCATGACGTACGGATCGTGGGATTTGAGTCCGTTGATCACGTTCTCATTGCGGGAGCGAACTTCGTGGTTCAACATTTTTATTTTCTCCTTGTGAAGTTCAGTTCTGGGTTACTCCGGCTACCTTACGGCGTTGCGGCACGAGCTGGCAGATAGACAGGCCAGAAGCGGATCACACGTTGGTCGTAGACCTCGGTGCTGATGCCCTGGGAGTCATCCACGTCCACCTTGGAAACGATACCGACGACCTGCTCTTCGAGAGCAAGTTCGCCACCGGCCTGGATGGTGCCGACGTCTACCCAACCAGCGGGGTAGGATCCTGCGGCTTCGCCACCAGTTACGGTGTAGGCGACCAGGGGATCGTTTTCGTTGTAGGTGGATGCCTGGTTGAACTCGGTGGTGACGAGTTCGAAACCGCCGGTGGCGACGTAGCAGCCGACGTGACGACGTTTCACGGTCGTGTTGTCGGGAGCCAGAGTCTGGCCAGCGATGTTGCCGGCGTCACGACGGTACAGAGGTCCGTCGCCTGCCTGCCAGTCTTCGCCGCCAGCGACGTCGAAGTCGTAGGAAGCGTTGATGGCCCACATCGGCATGGCGTGCAAGGATGCCATACCTGCTTGGAGCAGGCCGTCAGTCCCGAGGGACATCAGGGAACCGCGATGGTTGTTCTCACTCGAGTTGAGATACTCGGTGAACTGCAGGTCGTGCATGCCGTCGTAACCGCTGACAGGGTCCAACAGATGGTCATAGTTTTGTCCGGGTGTCAACATTGTTAGTTGTCTCCGTGTTGATGGTTATTGACTTCCTCTCTCTACGCCTGAGCGTTGAGATTGTCGAACGTCGCCTCGAACGATTTGTCCGATGCCCGCTTCTCCGCAGTGGCGGTTGGCGCAGCACTTGTGGGCCTGTCGACTGGTTTTCCTAGACTTGGAACCGATTGAGGCGGAGCGATCCGCTGCGCTGCCAACTTATCGACGAAGTCCAGCAGAGCTGTGGCGGGATTCTCTTTCACCGAAGTGATAGCCTGTTCACGGCTCGATTCCTTGAGGAAGCCGGCCTGGACGAGATGATCCACCACTTCCGTGATCCGATTATCTTCCACGACCCCTTCCGAAGCCTGTTTCTGGCTGCTTGCGGCAGCCTCTTTCAACTGAGCGTTCTCAGTGCGAAGTTCCGTAATGAGCTCATCGGTTTCCTTGATGTAGGAAGCCATTTTCTGAGACAGTTCCGGAGGTACTTGTTGATTCGACATTGTATGTCTCCTTCTTGGTCCGTTACCGGCTCAGGATCTCGCGAACCTTGCTGGTCCAGTCATCCGAAGCTTCCTTCTCGGCAGCTTCTTCAGCACCCTCTTCGGCCGCTTCTTCGACTTCGGGAGCTTCCGCTTCCATAGCCTCTTCAGCACCCATTTCAGCGCCCATCTCGCCACCTTCGCCGGTGATTTCGGTCAGGGCCTGTGCGAGCTCTTCCGGGGGTACGCCGGCTTCCTGCAACGCCTGGACGTCTTCCATGGCCTGCTGCAGTTCTTCCGGGGTGACGCCCGCTTCGTCAAGAGCGGCGGCCACTGCATCCAGAGGATCGCCCTCGGGCATTTCGCCCATGGCTTCTTCCGGTGCCGGACCTCCGTCCATCGGGACTTCGGGCATTCCTTCTTCCATCGGCATTCCGCCTTCGGCCATTACTTCGTCGGGGACGACGGCCTCGGGGAATTCCATGGCGACTTTGTCCAGAAGACCTTCGACGCCACCGACCTTCTCCAAGATATTGGGGTCGATATCGGCGTGACTGACTTCGAACTCGTCCTGAGCTCTCTTGATGAGGCCTGCACGATAGCCTTCGAAATATTCTTGAGCTGCGTATGCGGCAGTCTTGTCGATCTGCATCATGACCTGCTCTTCTACGGAAGCAGTCTTCTCGCCGCCTTCGGGAGAACCGTCGAGATCATTTGGAATACCTGCGGGAGGATTCACCATCTTGTCCTGACTGTTCTCGCCACCGGGCTGGGGCTTGACTGCGGAACCACCGGCTTCCCCTGCGGGAGCGGCGCCGTTACCGTTGTCGGAAGCTTCTTTCGAGACACCTGCCAAAATGGAAAGAATGGCGTTGGCCTTCTTGTCGATGCTTGCGACCTTCTGTTCCTGAGTGATCTCCTGGGAGACCTCTTTGGGGAACTGGGTAGTGGGCTCGTCGACCATCAGGGTTTCGGTCCCTTGGTCGTCGGTGGGTTTCTTTTCGTCCGCTTCCGAGTTCGGCTTGGCCGTTACTGCGGGTTGCGGCAGACCTTCAGCCGCCAGCGTGGACTGCTCCTTGCCCAGATTGGTCTGAGCCGTGGAAGCTGCTTGGGGTTTGGCCTGCTCTTCGGGATTGGCAGCCTTGGTGTCCTTGAAGGACGTCGAGCTGTCGTCAGCGGCTGTCTTCATCGAGGCTTCCTTCTCCGCTTGGCTACGGATGGGGTCTAGGAAGGTGCTGATGAGCTGCATGCTGTCCTTGATGCTTGCCTGCTTTTCGTGAGACATAGCGTTCTCCTGGTTAATTCTCAGGTTGTGACCTGGTTGTGAACGATTACGCGATGTGCATACTTGTCCACCCCGAGGCCAGCCATGAACGCTACCTGATATTTGGCGTATTCTTTCGCCAGGTACCGAGACTCAGCTCTCTGTGTCGGTGCTACAAGCAGACTCGCCCTCTTGCTTAGACCAGGGCCGCCGTTGATCGAGATCTTGATGATCCTTTTCTTTACCGGCCCATCTGCGGTTGAAAAGCCGTCGACCAATTTGCCGACCGTCTCTTCCAACCCCGTCCAGTGTCGGGGAGATAGTGGAACGTACGAAGAATCTGAGAAAACGTCGTTGTCTCCACTGCCTGCTAACTCTGAAAATACTCTTTTTACGCAGCAAGGCAAGTCTTTTGCATTATTTATATCCGATTTAGGCATCTTCAATATCACGCTGCAGAAAGCCTTCGGAGGCAGAAGAACCTCCTGTTTCTGTAACGCGGCGAGGACGTCTCCGACCGGGTATTGCTTCAATTCTTCAAGGGTTTCGTCGTCGAGATGGTTGTCCTGGAATGCGTCAGCCAGATCTGATTCTCCCGGGCCCATGCCCTTTGCATGGATCTCCTTCTCGATCTCCGCCGCCTTGGCGAACGCCGCGGCATGTTTCTGCTCCAGCTTGTCTCCGATCTCTCCGATCATGGAGAGAGGAAGCCAGATGGCATTGGGATCCTCCGGTGCCGGCAGGACTCCATCGGAGGCTACCTTGGACAGGGTATATGCCGCACGGAATGCAGGGACACGAACTTCGGAGATGTCGTGGAGGTGCGGCTGGTCGTTTATGGCGGCGGCCTGGTGGCCTTCCTTGGACAGCGACATCTTCTGATACTTGAGGTGATCGCAGTAACCCTTCTTGGTCTTCGCCTGGTTTCCGCAGATCGTGCAGATATCGTACGGAACTCCGCAACCCATGGACCAGGTAACGTGGTCTCCGTTGGCGAGCTTCTGCAGGGAAGGTCCCCAGAGATCGTTCGGGAGCTTGACCACGAGCTCGCCTCGATGCATCACGGGATTGTACCATTCCGCATGGATGCTTCCAAGCTCCGGGCCGCCCTTCTTCGAGTTGTTGTGCTCGCGATAAACGGCGCCATACTTCATGAAGGTTCTGTGGAACTTCTCCAGACCTCCGTCCAGCTCTATGCGACAGGGCTTGCCCGTCATGTGGTGTTCCGGAACCTCGTACGAAGCGGTCTTCTCGTTGAACCAGTCGGCGTTGTTGTTGGCGCCGTAGTATTCGCCTGCCCCCATCGTGATGAGATGGACGAAGCTATGACCCGGCTCCGGTGTGACGTCGATGTGCATTACCTGGTCGGATCCCGCTACCTTCTGAAGGAACTGAGCCTGTCCGAAGTCGATTCCCTTGCTATGCACCTTGAGCAAATGCGCAGTGGGTATATCCCGGAACCAGGACGATGGAATGAATCGCTTGTGTATCATAACGGTCTCCTATAGATAACCGAGTGTCTGGAGCACGCCTTGCTGGGCGTTGTCGGCGTTGCCTACGTGATGTGCGGTAAGAGCATCTCGCACGGCATTCACCGGAACGGCGTTCTGACGGATGGCGTTCTGGAGGGTCTTCATGTCTCTGTCCACTCGCTTGTCCACCCTGTCCTCCTGCCTTTCCGCTCTGTCCCGTCGACGATCTCTGCGCTCGAGAGCCCTCTCGGCCTCGTTCGTGACGTTCGTGATTCCCTGTGTGAGAGCATCCGACGCGGAGCCGACGTTCACGGCGAATGGCGCGACTTTCTGAGGCTTGTCCTTTTCCTTCTGAGCTTCGAGACGGAGCTTCTCCTCGAGGACTTTCTTCTCGGTGGCTTCATTGCCCTTGCGTAGCTTCTCGGATATCTCCAGCTCCTGCTTGATCTCGAATGGGTCCTTGATCCCGGAGCTCTGGAGGTTGCGGATCATGAGGTTCTTGAGAATGGAAGGCTTGTCGTATGCCTCCGGGACGCTCTGGACGGAATCGTTGTAAGCCTTCATCAGAGACTTCTGGTCGTAGTCCTTGAGGTCTGGATCGTAGAGAGCCAACAACATGAAGGTGCGCTTGGCATCGTAGGATTTCATGCGGTTGTAGAAGGCCGGATCCAGCTGCTCCTCTACCCGCTTAGACTTTTTTTTTGAGCCCATCATATCCTGCATCGCATCGGGACTCATGCCCATACCTGCCAGCATGTTGGCGATGGTATTGGCGGCCACCGATCCGACGAAGGGCTCCGCGGCTTTCTTCTCGAACATGTTGAGCTCCACCTCGGCGGACGCCATCTTCTCGGCGGCTTCGTAGAGGCTGGCGATGGATAGGTAAGGCTCCTTGGCACGGAAGACGATGTGGTTGGCCATCTTCTGGAGATTGTCCGGGACGTCCTTGCGGCTCTTGTGGGATAAAAGCGCGACCAGTCCGGGACCGGTCGTGGGATAGCCCGTGACGATGCGGCGTGCCATCTTTTCGAACTGGCGATCGGACATCCTCTGGGAGATGCCTACCACGGTGTTCAGGGACTGCTCGAAGGCGTATTTATGCTCCTGGATCTTCATCCGTAGCTGCTCGCGCATGCCGTCACAGAATTGCTGATGCTCGATCTTGGCCTGTTTGGAAAGACGGTCTATGGTCTTTAGCTCGTCCTCGGTAGGCTCTCTCTTCGGATGGTAGTTCTCCATGGCGTCGGATTCCTCCGTTGCCGCCTTCTGCATGACCTTGTCCGAGAAATCGAAGTCTATGGCTTCGAAGCTGCCCTCTGGAAGAGCGAACTCGCTGGCCGTCTTCTGCGTGGGCTGGAAAATGTTCTGGATGACTACGGAAGGATCGACTATGTCGAAGGGCTGTGCCCTGTCTTCCTGCCCCGCGGTCTTGAAGACGTGTACCGACTTCGACTTGTTGAATGCTTCCGCCGCCCTCTTTATCATTTCCGGAGGCATCTTGCGATCCGATGCTACCTTGGTCAAGGCTTCGTTGGGAGACATGCCGTCGTGCGTAAGCTGGATCGTATGCTCCACGTCCTTGATCAAGTCCTGTTGTTCGGGTATACTGAGCTGATCCATCTCACGTTCTCCACGTATTAGTTATCAATGGCCTTGTTCATCATTTTCTCTTCCAGTGCGGTATCGGGCTGGAACTTCGGATTGAGCGTAGGCTCCGAAATACCGCTTCTGCTGGCTATCTTCTTCTCGAGGTCCGGGTCCAGGAACGCTTCTTCAAGCGTGGTGAGGATCTGCTGTGCAGTTCCCACGGCCGATCCGGATCCATCGCCATCTCCCAGACTCTTCCTTGCCTGCTCCATGTTCCACAGCCTGTCGGCCTGATCGAAAAGGGCCATGGCCGGTTGGCTGAAACTGGCTCGAAGACTCGCAGTCTGGTGATATTCATTATAATAGCGTCTTTTAGTGCTAATTTCTCGCATAAATTTGACATAATCATCGCTTAAGTCGGCGCCGCCCCTGAATTTTATCAGATCGTTTATGGCGTCGAAACCTCTGACGTAGGCGAAAGCCTTCCACGTAAAGTCGCAATCCGTGACGGTATGCGTCGTATGAAGAGCGGTCGCCAGAATGGTGCAGAATATGGCGGCGGCGTTGTCTTTGTAATGCTCTATGTCGAAGTAGACCTTGCGAAACATCTCGATGGTTGCGGCACCGTACAACGGATTGAAGGTATTGGCTATGTCCTTGTCGGAGGCGTCCGTCATGAGCATGGCCTCTATGAGCCACTTGTATCCGCCGGTGGGCCTGGAGTCGTGGAACAGCATGAAGGCTTCGTGCATTACCGGGTACTTTATCTGAAGTCTGCCGTTGTAGTGAACCAGGTCTTCCCGGCTCTCGTAGAAACGACATGCCTCTAGAAGCCACTCGTCCTTGGCGGCCATGCTTCTTCGAATGACCTCCTCCGGCAAGATGCCTTCCACGAGGCAGCGAAGCGCGATGTTCCATCTCCAGCAGGGTGCTCGGAGATAGTTCGGCTTCGCCGTCTCTGACTTCAGGATGTTGCTCATACGCCGATATCTTCCGACAACTGCCCGAACAATGCCTCGGAGGCATCCGGACTGTACGCCGTCTTCTCCTTCAGGAACAGTACCAGGTCGCCCGTGCTCTTGAAGACGTCGCGGAGAGTGTCCTCGAGCTTGGCCATGTCTTCCTTTCCGTAGCGATCTTCGAACTCGTCGTTGTGCCAGTAGAACAGGAACATCATGCGTCCGATCTTGTCCATGCCGCGGATCATGTCCACGATGTAGTCCTTTCGGAGATCGGAGACGTCGGCTTTGTCGATCAGGCCCTGCAGGACACTGACGTCGAAGACTTCCTTGACGCCGGCTTCGGCCGCCTGCATCGCACGCTCGATGGCTTGGTTCGGCATCATGGATCCGTCGGAGCGGCGTGCGCCGTCCAGGGGACGTCCGCTCTTGGCCTCGAACTCCGTTCTTACCGCGGTATCTTCCTTGGCGGAAGGACCGCCCATGAACGGAACCGGGCTGTCGCCGTATGCCGCCGTATCATAGGGAGCGGCGTGCTTGATCAGGAATCCCTTTCTGTGGCCCATGGCGTCCTCTGCCTCTTTCATCAGGCGCTGTGCCGTGGCCGCCTGGATGCCGTGACCCAGTACGAGATGCTGCAGAGCCGCCGTCTTCTCGACGAGGCCGGTGTTGTTTTCCTTGTAGAATACCTGTGCGGTACCACCATCGGCATAGATCTCGATATGGTCGACGCCCGCTGTCTTGTAGATCTGCTGAGCCACGGTCTCGGAATTGCCCAGTAGGATGTCCGGACGGTCGTCGTCCGTGAAGATGCGGGTGCCTTCGGGGATAAATAGATAACCGTCGGTCGCTTTCAGCCGTGCGTCGGAATCCACGAACTCGACGGCTACCTTTGTCGGGTCAAGACCATCGCCCGACCTGCTCCGGGCATTGTCGCCGGCCGTATTCGCGATACGAACGTAGACAGCGCCGTCGGGGGACTTGCCTTTCGGCAGGATCTCGGTCTCGAGAACACGCGAGGGGCTTTGAACGAGCATCACGTTGGTTCCCGGTTCGAGTCCCATAAGGCCTGCTTCGTGGCTTTGCGTCCGCCTTGGATCGCAGTGATGGCCTTCTCCGGGATGCTTGTAGCCGGCTTGGAGAAAATCGACGTGGAGTTCATCCGGAGATAGTTTCTTGGCTTGCCGATATCGATCATGGCGACGGTCCGGCCGTTGTTCTGTTGGAACCTACGGTCTTCCATACCGGGCTGGCTGAGGGACACCGGACACAGAATGATGTAGGGCTTGAAAGTGCCGTCCAACATGAGTACGTCGTAGATGCCCGGACAGGTGGGGTTCTGGATGGCGGAGGAGTTGACCTCTTCCTGGAAGACCTTCGAGAAGCTGTGACGGTCGTCCTTGACGTAGATGCCCTTGTTCATGAGAAGCTCTTTCTCGCGGTTGGTGAGATCACGGGCTTCCTTGGACATCGGATCGGTATAGAACTTGACCTTCTGGTCCAGCTCCGGCTTCTGATCCATGGTCATCTGGGCGGCTTGCTTGGCGAGACCCTCGACCTGATCCAGATCGTAGAAGCGGAACAGACACTGGGCGAAATCGGGATTGTTCAGGAAAGTGTTGAGGAACACTTGAGCGGCTTCCTTGCCGAGAAGCTTGATGTCCTCGGTGAGATCCACGGCACGATACCCATCCGGGGTCGCACGCTTGGCCATCTTCTGCCAGTCCTCCGTATCGACCAGGGAATTGGCGTCGAACGCGGCCTTGCCCATACTGGAGTAGGGCTGGTAGACTCTGGTGTTGCCGGGGGTGGCGAAGATGTCGTTCTTGTGACCTTCCTCTCCCTGCTGGAAACCGTGGCCGAGAGCCGAGAGTCCTTCCTGCTGCAGAGCGGCGATCCAGTTGTCCATGGAAGGTACGAAGAGATCCTGTTGCTTGATCCACAACAGATCGAATCCCTTGATCTCCCCTTTAAGGAAGAATACCGGGATGTACAACCACACGCCGTTCATGACGAAAGCCGCCACGCCGACTGCCTGTGTATCATCCTCGTTCTTGTCGATTATCTGAAAACCGACTCGGTAATCCACCAACGACGGCAACCGTTCATTGATCTGCGCATCAACGAGCTGCCCAAACTTTTGTTCGAAAGTAATCTCAGCCATTTCGCTTCCTCTTCTCGCTTCTCGGCTACTTTATACGATTTTCTGCCTCAAACAACCTCGACCTACAATCTCGATGGGTCCATTAGCTTCGGAATCATCGATGTCTGCTCGTGCTTGCTGCTGGAGCCATGCCGAACTGCCTCCAACATCGAGCGCTTGACACCGAACCCGGCCAGACGCACTTTCCAGTCCGGGTCCTCCGCAGGAATCCCCATCGCTCTTGTGACGTGAGGTTCGAATGCGGGCTCTCGTTTGTTTGCAACGATAGTCTCCACACCTTCATTAGCAAGAAACTTAGCCACCTTGGGAGTGATTTTCGTTCCTATGCTATAGTGTAAAACTGGTTTCTCGAGATACTGGCCGACGCCTCTCTTCGGATTCATCGAAGCCGATCCTTGACGGGGTTCGTAGTTTCTCTGGAGGGTTCCGTAAGGAACCACGTCCCCTATGACGTACCCCTGCAGGCCGTCGGGATCCGTTACCTTTACCCTGTCGAAGAAAGCCCTGGAAAGGACCTCGACGTTCCGTCTGTGGGTCGGTACGGAGTTCTTCTTGAGTAACTCGTAGAACTTGTTCTGGAAATACATGCGTCCCTCGCCCAAGCCCTTGTACTTGGCTATCTCCGCTGGGTTTGGCGTGCCCGAGGTAAGTACGTCTCCGGCATCGACTTCCTGGCCGGGGCTTACCTGTATCTTTCTGCCCTCCGGTACGTGAAGCTGCTGATCGTCGACGAACATGTAATGGCCGCCCTGCGGTGCTTTGACTATCTGGCGCACCTTCCCGGACTTGGGAGCGAGTACGGCGGCGCCTCGGAACATCTTGGGCACCTGCACGAATTGATTGATCTCGTCGAATCCCTCGACGTTGTCGGAGTTGACGCCCACGACTCCTCCGGTATGTTTGGCCGACAGAGCCATGCCCTGGGTCATCGGCTCCGATACCACGCGTCCCACCTCGATGCCTATCTGGGTGCCTATCGCCGGGAACGTTCCCTTCTCCCGCTTTCCAGAACATTTCTGGCAGACGCCTTCTTCCTGCTGGCACGTCAACAAGCTGCGTACAAGTGGCTTCTTCCCCCTCAGTTTCGGCAGGTGCCTCTTGTCGATAACCGTCCCCGCCGGTATGCCGTTCACGGTGCGGGAAAGGACGGCTCCGAGGATCTCGGGGTCGTCCCCGTCCACGAGTATTCCGACGTCATCGGCTCCACAGTCTTCTCCCATCACTCGGACGTGCTGGGACATGGCGGTTAGCTGCTTTCCCAGGAAGCCTGTCTTGGCGGTTGCGAACTGGACGTCGGCATATCCCTTTCTCGAGGCATAGGATCCGGCCCAGTATTCGGCGGGGGTGACGCCCTCTCCGTAACCATGCAGTCCGGGAATCGGAACTGGACGACCCTTGTGGTCTGCGACCAGCATGTCGCCGAACATAAGCTGTATGACCTGCGTCGGGGATCCGCGAAAGCCCTGGGACAGTGCAAGCCCGTAGGCGTTGTCCCTGCCTTCGAGCTCTTTCATCAGCATGCTCTGGATGGTGGGCATCGCCTTCTTCATGGTGTCTACGATGCGCTTCTGCTTGGTATCCGCGGACATGCTGGGATTCTGTGCTATCTCCCGTATCCTGCCGCGCAGCTCCTTCCTATAGGCCTTGGTTCTCGGAGGCAGCTCTAGATCTTCCAGACGAAGGCTGGCGGGGCCCCCGTATTCGGTTCCGGCCACTCTGCTTACGTTGTTGAGGTTCTGCAGAACGTCGACGTACTTTTCGGGATGCTTGTCGGCGAGCTCCTGAAAGAACTGGGAACTGGACTTCATGTTGAATACTCGATCGCGATCCCGCATATCATCCGGGATCGCTCTCTCGACTAAAAGTCGTCCTATTGTCGTCGCGTTCTGTGGCATGTCAGTTCTTGCTGAATATTGACGCTAGGGAGCGGTAGGTCGAATCAAGAGGACTCATGAACGGGTTCAGGCTCACACGTCCCTCGAGCTCGTCCGCGGCTACGGCACTCCTCTCCGCCAGGTCCAGGAACACCTTCTTGTTACGCTCGTGCTTGGCGTGATTGGCGAGGTACCTGTAGCCCTGCTCTCTGGCTCTATAGGTCTTCGCCGTCTGGTACTCGGCGGCCACCGGCCGTATCGATCTCCTCGCCAACCTGTTTGCTACGTTGCCTCCTCGGGCCGGGATGTCTCCGTACATGCCCTTCGGAAGCAGCTTGTCGGTTGCCAGGATCTCCTGCTTGGAGGGATCTCCCGTGGGTTTGTGCGTCTCGAGGTAACGAAGATGACCCTCGGGAGTGGAGATGTCTCCGGGCTCTCCCTTCAAGTACTGCCCCGTCAACAGTCCGGCACCGGCTCCGAGGCCACCGCCTATGAGCATGTTCTTGGCGGTATGGTCTTTCTTGTCCAGGATGCGTCTGGCGACAAGAACTCCGATAGCCGCCCCGATGGGGGTCGTAACTAGACGAGGGTCGATATTCATGGCACTACCTCAATTCGTTCATCTGGGAAAGGATGTGGGCCAGTTGATCCTTGTTGTCGGAAGCCATCTTCTCCGGCCCCATTTCCATGGGAACGGTTCCCATATCCATCATCTCCGGGGGAGGCATTCCGCCACCTTCTCCGCCAGGTGCTTCGCCCATTGCCGCCATTACCTCCGGAGGAAGTGCGGGCATCCCGCCCTCGGCAGGCATACCCATGTCCAGGGGAGGCATTCCAGCCTCTTCCATTGGAAGTTCTTCGGCACCCATTCCGGGAATTTCTCCGGCAGGCTTCAGGTTGAAATGGGACATGAGCTGACCGACCATGGTCGAAAGCTCGTCCACCTGCTCGGCGAGTTCTCTGTTGGTGACGCGCCCGGAAGGCTTCTCGTCTTCATCTTCCTGGGCTCCTCCGATCTGCTGGAACAACGCCATGAGATCGTCTGAGTTCAGCATGATAGGCATGCCTCCTCCCATGGGATCCTCGGCACCTGCTTCGGGAGGCATCCCTCCAGCCATGGGATCGCCCTGAGGAGGAAGACCACCGACCATGGAAGGATCCATAGGAGGAGCGCCTCCGGCCATTGCGGGATCGGGCATTCCGGGAACGGGAGGCATTCCGCCGGCCATGGCCATCGGATCCATAGGAGCGCCTCCTCCCATCGGCATGGGAGGTGCAGGCGGAGCCTGTCCACCGGCCGCCATCATTGTGGGATCCATCATCGTGGGATCCATTCCGGGCTGTCCCGGCATCGGCCCCGGAGGGGCGTACGCCTGCTTGCCCATGAGAACTGTGTTCAGCAAATTCTTGTCTAAAGGCATCGGTGTTACTCCTTATGTTGAAAACCGGCATGCATCTCAAGAGATTATAATACGAGTTTCTGGTTAGTTTTACAAGTTAATTCATGGTAAGCCCGCGTTCTTGTGCATGTACCCGTCCATGTAGCCTTGATCGAATACGGATGCTTTCTTCGACATCTTCTTGGACTTCTTCTTTTTCTTTTTGTCCTTGGGATTCATCTTGCGCTTGTTGGCGGTGGCATAGAACACGCGCTTGCCTTCTTCCTCGCCGTAACGCTCCTGCATCTCTTTCATGACCTTGTCGCCACTGCCTTTGTAATATTCCTTGACCGGCATTACACAACTCCCTCTCTAAGTTTGTTATCTTTATTTGCAATGGTCATTCCACTGGATAATGCCTTAAGCACCAGTTTAAACGCATTTCTATCTGTCAGGTACAGATACCTCATAGCGTCCGTCTTGGAGTGCTTCTTTCTAAGAGAATCATACTTATCCAGTGCCTTTCCGACCGCTGCGTATTCTTTCTTGTCAAAAGGTGACGGGATGCCCATGGATTTTGCTCTCTCATTGGACCTATGGAAAAGCCTTGCTCTACTCTGAGTCTTCCCTGGTTTTTCAGATTCCTGTAACCAAATCTTAGACGGACCTCCTAGACGGCTGAAATTTTCCGATCTGGTCATATTAGCGAAGTCTCCAACGAACTTCTTCCAGTTATCGTCTCCTTCCACCTTGGAGGCTATGTACTGTTTGTATTTATCTACCATATTGCCCCATTCCTCATTCAAAGAAGAGTCTGGGTATAGTGACTGTTTCACAGGACTGTCATTAGTTATTAAGGCAGTGTTCTTCTTAGGATCGGCCCAATAATTCATTATGCTCCTAAGTTCTTGATACGGCTGTGCCTTGTTCTTCATATCACTCTCTAACCAAGCCCTCTCTTTATCCGACGGCTCGGTCTTCCATGTCCGTCCATGGAATCGGGCGGCCCTTCTATAGTCTTCGTCTCCTACCGGAAGCCCTTTCGCAAGATCGAACGCTGGATACTTGACGTCTGGTCCATCTATATCCGGATTGTGTCCTACAGTATAGGCAGGTGCGCGGCTAACATACTTTGGAGGCCTTGTGTCTATCCAATGTCCGGTTCTTCCCTTCCAATTCAGATGACCAAAGTCTTTCATTGCTTTCAGCAGTGCCGGATGACAACCTCCTCCAAGGTTGCAGGCGTCAATATTCAAAGCATAGTCACCCTTCGAGGGCACTGCCCTGCTGACGTGATTCATGATTGTTGAATTTACTAAGTCCTTGTTGTCTACAGAGTAGGACGACCTTCCGCCACCATGCCCGTGTATACCTACCGTGGGAAGGCCTTTTACCGACCTAAATTGAGATGGGTCATCCTTAAGTCTAGCGTCGAATGCGTTATCCGGTCTACTGGGAGAATATGCCGTCGTGTATTTCTCGTTAATAGGGGTTGGTCTCCTTATATTATACTTCCAGGCGCTTTTGGCTTTTGACTGGTTATCTCCGGCTCTCTTGTTCATATAGCCGTCCTGGTAGCCTGTTCTATAGGACTTATCGGTCATTCACAGCACTCCCTTGGTCGCTCTCTGCAGAGATATTCGTTTTCCGCTCTCGAAGAGGGGCTTGACCTTGTCCAGCCTGGTCCCTGTCTGGCGGGCATACTGGCTGTTTCTGAAAGATTGTCTGAGGCGCTCGGCGTTTTCCGCCGTGGGATTGACCATGAGAGCGTTCACGGCGTTATGGCCCTGTTGGAACTCCTTGAGATTGTCTCCCAGTGCATAGGCATGGATCTTGAGCCAGTTCTGCATCATGGGGTTGAGTTTGCGCCAGTTCGGGTTCCAGGCATCGAGCTGTGTCGGGACGATTTTCTCGAGGTGGTGCTTGGTCGCCGCCCAATCCTCTTTGGTCTTGATGGTGCCTTTGCCGCTGCGGAGCTGTTTGAATCTGTTGTTCCCCCAGATCTTGGAAAGCTTGGAGGTGTTGGCCGGACTCATGTAATGCCCGGTACCGATCGTGGGATAAGGCTCCTTGACGCCTTCGGCATTGGTGACGTGCTTGGCGGTAGGGCTGAAACCCTCGGCCTTGCTGAGCCACGGGTGTATGGCTTCATGGGCCTTGTCTCCGGCAGTCTTGGACGCCATTCTCGTAGAAGGATCTTTATTTACGAGCCCCAGGAAATCTTCTGCCATATCCCATAATAAGGCTTCCCATTCTTTACCCTTCCCTTCCCTCTCCATTATGCTGCGCAATGCCCGTAGATCAAAAGAATCATCAACCATAGGCTTCAGTTCACGTTTTATCTTTCTGTCCGGAGACGTCGCCCACTGGAGAAATGCAAAGGCTTTCTTCTTATCGCTGACGTCTACTCCCATGTGACTTGCGAGTGCCTTGAGATTACCTAATCTTGCTTCTCTTTCTATCTGCCGCATGGTGTAGGGAGCGGTGTGTCTCTTACTTCGAGCCTCTATGAACTTTCCTTTTTCATCCGTATCCTGCACCATCTCGCTCATCTTATCGTGAGCCCACGTGTCCGCACTAAGGTGTCTCTTGTTTCTAGCCGCATTCTCCCTTACGACATCTTGTGCCGTTCCCTTTCCTTCGCCCTTAAGCGGGTACCATTTTCTGGCATGCTGAAGTACGTGTCGATACTCATGAGGAAGGAGTCGAGCCGTATGAGGCCTTATCCAAATATCTGGGATGCGTTTACCAGGAGAGTATATGAACCCTCCTCCGCTTTTGTCGGGAGCGTCCTCATTTCTAAGAATCTTGTACGGAAAAGGCCTGTCCAATGCCTTGTCATCCAGCCTCATGGCAAACCTATTCTTATACCCTTCTTTCTTCCTATACTCTCTGGCCTGCTCAAGGGACTTCTTGAAGGCTTCTGGACTAGGATACGTACTGCTTATTACTCTCCTAGGCGTATCCACTCCTGAGACAATAGGCTTTACGACAGGGACGGCTTTCTTAGAAATTTCTTTACTAGCATCTGCAGGTACCTCTCCCTTGTCTCCGGCAGTCTTCGCTATGATCTTGCCGTCCTTCAGCTCGTAAGGAGCCCATACCTGGCCTTCTACATAGTTGCCCGTCAGCCTGGGCAGCATGTCGAGCTTGCCTGCTTTCCTAAGCTCCACCAAGGTCATCAGCGTCTTGACCTCCTCACTGAGATTGCTCTTGTTGTGTCGCTCTCTACGGAGATAATCGAAGGAGTCGCCGGGCGAAAACGTGGAAGCCTGCAGAAGCTCTTCGTCTATAGGATATACCTGGGTCGACTTGATATCGTGACCCCATGCCTTCTTCTGCTTGTCGGTACGGAAATACAAAGGATGCTTCAACTGTACCTTGTCGCCGAGTTTCTTGACGGCCTCCTCTCGTAGCGCCTTTTCAAGTCGAACACGGTCCTGCTTGTACCGATCGGTGTTCTTGTCTGGGGTATGCTCTTTATACCACTGCAGAACCTGCTCCTGCTCCTCTGGAGGCATATCGAGGAAATTTCCGGGAAGCTTGCCTCCACGACCATAGTGATATCCCTCGACCTTGGCAGTCTTGTCCATATACCCGTCGAGATATCCCGAGGATCCAGACAACAGAACTGCTGTGGTTACCGACATCATACCTTCCCTTTGTGTTTGCCGGGCTGCTGGTCCCTAGCCATAAGACTGCCCTCATCGATGAGGTCCTGCATCAGCTCACGTTCCTCTGGCGCCAGGGCCTTGAGAGCCTTCTCTGCGTCCATGGTCTCACGCAGCTTGTCGTACTTCTTGATGAGTGGGTAGATCTTCTTGTAGTACTCGTCGTAGAACTTGAGGTAGCCGGCGTCATCTTCCTTGGCCTTGGACCTGCCGTACTCGTTGTCGCTGTATCCGTAGTTCCGCGCACGCTGGGCCTTGAGAAATTCGGCTGTGCGTGCAACCTGCGAAGCATTGAACTGCCCGGTACGCGTCTTTGCCTTGGCCGCATCCGTCTGGCGCTTTATGGAACTCTGTAGGTGGTCTGCTTTCGGAGCGTAGGGCATCATGCCCATGCTTATGAAGGTGCCTTCCCCACCCCGCATATTCTCTCGTCTGGTTTCTTCATGCTTCCTATCCGCACCCTCGAAGGTGTTCGGATACTTGCGCAGTGCCGCACGCATCTTGGCATCGTTGAGCCTCCGATTAGCACTTCTGATGGCGGCCTCGGTTTCATACCTTTTGCCTGCTATTCCAGTGTGTATCGTCTTGGGGAACGTCTTGGGGTCCGGCAGTGCCGCACGCTCGGCTTCCAGCATCTTCAATCTCCTGGCATCGATCCGCCTCCCATGCGCACCTTGCTCCCTATTGGTCCACTCTATCATCTTTCGGAGACGTGCCTGATCTGCAGGGTTCTTCGCAGCCTTGAGCTGCTTCTCGTAGTCCTGGCGTATCTTATCGTAGCCCTGGTAATCCTTCTCCATGCCCTGCAACTGTTGATGAGTAACATTCTTTGGCTTTTCCGCCTTGATTGGCTTCGTCTTGGATGTAGTTGTCTGCGGAACCTTGATCTTACCGTAGTTCTTGGAGACTCCGCCTTCGACGGGCAGTGCTGCATGCTTGTTCAGCTCGCTCACGAATCTCACGCCGGCAGTCTTGTCCATGTACCCGTCGAGATATCCCGAGGATCCAGACGACAAAAATGCTGTGGTCACCGACATCATGCCTTCCCCATAAACTCCAGTGTTTTCTGAACCAGCCAAGACCGTCCGGAGGCTTCCTTCTTCATAGACGAGCCTTCTTCTTCGGGAGCTCCGTCCATTTCCTCGACCTCTTCCTCGCCTTCTTCGCGGAAGTCCTCATCGGTTGGATCCAGCTCCTCGAGCAGAGCTTCCAACTCCCCGACGTGTACCTTCTCCTCGTCGGCTATATCCTGAAGAATCTGTGCGGCACGCCTGTTCTCGGTGCTGTCGGCCACTGTTTCGTAGTGCTTGATCGCCTTCTGCTCTTCTATGATGGCGTCTCGAACGGCACGAGTCAGTTCACGACGACCCAGCCTGGGAAGCTCCTTGACGTTCTCCATGCTACTCGCAGTCTTGGCTATATGTCTCGTCTCGAAAAGCACCTTGATCAGTGCCGCCCGTTTCTCCTGGCTTATCATAGGTGCCTCCAATTCTGAATACGCGTATTCACTTTTGCCTTCCTTACCTTCCATCTTCTCGAGGTCTGTGTAATAATCAGGCATTTCTGTAAGATGATCCAACGCGATTTCTTCTGCAAGCTTCTGGTCTCTTGTATGTTCCTTTTCGACCTTCTTCCCCTTCTTGAGCTCTTCTTTGTCGACATCCTTCGGAGTTACGTTTTCTTTGTCGGCAAGGCCCGTAGTATCGGATCCGACTTTCTGCAGGGGCTTCAACACTTTCGAGGTATCCCCACGGGCGACCCACTTCTTGAACTGGTCCATGGTAAGTGCGGTGATGGAGCCGAGACCGTCCCAGCCTTTCTCGTAGTTGTCTAGATATCCCTTGCGGGCATCCTTCTCGTTGGTGAAGCCCAGCATGCACTTGTGCTCGTCGAAGCCTTTGCCTCCTTTGTTCGTCTGGTTGACGACGAACACCATCTCAGAGTCTACGTCCGGTCCGATGAAGACGTCTACGTGATCGCCGTCGGCGTCGGACTTAGTCCGCTTGATGTAGCCGTAGTGATGCTTCATCAGGGTCTTCCATTCCGTACCGTCCGGGGATTTGCCTTTACGATACTGGCCCTTTAGATTCTCGATGGTGATGTCCATACCATGCAGGCGGGTATGACCCTTGCGATAATTACCTGCTTCGGCCTGTTCCTTGGACTTCGGCTGAACCGGCGTGCCCTTGATCTTTAGGGAAGCTTCTTTTTCACCCGGCTCCTGCGAAGGGGCTCCATATATCTCGGCCAGTTGTAGCTTTCTCACCTCCTCGTTACTTAGATAGTTGCCCTCGTCATCGATGGGATGATATAAGTCCTCTCCGCTATTCAACTGCTCGGTCTCGAACTCGGTCAGATAACCACGCCTCATTTCCCACAATTTCTTTTCTAGGTACTTACCCAGTGCGTCCTCTTCTTCCGTACCTCCTGTGCCATAAGACGAAGGTATCGCCGCATTTATTTTTGTATACAGCCTCAGTCTTTGTCCTGGAGTGAGTTCTTCCCAGTGTGCTTCTTCCAGCTCATTCTGGGCTATTCCTGGTACTGTCTGTGTGGCTCCTTCGTCTACCACAGCGTCTCGGGCCTCCTTCTGCTGCTTCGCCTCCTTCCACGAAAGGATCATATTCGTAAAATCTGTTCTAGTCATTCGTATTCCTCTCTGACCTATGCGTGTAACCGTCCATATACCCGTGCGAGGCGTATTTCTGTCCACTAGGAAGTGATCGGTTGTCCACTACCAAAGGAAGCTCCTCTGAAAGCATGTCAATGAACTTAATCTTCTTATCCGGAGTCAGTGTGTCGTAGTATTCAAGGAACTGCCTGGCACCGTGCTTATAAGGACGGTCTCCTTCGAAGAACTCCGTCAGTGCCTTTTTCGCCTCTGCCTTATTCCTGGCTCTACCTCCCTTGTTGTACCACCACGCTTTGATATCTCCTAGCCGTACCTCTCTCTCCTTATCGTCGATGAGGAAATATGCTACGTCGGACTGGCGGTCACTCCATTTGCTATCTACTATGAGTTTTCCATCGGCGTCTTTAACCCGCTCTTTCGTCTTGGGGTCCGTTTTAAATACGGTCCTTGTCGGGGTCATGTCAGGTTCGAACTCTTTCATATAGGCCATACTTCTCTTGAGTATATCCGGATGCCTTGCGTGTCCTAGGTTTTTGTTCAAACCAACCGTCTGATAAAAGCGAGGGTATTGTTTGTCCCCTACCTCGGGTATCTGGAAATTATGCCTGCTCTCGTGGATTATGGAATGACCTAGGTCGGACACGTCTTTCTTTCCTCTAGCTCCTACGGTCATAGTAGGATGAACGCTCTCTACAGGACCGCTTTTCAAACCGCCCCCCTCCGGATACACGAAATCACTTTTGGTTCCTGCATTATGCTGGGCTCCGTACCACATCTTAGGGTCGAACTTCATCGGAATATACCTTTGAGGAAATCTAGTGGGCATGTCGATGCGCTCGACCCGCATGTTCGGAACCATGCCCGTGGCCTTCTGGTAGGCCAAGGCATCCTGAACGGACTTGTCTAGATTGCTGGGCTCTCCTGGCTTGTACACGCCTTGGTGATACCATCCACCGTACTGGTGGTGAAGAGGGAAGTACGTATCTACCTTTCCCTTGTTTTTACCCTTGTCCTCGCCCTTCCAGCCCCATTCGGCCATCTCCCAGGCTTTTTTATTTCTCTCGGCCCTTGCATTGAACTCCTTCTGCTTGGCTGCCTGAGCCGCCATCATCTGCTTCTTGATGGCCTCTATCTGCTTCTGATACGCACCTATCCTGTCTTGGTATCCCTTACCCATGTATTTCATCTGGTACTTATCCGTGGCAGGTGCCTTGGTGTCTACGTCAACGGTCTTGACGGGAGGAGTTAATACAGGGTTGTTCACGGCCTTCTTGGCAGGTGTCTTGGAAGCTTGTTCGGCAATCGAAGGAACAGCGGGAGCCGCTCCGGAACTAGCCTCCTTCTGCTGTTTCTTCTTCTGACGTTCTTGCCATTCCTCGTACTTCTTCGGATTGTCCTTGAAGTACTGCAGCATATCGCCGCATGCAACTTTCTGGACCTTGCCCGGAGGTCTTATCATCAGAGGGTACGGTCTATTGCGTTCCTCGTCCATAGGCATGATCCCGGACTTCTCGTCACCGGGAAGGAACCCGTGCTTCCTGTAAAGGGATATCAGAGCTGCCAGACGGGCTTCGTATTCCTCGTCGTCGAAGTTCTCGTGCTCCTGCAGGTTCTCGTCCAGCTCGAACGGCCCGGCTCTGAGAGCCAGGGTCTTCTTCTTGTTGTCTTTGACGATCTGTTTCAAAAGCTTGTCGGCAAAGCCCTTTCCTCGAAAATGAGGATCCGTGTGGATGTCTCCGACCACGCTGTAGTCGCCGTTGTCCTTCACGGTTGCATAGGATGCATCCACTCCCTTGTCGGTTACGAAATACTCCTTGACCGGTCCGTCCCCGTGAGTGGATACCTTGGCCTTCTTCTGCATGTCGCCACAGGCCACTTTCTCGTTGTCTATGAGATCCCAGGCGTCGTCCTTGGACATACCTTTCTCCTGAAGATCCCACGCTCTACGTATCCTGTCCTTTGCAGCGGAAGTCTTCACAGAGATGTCTACGTCCGGACTCGCCGCTGTAGCCGTATGCTCTCCCTCGTCTCTCTCCTTGAACCGAAACTCTTCGGATTCCGACAACTTCCTAAGTAGACGTACCAGACGAGCCCGCTTCTTGGGATCGTCCTCGAAGATGTGATAGTCCCAGTCCCTTCCTTCCGGATGAGGTCTTCCGTAAAAATCAGCTCTTCCCCTAGAGCCCGTCAGTTCTGCCTTACGGATCAGACGCTTCTTGAGGTCTGCCTTCTTCTGCATATTACCCGTATTCTTGTAGACCTTCTTCGCTATGTCATCCCAGATCTCTCTGCAGTGCTGGTCCTTGATGCACGTGATCTGCAGCTCCATGCCCAGATGCTCTCTGCACCACTTCTTGATGGCGCGTCGGGCCACGCCGTCGTTGTCTCCGGCCACTCGAGCGGTGAATATCTTGATCTTCTTGCCCCGGCCGATATAACGCTTCACGCGGTCGACCATCTTCTGGATGGGCGCTCCGATGACGTCCGGACCCTTCCAGCCGTCGTATTTGGCCAGAGTACCGTCGAGATCCACGCCGATCCACTCCTCGTCGGAAGCCTCCTTGTCCATCCCCAGAGGATCTCCGTAGTCCATCGTAAGCTCGGTATCTTCCGGAATGTCCCGCAATGCCTTGAAATAGCAACCATCGGGAGCGGGGTCGAATACGACGTTTGGATCCGATGCGTGGTTGGTGTAGCGTGCTCCGATCGTGCGATGCAGCTCCCTGTCCAGTGCGAGTGCGAACGACTCTCCCCGTTTTACGGGCTTGGTGACGAACGCGCCTTTTCCCTCTATGTCGGAATCCCTTATCTCTATGGGATCCTCGTCTGGCTGGGGAATGAGGTCGTCTGCATACTCCGAGTTTTGCCTATGCTCTTCCGCACTCGTTCCGCTCTCCTGCAGGTAGGTCTCGAAATCTGAACCCGTCTTCTGGAACAGAGGCGTTGCGACCTCTCTAGGAAGATGGAAGCGGAAACCGCTGGGACGATGGGTGACTCCGACGACGTCCCTCTCCCTGGAATCGATCTCGAAATCGCCGGGGTTCTTTCGTATGAGATCCGTTGCCAGCCTATGCTTCTCGGTATAGTTCCGTCTGTCCGACTCCTTCTTCAAAAGGAGAAGCGACTGTATAAGCTGTCCTCGTCTTTGGTTCATTTCTTCGCACGTTCCGCCATCTTGGCAAGAGCCTCTTTCTTCTTTTTCTCCTCGTCCGCCTCTCCGGAGGCGAGTGCGAGTTCCTTTTTCTGCAGCTCGAGTTCCTTCTTCTGCAGAGCTTCCATGGCCTTGAGCCTGTTCTGGATCTTCTTCCGTTCGATGACGGTCATTATCGTGAGAACGAGGGGAAGGCCTATGGCAACTCCTCCCGCTGCGTAGGCATATGGCTTGATCTGGTTCCAGGTGTCCTGTCCCGCCGATGTTATGCCTCTGTTGATCTGTCCCTGGATATCCAAGTCGGAGTTTGTCTTATCGACTATCTCCTGAACTTTATCCCGGGCGCGGTTGAGACTGGCGTCCACTAGCTCTCGAGAACGCCTATCAGCCAAGTCATAGCTCTTGTTTGTCTGCTCTCTCACTCTTTCCGCAGCGGCGTCGATTATGTCTTCATACTCCCTTTTATACAGTCTTCCTGTCTCTTCAGCCGTGCGGGCAAGCTCGTCTCGCCACTCTCGTCCCTGGTCTCGCCTGGTACGGCCCACTAGACCTTCCACGCCTTTGGAGACTGCCCAGCCAGGACCTTCCGTGACAACGGTCTTCGCCACGTTCCATGGCGAGAACTTCTCCTTGAGACTTTCATACAAGCGATCACCGAACCCGGATTCCTTGTGCATGTAGCCAGCTATGTATGCTTCGTTGTTCATATTGATCCTCTACTGTGATTGGTACTCTTTGTCTATCTCCTCGTACCACTTCTCCTTGCTGCGCTCGTCCTGCCTGCCCTGGGCACGCTGGCTCATGTAGGTCAGTATGGCGGCAGGGATCGAGAGAGAAGCCGCGCCTATGCCGGCACCCACCACCGGCGCGTTCTTGGAATCGGGCATCGCGAGATCGCCTATCGCACCACCCGCTATCGATCCGGGTATTGCCGCCAGTACGGCGACGAGCGCGGCCCTTGCGGTTGGCGACATCTTGGATATGACCTCCGGCTCTCCGAGAACCTCCAGCGGCATGGAAGGATCGTCGGTAAGCGCCTTGTCGGCTCTCTTCTTGACGTCCTCCACGCGGGGCCCGACGAACTTGTTGCCAATGGTGCCGACCACGGTCTGCGGACCTTTCTTCTTGGCATATTTGACGAGATAACCGTCCATATATCCTACGTTCATGATAGATCCTTCCTTTATGTTGAACAGCTCCGCGGGCAGTCTCATGCGCTTTCCGGGATCGACGCCTGGATGGTCCATCCGTCTTCCGTTGATTCCCGAACGGGAGGCCAGGCTCTGCGTGAAAGTGTTGGAGTTCTTGCCCCAGCCCAGAAGATTCTTTATTATTCCGGGATACCGAACGGGATCGTTCTTCGTGTTCCCTCTATAGGCTCTGCCTCTGGCCATGACCTCGTCGATCTTGTCGTCGAGAATATCCTCCTGAACCTCGGTACGGAACACGGTGGCATCCTCTCCCGGATCGTCGTTTACGTACCGACGCACGCGCTCGAGATCCTTTGGATGGTTCCTGTGGTACTTCATCACGGCCCTGCCGAATATGTTCTTGATGATGCCGGCATCCGCGTAACCACCGACGACCATTCCCTTGACCCCGTTTCCAAGATCCTGGAGCTTGCCCTTGAATCGCTCGACGTCACGAGGTACGAGAACCATGAACTGATGCCTGAAGTTACCCGGAGCCGGAACCTTTCGGGAACCGATGTATATGCCCGGAGCAAGCCTCTTTCCTCTGAACTCGTTTCCTGTTTGTCTTACGCCTGGCATGCTCTAATCCTCGACTACTCTTATGGGGTCGTCTATCGTTATCTCGCCTCTGCTGAACGCCATCATGGCCTCCTGCATCGACTTGAATATCCTGGTCTGCCCTTTCTTCGGCGGCTTCGTCGCGAAGTACAGGCCCTGAAGATACTCGTTCGACGGGGTATAAGCGGGCTTGCCGAATCTGGACGAGATCAGATTCTTCTCTGGCATCATCAGCTCATTCGCCTGGTCCACTGCCTTCTGTGATACCGGTACAGTAAAACTAGCAGTATCGCCATCGAAATCCATAGCGAACGGACCAACTATGGTAGGACTTACCTGAATGGTCTTGCCCTTTGTGAGGACCGGCGTGAACGCCATGTTCGAGTACTTGTGCAGCGTAGGCGCTCTGTTGACCAATACAGGACGCTTCTTGATGACGGATTGCAAGGCTTTGTACGCCGGAGGGCTCTTGGCTTCCACGGCCTTTGCAGCCTGTGTCGCCGGATATCCCTTGCCTACCATCTCCCTTACCACGAAATCGCCGTATAGATTCCATGCCAGCTTCTCGGGCATGCCTATCTGGTTAAGCTTCAAGGAGGGGTTTGGAGCTACGACGCCCAGACCGGACACGTCTATGTTGGTTCCTATGACGCGGCGCTGAACGAAGCCGAACTTGGGAGATCCCTTGCCGAAGATCTGCTTGAGCATACCGCCTACGTTCTTCTGCTGGAGCTGTTCCTGGTCCGGATCGGTCATGCCCACCAGAGTGTTGTAGGACTTCCACACGTTTCCCCATGCCTCGGACCGGATGTCCTTGGGCATGCCGTCGGTATCCTTGTAGTCCTGTATGTTCTCCAGAAGGGTCTTGTAGAGATAGTTCGGATCGGCAACCATCGTCATGTCGCTCTGTCTGGATATCGGGCGGAACCTCGGAGGCAGTACGGGGACGCGGGTCATCAGGAAGTCTTCCGGCTTGACGTCGTGTTTCTCCATGGCGTCGATATACCGGAACAACTTCACGGCGTCGTCTCTCTTGGACTTGGCTCCGTGCTTGATCTGCTCCAGAGTGCGCTGCTTCAACGAAGGCATGTTCACCCTGCTCAGCATGTAGGACAACGCCTCGGATCCACTCCTGCCCTCCACCTCGGTGTTTCCGGCGACCATGTCGTCGAATTCCTTCTGCTTCATGCCGAGTATGCGTCGGAGGGGTTCGGACATGATGGGGTTCGGCATCGGAGCCGGGAGCTTGATGTAAGACCACTTGTCTCCGTTGCCCATGCTCCCCGTGGCCTCTGGATCGAACAGGCCGCCGGGTATGGGTCGGAGGTTCTTGGCGTCGTAGGTCGACGGGTTCTTGATCTCACGGGCACCGGTCAGTGCCTCCGCCTGATTGTTGGTCATGGCGAATACGCTGTCCTTGTCCTTGTCCTCGTGCAGGTTGATGCCGGCCGCTCGTATAAGGCTCTTGAACTTCTGATAGACCAATGGAGTATCGGGCTGCGTCGGAGTCTCGCCCAGCTTGAGCTGTCTCCAGAAATTGCTGTTCTTCTGTCCCTTGATGATCTTGAGATCCTTGAGAACCTGGTCGGCGCCATGGGCCTGCAGAGCCTGTATCTCCATATCTCCGAGATGCTTGGCTCCTTCCTTTCCGCCGCGTGCCGGTTGATCCTCCGCGGTATACCTGGAAGTGCCTCTGGACTTGCCCTTTCCTTCCGCGGTATGCTGGAGCTTGTAGACGTAGGTCATGCCGGTCAGAATGCCCGGTATGGTCTTGCCCGTCTTCGGATCGTACAGATCTTCGTTGGCCTTGACGTTGTTCTTGTACGCCTCTCGGGCGGCGAACTTCTTCATGTCCTCGTCCAGGAACCCCGGCAGCACGTACGGCTTTCCGGTCTTTTCCGCTACCTTGCCCAGAACCACTTCCGATTTCTGCGCTGGGTTGGTACGGCTGTGGATGCCGAGTGGCGAGAATATGACGTCGATCGGCCGTCCCTTGGAATCCCTAGGCATGTCTTCGTCCCTGATTACCTCGGCGACCACGCCTTTGTTGCCGAAGCGCCCGGAAAGCTTGTCGCCCTCTTCCATGGGGACGTTGGCCCTGACGTTGATGTTGTAGCCTTTCTTGCTGGGCTCGGCATCGGTGACCACGGCCGGGAACTCGTGCTTCCATACGACGCTGTCGTCCGTACGGGTCTTGCGTCCCATCGACTGGGGCGTGGGCTCTCGCTCTTTCACGGCCAATACCATGGGATCGCCGTAGTTCACCACGGTACCGGTCTTCACGACCCCGTCGTCTCCTATGGTGCCGAGCTGGGACTTGCTGAATCTGGATGGGTACAGGGCCTGGAACTTGGCTTTGTCCGTGAACACGTCTTTGTCCTTCTCGAACTTTGTCGTGTACATGTGCTCTGACGTCAGCTTTTCCTTTGCGGCGGACTGGGATATGACGACGGCGTCCTCGAACACCTTTCCGTCGTAGTTCAGATAGGCCACGCGAAGGTTCGTTCCCAGTGCGGATACGCCATCCGGATCCGTATAGTTCGAAGTCGCAAGTACTGCGCCTTTTCCCACCTTCTGGCCAGCCTTTACCTTGGGAGTGTTCCTGATGAAGGTCTTGCGGGCATACGGGTGGTTGTCGTAAAGGTCTATGGTCTCTTCCGTTCCGTCGTCGTAGGACATCTTGAGGTGATCCTTGTAGACCGCCTTGACGACGCCCGGTTTGGAAGCTTTCACCGCGCCCATGTAAACGCCCATGCGCTCCTCCTCGGAACCTCCCTTGGGATTGGAAGTCCTTACGAGAGGGGCCTGACGACCAACCAGAGGAAGTGCCTGTCTGGCGAACTTGTTCCCCATCAGCAGGCGCATGCCTTTGACGCCCGACTTCAACGGAACCAGGTTGGCGGTATCCGAGAACATCTCGTCGCCGTCGGGAAGCAGGTAGTCCAGGTCTTTCTTGTGGACGTACTTCATGTCGCGTCCCTTGGACAGAGTCGGTACGTACGAGTCTCCGGGCTCCGACGATCCGGGCATGCCTATGTTGGCTTCCGTGGCGTCTCTCACGCCCACCCATTCCTTCTTGCCGGTCTTCGCATTGATGAGCTGGGTGTAAAGCTGCCTGTCGGGACCGCGTCTGACGTTTCTGGCCAGGCGCATGTCGAGACCTATGCGGAGCGACTCCGGGGCCACCACGGGATCGATGTAGCCGAGGTACGACGGTTGTACGTTTCTGGACTCCTTCGGCGCGGAGTCTATGCTGGGAAGGGCACCCTCTCCGAGGCGGCTGACTCGAACGTTCTGGTCGTAGATGTCGGAGGGATTGATCTCTTCGATTGCCTGAGCCACTCCCGTGGCAGTGAACAGATGGCTGACGTGCGCGTCCAGAAGGGAAGGCGGTATCTTCTTCATGTCCTGACCGCGGCCGGTAAGCTTCCACAGAACCTTGCGCAGGGCGCCGCCCTGATCGTTCTTGATCTTCTCCGCCAGGAAATCGGAGACGTCGTATATGTCCTGGTACGCAAGGCTGTCGCGGCTATCTGTATCGGCTTTGCCTTTGCCAACGTTCAGTATCTTGGTCGTAGCCGCCATGATGGCTTCCGGAGTGGCGTTCATGTACTCGGTTCCCAGCGTCCGCCGAGTTACCCTGGGACTGAGCTCGGTCCTCGAGAACTCGCCTATGACGTTGGCCTGGAATTCCGGATCGTAATCGGTCTCGGAAGCCTGCTTGTCCATGTTCTTGAACCCGACTGCCTTGATGAGTTCCTCTCTGGCCTCGTCCCTCTGGGGACGGAACTGCTTCAGGAAATTGACTGCGTAGGGGCTGTTCTGCAGAGCTTTGTTCTTCTCCGCGAGCTCCTTGCCCCACGTCTTCTCTATGCGTTCGTGAGGAATGCCCATGGCTCTGAGCACGGGGTACATCGGAACCTTGCGTCCCTTGTAGCGCATGAAGAAATGCCCGCTGCCCGGTTCCATGTATACTCTGAAGCTCGATCCGGTACGGGGTTTGGCATTGAACTGGGCCTCGATGTTTCCGTCGTCGGTAACCCTGGTGTATACACCGGGCACGAGACGAAACTGCTTCGCTATGGTGTATTCGACGCCCTTGCGGATGTAGGTCCCTCTGTCCGTAAGGTGAGGGACGTTCATCAGGCGCTTCTGGTTCGTCCTTCCTACTACGGTGCCCGTGGCGTTGTCCACGAGCTCGTAATTACCGACGAGCTTGTCCGATAGGGATTGTCCGGCCAGTATGGCCTTCTTCTGATCCTTGAGGGAGAAGCTGTCCTTGCCGGAGAACTTTGGATTTACCACGCGCAGAGTGAACTGCTCGTTAACTGCCGGGGGCGACTCCTGAACCGCTTTCAGGACTTTGTCCCGGAGGTCCTGGCGAACCCTGGGATAGTCCGTATAATCGAGAAGTTGTTGTTCGTTCATCACTCATCACGTTGTTAGCAGGTGTGCGTAAGGATCATCCTTGTCCACTGCGGGTTTCTTTCCCATGTCTTCGGCCAGCGACTGAGTCGGCTGCTTCGGAGTTACCACAGGCGGTTTGGGCAACGGCTTCGGCGCGGGGGCCGCTTGCACCTGCTCCGTCGAGATGTCTCTGGTCTTCGGAGGCGTAGGCATCTGGGAAACGTCCATAAGCACTGGCGCTTCCTTGGACTTGGCTCGTTCCTTCGCGATCTCCTTGAGCTGCTTGACGCGGCGTCTGTTCGGATCCTTCAGGTCGCCGTAGGTCTTTGCGGCTTTGTAGGTCAGCGCGAACGACGCAACCGCCCAGAGCCACCACAGGGTCTCGACGCCCTTGAACAGGCGGCCGGGATCCGTCAGAGTTTCCCACAGGCTAGGCTCTCCTGTCGGGGAGCTGCTGACGGAAGGAGTTCCTCTATACGGATTGGCTCCGATATTCGTGGGAGACAGTCGCTCGTTAGCCTCTTTTTGATTGGTATTCTTCTTCTGGAGCTCTTCGTATAGTAGCTTGTCGATATCGTCCTCTGCCTTGCCTACACGATCCGCGAGCTCCTGAGCACGCCTTTTGTCCTCTACGTAGTCTGCGAGCTTCCATCCAGCGGTGCCTCCGATTACGGCAGCCGCCGCGGCAAGAGCCAGATGGGCTGGATCCTGAGATCCCCACAGCGTCTTCTTGACGAGGTTCTTGGCGGGCTTGGCCGCAGTGAACATACCGGAGGTAGCGGCCTTCTGCTGAAGCTCTCGGATCAATTCCGCATTGGATACGCCCGGAGCGGCGTCTTCCTTCTCCTTCTCAGGATCCTCGTCGGGGTCCGCGCTAAGGGTCGGATATTTTGCGGCCGCATAGCTCTTGAGTTTGTCCTGGGTCTTCTCCGAGTCCAGCTGAGTCTTGTAGTGCATGAGCTTTCTCAAGACAACGGCCAGTCCGCCGTAGCCCAGAGCCAGTCCGCCTGCATGATGCAATGCCCTGGACATGGGCGATGCATTCGGAGGCGTCAGGATGTCGTCGTACTCAAAAGGGTTGAACAAGGTATTCAACGTTCTCTTGAAATACTCAGCTTCCGCCGTCTTCTTCATCATCTGCGAAGGGTGCCCCGAGTTCGGGGAGGAGGTCTCCGAAGGCTGAGATCGCCTCGTCGAAGGTCCCGTATCTGGATGGTATGTCATCGTTCGACTCCACTTGGTTGGAATCCTTGTTCTCGTTCAAATCGTCTGCAGCCACTTTTGCGAGGTCCGCGGGCTGCTGTATCGGAGGATCGTCCTCGCGTAGCTTCTTCGGGGGAACTGGCTTGGGGAGCCTTCCTCCGCTGGCCTTCGCCTGCTCCCGCACGTTCCTGAGAGCCGTCGAAGGAGGTCCGTAATAAGGCTCCATCCAACGAATGAGGATGCGCCAGCTCTTGATGTCGTCGTCGTAGACCTTTTCCTCGTAGGACACGATGGCCTGCTGTCTGCATATCTTCTCGCATAGCGCCCGGTACTGCTTCATGTCCTCTTCTTCGGCCAGGTTCCATTGAGCGACACAGGCATTGTTCCTGAGCTGAGGCCGTAGATGTTCGGGATCGTCCTCTTTGTAATCGAGCACGGGACCTATGTACGGGAGCTGTACCCCGTCGTCGGTCTCGTAGAAATGCTCTCCGGCGGCATCCGTTACCAGCGTGCCGTATCTCTGAAGAGGATTTCTTCTGCTGTGAGGGTTAGATATGAAGCGTTCGTGCACTTGGGTTTTCCTTTTCGGCCAAAGCCTGCTGTCCTTCGATCTCTTCCTGTTTCCTGCGGCGCTCGAGTTCCGCGATGAACTCTTCGAGCTCGGCCGCCTCGAGGGCCTTCTGGACGGCTTCTTCATCCATCGGAGACGGACTCGTGATCTTCGAGTGAGTCAGGCCGGCACCCGCTCCGAGAAGGATGGGAGCGACCAGAAAGTAAGGAGCCAGGCTCTCTGCGACTTCCTTGCCCGTCCTTACCGTTTCGGCACCCCCTCTGAGGAGAGATGGGTATGCTTCCTTGTGCATGTATCCGTCTAGATATGCCTGTTTGTTCATCGTCCGATCTCCGAAAAAATTCCAGTGTTTATGATGCCGCCTGCGAGAGCGCCCACTCGGCTGAGTCTCTTGGTAACGGGACTTGGAAGCGCGAGCATCGTACTGGCGGCCCGCCCGAAGACGTAACCCGTGGCGGCGCCTACTCCAAGGCGTACGGCGGATCGCATGAGAGCCTTTCCGCTGGTGAGACCGCTGCTCGAGTTCTCCGCACCTTCTATTATTATATCCGTTATTTCCTTTTGTGGTAGCGTAAGGAAAGGATCTTCGTTGATGAGATCCAGAGATTTGGATATGGGAACTCGAGACTGCTCGAAAGTCGACGGGATACCATCACTGTAGGACGCCGTCTTCTTGAACGATCTGCCGCTGGAGTATCGACGGGTAGGCGTGTACTGCACGCTCTCCTGGCGTTCCTTTATCCGCTTCTTGAGGTCTTCCTGGATCTCGGGCCGTTCCCAGTACTTGCGGCCTTCCACGAAACTGTCTTTGAGACCCTCGGCTCCATGTCGTACGTCGAGGTGCTTCTGGAGGCCATAGGTCGTTCCCGCGATTCCGCCCATACCCGCCATGAGCTTCTGCGCGAGCTCCAGCGTATCGGATGCGTTGTATTCCCGGAGGATGTCGGCTTTCTCCTGCTCGGTCTTGCCCATCATCATCATGTCTATGAGACGGGGGACGACGAGGCCGGCGCCCATATAGCCCGTGATGGCTCCCGCAGTGCCTAGAGCCGGAGCCTCTATCCAGGGCTTGGAGCCTATGGTGTTGCCGTAGGCCTTGGTGATCTTCTGTATGGCTTCTTTGTTCATCTGTTACCTACCATGTTCAACCGCATCGGCTTTTGCTGGGCCTGAAGTTGGTTTATCTGCGCCTGGAGCTTGGCTATCTCCGACTGTGACGCGCCCTGGTTCTTTCGTCTGAAAAGCGTGGCCAGCAGTAATACGAGAGCCCCTCCCCCGAGAAGCCACGGACCGTACTTGGTGACGTACCCGCCTATCTTCTTGTTCATCTCCGCCTTGATCTTCGGTATGGCCTCTTTCTGTATGATCTCGCGGGCCTTGGGACTGATGGAGTAATACTTCTTCGCCGTCGTGTAATCGCCTCTGGCAGCCTCTTCGCGTATCTTCTGCTCCACGCCTGCCTGCATGGTGTCGTACACCGACTGAGGCAGTCTCTTGGTGAGCTCGTCCATGGGCTCGGGCTTGTACGGATCCAGAAGCCATCCGTAGTCTTTGTTGTTCTTCAACGCCCACTTGGTCATCGTCCTGTCGAAGTACCCTTGATGCGGACTGACCCAGTTGGGATCCGGACCCTGACGGACTACCGGAGCCATTTCCTTGACCTTGTCGATTCCCCGGGAAGCCACGTCCATGGCTTTGTCCGCCCAGGACTGCTTGGCGGCGTTCCACTTGTCGATGTACTTTCCGAGATCTACCTCCGGAACGTCTCCCTCGGGAGGCTTCGGAGGCGTCGGAGCCGCAGGACCTGCCGCGCTCTTGCAGATATACCCTTGTATGAAAGCTGTCGTATTCATCCTACCATGTTGTTCGGTGCTGGCATTGGAGTCGGGGACGCCATCGCCGGACCCGCCGCAGTGGGCTGCTGCAACGTAGCCGTTGGTTGTTGCGGGCTCTGATTCACGGCTGGGTTCTGTGCCGATGCCATCTGCTGAGCCTGTCCGACCTGTTCGTTCTGCATGTCCATGCGCTTGTTGTTCATGTCGATGCCTGCCTGTTGCCCGCTGAGATTCATCTCGGCTTGCTTCTTCTTGACGTCTGCATCTGCCTTGGACTGCTCTAGAGCGGCCTGCGCCTTCATCTCGGTGACCTTGGCCTGATGCCTAAAAACTTCGGAGGGATCCGGTCCGGATTGTTGCTGAGGCTGTTCCGGAATCATGGCTCCGGGATCCTGTGGAAGGGCCGCATGCTTGTCGGTCAGGCACTCCCACCACATCGGAGTCTCGTTTCCGGAAAACTCTTTGAACATGTTGTTACTTTTCCTCGGAGCTTTCGGTGAAAATAGAGGGCTCGTTCGTGGCGAGGGAGTGGGAGTAGGATCTGGCTTGGAAAACTCCTGCCATTTCCTGTTCTCTTCCGGGGTCGACACAAGGCTGCGTGCCACGGCGTTTCCTTGTAGCGTGGCCCTATCCTGCAATGCCTTCGGAGCGGCGCCTGGATGGGCGGTTACCACGGGAGGTACCCCACCTGCCTTGGTCCTGGCCGCTGTTCGTTTTCTGAGCTTGTCGAGAACGCCTTGCGTGGTGTAGGGCTCGGAGGCATGCTTATCGGTCAAGCACTCCCACCACATCGGAGTATCGTCGCCGGCAAATTCTTTCCACTCATCGTTGTTGTCGGGTATAAGCTCTCTAACCATGGCCTCGCCTTCCTTTCTTGCTTTGTCCTGCACAGCCTTTGGAGCGGCTCCCTTATTCTTGGTCACCTTGGGAGGTTCGTATGTCCCCATACGACCATGCATCATGGCGTTTACACTGCCTGGTTGTTCCCTCTGTATCTTGTCCCGCATAAGTCTCTTTTTCGTCTGATCCGCGAGGAGAGCCTCCACACCGGGAAACGGCTTTCTGTCTTTCCACAGCTTTCTCAAACCAAGCTTGCGTGCGAGATTTCTCAACTCTTTCTCGTCTCGGTACTTCGGATGCCAGCCGGCGTATCTCTTGGAGAACGGCACTCTGGACTCATTGGGGTCATTACCGCTTGGAGTCTCGAACCACCCCTCGTAAAACTTGTTCATCTCGTACGGATCCTGTCCGTAATAATACCGTCTGGCCCTCTCCATGGTGTCTCTGTATTCGTCGGACAACGCCACTAGATCTTCCCATGAATTGGTGTTCCTGGCGGCTGTTTCGAAATCTGGAAGCTTACCTACCTTGGACTCTCCGAACAAGGAGAATCCCTCTCCGGTGAACGGCAGCCAGTTACGCTTGTCCCTGGAGTATTCGTATCCGGGAACGCCTCTTTCCGCATGCTCCACCGTATCGTTCAGGCGATTTTGTAGGAGCCTGAGCTTCTTGTCTACGGACTTGGTATTTCCCTTGCTTTTCCTGATCTTGGCCCTCTCAAGTTCCAATTCGGCCTTTCTCTTGACCAGGGCGGCTATGTCTTTCGTATAGGCGCCTTTGAGAGACGTGTTCATGTCGATTTCGTCCATGTCCTTACCAAAACCCGCCTTGGCGTTTTCAACCGTCTTGTCCACCCAGTTCTTCTCGGCTTCTCTGCGTGCCTTTCGAAGATATCCTCCGGCTTGTCTCTCCTCACCCTTTCTGTTGGTCGCGCTCGCGATCCGCTTCATCTCCGATACGGAGTTCATGTTGCCGATCTTCTGAGCTTCGGTCTCATTGGCGGAATTGTCGATATCCAAGACGTTTTGATAGTACATCTTCTTCTGCATGTCTATCCCTTTCGCCTCGCCTGCCGCCTTCGTGTTCTGGATGAACTCCTTGAACTTGCCCTTGGACCTGGCCTCGAACAGTGCTTCGTACGCCTTTGGGAGACCGATATCGAATACGTCCATGACGAATGCCGCCAAACCACCGAGGAACGTTCCCATCAACGCTCCCTGAGCGCCACCCATGAGACCTCCGATCCCCGCTCCGAGAAGAGCGCCTGCACCGCCGCTGAACCATTTTCTCTTGGTTTCGTCGGTCAGCATGCCGAGAAGCCAGTCCTTGTTGAGATCCGCGGCCGCCATGTCGAAATATTCCTGACGAAGCTGTGTGTACTGCTTCTTGAGCTCCGGGTGGTTCTGGGCGTAGACTCTGTACTCGTCGCCGACGAAGCCGGGAGATGCCGGAATGAACGCTCTCTGAAACGCGTTTAGCTTCCCTGGAGCGGCAGTCTTGAAAAGGTATCCGTCTTCGTATGCTGTAAACCGTGATGCGTCCATGGCTTTCTCCTATGCGGCTGGTAGTTGTCCCTGTCGGGCCATCTGCACGCCCTGGGTCTTCGCTTGCTGTTCAATCTGTGTAAGACGAGACTTTACCTGGGCATGGAGGGCCTCGTTCTGATTCTTTATGCTGACCAGCTGTCTTCTCCTGGTCAGCGGATCGGCGGTGACGAGCTGTTGCGCTATCTGATCCGCCTGTATCATAAGATCGTCGATGGTACCGCCCATGGCTCCTCCTCCCACGGCCATGGGACCTCCCATAGGCATGCCGCCCGGAGGAGGTGCTGCGCCTACCGGAGCGCCGCCGGGCGTGGACGCATCTCCCTGCTGGGCCTGCATCTCCTGGTTCATGAGCATCTGCTCCCCAGGACCCGGAACGTTGGCCGCTTCCATGTTGGCCATGCGCTCGTTCATGCGCTTCTCGCGCTCCATCTGTTCCTCGAGCTTCTGCTCCTGCTCGTCGTCGTACTTCTTGCGTTCCTGTTCGGCGTTCATGCCGATCGGACGATACGCGGTGTCGTCGGAGATCTTTCCGGCGGCGGCGAGTTCGAGCTTGATCTGGCGTACTTCCGGATCCTCGTACATCGAGACTTCCTTCAGCTTGGCATCGACGTCCTGCCAGTTCAGCAGATCACCCTGCTTGTTGACGAGCCAGGTAGCCCACTTGTTGAGCTGATTGGCGAACGTCTGCCAGGTGCGTTCGAACATCTTGAAGCCGATTACGGGACCGGCCTTGGTGTTGAACTTGTCGAGGGAGGCTTTGTAGAATTCGGGCGGGATCCCCATGCTGTGAAGCAGGCGCAGCTCGAAGTGCTCGAGCACTTCCACCGGGACGATGTCCTTGGCTTCGCCGCCCAGTACCTGGTACTCCAAGGGATTGGGCAGGAAGTTCCAGTCAGTGGGATTGGCACGATGGCGTCGAATCATTCCCATGACCTGGCCAACGAATTGGCCCATGTTCAAGTTCATCATCGGATCGCCGGTACCCGTTGCCTGAGCAGGCGTCAGGACGCGGAACGGCATCAAGTACTCGACCAGGATGGTCTCCACGTACTTGTCCAGGAGCGTGACGAGAAGAGCGGTTTCGAAATCCGCCATGAACGGAGGAAGTCCCCAACCCTTGAGGTTCGGGAGACAACACGCCACGACGGGGAAAGCCATGTGGTAGAGCTCGTCCGGTGCGAACTCGAACTGCTTGTTCTGCTGAACCGCCGAGATGATTTCCCAGGGAGTGTCCTCGAGATAGAGTAGGTCGTTACCCATCACGCCGTCCCGCAAGGCATCGTACTGACTGAGATCGATGCTGTAGATGGTTCTCTGGCTGAGAGGGTGCTGCTTGATCATCATGAACTGCGGAGGCCAGCGAGTGATCTTCGGCTTCATGACTTCTTTCGGCAGGGGAATGTCCATGTGCTGCATCTGGCCGTTCCAGGCGCAAAGAGGACAGCTTCCGTTGAACACTCCCTGTTCAAGTCTAAAATGCCCGAGCCAATGCTTCAACGGCGCACGAAATCCGCAGCTACGGCACACTAACTGGCGCTGGAACGGGCGATGCATGGAGGTAAAAGAGTTGCCGAAGGACATGTACTCGTCACCGACCGTGGCGAGATCCTCCAGCACGTCGAAATTCTTGTTGATGGCGTCGATGTATTTCTTGCGATCGGAGAACTGCAGATCGTCCCCCTCGATATCCAGCTCCGTCATGAAGTATCTGACTGCCGTGGAGATGGACTGAGAATACATCCCATGGTGCATCCAGAGCTCTTCCGCCCAGGCGAAGCATTCACGGATCGTACGTGGATAGACCCTCCTCGTAAGCTTTGAGAAGGGAGACGCCACTTCGCGATCCCAACGGACAAATGCATCTTGTATGCCTGATGCGGACATAGGCTTAGCTCCTTACCATTACTTGGACACCGGTCTTGTAGAACGGAAGTTCGAATTCGACGCCAACAAAATATACGTCATACTCCTCTTTGTTACAACTCAGTTTGAAAGTCTCCTGCGAAGACGGGGGAGTGAATATGTTGGAATCCTCTTCATAAATCAATATAACGAAATCATCGGTTATGTGCACGTATTTGTACATGCCGCGGGAAGTCCCGAACGATCCAGACAGTTTGACGCGTGTCGGCGGTACGTCGGAGGGGTCGTATCCGAGATCGTCGTCCGTATCCGCCGGCTCCGGTATGGATGGCCTAGCGGCTTCCTTTTCCTTGAACTGTTCCCACATCTGCATCATCTGACCGAACTGCTGCATATCCATGGCGCTGGGTCCTTGTGTCTGTGGAGGCGCCGCCTGTTGTACCGGAGACTGTGCGGCTTGCTGCGGGCTGTTCATCTGTTCCAGGATGTCTCCCAACTCGGCTTCCGCCTGAGCCTGTGCCTCGACGGCCGCTCTGGCCTGTTCCTTGTACTTCATGGCCTGTTCCTGTACGGCGAGATCCGCCGCTTCCTTCTCCTCTGCTGTACCTTCTCCGAGAAGATCGGGAAACGGGATCGCATCGTCTGCGAAGGCACTGGCCGGTGCCGAAGGCCTTTCGGTGGGTGGGGGTGGTGGTGCCATGGGCTGGGCTCCTCTTTTTTTCTTTACTGCGTCTCCAAGCCAGGTAGGTGTGAAGGGAACTTCCTGAAGGCGTCCGTCGATAAGCTTCGTCTCGGTACCCATCACGATCTTGCCGAACGGGTTTCCGGATCCCTTGATTCCTCCGTTGGGAGAGGGTACCGGAACTAGCGTTCCTATGACGTCTCCCTGGTGATGGTTGAATCGATATGCCGCCGGGTCCTCGGCATCCATTATGGCGACCGCTTTGTGGGTGTCGTGCTTCAACATGCCGTTAGGCAGTTCGTTGGGAGCCGTCGTGAAGATCTGTTCACTGCTCATCGGGTTCCTCCAAGCTGGTAGTCTGTGCTGCTACCTTCTGTTTCAACGCGGCGACCTCTTGCTCCTTTTCCGACAAGCCCTGCTGGAGTTCTTCCTCGGTGTACGCCTTGGGCGGGGGTACGGGCTTGAGGTAAGCGGCCATTGCGAGTGCCTTGTCCTTGTAGAGATGCTGCAAGATGGCGGCCAGTACTGGGCGGGTGACTGGCTGCATGCTTTCGAGATTGCCTTCGCCGTCGAACAGATAATGATACCTTCCGACGATTACCGACGCTCCGTCCGGACGCTTGTAGCAGATCGGATCTCCGGTCCACATGATTTTTGTTTCGGACATAATCAAATACTGAATACGCGTATTCAGTTTCCTAAGTTATGACTCCGGAACATCTCGACCGCGGCTTTCACCTTCAGGTAAGCTTCCTCGATGTCCTTCGTCGTGTTGTGTACTGACAGGCTGAATCTGAGATTCCTGAAGGGTTCCTCGCCCAGCGCAGTCGTCAAGGGGGTCTGCATCGTGGTCATCGATACCGTGGCACAAGATTCCGACACCCGAAGCCCTTGCTTGGCCAATACCATGCAGAGCATCCTGCTGTCTACGTCTCGTATACGATAGTTTGACGTGTTGCAGACCAGAGCCTTGTCTTCGAAATTAAGGCTTATTCCATCAATATTCAAGAGCATCTCATCCAACCGTGCCCTCATATCCGACAATTGCTCGAAGTCCATGTCTATTCTCTGCGTGCTCCTGCCGAGAGCGATTCCCATGGCCACGATGCCGACTTCGTTCAGGGAGCCTCCTCGTATGCCGCTCTGAGACCAGGTTCCGGGCATCAACGAATCCAGACGACTTGGATCGCGTATCCACAGAGCGCCCGCTCCGGGCAGCGCACCGATCTTGGCTCCCGATATTCCCACGGCATCTACGTGCTCGGGGATGTCGTCCAGGCGCATGCGTGTACATGCCTGAGAGGCGTCGACGTACACGAACACGTCCTTGTCGATCATCTTTACGAGACGGGCCAACGCTCCCACCGGAGATATGATCCCGTACTCCCCGTTGACCAAGGTGAGATGCACGGCGGCTATCTCGGAGTCTGCCATCAGCAGTTGTCTAAGATCCTCCGCATGGACGTACGCATGATCGTCCAGTCCGAGGACCTCGACGTCGGGCTGCATGAGCATACACATCGGATCCAGAACGCTGGCGACTATCTTGCGCCTCTCCGCGTACCTGACACCCGCTGATATCAGGAATGCGTTCTCCGTACCTCCGGACGTGAACACGATTTCTCCGTCCGAGCCAAGCACCGTACGAACGACGTCTCTGACGTTCTCCACGGCCTTGCAACAATCCCCTCCGGCCGCCATGGTCTCCGCTGCCTTGCGGCGGACTATGGGAAGAGGGGGCATTATCGAGTTGTTGTCCATCCAGATCTCTCCGCGATGACAACCTCCGGAACAACTGTTTCCCTTACAAGCCACTGGGAATACCTATTTTGGGAGTTCCACCAGCTCGATCGGCATCTTCTCGAACTTGTTCCACGATCCTCGCCAGACACCATCACGACCCAGCTCCAGAGCGCATACCGGATCGTCCAGAGTGGAGCCTATCTTGAGAAGGACCTTCTTGTCCTCGACGAATATTCCCCAGACCTTTTCCAATCCGGCGTTGCCGTCTCCGATCTGGTTGTTGGCGCGGAACTCGAGTACGCGCTTGTCGTAGCCGACTCGTATGTAGATGAACCGCTTGTTCTCCAGGGAGTGGTTGTAAGTCGTCGTGCTTCCAGGAGCCACGGGGACGGGCATCGAGGTGGTCGCTCCCTTGGCGGCGCCTACCGGGGTGAGAACGACGGGCATCTGCTCGAAATCGATCCATTTCCCTTTCAGGACTCCGCCATCCGGACTCTCGTAGTCGGCGTGGAACGTCGGCCTGCTGCCTCCCATAACGGACAACCGCACGGGATCCTCCTCTATGCACCAGTGCGTCTCCATGGAGTCGCGGCCTCTGCCGATCTGCCCGTCCGGCAGGAACTCCAGCTCTCGCTTGTTCGGATCGCCGACGCGCTCGTACATGAACGTACCCTGCTGGACGATCTTCTTGAACATCTCCTTGCCGGCATCGGTCTTCGGAGCCTCGAGCTTGACGACCGCATTCCACTTGGACCGTAGGTCCCTGACGTAGGTGAAGCACTCGTCCTCTCGCTCGAACCCACGGATCTTGGCGTTGCCCTCGAACTTGAACTTGTCCATGTTCCTGTGCTGGAATATCCGGCGGCCGTTGAAGTCGTGCTGACACATCGTGGCCCTGAGCCCGTGTATGGGCTTGGAAGGCATGGAGTAGGGCGTATTCAGCATGTGCCAAGCCATGTGGAACGTATCCTTGTCTCCGTGTATGTACTTGTAGTAGAACTCACTGTGTTCGTTGAGATGCATAGTCAGATTGATCTCTCTCCAGCACTCTTCCTTGTCGATGATGATCTGCCCGGACTCGAACTCCGGCTCGTCTCTGTAGTCCAGACGACAGATCTCCCAGATCTTGCGATCGGCCTTGAGCCTGCCGTAGTCAGGCCAGAAGATGGACTTGGTTGCTTGGTACTGCGGAGTATCGAACAAGACCTCGGGATTGATCAGAGGTACGTTGTCGGCATCCAGGAAGATCACTTCCTTGAACCTGGAGTGGATGATGCTGTAGGGGTTGAGCTCCCATCCCCCGAGCTTCCTCACCGGATACTTCTTGTTTACCTCGTAGGCATCTATGCAGGTAACGCCCAGTGGCTCGACGAGGTTCCGCATGGTATCGTCCATCTCCCGAGGACCGAGGTGCCAGAACTCTATGGGCAGTTCGCATCCGTTCTTCCGTAGCATATGAACACATACCCAGGCAGGTATGAAATACTTGGGGCCCCCAGCGCATATCACCACGCCCCTGCCTTCGTATCTCTCCGCGGGATACTCCGGGATGTTTTCGATGTAGGTGTCCTGTAGCTTGTGGTATTGCTCCAGTTCCCCTTGCTGATAGGCTCTCTCCGCCATTTTCCGACCTCTTAGTATATGGTTGTTACTTGTTTCTGGTATAAATGTTGTCGGTCTCGCCACGGAAATACTCCACGTAACCGTTGTCCGCCATCCACTGCTCTATCGAGCTCGTGAACGGATTCTCGTATCCGAATTTTCCTCGCATCTCCAGTCCTATGACCTTTGGTCTGGACACCATTCCAAGGAGGACTCCCCACTCGCCGCCTTCCGTATCTACGGCAAGCACCTCTATGCCTCCGTCATCGAACTCGGACAAGGGAGCGATCTCTACGCGTATGTCGTCCATCTCCTCTTTGCGGCCGGCGGCCTCCCTTGCATGGTATGGGCTGCGGACTCCCTGCAGAAACGCCGAAGACCCCGCATTGGGGCAGTTTCTCCGGGCAACGGGGACCTGTAGAATGGCTTGGCCGTACTCCTCTCCTATGGCTACCTCGTTTATCTCTACGTTCTTGGCCTCTCGAAATGCCGCACGGAGCTTCGACACGCACTCGGGATTCGGCTCGAACAGCTGAACTCTGCACTTGTCGTCGAACAGGAACGGCAGCACCTGAAGATGCCCTGGATTGAACGTTCCGACTTCGGCTACGTGAGAGGGACGACCAAGTATCTCCATTGCCGCATAGGCCAAGTCCCTGTCTTCCGTGAAATTGATGTCTATCATTTGTCCTTCCTCAAGAAGAATGTCTCGTAATCTCTTTTCTTCCAGCCGGGATCCCAACAGAACTGAGGATCTCCGAAGCTCGCACACGTCCAGTATGAACCGCTGGACGTACCTGCGGAAACACCGCCTACGTGCTGCACCAAGCAGCCATTGGAAGAATACCTGGTCCACTCCTTGTCGCTCCACTCCGCATAAAGAAGATCGGCCGGCAGACGCTTCTCGTTCTCCTCTAGATACTGCAGGAGACCCTCCAGAACGCCTCTATCGTAGTACACGCTACACAAACCTTCGAAGCCGCCTCCGGCGCTGCAGAAGTAAGCGCCTCTGTACAAGGAAGCGGCTCCTATGTATCGCTTCCTGTGATACAACGCCATCGTGTTGTGTTCCTTGGGCAGCGACGTGCACCGCATCTCGTTTATGGAGTCCATGGCGTAATCTAGGAAACAGTCCAGGAAGACGACGTCGTCCTCGCATATGATGAATCCCTTGGCATCCGTCTCGAGAGCGTACTTCAGCGTTCTTATGTAATTCCTGGTGAGACGGGCATGAGGCGTTCCCATGCACTTCATCTCCTGGCCCTCCGTGGGAAGTCCCTCCATCAGATCGGGCTCCGCCGCATGGATGGTTACCTTCGACGTATGTCTGAAGAACCACCACAGGTAATTGATGTCGTCGGAGTCCACCATGAGATCGACTCCGGCCAGTCTGTGCACGAGAGGATCCGACATCCAAAAGCTGGCGAGCATGGGATGTACGTAGTGCTCTCCTTTGTCCGACTTGTTCTTTCCTTGATAGCCTGCTCTTCCCCGCCTATTGCAGGTGAAGACCATCAAGCGTATGTCCTCCGGGCCTATCACTCTGCTCTCCGCATCGTCTCTGAGCTTCCCCAGCAGCTCTTCCGGGTATTTCATGTAACTCTCCTAAAGCATGTTCTTGTTGCCGCCGCCTGCCCATAGATGAAACATCATGGGAACGCCGTACTTTCCGAATTTAGCGGACGCTCTCTCATAGGTCAGGCCCTCCCTGACAAGCTCCCGGAAGAAATCGATGGCTCCGGTATGACCGCCGAGAGGCCATACGTAGAAATCTCTGTTGACCGCAACGGTGCACTTCTCTTTGTATTCTCTGACGAGACGGGTCATCATGGATGGTCCGAACATGGTACGGATCGGCTTCTTGGAGGAAGCCTCTTTCAGATACCTCTCTATGACTTCCCACGCGGGAGAGTCCTGGTGGATACCTATGGCGCCGTTGGCTATCACCTTCGACTGATCCCATCTTGGATCCTCGGTCTGGCGGGTGAGGAATATCCATTTCGACATGTCGTACTTATCAGTGAGATCGCTCATCGGGCGCAACGGCACGAAGTCGCAATCGAAGTAGAAGCCTCCGTACTTCTTGAGAACGGACAGCCGAAGGATATCCGACTTGGAGCACAGCTGTGGAGCTACCTCGTAGTACCTCTCGTACTCTGGAAGAAGCACTTCCTCTCCGTGAAGCCTTACGTCGTAGTCCGGGTTCAGCTGCTTGAACCACTCCAGACAGTGCCTGCCATAATCCGGCAAGGGGCTTTCGCCAACCCATATGAAATGTATGATCTTCGGAATCACGGCATCCTCTCGAACACTAAACCGTTGAGTCGCGTATTCTTGGTTGACGACTGCGAAGCATACCTCTTGTACACCCTCTGCTTGGCGTGCGTCAGGTGGAAGCCTTTGGACAGGAACAGCTGCAGGTAGTCCTCCAGATCCCTATTGTATACCGGGGGCAGTCCGGATCGTCGCCACTCTCTTCCGAGGATCTCGGCGACCACTATGCAGGAGACGCCGGCATCCACTATGAGATGGTCGAGTATCTTGACCAGAGATGCATCATCCATGTGCAGGAACACGGTGTAGGCCATGCACAGATCCGTCCTCGGATAGGGCTGGTCCACGACAACCTCCTCGAATCGATATTCCGGATACCGCTGCCTGGCCAGTGCCAGAGCGTTGGGATTCAGGTCTGCTCCGAGATAGGTGTCCGGATCGAACACTCGGCACAGACGGCCATAACCACAACCTAGATCGAGAACCTTGATGTTTTCCGTCAGTACGGGAGCTACGAGGTCCCGGACGAACTCCAATACGTCGAAACCCTCCGGATTGGTGTCCTTTCCTCCGGCCACTATGTTACTGAGCTTGTCGCTCTTCCAGTAAGCTTTATGGTCCATTACTTGGCCCTCTCTTCAAACGCCTTTAGCGTGAACTTCCACAGATCGAACATCGCCTGGCAAGTGTCCTTCGGTCTCGACTTATAGAAGGATCCTTCCGGAAGGACCTTTCTCCAGCTTCCTTTGTAGTGAACTACGTGCGTGTCCAAACCCATCGGAACGCACCGGGCCTCGTTCAACAACCTGCAGGGGACTCCTTTTACGCTGTGGCCGTCCACGACGACGGGATCGAATGACGCGGCTCCATGCTTGAATCCCACTATGGCTCCGAGAGCGGCCTGATCGGCGGCTCCCCACCCGCGTACTGCGGCATCCAGGGAACTCTTGCTTACCAGGCACTTCAGCGTCTGCAGATGCCATTTGCGGAAAAACTCCTCGGAACCTCCTCGGAAAAGCACTACGCCGGTGTTCAAGGGCCACTTCAGATTCTCCGACTTCTCCGTCTTGTAGGTAAACGTCACGTCGAAAGGCTCTTCGAAGAAGTGGCCTAGGTTACGAAGAACGAGAGTGTCGACGTCCAATAGAACGTGCTCCTCATCCTTCTCCGCGAGCTCCGCCAGCTCCAGCCACTTGCCCATCTTCAGAGGAACTGTCCTTCTGATGTCGGTGACGCCGGGAGGGATGCAGTGGGCGGAAGGCACCAGCTCGATGCAGGACAGATTCCTGAAAGGCTTCAGGGACTTCTCGCTGATCTGGGAATGGCTGATCCGTATCCTGGGGGAGCCGTGCGTGTGCAGTATGCTCTCCACGCACACCTTCAGGTATGGTAGGTACTTCTCTCCGTACGTCGCTATGTTGAATATCACTGTATGTCCTCCTTTAACAAGAATCCGATCGTAGGTCCGTAACTGCCCAGACGACGCTCTCCGTTGTTTCTGGGAGTCACCAGTTCATAGGGAATCCAACGTATACTCTGTTCCGAGTCCCAGCCCGTATCGCCGAGATCCATATGGCAGTAAGCCTTTACGAACCAGTCCTCGTCGGTGCAGAACTTATGGTACCCCACCGAATCGAAATACTCTCTCGTACTGTTCGTCTTTCCTCTGGATATCTTGTGTACGTCGTGTATTCCGACCATCTTCACGTTCGGCCGCTCCAGTAGGCGCAGCCCGAGATCTATGGCCTGCCTGCCCTTGGGACCGTCTATGAACACGGCTATGGTCTTGTCCTTGTTTCCGTCGACGTACTGTGGCAAAAGGCTCACTCCGTCTCCGGATCGCAGAGTCAGATCGCATCCTATCGATTCCAACCTGGTGGACACGGACTGAGGAATGCTCCTGTCTATGGCTACGACCCTGCCATTCCCTTTGAAGAACTTGCACCACGCCTCCGTGGACTGGCCCTGCCATATACCGGACTCCAGAACGAGGTCGACCTCATGCATGTGCGCCAGTATGCAGAACGCGAACGCTTCGCTGGTAAGGAGCCCTCGGGCCTGACTGCCCAGAGGTAGTACCCTCTTCTCGAATTCCGGCGCCCATGACGCCATATACGATTTCATGAGACCTCTCATAGGTAACCCATCTCCTTCAATACAGGCACGGCCAGTGCCGGGTGATCGTTGTGCCGGCAAGGCTCCAGCTTGGACTCCCTGCCTGCCTGTTTCGGAGTCTTCCTGTCTCCTATGTTGTACTTGTCCTCGTGCCTTTTCGGAAGACGCATGCGCTCGTAGTGATAGGCGTTGCACCAAGGAAGATGCATGGCCTTGGTATCGTGCCTGTTGCAGTACCAGTCTACTCTTATGCTCAGGTGATTGGTCGGTCTCCAGTTGAACCGTGGTTTGAGCCTGTAAGGGATCTTGGTTCCTACCTTGTCCACGGTATACTGGCACGTGGAAAGGTCTACTAGGAAGCCGAGAGTGGGCATCGTGAAATAGTCGACGTCTTTCTCCTTCTCCATGAGCTCGCGGACGGCCTTTATGTCCTTCTCGTGGTAGAAGTGATCGCAGTCCACGACCAGTACCCAGTCACCGACGTCGGCATCGACCAGGGTCATCGCGAGGTTCGACGTATTGGCCTGATTGACTCTGTAGTTCTTGTCCGCTCTGACGTTGTCGATTACCTGTACGTGGTCCTTTCCGGAGGCCCAGTCCTCGAGGATGTTGCGGGTACCGTCGGTGGACCTCGGAGACCACTGCTGATCCCAGTTGCCCTCGCTTAGCACGACTGCCTGTGGATCCCACATTTCGATATGCTTCAAGGATGCCTCGACCCACTCTATGTCGTTCCAGTAACGAGCTATGACTATAAGACGCTGATTCACGAGCCACCTCCCGGCTTTTCCAATACGAACGCCACTACGTGCCACTTGCCATGGATCTCCTCCATGGACGGTACGGTGAAATCCGATCCTCCCATGAGAGAAAGCCCGGACCACTCGATGATCTTCCGGAACTGGCCTATGCACCACGGCGCGACGTGTCCCTGGTACGAGGTATGGTCCATGGTTATCAACAGACGACCTCCGGGCTTCAGCACACGAACCATCTCTTCTATGGCCTTCTTTCCCTGGGCCTCCGTCGGTATATGCTCTATGACACTGATGCAGAATACGTGGTCGAAGGAGTCGTCGGCATACGCTATGTCCGTCATGTCTCCCTTCTCGATATGGAACCTTGGGTCGGTTACCCGACAGGCTCCGACCATGTATCCCCATAGGCTTACTAGCGGGCTGTCGGATCCGAGGAGATCGTGAGGCTTGGTGGACATGTTCCGGCCATGGCCTCTGTCTATGCCAACCCCGCAGCAATTCGTCTTGGTAACCAGGTACGGCAATAAAGGGCTCCCTCCGCACCCGCAATCGAGCGCGACGTCACCCGGCTTGAGATCGCTGTTCTCCACGGCCCACGGGTATTCCCATTCCCTGCTCCAATGGATCTTCACCGATTCGGGATCGTCCGCGCCTCCCGGATGGGCTTTTCCCCGCATGCGGTTTACCCATAGATCTTCTATCTCCGACAACGCACTGGACATGGCTTCTCTTCTCATGTCGGCATTTCTGAGAAACCTGTTCGGTACCTGGTCCATTACATCCTCCTTTATGATCGTGTGCGTTTTGGCCCTGCTCTGGGCCATCGAAAGCTTCTTCGAATACGGCCATGACTTGCGTCTCGTATGGCTTACCTTACGGCCGTGTTCCCTCAATGCATACAGCTCCTCTCGGACTATGGCGCACTTGAAGAACTCCGTCAGCCGAAGCCAGTAGTTATAGTCCTGTGCGAGCTCCATGACCTCGTCGTAGTATCCTATCTTGTCGAACACCTCTCTGGAGAACATCGCAGACGGACCCAGTATGCAGTTCCTGCTACGCAGTATTCTTTTGACGTTGCTCTCCTTGATCCTGATCTGAGTCCACAGATAATCGCCGTGATGTACCTTGTTGCCTTCCGCATCGATCTGGATCCCGTAAGTGGCTACGAGGCCTACTTCTCCGCCGATCCTCTCGAGCTGTTTCTCGAACCTGGTGGGAAGACTGTAGTCATCGGCGTCCTGCCTCGCGAATACGTCCCCAGTGGATATGTCCAGGGCCTTGTTCAGAGACTTGGTAAGGCCTATGTTCTCGTCGTTTTCGACATACACGATCCTGGGATCGTCGAAGGATTCGACAACCGAACCGACATCCTCTTCGGAGCCGTCGTTGACGATGATGAACTCGAAATCATCGAAAGTCTGACCGAGCACACTCTCGATGGCTCCTACCAGGTACTGGGTACTGTTGTACACAGGCATCAACACGGATATCCTAGGCATTATCTACCTCCCATGGCCTTATCACGCCATGGCCTTATGTCACTCTCGGATACTCCGGTAGGAAGGAAAACGACCTTGGTATTGTCCCAGGAAGATAGCAGAAGGCATCTCATCACGCACCTCCCGGGTCGTTGTAGGTTATGCGCCCTGCCTTGGCAAGGTGCTCTACGTAAAGCCTCTCGGCAGTGGATGGATGGCATGACCGCGACCATCCTCGGAAAAAATCGAATCCGAACACGTCGACGTCCCATCCCTTGAACCTGGGGATGGACATGGCCCATTGTATTCCGACAAGGCCCGTGCTCGGTATGAACTCGTCTCCGATATCCTCCCGTCTGACGTTCATATGGGCTTCCCAGATTGATTTCCGAAGCTCCTTGTAGAACTTGACCGGGACGTTGGACCACGGCCCCTCCCACTCGAGGTTGTCTCGTATGCGCTTTCCTTCCTCTCGCATACCTCCGGTTCCAGGTATCACGATATCCGCCGGAGATCCGAACAATATCTCGGATATGCCTTTGACCTTTGGAAGCAGCTTGCTGACGTGAGGCTTGACGAAATCCACCACGGGAGCTCCGTGGGTACACAGGCACCAGATATCGAACTTGGATCCGACAAGGCCCGTGTCAAGGTTATACAGGCGGTTGAACCGTATCACCACGTCGGCGGAGTCTATGGCCTTTCCGAAGTCCTTCTTCGGAGGTGCATTTCCTACGACTGCCACTCTCATAACTTTACCCCGTCAGACCTCAAAGCCTCTGCTTGAGAATGGTTCTTGTACATCTCCCAGACGAAATTGTCCTTGCTCTTGGGAGTTCCTACGAAAAGCTTCTTGTCCGGCCAGCATCTACGACCGAGAGGGCTGTCCGGAGTTATGGTCAGCATCTGTATGATGTCTTCCAAGATCTCCTGGTAGAACTCGTGGTATTCCTGTACTCTCTCCAGAGCCTGTTCCTTGGTCAGGGGCTGTATCTCGTTCTTCACTGCGCCTTCTCCGTTCTTTTGAGGAATACCGCTTCCCCGTTCTCCGACAATAGCCTGGCCATGTCTTCGAAGGTTACGTAGCACCTGCCTGTCATTCCCCATCGGGGGCCCCAGCTGTTGTGGAGCTCGAACCTGTTCCTGACGGTATCCACGCCTACGCACGCGATGGCGTGACCGCCCATGACGGATCCGGTCGGTCTGATATACCCCTGGAGGTCGGTGTTGAACATGCCTTGGTACCAGCGGATCCCGAGAACGGCGGGACCTTTGTATCCGACGCCTAGCTTGAGATCGTCCAGACCGAACGCCCACTCGTAGGTATCGAGCATGCCAAGGTTCTTGGCAGCCTTCACTCCGGCCAGTATGGACGTGCCCTCGTAGAAAGGCTCCGCTCCCGGATAGGCGCCGCCTGCCCATGGATCGATCTTCTGGGCTTCCCAGTAGATCTTCTCCCTTGCGTAGGAGTGGTCTATGCCTTTGCTCAGCAGGGGATCGGACGTCAGGCAGTGCGCCACGGCATGGCCCACGCAACTACCCTCTCGTCCCTGATCCAGCCTGGGATAACACTTCCAGCCATGCGTACGGGCGGTAGCCTGCAGGCGTTGCGGCGCGGTGTATATGGGGTATTCCCTGCTACGTTCGTCGAACTGTTCGATCCGGTCCAACCTGAGATCGCTGGTCGTTCGTTTGTCCTTCAGCTGTATCAATCCCTGCGGCATCTTCCACTCCTAATCGGTATCGGGCATGACGTTGAATATTCTTGCTAAGAGACCGCGCTTGACCAATGCCTCGTTCTCCTTCTCCAACTGCTCGGACTTCTTCCTGAGACAGTTGTAATCTTCCCAGCTCGGCGGCTTGGCCTGCAGAGCCGATATGTCTTCCTGGTTCTTCTTCGCCCTCGTCATCGGACGGCTCAACTCCTTGGAGGTGAACGCCAGAGGAACGGGTTCCCCTTCGAGCACCACCCAGCACACGTAATACTCCTTGGACTCGAGGTGCTCCTTTATGTCGGTGTTCTCGACCTTTCGGACCTCGCCCATCATCAGAGGCTCTTCACGGAAGGCTTCCTCCAGAGTCTGAAGGATCTGTTTTGCGGTTTCGGGGCATTGCTCAGGCATCGTGTACCTCCAGTTTGTGTAGAATGTTCATATGTATCTCGATACGATAGGCAACCTTGGCGACGAATTCCACCGAAGACAGGTATAGGGTCTTCTTAGCGGACTTGTCTTCCGAGACGACCCTCTTTATCTCCTTCACCAGTCCGTCTCTGGCCTCTCTCAGATATTTGATGGTCTCGTCAGTATGGTACTCGATGTCTTCCCATCCGAATACGTACCGCATGGTGGACGACAGGCTGACGCCGAGCTGTGCGAGCCAGTGCTTGTCTCCGTGCAGCTCCACGCCTTCGCAATTCTCCTTAAGGTAGCCCTCGAGCATCTTGACCTCGACGCCTTCGGGAACGCCCATGCATATCTCGTGGAACACCTGATCGACCTCGAGGATCTGCTTCAACGGCTCCCACGGGCCTTGCTCCTGCTCTCTGAGCGCCGCCATCTGACGCATATGCTTCTCTTTCAACTCCGTGATATCCATCACTCCAGCTCCTGTAGTTCTCTATCTATGTTTCCCCATGCCCGCTGATGCCATGCATGGTAGTTGGGCTCATTGCCGAAAAAGGTCGGGTAAACGATATACGGCCTGTTCCTCAGCTTGTTCAGCAGCTCCGTGCGGTACCGGTTCCACTGAGCGTCGGTAAGATGACCGAACTCCTCCCGAAGCAGTATAGCGGAGCTCTCGTAAGAGCATCTGTCTCCGAAGCCGTAGAGATCGAGTCCGACGATCATCCACTGCTCCTGGTCGATGTCCGGGATCCTGTCTCCGAGGACGTAGGCCGTGGCCCGTATCATCCGCTGGGCTCTGGCGACCTCCTCGTTGGACAGTCCGGCCTCTTCCATGTAATAGGCGCAGAACTCCGCACTCTCGTCCTCGTTGTCTCCGGGACTTGCCGGGATCTTGTATACCACGTCGTGGCACCAGATGGCCCATAGCTGTGCGTCGTCCAGTTCCATTCCGAGGAATGCCGCCGTATCGAACATCTTCATTACGTGCCTCATGGTATGGTATCGCCTGTGCGGCTCCATGTATCTTCTGGTCAGCTCATGTAGCACGCGCACCTTCCTCTGCCCGTTACCTGCGGGCGAAAACGACTTTTCATAGTATCCTCCTAGATAGTTTGTCCCCACGACCAGCGCGGGGTCATGTAGCAACTGCAGTACCTCTTGCCGTCATCAGCGTCTTCGTAGCGTATCGGGCGTACCTCCAGATTGCACTTGTCACATCGATTGCTGCTCCCGCTTCCTCCACAAGTCGGGCATAGCCGGGTTCGTTTCTTGGGATCGACCTTCTTACCCCTGCAGTTGGTGCATGGCATGTAAGACCTCGCAGGTCGATCGTCTACGTTGGCGAAGGTCAAAGTTCTATGTCCTTGGCTACTTTCCACCTAATCGTCTCTTGGTCGATGGCTTTTTCCATCGTGGTGTAGACCCTAAGCGGCATGTGATTCCAGGGACTCGTCACGACGACGTAGTCTCCCGTTCTGTCCCCTCTCGGCACCGACCATATGTGAACGATCACGCCGGCGGACTGGAACGAGCCAAGCTCTCGCTGCATGGAGTTGTCCACGTGGGCTCCCCATAGCTGGAGTTCTCCGTTCCTGCCTTTCTGCGTCCATACCGAACCTGGTGGCTGCATAAGGGGGTTCTTTGGTACGTTCCTGTCGATCTTCTTCATCAGGGAACGGCCGGCTCTCTTTCTGGGCATGTGGCCTCCTATTCCTCTTCTTTCTCTTCGACGGTTTCTTCGGGAACCTCCGCAGGCTCCTGATCCTCTTCTTCCTTGGCCTCCGGAGCGGGAGCGTGGTCTTTCTCCTCGGGCGTCGGCTCCGGCAGCTCTTCCTTGGCTTCCTCCTGTGGAGTGGCCGCGGAATTTCCTTTGACGCTCTTACGGGTGATCTCGCCCTTTTCGGTGCGCTCGAGGACGTCGTCTATGATCTTCTGAGCTTCCTCGGGCTTGTCGTAGGGCCACTTGGCGCTCCACTTCAGATCGTCGTCGTCCGAGTAGTCGTAGTCCTGCAGATAACCTCTAACGGCCTTCTCCACCATGTCCACGGTTATCATGTCGAGGCACTTCGGGATGATCTGGCCCGACTCGCTGACCACGGGCATCTCGCACAGCCTGGTGATCTTGTGCTTCTGTCCGCTGGGCGTCTGGTGCTCGTCGTCGTAGTCCTTGTCGTCACCATCTCCAAGAGGCATTACCCTGGACTTCCAGCAACCGCCATGAGAGCAGCAGGGAAGCATTCCGCAGGTATGCAGGAACTGATGGGTGCTGTAGGCTTCCCACATGACGGGCTCCCTGCCACCGGCTATCACGACGCACGGCCTCGTATTCCTCCTGTATCGGGGATGCATGGGAACGGCCGTGGCCAGGTGCATGGGAAAGGACACCGGAGTGACGATGCCTGCGCTATGATAAACCAGACGGATCAGCTGCCTGATCGTAGTCTTGCCGATGAGGTTGATGACGTTGTCGCCTTTCAGCTCCGGGTGGAAGTGGGGGTTCTTCTTGTCCGTATTCGCACCGATCTGCACCCAGGTGATGTCCGGCGTACGGTCCACGAGCTCCTGAAAGCGAGCCACTTCCCAGTGCTTCGCGGTATAATCCGATTTGCGGCCGGCATCTATGATCCAGTACGGCAGGTTCTTTCCCTCGAGCTCCCATATCTGCGAGTACCACGACTTCTCCTGGTCGGAGATGTAGATGGCGCCTGCGGGAGTGGTCTGGTCGATGGGCATTCCGAGCTTGGCCTCGAGGTCCTTGCGAAACCCGTGGCAGAAGTGGTGAGCGCCTTTGTTGGCCGTATTGATGAGCTTGTACTCGGCCTGGATCCACATCACCTCGGGATCGTCGTCCTGGATGTCGACGTCGTTGTTCGGGTTGTTCATCCAGATATCGGCGGCCGGAGTTCGCATACGGGTCTTGAACAATCCCGGATAGCTCTTGTGAAGATCGTCCACAGCCCTCGACAGCATGAGGATGTCTCCGGGGCTCTGATGCTGGGAGATCATGAGCTTGATCGGCGTCTTGCACTCTTCTATGATGTTGGGTGCTCCCGGAGGACGCTCGGCCAGAACCATGCGTACCTTGGAAGGACTCCCTATGGCTCTCTTGCTCTGCTCCAGAAACGCCGAGATCGTCGGCTTCCCGTCGTTAACCGTCCTGGTGACGTCCACTGGGTTCACGGCACGACCAGTCGTGGATGACGGAAGCTTCTGGGTCTTGCGCATGGCCATGGAACGCTTGAGGATGCCGGCATAGCGTTGTTCTATGCTGTTCCTCGGAGTGGGAGCACGGAAACCGTTCGGAGCGGGCTGTGCGGGTGTATCGCGCTGTGGCTGGAACTTCACCTTTCCTTGCTTCATCTGTTCGATGAACTGTGGCGACATCTTGATGACCTTGCCTGCAAGCTGTTCACGGGGAACGCCCATCTGCTCCGCCATGATGCCGATCTCTTCCTCGGTCAGCTCGCGGTTGCCGTCGGCATCGGACACGGGTGTCGGGACGGGCTCGCGCTCACCCATAGTCAGTGCCTTGCTGGGATCCGGTGGAGGCGTAGGTTGCTTGACGCCCAGTACCTCGCTCATCGGAATGGGTTCGTTCTTCTTCTTGTCACTCACTGTCTTTCTCCTGCTGTTCCTTGAGCCTTAGCTGCTGTCCCTCGATAACAACGTTGACGAAGTCGTCCAGTCTGCGGATAAGCTTCGAATAGGAGACGTTCGACGGCCATACGCCACGATCCTCCAGCTGCTTGACGACCTGCTTCTTCAGATCGTCGTCCAGGGAGTTGACGATCGTCAACATCGAGTTGTACTCTCCGACGTCCTCCAGCCACCCCGTGTTCAGACCATTGGCCATCTTCTTGACGGTGAACAGGTAGCAGAAGTAGGTCTGGACGAAGTAATGGGACCATACGGCATACGCCTCGCGTCCCTTGGGGATCTCGTCCAGTCTCTCGTACAGACTGCGGAACTGGCACAGGCCGTTGAGGTTGTCCTGAAGAGACTCGTTCCAGATCTTGGCCATGAACTGCCCGATGGTGTCAAGAGCCAGGCGGCCCTCGGCATCTTCCGGGTAGAAGATCTCGGTGGCGGCGGTAAGCGACTCCTTCATGAAGAAGCCGAGACAATGACCGATGTCCCGGAACTCCGGATCGCTTACGAGGCCGCTCTCCTTCGAGACGACCCCTGCCCAGTGCTTGTTCTCCTTCCCGTCTCGTCCGACGAGCTGGGTGTTTCTAAGGTACTTGGCTCCACTGAAGCTGCCTTTCGGCTGTGGCTTTCTGGGCTTTTTGTTCTTCTTGGGCATGATTCCTCCTGCAGGTCTCTATATCTGTGCTTGTTTCCATTTGATCTCTTCGTCCTTCCTGTCCTCGCGGAACACCATCTCGCTCATCACCGTTCCCTGCATGAGCTGGGTCTTGAGCACGTAATGATCCGGAAGGATCTCGGCCCATGCCTGGAGCAACACCGGGTCATTGTCCTTGACTCCTTGCTCGAACGCGGTATACAACGGTCTTCCGACCTTTCCCTTCATGCAACCCGTACATCCGCCCGGCTGTCTCTTGGCCTTCTCGTACTCGTCCATGGCGTGCTTCACCTCGCCGGAGCCGAACCTCGCAGGAACCTTCTCGATGAATGCCGATGCCTTGTCCAGTATGACGGTGGGAGTGACCATGTGTTGCTGTATGTCTCGAGCTGCCTTCAGGTAACTGCGCTTGCTGTCCGCGGGCAAAGTGACCTTGACCCTCTTCGGGTCTATGCGTTTGGTGAGAGCGAGAACTCCGTGGAGCGCTCTGTTGAGATAATCCGTAGGCAACCTGGGTATGCGAGCGTTTATTATGCCCGTACTGACCGTGCGTATACCGTAACTCGCAAGCGCGTTGTAGATTCTCATGGAGCCCGATCTGATGTCGTCGTAGACGCTCTCCTTCCTCTTGATCGAATCGGCGTGCGGAACCTCGTCGTATACGAAGAAATCGTCTACCTGGCCGCCGAGGACGACGCCAGTCAGTATGATATTGTGACAGCCCATGAGAACTGCCAGGGAAAGAGCGGTGGTGAACGAAGAGTCGTGGCCGGCATCGGTCACTCCCCTAGGATCCTTGAGCCACTCGTCGAAGGGCGTGTGCGACACCGAGTAGGACAAGGTATTGGCACAGGTCGCCGGAGTGAGCTTCGCCTGTTTCTTGGTCATCGGATCCCACAGCCCGTTGCCATAGCTGTCCTCATTGACGAACGCCTGTATGCGTTGAGACTCCATGGGCTTCGGCAGATAGTTCAATATGTCCTGCCTCCCCAGCCAGAAGTCCATCTCCACGTCTGTATAGCTGATGTTTCCGAGACCTATGATCGGCAGGCCGTATCCTCGAGCGACCTTGATGAACTCCTTGTCCAGAGTCGGGGCAGTTCCGGCTATGACGCACGTACCCCTGGAGAACAGGCCGCAGGGACCTTGTACGGCCTGTCCGTCGACCTTGAAAGGGTGAAGGGTCCTGAGAGTCTTCTGCAGGTTGTTGTAGCGACCCAGTGCGTCCATGTTGTAGGTGATCGTGGGTCTCTTTCCCTCTCGTATACCAAGGAGATCGTCCATCTTTCGGACTCTCTCGAACAACCTGTTGTCGTCCGTGCCGTTTGGAGTGACGGCAAGCATTATCCTCAAGTCACCGGACTCAATCGCTTCCTTGGTCAGACCGTACTGTGGCATCTTCCTGCTCCGCTGGGGTTTCTATGGTTCTGAATTTATGATTACAGGCATCGCACCTGCGCTCCCTTAGTACCTTCGGACGACCGTCCTCGGAGAAAGGTACCGTGAGCTTTACCTGCGTCTTCTCGTTTCCGCACTTGGTGCATTGCATATCACTTCTCTGGTTTCTTGTGAAGATCCGGATCTATCTCGTCGGTGAGATTCCTGACCTGGTTCTGAGCGTCCACGGGCTTGTCTATGCCTATGTGGAGAGGCTTTGATCCCGTGTTCTTGAAAGTCTTGCAGGACTCGCAGTACTTGGCCTCGACGTCTCCGGTAACGGTCATCATAGTCTTTCCGCAATTGGGACACTTCATAGCTATCTCCTGTTATTTTCCACACAGCCGTCGCAGACTACAGAGCCGTCAACCTGCCTATTGGACTTCATCATGGGAACGACCTTGCGGCATCTGTGGCATTGGACGCCCGGCTTTTCGATAACGGCTTTCTGCTTTGCGAAGAACTCCTTTGTCTTGTTCTTGGTCATGAATCGTCTCCATGCATCTTACGCAACCACTCCTGAAGGCAGTGGAAGTCGCAGAAGTCCTGACGAACCGTTCGTACGCTGGGTCCCATGTCCTGGCTATGGTGCAGGATCACCCATCGCAGGAACGGTGTCGGGGCGCCCATCACTCCGGGTTTCAGATCGTATTCGGCTCTGTGTCCACACTGGTCGCACGTCCGTACTTCCATTTCTCTCTTACTCATCCGGTATCTCCGCTTTGGCTTCCTTCAGGAAATATTCGTAAGACTCCGGATGCACGACGTCCGGTCTCTTGCTGTGCGGTCCCAGAGTCTCTCTCAGAGCGAGCTCGTACATATGCAAACGGCCGACCTTCTCCTTGAACAGGAGCCACTGATCCTTTGCGTCCCAGCGGTCGATGAAGATCTTGAAATCGCATCCTATCTCTTTCGCATCCTTCGAGGAAACCACTCCACGGGCTTCTGCACGAGCAAGCAATCGCAAAGCACATTGCTTCCACTGCGTCAACTGCGTCGGAGACTTCGCACCGGCTTCCACCTTCGGAACGACGTCCGGAAGCCACTCCGGCTGATCCGGTTGCCAGTCGTAATCCGACTGGTGCGTGGACCCTTGCTCGAGAAGATGCCAGCCGAAGCGGTCCTCGGTCATAACCCATATGCCAAGGGCCTGGCATACGTCGCAGAGATCTTTCTTCGTGCCATGGGCCGTCTTCTGAGGGACGAGAACCACTCTGAAGTTCGGTCCCTTCTGCACGATCTTTCTCCGCACGCTCGGCGAGAGCCTTCGCCCGAACCAGTGCATCGGGGGCAAACACTGGGCCACCACCTTTATGTTGGCGCTGGTCTTGGCTTGCACACCAATCTGCGTACCATCTCGCACGAGCAGGATGTCCCACCCGCTTGTCTCCGGATAGCACGTCCAGCCATAACTCTCGGCTGCTCTCATGAACGTCTGGCATAGTTCAGTTTCCTTCATTGACCGTGTCGTCCCACTTCTTGAATCTCTCGGCAAGGCACGTGGAACATACCACCGGGTGCTCCGCATCGGCGAAGTCCTTGAGACTCGTACAATCGACTTCCACTGAGATGGATACCTTCTTGTCCGGAAACTCCAAGGTGACTTCCTTCATCTTGATGACTCCGTTCTCCTCGGTGACTTCCTTGCCACATCCATCGCAGTGAAACTTGATCATGACTCTTCCTCCGGGTCCCTTACCTTGAGCATGAACTCGGATTGGTCTATATCGACCTCGACGCTCTCCAGAGGCACCTCGAAGGCGACCTGGCAGCTATCGTGCGTAAGCCTGAGCTCCAGGGCCTGGATCATGAAGCCGAGCTCCTCTCCGTCTATCGCTATGGAATACTTGTCCGCTTCCTTGAATATGGATAGCCTACCCAGCGTCTTCTTCATCTTGACTTTCTTTTCTGCGTTCATGTTATCTTGATAACCTCTTGTTCTTCCTTCTCCTGGAGCCATTCCTCGATGACGTCCTGGATTCCGTTGGCATAGGCCATGTCGTTGTCGCATCCCTTCTTGATCGCCGCAGTACGGAGATCTCTCCACTCATCGGCCAGTGCCATCACGATAGTGCCTTCTTCCTTTTCACCTGCCTCCGAGATCCGTTGGCCTGCGTACTTTCGGCCTTTCTTTCGGTGGTCCCTCGGGGTGCCTCTCCCTAGGAACATTCTTATTGCTGCGAACACTCTCGTCTTCCTCTTCGTAATAGGGTTCGTTCTGATATTCGTGATGGAACTTACACATGACCGCCTCGCCTGTCTTGTATGGTCCGATCTTTTTCCAACCAAGTTCGTAAAGCCCATAGCTGGTATGGCACTTCTTGCAGGTCAGCTGCTTCACCGCATCCTGCAGGTTATAATGGATAAGCTCTCCGCACTCGCAAGGTATATGGGCCATCTGCATCTCCGGCTGTGTCATCACATACCTCTCGGCCTGAGGAGCTCTCCGATGGAGCCTTCATCCCAGTGTTTGTTCTGCTTGTGATAAACATAGGCCCCGGCGGTATCGTCCACGATCACTCGGCCGGGTTGAACGCCGAACGCAATGGGGAGGTGGCCGAAGCCCATGTCCTGGAAGAACCTCTTAGTGTTCTCCACGCTCCATTCCTGTCCGGCGTCCTGAGGCCCCCGTTGAGTGATCAATACTACCATGTGTCCTCGCCGTTGCAGCGTTTTAAGGAGGACTTTTGCTCCGGCGCAGAACTTGTTCTTATGGTAGTACAGGATCGTACCGTCGAGGTCTATGAAATAGGTCATAAGTCTTCCGGATCCTCGGAGTCGGCCACCAACGCACAAGGAGCGGAGGAACTCCGCATCTCTATACAATGGCAGGATGGATCGGGAGACCCGTCGGGTCTGTCGTGCTGGCAGTCGCAGGAAGGTTCGCTGGACTGTTCCTCGTATACCGCGGAATCGAAGAGCTCCTGCGGCTCTTCTTGACTCTGCGGCGATTCTTCCGCCTCCTCGGCGGCGTTTTGCGCAAGCTCCTGCTGATACTTGTCGATGCAGGCCTCGCACCGTATCTCGTCTTCGTCGGATTCGGAGTAGGGTTCGTTGGAAAGGATCACGGCATTGCATCCGTCGCACGTGCCTACGAACCCCTTGCCGTCGATGGTTTCGGGGTCAATTCCGTACTCCTCGTAGAACTCCTCTATGGCGTCTTCCACCTCTACTCCGTCGTAGCTCTTCTCGACGAAGATAGTGCCTGTGATAACAACGGGCATGCTTCCTCCTAGAGTTAAATTAAGGGACGGGGCTCCTGGGCTTCCTGGGCTAGGTCCCCGTCCCGGGACCTCCAAGCCGGTCTCCACCGCCTATTATAGATATACCGCATATCTATTACAAACGATTTTATGAAAATGGCAATAAAAAAGCGGTCCGGGGGTAAGTCCGGACCGCTGTTCCCTTGAAATCTAGGAGGATTTCATGCGCGGGTTGGAAATGTCTTCTAAGTTGCCGGAGCCTGTTTCTTGGCGCCGCCGGCAAGTATGCTCTTCAGGCCCTGGTACGAGGACGAGGCGGCATCCGCCACGTTTCCGCCGAGATCCTTGAATCCCTGTGTGCCTTCGGTGATTCCGAGCTGGCCGGCCATTCCGAGGGGAACGCCCAGAAGCATGGAAAGGATGATGGCTCTCTTGACGTTCAGAGGTTTGCCCCTCAACGCGTCGATTCCGAGACTACCCGCTCCGGTGGCGACTGCTCCGGTGGCGGCACCTGGCCAGAGCTGACCAAGCTGAGAGCCCAAAGCGGAGTAAGGACCCGGTTCTGGCGGAAGAGCGGGACCGCCTTCCTGCTGGGCATCGTACTGACGCTCCTGCTCTTCCTTCGACAGAGGCTTGTTTCCTCTGTTTTCGCCTCTAGGCGCGAAGGCACCATGGCGATTTTCCGAATCAGTGTCTCCCGGCTGTGCTTCTCCGGGGTCTCTGGCTTCCTTGCTGATGTAACCGAGCATGAAACCCTTGAAGGCGATTGGTGATACTGCTATCGACATGATGATCTCCTGTTTTTTGTCTAGTATCGTTTACTTACAATCTACAAAGCATTCAACCCTTTGACAAGGTATTTGCGAGCTTTTCTCAACGAGCGCGTCCCAGACAGAACCTCCCGGAATCGCTCAACTGCTTCTTCTGACTCTTCATATAGCTGTGATAATGGTCCGATATCTTGGTCACCAGATCCATTCGTACGTGACCTACGTTCTCCCATACCGGGGCCTCCTCGGAAACCACCTTGTCGGGATCCTCTGCATAGAACGCATGGGGTATGGACAGCTCCTCCAGAAGAGGAAGGAGCATCTCCGCTTCGAGGTTGCCGCTTATGTTGACGTCTATGAGGACGAACTCGTACCCTCGCTCCACGATCTGCTTCCGAGCCTGCTCCACGGTCTCCGCGGTTTCGACCTCGAACGTAATCGGAAGTACGCACCGCGGACAAGGTCCCTTGGCTCTCCCCAGCGTCCTCTGGAGATCCTCCCGGTGTTTTCGATCATCTTCGACGAGTAGTATTCTCATCCTACTTACCTCCTAGGATTTTCGCGAGAAAGCGTTTGAACCCTTTCCTGCGGCTACTGTTTACGTGTAGCTCTACCTGGCTGGCTTTTTCCTTGATGATCTTTATCTTGTCTTTTGCAGGCCCCTCGGTCTGGACGAAATCGGCGCTTATGAATCCGATTATGTCGTTGCCTTTCCGTATCGGGTATTTGGCGACTGATCGCACTCCCTGAGATATCAACACTGCCTGGTAGTAGCATTCCTCGAGCTCTTCCACCTTGTCGAACTGGACTTTCTCGAACGGATCATTCACTAGGAAGCTCACGGCTTCCGGTACGGTACTGACCAAAATGTTCTGGGAGCTCTCCTTATGAGAACCTATTCCATTCGCAAGACACTCGTAAGCCCCACTGAGTCTCAGAATGGAATTCCCGTTGATGTACCGTTCCCCATTGTGGAACAGGAACAGACTTACTCTGTCCGCGTTCACCTCTACACGAATCTCTACTAGGATTTCTTTGATCTTGACGTCGTTTTCCAAAGTCTCCTTCACGAAATGGTTCTTGAACCACTTCGATATCCTGGCGCGGACGATAAGTATCAGCACCAGGATAACCGCACCCGTGGCGAATATAGCCAGGTTGAGGAGACCTTCGTAAACCCTTTCTGTAATGTCCATCCGGAACCTCCCGGGAGGTTCCTATCAGCCGCTATAGGCTTTGAGCATCGTGGACAGAACGCGGGCGTTCGAAGAGGACGCCTTCTTCGGAAGACTCAAGTCGGGCATGCCGGATCCGGTCTCCGTGGTAATGTTCTTACCACTGGTCGAGATCTCGGTGGCTCCGGTTTCCTGAGCGGACTTGCCCTTGGTGGGATCGTCGTCGAGCTTCTGCTCGCCCTTGCCGTAGCCCTTGTTCTTGTTCTCCATCTTCTTGCCCGTGGCGGACGACGGAGTGGTATTGACGGAGGCTCTCACCTGCTCGACTCCCTGGTCCTCGGCTTTCTTGTTCAAGCCAGCGGCGGCAAGCTTCTGGTTGAGTGCGCCTGCGAGCTCTCCTACACCGGCTTCTTCCGCGGCGGTCTTCTCCAGAATGAGTTCGACTCCTGCCTGTAGTCTGGGTTGCATGTCTTATCTCCTTGGTTGAGATTCTGAATACGCGTATTCAGTTTTCAGTTATACGTGATTGAACCACCAGTCGCCGGAGGCCGTCTTGACCATGTCGGCTTTCTTCTTTTTCTTGTGCGGCTTGTTGGTGCCGCAGCCGCAGGAAGAACAGGCTTCCTTCTCGTTGCCTTCCATCTTCGGATCGGTGGTGATCTTCTGTTCCTTGATCGCGATGCCCAGCTCCTGGCCGTCCTGCTTGAGGTCTTCGTGCTGGGTCTGGTGGAGATCCGGACTAAGCTCTTCGGCACGCTTCTGCTGGCCGTAGAGATAGTCCCGGGTGGAGGGATCCATCTTGAAAGCGTTCTCGAAACCTTGCTTGGCCTCTTCGCTGAAATCACCTGTGAAGCGGAAACGCATGCCTCGGTTCTCGTCCATGCCCGGGAACATGCCGGGACGGAGGGAACGGGCGAAAGCGACGTTGTTCGGATGGCCGCAGCGGGCTGTCTTCTGGTAGCCGTCTGCATAGCCCTCGAGAGCGCCGGCCTTGTTCATCGGAGCCACGGGTGCGGGCTTCTTTTCGCGTCCGCCTGGAGCGTCCTTGTTTCCGAACCACTTCTTCAGAGCATGCTGAGGAAGCCACTCCCAACCGGGCTTGACGTTGCTGTTGGAGTCATCCGTCCCTAGCTGGTCCATTATCCCTTTGGCCCCGAGTGCACCGGCACCTAGGCCAAGGCCCTTGTGGACACCCATGCTACGAAGCCTGTCGTGCATGGACTCTCTTGATCCTGCAGCAGTAGGGCCTACCTTCGGAGAGCCATCTGCATTGAAGTAGGGACTGGCAGCCGTAACTCCGGCCGATCCTCCGACAGGCTTGTCGACACCTAGGCCACGGAGCTTGTCGACCAGACTCGAGGACGGTGCCGCCATGGCCTGCTTCTGTCCCAGATCGTACGTCGGGACGTCTTCGGATGCTTCGTCCATCTCGGACATCAGGGAGGGGGCGCCTCCGGGAGTGTCTGGCTGGCGCTGCGTGACTGGATGCATTTGATCGGCCGGAGGCATCTGCTCGACCGGAGGCAGTTGTCCGGGAGCCGCTCCCACGGCCTGGGCAAGTCCAGCGAGCTTGCTCTTCCATAATCTGACGTCGAAATCGTGTTGTATAGCTGCCTGTTTCTCGAGCGTACTCGGATGCAGCCTGGGGTCGTTGGTCAATAGATAGGCTTTGAAAAGATCCACTTCTGATGTGCTCATGAACACTTCCTCCTGTTTAAGATAAGATAGTCAACTAGGAAAAATATACAAAGGGAAATGTTTATAGACAAGGATTTTCAAGTGATAGCTAAAAAAAGGAACGGTACCTCCGAAGAGGTCCGTTCCGAGTTTATTTGCCTTGAGCAAGCCTCCGTATCCTTGCGGAATGTTCGGCGGCAGACAACAGATGCGCCCATAGGATCGTCATCTGTCGCTTGCTCGGGTATCCCATTACGTCATGGAAGTCCAGGTGTTCAGGCGCGTCTGCGATATCCTGCAGAGCGTCGACCAGCCAGACCTGCTCATGATCGGTCATTGGCTCGAGGGCCAACGAGGTCTTGGCTACCTCGTGGAGGAATCGTGCTTCCTCCTTGAGGGTCATTCCCTTCGGAATGATATCAGCCTCGACCGGGGCCTTAGAGACCTCCGATACCTCGACCGGGGCCTTCTCGGCCTCTTCCGTGGTATTGACGATTACTACGATGCCCGTGATGACGAGCAAGACAACGATGATAGCGGTTAGCTTTTTCATCATTTCTCCTTGGTTGGGGGTTTGAGCACTATTAGCCGGACTCACGCAGGGAAGGAGCCCTGCGCTACACCGGACCTCCCGGGCCTATTCCCGGGAGGCAGCCTTGCACCTACTTGCAGTAAAGGACTGCACACCTATCCACCAGCTCCACCAGTTCCTCCAGGGGAAGGAGGCTGTGGGTGGAGGCCGTGAATCCGCCCTGATGGACGAACTTCACTCGATCATCCAGACGGACCTTTCGGAAGTCAAGGCCCAACTCGTCGTAGCGATACAACGAGTAACCGGATCCCCTGGTATCGGGTGTGATCGTGAACCCGATATCGGGGTGGAACCTTCGACGGAACTGATCCATCCCGAAGGCTCCTCTCTCCATGCCGTTGACGGCGGGCATGAAGAGCCCGGAGAGGCCGGCTGCCTGGACTAACTGCGAATGGTTCGCGTAGTCCTCCATGCGTCGGTCCAGATGAGCTACGTGGCTGAAGAGATTCTCTCCGAGCCTCTTCAAACACTCCCATACGAAGTCTCCCGGTCTGATGACCTGGTGGCTTCCGAACTCATCCAGAAGCCATGACTCGATGGGATTGCTCATCAAGCAGCCGACCAGCTTGGCCGTGCCGATATTTGCCCACTGGGCCACACCGGCATTCCCCTTGTTATCCCGAATAATCTTCGGGATATACCAGCCGAAGGCGTCTTGGAACGCCCTCGACATATCCATGGCCGACAGGACCATGGAGAAACAACAGTCCGTGGACGTCACTCCATGGTGATCATAGTTGTTTCTCCAGGGCTCCCAGAGCCCTCCTTCGTCGAGAACCCATACGCTGGGGTCCTCGAGCTCTTCGGCCGTCGGCTCTCGCCGCTCTATGCGATCCACGCTAGTTGTATGGATCACGTCGGCACAGGCCTTCATCTCGTCGAAATGGGCCTTTCCATCGTGGGTCACTATGTAAGACATAGTTTACTCCTTGGTTGGGGGTTTGAGCACTTTTAACCGGACTCACGCGGAGGAAGGAGCCTCCGCGCTACACCGGACCGGGAGCCCTATTGCTCCCGGCAGCCTTGCACCGCTATACCCTGCTCATGTAAAGCATGAGCCTGCCGTCCCGTATGACTGGACGGCTGCTCTCGACCCTGCGAATGTCTCTTTCCCAGACGAACGCAACGGGTTCCGGAAGGGGTATGTCTTCCGGAGCTACCCGAGGCTCAGTCTCGAAGATGTCTTCGAGCTGGTCCTCTACCGCCTGCTCGTACCGCTCCCGACGGTACTGAGCTCTGAGGTAGACCTCGAATCGATCCCGGGAAAAGATCCGATACTGGCCGAAACTGGTTCTCACCAGCTTCCCGGTCGTGTGGTTGTCCCGGCGTTTGTGTTTCACGCTCTTTGGCGACATAAGGATCCTCCTTGGTTTGGGGTTTAAGCACACTTATTCGGACTCACGCGGAGGAAGGAGCCTCCGCGCTACACCGATCCCCCCGGGCCTATCCCGGGGGGCTGCCATGCACCACTAGGCCTTTTAACGTCCTGCCCAGGACATGGGTCTATACTGTCCCGACAAGCCTGTCGAGCCTACCCGGACTCGTGAAGTGGGTGCGTTCCTTCGCACCCTCCACGCGGTTGCCGTACTGGTCGCATTCTACGACCGTTACCTCCCACAGACCATCACTGCCCGGGTCGAACGAGACCACCAAGCTATGGTTCTCCCAGTAATGACACCACAGAATGTTTCCTGGTTTGAACCACTCATCCACCGGCATCTCAGCCGGGCCGGGAAGGTCTTGTCTTTCGATTGCAGTCATCATAGCAATCCTCCTTGGTTTTGGGTTTAAGCACACTTATTCGGACTCACGGGAATTAAGGAGCTTCCCGCTACACCGATCCGGACGCCCTATTGCGTCCGGCTGCCATGCACCGCTAGGCCTTTTAACGTCCTGCCCAGGACACGGGTCTACGCAGTCTTGACCTCCTTCGGCAACAGACTGAAGTTCCCCTGGCGGATATTCCAGTCCACCAGCTTAACTATCTGATCCGGGAGAAGCCGCTTACCGACTCCGGATTCTACGACGGCCACACAATCCCTCTTCCTTACGGGAGGAGGATTGTCACGATGCCAGTCGTAGAAGTGCTCGTACACGAGAGGGTCTGTGACCGACTCGTGAAAAGCACTGATGAGGGAGCGGCCACTGTGCTCTATCTCAGCACAGTCTGCGTAATACCCCAGAGTGAACCGACGGCCGGAGTACTCCAGTTTGGAGAACAGCTCCTCGAAGAGCGTCTCCACGACCTTCGTGTTCTGCTGCCGGAGTTCTTTCTTCATGCTGGGCCGTTCCTCGGCCAGCGCCAACAGTTCTTGGAACCTGTCCATAACTATCTCCTTGTTGGGGGTTTGAGCACTTTTAACCGGACTCGGGCGGGGGAAGGCCCCCCGCCCTACACCGGACCTGCTAAATGCAGGCAGCCATGCACCCTGCAAAGCCACTCCGTTACAAGCATCCCTGGGAGTCTCCAGGCCTTGTACGGGTATTGCGCGGCAATGCGTATGGGAGTTTAACGTCCTATCCCGGGACGGACCTAGCAGGTGCTAGGCCGGAACGACTTCAGGGCGGCCTCTCTGGCCGGGTCTCCCTTGGCATCGTTCTTGAGGGCCTCAAGGGCCTCGTCCCCTGCCTTGAGCACTCGGTAATCATCCGAGAACGAATAATACCAATCCATCTTCTGCAGACGGACCAGGTACTCCTCGTCGCATACCAAAGGCTCTTTTTCGGGCTCTTCCTCGGGCTCTTCCTCAGGCTCTTCCGACTCCCGTATAGGGGGCCTGAAGGCGTCGACGAAGGATTTGAAGATGCCTGGCTTATCGCCTTTCTTCTTCGCCTTCGCCTTCGCCTTTGCCTTCGGACGGACGAGAATACTCTCGCCCAGCACGAATCTGCCCAGAGCCTGGGGGACGTCGTTGGGGGCTTCCCAGACGTCCTCGACGAAGACCGACAGGACACCCACGCCGGGGTGTCTGTTGGCGAACTCGAGCTCGGCCTCTTCCCTCGAAGAGGCGGCGGGGATTCCTAGATGGCCGTGTTGGCCAGTGGAATCGTCATACCAGTTTACGATGAACATGGTAATCTCCTTGGTTTGGGGTTTGAGCACAATTAACCGGACTCACGCGGAGGAAGGAGCCTCCGCGCTACACCGGACCTGTGACCCTATTGTCACAGGCTGCCTTGCACCGCTCGGGTAGATTAACGTCCTCCCCAGGACGGTTGTGCCTCAGACGAGCTCGTGCTCGTAATCGGCGTATTCCCACAGGTCCTTGGACTCGGAGTTCATATCGAAATCCACCTTCGTCAGTTCCTGGAGGAACCGGATCAACCGGTTCCAGTAACGGAACTTGAAGCCTTCATAAGACATCGTCTCGAAGGTCTTAGACTCCTTGAACCCTGTACGGGACAGGGTCCTGGCGGACTCCTCGTGAACGGTGACGAACGTAAGCGTGTCCGTCGTTCCTTTCAGAGGAGGGGTTATGAGGGCGCAACGATCGATCAGCTTGTGACCGATCAGGATGCTCTCCTCGTTTACCCTGGACCGACCTGCGATCCATCCCGTGCCGATGAGTTCACGATTGATTCCGTCGATGAGCAGTTGATTAGCTGCCATAGGATATCTCCTTGGTTTGGGGTTTGAGCACAATTAACCGGACTCACGCGGAGGAAGGAACCTCCGCACTACACCGGACCGAGGACCCTATGCCCTCGGCTGCCATGCACCGCCTACGTCCAGTCTTTGACGGCAGACCGGAGGAAGCCGTTTTCGACTTCTCTGCGCTTACGCGACAGAAAGGAGTCGAAACTCTCCTTTGGCTTATTTTGTTCCTCGCGACGGTTGTCACGCCTGCGTCTGGCGTGCGCCGATCGAAGACCGTTCCAAGCCTGCTCTGACCACTGACTCATGTGTACCTCCTTCTGTTTTGGGGTTATGTGTTGTGTAGAGCACTCGATTAATTATGCCACAAAAAACCCCCGAATTAAGGTCTAAATCGGGGGTAATCATCCGACCCGAAGGGGGGTCCCCGGGGCCTGGAAAAGTGAATACGCATTCAGTTTTCAAGACGTAGCTAAAAGAAAAAACGAGCCGGCCCGAAGGCCGACCCGCTGCGCTGAGGTTGGAGGCTTAACTCAACCCATGACTTCTTCCAGCTTGGCGTTCTCTCTGGCTATGAGGAAATGCCAGGCGTGCTCCGCTTCTGCGAATACGGGCCAGCCGTATCCTTCTTCCGCGTAATAGCCCTGCTCCCACTCTCCTCCGTATTCCTCGGCCAGCAGCATGGTGGGACAGCTCTTGGTGACGTTGAAGTCCGTGAGCTTATAGACTACCGTCTCGTCCTTGAAGATGTTCCAAGGGATGTAGGTCTCTTCGAACAGGGACTGTCCGCGCATGTCGTAACACGACCTCTGGGAACGGCCGTGGTTGTAGACACACTGAAAGTAGGACTCGGACAGGGCCTCCCACTCCTCGAAGGTGGTGCAGTCCAGTTTGACTCTCGGACGCTTTTCGGTCCTATCGGGTACCGCTATTTCTAAATGCATGATATACTCCTTACGAAAAAGGCCCTGGGTAGCTAAGTACTGCCCAGGGCCGTGTTTTACCGGGGATGAGAAAATCTCAGGGCTTGGGCAGAGGTTTGAGACCGCGTGTTTTTCTCACGGCGTTGTCTCGGTGGAACTGCTTCCGTTGCCATCGGGACATGGTCTTCCACGTACGCTTTTGCGGACGTCTGTAGATATCTCCTGGTCCGTATATCATCAGCTACCTCCTGGGTACCATGAACTCTTTGTAATTCTCTTCGTTGTGCTCCTCTCGGGTCTGGCCGAAGTGATCGGGAGCGCATCGATCACAGAAGAAGATACCACAGTAGTAACAGCGATACAACTTAAAGGCCGGAACCGTGACCTTCTCGCAGAAGCACGTCACGTCCTTTCCCTTGGCCGCCGACATCAGCTGCTTACGGGCAATCTTCTTATTCGCACGAAGCTCATCGACCGTTTTCTTGTGTTCCTCGGCCTCCGACATTATCAATGCCAGTGTATCCACACGCTCCTCCTCCGTCATGGTCTCGAGTATGTCGTTGATCTGGTCCTCGGCTCCCTGCTTCTGGCTCTTCACCAAAGCAAGGATCCTCTCGTTCTTGGTCATGCGATTACGGTCCTGGGATCCACGTCCTCGTTCACGATACAACCGTGGACGAATACCGAGCCTTTCTTCCTGGTGCCGTCCTTCTGTATGGGATACCTGCGGAAATGCCAACGACGCATGTGCGTCTTAGGACTGGCATGGGATCCCTGCTTCTGGATGGCAGGTCCTTCCAGGTGGAAAGGCTGTATCTGTGGTATGGGTATGTGCCCAAGTCTTCCCAAGACATCGTCCGGGTATCCTTTCACTACCTTTTCCGGGAACGTCTGCATGTACACAAGAAGTCGGAACATCATGACTATGGTGAAAGTACACGCTGTCACGCCCTCCGTCACCTCCTCGAAATCTTCTGTGAGGCACTTGTTGAATGCGTTCTCCACGTTAGCGAACGGGATGTCTATAACATCCGTATAGGGATCCGCGTCAGAAAACAGCATCGTAAGACATGGCTCATTGTCAAACTTCTCCAGATCCTTCTGGATCTTGTCCTCGCTCCACATGGCCTGGCGGATCCTAGCGTATGCCTTTGGTATCATATGTCTCTTGGCAAGCCGGACGAATCGGTCGGACACTCTTCTCTGCTTTTCTCGATAACGATCCAACGATATTACACAAGGAATGGGAGAAATCCCGTCAATGGAGAACTCCTTCGGCCATGCAAACGACATGGAAGGAGGAAGAGAAGATAAGTCTATGTCCTCTCCTCGCACGTCCATCTTGGCATCATGAAGGAACTTCAGGAAATCAGGCCCCTGAGGGAATATTGACATATACCCGTTCTCTGCCCAGAACATTTCAAGCTCCGCTGATTGACAGGACATGCCGTACTCCTTTGAGCTTATAAGATCTCTACTCAGGAGGTACGCCTGATTCAAATTCTCACACACGAACATGCCGTCCATGGACTTCACTGCACTGGGCTTTAGACCGAGCGTCGAACAGAATGCCCTAGCCTCTTGCCTGGTCTTCTTCCGTTTCAGCTCCTTCTTGATATCGCCGGCAACCCTTTTCATATAAGATTCATACATATTGAACATGATTCTCTCCTAGTTGAATGCCAACCGGGACACCTCCCGGCCCAGCTCTTTCTTTACCGCTTCCCTGGCCTGCTTCTCCGTAAAGGGAGAAGGGACCACGACGGTTACCCTATGAGAGTTTCCGTCGTGGTCCCACGCGCTGACCCTGATGCGTACCATCTTGATCGTATCAGTCATGGGAGCTTCTCCAGTCTGTGGATAAGGTCTGTGAGTTCGAGGATCTCCCGGTCGACGAACAGGCTGCGGTCCGTATCGTCTATATCCTCAGACTTCCTTTCCTTCTCCGCTTCGTAAGCCGCCAGCAGCGACTTCAAAGCGGTGATGATCCTGGGCTTGTCCTCTGGGTATACCGGATAGATCGCATTTTTCATCGGACGGTTCAAAGACCTGTTCCTCTTTCCTCGCATCTTCTCACCCATCGATCCACGCTCCCAGATAGGCATACCCATACGAAGCGTTCGGGGATCCGATGATAGCGAACTTGCCCTCACGGAGAAGGATGTAGTCCGAGGTCTTCGTCCTGAAGTTGTGTTGCATGAACGCGGCCCGGAGAAGCTCCAGCCCGGTCTCGTTCAGCCACTTGACCAGTTCCTTGCGCTTGTCCTCCGGACCCGTGCAGCTCTGCCGGTTGTACAGGATGTCGAACGGGTATCCGCTGTTCTGCCAGATCGCCCTGGCAGACCACGCGGTGTCCGCTTTCTTGTCGACGAAGCCATATCCCTTATGCTCGAGGAACCCGAGCGAGTCTCTGTCCTCACGCTTGATCAGCGTGATCTCCAGTTCTTCTACCATGTTACGTGACCTTTAGTTTTAGACATTCTCTTACCATATCGACACAGCCCTCGCACCAGAGTTCTCCGCACAGCTCTATGGAATCATCGATGTCGAAGATCCTGTCGCAGTGCACGCACTCGAATTCGTCGTCGGAGCCGGCTCGCTTCTCGAACTGCAGAGGATCGGTACCGAACAACGCCGGATTACCCTCCTGCTTCGCGAGAGCGAGGTTGGCGGCCTGTAATACCGCCTTCGCTTCTTCCAGATCTCCTTTGCCGGTTACGTCGACGTGGAGCTCCAGGTTTCTGATCTCAAGAATCATCTTCTTCCTCCATGGGGAATACGAGGAAGCCGCACTCGGCGCATTCGCCTGCAGGCACTGTTCCTCCGGGCTCTATCCTCTCGGTCAGATCCGGGATGTTCGGAAACACTCTCTCGAGGTCGTCCTCGTGGAACCGAGCACCGCAGTTGTGGCACTCCAGATCCTTTTCCTTAGGCATGCGATAGAGCATCTGCTCCTTCAGCGTGTCGCCCAGGAACGGGAACTCCTCGATGGCCTGCTTCATGGTGTATGTACCATGGCCCTTTCCGTTCTGGTGATAGATGTTCTCCAGATCGGTATGCTCCAGATACGTCTCCATCAGGCCGGAGATCATGTTCATCTGGTCCTCCGACATGACACAGGCGCGAGGAATCTTCGACAACTCCTCTTTGGAAGGGAGGCCTTCACGTACCTGATCGCTTTTGGCAACCTCTTCGAAGTACTCCCTGTCTACGTCGAAAGAATCTTCGACGTAGGTACCCGGCACAGGCAGGTCTCCGTTCACCGCCTGCTCCAAGGCGTCTTTCCAGCTACTGGCCTCGCACTCGAAGAAGCCGCACATCCGCCAAATGCAGGGAACTCTGTAGGTCTCCTTCTTGCTCGTTGATTCGGGCTCGCTCACCGGTATGGTCTCCGGAAGGATCGGTACTTCCAGATGCCTGACCTCGGTGGACTCGAAGGTCTCTTCCAGAAACCTCCTGATCCTCTCCGTGGCCTCGGCGTCCGAACCATCCTCGTAAATCACCGCGTCAAGCATGAGCTGGTCGTTCTCGTCTCTCACTCTTATTCTAAGATCCATAAGATCCTCCTATCATTCGCTATCTCCTCTGAACATCGTTCCGAAGATACGCTCTCCGTACTTGGCCTGAAGTATCTCGTTTTCGGGGATGGTCTTGAGGTAGTCGTACAGGGGCTTCCACCGTTTGGCCTGCTCCTCCGTGAGTATGTTGAAGGTTAGCTCTTCGCCGCTCTCCACGTGGACGTAGGTCAGATGCCTGCCCCAGGAAAGCCCCTTGGTCTTTATCTTGAATCCAAGGGGCTTGATCTTCTCTCGCAGCTCCTTAAGAAACATTGTCGGCGCCTTCCACCTTCACTTCGACTAGGTCCTCGATATCTCCCACGGTCTCCCTGAAGTCAAATTCCCGGAGATCATCCACGATGGCTTCCTTGATCGCTTCTTCGGACATCTCTCCGAACTCGTCTTCCATGTTCGTTATGAGCTCGGTGAAGTCATACGAGAAGGTGACTTTCGCAGTTACCTTTCTGCTTTCCTTATGCGGCATCGATGACGTTCTCCAGCTTCTGTAGAGCGTGTTCGTAGCCTTCGCGTACGCACTTCTCCAGCTCGGGTTCTTCGAGATAGCTCTTGAACGCACAGATCCTGTCCCGGATCCTCGACTTCACGGTCTCCGCCAGGTCCATGACCTGGTCGATGGCGAGGTCGAAGTTCTGGCAGATGCAGTCGTCCTCGTCGTTCTCTTCCTGTCGGCAGTCCTTGAGGTCTACGAGTTTTTCTCGGATCTCTTCCAGCTCCTTCAGGATCTCGACGTCTCCGGTGACCGGACCCTGCTTTCCGGACTTGCGAGCGTTGGCGTAGGCCACGCACTTGTCGAGCTCGTCCTGCGTGAACACCTCTCCGTTCTCGTCCTCATGAATGCGTCCGCACTCACAGGCCCAGTAGTCTTTCTCCCCGTTCAGAGGAATGAGTTCCAAAGCTGATTCCTCCTTGCATTCCGGGCAGTATGCTGTCGGTTTAGTCATTATAGATCCTCCATGTAGTTGTCTTTCCATACTTCTACGGCCATGTCGATCAGCTCGTGTACCTCGTTGATCTCCATGTCCAGTTGCCCGGACAGCTTGTTTACCATCTCGGGCTTCAACCCTCCGACCGACTGAATCCCCGACAACAGCCGGGAGAGATTCATCTCGGGGGAGAGCCCGTCCTTGGGAGGATAGCGTAAATGCACCTTCTGCAGGCGCTCCTCGCGCTCTCTCCACTCCTCGTCGTCGTCGTCCTGCCAGCCTGCGCAATGGTCGAGAGCCAGGCGCTGTGCCTCGATCAACGACTCTATGGCATCGGTCTCGTCCATGTCCTTCTCGACGAACACCGATATGCCTATGCGCTTGTAGTAGGTCTCCTCGACCTCGACGGGGGACTTGCCCATGGGATCCTCGAGATCGTCGAAGATATCCGGGGTGACGATCAGTAGGTAGAAGTGCTCCACGTCCAAGGAGGAGGTGGAGCGCCTGTCCCACGTCAATACGCCGTACTCCTTCCCGTCGTACACCCGAATACCGGTATGCATACCTGGGAACTCCTTGAGTATCGGCTGGGCTATTCCGATCTGCTCTTCGGTGAGATCCCCGTTCCTGGTGGCATCCGGCTCGTCGGGCATGAAGATGAAGCGAGGGAAGATGCGATAGACGTCTTCCCCTTGCTCCACCTGACAGACGATGGTCACGGAAACGCCTCTGTACCCTCCGGAGAGCGCCACCAGGTTGGGGAACTCGTCCAGTATATGCTTCAGCGCACGCTTGTGCTCTTCGGGCACTGCTCCGTACTTATAGTCCATTACTCATCCTCCAGGCCCAGTCGGGCCTTGTCGCTATCGGTCATGTCCCAGTCGTCCTGGTCCAGATCGTTGTGTGTTTGATAGGCCGAATCGATGTTGAACACCAAGTCAGCCACTGTCTTGGGCAGGTCGATGCCTCTCTTCAGCGCATAGCCGTCCAGCGCCTCGGAGATAAGCTTGAGATAAGCCGGATGTCCTTCCACGGACATGCTCTTCTCGAACACCCTGATGTGGTCGTCGTCGACGTTCTTCATGTTCTTCTCCTCCGGCGGTACGTTGACGTTGCCGGAGAGGTGCTTGAAGAACTCCTCGATCGCGAACAGATCGGATCCTCCGAAGGACCATGCCTTGTAGCTGTCGTCCAGGAGGATGCGGTCGTCCTTCTTCACGATGAAATAGGTCTTGTCCTCGTGAGTGGGCTCTACCACGATGTTGGTGAAGTCCACTTCGATGCCCATGACCTTGAAGACCCCTAGCAATGCATAGGAGAACTTCCTGATGATGGACTGATCCAGTTCGGTCGTGTCCCAGACGGCGTCGTTGACACATCCGTGCCCGGACTGGTAAGCGGCAAGGACCAGACCCAGATGGCCTTCGTACTCGTCCGGATCTATGTAGGTTCTCTCGAGAATTACCTTCTGCACCGCTTCGCAGAACGGGAAGTGAACTTCCTCGATCTCTATGCAGGTGCCTGCCAGATCCTCTTCGGTCATCTCCAGCAGCTCCAAAGCATCCGATCTGTGGGCGAACAGACGTATGTTACGGTCATCGTCCAATACGTACTCGTTGCCATTCAGGGGGATGTTGTTTATGGGTCGCGCTATTCTGTACATCTATCCTCCTATGACAAGGATTTTGCTCAGACCCTTCTCGATGCGGGCCTCCAGTTCGTCTCTGTACCGCTCGGGGAACGGCATTGCGTCCACGGGCATCTCTACCTCCACCAGCATGTCTCCGCTATCGGAGGTCAGCGAAGGTCCCGCATATTCCAAGACCTTGTCCCTCTCGGCACAGGACATGTCCACGATGATGACGATTTCCTCATTGATCATCGTCCAACTCCTCTATGATCTTGAACAGGTCATGGTTCGTACCTCTGACCGATTCGGTTACCTCCATCCTGTGCTCGTCGGCCAGTGCCTCAAGGGCCGGGAGACAGGCTTGATATATCTCTTCTCCGTAGAAAATCGCCGCAGGCTCCGCGTGAGAATCGCTCTCGAAGTACGCCAGTACGAGCTCCTGGTCGATGCACGACTTGATCTCGATCTCGAAGTCCTCAAGACGTTTGATCGGGACTTCGGCATGGAAAGCGTCCAGAGCCTCGTCCTCTGTGTAATGGTCTCCTAGCCACAGCGGTGGCCGGTCCCTGTACATCTCGAGATCAGCCGGATGCAACTTATCGTACTCCTTGTTCGGCTTCATGGAGACTCTCCATTGGATCTTCAGATCGGGGAGATCGGTCTTGTCATCCTCCCATTCTTTTGCTTTATTCTCAGCCTCTTCGGCTATACTCTCGAGAGAGCTCTGCAAGGCATCCTCGTGAGAACACCCAGCCCCGCTTCTGGCGTCGTCTGCCAGTTCCCGAAGAAACTCTACGACCGCCTTAACTGTCAGTCTGCTCATGGTGTAGGTACCTCGAATTCCTCTGGTCCTACGAGGCAATAGTCGTAGTACCATTCGTCTTCCAGTGGGATCCAGAAGTCTGTTAGCTTGATCTCGACGCTTGTCAGACCACGCTGCCCGAACTGATGGTGTAGCTCGGCGTTGTCCATGTGGTTGGCCAGATCTCCGATGTCGAAGCCTCCGATATCGAGCAGCGCCTTCCTGGCGGCCTCGTTCTCGAAACAGAACGCACTGGCCGCATCCGCGATTATGTCACGGATCTCGTACCTGCTCAGCTTCTTGTCCGAGAAACCGGTGACCTCCGCGAATCTCACGGATCCATCGTCCTCGGTGTCTCTCTGAACGTATTCTCTGAATTGGTTCATTCGTCTTCCTTCACGGAGACAGGCAACATGGACCGTAGCCTGTCTCGCTTGTCTCTGTATGGTTGTTGATCCTGCTTGTAGCCGCTGTTGGCTTCTATGCAGTTGCTCCAGTCTTCGTCTGCCCATTGAAGGGCTTCCTCGAGAGTCTCCCTGGCCGTCTTCGCGTCCATCTCGTCGGGGATCTGGAATGTGAACGTCACGGTCTTGCCCGTGGTTACGACGGGACTCAGCACCAGGTTCAGGAACAGATCGGGATCGAGGCCTTCGCCTTCGATAAGCTCTTCCATGTCTCCGTACAGAGAATCACCCATCTCTCCGTTGGAGAGGTCGACGACCCGGAAGCCCTCGGACATATGGGTGCTCTCTTTCACGGCTACGTGCACGTCGCCTGCTATGGTCCAGCACTTCATCGGTGGTGTCTCCTGTCCTTCTTGGAGCGGCCACGGTCACGCCATGGCTGGTCCTGTTTCTTCTGTTCCTTGATGAACGCCTCTTCACCACGTAGCTTGGCCTCCGCTATGGAGTCTTCGTGGATGCTCTTCAAGTTCATGACCTGCGGCTCCTGCTCGATCAGCTGCTCTCCGCTTGCGACGATCGCACGGCAGCTCATGCCGGCTTCCTCGATCTTACGCTGAAGCTTGATGGCATCGAGATTGCCCTCGCATACCACGAGGACCATCTCCTGATCCGGATCGTTCAGCATAGCCTCGAGCATCTTGTTCACTTCGAAATTGCTCTCAGCCATCATAGGCCTCCAGCCATTCCTTCTCTACCTGGGTCCAGTCCGTTGGACGGAACTCGCCTTCGACGTCCCCGAACCTGAAGTTGGGGATCGGAATGGGATCGCACCCCCAGCAGTTCTTGTGCTCGAGGTACTCGATCACCGCGCCAACGGGCAAAGGCTCGCGCTTGTCCGTCCAGGTATTGGGGGCGATGCTTACGGTGTTGGTCAGGAAAGCTCCCGCCTTCAGCACCCTGTACTCCCTGCCCTTTACCAGTTCTACGTGCTTGTCACTCATGTATAACTCCTCTACGACTCCCAGATGATGTCGTATTCCTTTACTATCTCGTCCATGTCTCTGTCGACGAAGCCGTACCACTTCTTGGCCTCTTCTTCATCGGTGAACATATGATCGTAACTGATGTTGAAGCCGCACTCTCCGAAGTCCGTGATCTCGTGGGGAAACCCGGTCATCTCTCGGAGCCTGGCCGCTACGGCCTCGGTCGCCTTCTTCATCTTCTCCAGTATCTCCGGAGGCTGTTCCCTGTCGGTATGCCACAGATGGGTAAACACGGAGATGTTCTCCTCGTAATCCCACATCATGATGGTCTCGTCGGTGTAGTCTTCAGCCTTTGGCATCAGCTTTCTCCAGCCTGTTCAGCAACCAGGTATGCTCCTGGATGCTTACCTTGACGGTCTTCTGCAGACCTGTCACGAACGTCACCAACACTTCGATGAAATCACCATCAGTGGATTTCGTGGTTATGTACATGACATGGTCCGGATTCGCGTACAGGTCTTCTCTTATCTTCAGCATTTGCTCTCCTTCTGGAGTTTTATGTGTTTCTTGATCACCTCGCAGATCTCGTCGCGTAGCTCGTGGGTATCAACGAGGACGTCGTCCAGGAACATGCGGTAGAACTCGGACTTCTCGAAGTCCTCATCCTCTACCTCGTCCACCAACACCTCGAACTCGATCTCTCCGTCTGCATGCTCCATGTGCTCCAGCTCGCAGTGCAACTTGCTCCTGTTGAAGAGCTCGTAGGCATGCTGCTCGTAGATGGAGACCGTCTTCCTGACGGCGTCCTCCTGGGAGTCCGCTTCGATGGGCTTGAGCCGGATCATGGCCTTAGCCTTGATCAGCGTCGAGTACTTGGTCTTCGGATGTACGATCTCCAGAGGCTTGTCGCCGAGAAGACGTGTCTGGCCGCCCATGGGTTCGCACCCGAACTTGTTACCGAAGAACTCCAGTTCCGCTTCCGATACTGTCATCAGTACCTGCTTCTCCGTAGCATCCTGGCAAAAGAGATGCGTGGTTGATCCGAAGTAGTTGTTCGGGTGTTCCAGCGATCGGAACACCGGTCTGTTGAACGAGTCGATTCCGAAGAACCTCACCTGTTCCGTAGGTCGTTCCTCAGGCATTGCAGTCTCCTTTCTTGTAGTTCAGGCTCGAGCACTTCAAACCATCGTCCAGATACCCGTCGATGAGCTTCTTGACTTCGACCATGGAAGTCACGGAGCATTCATTGGCGCCGTCTTCGTATGCGTCCTGGTTGGCATACAGCAGATAGACCATGCCCGGGGACAATGGCCAGTGCTCCTGAGTGATGATCCAACCACGGTAGTCCCATACCCTGATGGGCTTGCCGGCCTTTGTCTTGCGTCTCTTCGGCCTGCTCATCGTGCGCCCACTCCGTTGAATACACCCTCGCCGGGATCGTTCTCGGGCTCCACGCCCAGCTTTCTCAGACGCTCGTCGTAGCGTTCCACGGCCAGTCCGTTGTCATGTGCCTTTCCATGGCCTCCGCAGGATGCCTGCGTGTGCCTGGCGTTCTTTCTGCATTCCTTCAGGAGATTGATCTCCAACTCCTTCAGATCCTTTCCGGTGGCAACGATCTCTCCGAAGCTCACGGCTACGAGCATGCTTTCCACCTGGACTCCATACAGCTCTAACATTGTTTCTCCTTTAAAATGAAAAAGCCGGCCACCTAAATGGTGACCGGCCCGGGATGGGGGGAGATGATTCTATTCAGCGACCTTGGCCATGACGATCCAGTTCGTACAGCCCTTGGTAGGGCATTCCACCCCCAGACACAGTACGCTGTTCTCGGCTCTGGCCGCTCTCATTAGAAGCGTGTGCTTCCTCTTGGTTTCCACCTCGCAACCACAGATGGTGCAGGCGCCTTTCAATACGTCTTCTTCCGACAACGAGCCGGGCTTGGTCACGTTGATGGCGGGTTTCGGGATCTTGGCCATTGTATTCCTCCAAGTTGGTTTCCAATAGTATAGCTCCGATCGCAGACTCGTGCCAGTCCTAGTACTCGGGCCTGCTGTCCGGAATGATCCCCAGCTCCTTCTCGCACTTCTTCTCGAACTCGTCGAGATTCATCCAGCATTCCTTGCCGTTGTGATCCACTGCCTCGGTGTAGCCCACCAGATATTTCATCTTCTCGTAGCCTATCGAACGCCACACGAAGATGTTGCCTTCCTCTTCCTTGAGGTGCTTGGAGATCATCTGGAGGAAATCGATCTCCTCCTCGAACTCCTCTCCATCGTCCATGCGATCCGGAAGGCATCCATTCTGGCCCTCGTCCAGGATGCAGAACGTGTTCTCGTCCTCGTTCACGGCCAGGAGCTTGAGCTCCGTAAACCGGGCGATGAACTTCTCGAACTCCTCGGCGTCCTTTACGTCGAAATGATTTGATCGGCCGAAGCCTACGTACGTTCCCATATTAGTCTCCTCCGTAAAATTCCAACAGGCCTACACAAGATGCGTGACAACGACCACTGCAGAAGACGTGGTGACCATCCATGTGGGCGTCCTCTTCCTTCAGCTCCTTGCCGCACTCCTCGCACTGGACCATGCCGTCGTATTCCTCGTAGTCGGCGCCGACGCCCTCGGTGGGGAACTGGGTGACGGTCGGATCCACGATCGTTCCGTCTTCCTTGACGCACCACCAGTGCTGTTGCCGGCCCCACATCGGGCACCAGTACCAGCCCCGGACGAGACGCAGGGTGGGATCCTTCTCGATCTCCTTCTCCGCGTACTCCTTGCACTTGCCCCGGTACAGGGCGTATCCTTCGTCACTCATCGTCTTTCTCCGGGTCTTTGCCGAAGAGGGCCTTCAGTGCCACCATTCCTTTCTCGTGAGGAGGCGGTTCGTCGATGACGATCTCCAGCCACGCCCACGAAGGAAACGGCTCTCGACCTTTCTTGAGCATGCCTGGGTTTACGTGCTTGTCCACGTATTCCCTGATGGCCACGCTTACTTCCGCATTGCTTAGCCTAAGGACTTTTCCTTCCTTTTCTCCATCAAGCATCGTCTGTTCCCTTCTCCTGGTTTTTTCTCTTTCTTCGTCTCTCGTTCTTGGCTGCCTTTCGAATCCGGGCAGTAAGGTATTCAACGAAACAGCCTCTGCAAGTACACTGGCCAGGTTGATACAGGTCACTGCAACAGTGTCCGAACAAGCCAAGAGTCGTTGCGAGCTCTTCCGCTATATCCAGTATTGTCTCCGTTTCTTCGTGGCTTGCCTCGTCACTCATGCCTTTCTCCCGATTACGGCAAAACCCCTGAGAGTGGAGGTCATCGCCACGATTATCGTCGAGTCCGAGGGAACGGATCTCTGCAGGTTCTCACACATCGCTCTAAGGCTCTGTTCGGGAATCCACACCATTGGCAGCCAGAAACGCATGTCGTCTTCACTTGCCCATGCCATGCCTGCTATGACCTTGTCATCAGGTGCCAGGTCCATTACGAGTCCTCTGTCCACGCTTCCCACTCTGTCGGACAACTGAAAGTCCTCGTACATCGTGACGTGTATGGGAGCCTTCTCCGGTGGATCCTCGAGAAGGACCTTGTCGCCTCCGTTCAGCAGCCTGCTTATCGGACCGTCCTCCGGCCGAGTGAGCCGGTGCATCAACTCGACGTCCGCACCTACCTTCTTCGGATGTTCTCGCCTGTCGTCTAGCTTGTCATACCACACGATGCTGCTCCTTGTCTATGGCGTGCCTGATCATGGCGTCCTTGGCGATAATGAAGAGATCGTTGCAAAACTGCTGGAACGAGTCGTCGATAAGTCCGTCCTCCATATCGTCGGGATCCTTTATCGTGACTTCGCTGAGGGTGTGTCCACTCTCGATGTCGCGGATATAGATCCAGAGACCCGCATCGATCAGCTCCATGTGGAGTATGGTGCCTCCCTCGATGGTGGCACTGAGCTGACAGACGGCGTTGTAGTGGAAATCGGTTTCCAGGTCCACGGGGTTGTCGAAGAACAGTCCGTATTCCCTCGCGAGTATGTCTTGAATTCTCGACGCTATCTCCTTCAGCTCTAGGATACGGCCTTTCAAGGCAATCTCCTTGGTCACTTCGGAGATCAAGGCTTCCCGCAGAGGAGCGAACATCCTCGTCAGCGTCGTGTCGTATTTTCCTTCTTCATTTTTGTTCATAAAGCATCCACTCTTGCTATGTGGTATCCCATCTGGGTGGCGAGTCTCAGTGCCTCGTTTCTCGTACGCCGGTAGCGCCATGCGGCGTTGTCGGGCTTGGTGCCGACCGGCTCGATCTTCCACTCGTTGGGATAGCACGGGGTTTTGATTATCTCTACGACAACCTGTTGATTACGTTCCTGGTTCATAACCTTCCATTATCCTCTTCTGTCTTTTCACGTACCACTTCCAGCACCTATCCAATAGATCTCGTCCTCTCGGGCGTATCGTGAACCATCCGGGCATGTTCCTTTCGGTCCATTCCGTGACCAAGTCCTTCCTGGCCAGTGCTCTGCCGGCGTTCAGCCAGTGTATCTTGTTCTTTCCGCAGAGTTTCTCCGAACTGGTGACGAACAGGTGGCGCAGCAGGATATACTGCAGGATGGGTAGTCCCGACATCCTGAGTACCTCCCGCTTCACACCGGACAACAGACCGCTATGGGGGAGAACCTCTCCCTTTCCGGGAAGGACTCTCAGCTGGATGATCGCATAACCTCTTCCATAGAGATGTTCCGCGGTTTCCACTACGTGATCGTCACGGACTCCCGCGTATATGTGCATGTTGTCACGCTTGACCATCAGACGTCCTCCGAATCTGGAGATACACTGGTGCCGCACTTGAAGCAGCTGTCGTAGTAGGGCTTGTCGTTCCCGTCAACGCCATCCGGCTGATATGCACTGTAGGAGTACAGCGCGAACGTCTCTCCGCATCTCCTGCAGTAAACTCCGGGGAAGTTCTGGAATGGGGAGCCGTCCTTCGGCATGGGCTTTATGGAATGGTACGTCTTCTCGTCGATAGGTCCTCTCACGACTTCTCCTTGCCCTTTCCCCGCATGTGCTCCAGCAGCTTCTCGAGGATGTAGTCCCCGGCCGCCTGCTCGCATTCCGCGGTACATACCAACACGGTATCGTACTTGCAGGTGACGATGCCGTGGGCATGGCTGTGGGCGAACTCTCCGATGGTCTCCGGCTCCACCTGGTCGCCTTCCGCATCCCTGCAGATCTGGTCGTAGTCCTTCAGGAGCTCGTCGTAGTCCAGCGCGTTGAGCTCGAACTTCATATCCGTGGTCAACGGATCCATGACGTGCTTGATCCTGTCCAGTACGGACTCCCACTCCTGTCTCCACGACACGCCGTGGTGATAGTCCTGGGTGTCGATCATGGCGTCGGCATTGGCGGCCACCTTCAGGAAGTCCTCGAGGATCTCCCTCTCGATGCTGACGTATGCTTCCTTCACTTCGTGATCCTCCAACATGTCCTTCTGGGCCTCTCGCAGGGGATGCGTCGGAACGTCGCCCTTGTTGAGATCCTCGAGAACCTTGTTGTTCGCCTGCAGCTCCTTCACCCGGTTGTCCAACAGGATGATCTTGTGCTGGAGGTTGGCGATGCAGACGTCCGGGGTATGAGGCAGGGGCCTGCCGCATTTGGTACATACTGAATACGCGTGTTCACTTTTCACGGACTCGTGCGGCGTCTTCCGGTTGCATTCGGGACAGTAGACGGCAACTCCCATGAGGACTTTGTCCGGTGTTCCCTTGTAGTGGTTTGGTCCGGACTCGTGTCCGCAATCCAGGCATTTTATCTTCATCAGTGTATCTCCACGAGTTCGACGTTCGTGATCATAGGCATCTCCATCATGATGGTCTCCGCCATGTCCACGGCTTCGTCGTAGTCATCTTCCATAAGCTCTTCCAGCCTCTTCTTCTGAGAGTCCGTCAGCTCCATTTCCACTCTAAGTCTGGTTTCGCTCATTTGCTCTTTCCTTGTTGTAGGGCGTAGATCAGGTGCAGGGGCACCGTCACGAACAAGGCCGGGAAGAAGAACAGCAGGGCGCACCCGTGAAGGGCCACCCAGATGCATCCCACGCAGCCTTCGCTAAGTTGTCCGTCGTCGCTCACTTCATGTCCTCCTTCTTGAACTCCAGCCTGGCCGGGGTGTACACGGCGTCCACGATACGGAAGGTCTCATCCGGGCAGCTCTCGACGAGGGCCTCCGCATGGTGCTTGACTTCAAGCCCTGTATGACACACCCCCGATCCCATGGAACATGGAGCGATCTGCTTGGACTCGTTCAGGAACACCTGGACCTTCAACGGCGTGAAGTCGTCGGTGAGGTAGTCCTCGTTGTCTCCGCGAACGATCAAGCCCTTCACCACTGTGTCGGACTCCGGAGGTTCGGTGGCTTCGTGGAATTCGCACAGGTCTCCGCCCTCTACGGAGGAGCAGTGGCAGTCCTCGAAGGAACACTCCTCGAACAGTTCCTTCACTGCGATGGGTCCGTGGATACGAAGAGTCTCGCCATCGTCCATATTCAGGGGGATGCCAAGCTCTTTGGCGATGATCTTCGGATCCGCTCCGGACTCGTCCGCTCTCGGACTGGTGAACAAGTAGAGGTTCTGATCGAGATCTCCGTTGAAGACGTACTCCACCACATAGGTGTGTTCCCGGCTCTCACGCGTACGCGCCCGTGTGCGCGAGTCGGTGTGTCCTTCTGTAAGACTCCCGATCTCGGTGTCAACCTTGGGAGACAATACCTTGAGAGTCTCATCGTCGTCCATCTTCATCACCGCTTTTATCGTGTACAGGGAGTTCCTGCTGGTGCAGTCCACGGCGTAGTCTTTGTCTATCAAGGACTGGATAAACCTGACCCCTTCCTTCTCGTAGATCTTGGATGACATCTGTATCGTATGTGATTTCATGTGTGTATCCTTCTGTGTTTTATTCCTTCGCGTTTCTTATGAGGCGCTCCAGTGCGGCAACCGCTCGTCTCCGTAGGATCTCCGACACTTCTTCGCACTCCTCATCGGTCAATACGCGTCCTTCTTCTCTTTCCGGACTCATCGATCGCCATCCCTCCACGGCCTCTTCCCTGGATGGGTAAAAGCCGCTCTTGTCCGGATTGCGATGTACCCACCGGAGTTCTCTCCTTGGCCTGTTCCTGATTTCTTCGTCGTCCTCGTGATGTATGCGGTAACCGTGAGTGGTCTCGTGATAAACGAAATGTTCGAAGAGCATGACGCAAGACTTTCCACGGTACTCCGTAGGTAGGTAGCTGTACAGCTTCTTTCTCACGACCGATTCTCCGTCTGTATCCTTCTGTGTTTTATTCCGTCGCCCAGGCTTACCGGGTATACTTCGTGGTGACCCTCCACTATTGTCCAAGAGCCCGTGGTCAGGCCTATCACGGAGTAACCGCTTGTACAGGGTACGCCAGTGAACAGCTTGAGTTTGTTGACGAGCTGTTCGTCTATGTCCGGTTCCTCGGGCTTGGGCTCGTCCCACTTCCCGTAGCTATCGTGGAGGTAGGTCTCGAGATCATCCGCATATAGAAAGAGCTGGGGGAAGTCTCCCGCCGTCTGCAGCTCTTCCAGTCTTACTCTATTCACGTGGTCGGTCTCTCCGTTTTGACTGTGTGACAAGACCCGTCGTCGCTAAGTTTGAATCTTTGCATCGTCAGATCGATCTTCCTCTATTCGTTGATCTATTAACTGCATCGCCAGGAAGTCGTAGGTCCACCTGATCGGGTAACCATGACACATCCTGGCGAATGCCGTTCGAAGACGCCTGCAGTCGATGTAACCTCTCGCCGCGAAAGCGTCTCTATACCATTTGGGGTTCCGGGATACCGCCACACGGACCTGATGCATGCAGTGCATGGGCTCCGGGGCGGGGACGAGGACCACCTCAAGGCGTTGCTCGCACATCTCCTGCAGGAGAGTGTAGGCAACCGCCTGTTGATCGAAGGTAGGTTCCTCGTATTCCATCAGCTTTCCAACAGACTGACGTGCCTGGCCTTCTTCCGCTTCTTCTTGATGGGCTCCTCGGTCTTCTCCACGACCTCGTGCTCCACCTCTATGGGACCGGTTCCGTACTGGGCCTCGAACTCCGCCGCTATCTTGTCGTATTCCGCCTTCATCTCGAGGAACGGGATGATCTTCTTGGAGAACGCCTGCTTGGCCGCGTCGAGCTTTTCGTACTTGCTCGGAGGATACAGCTCGTCTTCACTGCCCTTGGGCCAGAAACGGCCGTTGTAGCTGTAGCGGCCGACGTAGTCCAGGCCCTTGCCCGATACCTCGAACACCATACCGGTGACGGGTCCCCAGTTTCCTCCTCCGAGGTTGTGCTCGTCTCTGTACCATACAGCCGCTTCCCGGAACTCGTCCTCCCAGTCCTCGCCGTCATAGGCATAGTTCAACGGATCCATCACGTCGGCGAACTGCCCATGATCGGGGTTGCCGTATGCCTTCAGGGTCATTATATGCCTCATGCTACTCTCCTTCCACCAGTTCGTATTCCTCGCCTTCCCACTCGATGAGATCGATGACGCTGTCGCTGTCCTTCACGCACAGGACGTCTCCGTTCTTTATGAGGCAGACCTTGTCTTTTAAGATCCTCACGATCTCGAGCGTGCCGGCGATGCCTTCGTATCTCTGTCCTTCTTCCAGCTTGGTCATGATGACCTCCTACTGTGATTCGTATGCGTAGTCCACGAGCTCGTCGGTATCACCCGTAAGCTCCACTTCACCCACCACTTCCACTTCCTTGGCATCAGCCTGGAAATAGTCCTTCGGCGAGTGTCCCTCACTCTCCATGTCTTCTTTGTTGATGAGCACCGTCGAGATCCTTTCGTAAGGACTTCCGATCAATGCCCGTGCTATGACCATAATCATTTTAACTCCTAAAATCAGGGGGGTAAGACGGACTTCGACTGGAAAATCATCCATGGAAAAAAGCAGGGCATCCCGCCCTGCTTTGGACAATACATCCTACGTCAAGTCCGCGTACAAGTCAAGTTTCGATGCGAAAACCCTAGCTCAGAGCCCTCGCCTCCTTGGAGATCAGAACCACTCTCGGAAGCTTCCACAGAGCGATGCCGACGTCTCCTCGGACGTCTCCTTCTCCACCGCACTCCCTGTTCAGACTGTCGAACTCCGGGGTCTTCATCACCTTGTCGTAGGCATCTCTCTTCGACATGCCCTCGGGAACGAAGAACGTCAGCGCGGTATCCAGCTTCATGTCATAGCTGTCGTAAATGCCTATCACACGGTCGTATCTATTCACTTCTTTCTCCTGAATTTGAACGCATCGCACAGTCCCAGAGGATGCGTGCCTATCCTGTGATAGTCGGCATCGCTGGGCTCTCCGTGTATTTCGCATGCGAAGAGGTATTCCGCGCTCTTGGGCTCCGCGAGGTCTTCGCAGAACATACAGTTGGCACAGCACTCGACGTGCTCTTGAACTCTGTAGCCTCTCGGCTGGTTTCCGCCGTTCTTAGCCATCAGACGTCGATCCCGAGCTCTTCCTTGAACTTCTCACGGAGGAAATCCGTGACTGCATCCTCGAAGCCGTAGTAGGCCCACCACGGAACGCTGGTCCGGTTCACGGCCTCTACGTCGACCACGAACTTGCCGAGGTCGTAGAGCAATGGCTGTATCGGGCAGGGATCCTCGTCATGCTCCCCGCACCTGTGCCAGGCACCTGTCTTGGCACGGACCTTGGTACGGACGTTATATTGCTTGACGCCGTCCAGAAGACTGATCCTGTCAAGCATGATGGTTCCGTCACACAACGGACACGCGCTCTTGTAGACGTCGCTCAGTCCCGTGCATCCCCATTTCACCTTGAGCTTGCGCTTGATGATCGGGGCCTCGATTACAGGACCTCCCTGCAGTGGGTGATCGGTCGACTGTTCCTTGAACTGGTGGGGCTGCCCGGATGGACAGCTTATCTTTCTCCGGCCACCGATCTCTACCGGCGGCCCGTCGGGAAACATACTTCCTCGCATGCTACTCTCCTTTTAGCTTGTCTACGGGACTCTCACCGTGAATCACGAATGCAACGACGAGCTCGTCCATTTCCTGCAGGCCCATCATCTTACCATAGCTGTAGTAACCGATGTAGTTACCGCTCACCACCACTCGGAAGGTCTCGCCGTCCTTGGAGCTTATCGTCAGCTTGGGCGGGTACTGATCGTGGCCGTTGCCCGGGGGATGTCTCTTGACCTCACAGTACTCCGCAGGCCCCGTCCATACCTCGCAACTGACGCTGTACTCCCTCTCCGTCTTCTTCCTCGGGGAGGTCGGCAGGTCCTTGTAACGATCGAAGATCCATCTCGCATGTTCCAGCGCGGTCTTCCGGTCGCTCTCTTTCTTCTCTTCTTCGTACTTCTTCCTCAAATCCACCATGTCCATAGTGGCTGCCAACGCTTCCGATACGTCGCTCATGATTCCTCTCTTCGTTGTTTCTTCAGAAATTTCCTGTACTGCTTGCCGGTCATGCCGAGTGCCTTGCGCCGTCTACGATCGTCGTTGACGTCTGCCCTGCGGTATACCGTAGGACCTTTCCTGGAGCCGTACGGCACTCCCGCTCTTAGATATACGTTGTCGCCTTCGTGCATATAACCTCCAAGGGCCCCCGTAGGGGGGCCCTTTCTTTTCTTTAGCTATGACTCGGCTACTTCCGGAACATATCCAGATTGGCCGTCTTCCTGGGTTTCTTCTTCGGACGCATCCGTATCGCCTCGGCGGCGGCCAGCTTGGCCTCGACCTTGGAGGTATCCACCTCTACATGCCTATGGCCCTTGGCCGCAAGAACCAGCTTGCTGAGATCCTCGAAGGCCTCTCCGGCAAGCTCGGCGCTGTCTTTCTTGTCCAGTAGCGAGTTCAGGTTCTTCGTCGTCTTGGCCATCTCAGCCTTTACGTCGTTCTCCAAGTTGGAGAATACGTCCTGGACGAACTTGTCGACCAAACAGTGCTGGTCGTGGAAACGCTCGTAGAACTCAGGATCGTGATTAGACGTCTCCTGGGAGTCTTCCTCGTGACATAGCTCGTGCAACATCAGTCGGCCGAGCTTCACCACGTCTCCGATCTTGGAGTAGCTGAGGTTCTTCAGGAAGTCCCGATTGATCGCTATGTACGATCTGCCGTCCGTCCATCCGTTTACGCCCTCGGCTATTCCGACCTTGAGCTTGCGCACGGTGTCCAGTCCCTGATCCGCCGCTTCCTTATAGGACAGCGGGGTGCCGAACCGCGAATACCGGGCATACCCCTGCGGGAACCTGCGAGCAAGCCTCAGCCACAACCGCTCCCGCGGACGCAAGTCCTTGTCGGGAACGATCTGGGTGTCGTTGAACAGCTTGTCGGTCAGCGTCTTCAGCAAGCGGACGTCTGGAGTCAACACGGGGCCGCCGGCAGTCTTCACCAGATCGCACAGCTCCTGTATGGAGTTGACCTCGAACCTCTCCAAGGTATCCTCGGAGAGGACGTAGGCAAGGCCTGTCGTCATCACCCTGTCCGCCATGCGATCGCCTCGCTTGGCCAGGCTTATCGGTCCCTGCCTCATCTTGTTGACGAAGGACTGGAACGTGATGTGCTTGCCTCTGCAGTCCGTGATGATGCGCTGGTCCCTTACCTTCCGATAGACGTTCTCCTCTTCGGCCCATCCATGCAGACCCATGGCCAGACGGCGCCGTGCGGCATCGTCCAGAGGCTTCTTTCGGATAACGTCGGACGCACGCTTGTCGACTATCTTGCGGACCTTCTGCCAGACCTTGCAGGAACTCAGTATGTCGTTCCTCGCGAAGTTGACGTCCAGCTCCTTAGTCGACACCACGGTACCGCCCGTACCCCACTGCCAGCTGTCGTAGCCACGGACGAATACGCCCATGTTGTATACGTCCAGCGTGCCGGAGTCCTTGAACTTGACTAGGCAACTGTCGTCCTTGTGATCCCACTTGGCATGGGATCTGTCGACCGTGATGCGCTCCGGCTCGTCCGGGTGATGATACCAGTAGACCGGTATCTCCAGATACTTCAGACCCCTGGTGACCTCGCGCTTCAGGTTCTGCAGGCCGAGACGGGTGAGGCGGTCGTACAAGGTAACGACGATCTTGCAACCCTGGGCGTCCTTCTCCTTCTCCTCGAGCTTGTACTCCAGGCCCTTGGTCTTGACGTCGACGGTCATCGCCCACTTGCCGGTACGCCAGTGGTTGTGGCCATAGGAGAAGATCTGGCCACGGCCCATACGGAACTTGCCGTAATGGGCATCTCCCTCTTCGTGAGGCTGGCCAAAGACCTCGAAGAACGTCTCCACCTCCTCCCGGCTGACGAAGCCCTTGCCGTTGTCCTCCATGATGACGGTGTCGTCATCCACGGAGATGTCGAACCTGGTGGCACCTGCGTCCACAGCATTCATGGCACCCTCCATGATCGCCTTGGACAAGGTGCCGGCCTGCTTCTGGATTACGTCCAGAAGCAACTTAGGGTGCATGATGAATCTTCTAGTCTCTTGCTTCATTAAGATTCTCCTTGCGTTGTGGGCGCCAGAGAGGCGGCCGCTTTTCTGTATGCCTCAGCTGCAACCTCCTCATCATCGAAAGTCCCAAGGTACCTGGTATCTCCAGAGACATGTATTTGAGCACACCACCTACCGGAAGGCTTCAGACACACTCCTGGGTATTTCGATGTTTGCTTAAGCCGCTTCAGCCCACTTACTACGTTCTCCCGCTGAGAGCATACCTTCAGCATCTTCCTGCGGTTGTCCAAACCATTGCCGTCGACATGATCAACGGTTTCTGAGGACTTTATGTCAGGAAATATGAGCCTGTGGATCTTGTGAGCACTTTCTCTATAATAGACACAGGCATAAGTGGTCCTAGCCCTTGAGTTTCTATGGCCATAGACCTTTCCTATGCCAAGAGATTTCAAGTACTCCCAGTCTTCCTTGTCTATGAGCATTACTGCATCTGGGTACTTCGGAGTGGATACGTCGACCTCCAAGTACCCGGCGTGCTCCTTTAAGATCTTGTTTGATCCCTTGGGCCTTCCTCCTTTATTCTGTCTGTTCTCTGCCATTGTTCCTCCTAGGTCTTTCTTCTCCACGTGCTATGCTTCTCGGCGCGGTCCGTACGACGGATGATGACGACTTCGTGCTCTGACTCGCGCTTGGCGGGCAGTGCCTCGAGCATCTCTCCGCCAACGACGAATTCACCCCTCTCGGGGATGCGATAGTCGACGAACTCCCAGAAGTAATAACCCGCTTTGTTGTCGGCATCCTTCGGAAACCATATCACCCAGGGTATGTCCCACGACGTGCCGTCGTGATCTATCTGGATGGTCTCTCCGTGCGAGACGCCTTCGTTGGAGATCCCTCTCCTGGCCTCTCGCACGCCACGGTCATAGGACTTCTTCCGTATCTCCGCCGCCTCGTCGACGATCTCTTGCGCCATGGAACTCACGTCCCTGGAGGAAGGATTGCCGACGATGGCTCGCTGGATGACGTCCTTGACCATCTTCTTGAAGGCTCTGGTCCAAGTCCTACCAGGCATGGAAACCCACCTCCTTCTTCGGGACGTGCTTATGAACGAACGCCATCATCTTGTCCGCCCAGTGGACGGTGCTGATGCTCTCGAGATGGTTCCACAGTCTGTTGTTGTTGGCATCGTCCTTGGTGAACGTGTCGGTCTGGCGAACCTTCCTGGTATACCAGTCCATGCCGGTCACCACGATCGCTTCGCCTTTGATCTCGATTTTCCAGCGACCGTAGTAGCTGTACTCACCAATGTTAAAAGTCTTCTGGGGCATTGTCTTCCTCCAGTGCTTCGAATTCGAACGTGAACAGGTCTTCGTCATGCGTCGGGCAGTATGCCGCGTAGCCCTTGTCGGAGCAGGACTTCGTCGGGTAGACGTACCCGCCGCATCGACTGCAGTGACCTATGGGTTTCGAGGTGGATAGGATCACGCGATCCTCTCCTGCCTGGTTGACGATATGGACGATGTCTTCGCCCTGCTCGGTGGTCACCCTCATCTGCGAGGGATACACCGCTATCAATTCTCTGAGCTTACCTATATCAAGCATCGCCGGCCTCGTCAAACTTCTCACGCCACTCAGCGCCTGCCTTCTCCAACTCACCGGTACACACGTTCTTTGGAACGTCGCCGTGATCCTTTACCATATCCTCGAAGATTGCCAGTGCCTGCTTCTCGGACATCGCCAGTACCTCTTCTCGCTCGTCCTCTGCATCGGTCACCTTGACGTAACCCGCTGCATGACGCATGGGCCAGAGGATATTCCACAGAGTGGCATCTATCACGTCCCAGTTGATGCCGATCGTGGCATCATGGTTCCTGTCCATGGTGTGAAGGACGTATCGTGCAGCCTCGTCGCTCATCTCGGGATACTTTCTGTGGAAATGTCCCTGGACGTCTTCTATGCACCATCCGCTCTCGATGCGATCATGAGGTTTCATGTTCGCGATGCTCTCCGCGGTATAGCCGGCATCATTGAGCTTGAACGCTACCTGCGCCGCCGTTTCGAACGTCCAGTCCTTACACGCCTGTTCGAAGGAGAGTGTCTTACCGTCCTTGGTGTACAGAACCGTGAGTATGTTCTTGATCAGTTCCTGATCGGTCATGCTTCTATCCTTGCGGGTTCGATGACTTCGACCGTGATGTCTCCGTCATTGCGTTCTTGTTCAGGGGGCGTCGAGAAGTAGGTGGCCGCGAGCTTGGCCTGATCCCACAGCTCCTTCACCCGCTGCCTGTACCATGACGACGCATGATTGTATGCATCCTGGGTGATGCGCCACGCCGTCGCGTTCTCGTCTTTGTGCTTCCAGTCGGCTATTCCGATGGCCATGACGATGAAGCCGCTGGGAGTTACCTCCGGACGGATCCAGCACTTGCGCAGCCTACCGTCAAGACGGCCCTGCCTTATGATCTCGACTACGAAGCTCATCGGTACGGCGTCGGAGCACACCCCGAATACCAGCCTGGTCTCTTCGCTACAGCCTTTCTTGAAAAATTCCTTCTCCGGACGAAACGCCGGGAAGTACAACGTCAGGCCGAAGCCTTCGTTCTTCAGCCAGAACGGGGCATTGCCCTTGAAGTCCATTTCTGGTGCTACTCTCATATCTAATCTTCCTTCTCTTCTGTTTTGTGCCAGAAAGGCTTGTTCACCATTACGCTCGTCAGCCACGACGCATCCAGGATGATCTCCTGATCGTTGCAGGCATCGACGAATTCGGACAAGGTATACGTCTTTATGGGGACGCCCTTGTAGTACTTCTCGAAATGTGCGTAAACGTCCTCTACCGTCTTGAAGACCCTCTGCTCCATATCCTCCAGGAACTGCCGGGTAACCGGCGTCACCGGAGCCATTACCATACATGTCGTCATTCTTCTTCCTCGATGGTTCCGAAGTTCCTGATGTGGTTCAGGAGTTCTTCCAGTTCCTCGTATGACGTCTCCAGAGGAGCGGAATCCCGTTCGCTGCAGAGGATCTCGACGGTGTCCATTATGGACGTACACTCGATGCCTTCGACATCCTCCAACTGCGATACGAGCTTGCGCGTCTGCAGGTAGTGGTACATCAGATCTCTGACGATGACGTGCTCCCGCTTCTGCTTGAACACTTTCTCCAGCTCGAAAGGATCCTGCTTCGCGCAGTCCCTCTCAGCCTGTTTGAGGCAAGAGGATTCCATCATGTAACGGAACCCTCTGCCGTCCTCCGTTTTCTTGACGATTATGAATCTGTCCATGGTTTGATCTTGTATCCTTTGTACTCGAACTCTCCTTCGTCGTTCTCGTCTGCCCATTTCTTCAGAGCGTCCTTCACGTCCTCGGGAATGTCTATGCACTCGTCCTGCCAGCCCCAGTCGAAGTAGTTGTCTCCCGGAGGGCCATCAAGATACCACCCGTCACCCCCGGGCTTCAGGTATGTCTCTATCCAGCCGTTCCAGTTGTACTTCTCCGACTTGCCTATAACGGAGTAGCCGATGAACTCTTCGTTCTCGGACTTGCACTCCAAGGCATCGTCCCAGGCCTTGTTGATCGCCTTGCGGATCTCGTCGAGGTCCTGGGTGTGGGGTATGAAGGTCTGGCCATAGCCCTCTGTGTCGAAGTCATCCGATACGGAAGCCTCTATCCCGAGCATGCCTGACCCGCTGCAGGTTATTTTACCGGACGCTATCTCGTGCTTGCTGGCGTACCAGCCCGTGGTCCATTCGAACGACGGCCCCCGGGCGAGTGCCTTGACGATGTTCTCTTCGAGATCGCTGTACCAATCACCCAGACCCCGGTGGGATCCGTCGCATCCGCTGTGCTTGACTACGTACATCAGGAGTCCTCCTTCTTGAGGGAGGGCGCCTTCAGCTCCGTCTCCAGCTCCAGTGCGTCTCTGTCTTCGAACGACAGGATGGTATGACGATGTCCCAGTGGTCGATCATAGATCAGCTGAACATAGGACTTGAGGTCGTGCTCGTTGTCGACGGTAGAGCACCGGAACGAACCGGTAATCATCCTGTCGACGTCTACATAGTGAATGTGGGTGCCGTCCCAGAACGCGCCCATTCTCTGGCCGTGCTCCGTGTACATGCATCCCGTGTTCCAAAAGAACCGCTCATCGCGGATTGACTTGAACCCAAACATTCTTATCTCCTTGTGGGCTGGCCCCACTTGGAGCGGACGTTGCTGTGTTCGCCCGTTTAACTGGTCCACACCGGCTCAGGCCGGCAAACCAAACCAGACCCCTTGCGGGGCATAAGATTATTCTTCGATTACGTCTACGTGTCGTTTCAGTTCTTCAAGGGACCCATAGGTCAGATCCCCGTCGGTGTAGGACCCGTCTTCTTGCCGGGTGAAGGCATAGCCATCCTCGGTCCGGATCTTTTTCGGGCACGTCGGGTATGCGACTTGCCGAATCTCGCTGGCTAGGTCAGGCAGGTACCCTTCCTCATCGAGCTTCTCAGCTACCTCGTTCAGCCAGTCACGGTCTACGACGACCTCGTGCTTATCAATGGTCATTCTTCTTCTCCTACGTATTGCTTCTGGAGATCCTCTAGGGATATCCTCAGGTGATTACGGTCTCTCAGCAGGCACCTACGATCGCGTGTGTCCAGGAAAAGAGCTATGTATTTGCAACGCCGATTCCTGGTCCAACTCCAGTCCTTGTGCTGGATAAGCTCCAGGATGGTTTCGACCGGCTGCCATTCGACGGGCGGCTCGAAGAACTCGGCGCGTTTGTCGCTCCAGTCGTCGAGCATGTTCAACAGGCCCTGGAGAGCGTCTTCGCACTTCTTTCCCATGGCCTTACACACGTCTGGGTTTAGCAAGGCTTCCACCAGGCGGAGCCTCTGCTTGTCCAGCATCTCGGTGTCGACGTTTTCGATTACGAGTAGATCACTCATGTCACAAGCTCCTCGGGTTCCCATCTGTACTGCTCATTGGAGTATTTCCACTCCTCTTTGCTGATGAAGAACTGATAGCGGTTGACGAAGTGAAGTCCTGCGATGATGTGAAGACCATTGCCGGTCTCCACGATCGTCCAGACAGTCTTCCTGTTCTTCTGGGCTTGTACGACCACGGCCGAGAGCTCGTCTCCGTATGTTTCCTGGATACCGTCCATGTCAGATGACTCCGAACGGAAATCCGGGTCCCCGTGATACTTCTTGTCGAAGTCGTCCGGGCTTCCGGTCTCCCATGGCTCCGGGGACTCCTCGTCCATCTTCCAGTCTTCGTCTCCGGGGAACGTTCCGTCGTCTTCCATGACGTCCGAGCCTACCCAGCCATCGTGCTCGTTCAAACACAGCATAAAAGCTGCGAGCTCATCAGCAGTGGCGAACTCGTATGTGTCGATCGGACGCTCTTCCTTCGGCCACATCTCGCCCCAGCGGACGGTGATGCTGAATGGTTTATCTTTCTCTGACAACTAACATGCCCTCCGCTATCGCTGCCGCGATGTCTCTCGCGAGCTTGGCCTGACCACTTCCCGTGGACAGTTCGTACTCTTTCGTCTTTATCGTATAAAACCTAGCCGGACGGGCAGCGCAGTAGACCTCTGCCACATCTCCGTCACTCTCGTCTCCTGGCTTGTACACGCCCACCAACTCTTCAGGATTCCCATACCGAGACGGTCCGCACCAAGCATCTCCGAAGATACTCCGGTCATTGTCCGAATCGTAAAGGAATGCCAAGGGATCATTCTGGTTCGACACTTTCAATCTCCTTTTCCGTGCATTCACGGTTCTTCTTGATTGTTTCTATCTGCTCCTTCGTGAGCTGCTTCGAGTAGGGGAAGTTCTCCAAGGTAGGCACCTCTCCGGACATAGCCGAATCGCAGACATAACTCTGACAAGTCCAGGGACGAGTCCAGTAACACGTGCAGTTCCCGGTCTCTTGATCGAATTGATCACAGGTATAGGGGTACTGCGTTATGTAACCTCCTTCTCCGACGGGCTTTCCGTCTTCGTTGACAACGCCTTCCACCGGCTTGAAATGGTCCATTCCAAACCGAGCGCTCTCCGTTGCCTTCGCCTGCTCGGATATCCTGATCAGCAAGCACATGCTCGGATCCTCCGTCTTCGACAGAGACTTCAGCAGGCCCCTCAACTCGGACAGGGCCTCTCTGTATACCGACTCCATCTCCCCATGTTCTACGGGAAGAAACATGAGCTTGCAACAGAATCCCGGACATTCCCTACACACGGACACGCCGCTTACCTGAGGCATCAACGACTCTCCTGCAGATAGTTGGACGGCCTACGAGGACTGTCCGTCTCGTGCTGCTTGTTATACTCCTCGATCGCTGTCTTGATAGCGTCGTACTCCCTCTGGTCGATGATCATCGGGATGTTGTCGAGCTTTCCGAAAGCGTTCTGGACGTTGAAGTGGACGTCTCCCTTGGAGTCCGTCCAGACTCTGGGAGTCGCCGATTCCACGTTGGTGCCGCTGTGCAGGGTGACGTCTTTCTTCTCCACCGAGGTGGTGAACGAGTCTCCCATGCTGTAACGCCTGCTCTTGTTCCTGTCGGCGAACTCCACGCCTCTATGCGACTGCATAACGATCTGGATCACGTACCAGGTGTCATGAGGCTTGTCCGGGCGGCTGCCCTTCATCCTCACGAGGATCTGCAGGTACCGTCCGTTTCCTACCTCTGCAGGTATGAGTTCGTTGACTGCTTCCGAGAGCGCGTTCTGCACTCCAGGCAGGTTGGTGTTCATGATCATGAACGAAGGCTTCCTCTCGGCCGCCTTTTGTCTGCAGTACTCCTCGGCCTCCGGATCGTTGTCCAGCATATACTTCGGGCAATACTTCGTATCCAGGACGTCGTCCACCGTAGTCGCTTTCAGTCTTCCGCACTCAGGACATTCCTTACTCATGAGTCCTCCAATTCTGAACACGTATTCAGTTTTACGACGGCATACGCGATGTGGTTGATTCTACTGGTTCGGTAGCCCTTCTTCTCCAGTGCTTCGCCGAACTTCCTGACGTTATCCGTCTCGAGGTAGTTGTGGTTCAGCAGAGGAGCGAAGTCCCCGCCGTCACACATCACCACGCAACGCGCCTCTTCCGGAATGGGCAGGCAATTGTCGAGGAACGCCTCAAGCTCCAGCTCCTTGTACTGGTCGATGGTGAAGAACGCTTTGCATCCTCCCGTCCAAATACCCTCTTCGCTAATGGATTCGGCGGCCTCTCTTGTGATGAGCGCCGCTGTATTGGCCTCGGCATCTCCGATGTTACAGCAAAGATCCTTCTCGTTGTCGATCTCCGACATGATCCGTGCGACGTCATCGGTATGAGCGAACAGCTTCTGATCCGTGGTGATCTTGAACGGGATCTTATCCTTGGTCTCCAATTCCACCAACATGTAGTCGACGGGCTTGAGGTCCCTATACGTCAACAGAACGTACTTCATCTTGTAGCTCCTTGATTCGTGCGTCACGCACTTCGTTGAACAGTCTGGAACTGCAGTGGCCCGAGAACATCGGGAACTCGCAGTCCTTCTCCACCTCCACGATCTGGTCGTGGATGGCACACATGTTGTCCTCGGTCAGTTGCTTGCATCTCTTTCGATCGATATCCCACGTCCCATAAGGACATGCGCAACGAGTACAACACCATCCGCAGTTCACGCACCCAATCATCTTCTCGTCCTGGGTATCTCCCCCGTCTTCAGGAACTTGTCCAGATCTTTCTGGGCCTTGTTCTCGTGGGAGTAGTAATCCGTTTCTCTGGTCCACGGCCCGCAGTTGTCGCAGTAGTATCCAAGGTAGTATCCCGCGGAACTCCTGCACACCTGCAGAGGCATCATGCCTTTGCAATCCATGCATTCCACCTCCTTGTGGAAGCCTCCTGTATCTCCTGGTATCGCCATGTCACTCTCCTTCTTCGGTATGCTGCTTGGCGACCCACTGCCAGTAGCCGGTGCTGGTGTCGTTTTTCTGGACAGAGTGTACCCAGTCCTCTCTAGGAAACTCCGGGTGTGCGGCCCACCATCCGTACTTCTCGATAAGCTTCAGCTCTTCGATGCGTTCGCGGACGCCGTCCATGATCCTGTCGATATCTTCCTCGTGCGGCGTCTCCTTGACGCCTGGGTGACAGGGCATGCGCTCCTTCAAACTCTTGGAAGCATAGCTCTCCAAATAGTCCCGTACATAATCAAACACACCTTGGGGTATGTCCATCAATCCACCTCCTCGTAGTCAAGTCCGTCTTTCTTGGCGGCCAACCACGCCGGAATGCGACACTCGTAGGAGTCGTCTGCATCCCTGCGCTGGTAGCTGATCTGTGATTTCGGGAGCCAGAACTCCCCTTCGTCCTGCTTGATGAGGACGGCCGCTTCGCTTTCTCTCACGAAGCGGCCTTCGACTTTTGCCTGTGCCATCAGGACTGGAGGTACGCCACGTCTTTCTTGTGACGTAGTTGGAATGCTTCTTCACGGGTGAGTCCGACGAACTCACTGGGGCTGAAGCTGATTTCATCCGGATAATACTGGAAGAGCTCTTCCTTCTCCCCGTCTTCATACACCACCGTCACGCGAGGCATGGGGCCGAACATCGACTCAGGCATCTTGCCTGTGTCTGCCGACACGATCTTGCGATCCTTGCGGAGCTGCTCCTGTGCCGCTTCCACGGCTTTCTTCGTGTCTTCCAGAGAACCGCCCACGAACGCGTCATGGATCTTGTCGATGTGTTTTTCTGCTTCTGCTCTTGTCATGGTTCTATCCTTCTGGTTAGTCTGTGTGGCAGCACTTCACTGCCTTTCTCTTGTCCTCGTGCCACGTACTGCAGTGAGCACAGGCCCATCCCTTCTGGATGCGCCAGGCACAACAGCGCATGGCCTGGAGCTTGGTGTTCTTCTGTTCCATACAGCACGCGCAAAAGAACACTCGCTTAGCCCTGCCTTTCATGGGTCCTCCTGCTTAAATTAAAAAGGGCGCCTAGCCCTCGTCGCCGATCAACTCGGCTAGTTCGTTCTTGGCGGATTCGATCTCGTCACGCTTCTCTTGCAAGATGTAGACGTTCTCTTCCATTTCAGCCGCACGTTGCTCCATAGATTCGGGAACGTTGTCTGCGGCTTCCTGCTCTTCATCAGCGATCTCGTCCAAAGCCTGGTAGGCCTCGTCCAGATGTGCGATGACTCTCTTACGGATTTGGGCGCGTCTTTCGTCGTTCATATAATCTCCTAGGGGATGAAAAAAGACCGGCCTAAATAACCGGTCCTGGATATGGTAGGGCTTATCGCCCTATGCTAGACAATACTCTTCTTGTCGGCCGTAGTCAATATCAAGGCTTCTTTATTGACGACGACAGCTCTCCTGACAACGGCCGCAGTACGTCGGTTATGTCCTTGAACACCTCGTCTCTGTCTTTCAACGTCTTCGCAATCTCGGGAATGATGGCATACATGCCTTCGAACCTCTCGTGGATGGTTCCGAGACACCTCATGTCCTCGTCCGAGACAGCGGGACTGTCGACGACCTGCTGCAGAGCGTCTACCACCTTCTGCTGCTCGGCCAGTTTCTTCTTTTCCTCCTCCAGCATGGCCGGAGCCTTGGAGTGCACCTCTACGTCATGCGCTATCTCGTCTATGAATGCCTGGCATGCGGCATGCTCCTTCTTGAAAGAAGCCATGTCCGAGGGAATAGGCTTCGTCAGATCCAGTCCGTCATATGGCTTCTTCTCTTCCGAAGTCTCCTGCGCCTCTCCGTTCGCGCACTTCGCCGCTATCTCCCGGGAGACGACCTTGCTCAGGACGTCGGAGAAAGGCGTGATGTCTTTCCATATGAAAGAACTGCCGACCCTGTTCCTGACCATGGGCTTGAGCCCTTGCATCGTCTCGACGTCGAGAACGAGATCACCGCCGGGATTCACCTCCCTCGGCTCGTCCGAAGACACGTTCCATGCTTTCTCGGCTATCCTTTTGGCTTCCTTTGAGTGCCCGGAGGGATGCTCCCCTACGTTCAGTCTCCACAGGTAACGGTCGGGTACCCGGAACTTTCGGGTATCTTCGGGAAACAAGGTCGAGTACAGTTTCTGGAGATTCCCAGGAGTGGCGTAAGCCCCCTCGAACCTGGGACTCACAACCATGAGAGCCTCGTTGCTAGGAGTCGACGCGCCTACCAAGTTCGCCTCCACTACCTCGGCTACGTGGAAGTACTGACCATCCGTTATGTAGATCTTCACTCCCTTTCCCGGGAACCGGTAGTTTATTCTTTCCTTCTCATACTTGCTTATTGCCTTGCCGCCTTCCTTGAACGACAACACTATGGCGGAAAGGACGCACTTCGCCCTGCCCTCGGAAACCTCGTTGTCCGAGAAATAACTCCGGATATCCTCGAGTATGGCAAGGGCACTCTTCAGGCGCACGCCTATAAGAGACAGGAACAATCCCTCTCCCAGAGGTCCTTCCTCAATTTCCTCTATGCGCTTGTCCAGCTTCCCGGTTCTCTTACCGGTTATCGTATGGACGCATACGTCGGCGAAGTCCCTGAACGTCTTGTCCGCGACTCCGCCATCCACGCAACCGGCCACGTACCCGGCTATCTGGGTCCATAGTTCGCTGCACCTCTGTGCCTTCTGTTTGTCTACCTCAGTCATGTTTTCTCCTTTCGATTAAAAGGGCCGCCGGCACTGAACCGACGGCCCCTCGGATGGTGGGACGTAAAACGTCTTATGCAAGTGCGTCACGCAACCGAGAAGCTACCTCCGGATGCGTCTTGGTGATGTCGTCCACGATCGTGTGGACCTTCTTGAGCTTTTCGCAGGCCTGGACGGTTTTCCGCATATCCATGACTTGTATCGGATGCTTCTTGCGGTAGTACAGCTTCAACAGATCCTCTACCGTGTCCTTTCCGTAGGCCATACGGTAGTCGGTGTTGATCCACTCCGGATTCTCCATCAGAGCGTCGGTAAGCTGCTCGCAGAACTTCATGACCTCGTCCAGAAAGATCCTGCTCATCCAATAATCCGGATCCTTGCTGTAGTGGTGCCTCGTGAACAGGCCGGCGGCGTCCATGAAGAAGCCCTCGACAAATCTGGAATCCTCGACTGCCAGGTTCTTCTGCGGGGGTTGGTTTCCCCACAACGACTCGGACATTTCCCGAACGAGTACCGTCAGTACTTCGTAGTCGATGACCTCGTGCTTTCTTCCGAGCCATGCCGGCTTCTTCACCTCCAGATCCGCAAGAGGACCGAGGTCTTCTAGCAACGCCTCCATCGCCGTACTGAGAGCGATGGTTACGGAAGAATCCTTCGCATCGCTCTCCTCGAGGTGCTGTGCCCTTACCAGGCTCTTTGCCGCCTTTTCTATCGCTTCGTTTATCGTTACCATACTTTTATCCACTCCAGTGGGTTTTCTGTCATCTGTTTGATGGCCTCCTTGGCCTGCTCCTCGCTGTGCCCGTAGCTCACCAGCTCATCCACTACGGCGCCCACGCTATGGCGGACGACGTAGGTATTGAACGGAGGAACCACGGTGGCACTGCGAATCTCGGTGTCTCCGTCTTCGTGGACGTACACCAGATATATATCTTTGCTCATTTGGACTCCTTCATTTCCATCAGCTCTTCGTACCTTCCGATTATGTCTCGAGGAAGGAGGTATTGGCAGTTCAGCTTCAGAACGGTATGCAGCATGGCGCGCATTCGGGCAAGCTGCCCTGCCTGCTCCATGGTCGGCACCTGGGTGGGCCAGCCCTTGGTATACTGCATCTCGACTGGAATGGCATCGGACGCTTCCCTGCGCATGGAGGACTTGTGCTTAACCTCCGCTATGATCTCATGGGAGAACGGGCCCAGGAAGGACGGCTGCCTTTCACAGAGCCAGTCGTTCGGCTTGAAGCTGAACGAGGATCTTATCTCCAGATCTATCAGCCTCTTGTACGAAGCGTGATTTCCCTGACAGGCCAATGCCGCCAAGTGGTCGGAGTTAGTGGCCAGTACGCAGTACGCACAGCTCAACCGATCGGATCCGTACTCCGTGTACGCCGGATGAAGCGGTAGACCGGCCTCCTTGTGAACTTCGAATACGTCGTCAACCGTATAGTCCAGTATGGGATTCCACTGCCAGCCACGCGTGCCTTTGGTCTTCACTTTCAGTGTCGACATCTCGCTCAGGACAGGCTTCTTCGCCCTTCCCGTGCTCTCCTGCTTCCGAATTCCTACCAGGTTCAGTATGTCCCTTCCGGGAAACATCTTCTTCAGGGCGGCTACTATGGGCGCTACCTTCAGTTCTCCCGTGCAGAAGCGCCACTGAGAGTTGGACCATGGCGTGATAAGCTTGACGCAGCTCATCTCCTCGAACCGCTTCACGTTGTCTTCCCATCGCTGCTCCCACCTGTCCACCATATCGCCTTTAGTACGACGCACGATCTTCAGCTGGGTGCCTGCATGGGCGTTCTGGAGCCTGACCCACTCCGGGGTCTGCGGCCAGTCTATTATCCCTAGATCCGCATGGAAGCATATCCTGCTCTCCATGGGATGTCCTACCTCGTCCAGCCATTGCGATACCTCGTGCACCATAGTGCCCGAGTCCTTGCCTCCGGATATTCCAAAAGCGACAACGGCGTTGTTTCGGACGAGCTCTATGACTTCAGGCGTCAGACTCAGCTTCCTCATCGAGGAGCTCCAGCATGTCGTCTTCTTCGTTCCAGTCGCAATAACCATCGAGCATCAAGGACACCGCCTCGTCTGCGTCGATCTCCATCGCTCCTTCGAAATGCCTCTCGGCGGATTCCAAGAGACTGTCGAACTCCAGAGCCTTCCCCGATTCGTCCGTGCGCTCGGCACAGAATATCATCAGGTCGGCAAGAAAGTCCGATACGGTGGCCTTGACGTCATTGGGATCCCCTCCTCCGTATTCCGCCAGGAGAGCTTCTATCTCCTCGGCTCTTTTCGCGTTCTTGGGATTCCCTTCGAAGTTTCTCTTCACTTCGGACATAAACTCTCCATGCAATGTTCTTCGTAACCACAGGACCACAGACCGTCGCCGATGTATTCACATCCGCACGCCTTCTGATCGTGTCCTTGCTTCAGGCCCTTCAGGACCTTGTCCAGCTGCTCTTCCGCCAGACAGTCCAGCAGGACGTTTATCGTTGGATGGAGTCTCCCTTTCTCATCTGTCATGAGCTCGCGGATCTCCTCCTTCTTCTGTTCGCTAGTCAAGGGGCACCGCCTTTCCGTCCTTCCAGACGTAGTTCACGGGATCCTCGGAGGGCTCGACTCTGTACTCTCGTACGGAAGTCCAGCGCCATTGCAGATCCTTGGCGTATCCCTCGGCCTCGTCTCTAGTCAGAAAACGCAGGGTGTTTCGGCACCAGTCTCCGTTTCTTTCCGCGATTACATCCACCGCATAGCTGCGGGCCTCTTCCATAATCGGCTGCGACATCCACTTCCTCCACTTTTATCTGGTGGGGGTTTTCTTTAATTACGGCCTTTTCGATAATATCCATTAGCCCTTCTTCCTCGAGGAACTTGCGCCAGCTTCCCGGCCGCTTGCTCTCAGGCTTCCGCGTTCCCTTGACGCCATTGCGCCACAAACCCTCTATGGCTTTGAGGTTAGGTCTCGCGTTGTCTTCCATCTGGACGGCTCGCAGTGCGAGATCCGGATGTTCGTGGACCATTCTTATCAGCTCGTGCTTCTGCGTACTGGGGCAGTAGAAACACGCGGATTTCACGGGAACCGGCAGACCAACCGCCGCTACCTCTTCCGCGCACCTGTCTCTGTCCCAGTGCCACTCTCGCAGAGGATACCTGTACTCGTACTTGGGATCCTCTTTGGTGGCTCCTCGCTTGGAGTCCTTGGGCCCGTCGTCATACCCGATGAGGCGCGTGATGCGTCCTCCTCCCCGTATCCATTCCTGGAACGGTTCGTAGGTATCGACGTACTTGTCCATGGGACCTGCCTTCCATTTCAAACTGCAGCTCTTGCGGCCGAAGGCCAGGCTGGGAAGGGTCTTGTTCATCAGACAGTTACCTTCTAGGGTACTGTATGGTCCGTACTTGAACCTCTTCGGAACGTACCTCACGACAGTGACCTCCGGAAAACCATGCTTCCGGAGGTACTCGTTCATGATTGGTATGTAGGCATAGGTCTCCGGCCACTCGTCTCCGACGTCTGCGAAGAGTATCAAATCCGGGCGCCACGCCCTATTGATCATCCCCACCAACATGGCGGACGAGTCCAGTCCTGCGCCGTAGCTAACTACCACGGGCTGTTTCATATATAGATTTCCCAGGTGTGGTCGTCGTACACCTTGAGCAACCAGATGGATCCATCCGGAAGCTGCCAGCTCGTTAGCCTGAATGACTTTCCACGAACCGGGTGGTGGTACCCGCCATCCACTCTCTGGGTTGCCTTATGTTCAATCAGGAGCGCCTTCAACTGGCTCCGCCCCGTCTTCTCCGTAGTCTGGGTCTTCGCCTTCATTGAGTTGCTCCTCTATCCTATTTACGAGGTTGTACGTCACGGTGTCGTGACTCTCCGAGATTATCGCCTCTATAGGATCTACCATTTCTTTTCTAATGATCGAAGCCTCTATCCTGAGAACTTCCTTCAAAGTCTCGACCTTTTCTTCTTTGGTCAGACTATCGTACTTCTGCCTGGTCGTCGCCTCGGTAACCGCAGACAACAACCTTCCGCGTATCTGCATGCCAAGAACGACGCGCCTCTGTGCAACGGTCTCCGCTGCCTTGCGGTCCATGCCTTTCTTCGTCAAGCGCACTACCTCTGCGGCGACGTCCATCTTCGTCTGCTGGGACATCGCCTCGACCCAGCTATCCGTATCGCTCATGTCTACTCCGGGGGTTTGTAGTTCACGGTACACAAGCTATAACCCTTCCTGGACGCGACTTCAAGAACGTTGTCGTAGTCTTCTTCGTCAAACCCCAGATCTCCCCAGAGTTCTTTCAGAAGCTTTCCGCTCTCGTCGTCATCCGCCATGAAGGAACGTCGAATATGCCGGACCTTGATCTCCGGAGAGAAGAACTTCTCCATTCTATCCGTCATGGTCGTCATGCCTGAGCTCCTCTATGGTTCTTCCGCAGACGTGGGGAAGAAACCCGTCGCACTGCATCTCGTCCGCCGTTTCCATCTCCTCTTCGGAAGTTGTCTCATGCCCTTGGGCCGCAAGCCAGTGATCCACCTGGATGAGGTAATCTCCATAGGCCATATCGCATACGTCCTGCTCCAGCTCTCCGCCTATCCACTCCTCAAGGAAGCCGACGGCAACCGTTCTGACGTACTCCTCGATATTGCCTTTGTCGTCCTTCACCTCGAACAGCAGAGGCTGATCCGAGAACTCTATGATTTCGACTAGCGTGCTTAGATCGTCGACTTCGCAGTACTTCCTCGCGAACGCGTCGATCTCATGCATGCTCTGCCGGCATCTATCCAGCAATTCTTTCAGTTTCTTCATCGGACTCCTTCGCTACGAAACACCACCCGTCGATGGTCCAGTACTCCGTACCGTCTATCTCGCACTTCCTGGCTTCGTACGTATTCAATTCTCGCTGATCGGATCCGGGCTCGGAACCGTCGTCGTAGAAAAACTGAATACGGTGTTCAGTTTCTTCCTCCAGGGTGAAACCCTCTGCCTTCAGGAATCGGAGCATCTCCGGCTTCTCGAAGTAAGGCTCTCTCCATCCGTTCCAGTAGGAGTTGTGATCCATCATGCAGTCGAACCACTCCTCCGTGTTGATGGCCACCTTTGCAGGCGCCCAGTCCATGCTATAGGTGGTCTCCTCCGCGGCCGTCTTCGGAATGCGGCACTGGAATCCCCCGCCAAGAGGGAAGCAAATGTAATGATCACGCTCTTCTTCGCGTACGTCATAGTACATCTCGTCTACTTTAATCAATCGACTCACACTGTATCTCCGCTTCGTATTCGGGATCGGACTCCGATACCTGGTTGAAATTGAGACCACCTGCCTTCTCCAAGGCCTTCTCCTCGGCTTCCGCAACGGAGCGGGCCTTGACGATGACCTTCATCGTACGGGTGGTCGTTCGCTTGAGCTCTCCCGAGAACTTCCGCTCCCGTGGGGGAAAGTCTATCCGAATGCCAAGCTGATCCGCAAGCTCTCCGGACTCCAGAGCCTCTCTGACGATAGCTTCATGGAACTCTCTTCCTCGGGATGCTCTCATCTTCTCCAGCCTGCCGTCGTGCTTCTGTCTGTAGCAGGGCAGGTCTCTGACGTCGAACTCGTGACCGGCCTCGGGATCCCACAGGTCTTCCTCGTTCTCGAAGACCTTGTACCAGTCTGACAGGGCAACTCTCTCGGAGAGGTCGGTCTCGTCGTTCTTGTAGACGTGGTAAATCGGATAGCCTTCTACTAGGAAGGCCAGATCCGGCTTGACCCAATCACTTACGTATGGCATCGTCTTGCTTCCTGGCCTCCGTGGCCTTCAGGGTTACCGTAGCGAGCCATCGCACGCAAGCGATGACCATTCGGAAAGCGGACAGCAGACAGTTCTTCAACTCTTCCAATGCCTCTTTGCCCTCAGGCTGTTTCTTTTTCGTCATTCTCGAATTCCTCCTTTCCTTTTCTGCACGGCCTGCAGAGACCGTCTTCTATGGGACCGAACGTGGTCCAGCCCTCTTGTTCGAACAGCAGCATATCGTAGCTGCCTTCCGGCTCGTCGTCGGCTTCATGGCCACACAGCCTGCAGAACTGGTCTACCACTCGATCTTCTTCTTTCTCGGTACTTTCCATTTCAACTTTCCGTGCTTTTCTTCGAACTTGTCCATCGCCTCATTTCTACTGGAGGCTCTGACGAAGTCCTGGAAACCGTGGTCGTTCATGGCGCAATACAAGTTGGCCGGCATGCCCCAGAAGGCACCGCCCTCGTCATAGCAACCATCTATGAACCGTACGTAGAAACAACGCATCGGCTTGTCCTTCCCGTCGGTGCATCTCGAACGCCCCATGGGGGCTCCGTACCGACACGGAACCGGGGGAAGCTGTGGGTTTTTCATCGACATCAGGCACCTGCCAGACGGGATCCCGCCATGAATTCACGAACATCTGCTGGGTGTATCCGTAGCTGCTGTCCGATTTTAATGATCGGGATGCTTCCCGCGTTTATGAGTCTTCGTACACTCGTCGAGGATATGTTCAGGAAGTGGGCCACAGATCCTTCCGTAAGCAGCTCTTCAAGAGGAAGTTCCTGCTTCACAGATTTAGTGTTGACCTCTATGCTTCCGGTTATCTCCGCACGGAAAACCATCAGGTTAGCTTTCTTTCTTTTCTTACTCTTCATCAGTAACTACTATTGTTGCAATGGCCGTGGCTGAAGCGGTACTCTCTGAGTTCCTCCGCAGTCATGTGGCCGTATTTCTCTTTGGCAACCTCGAGCATCTCGGGGAGCGTCTTCTCGTTTCCCCAGACACCGACGTTGCGCTCCTTGTCCTTGCTCTTTTCCATCTTGACGCGCTCCTGCCTTACCCAGTCTTCGTATACCTCCGGGAAATCCGTTGCAAGCCACAGGAGCTCCTGCAGGTTCGCCCACGGACACTTCAGACAACAGCTGGGCCAAGGGACTCTGTCTCCATGGCTACGCATGTAATCCTGGCACTTCTGCCTGTCCATACCTCTGTCTATCAAGGGATAGGACTTCTCCAGACAAAGCTCCTGCCACTTGGCATGATGCCGGGCCTTGGCTACGCGCTTCTCCTCGCCGGCGGCTATGCCCAGCAGGATCCGGATCTTACCGAAGCTTCTGACGAACGCCACGATCGGCGCCTTGCCCCGGTACTTCTTCTCGGGGTTCTCTATGTCGTAGTGCTTCTCGATCCAGTACGCGAGCCAACGATAGATCACCTGCACCTTGAGCTTGTCCGTACAACTCTTGGGAAACGCCTTCGAGAAGACAGTCCCGTGAGTGTCCATCTGCTCGTCCAGGCTATGCCACTTGGGACTATGGAATCCGAGATCCGGTGTCAGCCACCAGAACTCGATTCCGTCCCTCATGCATATCTCGTTCACCTCTTGCGCGTACTCATACGTCTGTGGAAGCTCGTTGCCCGTATCGCTGAAGACCACTGCGAACTGGTTAGGTGCATACTCCTTCCTGAACTCGGGATCGTGCCGGTACATCGACAACAACGCGCCGCTGTCCTGGCCCATACCCATGCTCAGTATGGTAAGTTCAGACATCTCTGTACTGGGGGTTCTCTTCGTTGTCCTTGCGTATGGCCCGGAAAAGCTCTACGAGAGCTGCCCGGGTGTGAGGGGATCCCCCTCCACCGGAGCTCAGCTCGCAGAACTCCACGGACTTGGTATAGCGCATGATCTCCGAAGGATCCGGATTTATGTAGACGATGATGTCTCCGTCTTCCTGAACCACAAGGCCGAGACGGCCTCTGTGAGACATGTCTTCGAACCTCTCAGCAGATTCGTTCGGTTTTATGTCGGATAGGTCTATCATCTAGACTCCTTGCTGAACGGGACCATGTGCGGATCGCATCCGTACGGACACATGTAGGCTCTGTGGAAGTCGTTGGTGCACGTGGCGTATGCCTCGGCCCGCTCCCATATCTCATCTGCGAGGGCTTCCTTGCCCACACGTTCCATGATGACCTTGGCCTCTTTCAGTTGCTCTTTGTAATAGTCCTGGTCAAAGTCATGGCTCTCCAGAACGGAATCGGGATCGAATGTCCAGCCGTTCTCTTCGGCTTCCTTCCGCTCCTCTTCCCGTTTCTCGGCCTGAGCCTTCTGGTGTGTCTTCCACTCCGCCCAGATGACCGCGATCTTCGTCTTGGCCAACTTATGGAGCTTGTTTCTGGCGTACTCGTGGCCGTCTCTGGTGTGTGACCAACTCATTGCCATCAGCAGGGTATCCTGTATTTCTTGGCGTTACACGCCCGTTTACGATTCAACTCGGCTCTGACGTCGTCCGGGTGCTCCGTCTGGAAGCGCTGCAGGTTCCTGTTCCAGAACCACGCGCCCCAGTTCGTTTCTCCGAATACGTTCTGGTAGCCGTAGTACTGGAGCATGGTCGATACCAGGTGCTTGATGTCCTGGGACAGGAAGTCCTCCACGGACATCCCCGCGAAAGAGGCTACGCCTCCCCAGTCATCGACCCAGTTCCATTCCTTCTTCGGATCCACGTCCCTCTTCAGAGAGCCGTTGTCGAATGCCACATAGTTTCCGGATTCATCCGTTCGGATACCGTAGAAGAATTCGATCTCGTCACTGTCCGGATCGTCGAACCACGCCAGGCCATACTCCTCGAGGGCTATGTCCAGCGTTGCATCGACACCGGCCAGGTGCTTGTACGATCTTACCATATCGGACATTCGTGGTAGTCTCCGCGCACTTGGTCGAGAAGCTGTTTATAGGCTTCCTCGTCCTCGTACATATCTGTGTTCAAAGGCGTAGGACGCCACTGATTCTGGTCGTCTATGTACTCCATATACCGACTGCACCTGACGTAATGGATCTCATCCACGGGACTGGACATGATCTCCATGTCCGCTTCGTCGGTGATCTGCTCATCCGGGTCCTCGTGCTCCGCAACATACGTGATGTACCAGAAGCAGTAGTTCCTCTCAGCTGAACAGATGGTCGTCGTCTCGTTCTTGTCTACGAGATAGACGTTGCTGATCTTCTTGATCTTGTGCTTGCTGAGGAAGCCCTTGTTCCAGTACTCGGTCTCATCGACCTTTACGACCCAGAAGTCCGGGGCGTTCTTTCTGCTACCGTCCTCAGTATCCTCGAGATACATCGACTCGATGTCATCAGCAAGACCTGGCCAGAACGTAGGTCCTCGGCCGCCGTCGTGATTGTTCTGTACGTGCTCGACAAGATACTCCAGCTCGTCATCGGCCAGCACAAGCTCCATCTCCTCGGCAACGTTAAGAATCTCCCTGGGAGACACGACGTGAACGAGGAATTCCTTGAAATACTCGGTCATCACGTCCTTTACCTTCTGCCTGGTTATAACGACTTCGTCGCCATCCAGGGCATGGCCCGTGAGATCTCCTGCTATCTGGTTAATCATCGATGCGTGTAAAGGCATTATTCCTCCTATCGAAAACGGGAAGGCCCAATGCACAGGCCGTCTCGTACATGTTGTCGGTTCCAGGCCCACCGGGGAACACGACTAGGGCTCCGACGCCCTTGACGTATTCCGCCATCTGCCTGTTTCGTATCGGGCCGGCGGCGTTTCCAAGCTCGCGCCAGTTCGGAGGGAACCTCTTCACGGAGATGCCTCGGCTCACGGCCCAGTCCTCCCCGCAGGTGTCCACTCCACTGGCCGTACCACTTACGACCTCGGTGACGGGCACCTCTGCATGGATCCAGTCCAGCAAGGCATAGTCCTCGTCATCGAGCATGACGTCCCGGCCGCCTGCGATTATTAGTCTCACAGGTACAGGTCGTTGAGGTCTCTGCCGCCCGGAAGGTTGACCAAGGCCTCGGATATGTTTCCACGCCACCAACCTCTCTCTACGAGCCTGCGTCCGACGTTACGGAAAATCTCCCGCTGCCTCTCGGTTACTTCCGAAGTATCGATCATGGTGTCGAGCCACTTGCGGATCCTCTTCGGAGAGTTCCATGGTTCGCTAATCATACGATCTCCTCGGTCCTGTGCACGACGTACATGCCGTCATTGTCCGGAAGCTCGTCCAGACGAGCCTGAGCCTCCGCCCTTGTCTTGAAGGACTGCTCTTCTTCATTCCAGACCACGGGGGTGTTCCTGAAGTTCTCGTCGAAGCAGATCGTATAATCCTCGAGGACCTTCGACAGATCCGGGCCGGTGTACATCCAGTTTCCGCAGGCGACGATCCGTTGCCGGGGAATGTCTATGATCGGCTCGGTGTACGGATTTCCGCTCTTTCCGTTGCTGTCCAATGCAAGCTTCCTGGCCTTTGCCACGGATCCCTTCAACAGAAGATCCCTGATCTCGTCTCGGAATGCCTTGCCGTTGTTCACGAGGATGAAGCAGTGGATGGCTTTGTCCGTCTTCGCGAATATGTTCTTCTCCTTGAGCAGAGAAGGGGGAACCGAGAATCCGGTAGCCCGTAACGTACCGCTCTCCACCTCGGACACGCGGATGTATCTGTAGTGGTAGGAGAAGCCTCCGTTGCCACCGCCAAAACTGACGATGAGATGAGGAGTCTGCTCCAGCTCCTTGCCGTTGAGTATGAGCATCAGTACCCTCTCCTTGGACTGCTCTTCCAGTCGTCGCTACGTTGTAGCGCGTCTTTGATATCCTTGATATCTTCCCAGTAGAACGCACGTCCTACCGCTCCGGTACCCGGACATCCTCCGTGGAACGTCACCACGGGCTCCACGAACCTGTGCCTGACGTTCTCCGACCTGACGTCGTTTCTCGCGGAACCGTGGTTCGTACGGTACTCACACCTATACCTGACCCATTGCTGGGTGTGGAGTACCTGCGCCTTCACTCGCATGACGATGTCTCCGCCGTCCGCGTGCGTGTCTCCGTCCTCGATCATCTCCGACACCTTGGTGTACCACTCGAAGTACAGGTACGTGGAGCCGCCGTCAGCCACGTGAGAAGCCTGTGCCCACACCGGACAGATCGAAATGATCTTTGTGCGTTCGCTCTCGTAATCGTGATCGTGTCCTTTCTCCCGGTGCCCGACGGGTTGTACCCAGACGCAGCTGGACACGACTCGTTCCACGGGTTCCGGAGGCAACGCCTCGAAGTAATAGACGAGTTCTTCGACTACCTGTTCCGCATCTCCGTCCAGCTCGATGTTTATGGAACCTTCCGATCCGAAGAGAGGGTACGTGCTGACCCCCGTCACGACGAGGCCCGGAGGAAGAGACCGAAGGATGCGCAGCTTGTTTTTGCGCTCCCTCTCGATCTTCTCCATATCCAGCCTATCTTTCTCCACCTTCTCGATCAGATCGGAGGTGGTGTACGTCTTGCTCTTGTATACCATGTTCATGTCCAGATTATATCCAGTGCTCCGACCGACTTGGCGTGGTCCGCTATCTTGTCGATGCGCTCCGCGTCCGTGGTCATTCCTTCGTAGGGTACGCTCTCCCGTTCGAGCATCAAGCGCTCGAGCTCGGAATCCGGCTCCGAAAGGACGTAGGTGCCCTGGAAGTTCTTTACCTCATCTGCGTTTTCTACGTAACGATAGAACGGCTTCTTGCGCTCCTCCTCGTTACGGTTGATGATGCAGACGTACGCATGGCCGTGTACCTTGATCACGGCCCGTATGATGTCTCGGGATGCGTCGTTTATGCTTTCGCAGGCTTCCGGCAGGTTGCACCCATCGTAGTGGATTGCGAATTGCCGGTTGAGCTCTGCGACTGCTTCTTCGATGATGTCTTTGCCCATAGGTTCTCCATTCTTTCGGCGAAGTCCTCGCCCCATTTGTCAGTTACGAAGCTCTGCATACTTCCGTGCGTGTCCTCGTCGTATCCGTGTTCCTTGTGGAGATGGTCGTCGAACTCGAGAATAGGAAAGCAGAACAGACCATATGCCGTCATCATGTACGATCCTTTGTACACGTCGAAGCCGGTCTTCTCTTTGATGATGTCCAGCATCTCCGGATCCCGGCAATTCTTGGCGATGACCATATATACCGGGACGCATATCTCCGCACAAGTAAGGTTGTCGCAACAGTACTGATACGCTACGTGCTTTCCGTAGGTATCCCACAGCCTGCGGATCTCCGCATAGGTCCAAGGAACCTTGGCCTCTATGTCGAGTACCGACGTGTTATTCTTCAGGATCTTGACGTATCCCTTTCCTTTGACGAAGATCTTGTAGTACCTGGTCGTTTCTTCAGAGGACCAGTCGTGAGCGTAATACTCCGTTTCCTTCCCTCTGTTTTTCTTTACTTCATAGATTTTCATTGAATCCTCTTTCCGGAACGAAGATATACTCTATGTGTGAATGCACAAAGAAATACACCCTCTTTCCTCTGTATTTTGACCGGTAATATCCGATGTGCCAGTCGCTGGCCATGGTCAGTCCTCGAGACGGATGTCTCTCGTAGCCCATGTTCTCTGCGATAGCCACAAGACTGTCCGTATCGACGTGCCTTAGGAACGTGCGCCTGGTGATCTCGATCTTGTCGTCGATCATGTCCATAAGCCCTCGGTGTTTCGGGCCCGAGGTCGGAAAGTCACAGCAGCACTTCCAGTACTGGTACCTAGACATCTTCAGCAAGGTCCGCAGGCTCTGCGAAATCGTCCTGGAGGCCCAGCTCGCTGTTGGACACCCAGATGGAGGCGACTACCCGAGCGCCGCCTTCGGTGTCCAAGTCTATGTCTCCCTCGTCGTCGTACACGTCGATCTCTCCGTCGCCGAGTACGGCCGCCTTCGCTTTGGCGACCTCGTACGCTTTCGCTTTGATCTCTTCCAATTTCATACCTATATTCCTTTATGATTGATTCTTGTCGAAAACAGATAGCGGAAGAGGATGCCGACGCCATCGCCGACATCCTCTGCAATGACGAAAAAGATCGGGCACCTCTACTTGATCTTCTTCGCAACACGCCCGATATCCGGGACGATGTCCTTGACGATCCACGGCTTGTCGCATCCGTAATGGAGATAGCGGACAAGTCCACTCTGCCTCCTCGTCTATACTTCTACGTAGGCGTCCGACACTTCCTGTCCAAAAAGGGCATGAACGACCGTGAGCTCGCAGATTATCTGAGTACGATGTGCATACACTTCCTGTTCCATACCCCGTGGGGAACGGACAATCCGATGATGCACCCGGATCTCTACATAAGCCGCGTCGTCGAAGTTTTGTCGGACGCCGTGGAGACTGAGGACTGGAACAAAGCTCACTGCCTCCACAGCCATCTGGGGCACTATCTCCTCTTCTTCACCGGGCTGTTGCACAAGGTGCTCAAGTCGATGATACGACAAGGAGGAAGGCCCATGGAGAACTACGAGGAAATAGGCAGAGCTCATTTCAAGCACGCATCGAACTTCGACGTTCCGATCGCGGACCTCTACGAGAAGCTACACAAAGACTTCCCGACCATACGGCTCTGTCTGAACGAACTCTCCATAAGCTCTTTCCTCTAGGCGAGCTGCAGATTCGAATCTTCCGGCCAGAAGTCGGCCAGGCTGTTGAGCTTGACTTTCTTCTTGTTGCACTTCTGGCAGCGCTTCCTACGACGGAAATCACCCGTTCCTCCGCAGACCTTGCAAGGCTTGTGGGTACGGCGCCATTCCCAGCGAAATCCCTTTCCGGCACATCTGTTGCACTCGCGTACGATGAACTTGTGCTTCGAAACCTTCCGCACGTACCTGCCTTCGGAGCAGGCTTTGCAATCCTCCCTCACCTTCTCGAAACGCCTTCCCGTCCCTTTGCACTCTCTGCACTCCTCCGTTCCCTCGATGAACTTCTTTCCACGACAGGCACTGCATTGCTCTACGCTTTCTTTGGACATTGTAACCTCCAAGACCTTTAAAATTGAAAAGGCCTCCCGGCGCTCGGTCGGAAGCGCTAGGAGACCTGCTTGGAGGCAGAAGCATGCCCATTGCTCCTGAAGGGTCCGAAACCCTCGCAGTTACTATAGGCATACGACCACCTCCAGACAAACCTATTCCCGTGTTATTGCATAAGATATGTCGCCATGGAGCCGTAACCGGTCCCATCGGCGGACGTCGACGCGGGAATCTCCGTATAGCCCTCTGTAGTTGGCCAGACTAAGCCAGTTCTCCTCCATCTCAACCACGAGGGCTGCGTGATTGGTGGCCTCATCGACTTGGATAAGAAGCATGACAGGGATGTTTTCCCGTACGATCTCAATATCCGATTCGATAGGTGTCATTCTCAGGTTTAAGTGTTCCGCCGCCTCCCGCACCCGGAACATCTCCGGCATGCAGTAGCGACACTTGGTCATTGCCAGCAGTTGCATCCAGCCGTATCCCTGTACAGGCACGCTCTTCTCTCCGAAGAAAATGAGCGCGTTCAACAGAGCCAGTACGTGACAACAGTAGCCGTGATGCTGACGCTGCTGGACGTACCTCAGGCCGCCAAGGCGTCCAGGCAGTGCAATATCTGGGCCCGGCACAAGTTCCTTGCCGTCTGCACGGGAACCGCGTTCCCTATCTGCCTTATCTGATCTCCCTTGTTTCCGCAAAAGGTATACTCCTTCGGGAAGCTCATCGCCGCGGCCAGTTCATGCGGCTGAAGCATTCTGTAGTAGATGTCCAGACCTACCTGAACCAATCCGTACTTGTTGCTGCTGGCCAATATGGTCGGGATCGGGTAGTCGACGGAATGTGGCTTGGTGTTGCCGTAGTAGTCGATCAAAAACCCGCTCTGCACCATTCCGAAACGACCCTTGGTAGGAATCGTGGCCAACGGTTTGTCCAGGCTGTGAGGAACTTTCCCGGATCCCGACCCATAGTACTGGATCAGGAAACTCTCCACCAGAGAGATCGCACCTTTCGTCGCGATCGTCGGAAGAGGGTTCTCCACAGGCCTGGGTGCGCTGCCTCCGTGCTGGCCTATGATCATCGGAGTTGCCAGGCCGAATCTGTTCCCACCTGCCGTCACAGTGTGCAGCGGATGGTTCAGGTCTCCCGTCCTCGGCGTCACTCCTCCATAGTACTCCACCAAATACGGCTCCACGAGCCCGTGGTGGGTCCCTCCTGCCGTTATTCCGTTCAGAGGGAGGTTTACGTCGCGAGCGCCTCCCGTGCCTCTCAGAATCGTTAAAAACGGCTCCATGAGATCTCCGCCGTATCTCTCGAGACCTGCGATGATCTTGTTCATGGTGTTTTCGGCAAGAGGCTTCTTGCGATCGAAGATGGACTGACTCGGGTATTCCCAGTCGATGATGTCCCTGGCAGGTATCCACGGCTTGAGACCGAACCTGGCCTCCTTGTCGTGACTAAAGGCCGGAAACGCGGGAGCGTCGGAACGACGAGCGAGAAGGAAGAACCTCCGCCTCGTCGTTGGATCTCCGTAGTCGGCGCAGTTCACGACTGCGTAACTCACGTAGTATCCACATGCCCTCAGTGCGTTCATCCATGCCTGGAAGATCTCACCCTTCTTCTCCGGATCGGGAATCATCCAGGGATCCCCGCCTTTGTTGTACATCCGCTTGCCCTTGGCATCTCTCTTCTGGATCAGAGGTCCCCAGTCCTGGAACTCGGGGACGTTCTCGACGATGACGACTTCCGGACACAAGGCTTCCGCCCATCGGAGAACGTGCCAGGCCGTAGCCCGACTTTGATCGTCCGACGGCTTTCCGCCCTTGGCCACGGAATGATTCGTGCACTCCGGACTGGCGATCAGCATGTGAAGCTGCTTGCCTTTGTAGATCTTGCGAGGATCGACGTTATCCAGCGAGTCGCACACCGGAGTTACGTGAGGGTGATTGGCGCAGTGCGTCTTCAGCGCCTTTTCGTTGTGATTGAACGCATGCATTCTGATGTCTACACCGACGTCCGCTCCGGCCTGGAAACAGCCCTCGGCCGTTCCCCCTGCGCCAGCGAACAGATCCGCGACGTTTATGCATTTACACATAGGGCGGATGCCCTCCTATTCAGTACGTTCGACGGATAGAGCACGCCTCTGTCACTGGTAATCAGCACAAGAGGTACCCTAAGGGCGTTGAGCAGGACGTCCAAAAACGTCAGATTGGTGCTGGTTCTCCGACACACCACGAGGAGAAGCTTGCCGTCTGCCTTGGCCACGCCTTCGATATCTCTTATGAGATCATGGACTTCGCCTGCAGTACGATAATTGCCGCTCATCTCTCTGGAACCCTTGGTGGTTATGATTTCGATCACTAATGCACTCCGTACGAAACATGTTTTACCGTGTGCATCCAGCAGGCTCTGCATTTGCCGCACGGTGACTTCGTCTTCACCGCCTGACATATGTGAGCCCCCGGGACTTTCTCCTCGGACGTATGTACCGAGGACACCAACATATCCGTATCTGGTATTTCATTGAAGTTATGACCCGACAATCGGATCACGAGGTTCGTAGGAACGTCCTCGTCCTTGACGACTGATTCCACGAATCTGTACTCCCTCGTCGGCAGCCAGTGCATGACGTCGGGAGTCTTTCTACACACCTCGAAGATGTTCTTCAGATGTCTGTGGCCCTGCAGATCTCCGCTGTCATGCCAGCGGAAGTGCGTGTGGCCTTTCTCGTACCTGAACGTAATCTCGAATACCATACACTCGATCCAGCGAGGATCCATGAGAGAATCCAGCCGTCTGTACATGGCCTTGATCACGTTTGGGAATACGTAACGCCCCTTTAGAGCGTAACAATGCGAGCAGACCGTGTTCTCGTGTCTGCGCAGTCTGGAGCCCACGATACATTTCTCCGCTGGGAGGTTGTAGCTGTATCCGGGCATCTTCGAGGGATTCGACAGCCCACCTGTGACTGCCTGAGCTTCTTTAAGAAACATATACCGGTCCCTTGTATAGGGGTCCACGTTACATGATTTCTTACAAAAGATATTTACAATAAAAAGGCGCCCCCGAAGGGGCGCCCCGTGTTCTTGCTTCCGCGTCCGTGACCAGGTCCGGGACGCTTCCACAACCGTGTTTTCTGCAGATCTCCTAGCTTAGGCGTCCACCGCGACTTTCTGTAACAGTTTTCCCGCCACAGTGTCGATTTCCATGCGCTTGTCAGCCCATGTCTCGCGCTGGGAGATACGGCTCAGCCCGTTTGCAATGCCCCAGGCACTCGTCGGATCGAGATCGCTCTCGAAACGAACGCATGCCTCCCATGCCTTGCCAGCGAGGTTGCGAGTCATCAACCGCTTGCCGAACAAGAAGTCGAGGACTTCGTCCTTGTCCTGGCCCATGATGAAGGACTTCGACTTGGCTATCATCAGTCGGTCGTCTTCGGTCGAAGCGTTCGCGTACTCCGTAAGGCGGCACTGCAACTGGGTGAATGCACGCTCGTCCAGGTCGGCACCGACGTGACGGAGTTTGATCTCTTTAACGTCGCTGGCGCCCCATACTATGTGATTACCGCAGGTACCACGAAATTTGAATTCCGTATAGAGGAAGCTGGACTTGCCGACTTCCGAGTTTCCGACGATGAAGCCGCGGCTCAAACCGCCATCGCTCCCATCGTCTATTCTTGCGTCATCGTTGACGAGGAACGCGAACATGTCGCGATCGCCACGATACAGCCCGGCGGGGCCGATCATGTCGCCTTCCTTCAACCAAGTACTCTTGGTAAGGTCTTCCGCCGTAGCGGGCCTGGCTCCGGGAGCGTCCGGCTTTACCGGCCGTGCCGGCGGAACCTTCCACCCATGCTCCTGCAAAGGCAAGAGCCTGTCCAGGATGTCGACGTCGTGGATACGGGAGTATCTCTGACTCGTGATGGAACGGAGAAGCCCGGTGTCGTCATGATACAGAGACAACCCCGACGACCGTTCGTTGGCGTCGAGCGTCCGAAGACCGTCGGTAAGACATTCCGCAACCAGTCCGGAATCGTTCAGCGTGGACAGATAACCGGACGGGGCCTGCACCATGGAGCACAGCTGACCGAACGTCCAGTTGTTGAGATCGAAGCTCTTGCCACAGGTAGTGTCCAGGGACAAGGAACCTGCATGCTCCCCGACGTGGGCGAGCTCAAAGAGAGGATCGATGTCGTAGGCCTCGGAACGTTCCTTGCTCTCCCGTGCGTTGTCTCGCATCTCTTCCAGCGTCCAGAAGCGCTCGTCCGAAGGACGGGTGCGCCACTGGTTGTAAGCCATCATCAGTTCGGTCATGTCAATAGATCCTTTGCTGCTTGTGGTGGAAGTTCCTCGGCCAGTTTCGCTCTCAACGTGCTCCGCAATTCGCGGACACCGCCGATCACGTCCTTGGTGACCTTGAACTCGGTGAAATCGACGTAGTCCGGGCGATCCATGTGGACGAGATCGGTCTCGATCTCCCATCCCTTGTCGATCCACCCCTTCAGCTTGCCGTAGAGCCTGACGAGATCGTCAACGCCGTTGGGCAGCGGAATCGGGGACGAACCGCAGGCATCCAAGTATCCCAGACGCTGGATGAAGTCCACCAGAACGAACTGGTCGACTCGGCCCAGCTTGACCGCCAGCATCACCATCGGCAGCTGATACCCGAGGTGATCTCCCTTCGCGTCGGGAGGGAAAGAGTAATCGCTGTTGATCATGCAGTTGTCGTTCATTGTCAAGCCCAGCTTGGACTCGAGTTCCTTCGGATCGGTGATCACCTCTCCGTTCACGATGTTTTGTACCTTCATGCTTTCTTCTTGTTGGCTATGGTCACCATGTCCCGGACGACTCCTGCGTCTCCGGAGCTTACGATGACGGGTTCCTGTTTCTTGTCGATCGGAAGACCGACGATTACGAAGGCGGAGAAAACCTCTTCCAGCTGCCGCTTGGCGGCCTCGGCTCTCTCCCGCAGTATGTTATTGATCTTCATGATATCCTCGGGATTGGTCGTCGCCTCCTACAAGGATGATTTGATGGACTTGGCCTCCTCCTTGTCATAAGGTCCGTCGAGAACGGCGAAAGCGGGAAAGCGGCCGAAGTAGCCCTTGCCTCCCGTCTCCTTCACGTCCTGCTTGGCGAAACCGTACTTTACCAGATCGACCACGCGGCCGACCATGACGACGAAATATTTCTTTTTCCTGTGCCAGACCTTGGCCCGAACGGCCCTGGCTTCGTATTCTTCTCTGGGATCTCTCAGCGACGACTTTCCCACGACGTAGTTCGCGGTCTGTCCGAAGTCTCTGAGTACGTGGACTTCTCCGGTCTCGTGCCTTCCCACGACGTAATACCCACGGGCGACGAACTTGCCGTCCCTGGATATCCCGAAGAAGCGTATGCTGGGATCATTGGTGCAGTCGCGCCATTCCCACTCCCTCTGTCTGAGCATGGTGAGAAGCCCCATAACTTCTCTGTTGTCCGGATGACACTCCTCCAACATCTCCACTGTCGGCTGAATGTACTCGTATCCTTCTACCTTGGCGACACCTGCCAGTTCCTTTGCCCACTTGCGGGGTTCGTCTTGGAAGTAGCACGATGCGTGCACAAGGGTAGCGTTGTTGTCCATAAGGATCTCCTTTGGAAAGGTATTTACAATATAGGGGGGACTACCGGCCGCAGCAGCCGCGGCGGCGTTTACGAGTGGACCTCACGGCCTCTTTCGTGATTCGATCCTTTCTGAGGTTCGAGGATCCGCACCGCTCACAGATCGATATGTGCCGTGCGTTGTAGGTATACTTCTTGCAGGCTCTGCAGAAATACCTGAATACCTCTTGTGTCATGTCGCGGCCTCTACCGCCGGCTCCGCTTCCGGAACCGGCTTTGTCGCCGCTTTCCTTCTGGCCTTGGGCTTGGTCTTCGCCTTCGGCTTTGCCTCCGCCTTGGCCTTTCTCTTGGCCGCGGCCTCCGCTTTCTTGCGTACTCTCTCCTCCATCTCCGACATAGCCTCCCGGCTTTTCCCTATGAGACTGAAGATTATCTCAGACACAGGGTGGTTGTGGGGGACTTCCCGTATATCCTCCATCCAGAAGTCAAGGAGTCTATGAACGTCCTTCTCCGGGATGCTGAGGTTCACGTAGCGATCCGGATCGTAATGATCGGACAGCTCTTCCTCGTAGGTTATGGGTTCTGTTCCGTCTAATGATGACATAGTTCTATTATACCTCTGATTTCAAATATAGGAAGACTTATGCCTCCCTGCAAACCAAATCTTCTCCGAACGAGGAACAAAACATCTGTATAACCTCCCGGCAGAGAGCCGATTTAGCCGAATTCTTCCTGCGTTTCCTCAACCACTCTCTGTAGTCTTCCGCTGTCGCCCCCACCGCATCCAGTTCGAAGAACATCTTCCGCATCTTCATGTGGAATCCGTTCTTTCCTGCAAGCTGATCAGGTGTCCTGGACATGAGAAATTTCATCTTCATGCAAAAGTTGAAGTACTGTACGTCCCCTCTGGCATAGCTGCTGTTGTCGGGATTGCCGTATCGCATCGCGAACCAGTTCTCTATCTTCAACGCCGTCTCTTTGGAGCAGAGGTCTGGTGTGTGCGCTCTCATCTGATGCAGGTACAACTGCTCGTTGACGAGAGCGGTAGCCACTACGTCTACGTCGGATGACGGAGAGAAGAACTGGGGAAAGTCCCTCATATACCGGGTAAGGCGTTCCTTTACGAGAACTGCCGCGGGAAGAGTCTCCTTCTTCTCTAAATAACGAACAAGCGTAGCGCAGTCCTCTTTTTCCTTTTCCTTTTCAGTTTCAGTTTTCTTCTCTGTAGTTATCTCTGTTGTTATCTCTGGTAATGCACGTCCATTTTGAACGTTGTCATGTTCAATATGAACATTGGGAGGACCGTTTTGAACCATGCATTGTTCGGCTTTTTCAGGCAGATCATACCCTTCCAGAGGATACCCCATAGCCATGAGATCGTCACGAATCTTGACCAGATTCACTCTGTACTGGAGGGTTCTATCCCTCCTGTCTCTCGGGTTGTTTCTTTTGTCGACCCACTTATTTTCTACAAGGTCCGACAGCTTTCTCTCCGCCGTCTGTCTGGAGGAAGTTATCAGAGAATCCTTTATGAGTTCGGACTGAGTCTTGTACACCCAGCCGCTCGTCAGGGGAGGCATGTCCGGCTCCTCTCCGTGCGCGGCCGCTCTTCTGCGCTCCTCTTCCATGAACTCGTCGAAGTCCCGGCGCATGCCCGTCAGGAATATCAGCTGTTGCAGTATTATCGCCGATATGGTGTCCCCGGTGAGTTCCACCAGTTCTTCCTTCAACGCCACTCTCTTAAGTTTCCTCGGTTCTCTCACTCGGGTACCTCCGATGCATATACGGCCATGGCCAGAGCCGGCCAGGCATGTGATGAAATTCCGTAGAGCGGCCCGGGAGGATATTCCCAGGTCGTTCCGTTACAGGCCGGGCAGGTGTCCTTGACGGGCATCTCGCCGCAGCATTCCTTGTTCTTGTTCTTGCCGCAGATCCGGCACTTCGACCGACCGACGACTCCGTTGCCGTTGCAGTTCTTGCACCGCTTTCCGCCTATGGCTACGTCTGCATAACCCCATCTCTCTATCAAGGCGGCGCGGACGTTGCTGTCCTTGCCCCTGGGAGAGCCTGTGACGTGCGTGACGTAGTTCTTGCGGTACACCAGACGGAAGGGCAGGCCGGAGTCCTTGCAGACGCGTCTAAGCTCCCCTATCCATATGCAGGTGGAGAACACGTCGTCTCCCACCGCCATGCCGTACGACTTCACTCCCTCGACCACCACTACGGATACGTCGTGCTGGGGAAAGGGCGGTGCGCAGGATCTCACGAGATTTATGAGACCTTCGTTGTCGTCGTCGAACGTGTTTTTGTACGGCACCTCGTTCTTGTCCGAATCATAGATGACGACCCCGCTGTACCTGTTGCCCGGGTCTATGCTCAGTATTCTCATGACATCCTCCTAGGTAAAGAGGTCGCCGACCGCGAAGGCCGGCGACCGGAACAGGGCATCAGTCCATCAACTTCTTCAGAAGATCTTCCTTGGTCATGAGACCATCGGTGGATGCCTCTGCGGCGCCTACCTGGTCCTTGGCCTTGGTCAATCCTCCGATGAGGTTTTCAAGCATGTTGCCGACCACTCCGAGACGTTCCTTGAGAGTGAGCGCCTCGCCCGTGGACTCCGCTTTCTCCACGATATACCCATGGGAGATGAGAATTGTCCTGCAGAACTCTTCGAGCCTGTCGCAGACGTCCTCTTCTTCCTGTTCGTCCGTCAGCAACTGGAACGCTTTGTCCAGCTTGTCCGCACGGATCTCCTCCTTGGTTCGCCTGGCGGGCTTCTTCGACTCGGGCTTTTCCGCGTCGGTACCAGGCGCTTCCTCCTGCGTACCCTCTTCCGAGGGGGTCAAAGGTGGTTTGGTCGTTGCTTCCGGTGCCGGAGCGGGTGCCGGAGGCTCCGGCGTGGGTGCCGGCGTGGGCTCTGGAGCTGGAGCCGGGGGTTCCGGCGTTGTCTTAGCCGCGCACACGCAAGGACCGCCCTTGCTGTTCAGTCCCGTATCTCCGCAGGCCTTGCAGTTCGGCTCGGGTGTCTCCGTTTCCGGGTTGGTTTCCGTCTCTGGTTCCGTGATGGCCGGGGGTGCCGGTGCAGTTGCCTGTTTACGTCCTCGTCTTGCCTTTGGCATAACGTACGAATCTCCTTCTATTGTTGGTGCGCGGTCTCTCTCGAGGCTTCCTCGCAGATTGTTGAGCTCCTCTATGGAGCCTGGTTCGTGAAGCTCGGTCGCTATCCAGTACTCCGGCACCCTGTTCGAAAAGAACAAGATCTTCTCGGGGTGCTTGGAGTTGTACATGACCTCCGCTTCTTCGTTGTTCGTGTCGTAGTAGTCCGGTACCGGTATGATGCCGTCCACTTCCTCCACTTCGAAGCTCTCCATCGAGCCCTCCGACGTCGAAGTCCTCAGTATGAATCTCGCGGACTCGAACAGCTGCTGGGTATTGTTGTTGAATACCTGCAGCTCCAGCTCGTCCCGTTTCTTGAGATCCACCAGGCGTGTGTGCGACTCGTTGAACTTGTCGCGTCCGACGACCTTTATCATACGAGCCTGGTTGCAGTGCATGCCGGATGCATTGGCGTACTTCTTGACCGGTAGCTCCGCACAGGCATGAAGCTCGTAAGACCTGCCGTCGTTCGTCGTGAACGGCATATGCAGATCTGTCACCAGCTTCTTCTTGTGGAGCTGTATGAAGAACGGATGATCCTTCACTCCGGGAAGAGCGCCTGTCTTGGTGGCTATGCGGAATTCCTCCGCTTTCGTTTTGAAACAGAACGTCGTCATCGATCAAGTATCGCGGACCACAGTGCCTGAAGCATGTAGACCGTCCTCTCCAGTTTTGGGGTGCTTCCCGTTAGGTATGCGTCCGGAGTGTCTCCGTCTATGCCGGGGATTATCCTAGCGCATACCTCTTCGAATTTATACCCGCCCTTCACCTGGAACGTCGCCTTTCGCATACGCTCGCTGAGTTCGGATACCGTGAGGTCGTCCACCGGAAGCTCCATCTTCTGCTCCAGGGCCTTCACCAGCGGAGCCGCGTCGAGCATCTCCTTGCCGATGAACAGGTCCGGAAGTACGTACTCAAGCCAAGACTTCGAGTACTGTGCGTACCAGATCACGAGAAAGTCCGCGTCTTCCACGAGAGGGGTTATCTGCTCTTCCACCGTGTTCAGGGGCAGAGCGTTCCTTTCGTAGTCGTCCACGGAAACACCGGTGATGTCCTTTACCTTGTCTGCATCCGCTCCCGCCACGAAGGCGGTACCGAAATCCGCCCCGGGCCAACAACCGGTGATGCTTATGGACAGGATATTGTCTCTGTCCTTCTTGAACCCGTCCGTCGCCGGATGGACAATCAGCACCTTCCCGTGGGGGATGCCTTTGTCAGTCAGCCATTGTCTTATCGTCATGTAATCTCCAATTGTGAATACGTGTTCACCTTTTGAATTCCATCTGATCGCTCGAGTCGTCGAACGTCCTCATCGGAGTCGAATACCAGGTACCGAACGGTTTGCCGGAATCCGACGCATCGGCCGCCAACACTCCTCTTCCGTAGAAGAAAGCGAAGGGGAAGCCGACCTGTCCTGCTCCTGCATCGATCACTATGTCCTCTCGCATAGCCTTGGCGTTCTGATCCGACGACAACAAGGAGTCGTACGAATCGAACCCTCTGAGAAACTCGAGGGTGCTCTGGTTCCTGCGAAGCCTTGGCATATGCGTGTCCGTACGCTTCTTGCAAGTGTAGAAGTCCGGTGCCGTCGCTCTCGGCCTTATCACCAGTACCCTCCTCTGCGTGCAGAAGTTCTCCAGAAGATCTATCACTATCTGATCTCCCTTCCTGCGAGGAGAGAAGCAATCCGGCTTGTTGCCGGCTTTCAGCCACTTCTTCAGGCCTGCGTCTCTATAGCGTTCGTCTTCCCGTACGTCATACGAAGGAACGACCTTGCCTCTACGCGGTCCGTCCACGACCTTGAAGACCGCGGACAGGCTGTACCGGATGTAAGGTTCCTCATGTCCTTCTCCGCCACCACCGCATATGCATGCGGGACAACGAAGGAACATAGGCGGTTCGTCCTTTGCAAAGGGCCTGCGGAGTATCACGTTCAAGAACGTTTTGTCCGCACGCACCAGTTTATGTTCAAGATCGAAGAAGACACCCGACCAGCAGTAGGCCATATGGCCCTCCTGCAATCCGTCCAGCTTCTCAGTACTTCGATCCAAGATGTTCTTCATGAAACAATCCTTTCATTAGACAGGAGAAACAGTAGACGTCCGACGCGCTCTGCATCAGGCCTACGTGTCCGTTGCGGCAGTCGCCGTCCCTGTCGAATGCTTTCGAAAACCGCGACCTTGGACAACTGTCCCTGGCCACGGGGCATGGGGCACAGGTCTTTCCACGCATATAGGCGCAGGGACCCGTGCATATCTTCGCTCTCGCTTGCAACAGACGACGGTTGTAGTCCTGGTGACAGTGATCGAACCGTATCTCGTGAAAGACCAGCCTGGCTTCTACGAACTGAAGCTTGGCTATGAAATACATACCGGAGATATCGTCGTCCCGGTACTTCTTGAACTTGGCCACTCCGGTTTCCCGTATCATCTGCTGTATGCGGCCGCCCGTAAGCTCGGAGCTCCACTTCGTACCCGCAGGCACTCCGGTGAACGCTTCGAACTCGACGTAATACCTGCGGCCTTTTGCCGGCTTGCGCCTAACCTCGTGGACGAACAACAGAGTCTCGACCACCTGATCGCCTCCCCACCACTTGATGGGCTCGGCGGCTCGCAGCTCGTCGTATCTCCCGGACACGACGATGCATAGCTCACGCAGCTTGTCGGTATCCAGCTTCAGACCTTCGAACGGAATGAGCAGCAGTTCGACGGAACGCTTCCTGCGGATGTAGAACTCTTCATGCACGAACTCGGAATCGACTCGGGACGCATCCCCGTATTCTTCGATTCCGGGCTCGAAGTCTCCGGCCTCGTGGACGAAGCGCATGATGAGATCTATCGCGATCTCGCGGTTCCTGCCTACAAGGTGGTTTCCCGCGAGACCCCGACTTATGAACGAGTCCTTGAGCTCGTTATTCCGCTTCTTCAGCGCCTTCAGCGTTGGTAGTTTCTTCTCCTTCACTGAACGTATCCTTCAATGGGATGATGTAGTGCTCGAGCTTCTCGCGGAGAGTATCGGCCTTACCCGACACGATAACGGCCATGGGATCCTTGCCCTTGGACTCGTCGCCTTCCACGATCGCGTTGTAATCCTCGTCGGGCGTGCGATCTTCATCGCCAACGAGCTCGAGCATGGGTCCGAGATCCTTCAGAACGTCGTCCACCGACGATATGGCCTTGTCCAGCACCCTGTCCATCTTCATGAAGTACGACAGAGCGTTCGGTCCACTGCTCTTCGGAGCCTTGTCCTTGGGCTTGTTCTTGCCCTTGACCTCGTTCACCGCTTCCTTGACCTCTCTCACGGTCATGTTCTCGGCCTCCGCCCGTTCCTCCAGAAGCAGTCTCTGTTGAGGATCCGGGATGCGCTGGATCTCCCGTATCGACGACCACTCGATCGCCCTGGTCTCGATATCCTGGAAGGTCGGATGATCCTTGTAGAAGTTGTGCGCATTGTACAGAAGGCGGGGACCCGCCTTGCCCTGGGCCTCTGCCACACGCTCCACGGCCTTCGAACCGTACTTTCCTTCGTCTTCCTGGATTCGTGAAATCATCTTTCCGATGTTCCACCAATATACGAGTGCGACCTTCTGGACGCCTTTCTTGTTCTCGTTGATCCATTCCGCAATGCCTTCCACGGTATCCGGAATCTGATCGTCTGGGATCTCGAGAGCCGCGTTATACAGGGCCAGCTCGGTGCCCTTCTTGTCTTTCTTCTTCGCAGAGCTTTTCTCAGCCATTTTCTCTTTCCTTGATAAACGTTTCGATTGATAGAATCACCGCGTTCCTTCCGTCCTGGGCCGTCGGTATGACGATGGTCGGACGAAGTGTCGCGGTGTGTGATAGATCATCCAGCATGAGTACCCAGACGTCCTTTGGCTTCGTCTGGAAGAGTATCTTCGGCGAGGAATGCTCTCTAGCAGACCTAACCAGATACTTCCAGATCTCCGCCTCGAGGACGCTCTCGGATCCTATCAGCCATTTCATAAGGGTGTTTCGCACGAGCAGCCGAGGGTACACGGAGTACTCCGGACAGTCTAGCGACTCTTTCAGGACTTCCTCGTAGTCGTCGTCCACGTACTCTCTGTGGATCCTGCTTATCTCGGCAGGCTCCACGCCAAGAACGGGGGCCAGGCGTCTGTAGATCTCTTCGCTACGACGCCACGCACTGCGATCACCCCTCTCCTTCTCCCTCTTGTCCACCGCTTGGCGGAACGCTTGGGCTCGCATCTGCGCCTGGGGGGACATAGGGCCGCTTCCGGAGGATTCCGAGGACATCCTGCAACTCCTTGGTTATTTGAGGATCCGCGTGAATGGCGGCTCCGAGTTCCTGCCTCGATACCTTGGACAGCTTCAGACGAGGACATCCGACTTGAGAACCCGTTCCCGTTATGCCGTTCTGTCCTCCGAGTACGTCGGACAAGGCTTTGACGGGGAACAGATCGCTCGTCAACAGATCGATCAAGGCCGTATCCCAGTCGAAGTAGACGTAGTATCTCTGGACGTCGTCTTCCGTTTCCAGATCTCCCAGCGTGTCTCCCTCGGGATAGCGGGTGTTCAGCGGACCTATGGTACGCATGAGAACGTTGATCTTCCGGCCAGTTTCCGTCAGCGATGCCTTCAAGGTCCTCATGATCACTTCGGCCCGCATCTCGGACTTGACCGAATTGGTCGATTTCTTGATCATCTCGATGGTAGCCGTATTGAGGTAGTCCTTGTGGACGCCTCCGGGCGACACCTTTTCCGGGGGCCCCTTTTTCGGAGGACCTCCGGCTTCCGCGATCTTCTCCTTGATGTGGTTGATATAGATCAGAACGAACGGTTTGCCGGCCTGCATCGGAACCCAGGAGCGGAAATGCTCCGTGATAAGAGCCGCGGTACGGGCACGGTCGAAACCAGCTACGTCGCCTACGTTCCCGGTCTTCTCCATTGCGGCCTGTGCAGCCGCCGAAGTGAGAGCGCCGATACTGTCGGTCAGATAGCAGATGGGTACGTTCGCCTCCGGTACGAGCTCGTCGTACTTCTTCGAATAGAACACCATCGTCTCTATCATCTCCTGCACGTTATGGACTTCGGTAGTGAAGATGAAGTCCAGGAGATCGTCGTTCTGAATGACGCCGCGGATCTGGTCGTCGTTCGTCTTGAACTCCGCGTCCTCGAAGAACACCATCCCAGGGTAAGTATACCGCAGGAACAGTGCGCAGAAGTACCAGCTCATCACCGACTTCAACGAACCCTTCTCACCTACCAGAGATAGCGTACGCTCCATGGGAAGTACGCTCACCCCGAGCAGATACTGCATGGGTAGGTTGTTGACCAGTGGTATTCCGTAGACCCTGTCTATGAGGGAGTTCTGCGGAACGGCTCCTATCTTGGCCAGATCGGTTGCCGCGGAGTTCCGCAGGGAAGTGGCCAATGCCGACATATCAAGGGGACCCGATTTGCCCGCAGGCGCCTTCTTTTTCTTCGAAGGCGCCTTTGGACTCACGGATACTCCCTTGGCTCTTTTCCGAGCCATGGGCTATCCTCCGTTTTGTTCTTTCAGTTTCTGGACCGTGCTCTGGAACTTGGCTACGTCATCCGCACCCGCCACTCCTGGAGGGATGTTGACGTTCGCCTGGTTCTGGACGTCTATCGGAGGCTGAAGCCCCGGTATGTCGTCCTGTTGTTGTACGGGATGTGCTTCCTGGACCGGAGCCTCGGCTTGAGGGGGCTGGGCGAATACCGACATGTCCGGTTGCCTACGGCCTCCCGTAGCCTGCGGAGCCGGCGGTTGTGCCGGTGGAGGCGGTGCCGCAGTCGTCTGCGGAGCGTTGTTTGGCGGGAGCCCCGGAGGGGGCGGTGGAGGCGGAGCCGCAACGCTCGGAGGGGCTTGATAGCCTCCCTGCGGAGCTGTCATGGCAGGTGCCTGCTGCGCCGGTGGCGGGGGCTGCTGAGGCATCCCTCCCGCTGGAGGCGGGGGAACTGCCGGAGCGGCCGGTGGAGGCGGTGCCGCCTGTTGCTGTGCCTGTGTGTTCCATGGCTGCTGTTGCGCCGGTGGGGGCGGTGCCGCCGGAGCAGGTGCCGGTGGCTGTTGCGGCATGCCTCCATGAGGCGCTGCCTGTGGCGTGAACGGCTGCTGTTGCACGGCCGGTGCCTGTTGTTGCTGATACCCTTGCTGCTGGTACCCTTGCTGCTGGTACCCTTGCTGAGGCGGGGGCGTCCAAGTCGGTTGATGCGCCGGAGCGGCACCTACCGGAAGGATGTGCGCCGCACTGTTCAAGTGGACCTCGGGCACCAGATCTGCGTACTTCGTCTCGCGCAATGCGAACGCTACCGCTTGCCAGTTGTAAGCCTCGGCAAGCCATTCCATTACGTCCTCTACCTTCGGAGTGACGATGACCTGGTCCCAAGGACGCCACACGCTCTGGATGTATTCCGCTGGGAACGGCGTCGGCTCCGGATCGAGATCCGCGCCATACTTCCAGGAAGAACGACCATGGGATCCCTGATCGAACTTCTGCACGTACAGAACGCGACCGCCCTGGCTAGTCACTATGTCTCCCAACATATTGTTGTGAATGCCCAGAGGCTGTTCCGGAGTGCGTGGCGTGTTCATCTTCGTGAACAGCTGGTTCTGCACGCCCGAAGGCAGCATGAAGACGACGTTGTTCTGCCACGTCGGATTCCCGTTGGTGTCCATGATCGGAGTGCCTTGATAGCGTCTTACGGCCACCTGCATGAAAGACGTCACCGTGGGATTCGGCAGACGGCTCTTCCGGCGCTCCTGATACTGGTTGTCCTTCCAGAACCCATTCCAATCCGCCCACTGCGGAGGAATGCTCGTGAGATGCGCCTTACCGTTCGGCCCCATGGCCAGGATCTCGGACTCTGCCTCGCGGAGTTTATTGAATATCTCCTTTACGAAGCATCTCGCCACAGACCAGTTGTCTTCGATGACCGAGCCATCGCGACAGGTCCAGGTATCCGTCACGAACGACATCATCTTGGGTCCGGCTTTGTACATGATCTCGCCCTGCCAGGCGAAACTGCCTACCTCGGCGATGTCGTAGCTGTCACTGGGCCCGGACTCCGCTTCCACCGTATTCTCCGAATCGATGGCGTAGGGATCGTGCTCGTAACCCCCGTCGAAGCAGGGAAGCACACGGATCTCGGTCTGTCCCTTGGGGACGTCGTTCTCCGTGGGGATGTAGTAGTCCAGAAAGAGGAATCCGGATTCCGGTTTCAGGAAGTGATAGACATACTCCCGTGGTTCGTTGCTGTTCCCGCCGGAATTGCTCTGGCGGGACCGGCGTGTTCTATACGCCATAGTTTTCTCCTATGCTGTTTGAGGTTCCCATATCAATAAATTACCCTGCTCGTCGTGAACAGGTACAGCGTCCTTGTACCACCTACGCATCAAGGCTCCTTCCACCTCGATGTTGACGTGCGGTATCGCCTGCTGCATGCCGAGCACCATCAGTTGGTTGATGTGCTGTATCCGGGTCTGCAGGTATTCGTCGTTCTTGAGTTCCGTGATGATCTCGTCATGCACGAAGTTCACCATCCGGTAGCTCGCAAGCCACATATACCACAAAGCGATCCGGGCGCCGTCGGCGGCCAGTCCCTGGAAGTGGTAGTTGCATGCGCTGCAGAAGCCGGCATTCCGTCGAATGCGTCCGGTTATGGTCTGTGCTATGTAGCGATCCTCTTCTTTGGTGCTGAACGCGGTATCGACCTGTTGCTTGAAATGCTTGTGCATCTCGGGGAAGAAGTCGATCCACAGCTTCTTCAGCTCTCTGCATCTGTCCTCCGGCAGGCTTACCCCGTACTGGTTGAGTGCGAGATACTGGAAAGTCTTGATTCCAAGACCTCCCGGGAAGCCGAAGTTGCATGCCTTGGCCATCTGCCTCTCTTCCTTGGACACGAGATCGATGTCGTGCCCCTTTCCTACTACCTGTGCCGCAAACCACTTGTGTACGTCCAGCCCGTTGTTGATGACTTCCGCCATCTTGCTGAAACCGAACCGTATGAGACAACTCTCGGCCAGGGCGCAAAGCTCCAGCTGGGAATAGTCCGCGGCGTAAAAGAGATATCCCGGCGTCGGTATGTAGATGCCTCGGATGTTCTCCTTTCTGGGAAGATTCTGCAGGTTGGGGCCCCGACAACTCGTACGACCCGTCCTCACCAAAGGAGTGAAGTACGGATGAACTCTGTTGTCGTCCCTAACCAGGTTTTCGTTTAGATACGTGGACAGGATCTTCTGTTCGTGTTCCGAGTCCTTGAACGCGGTTATGAACGGATGCTCACGGTTTCCCATGGGCGCAAGACTCTCGTCCGTTATCTGTATGTCGCCTTTCTTCTCGGTCCTCTTGAACCTAAGGTCCTTGTTTCCCTCCAGGGCTTGTAGCTGTTCCTCCACAGTGAGCAGAATACTCTGCAGCACCTTCTGGTTTCCGGCCTCTCCGGTATAATACCCGAATACGGCAAGCGTTTCGTCGTTCGCCATGCGCCTCTCCGTGAAGTCCTTGTGAAGGGTCTGCATGTAGTTTCTGTCCACGTACATGCCGCGCCGTCCTATGTCGGACAACGCCACGAAGCCCACGGTCTGATGCCATTCCGTGGGATAGGGTTCGTTCATTCCGGTAACTTCGCGGAGCTGTGCCGTGGCGGCGGCATCCGCGGCCATGTACTTGAGATGTCTCTCGGTCACGGCCATTCCCGGACGGAACGTCAGTCGGATCTCCTCGTCCTTGTCCAGCTCCAGTCTCAGCAACTGTCTGCACACCAGGTCGAGATTCCACTTCTTGGCGACTCTTCCCACGCTCAGTTGCCTGAGCATGTATCTTATGCCCGTGTCCGTTACGCGCTCCTGTTGAAGCGCCCGGAGCATGGGCTCGTTGTAATCATTCTTGATTCCGATCACGTCCAAGTCGAACGGCGCGTTGTGGAAAACGGCCTCGAACTCCGGATTCATGGAATAGAACTCGATCAGGTACTTACGCATGAGGTGGGCGGGTATGACGTCCACCTGTCTCAGAGCCTGACAGCATACCTGCATGAATGCGGGTATGACGGGCTTGCCCGGAACGAGCTTCACCGTCTCCGTGTCTATCGCGTACGGGAGCCTCCTCTCGGGCCCCTGCATAGCGACCATGGACTCGTCGTATACTCTGAGGTTGTATACGTAACTACCTACGGTTAGATGCATCTGGTCCAAGCCTCCGTTTGCAACTGGTCGAGGTACGACTTCGGCAGTTTCGCCGGATCATATCCCTCTGGCAGTCTCAGCTGGGCACATCCCCGTGGGAACACCGCCTCCGATCGGAGACGCTCCACCAGGTATTCGGCCTTGGCCTGTCCTTTGGCGTCGTCGGCGTCGATGCATACCAAGCACCTGCCTCCGAAACCAAACAGGAGTTTCAACAGTCGTATCTGATAGGCGTTCAGGTCCTTCCCGAACATGGCCATGGCATGCGGCCCGATGCGCCAGACGTCGGTGACGCCTTCGCACAGGACTACGTCCAGGCACCTCATCGCGACGTCCCTGTTGTAGAGGCATCTAGATTTGGTGAAGCTCGAGTTCAGATACTTGAACGGATCCTTCGGCCTGTCCTCCAGCCTTCTGAGCTGGTATCCGACGAGGTGCCTACCCTGTATCACCGGGATAAGCAACCTGTCTTCGTACAGGACCTTCTCTTCGGAGCCTTCCGTGGCTTCCTGCCATACCGTGCCCTTCGGAGCGTAATGCACGAAGAACTTGTTGGCGAGGTCCTGCGGATCGAAATGCCTTCCGTAGAGGTACTGATGCACCTCGCCGGGGACGTCCGCCGACAATATCGGAAGACATCCCTTCGGAAGCTCCACTGACTGTTGTATGATACCTACGAACTTCGTCGGCTTCTCCACGACTTCCCCTTGCGGGATCTCCATCTTGGATAGCTGCCTGCCGAGGTCGCATCCCTCGTTCTGGCACCTGTACAGCTTGCCGAAGTAATAGGTCACCGTTCCCTGCTTCGTGGTCTGGCCATAGAGATGGCTGAAGTAGAGACGGTTTCGGGTATCGCCACATAGCGGACAGTTTATGGAGTAACATTCACCCCAGTGTTCCACGAAGGCATACCTCTTGGTATTTCTGGACAATCTAGTCCTCTTCACCGGAGGGCAGCTGAACATGCCTGGCTGCCCTTCGTTGCACACCACGGGCTCGTGCCCGAAGTGTCGCTGAAGAGCTATGTACAAGGCATCGTTCATCATATCTGAACCCCTCCCAGAGCGTCGTCATTGACCATGTCGTTGGTTCTCCTAGGGACGTTGCCCAAATCGCTGAATCCCGTGGAGGTGGTCGGCTCTACGGTCTTGAACATTCCTCTGTCGCCGTCGAGCTCCAATTCGCCCGAGGTTCTTGCAGAGGATCGGGCTTTGTCGCAGTTTATCTTTGTCCTGTTGTCGGAGTCCAGCTTGCCTACGGCGAAACCGAATTCGAACAGGTTGTTGAGGTTGGAGTCTTCCTGGGCGTCATGCGTCGTTACCTTCGCATTCGCTCCCATGCCGGCCTTGGCGCCTTTCACCTGATGGAGGACGAGCAAACGACTGTTCCTGTCCTTTATTCCCTGGATCAGGGTATCGAGCCAGTCCGATGCCGCGTTTCTGTCTCTGGCATCGGAGCTTCTCTGCATCTGCATGAGCATACGGCTACGCAGACGGCCCCACCAGTCGAGCACCACGAGGTCTATCTGCTGCCCCATGGCCAGAAGCCTGTCTATGGGTGCGAACAGATCCTCGATACGCATGTTCGGTCCGCCTGCCTTCTTCCTGCAGTCCACGAAATGGAAGTAGGTCTTCCACTCGTTCTTCGCCACCTCGAGCCTCTCGAGTACGTCCGGGGGAGCGGCATGCCTACCCTTCTTGAGAACGGATCTCGGAGCCTGTGCGCCGAGCATCGCCTGACGCATCGCCATGTCTCCCTCGAGAGCCTGTTCCGTGGATAGATACACGACGTGCGAATGCCGGGCCACTCTATAGGCCGACAGCTGCATGCCGATGGTTGTCTTCCCGCCGCCACTGGGAGCGACGAGCAGGATGCATTCCTTCGGAGCGGCGCCGCCGTCCAAGGCATTGTCCATGAACTGGAGTCCGAGCTTCATCCGCTCTTCCTCGTGCATGGCATCCCAGATGTTGTCCCATGCGGTCTGTTCGTGTAGGTTGACGAAGGGGTCGCCGCGTAGGATGTCTTCGGCCTCTTCCCATGCGTTCTTTATCTCGTCCAGATCGTCGGTGCTCTGCATGGATCTCGACAGCTTCTGTGCCTCGAATCTCTGCAAGTGATCGAGCAACCATTGTTGGCACCAGGCATCCGCCCACTGCGTTTCCTTGTACCACTCCGTCAGCTCTCTTCTGTAGGATGCCAGATACTCCTCCGGGAACGGCGGTTGTCCGCCGACGGGAGTCATCTCTATCCACTGATCGTTGAGCTCTCTACAGAGAACGTCCAGCGGCGGAATGCCGTTGAACTCCATGAAGTACATGTGTACCGCATTGAGCAGGAAATGAAGATCGCCATCCTCCGCGAGGAAATCGCTGGCCAGCACACGCCGACCGATGGCACTCAACAGGTGAGGCCTGAGGATCAGGTGCTTCACTATTATCTTATTCCGTTGCCGCTCTTCTATTCTAGCGGGGTAGGAACTGTCTGGCAGCATTGGGCATCTCCAAGTAAGCGTTCAGCTTCGGTGAATGGTTTATGAACTCCGGCATCCCTCTCAGGACGTCTCCGGCGCTCGATGAGTACTTCTCCACGACTTTGCCGGGAGCCTCGAGATGTAGCGCCGCTTCCACGCGGGCCACCGGACCGATCTCGAGCATGTCGTCCATGAGCACGTCTTCCATGTCTCGCATTCTGGCGGAGGTCTTCGCCTCGTCCATGTGAATGTCCATCTGTACTCTGGCATATCGATCGCAATCCGTCTTCCATTCTAGAAAGTCGTGCCAAGTACCGTCCTTCGTCAGGAAGTTCAGCTTCTGCAGGTTGTCCAGTCTTCCCGGGCCGTTCACGTAATGGATCACCCAGAACGCGAACTCCCAGGAGGAGTACGGCGAGCTCTTTATTCTATGATCCAACTGAGACCACTGAGATGACATGTACGGTACCCATGCGCCTCCGGTATGGAAGCTTATGGCCGAGATCACGTCACCATGAAGGATCCCAGTTGTCCACAAGATACCAGCCTTTTCCATGATACTGCGCTCTCCTGTTGTGTGATCTGTGTAAATACCAGTCGCCGAAATGATCTATGAAGTCGACCAATATCCCCACCGGCTTGTGACCTATCCGGCTGAGCCGTCCAGGTATCTGGGTACATTCGATCGGCGACGTCTGTCCGTCACCGCGTATCAACACCTTCAAGTGGGTGAAGTCCACGCCCTCGTTCCATACGGGAGTGCAGATCACTTTCTTAAGGTCGTTCGCCTCGAAGCTCTTTCGCATGGACTCGACGTCCACTTCTCTGAGATGTTCGTCCTGATCGGCCACTATGCCCATCTCGAGGAACTGCTTCCACTTCGTATTGTCTATGCCTCTGTGCACGATCTTGAAATGGGGAAGCAGTCTGTGTAGATGCAGTACGTGCTCGGCCGTCTTCACCATGATGAGCGTCTGAGCGTCCGGAGGGAAGGCGTTCGCCACCTCCGCTATCTTCTTGTTGCGTGCGACGTGTCTCCAGTAACCGTGCCGCTCCAGTGCGACGTTGGACTTGAACTTGAACTGTCTGCGGCTGGCTACGTTAACCAGACGAACCTCGATAGGCGATACGATGCCGGCTTTTTCCGCCGACTTGTAGTCCACCTCGATTATGGAAGGACCGAACAGGGCCTCGACCAGTCTGTCGGAGTTGTTTCCGCGACCCTCCGGAGAGGCGCTGAATCCGAAACGACGGGCCGTGCTGAAGCGTCCCAGCTCATTGGCGACGGCAAGGCTTCCTGACCTGTGTACCTCATCGTACAGAACGAGGTCCGGCCAGTCTCCGGGTATCTTGTGGAGGGACTTGTCGGTAGCGACTATTATATCCGAATCCAGCCGCAGGCGCTTACTCCCTCCCAGCTCGGATACGGACTGTTTGCAATTATCGGCGAGATCGTCGTGAAGCCTTCCTCGAACCTCCGCGGACCTCGTAGTCACGAGGATCTTCAGGTGAGGGTATACGCGGCATATCTGCTTTATGAGAAAGGACTTTCCACTGCCCGTAGGACAGTTTATGATTCCGAAGTACGAGTGTATGACCGCGGCCAGGGACTCGGGCTGAAACTCCCGTAGAGGCTGTACCTGTGAAAGCAGTGCCTCAGGAATGGGTTCCCGCCTGTCGTCCAGCTCGGCGTCGATCTTGTACCGCTTGCAGGCCCTCAGTATTCTGGGCAGAAGACCTGAATGTACGAGAGCGGTTTTGACGCCATCGTGTCCGATCTCTTCGACGAAAAGATTCTGCCGCGTGTACTTGTAACCTTGTTTCGCACCCGGACCTCGCTGCTTGTCCCTCTGGCTATACGAGCACGAGGGGACGAGCTGCTGACTCCAAGGGCGTAGCAATAGCGTATTGCCACGAACTGTGATTCGCATGAATTCCTCCTAGGTCTAGGATAATGCGAGGGATATGAGCGTGCAAGTGGTTTGTGAGAAGAGAGGCGGGAATTTTTTGTTCCCGCCTCCGTAACCTTCTTACTGCCGCTCACTTACGTCAAAAGTCCTGCTGAACGCCGGGAACAGCAGGGGCTCATGGGTAGCCACGAGAACGAACACGCCCTTCTCCGTGACTTCCTTGGCCTTGGTAAGCACCTCGGCCAGGCGCGGCTTGTTGATCTCGTCCAACCATACGGTGGGCTCGTCCAGCACCAGGAACGGTACTGACGTGGCGGTGAGATCGCTTACCGCGAACTTGAACGCAAGGGCCAGGGCCACCTTCTGGCCGCCGCTGAGAGCCCTTGACGGCACGTCGGACTTCGTCGCAAAGCTGCAGATGAAGTCGAACTCCTCGTTTATATATGCCGTGAAGTTCGTGTCGAAGACGCTCAAGTACTGGTCCAACAAGGAGTTGAGACCGAACAGCATCTTCTGCATGACGAGCTTCGGCAATACGTCGCGATGGAGTTTCTCCCTGGCTCTCTCGAACAGGTTCCTTACGTGGCTGACTCCCTGTCTTTTGGCCTGCTCCTTCTCGAGGCCTGCTTTCTGCTGGGTAAGCGACGTCTTGCGAGATTCGGCCCCGGAGAGGTTGGCGGAGATTTGCCGCCGCTGCTCCAGGATCTCGTTGTAGTTGGTCATGAACTCGTTGGCGTTGTTACGCGCTTCGTCGTCCGTGAACGGAGCCTGCATCGCGTTCTCCAATGCGGTGGTAGCCTTGTCGACTCCCTGCTCCAACTGACGTATCTTACCTTCCTGAGCCTGCTTGGCCTGCAGATAGCTCATGTACGCTTGGTAGGCGCTCACGGCTTGCTGATAGGCTTCGGCATCGAACGTGGTCTTCGGGATCGCTTCCAGCTCTGCCTGGGCGCTCTGCCACTGAGCGGTATTGGCATCGATCCTTGCCTGCAACGACCTCGTCGTGCTCTGGTAGGTGTCGAACTCCCGCTTGCAGGTCATGTACCCGGAATGCTTCAAGGTATATGCCTGTTGCTTCGCCTGGTAGTCCTTGATGACCGCGTCCCTGGCTTGCTCTCCGCCTTCGAACTCGTATGGACGATTACATGTCGGACATGTCTTGTTCGTTGCGAGATCGTACCGCGGCTTGAGCTCGATCAGCTCGTTGTTGTCCTTCTCCAGTTCCACGCGGATTGGTTCGGGGTCCTCGACTGCGACGTCGGGCATCTGCTCCTCGAGAGCGTTGCCGGCCTTCTCCAGAGCAGTCATCGAATTCTGAATACGTGTGCAGTTTTCGCTGTTGGCTTTGGCCTGCTCCATCTCCGGGCTCGGCGGCTGTGCCTCCGGTACCGGTGTCAGATTGCTCTCGGCGTTTGCCGCCGCCAGTGCCTTGTTGGCGCTGTCCAGAGCAGTCCGTGCCATATTGACGGACTGGTCGTGCTGAGCCTGCGTAGGCATCGCCAGTATGCCCTGCACGCTGGTGAGCTGACCTTGGTACTCCTGGAACAGCTTATCGAACGTTTCGTTGCGGCTCCTCAGATCCACAAGGCTCGTTTCCAGAGCCTGCAGCTCACCGTCTATCTCCGAGATCTCCGTGGTCCGGTCGATGAAAGTCGGCAGCTTGTTTATTCCATTTTCTTGGATGATGCCTCTGATCGTTTCCGCCTCTCTCGTACCGGCCAGGCGCTGAAAGAACGCCACTCGCACGGCATGGCTGCACGTCAGTATGTCCACTAGCGTTCCTTGAGGAGTCCAGCACGTTTCATAGAATCCTTTGAAGGACATCCCGAGAGCCGCTTCCATGAATGCATTGGCATCCCCGGATTTCAGAGGCTTCTCCAGAACGTCGCTCTCGAGCTTCACCAAGGACGTGTGTACGTTCCTGGTAAGCTTGTAGCTGTTTCCGGCATGCTTGAAGTGGAACACGGTCTTGCCGGAGTCCGCTCCCCAGCGAAGGAGATCGGACTTGTTGCAGTCGTGCCCGGTCTGACCCGTTACCGAAAAGAACAGGCCGTCGAGGAACGTGGACTTTCCGGAGCCGTTCCTGCCGATGACCCCGGTGATTCCCGTCTTGAAATCGTACTCCAGGTATTCATGCTGGAATACGTTGGTGAGTACTGTTTTTACTGGTTGCATACGAATGGCTCTATCTGCGCCTCCACCACCTGCTGAGCATTGCCCTGCAGACAGCTATGGAGGAAGTCATACAATTCCTTCTCCTTCACTGGATCAACCACCATTTCCAGGGAGTTGGCCAGCGACAGCTCCTTGAAGCTCTCCTGAGCCTCTTCCAGATCCTCCTTGGACAATATCTTGCCCTTGGCGCTTGGCTTCGTGAAGAAGTGGATCTCTGGAAAGGCGTCCTCCCAGCGATCTACGATGTCGGCGAACTCCGATACGTACTTGATCTCGACCAACGGGCCAAGCCCATCCTTGCCAAGCTTCTCGATCACGGGAAGCGCGGCTTCGATGGAGGCTACGTCCCCGTCGGACATCATGGCGAACCGCCTGATCTCTCGTCCGGGAATGTCATGTCGTACCCATTCGGTCGCTCCCTTGTGCAGGGAATAGAACCCGAACGGGCCCTCCTGGCTGATCGCCGTGGGATGGAGAGCGCCCGGAGAGACGCAGGTCGTTCCGTCGACCGTCGTTACGTCGTCGACATGGATGTCGCCCACGAGAACGTGCTTGACGTGCCTCGGAACGTCCTCTAGGGAATAGTCCGCGGCCGCTTCAAACCCCATCAGGTGCTCGGTCATGCCATGCACGACCAATACCTCGACGTTCTTGGGAATGGTCTTCAGCTCCTCCTGCAGCTCCTCTCTGGTCATCCAGTCCAGGCCGTATATCACGCGATCGTCCAGGGTGACGGACTTCTTGTGAAGGGATACCGAACCCTGAACCTCGGCGATCGACACGTCCGGATCCTGGTCGTGGTTGCCTTGTGTCGCGTACACGGTTATCCCTTCGTCATACATAGCATCGACGAATTCCGCATACGCCTCCAATGCCGCGCCTTTTATAGCGCACGCATCGAAGATATCCCCGCCCAGTATTACGTGGACGGGTTCTTCTCTGTGCAGTTCAAGGACCTTGTCCCTGAAATCGGAAAAGGCCCGGAAGGAATCTCCATCGAGATCTCTCCGAGCCTTCCAGACGCGCTTCGTCAGATGCACGTCAGCGGCGAATACTATCATTCGGTATCCTCTTTCTTTGGCGGAGGGGTCTGCATGGCCTTCTCCACTATCTTTCTCTTGGCATCCTCGGACGCCCAATCGAGAATCGCCCCCGCCTCTTCCAGGTGGGGGAAGTTATAAAAATAGAAAGGAGCCTCGGTGGCGCCTCCGTATTTCTCCTGCTCGTTGGCCGGTATCCGCCGGTAGCCGACGAGAACAAAGTTGGAGAAACCCACCGCCTGGATATGCGGCGTCATCTGTCTCAACAACTTCTGTATCTTCTCGAAACTGGGCGACTGCGGGGGAGACGGCTTCGACGCGAACTTCGACTGCCGCTTCTTCTGCGGCTGTGTTCTTCTATTCTTCTTTTTCGCCATGGAACCTCATTATTCCGAACGGTGTCAATACCATTGCAAGTATCAGTAGCGGAACAACCGGCAATATCAACGTGACTATGGAATTGAGTACCAACATCACGCCAACGAGCCCGGGGCCTCGCTTTATGATATAGTTCTTGGTAGGGATTATCTGACCCCAGTACCAGCCTATCCAGCATATGAAAAGGCCTGCTATGGTACCGGAGAATATCCCCCAGCGATTGTCGAACAACCACACAAGACCGGGAGCACTGAACATGCCCCAGAACTGGACGTAAGCCAGTACCTCGTCCACGGACGTGTCTCTGCGGGGTTTTTCTTTCTTGGTTGGATGCGGTCTGGAGTCAAGCTCTCGGGCTTCCTCCAGCGTGTAGGTGTCTTGGGTCGTCATCCCGAATCCGGGACGATCCCAATCATGTTTGACTGTCATCTTTGCGTGTGAGCCCACGAGTACGAGGCGTCTTCACGGGCTCCATATCAAGAGGCCGTTCGACGGGGCGTCTGTGTGAATGCAGTCTGCCCATGACGTATCGGGAGGTGTTCCTGATCTGACATGGTCTCGACTTCTTTCTACGCGTGTACTCTTCTGGTCTCATGTTCCCTCGTGGTTGTTAAAACCTACTTCACACGCTTACAAAAAACAAGTACTAGCTAAAGAAAAGCCGTACCTTGAGGGAAAGGGATTTTCAAAAGGGGCGCCCCGGCAGGCCGTGTCATAAGCCGACACGGCCTGCCAGGACTGATGCTCAATAGCTGTGTTGAGCTTTCTTGCTCTTCTGTTTCTCAGGTGCCTTTCGCCGGAACACGACGTAAAGCTCCACGTCGCTGTCGGGGTAAACCTCGAACAGCCACGAATAGCAAGTTGGGAGGGGGTGCCTGCGTGTTATCGCAAGCTCCCAACACTCCGGAACCTCTCGTTCGACTTCCCGCAGAAAGTCCCCGGCATGCCCACCAGCGATCATTTCGCGGGCGGCATCAACGAGATCCGGGTGCGGTCCCATAATGGTAAGCACTACCAGGACCTCATCTGCAGCTCGAACCCACCAAGGCACTTCATGTGCCCGTGGAGCTCGAGTTGCAGGTCGGGTCTTGCGACCCTTGAGTACCGTCGATAGGCCTCAGCTTTGGCCTGATCGACGGTGTCCTCCAGCGACTGTGTTTCGGTGCAGTCGCTGGTCGCCAGGGAGCGGAGTCTGTTCATCAGCCCTTGGTGGGCCGATTCGACTCCGCGTAGCTCGAGCACCTCGCGATCATGCTCGAGCTTCTCCCTGGCCTCCCCGGAAATCTCCAGGGAAAGCAGGACTCTGACCGAGGCCAGCGCGACCTCGATCTCCTCACAGGCTTCTCTCGGGGGAAGCCCTTCCCCTGCCGACGCCCAATCCGCTTGGGCGGCGTTCTCGGCCTCGTCTTCCGGCAGTAGTGCTTCATACTGCAGACCGATGGCCGTTTTCACGTACATCGCGGCCGAAGATACGGCCGCTTCGAAGGTATGGGTTGAGGTGCCCATTGTTTTGCCTCCTGTTGCTGATTTATTGATTCCTAAGCTCCCCAGTGAGCCGTCGGAAACGTGTTCGTCGCCCAGCAACAAATAGCTACGATCACGCAGTTAATTATGCCAAAAAAAACCCCGAAATTAAGGTGTTTTCAGGGGGTATATCCCGATTTCGTGGGGGTCCTTGCATATGCGATTTACGGAGCTAGTTTAGATACAGTGATTGCCCCTCACACACGGTCGGTTATGGAACAAGAATCATTTCATGCAGTAGACAATCTAGGTAGCAGAATAAAGAGCGTAAGGCATCCTGCGATGCTTACGGCGGCTCTTCCGCTGTTCCGTCTCAAGGGACATCCCTACACCCTAGATGACCATTTCTTCTTCGAAGTCCTGTTCAACGTACATCTACCCCGCAGAGCCCTGTTCAAATGCGCCCGTCAGGTGGGAAAATCCCAGAACATGACGGTGGCCAAGCTATCCAAGACGATATCCCTGCCATACTACAACAGCTTGTTCGTATGTCCACGATTCGAGCAGATCAAGCGTATATCCAACAACTACATGCGTCCTCTGATCGAGGAATCCCCGGTAAAGCAGATATTCGTGAGGGACGGGCAGGCCAGAGACCAAAGTATCCTGCAGCGCACGTTCAAGAACGGATCCGTTCACTTCTACTCGTTCGCCTTCCTGGACGCCGAGCGTATCCGTTCGGTATCCTGCTCCGACGTGAACTTGGACGAGGTACAGGACATACAATGGGACTTCATCCCCGTCATAGCGGAGACGATGTCCGGATCCAAGCGGTGGAGGAACCAGCTATATACAGGAACTCCCAAGACCCTGGACAACACCATACACCTCCTATGGAACGACAGCACCCAGTCGGAATGGGTGATAAGGTGCTCAGGCTGCAACTACTGGAACGTGCCGAGCGCGGAACACGATCTGATAAAGATGATCGGAAGCAACGGACCGATATGCGCCAAGTGCGGAAAGAGGGTGGAACCCAGGGAAGGGAACTGGGCACACTCCTTCCCGGATAGACAAGGCATATTCGTCGGATACCATATACCGCAGACGATCCATCCCCTGCACTACGAATCCGAGGCCAACTGGCAGGACCTGCTCTACAAGATGCACTCCTATCCGGAATACCGGTTCATGAACGAGTGTCTGGGTGAGAGCTTCGACTCCGGCATAAAGCTGATGACCTTGAAGGATCTGCGCCGCCTGGCCCGTTGTGGACCGAATACCCTGGAATACGCCTGTAACGCACGCAGAGAGTTCGAACTGGTCTCGATGGGTATCGACTGGGGAGGAGGCGGTCACGAGTCACAGTCCTATACCGCTATGGTCGTGGCAGGCCTTCGTCCGGGCAGCGACGTCATCGAGGTTTTGTACTACGAGAAACTCAGCAGAACGCTTCCCCCGGAGCACGAGACTGTGTGGATCCTGGATATGATCCGAAAGTTCAACCCTCAGTTCGTGGCACATGACTACGGCGGAGCCGGCAACCTTCGGGAGCTCATGATGATTCAGGCAGGCGTCCCTCTGGAAAAGATCATACCCTATACCTACGTCGCCAGTGCGAAGAAGCCCGTGATCACCTACGACGCGTCCAAGGACTCCGGAACCAGATCTTCGTACAGCATAGACAAGGCCCGCTCCATCGTCACGCTGTGTACCATGATGAAGGCAGGAAAGGTGCTTCTGCCGCTCCGCGAGGAGAAGGACGAGAACGATGCCATGAACGATCTCCTGAACCTCAACGAAGACAGGCAGGAGCGTCCTCGAGGCTCCGACGTCATACTGGTGAGCAAAACCGCCGGTACGTCGGATGATACGGCACATGCCCTGAACTATGCCTGTGCCTGCCTGTGGTACGCCGGCAGGGGCTATCCGGACCTGGCGGAGGCCATGCGGATAAAGCTTTCGCAAAAGGACATATCGATGATCTCGCCTAAGAAGATAAGACTCAGCGACTGGAGGAACCCCGATGAATGAGCGTTATAAGGATCTGGTGAAAAGGATAGAGGATCTAAAGGCGGAGAAGGAAGGGCGCAAGCCCAAGTACCCGTCTCTGTTCAAGATGGCGAGTAACTTCGTCATGTCCATGGCCAAGGTAGGGGTCACCGCCATAAAGGGCGACGACATCCTCGTGGACGAAGAGGAATTCATCGATCGATTGGAGATATGCTGCGGCTGTGCTCTATTTGATCCGGAACAAGTAAGATGTACCGACGAGAGCTGCGGATGCTTTCTGAAGGCTAAAGGACGCCTGGCCGCCATGATCTGCCCACTGTATCTGTGGCCGGGAGATATCGAAAAATCAGCACTAGGACTGGAGGTCGAAGATGCCGAAGAAGAAACAGACTAGAAAGAAGGTCCAAGAGGCCAAGAAGAAAGAGATCACAAAGAAGCAGGACAAGGTCCGCAAGGTCAGAAACATCCATGGTAGTCTGTGGAAGACCTGGGAACGGGCATGGGCCGAGGACGGGGTGATCAAGATCCAGGACAAGGAAACGGGAGAGATCCAGCACCTGTCCCCCAGAGACGCGGCCCTGAGAGCGCAGGTGATCAATCAGATGCTGGGCAACCCCAAGATGCCTTTCGACGAAAGACAGAAGGCTATCAACTTCGTGGCCAAGGTCATCGAGATCATAAAAGAAGCCAAGTACCAAAACGAGGCACCTGGCAACAGAAACGAGCAGATGGTGGCCAACGTACTGTCAGGCAAGACCGCCGAGGGAGAGGAGATCAAACCGATCACCGACCCGGAGGAGATGCTGAAGTTCCTGAGCTTCAAGTACCCCATGCTGGCCTTGGATGAGATAAAACAGGTATGTAACGAGAAGATACCTCAACAAGACAAGCTGGGGATACTACAGACCATAAACGCCGACCGGCTTATGGAGCTGGTTCAGAAGAACGAGCAGTTCCAGCAGGGCCGTTAGGCTCCCGACGAACTCATGTATTCTTCTGCGGAGCTGTAGCCTTCTTCCTCGGCGGAGCTGTAGCCTTCCATTCCGGAGCTACTGATCGGGACGAGGTTGTTGAAGTAGTTCTCGATGTCCACTACGTGCAACTTCCATACGTCCGCGGGTACGCGGGGGCGCAGGCTTTTACGAGCGAGAACGAGGACTTCGTCCAGAGCTGCCTGAACGGCCGCCAGATCGGCGTAGTCCACGACCTTGTCCCATTTGCACTTGGCGCGGATGTCGTAGGTAAATCTCACGTAGCCGCCTCCGAGGGCGGTAACGCTGAGGACGGCGTCCCAGAGGTAGGGGGCTTGATGGGCAAGCACCAGGGACGGATAGACGGGGAGCACTTCTGAGCTTGATGAAGACATGTTGGTTTCCTTCTTCCTATGCTACTTCCGGTTTGCTTGGCGTTACCTTGGGTAGCCGATTTCTGATAAAATCCGCGTTGCCTGTTTTCAGAGGCAGCTGGGCGAGCTGTCTCATCAGCAACAAGATCTGTTGGTTGTTGTTCGATTCCAGTGTTACTTTGTCGTTCTCCTGGGAATCCCAGAAGACCCTGTGCAGGAGCTCGTCGTCGAAGCTCTCGTCGTCTCGGACTTCCTCCGCGACGTCGTATTCGGCGAAGGACAGGATGGACGGGGGCCTTCTGATGCCGGCCTGGCTGAGAACGAGTCCTACGTAGCGGCTGACGTCATGACCGAACTCCTCGGTGTCGAAGTCGTCACCGAGGAGTATTCTCGCTTCGGTCACGCCCCACAATATATCATCGAGATCGGCTGGCACGAACAGTTCGGAGGCGACTGCGCCGAAGTTCAGCGCATCGCAGGATGCGTTGAAGGTCTCGATGCTTATGAAGAAGAGATTGGAGGTGAACAGGGAACAAGCCGCCTGGATCCTGTCCATCAGACCGGGATCGGGCTCCAGACCGAAATCAGCCGTAAGCTCCAGCTCTACGGTGATGGGATCCCACTCGATGAACTCCGTTCCCCAGGCATCCACGAGGAGCGCCATGGCGGACGTAGCGAAAAGCGTGGGATCCTCCAGCCATTCCCTGATATCCTTCACAGAACTTCCACTCCTCTGTTCTTGAGATGCGTGGACAGGATATTGGCCCGCCGCTCGGGCATGCTCTGTACGTAATCCACGGCCTCATCCAGAGATGCGCACTTCTGGCCGAAGTTTTCCTCGAGGAAGCGCATCGAAGATTCGATATCGTCCTTCCTGACCCATTCCCCGTTGGGAAGCCTGACAGCCAGTTTGTTGAAGTGGTCGAAGTCGGATAGGGTGACCTCGAACAACTGACGCTCCGGGGGCTGGAAGGTGTCTGTATAGCGTGTGTGGAGTCCGACGAAACGGTCGATGGCATCGAGCATGGAAGCGGTCTTCTGCGTCATCTCGTGACTCAGCATGCCGTCCTCACTGGCGAGCTTGATCATGTCGCTCAGTTCCTCGAGACCTTCCTTGATCGGCTTGTTGTGATGGGCCGTGGCATGCCAGCGTTGGCGAACTGCGTTCAAAGCCGAGCTCTCGGTTCCAACGCCCATTCCTGCGACCTTCTGCATATCCGATGCGACCTTCATGGTGAGACCATCCCGGAGATCTTCGGGTGCCTGCAGGACCTGCTTGGCCACTCCCTGTCTCACGCCCAGAGGGTACTTTCCTCCGTCCATGATGTCGTCGGCTACCTTCTGCAGCTCCTCGGACGAAGCGACCTTGACGAGAACGCCGGCACCGATCGGATAGGTGATCTCGAAAGCGTTCGAGGCTTCCTTCGGCATATGCTTCAAGTCGTCTGCCGTTGGCAGGGTGATATCCCAGAACTCCGCGGCCTTCTCGAAGGCTTGCTCGGCACATACCCGTACGTGCTCTGGTACGTCCGAGGCGAACTTATGGAAGTAGGCGGCTGAAAGCCAGGTGTCCTGCGCGGTGTGCAGAGGGAACATCCTCTGTGATGGCCACGCGAATCGATCAGAGTCCAACTCCTTTACGTCCTCGGGCGTGGACTGGGATGCTTCCTTGACAAATTCAGGAAATTCCAGTACCGTGTTTAACTGGAACATACCAGCCTGGTTTGAATCTCGGATTTGGTCCAACATAATGAGTTTCTCCTTCGATACTGCATCAGAAAAAGTTACGGCTTTCAGATTCCAATATACTGTAATCAGGAAGCAGTGTCCAGTATGCGGCAAACAAAAGGGCTTTATCTCGGAAATGAGCGAGGGCGGCCCAAGACCGTGGGGATACTGCTTCAACTGCCGCGCCTCGGGCACTCTTGCCTACCTGGAAAGGGGCGACGATACCAGAATGACGAAAGACTTCGTTCTGCAAGGATTCATGTCAAGGGCGAACCAGCAGTTCGTCGCTACCGGCTCCAATACAGACGCTCTGAACGTCCTAGGTATACCGTTCAGGCACTCCGACCCCATACGAAGATTCTACGAAGAGTTCACTGGCCATGCTCCGATGAGAGCGGTTAGAATGCTCCGACAGAAACTGGGAATACGCCTGGGAGGAGGCAGCAAGGAGTTCTGGGGGAAGAGCGGTATCGTACTGCCCGTGCAGAACTGGCCCGGGAGGATCGTGGGGTTCTTCTGCATAACCGGTGACGACAACAGGTACGTTCCGGTGCGAAAGAACGAGGGCCAGGTGATAATCAGATGCCGGCCCACTGAAAGACGCCTGCATTTCTCCACCATAGCGGAAGCCTGCAGGGAAGGCGCTCTGTACGGTTCCTTGAATATCGACGTGAACATTACCTGCGATCCCGTGCTGTAATCAAGGGTATACGTATGGTAGATGTTTTGCAAAACACGTACCGCTGCCATTCGTCAGTTTGAACTCTACATGATCTCCGGGAGCCACGGTTATCACGCGCTCTCCGGGAACGGACGCAGAGAAGACGGCGTTCGGTCCAGCAACCCGGATGGAGTTGACATAGACTTCCCCGAACAACTGAGGACCTCCGTAGCGCAACACTCCAGCTGCTGGGACACTGTCTATTATGGTCGCCTGCACCCCGTTGGAAAAGACACCGGAGTAATACTCCGCCAGCGATATGGCATATTCTTCCGCTGTATAGACGGTCTTTCCGTTGGTGTCTGCTATGTCGTAGGTGACCTCGCTGATGCCGGTCGTGTCGTCCCCATCAACGAACGTATCCGGAAGTTGTTGTACTTGAGCTACTCTGTTGTAAGCTACTCCGTTTATTACGACGGCCTCGCCGTAATCTTCCTGAAGGTATATGGTTGCCATGGATCCTCCCTAGGGCAGTGCCGCTGTTTCGTATTGATATGAATATACCGGAGATACCGTGTTTACTGCGGACTCATACTGGTAAGAGTATACCGGAGATACCGTGTTTACTGCGGACTCATACTGATATGAGTATACCGGAGATACCGTGTTTTCTGCGGAATCATACTGGTAAGACAGCTCGGCGGAACTGGATTCCTCCTGTGCCGAAGAAGCGTTCTGACAGATCTCGCAGGACTGATGCACGGAATCAACGGTCTCGTGGGTTCTTGCTCCCGTGGTCTCAGAAACCACGTCATAGCATACGCCGTCTATCTCTATGACGTCTCCTATAGAAACTCCGATGTTCGATGGTATCACTATTTCCATAATATGGTCCTATGCAAAATCCTGACAGCAGCAAGTATACTGCCACTTTCCTCCACCTAGCTGGTTTACGATGAACGTACCGCACCAGTCACCGCAGAAAGACTCGGGAGGAGTACACTCGGTAGCGCAGTTGGATACAGCCGCATCATAGGCCTCCTGGTAAGTATCGTACTCGGTTGCCCCGGGGAAGGTGGTGCAACCGAGGCATCCCGTGTAGGTACAGGTAATGACATCGAGGTTCTCCGCGGAGCTTTCTTCCTCTTGAGCCGA
>Ga0180431_10000022_pt1 | contig 199757 bp, 165 predicted proteins | sample SS_ome_11_FD_132459 | JGI IMG/M metagenome (GOLD analysis project Ga0180431, IMG submission 132459) | Hypersaline lake sediment archaeal communities from the Salton Sea, California, USA - SS_1_MS_1 metaG | ecosystem: Environmental > Aquatic > Non-marine Saline and Alkaline > Hypersaline >...
GCCGCGCTGCGTATTGTGGTGGCTGCTTACGAAAGCGTAGAGACCGGCCGCCGCGTCGCCATCGCCCGGTAAGCCGCGGCCTTCTCATCAGCTAGTCACTTACGCGCGCACTGCATACGTCCGCCGAGCCGACAGTGGCTCTTGGCTTGATGGAGGCTCGAGACGTTACCCAATTCTGACCGGCTCACCAGTGTCTGAAGACCTATAGACGGCCTCGAAAAGCTCTACGGTCTTGCGCCCCTCATGGCCATCACACTGCACCTGCTTGCCCTCATTGACGGCCGCGAGCATGTCTTCGATGATATTGGCCGGAAGGTCCTCAGGAGAATTGAAATCCTCGGCGCGAAGCTCCATTTCCTGGGGTGTCGGAGCATTCTCAGGCAGCACGTACTCAGGCCGGCCGCCGACACCGACATCGGCTGTCTTGGCGGCGATGAAGCGGCTGAGCTCTTGATTGTGCCACGTGAGCGTGCCGAGGCTGCCGGTTATCTCAATTGTCGAGCCGAGATCGGGGAAGCTGCAGGTTGTGGTCATAACCATCCCGGCGGCCCCGGAGGCGAACTGCAGGAGGCTGGCGGTGGCGTCCTCGGTCTCGATGTCATGGGCGAAGGTGCCGCGCCTGCCGAAGACGCTCTCGACTGGCCCCAGCCACCACTGCAGCAGGTCGAGATAATGGACAGCCTGATTGGCCAGGGAGCCGCCTTCGGTCGCCAGCCGGCTGCGCCAGCCTTCCGGATAGCCGATGTTGTAGTAGTCCTGAGTGCGGAACCACTTGATGCGCAGGTCCCCCAGGATGATCCTGCCGAGCGCGCCGGACTGCACTGCGTCACGGATGCGGTGATTGACTGCATTATACCGGCTTCCGAAATCCACAGCATAGACCAGCCCACTCTCCTCGGCGGCCTTGATGACCGCATCGCAGGCCGCCACGCTGATGTCCATCGGCTTGGTGCTGAAGCAGTGCTTGCCGGCTTGCAGGGCCATGAGTGAGAACTCCGCGTGCATCCCGCTGGGTGTGAAGACGCCGATGATGTCAATGTCGTCACGCGCCAGCATCTCGTCGTAATCACGGGTCCACTCACAGCCGAGCTCCTCCTGGGCCTTGCGACCCCGCTCTTCCCAGACATCACAGACGGCGACCAACTCGGCCCCCGGTGTTTCAGGGATCAGGTTGGCTCGGGCGCGCCCCATGCCCAGCCCGACAATCCCAAAACGCAGTACCTCTGCCATTGTCATCACCCATTCATCAGATTTGGCGTGGATTGGCGCAACACACTGAATTTGCGTCGCCTGGCTATCTGCTTGCTCCTAGCTTGCGGAAAACGGAGGTAAGTACGCCCAGGGTCGCCCCGGTCCTAATGGGGGACTGTTTCTTCAGGGACTGTCCCCTGCATACCAGTACAAACCTCTTACCACACCGCGAGTCTTGAGAGCGCTTCTAGTCTTGGGACTTAAGCAGCGGCCCATCGAGAGTCTCAGCGAACTTCTCTGAGAGTTCGGGCTGACCCAGGGCGGCGAAGACATTCCTCCAACGCCGGCGCTGGTTCCCGTGAACGAGTGTCGGCTCGAAGCCCAGCCGCAGGTAAGTCTTGACCGCCGGCAGGCGGAAGTCATCGGTGGACAGCATAGCGCTTTGCCTGCCCTCTCTGCGGAGTTGGTGCAGAGCCGCCAGGCTCACCCAGTAGCCCAGGTGCTTGCCGCGGTGCTGTGGTGCGGTTCCCACCATGTGTAACTGCCCGGTCTCGGGAGCGCGTCCGGGCGCGTCCCATGCCGAGGCCGTTGCCACCGGCGCACCGGCGCATACCATGAACAGAACGCGCTCGGGCCTGAACGCCTCGTGCTGCTTCATAGACTGCTCAAACTGGCCGGGCTGAACCTTCCGCTCAAAGGCCTCGGCGATTATCTGCTCCCAGGCCGCCTCATCACCCTCGCGATAGCATCGCACGGTATACCCCGGAGGCGGCTGCAGCTCCGGCAAGTCATCCAGATGCGCCCGTGTCATGACGAGCTGTGGTCGCAGTTGCTTGCGGGTCATCGGCAAAATTCGCTCCGTCTCAGTCATTGGTCTGGCGGCAGCCGACCCGCCAACCCACACCTAGTTCCGACAATTCCCGCTCCGCCCGACTATTTCCTGCATGGAATTGCGGGCGGTTGCCCCGGCATAACGACAGGGAAATGCAGAGGAACATGAGTGGGCTCCAGAGAAGGGGCAGTATATTCCCAATCCAGGAGGGGCAACCGATGCTGGACCTGCAAGCTCTGAGCCGGCCACCCACCAACTTCGATCCTGAAGCGATGAGGCTGCCTCCGCTGCACCTCGGCCCGACTCTCGACGACTGGCCTCAGCAGCGCCAGGAGCTCCGGCAACTCTGGTTAAAGTACCTCGGCCACGGCCCGGAGCAGGTGCCACTTGAACCGCAGATCCACGGGGAGGAGGACCTCGGGGAGATCACCCGCGTCCTGGTCAGTTATCAGGTCGAAGAGAGCTGCCGTGTGGAAGCCTATCTGATGGCACCCAAAGGCGATGGCCTGTTCCCCGGCATCGTGATATTTCATCCGACCACCACCATGACGATTGAGCAGCCGGTCGGATTCGGTACGAGGAAATCGCTGCAATTCGCCCTCAATCTGGCCCTGCGTGGTTATGTTACCCTTACGCCGCGCAACTTCATCTGGAATTATCGTGGGAAGTTGGCGGGCGAGTGGGCGGAGTACCTCGCGACCACTGAGCTGCTGCTGCGGACCTGGCCGGAATGGACGGGCATGGGCAAGATGGTCTGGGATGGCCTGCGCGCCGTGGACTATCTTCTCACCGTCCCGGCAGTTGACGAGACGCGACTGGGTTGTATTGGCCATTCTCTAGGGGCGAAGGAAGTCCTGTACGCAATGGCCTTCGACGAGCGCCTTCAGGCCGGCATCTCGTGCGAGGGCGGGGTAGGGCTGCCCTTCACCAACTGGGATGCGCCGTGGTATCTCGGCCAGCGCATCCACCAGCGGCCGGACCTGGAGCACCACCAGCTTCTGGCCCTGGCCGCACCGCGTGCGCTCCTCGTCATCGGCGGTGGAGCTGAGCCGAGCAATAGACCCGAGAAGACCGGCCCGGGCGCCGACCGGCTGGAGACGTGGAATTATCTGGAGGCGGCCCGGCCCGCCTATAAGCTGTACGACGCGGCACAGAAGCTGGGCTACCTGCTTCACGACCGGGGCCACGGCTTACCGGAGCAGCATGAGCAACTGGTCTATGAATGGTTCAGCCACTTCCTGTAACGCCCACAACGACCGGCGTTGTGCAGGCACCGGAGAGCTACTCAGTGCTGACCGCCACTTCCCAGGACTTGCCGACCTGTCTGTCGCCGTCCCAGGCAGTTACCACGTAGTACGCCTTCCCGCCGGCAGCGGGCGTGTCACGGTAGCCGTAGCTGGACGGCAGCTCGGCGATGGCATTATCCGGCAGCGGCTCGAAGCCTGCCTGCAAACCGCGATGCAGCCGGTAGGTATGCGTGTCGTCGCGCAGTTCGTCCCACTGCAACTCAACCACGCCGGCGCTGACCTCGGCTCTGATGCCGGTGGGGAACGGCACCTCGAAGAACGCGCCCTTTAGCTCGGTGTGGTCGGCCGAGTACCAGGCCAGGAACATCTCACCGGAGGCCAACTGCAGCAGGCATGGGTACGCGAAAGTGTCCACATAAGTCTGATAGCCCCAGGTCTGGCCGCAATCGTGGCTGAAGGCCAGGTATATCCCGCCGCGCTCTTGGTGATCCAGATACCGGTCGTGATAGGCCAAAATGGTCGTACCACCTGCCGGGCCTTGTGGTACCCAGCGCAGACACGGGCATAGTCCGTGCAATCGCGTGCGCGCATAGTCCCAGGTGAAGCCGTTATCGCTGGAGACTGAGCGGTAGAGCGGGTAGTCATCCTGATCATAATAGCTCCGGGCTACGGCCAGGAGCCGGCCATCGCCGAGCTGGGTGATGGAGGTTTCGTTCACTCCGCGGCAGCCTTCACGTTGCTCGGCCTCCTGCTCATAGATAACGTAGGCGAAAGCGCCCCAGGTCTCACCCTCGTCATGCGATCTGAACACTCCGGATGCGCCAAAGCCGCGGCCCAGGTCGGGTCTATCGCGGTTGGCCTCACCGTAGCATGACAGCAGCAGCTCCCCGCTGTGCAGCCGGATGATGCCCCCAAAGGCGGCGGTGCTGTGGAGCGGACTGGGGTCCAGGCGCGTCGGCTCAGTCCAGGTCGCGCCCCGGTCGCTGCTGCGGGTCAGCCAGAGCCGGGCCTGCCACGTCTCGGGGTCTTGTTCGTCGTGATCCGGAGAGCATTGGTAGAACGGCAGCAGCAGCCTGCCATCGCGCAGCAGTGGCGCGGAGGTGACATCGAGATAGTCGTATTTCTCCGGGTCCGCGAAGATCGGTCGCAGTGTCCCGGCGTCCCACGTCTCACACCCGTCGCAGGACTTGATGCACACGATCTCGTCATCGAGATTGGTCCAGGGATTCCCCGCTTCCATCCTGGGGTCGTCGTCCATGGTGCTGGTGCGCAAGGCGCACAGCACTTCCCCGTCGCCGATATCTACAAGGCTGGCGTAGAGCGCCGACTTGCCCGACGGGGCCCGATAGATGCTGACATTGCGGAAATTCCCGGCCAATTGGTGCATCCATTTGCCCCCGTGGCTAAGGGCTGACGTAGTCACTTCGCGAGCTCGACTACAGTGCGGCTGACCGGGCCGGGCACGCCAAAGGTGTTGACGGTTTTCGCCTCGATGACATTGCGGCCCGGCTGCAGCTTCCAGGTGAGGCCCGGCTTTCTCTCCTGCCACTTCCTCCGGTCAATGCGCACCATGAAGCGGTCGAAGTTCGGGGTCATGGTCTTGAGGTCCACGACCAGCGCGCCGCTATCTTGGCCTGCGGTCAGCTCGATGACAGTCTGATTCACCGGCCAGTAGTAGTCCGCGGGGCGATCGCTGGTAAGTCCATATTCCGGTGATTCGACGGGGAGCGCATGGTCCTCCCACCAGAGGTACACGTCACAGAAGTACTCGCCGTGGCCGTGGGTCAGCTCACCGGGGAAAGGCGTGAGCAGGTGATTGTTGCGCAGCGCGATGGAGAAGCGGCGATAGAGTTTGAGGTCGGCCCAGCCGTGCTGCTTGGGGTCTATCCGGTCCAGGGCGATGCTCTGGCGCTCGGCATAGACGACCTGGATTTCGGCGGTGCGCTCGGCCTGCCACAACTGACGTATCTCCAACGCGTTGAGCGGCACGCCATTACGCTCAAAGTGACAGTTGTAGCTGGGATCGTGGGAATTGCCGGTGTCCATCAGTATCCACTTGCGGAATTGGTTCGACCAGACCTCCGCCACGCAGTGGTGGTCCAGGATCACATGCCGCGCGGTGTAGCCCAAGGCTACGGCGGTCTGCACGAACAGTGTCGAGTAGTGAGTGCACATGCACAAGGCCAGCGGCGCTTTGTTTGTCTCCAGCAGGATCAGGGCATCCCAGGGCGGGCACCACTGCGTCCGCCCGCTGTCCCAGCCTTTGGGTGCGGTGTGGCGGCACCAGTTGCGCAAGGCGACGAGCCTGTCGAGTTCGGTCTTGTGCCCGGCGATCACCTTCCTTAGGTCGTGCTGCTTGCGCAGTAGCTCCAAGCGGTCGAACGGCTCCTGATAGGCGAAGCGATAGGAGCTGATAGCCGGATTGACCGGCGTCATATCGGCCACTTGTATCGTCTCCGTCCCGGCGGCGCGTGCCGGCCGCAGCTCGGCGCTGAGGGTGACGCCATGCAGTGTCGGTGTGGCCTCGCCCGACTTGCAGCCAAGTAATGCCCGCCACTGGAAATAGCGGGGGAGGCGAGGGCTGACGGTGACTTTGCTCATTGCCTGCCACGGGCTCCAGTCCTGCCCGTTTTTCGAGCTGCGCGCCTCAAACCGGGCCAGCGTACCCTTAGGCCTGTCCACTTCGGCCTTGAAGCCGACCTTGACGCTACTGACCCCAGGGAAGATGCGGTTCTCGGCCGCGAGCGCGGCGAAGTCAATTACCTCCGAGGTCAGCTTGGCCTGCGACGGATAGCGCTCCAGGCGCAGCCGTACCAGGTACTCCCCGTCATTCATGCCCTGGATGCCCAGCGCGTCATAGTCCCAGGTAGCGCCCCCGTCCACACTTTTCGCCGAGCGGTTGGGATGCAAGCTGTCCTCAACCACCAGCTTACCGCCGCCGGAGAATATGAAGCTGTTGAGCCCCGGCTTCAGGGCTTTTGGCGGCACGGTAACGACGCTCCAGCCGGTTGAGGGCAGGGTGCGTACCGGTTTCAGTCGGCGGCCGTTGAGGCTGACCCGTGGCGCTTTTATGTTAGCGTCGGACCGCTCTGCTCTGGTGTAGAAATAGAGCTTGCCGTCGGCGACATCACCGGCCTCTAAAAGAAAGTCCTTGCGCGCCTGGACGCGGTCACTGAGCACCTCGACATTGTTGATATGGGTTCGGCCGCGCTCGTCCTGAATCATCACCGACTGCGCCAGCCGTACACCTGCTCTGGTGTTATCAATCCCGACGTCGCGGGTACAGTGCTCGAAGTCAGCGCACGATTTCCAGGTCTTATGTATATGCTTGACTGTCCGCCTTGTAGCCATGAGATCACCCTTTGCTCACTACTACTCAGGCTTCTGCAGATACACCACGCCGGGCAGCTCGGCGAAATCCTCGTCGCTGGTCACCAGCGTTGCGTCGTGGTGGCGCGCTGTAGCATAGACTACTGCGTCCGCCATCGCCAGGCCGTGCTGCAGACTCAAGTCGGCGGCCTCTAGGGCCAGCTCTTCATCCAACGGAACTACGTGGCCGAGGCGCATTCTCCCCGCCACCGCAATAGCATCCTGTGCCGATACCTCACGTTGCATGAATTTGCAGACTTCATACAGCACCACCGTTGGTATCAGCAAGTCGGGCGCGGCGAGGTATTGCTCGTAGGCGTCCGCTTGCGGCCCTGCGGTGAGATGCTCGATCCAACCCGATGAATCAACCAGAATCATACGCGGTCAGTCTTCTCGCGGAGGTTAGAGGTGTCTGCACCCGCGGCAATACCGCGCAATTCGTCGAGATCCAGCACCGGCACCAGGTAGATTATTCCACCCTTGGTGATGACCGACAGCTTCTGGCCCGGCTCGAGGCGCATCCGTTCGCGGATTTCCTTGGGTATTACCACCTGGTACTTGCTTGAGACGGTTGTCTGCGCCATTTCAGTGCTCCGTAATACGATATGTCGTTCGATACTGATATTATCTTACCAACCACCCGGCCTGTCAAGCTCCTGTCCGCCAGGACCTCGTACCATGCTGGTCAGCAATCGGGAAGTAGGTCCGCAGATAGCGGTGGAAGTGCTCGACAACCTGCTCGCCAAGCTGGATCGCATTTGAGGAATGCCTCACCCCCACCCCTCTCCGTGACCGGAGAGGGGGGTAAAGGCAGGGACAGCCTCAACTTCGGCGACGCTCCTGTAGCGCTCTGTGTATCGCCTTCAGGACCGCTAGCAGCTCAGCGAGTACCTCCGTATTAGCGAACCGTAAGGTCCGTATGCCCTGATTGGCAAGTTGCGCGTCGCGCCTGGTGTCATATTCAGCCTGCTGCTGATGGCTTTCACCGTCAAGCTCTATCGCCAGCCGGGCCTCCGGGGAGTAGAAATCGAGCACGAATTTGCCGATAGGGTGCTGCCGCCGGAACTTGACGCCCTGCCTGCGGCCTCGCAGCTTGCGCCACAGAACTCTCTCAGCCAGTGACGGTTGCTTGCGCTGCTCGCGGGCGAACCTGACTTTCTGCTTGTCGGCTACACCCATCACTGTCGGTTCGCGTGAGTCGTCGTGCTTTTTCGGGTCGTGGGACATTTGGCGTGCTTACCCCCCGGGTGTTTGTGTGAGGGCGCGAGTTTCTGGAAGGCCGGCCTCACCCCTAGCCCCTCTCCGTAACCGGAGAGGGGAACAAGATTGATACTCTGCTGTCTGCAGCCAAGTCCATCTTCGGTGTGCACGGGAGACATCTTTATGGCTCAGCGAATGACAAAGCCGTTCCCCCCTCGCCTGCAGCGTCAGCAAAGGAGAGGGGCCGGGGGTGAGGCCGGATCACCACCAACCCCTCGCCTCCCTCACCTCTCATGCAACCTCGGCTCTTTGAGTTCCTCCGGGCCGTGCCAGGTGGCGAAATCGGCGGCGGACTGGTCGTCGTGATAGCTCAATACTGAGTCCTCGGTGCGGCAGTGTACGTTGCCCGAGGCAACAATGTCTTCAGGGCACCACAGGCACTTGTGGCACCAGCCACCAACCATCACGGCAACTTGCCCAGCTCCTGCTTGCCACAGCCCCTCATCAGGTAACTGACCCGCACCTTGTCGCCCTGACGGTGCGATGCTCCTAAACTCACATTGACAACGCCGTTAGTCTGGACTTCCGAATACCACTTGAGCTCCTGGTCGGCTCCGAACGATAGCTTGACGGGCTGGTCGAACTTGATCAAACAGCCCTCGCCACTTGCCGCTCCCATCCATAGGCCGGTGCAATCGTCTTTGCTGCCTATAATCTGCAGCTCGAAGCCGGGCTTGTTCTTCAGTACCGGGATCTGCTCAAAGAGGCCTTCCACCGCGACATCCTCATCGAAAGTGACGGTCAATTCCTCCCTAACGGCTTCAGCCAAAAAGTTGTGCCGGCGCACCATGCTAATCGGCAAGTCGAACATCTTCGAGGTAACTGTCAGGGTGCCGGCCGCTCCGTCCCACTCGTGCGTCACGCTCCAATAATCGGGCCAGGAGACCTTGCCATCGCCCAGTTCGGCCAGCACCTGGTGATTCATGTAGGCGGTGTAGTTCATGGAGACGATGGCGCTGCCGTACTCCGGCGTCCAGAACAGCGACAGCCCGCCGCCGGAACGTGGCCAGTACTGCTTTGGCTCGAAGCTGATGCGTGACTTGACCCATTCGTAAGCGGTATGTCCGGTGTAGATCAGCGCATAATACGCGGGCCGGCGGATGGCGAAGAATTCGTCGTTGAAATTCCTGGTGAAGCTGTCCTCGCGTAAGACCGGCAGGACGCCGCTTTTGTCAACGCTCTGCGGATAACTGAGCCAGCGGAGGTAGGCACCGGTGTAGATTGCACCGGCGGCTCCCCCCATCAATCGTCCCGAATCGTACAAGTCCTGATCGAAACTCCGCTTCACCTGTGAGTCTATAGCGGCAACAGCCTGGGCGATATTCGCCTCATCGGTCGGATCGGCATCGTGACGCCACAAGCCGGCCTCGGGTAAGGCTCCTGCCATCATCGTCAGGCCGGCGCCGTACTGGGGATGCTGCCAGCCGTACTGGGTGCGGTGGGAGAAGTTGGTGGCACCCCAGACATAGCCGTCCGGCTCGGGCGCGACGGTGTGGTTGAAGAACTCGTAGATAGTCCGCAGGCCCTCTTTGGCCGCGTCATCCCCGCTCCAGGCATAGTACTGGGCAATCTCCGAGCAGGTCAGGCCTTGGTAGGTGGCATCCGGGCCATAGGCCTCCTCTTGATAGCCGGTTTTCATGAAGGGATTGAGTTCGGGATCGCACATCATTACACAGTAATCGTGTGCCAGCCTATCATAATCGGCCTTGGCGTCGCCGATAACGTGCAGGGCATAGTAGGCCAATAGCCAGTGGGCGGACTGGTTCTCGCACGTTACGCGGTAGAAGGGGTAGCGGTCCAGTGGCCGCCGGTAGCCCTCGGTCCACAGCGCCCGCAACTCGGGGGACACATCCTGGGCGCACAGACCGTAGGGGAAGGCGTAGTTCTGGTTCATCGGGAAGCCGGTCGAGCTGGCGTAGGGGGCCATGTCACCATCGCTGGCATTCTTCAGCGTGTCATCCTCGTGAATGCGCAAGAGGTCGGCAAATGCGGCCAACATGCAGCGGTTGCGCAGCTTCTCATCCCCGCCGTAGGGATTGATGCTGCTCGGTACGGCGTAGGCTGCAGCAAGATTATTGGGTAGGCCGGTATGGCTGAGGGTGTAGTCCGGGAATGATGACCACTGGTCCCAGCGGACGCCCTGCTTTGCGTACTGCTTCCACCTGTGCAGCGAGCCGAACCAGATGCTGTCACGGTCCAGGTTCTGGCTCTCCAGGCTGAACCGCACATGGCACAGCGCACCGTAGTTCTGGAACAGCCCGGCATTGCGCACCGGCTCCTTCAGCAGCTCATCGAGTACCGGTAAAAACGACCTAGCCGGCTCGCATTCGAGGTCGGTGGGGGATAGCCGGTGCATCTGCCTGAAGACTTCCTTCTGGAACTTGTGCCAGACCTGGATGCCGTCAGGAAGAAACTCGGCGCTGCCACGAATGTTGCGGGCGGTGGCCTCATCCGGGCAGAGAATGGTCGGCACTCCGCAGGAACGCAAGAAGGCGCTGCCACCCATGCGCAGGCTGACATGCCACAGAGACGGCGCCTTGCCGACGATGATCTCAGCCTTGCTCTCGGGAGGTTCAAGGTGCAGGAGTTGCTTGCCGTTCTCGGTGACGGTCAGGGCAATATCGGCATAGGCCGCCACCTGCCATTTCTCGGAATTGGGCGGGACGTAGAGGTATGCTTCGGAGAACTGCTCGGGGCTGGTGGCCCACAGCAGCGTGCGCATCGGCATGATGCCGAAGGAGACCTGCGGCTCGCTAGTCACATCGAAGGTGAAATCGCCGGCTAAAGCCAGGCGCAATTGATAGATACCGGGCTTGCCGTCGGCCACCGAGAACTGCCAGGATTTGTCTATGACGCCCTCGGCGGGGAACCACTGGTAGTCCCAGGCCAGGTAGTGCTCGTCTGCGTCCAGGAAACGCACCAGGGCCTTGCGCAGCTTACCGGTATCGGTCTCCGAGTTGAGTTGCAGCGTGACCTGCAGCGGCCCACCGTAGTGGACGAAGTACAGTGCGGCGGCCCCACACTTAAACGGCCCCTCAAAGCGTTTCGGCGGAGCCGGGGCGAGCCTGAAGGCATCCCACTCGGCGACATCAACCGCTGCGGTCGAAATGGCGGGTGTCAGGAAAGCCAGTACACAAAGGCAAAATACGGCTCTGCGCACATCACTCAGCCTCCTACGCAAGGGAAGCGCGTTATTGGCTAACCTTTGTTATGGCATCCTGGAGGCGCGGGAGGAAGCGGTCGGCACCCGGCGCGCGGAAGATGGTGGTGTAGTCGGTCAGTACGACCCGTGGCACGCCGGCCTCGTGGGCGCTGAGTAGATTCTCCACGGCCCGGTCCTGGGGGCGCGGCGAGGCGGCTATCCAGATGTGGCAGGGCTTACTGGTGGTCTTCTGACCGCGAAAGGCGAGGGTATGCAGCTCTTTGATTGCCTGCGCCGGTTCCGCCCCCCGTTCCTGCCACGGCACGTATAGCGCCAGGCCGTCCACGGCGGAGCATTCAACTAGCTGCCGCCAGTCGGCGGTGCCGGTGTTGTCCTGAGTGGTATCGAGGGTGGGGCTGGGCATAACCAGCGAATACAGCCGCGAATCAACGGCCTGGATTGCAGCGGCTGCTGCCAGCACGAACATGACTATGCTGAAGCGACGAAAGGCCCGCACCTGCTCGTTGAGCTCGCGCGGCATCTGGTAGTTCTCGGCGGCATAGAAGAGCCGCTGGCAGTACTCGCAGCGACAGGCCCAGGTGCCCCGTGAGTAGTAGAAACTGGGCTCGTCCCAGAGAAACCCGTGGGCATCAAGCATCCACGCCGTGGTGCGCATCTGCGAGGCGAACCACTCCAAGAACGCGGGGTTGTTGGGGCAGGCCTTGGGGCAGCGCCGGCCCCGGCTGTCAATCTGCAACTGCTCGCGGTGGGTGTCAACATAAAGGCTGTCAATCGCCGGATCCGGGTCAACGACCTTCCCATAACCCCACGGGACCATGCAGACCTCAAAACCGCTAGCGACGGCCGACCTGACAAAGGCCGCCACCTCCTCGGCGTGCCAGCGCATCTCGTTTTCGTAGCAGCCGACGAACAGCGAGCTTATCCCGATCTGGTAGAGCAGATCAATGTCCACGCGCTCGAGCTCTTCCACGCCGCCAGCGATACAGATGCCGACATCCATCAAGAACCGGTGCCCCCCGTGTTACGGGATTGTTGATACGTGCCTGGCTATTCGGGCTTGCGGCCCACAACCACAAAGGACGTGCCTATCGGCAAGTTGAAGTGGCGGATCAGCCACATCTCGATCCTTAGCAGCCCAATCAGAGCGCCATTGAGCAGGGCCGGCAGGATCCTCAAATCAGTCTTCGGCTCCTCCGGCTGTTTGGTACGCAGCCGCTGCAACATGCGGAAGGCGAATATGACTGGGAACACGAAGCTGACTGCAGAAGAGAACTTCTCTATCCGATAGCCGGCTTCCTGTAATTTGCCGGTAATCTCTTTGCGCGTATATCGGCGCAAGTGCGCCAGCGCCTCATCGTGTTCGCTCCATAGGTAGGGATGGGCCGGCACAGTCATTACCACGATTCCGCCCGGGCGCAGGATTCGGTAGATTTCGCGGAGCGCCGCTCCGTCATCAGCAACGTGCTCCAACACGTCGCAACTTGTGACCACATCCAGAGAGCCGTCCACATAGCTCAACTGCTCGACGCGGCTGCAGGCCAGATTGGTGAAGCTGCGTTTGCGGCAGTACTCAAGCGCGGCCCAGGCGGCATCGCAGCCATGTACCTCGCCCAGTTCGCCGACCGCCTTCATGGTCCCGCCGGTGCCACAGCCGGCGTCCAAGATGCGCAAACCGGGCCTGTTGTCGCGGGTCGGGGCATAGGTCTCTAGCAGTTGGCGGATGAGTCGTCGCCGGCCCACGAACCACCAGTAGGTGTCCTCCAGACGGTAAAGCTCATCGAACTCTCGGGGCTGCATCTGCCGAGCGGCGTCGTTGGTTGTGGTGTCCATTAGTCCAATTGAGACCTTTTTGTCGAACCTATGTTTGCAATTCTCTGCTTACTATGCTATAGTACAAGTGTTCGCTGCCGCCAGCTTCCGGATGGAGGGTGATAGCATGGTCCGAAAAGCGCTCACAGCCCGTCGCCAGCAGATCCTGGATTTCATAGTACAGCATATTCGCGACAACGGCTACCCACCGACGGTACGCGAGATCGGCCAGCATGTTGGCCTGTCTTCCAGCTCCTCGGTACATTTCCACCTCAAGGCCCTGGAAGCGGCCGGCTATCTGCAGCGCGACGGCTCGCTGACACGCGCGATCCGGCCCAGTACCACGACACGACAGGTACCGGAAGTGCGTCCGATGGGGCGCCACATCCCGCTGATCGGGCGGGTAGCTGCCGGTGAGCCGATACTCGCCACCGAAAACATCGAAGAGATGTTGCCCATGCCTGACAACCTCTTTACCGGCAAAGACCTCTTCATGCTTGAGGTCAAGGGCAACAGCATGATCAATGCCGGCATCCTGGACGGCGATTATGTAATCGTGCGTTGTCAGGACACCGCTGAGAACGGCGATATTGTGGTCGCCCTGCTCGAGGATGAAGCCACCGTAAAGCGATTCTACAAGCACTCCGACCACGTCGAACTGCGGCCGGAGAGCGATCAGATGCAGCCGATCCAGGTCTCCGATGTCCAGGTCGTCGGTCGCGTCTGCGGGGTCTTGCGGCGGCTGGGCTGATTGTCAATTAGCACTTGTCTCCGGGGCCTGCCGGCGGAGCACGATTAGCGTCGCGTCATCATTGTAATGAGCCACAGAGAAGGCCTCGTGGGCGGTGATGATGCTGTCGGCGATCATCGCGGCGCTTTCATCACTCACCGCTTCTACAGCCGCCAGAACTCCCGATGTGCCGAATTCCTCCTTATGCTTGTTCCGGACTTCTGAGATGCCGTCCGTATAGAAGACCATGATATCCCCAACGTCCAACTGCTCGGTTCTCATCTCGTAATCGGGATCCTCGATAGCCCCGATGAGAATGCCTCCGGAGCTCAGTTCCACGACCTCTCGAGAATCCCCCGGCCGGATCAGCAAAGGAGGAAGATGGCCACAGTTGACGAACTCAACCTTACCGGTAGCAATCTCGATGGTGGCGATGAACAGCGCCGCATAGCTGTCGGGGTGCAGAGCCGGGTAGATGCCGCGATTGATCCGCACCGCCATCTGCGCGGGGGAGAGGCCCTCGTGGACGGCAGCCACCAGGTGGGAATTAAGCGCTGACAGATGCACCAGCCCGTAAACGCTTTTGCCGGCCATGTCGGCTAACACTAGCAGCAAGCGGCCTTCGCCCAACATCCGGATGCTGTAGAAATCGCCGCCGACATAGCGCGCGGGCCGGAAGGTGAGAGAAATGTCCAATTCCGGCGTCTCGGGAATCTGGTCGGGCAGCATCGCCGACTGCAGCCGGCGAGCCAGCCGCAGCTCGTGGTCTATCTCGATATTCAGCGCGTGTTCCGCATCCCGCGCCCGCACCAGGTAGCCGGTGATGAAGGCCACCAGCAGTAGCAGGGGCACCCGCGTAACGGAAAACTCAGCCGCTAGCACCTGCCAGTCGTAGTCCGTGGTGGCGTGCTCAACCGCGAAGCCCAAGACGATGGCCAACAGCGCAGTAATGATAGCGCCGCTACGTCGGTACCAGACCGCTGCAGTAATCACGACCAGATAGTAGATCTGAAAAAGGTCGGGCCAGTCTTCCCAGAAGGTAGTTGTTATTGCCGTGACCAGCAGCAGGTCAATCAGCAGAGCCAGTGGCCGGTAGGGGTGCATGGTGTAGTTGCCGAAGAACAGAGCGGCCAGCAGGAAAGTAAACAGTATGCCGATTACTAGCATTGCCTGCATGAATGGCGGAGCATTGATCAGCCCTCGAGTATCGGGAGGGACCACGAGCAGTGCGATGATGACCGCCGCGCGGATCAGCGCCACGACGATATCGGTATCCTCGACGCGCTCGCGGGCCGCAAATATGCTCCGAAAATCTGTGGACAACCAGTTCACCTCCCGGGACCTCAGTTGGCCCAATGGGCCGCAGCTCTTCCTGAGCCATATTCGACGCAGGTCCTGCATACACCTGCCGCACCTCATCGCCTGCGCGGCGGTAATGGGGCAAGACCGTGAGGCATGACGAGAAGGCTGAAGCAGATAAGTATCTCAACCTGCGCCGCCGGATGGTGGAAGATCAGCTCATCCGCCGAGGCATCAAGGCCCCGAGGGTGCTGGCGGCGATGGTCGCGGTCCCTCGACATGAGTTCATGCCCCCTGACCAGCGCGCTGATGCCCATTATGACGGCGCCGTGCCGATAGGTGAAGGTCAGACCATCTCGCAGCCTTATATGGTGGCCTTGATGGTGGAGCTGTTAGAAGTGAAGCCGACGGCGCGGGTACTGGAGGTCGGGGCCGGCTCCGGCTACCAGGCAGCGGTTCTCGGCGAGCTGGCCGCTGAGGTCTATGGAGTCGAGCTGATACCAGCCTTGGCCAAGCGCGCCGCAGCGACGCTGCAGCGACTCGGCTACGCCAATGTGCACATAGTGGTAGGTGATGGCAGCAAAGGCTATGCCGAAGCAGCGCCCTACGATGGCATTATTGTGGCCGCCGCCGCTCCCGACATATCGCCGGCGTGGGTGGAGCAGCTCAAGCCCGGCGGGCGCATAGTAGCACCGATAGGCAGCCTGCACAGCCAGGTCTGTACCGTGGCGGAGAAGCGCGGCGATAGCCTGCACACTGTTCACAACATTGGCTGTGTCTTCGTCCCGCTGCGAGGCGAGTACGGCTGGGACACCCCGAGATGATGTGCCGGTGGACAAGGCCTTGATGGCTGTTGTGAAGAAAGGTAGAAGCCGGTTCTTTCAGGCGGCTAGAGCGGATAGACGATGAGCGCTTTCCCTTACGATGCACACATTCAGACAAATGTTTCCGAGGGGCGGGACAGCCTGGTCGAAATGATTCGTGCGGCCGAGGCTGCCGAACTCGAACTGGCGGTGGTCGCCGCGAGCTGCGAGCGGGCCGGCGACGATCTGCGCGACCACATCAGGGATATCGTGAGAGCTGATACTACCACCTCCGTGATGATTGTCCCGGGACTTGAGACAGCGATACTCGACGCCTCCGGCACCATCGCGCTGGATAGGGACACGGCAAGTCTGGCCCCGGTGGTCTATGCTCACTTCGGTGGCCGCACCGAGGGCATCGCTCACGACCCCCCGGCCAGCAAGTACCGCTATCTGGCCAATATCTTTGAGGCTCTGACGGGGGCCGTGAATAACCCGGCGACTACCGCTCTGGCGCGCCCCTTCAACATGGGTCAATTCCCGGCGCCGATGTCGCCTTCGCAACTGCCGGGCTCCGGGCTGGATGAGTTGGCCGCGGCGATGTCTGAATCGCAGGTCGCTTTCGAGATCACCAATCAGATGCACTGGTGGTTCCCGGAGCTGTCGGTAGATGAATTCACCGGTGAGTATGCCAGGGTCTTGGGCATCTTCTGCGCTCGCAACGTCAAGTTCCTGGTCAGTAGTGATGCCCGCTGTGCCGGTGCGGTCGGCAATCTCGACTACGTGGTGCGGCTGATGAAAGCGGCCGGTGTGGAGAGATCGCAGGTTGTTGACCTGCCGCAGCTCATTCGCCGCAGAATGGGGCAGAGCTAGCTCCTCCGCCGGATCATTCACCGACGCGTAGCTCGGGGTTCCACTGTAGCTATGCAGGTCTTGCTAACGGCTGGGCCGGATTCTCGGCGGAAGCCAGCTTTCGCCTCGTATGTGGCCCCTCCGCAAGGCAACAACTTGACCCTTGAGGGTCTCGCTCGGCGTCTTTGACCCGTTGTCGTTGGCCTTGAGGCGTTCGGAGGGGCCGAATGGGTGCCCTCAGCGAAGCGAGGGCCGGGCCCCATCCGGCCCAAGACCTATCACGGCGGCGCCGCCTATTACGAGCAAGGGTCCACCAACTGCCGGAAATTGCATAAGTACAGTTCCGGACCGAGGGCCTGGTCCTCAGGCAAATTGAGGCAAGAGGTCTTTCGACGCGGTCAGCAGTTCGTCCAGCATGGCTTCAGTTTGCGGGGGCAATATAGCCATCTCATCTAGCATCAGCGCCTGCAGGGCAAGTTGGCGGTCGCCCAGGACGGCGGCATCGGCGACCAGTTCCTGCCAGACAAAGCGCTTCTCCAGCATCCCCTTGAGCACCGGCGGAGCTTTCCCCATGTAAATGGGTCTTACGCCACAAGAATCGGTAACGGCTTCCACTTCCACTTCGGCGTTCATCGGCAGATTGGGTATAGCGCCCTGATTAGCGACATTCACGATGCACAGATGCCGGCGGCCGGCAGCTATGGCGCTGACCAGGGCGCCGACGCCTTCACCCAGTACCGAGCTGGCCTGCTCTTTGGGCAGCTCAACCTCGTCAAGCAGGCTCTGGTATTGCTCAAAGAACTGAGCGCGCACTTCAGGCACGGCAGGTTCCGCGCTGGGCATCGGCGTGGAGGCATCGTAGCCATGCGCTCGCGCCTTCTCCGCCAGGCCGTACGGCAGGCTGTTCTGGTCTGAGATCTGCGCCAGGAAGGGATAGAACTCGATAATGTGATCGTCGTAGGGATAGACAATGCGGTGGCCGTAGATCAGCGAAAGTTCAACGCTGAGAGCGGTGCCGGGCTGCGGTTCGCGCTCAGCGATCCGCTTCATCAGCTCCGGATACACATCTTTGCCCCGGTGCAGGAGCCTGGTAAACCAGTAGTAATGATTGGTGCCGATCCAGGTGCATTCCAGGTCTTCCGGCGCGACCTTTAGGATCCCGGCCGCCGACCTGATGCCGCCTTGGACTCCGTGGCAGATCCCGATGACGGTCAGGTTGGTGTACTTGTGCATGGCCTTGCACAACACCGCCATGGGGTTTGAGTGACTCAGCAAGATGACATCCGGACAGCGCCTCTCCATCTCGCGGCATATTTCCATATAAGCGGGAATGGACCGCAGGGCCATCATCATCGCAGCCGGTCCACAGGTATCACCGATTACCTGTTGGATGCCGTACTTGGCGGGAATCCGCACATCAGCGGCGTGGTAATATGACTGATACACATTGGGCGTAGTCTCCGCGCCACTGCCGCCGATGGAAGATAGGGCGAAATCCGCGTCCTCAACTGCTTCGGGCAGCTTGACCGTCTCCCGGACTGTGAACCCGGTGCCGGCAATCTCGGCAAGTCGCCGCGCCATCGCCCCCATCCGCTCGACTTTCTCCGCATCAATGTCGTAGAGCACAATCTCCGAGCCGGCCAGGTCGCCGGAGATCAGCAGGTCAGGTATCGCGCTGCGGAAATACAGACTCCCGCCTCCGAGGCACACTATTTTCCTAGAGACGGGCATTTTGTGACGCCTCCTGCCAAGTTGATATGGGGCCATGCACAGCAGCGCATGGGTTAGTCGTCTCCTGCAATCGGCCGGTAAGCTTGCGGCTTCGCAACACCGATGACATCGTCCTGCAGGAACTCCCGCCACGTGGCCTGAGTCCAGTAGGCGCTGGCCTCGGCCAGGGACCTGGCAGCCGCGGTGTACTCACCGGCGCGATACAACCTGACGCTGTTGTGGAACTCCTCTTGCGCCTTCGTCAGATGCTCCGCCGCCTCGGGGTCCTGGAACACGTCCTCCTGCAGCGCCGCCGCTATGATCGAGTTCTCGGCCAGCATCGTCCCGTCCGTCAGGTTGTCTATATAGGTCTCGCTCGGGGCCCAGTGGCCGTGCTCGGTGTAGTAGGCGAAGCACTCGGCATCATTCCAGGGCCGGCGGCCCTCTGTCTCATCCTCCAGAGCGGCATGTCCCAGTGCCTCCCCCAGGGCTTGGGCCTCCTGCAGCGCTCTGTCAAAGAAGGCCACATGGGCGGCGACGCCTCCGACATAGCGCGTGCGCAGGCCGAAGCACCACTTGCACAGTTCGGCTCTGGCCAGCCGGTGCATTCCCTGGTTACTCGCACAGGAGATGGAGCCGGCCGGCATCCCGTTGAGCTTGCCGCTCCACAGCAAGGGATAGCAGCGCTCGATCAGCAGCCGGGCCGAGGCGGTGGGGCTCCAGTTGTGTACAGGGTCGGCGATGATGAGGCCATTGGCGCGGCTCAGCCGCTGAAAGACTTCGCCTTCACCCTTGCGCCCCATATCATCTTCGAGCACGCAGACATGCTCATCACTGCGCACGCACGCAAAGCAGCTAGTACAGGGACCGTAGCTGAAATCGTGGGTATGGAGGAAATCCGCAGTGACGCCTGCAACGCTCTCTATTCCGCCGATAGCGCTCTCCAGTAGCCGTGCAGTAAAGCCGTGCTTGCGTCCACTGGTCAGAACAGCCAGCACTGTTGCCATCAAACCACCTAGCCCCAGAACTTGCGATCGAGGGAACGGTACTGCACGGCCTCGGCGATGTGGTGGACCTTGATGTCCTCGGCAGCTTCGAGGTCGGCGATGGTGCGGGCGACTTTGAGCACGCGGTCGTGGGCGCGCGCCGAAAGCTGGAACTGGTCAATCGCCGAGCGCAACAGGGATGCGACTTCCTCACTCAGAGGGCAGAACTGCCGCAGGGCCTTGGTGTTCATCGCCGCATTATTATGGAAGGGGGTGCCCTCAAAGCGGGCCTGCTGGACCTTGCGAGCGGCGATGACGCGCTGCTGGACGCTTGTCGAGGGCTCGCCCGGCTGTCGGGTCATGACCTCCTCGGCGGCCAGCCGTGGCACCTCCACTTGGATGTCAATGCGGTCCTGGAGCGGGCCGCTGATGCGCTTTAGATAGCGGGCGATGTGGCCGGCGCTGCAGGTGCACTGGCGCGCCGGATCGCCACGGAACCCGCAGGGGCAGGGGTTCATGGCTGCTACCAGTTGAAAATTGGCCGGGAAAGTCAAGGCCATTTGCGCCCGCGCGATGGTGACGGTGCCGTCCTCCAACGGCTGACGCAGCACCTCCAGGGCGGCATGGCCGAACTCCGGCAGCTCGTCGAGAAACAGCACGCCGTTGTGGGCGAGACTGACCTCACCGGGCTGGGGTATGCTGCCGCCTCCCACCAAACCCGCCGTGGAAACCGTGTGGTGAGGCGCGCGGAAGGGGCGCGTGCGGACCAGCGCGGTCTTTTCCGGCATCAGCCCGGCAACGCTATAGAGCTTGCTTACCTCCAGCGCCTCATCGAAGCTCATGGGCGGGAGGATACTGGGCATGCGGCGGGCCAGCATAGTCTTGCCGGCTCCGGGCGGGCCGATCATCAGCATATTGTGCCCACCGGCGGAGGCGACCTCAAGCGCCCGCTTGACATGCTCCTGGCCCTTCACGTCGCTGAGGTCAATGCCATAATCGGCGGTCTGGGGATCGAGTTCTTCCTCCGAAACTGTGACCGGCTCATGCAGGAAGCCCTCCTCCAGCATTCGGACGGTGTCATAGAGGTTGTCGGCCCCATAGACCTCAAAGTCGCTAACGACAGCGGCTTCGGGGCCATTGTGCTCCGGCACCACCAGACGCACTTTACCATCCTGCTTGGCCCCGAGGGCGATGGGCAAAGCTCCCGAAACCGGCCGCACCAGCCCGTCCAGCGCCAGCTCGCCGATTATGGCGGTCTCGTCAATGCCATCGGCGCTGATTTGACCGCTGGCCAGCAGTACCGCGATAGCAATCGGCAGGTCGAAGGAGGGGCCCTCTTTGCGGATATCAGCCGGGGCGAGGTTGACGGTGGTGCGGTCTCTGGGGTACTGAAATCCGGAGTTGCGGATCGCCGAGCGCACGCGCTCGCGGCTCTCGCGGACGGCTGCATCGGGCAGCCCTACAATGTTGAAGGCTTCCATGCCTCGGGTGATGTCCACCTCAATCTGGACGGGATGGGCGTCAACACCGATCAGCGTAGCGCTATGTACTCTCGCCAACATGAAACTGATGCCCCCTGTATTGGTGAGCGATGAGCCTCTCTAGATTAGACGACGGGCTGGCTGACACCTGCCCATGCTGCGGTCAAAAGCTCTGGTGACTTAGGGGAAGCGTGGTGAGGCCTGGAAAGGCAAAAAATAGCGGCGGAGAGCTGGCCTCCGCCTTCGAACAAAACAATTCGATGCCCGCCGGGAACTGATCTAGACCTGCGCAGCAGCCTCGAGCTCCTCATCGCGCCGCCGCAGCATCACGCTGGTCATCACTGCCGCACCGATCATGATCGCCACCGGCACCCCCAGCTCGGTCCATGCCGATAACACCGCACAGGTCGCCAGCATGGCCGCGATCCAGACCAGCGCCCCCAAAACCGCCAGCTTGTTGTCCTGCTTGGGCAAAAAGCCGATGGCGACACACACCACTCCGGCCCACAGCGCCAGAATCCCCAGGTGGGCGAAGAACGGATCGTTGACCCCCCAGAAGGCAATTCCTGCCGCCGCGCTGACCTGAATAATGATATTGCCGATAACCCCTTCCCGAGACTTTGTGGATTCCATCACTGTTCCTCCCTTTGGGACTTCACGCTGCTCACCATTCGCGCGCAATAGTATTATAGTTGCGCCAGAAATACAATGCAAGCGGGAATCATCGGGGAGGCCTGGTGGTGTCAGGGTCGCCTATTTCAGCGAAGGTTGCCGGAATCAACCTGGCGACGGTGAGAAAGCGGTACGCAGCCCTCAGAAGCCCAGTAGGCGGCCGCCCTGGTAAACAATGAAGCTGACCACCCACGCCAAGGCGCACGTGTAGGCGATGAGAAACAGCGGCCACTTCCACGAGTTGGTTTCTTTTTTCACTACCGCGATCACAGCCAGGCAGGGCACGTATATCAGCACAAAGACCATCAGCGTCAGGGCCACTAGCGAGTCGAAATGCGGGTCCGATTGCAGAGCTTGGCGCAGCCGCTGGCCTTGCTCGTCGCCTTGGCCGAGGCTATAGACGGTCCCCATCGTGGCGACGACGATCTCCTTGGCGGCAAAGCCGGCGATTAGGCTGGTGCCGATCTTCCAGTCGAAGCCCAGCGGCCGCACCAGTGGCTCCAGGGTCTGGCTGATACGGCCTGCGTAGCTATACGCTGCGGCTTGGGCCGCGGCTTGTTGCGGGGTGACACCGGCGCTGAGCTGGGGCGGGGGAGCGGGGTGGGTGAGGGCGAACCAGACGACTACCGAGGCAACCAAGATGACGGTCCCGGCCTTCTTCACATACAGCCAGGTACGCTCCCACATATGCACCAGCAGACCGCGCAGGGTCGGCATGCGATAGGGTGGCAGCTCCATGACGAACGGCGTGGTCTCCCCAGGGAACAGGTACTTGCGGAATACCAGTGCCATCAGGATCGCCAGCAGCACTCCCAGCAGATAGATCCCGAATATCACCTTACCGGCGACTTCGGGAGCGAAGAACGCCCCGGCCAGCAGCAGGTAAACCGGCAGTCGGGCGCTGCAGCTCATCAACGGCGCTACCAGCATGGTCGTCAGCCGATTCTTCTCATCATCTATGGTGCGAGTGGCCATCACCGCCGGCACCGTACAGCCGAAGCCGATCAGCATCGGGATGAAGCTCTTGCCGTGCAGGCCGATGTGGTGCATTACGCGATCAACCACAAAGGCCGCCCGCGCCATATAGCCGCTGTCCTCAATAAAGGCGATTGCCAGAAACAACAGCAGGATATTCGGCACGAATACCAGCACGCCCCCGACGCCGCCGATAATGCCGTCAACGATCAGCGACTGGAGTTCGCCGGCGGGAAGCCATGCCGCGGCCAGCGCGCCAAGCCACTCAAAGCCGGCCTCGATCCAGCCCATCGGCGGCGCGCCCAGGGTGAAGACCATCTCAAACATCAGCCACATTAGTAACAGGAATATGGGTATGCCCGCGATGCGGTTGGTGACGACGTCGTCAATCAGGTCGGTAACGTCAAGCTTGGGCCGCTTGACCGTCGCTATCGCCCGGCGGCAGGCCCCGGCGATGAAGCCGTAGCGACGGTCGCCAATGGCTATTTCGGGGTCTTCTCCGAGGACATCGGCGAGGTGGCGTCTTTCCCTGGCCACCTCTTCGAGCAGTTCTTCGGCCTCGGGCAGCCGTTCCCGCAGATGCTGCACCGCTTCCGCGTCATCCTCCAACAGCTTTATGGGTAGCCAGCGCCGTGAGGTGCCGGCGTGCGGGTCAATCTGAAGGGCTTCCAGCTTCTCGGCCAGTGCCGCGATATGCGGCTCCAACTCGGAGCCGAAGGAGATTGTCACCTGCGGCCTGGAGTAGTTGCTGGCGACCTCCACAATTGCCTCGAGAAGCTCCCGCTTGCCGAAGCCGGTCGTCGCCACCATCGGGATGACCGGTGCGCCGATCAACTGGCTCAGCAGGTCGGTGTCTATCCGCAACCCTTGCGCCTCAGCCATGTCAATCATGTTCAGCGCTATGATCACAGGGACTTCAAGCTCGATGAACTGGGTGGCCAGATAGAGGTTGCGCTCGAGATTGCTCGCATCCACGACGTCAACGATCACATCGGGGCGTTCGTGTATGACGTAGCGGCGAACGACGACCTCCTCCAGCGAGTAGGGGGTGAGGCTGTAGGTGCCGGGGAGGTCAACGATGTGCAGCTTGCGGCCCTCAAACTCCGCCCGGCCTTCCTTGCGTTCCACCGTCACCCCGGGGTAGTTGCCGACATGCTGCCGCGAGCCGGTCAGGCTGTTGAACACGGTAGTCTTGCCCGAGTTCGGGTTACCGGCCAGCGCAACAACGATGGGTTGGTGCTGTTCTGCAACGTTCATAGAATGCCCGATTTGCCTGTGGCCGATGGGTTCATAGTTCATCGCGGGGCATTGCCGTGGTATTACATCAAGGGCCGGACCATGATTCTTTGCGCCATTCCGCGACTCAGCATCAACCTGCAGTCGAGCACTGTCACGATCAGGCCGCCGCCGTGCCCGCCCGTGACGGTCACAACGGCACCGGGCACGAAACCCATATCGGTGAGGCGGCGGCACATGCCACGGCCGCCCACCAGCTCCACCACTTCATAGGGCTGGCCGGGCGTGGCTGCCACCAGCGGCAGCGCTCCCGGCAAAGGTGACAGGTCAGGTCGGCCGAACATGAATCTTGGCAGCCTCCTCATGGCGCAAGGAAAGATGATAGCCGCGAATCTTGAACTCCATCGGATCGCCGAGCGGGGCCAGCCGCTCCACCTCGAGGTCGCTGCCCGGCGTGAAGCCCATATCCATAATCCGCCGCCGGACAGCCCCGGAGCCGCCCAGCCGCACGATGACGCCGCGTTGCCCCGGCTCCAGCCGGTCAAGTGTGATAGTGTCGCCCTGGCCTTCCCCGGTGGCGAAGGGTGAGCCTTCCGGCGGCTGAATCGCGGCGATGCAGGCGGCGCAATCACCCGCGCACGCCTCGCCCTCCCAGCGCCCCTTCAGGTGCTCCAGCCAATCGGCCCCGCCCCGAGGACAGCGCTTGATGAAATCGAGCATCGCCAGCAGACGCTTCAAGGTCTCGGGGTTCAGCGCGTGCTCCATTTCACAGGCTTGCTCTTCGGCGGCCTTGGCCGGAAGCTGCAGAATATCAGCCAGGAACTCCCGCAACACCTGATGGCGACGGTAAATGTCGCGCGCGACCTTGCGTCCGGCAGCAGTGAAGTGCACGCCCCCATACTTCTCGTGCTCGATGACCCCCTGGCCCTGGAGGGTCTGGAGGGCAGATGTCACTGAGGGCATCTTAACATTGAGCAAGTTTGCGATGTCCTTGACGCGCACCTTCCCACGCTGCATCTCAACGCGGAAAATCGCTTCCAGATAGTCTTCCTGGGTGGCCGTGAGTTCAGTCACAGTCATACCTCACGCCGAAGTTAGACATACCTAATTCGGCTAACTGCAAATATAGCGCAGCTCGGCCGGCTTGTCAAGACAATATGTCAATATGATTACCCCTCCCCGCGAAACCGGAACCGGCCACCATTCGCTGCTGTTTGGTCGCAATACCGAGGCGCAAACCCGGGGCTATCCGCTTTTTGGGGTTAGTAATGATGATATAGGCTAGCCAGAGGCTTTCCACATCTCGCGAGCACTTCGGGCAAAGCCGAAGCTCGGCAGCTCGCCCACTCAGTCGAACATCCTGAACTGCTGCCTGTCATCGTCACGTTGCGCGGGCGGCGCTTGGTGTTTCGCCAGTGGCGAGAGGGGCAAAGCGGGGTGACGTAAAAGCTCGATTAGCTTAGCGAGGTCCTGATCATCGCCAAGCGCTATTGCCCCCTCGGCCAGCAACTGCTGATTTCCCAGGCGCTTCAGGTTGACATTAGCCCACTTAACCGCCGCCACCGGCTTGCCCTGATTGCGGCTGTGGTCAGCGGTGACGAGGCTCCCGCCCCGAGAGCCGGAGGCGACCACAACCGTGGCCTTGCTGAGCGCAGCAATCAGGCGGTTACGCGCCATCAGCGTCCCGACAGCCGCGCCCGCCTCGGGTGCCAACTCGGAGATCACAGCCCCGCAGGCGGCGATCTCCTCGGCCAAAGCCTCATTTTCCGGCGGATAGACCCGCTCGATCCCGCTGCCCAGTACGGCGATGGTGCGGCCACCGGCCTGCAGCGCCCCGCGATGGGCGGCGGTGTCCAGGCCCAAGGCTAGCCCCGAGACCACAGTAATCCCCGCGCCGGCGAAGGCTTCGGCAAGCCCAAAGGCCTTGTCAAAATCCTCGCGCGTCGGGCTACGGGTTCCCACCATCGCAGCCGCTGCTCGATCCTGCAGCAGTATCTCCCCGCGCGCGCACACCAGCGGCGGCGGATTGCGCAAGGTCCGGAGACCCTCCGGATAGCCCTCGTCCTGACTGCTGATGACCTGAACGCCATTGGCTTGGAGGTCACTGATGCGCTCGGCAAATTCGCCCAGACGCGACGCCAGCTCGCGGATGATGGCGGTCTGCTCAGGGCTCAAACGCGAGTCGGCAGCGGTAAGCTGAGCGGCATCGGCCTCCAGAACCGCCGCCGTCGAGCCGCAGTAGGTCACTAGCTTGCGGAAGCCGGCAGGGCCCACACCCGCGCCCCACACTAGCGCCGCACGTAGTGTCCTCTCGTTGTCATCTGCGGATTTGCCCGGCTTCCCTTCATTCATTGGCGCCGACACTGTCCGGCTACAGTCTGACAATCGCAACTACATGCCTATTCTGCATATCCTGTCAAACACCTGCCTGGGAATGTCGCCGGGCAACTTGCTTTTCTCATACTCCGTCACCCTATGTTATAATGGGCGCAGGTATGGACCAGCCGGCGCCGCGTGCGCCGTAGCCAGAGCGGTGAGACTGTGTCTGGACAGGACAACGAGTTCCGTCTGCCGCAAGGCTTCTTCGAGCAGCCGTTGACGGGACGCGAACTGGCCGATTTCGCCGACTGCCCGCACAAGTTCCTGCTGTCGCATTTCGTTGATCGCCAACAGACGCGGCGCTTCCTGGGCGGACCGGCGGCACTCCACCATGCCCTGCGCGGTGCGATCGTGCAGTTCTACCGCGAGGGTGCAACTGCTGATGAGGCGCAGAACAGGCTGCTGGAGGCCTTTGAGCAGCTCTGGGAGGGCGAGCTCTGCGCCGACACAATGGAGGAAGAGCGGCTGCACCAGCAGGGACGTCGTATCCTCACGGATTTCGCCGCCTCCTGGGTTGCCGACAACCCCGCCGCGCTGTACGCCGATCTATCACTGTTAGGAGAAATCGAGGGCAACAAGTTCACGGCGGTGGCGGACCTGGTCATGCCGGCGGAGGCTGAGGGCGGGCCGCTGCGGGTCATCCGGCTCAATTCCAGCCGCCGTCCGCCGACGGCGCCGGAGCTGGCCGGCGACATCTCCGCCGGCCTCTTACTGCTGCTGGCCGAACAGCATTTCTCACCCGAGCCAGTGTCTGTCAGTTACTACTGCGTGCGGCCAGGAAGCCTGCGCCGGGTCGAAATAGCTGCCGAGGCAAGGGACTACCTGCGCCGGGACCTGAGCTCGCGAGTTGCGCGCATGCGCCGGGAAAAGGACTTCGCGCCGCGCAAAGGCAAGTACTGCCGCTGGTGCCGAGCGCGCAGCCGGTGTGCGATATGGAATTGATCAGACGCACCTGGATTTGGGCCGGGCTGATGGTGTTAGTGGCTGCCGAGGTATTGGCGGGCCAGGCTCAACATGCCATGCAAACCCAGCACTTCCGCATCCTCTACCCCGAGGGCCAATACGAGAAGGCGCAGGTGGTCGCGGAGGCTGCCGAGGCTGCCGTCGAGCCGCTGTGCGCCTCCCTGGACATCCAGTTTGAGGACATGGTGGAGATCCGGCTCTTCGCCTCGCGCACCGAGATGTTCGCAACCTTCGGCGCCAAGCCGCGGCCTTATGTGATGGGTCTGGCCCTGCCGCAGCGCAATCAGATTCTGCTGGGCATCGTCGGCGATGATGCGCTGGCGCGGACGACCACCCACGAGCTAGCCCATATTATGCTATACCGCAAGTTCGGCTCGGAAACGCCTAGCGATCAGCCCCGCTGGCTGCACGAAGGGGTGGCGCAAATCGGCTCGGCGAAGCTCAGCATGGCCCAGCGCCAGGTACTCGGCCGCGCGGCGGTGGCCGACGAATTGATGGACATCGCGGCGATGGAGCAGGCTTTCGCCGGCACCTCCGAGCAGGTCGCGCTCGCTTACGCTCAGGCCTATACCCTGGTGCAGTATTTGCATTATCTGCGGCCCCAGGGCGGAATCGCCGCTCTGGTGGTGAACCTTAGCACTACCGGAGACCTCAACCGCGCCTTTATTCGCACCTATGGCAAGACCCAGACCCAGATCGAAACAGCGTGGCTGGCGCAGGCCCGGTCGCAGTATCTCAGCGCCGGAGTCCCGCTGTCGGGTGAGCTGTTGATCTTCGCCGCAATGGCGATACTCTTCATAGCTGTGATCGCAATTCAGATGCGCCGTCGTGCCGCCATCCGCCGACGGATGCAGGAGGCCGAGGAGCTTTACGAGCTCCTCGGCGAATAGTATGATAGGCTGTCTCTGGGTTGTTACAGGGACCGGGGCAACTCCGAATCTTTTCTGGCCGGAGTGAGCCCGGTCCACACCCGCAATAGCTAGGACAGCCCGGCAGAGAGGAGCGACGAAATTGCTAGAAGCAATCGCCGATTACATTCAGGGAGTCTGGCACTCGACACTACCAACCAGATTGGCCCACGCCATCTTGGTCGCGGTGGTCTTCGAGGTCTTGATACTACTCACCAAGCGGCGCATGCGTAATGCCTTCAAACGCGCTCTGGCCCAGGACCTCCACCGCGATGCGACCATGCGCGTCTTGCGCCGCCGCGTGGTACTCGGCCTGCCTCTGCTCATCAGCGAGACCGTTCTCATTATCGTCGCGCTGCTGATCATGCTGCGCTATCTGGGCTTCGCGGTTGGCGCTGAGATTCTGCCGATTGCCCTGGTCCTGGCGGTGGCCGCAATGGTTATCTTCCGCAGTACTCTGGCGGACATGGCAGCCGGCTACTTTATCCTCTACGACGATCTGTTCAGCGTCGGGGACCGCATCACCGTCGGCGATGTCACCGGCGAGGTGGTGCAGATGGGGCTGCGGCGGACGGTCCTGCTGACCAACGACCGCCGCCAGATATCCCTGGCCAACGGCCTGCTCAGACAGGTGACCAACCACACCCGCGCCGCCGAGACCGAAAAAGCCGCACAGCAGTAAGCCTGATGTCAGTTAGCGCGGGTTTCCAGCCTGGGGCATCATTAGGGAGCGACAACGATGGATTTGCCGCCGATAATCAACAACGTCGCATGTGTCATCTACGACTTCAGCACCGGGGCCGAGGTCGCGGTGGGGCGCTGCAGTGTCAAGTTCATCGAGCAGACCGACCGGCTGCGGGTGATGCGCAATCGCTTCGAAGGTCATTTCCGTGCCGCCAGCGAGGCGGATGTCGAGAATCTCAACAGCCACCTGGTCCGGCAGATGAGTCAGGGCACGCCCGCGCACACGCTGATGCTCGATTACGGGGACTACACCTACGCCTTCACGGTCAAGTTCGAGATGGGGGAGGGCAACCTCTTCGCCTTCTCCGGCCGGGCCGAGCCCAGGGTAGTGTGATTCTCGTCCGCCTCAGGGCACTGCTACCGTCGCCAGGCCATCGCCTACCGCCGCGTAGGGATGCATGTCCGGCAGGCGCACATCGGAGTGCTCGCGGTGGCAGCCGTAGCGCCACAGATAGCCGCTGGCCGGAGCCGCTATTTCCACGGTACTCAAGTCCTCGTCGCTGATAATATGTCCCAGCTTTTGCCCCTTTTCGACGTAATCAGATGTCTCCAGGCCGTTTTCTGCAAATAGCCCGCTGCAGGGGGCCTGGACGCTATGTCTCTGATCCTCGTTGTCCTCGGTGACACTGACCACCGGCCCCTCCAACAGCTCCGGCTCACCGTCCATCATACCGAATAACCGCGCCATGTTGCAGGCGGCTCGCAGGCCCTGGGCGACTTCCTTCTCGCGGATCACCCACTGGGGTGCCAGCTCTATGCAGATAGCGCCGCGGTCGCTGTCATTGAACAGCGTGGTGATGGTGGAGACCTTGGCCTCAGGGGACGAAGCGGCGTGGCTCCAGTGCACAAACCTGATCGCGCTGGCCATAGCCATTTCGGAGCTGATTTCGTGTCCATGGCGAGCGAGGGTAGCGGTGGCGGTGAAGCGCGACCAACTGTGCAGGTCCAGGCAGCGGGTGCAGTGCTGGACCACCGCCTCATGCAAAGACCAAGCGACGCGCTCAGTATCATTGCCTTCGGAGTCGCCGGGCCAGGTGCGGTTCATGTTATGGCCCTCGTGTTCGGCGTAGGGCTGCTCGGCTTTCAGGCTGATATGGGAGCGGCGGTGACGTAGAGCCGGGATATTGGCGAAGGGCACCAGATACACAGTGCCTTTCTTCAGTTCGCGCTCGCAGATTTGTCTGAAGCGGCGGATCACCTCGGCGCCCTGCACCTCATTTCCGTGCTGCACGGCGGTGATCAGGAAGCTCTCTCCGTCGGCCCCGCTGTTCAGCTTCCAGAAGGGGGTTTTGACCAGGCTGCCATCGCTCAGCTCTGCTACCGCGTAGTCCAACCGGCTTTCGACACTCATGTCTCTGCCTCCATGTTAGTCAGTTGGCCGCCAAAGTCCGCCGGGAAATTCGCCAAAGCTGGTGATTGCCCGCAGGGCCTCATAGCGGCGATAGATTTGCTGGGGTGTGGTCTCCAAGAGCGCCTCAGGGCCGAAGCTCTCGCAACAGCGCGAAGCGGTAACGGTGCCGAGAGCCAGAGCCACCCGCAGGTCCGGCTCCTCGTAGCGATTGACCCACGCCAGATACCCCATCAGTCCACCGGCGAAGGCATCACCCGCGCCGGTCGGGTCCTCGACAACGGGCAGCGGGCAGCAGGGCAGCGTAAACCGCGCCTGCCTTGAAACCAGGGCCGCCCCATACTCGCCCATCTTGATCGCGGCATATTGCGGGCCGATGTCGAGAATCTCCTGGGCGGCTCGGACGAGATTGGGGGTGCCGGCGAACTGGCGCACCTCGGCGTCGTTCATCAGCAGCAGGGTGGCCCGCTCCAGGACACTGACAAGATCATCGCGCGCGTTCTCAATCCAGAAATTCATCGTGTCACAGGCCACAAAGGCCTCGACCGCCATCTGCTCCAGTACGGCGAGCTGTGACGCAGGCGTGATGTTGGCTAGGAATACATAGGGACTGCGCCGGTAGCTGTCGGGCAGCACCGGGGCGAAATCGGCGAGCACGTTGAGCTGGGTATCCAGGGTCTCGCGAGTATTCATATCGGCTTCGTAGCGCCCGGCCCAGTGGAACGACTTTCCGCCCGCCACGGTCTCGACACCGGCCAAGTCAACACCGCGGTCGGCCAGTCTTGCCAGCGCCGGCTGCGGGAAATCCTCGCCCACGATGCTGACGAGATTGACCGGAGCGAACAAGCTCGCTGCGACGGCTGCATAGTATGCCGCGCCGCCGACGATATTGTCCTGCCTGCCGAACGGGGTTTCGACATTATCGAGAGCGAGTGTGCCGACGATCAGTAGCGGCTCGGCCATGAGGAATCACCTGTAGCCTGGTGTTGGCAGTTATGGTTCTTGCTTGGGTACGCGCGGGGCCTTGACCAACTCTCTGAAGGTGAGCAGCAGGATACGCGGCAGAGCGCCCAGCCGAGCAATCCGGCGCGGCTCCTTGAGCGAGCGGTATAGCCACTCCATCCCGCAGCGCTGCATCCACAGCGGCGCGCGCGGCTTCAGGCCCGAGATTACGTCGAAGCTGCCGCCGACCCCGATGCACACCGCAACACCGAGTTCGTGCATGTGCGCGACGATCCATTTCTCCTGGCGCGGGGCACCCAGGGCGACGAACAGAGCCGCCGGCCTGAGTTCGCGGATCTCGGCGATAATCTCCGGCTCCTGTTCAGGTGTGAAGTAGCCGTCGCGGATCCCGGCGATCTGCAGGCCCGGAACCTGCTCCTGGAGCTTTTGGGCGGCTTTGTCGGCCACACCCGGCGCTGCGCCCAGCAGATACACCGAACGCCCCATCTCAGCGGCCACCCGGCAGATCTCGACGACCATATCGCAGCCCGCTACCCGTGTGTCAATGCCGAGATTGAGCAATCTAGCTGCCAGCACCACCCCGGCGCCATCGGCGGTGACCAGGTCGGCCTGATTCATGATTTGGCGCATTTCCGGATCATCCTGAGCACGAATGATACCGGCCGCGTCGCTGGTGACGATCAGGTGGGGGGTGTCTGCTCTGATGAACTCGGCCACCCGCTCCATCGCTTCGGGCATGGTAACGCGGTGAATGCGCACTCCCAGCAGGTCGTATGTTTCCGCCGGCTGCGGAGGCCGAGCGGGCCTGGTCAAGCGCAGGGCCGCGTAGGGGATTACCAGCGCCACCGCCAGCCCGGCCACGAGAATGATCAGCTTAAGGATGAAGCTCACCTCGATCAGCCAGACCAGTATCAGCGCCACCACGCAGACGATCGCCGCACCCAGCAGCAGCACTGAGCTTGTCTGCGTCTGACTGTAGCCCTGCTGCAGCAGTATCTCGTGGACGTGCCGGTGCTTGCGGCTCCAGAAGCCCCGTCGCTCGCCGCGCATGTAGTCGGCGATCGAGGAGTAGGTGCTGGCGAACAATGGCACACTGATCACCAGCAGGGGCAGCAGCGCGACCAGGAAAGCGGTGTTCTTGAGCGCACCGGCGATGGCTATCGCCCCAAGTAACACCCCCAAGGTGTACGCACCGGCAGTTGCGCCGCCGTAGGTCAAGTAGGCGGTGAAGGGTAGTTGGGCCAGGCACACCAGAGCCAGACTCGCGGCGGCGACTGCTGCAAAGCCGGCGGCGTTCTGAGGTTGGAGTGCTGCTACGGCCAGGAAGGTGAGGCCGGTCAAGGCTCCGACCCCTATGGATACGCGCGGAATCGTGCCCGCCCGGGCGAAAACCGATCCGCAGACGGCAAGCCATACCATGCTGAGGACCAGACCCACGCCGCCCAGGTTGACGAACTCATGCGAGAAGGGCAATTTGACCGTGGTTATGGCTATGCCGTGACGATCCAGGCACCACCAGGCGACGCCCGCTGCCGCAAATGCGCGCAAGCCCCGCACCGGCTTGAGTTGATCCGTGACGGCGCCCACGAGGAACACTATCAGGCCGCTCGTCCATACCGAAAAGAGCTTGTCAATCTGCGCGGCCTCGGCACTGCGGGCCCAGATCAGCCAACCGGCGGCGGTTGCGACCAATAGCACGATCCCCGAGAAGTCGGCCGCTGTGTACGGCCCGCCCGGGCGCGCCAGTCGCCACCGCTCGAAGTAAAACACCGCCGCTGCCAGCGCGACGGCGGTTGCCAGAATCACTGATAAAGCCTGCAGCATCTCAGCCATCCGTCGGACCTAGGACAGGTCAGGTGCCCGCTTCCCAGCTACTCAGGTACTTTTCTTGTTCGGGCGTAAGTTGGTCTATGCCGATGCCCATAGCCGCCAGCTTCAGCCGCGCCACTTCCCTGTCAATCTCCGCAGGCACCGAGTGCACGGCTACCGCCATTCGCTCATTGTGGGCGACATAGCGGGCGCACAGCGCCTGATTGGCGAAACTCATGTCCATTACTGCGGCGGGATGGCCTTCGGCGGAGGCCAGGTTAACCAGCCGTCCCTGGCCCAGCACGAAGAGGCGCCGGCCGTCAGCCAGCTTGTACTCCTCCGTCGCGTGGCGCACTGGCCGCTTGCTGACGGCTAACTCGGCCAGGTCAGATAGCGAAATCTCCACATCGAAGTGGCCGGAGTTGCACAGGATCGCCCCGTCCTGCATCACCTCGAAGTGTTCGGCGCGGATCACTGAGGTATCGCCGCTGACGGTGACGAAGATATGCCCGAGTTGCGCCGCCTCCGCCAGCGGCATGACCCGGTAGCCATCCAGCGCCGCCTGCAGTGCCCGCAGCGGGTTGACCTCGCACACGATCACGGATGCGCCCATACCGCTAGCCCGTGTCGCCACGCCGCGTCCGCACTGCCCGTAGCCGCAGACGACGAAGTTGCGCCCAGCCAGCAGCATATTGGTCGCTCGCAGGATCCCGTCAATGGTGCTCTGGCCGGTGCCGTAATAATTGTCGAAAAGATGCTTGGTGTTGGCGTCATTGACCGCTATCAGCGGGTATTTGAGGGCACCGTCGGCCGCCATCGCCCGCAGCCGGATTACCCCCGTCGTCGTCTCTTCCATGCCGGTGATGATATTGGGGATGAGGTCCTGGCGCTCAGAGTGGAGGGTGGAGATCAAATCAGCGCCGTCGTCAATGGTAATGGTCGGCTCCAGGTCGAGCACGGCGTTGATATGCTGGTAATAGGTGTCGCGATCTTCGCCGTGGATGGCGAAGGTCCCGATACCCAGCTCCTGCACCAGCCATGCGGCCACATCGTCCTGGGTGCTGAGCGGGTTGGAGGCGCACAACCGCACTTCAGCGCCGCCGGTCACCAGTGTGTGCATCAAATTGGCTGTCTCCGAGGTTACGTGCAGGCAGGCGGCGACGCGCTGGCCCTGTAGGGGTTTATCCTGGGCGAACTGCTCGCGAATGTGACGCAGAACTGGCATCTGGGTCTCAGCCCACTCGACCCTCAAGGCGCCTTCTGCGGCTAGCTCAGGATTGGCTATATCGGCATTCATGAGGCATGGTCCTTCCTGATCGTTACTGCTTGGGCGAAGTTAGCAGTTGAGGCTCCCACACCTGCAGCCCGGTGTAGTCAAGATTGAAGGGCAGGATCTGGCCGCCCAGGTCCTGCACGGCTTCGCGGATTAGGTGCTCCCCGTCGGCCTCAGCCAAGAATATCAGACAGCCACCGCCGCCGGCGCCACAGGCCTTGCCGCCCAGCATCCCGCAGTCCTCCACCACCTTGAACAGCGCCTCGATCTTCGGCGTAGTCGTGGTCGGCGAAAGCCGTTTCTGGTTCGCCCAGTTGACCGACATCAGTTCCCCGATGCGGGGCAGGTCCTCGTCCAAAAAGGCTTGCCTCATCTCCAGACTGCATTGACGGATGTTGTGCAGAGCTTCGCTGATACCCGGGTCACCCTCTGCGTACGGTCCCATGACTTGCTCGATAATGTTGCCGGATAGGCGCGATTTGCCCGTGTACACCAGCGTCAGGTGCTTCTCCAGGTCCAGCAGGAAGTCACTGGACGGTGTCAGCGTCTCCACCGTCACGCTGTTGTCCCTGAACTCCATGAATGATATTCCGCCACACGCTGCGGCGTACTGGTCCTGCTTGCCGCCGGCGACCTCCAGCTCCTCGATCTCCAGGCGGTTGGCCAGGGCCGCTATGTCGTGGCGGCTCATCGCGCCGTCCTGCAGATTATTGAGCAGTCCCACCAGGGCAACGCCCATGGAGGCACTGGAGCCGGTGCCGGAGCCGGGCGGAGCCTCCGAACGGGTGATGATACGGATCCCACCTGCGAATCCCGTCCGACGGATCGCTGCCTTCAGCAAATCCAGATTACCGTCATATTCCATGTCCCGGATGCTGGCGGCCTCGATGAAAGTGCCATAGTCCGCCGACGCCAGAATCACCGTACCTGTCTCCGCGGGCAGGGCGGTGGCATAGGCGTAGCGATTGACGCAGGCGTTGACCACAAACCCACCGTTCTCCGTAGCAAACGGCGGCACATCGGTCCAACCTCCGGCAAAATCTACCCGCACCGGCGCACGCGCCCTAGCGATTTTCCCTGTCATTGGTTTGCCCTCTTACCTGCTGAAGTATCTGGCAACGTACTCCTGCACCGCTTGTGGCCACGGCCGCAGCCTCGGGTAGCCGGCCTGGAGCCACCGGCGGTTGTCCAGCACCACATGCAGCGGGCGCGCTGTAGGGCTTGGCCAGTCCGCGGCTTTGATCGGATCGATTTCGGTATGACCCAGCCCGGCGGCCTCGAGGGCCGCTTCAGCTAGCGCGAGTCTGCTGCAATGCCCGGAATTGGTGATATGCACGATCCCGCGTAGCTCGCTGGTCGCGGCTAACCACAGCGCCTGCGCCAGATCGCGGCTATAGGTCGGCGAGCCGAACTCATCCGCAGCCACCTTGAGCGACTCGCCTGCCTGCGCGCGGTTGAGTATCGCGCTGACGAAGTTGTTACCGCCCGGGCCATAGAGCCACTGGGTACGAACGATCAGGTAATCATCCAGCGCTTCAGCCACGGCGCGCTCGCCGGCCAGCTTGCTTTCGCCATAGGGGTTGAGCGGCTGCGGCTGGTCGTCAACGCCGTATGGCTCGGTCTTGGTGCCCGAGAACACGTAATCGGTACTGACAAAGATTAGCCTGGTGCGACGCTGGGCGCACTCTTGCGCAATCAGCGCGGTGGCGTCGGCATTATTGCGTCGGGCTCGCTGGGGGTCTTGCGTACAGCCGTCCACATCGGTGTAGGCCGCACAGTGTATCACCACATCCGGTGCATGGGCCGCCAGCAACGCTCTTACGGCCCGACCATCGGTCAGGTCGCCATCGGCCCGCCTCGCGCCGATGAAATCCTGGCCGGCAGGTGCAGTTGCGGTCACGGCGCTGCCCAAGATGCCGCCCGCGCCGGTTATCAGTACCACAATGACCGTCTCTTTCCCAATTCGGCGCTCCGCTGCGGCAGACTAGCTGCATCGCCATCATACAGGCGCATGGTACCACTGAGAAAAGTTGGGGCGAAGTCATACTACCAATTCGTGCTGCTCAGCGCAAGTCCGCCTGCCCACCGCAATCTGTCGCTAGTCGAGGCGGCTGAAGGCGTCAATCATGGCTTGGACCTTAGCAGCAACTTCTCCATCCCCAGCCGCGTTCTCTTCTCCCAGGTATTGCTCCAGGTGACGGGAGGCGATAGCGCCTGCGACGCGGCGCAGGGCCGCCAGCACCGCACTTATCTGCGTGAGCACCTCCGCGCCCTCGCGGCCGTCCTGCACCATCCTCTGAATCCCGCGTACTTGGCCCTCGATGCGCTGGAGGCGGTTGATTATACTTTGGACACTGTCATCTTGCGAGTGATTCTCCATAGCCCATCGCCTAAACGGTTAGTATTTCCGGCGCGCATGTCGCCTACCTGCGGCCGTGTAAGACGCCTTTGCAGCGCTGGTAGCGGTGGCGGCAGCCCCCTGCGCGGTTGCGTTGACAACCGCGCAGATGATACCATATAATGCAAACGGTTGGAAACAGTAGTGGATAGCTCGAAGGGAGAACTGCGGGATGGCCCAAGCGTACCGCCTCTTGGGAGCTGCTGTGCTGTGTGTTGCCGTAGGGCTTACCGCCTTGCCGACCCGGGTAAGCGCGCAGGCCGGCAGAGATTTCACTGACGGCGTCCAATTGCTCCAAGACGGGCAATACGAGCGCGCAATCAATATCCTGAAAGCCGTCGTCGAGGCTAAGCCGGAGCTGGAGTCAGCCTGGTACTACCTGGGTCGTGCCCACCTGAAGATGCCCACTCCCGACCTCAAGGCAGCCCTTGACGCCTTTCAGCATGCCGTCGAACTCAACCCCCAACGCCCCGGCATTCGCCTCTATGTAGGCGAGATCTACGAAAGCCAGGGCGCGTACCAGGAGGCCTTGGAGGTCTATCAGGAGGAGCTGCGACTGCGCCGTGGCCGCGATGTCGAGGACGTCAATATGGCGCTGGGCCGCCTCTATTACCTGAAAGGTGACCACAACAAGGCCATCGCGATCCTCAGTGACCTGAACCGGGCTGAACCGCTGTATGTAGAGTGCCTGTATTACTTGGGGCTTGCCGAGACGGCGGCTGGCGCCTACCAACAGGCCGCCGAGCATTTCGAAAAGGCCTCCCAGTTGTGCGAGGAGTACCAGTCACTCCATAACCGCTTGGAGAAGGGCGAGCTCAACGTCGTGGAGCAACGCCGCAAGGGCCTCACCGAGGAGTACCTGGCCCAGAAGTATGGCAATGCTCAGCGCTTCGTGTCGGATCTGCACCTGTGGCCCCAGCTTAACAAGGCATGGGGCGACGCCCACTTCAAGGCCGGCGAGTGGGCACGCGCCCGTAGCGCCTATCGCCGCTGCCTCGACCTCGAGCAGGGCGGCAACCCCGCGGACCCGGAGCCTTACACCCTCGTCGGCGTTGCCTACCTCAGTGACGCCGAAGAGCTCTTCTATCGCGACGGGATGCTCTTCCAGTGTATAGCCGTGGTGGATGCAGCGATCGAGAATGTTGGCGAGGCCCTTAAGAAGAACGAAAACTACTACCCCGCCCACAACGCGCAAGGCCAGATCTATAGTTTCCAGGCGCGTACCTACGTGACCATGCCGGAATTGAAGATCGAGTCCCACACCTACGAGGACGCGATTGAGGCCTTCGGCAAGGCTCTCGCACTGCGGGAGGATTACGTCCCCGCGATGCACAACCTGGGCAGCGTCCTCAACGAGGTCGGCCGGTTTGCCGAGGCCGCCACCGTGCTGGAGAAAGCGGTCGCCCTGCAGCCGAGCAATCCTGAGGTGCGCGCCAGCCTCGCCAAAGCCTATCTCGGCCAGGAGCAGGCGATGAAGGCCGTGGAGGCGGCCCAGACCGCCCTGTCGCTGGACCCCCACAACTACCAGGGCCTGTTGATGGCAGGACTGGCGGACTTCTATTACCGCGACCGCATGAGCTCGGCCATAGACTACTTCAGCCGCGCTATTGAGGCCCAGCCCACCCGGCCCGACGCTTATTTGGAGTTGGGTAATGCCTACTACCAAATGGAATCATGGTACCGCGCCCGCCACGAATATTTGAAAGCCCTTGAGCGCATACCCGACGCAATCATCGCCAATACTGCCGAGGACCGGGCCCGCGTCAATTTCCTTATCGCTTATACCTACCATCACAGCAACATGTACGACAAGGAAATTGATTACCTCAACGAGGCCTTGGCCTTACAGCCGGCCTACATTGATGCCTTGCGGCAGATTGCGCGGGCCTATGAGGCTAACAACCAGCATCGCGCGGCCGAGGTCGCCCTCCAGACGGCCCTGGAGGGTTCGCCCGATGAGACCGTGGACGGCCAGATCTATGTGCAGTTGGGCCAGATGTACGAGCGCAAGGGGCGGCCGCATGATGCAATCGCCGCCTATACAGCCGCACTGAACGCCGATGACACCAACTATGAGGCGCAAGAGGGCCTCAAGCGGCTCGGAGCCAGTGGCTGAGAGGCGGGGAAGATGCGTGTTGAGCACCACGCCGGTTGCCGGGGCCCCAGGCAAACTTGCTGTCGCGTTGGCAATCGGCCTGGCCGGCGTGCTGCTGGGGGTAGTAGCGGAGGCGCAGTCACTGCCGCAGACTCAGCGCCTGCGGTTGGACAACGGTTTGACCTTGCTTTTCCGGCAGAATCCGGCTGCGCAGACCGTGGCGATAGCAGCCTTTGTCCGCGTACCGGCCTCGTGTGAGACTGCGCAAACGGCCGGCCTGCGCAGCTTGGTCCAGAGCATGTTACTGCACCGTCCGCCGGGAGCGCGGGCAACCGGGCCGGTTGAGCAGCTTGCCCGCTACGGGGCGGCGATTGCCACCTCCGTAGAGGCTGACTGCGCCAAGGTGATGGTGGCCGGGCTGGCGGAGTATTTCGAAGAGTGCTTGCCGCCTCTGCGGGCGATCCTGTTCGGGCCGGAGTTCGACTGGGAGCAACTGGCGGCCGAACGCACCGCTAAGCTGCATCTGCTCAACGCCACCGAAGAAAGCGGGGTCGCCTACGCCAGTTATCTCGCTTATGCCCGTCTGTTTGCCGGTACGCCATGCGCCTGGTCGGTCGCGGGCACTCGGCAGTCGCTGAGACACTTGCGCGAGGCGGACCTTCGCAGGCTTTACGAGCGTTACTGGCGGCCCAACAACGTGGTACTGACCATCTGCGGTCCGATGCAGTTCGAGCAATGTCGGCGGCAGGTGGAAAGTGTTTTCGGCAACCTCTTGCCGGGTGTCGAGGTTCGTCAGGACGAGGTGCGCGTGGGCGACCGTGAGCCGATATACGTCCATCGGCCTTGGCCGACTGACAACGCTGTTGTGTTGATGATGTGCCAGGCGCCTAGGCCTGGAGAGCAGCAGTACCCGGCGGCACAGGTGCTGGCCGCAGTGCTTGGCGGCGGTCAGGGCTCGCTACTATGGCAGGCGCTGCGCGAAGACCAAGCCTTGGTCTATGGTGTCGAGGCCGACCTGACTACCTCAAACACCTGCAGTGCGCTGCAGATAGCCGCTAGCTGTGACGCGGTCCGCGCCGGTGAAGTCTATGGAATCATCCGCGACCAGATCAGCGCCTTGCAGGCCGCGCCGCCGACTCAAGAGCAGGTGGACAGAGCTGTCAGCTACCTGACGGGCAACTATCTGTTCAGCCAGCAGTCCAATCTCTATGCGGCCGACCTGATGGGGGTATATGAGATTATCGCTGCTGGCCACGGCCCGGAGCTGCAGGCAAGCATAATGGAGCAGATCCGGGGTGTCAGCCCGCTGCAGGTGCGCCAGGCCGCTGTCAGTTATACCCAGCCTGCTATTTGGGTGCAGGTGGGAGGCGCGCCACCTGGCTACTAGACGAGGTTTGGCGGCGTCTATTACAGGCTATAGTTATAACGGCACCATGCGACAACCCGACTTTCAGTAGCGATCTTCAATCGGCATCAGCAGGAGGACCGTCAATGTACTGCACGAAGCTGAGCTTACTGGCGATCGGTGTGGTGATGGCGGCTCTCGGGGCCACCCCGATACTCGCCCAGGAAATTCCGTACGCCTATATGGCCGGTTATGACCCGGGGCACAGCGGTGTCAGCCCCGACAGCCTGCAACTGCCGCTGGTGCTCAGTTGGCGACATTCGCCGGAAATCGAGGATGAGCTTAAGGCCGTCGGCTCAGCAGCCGTCGGGCCTGACAAGGTCTATTTTCCCGCTCACAACACCATGTATGCGGTGGACCGCCGTACTGGCGAGCTCAAGTGGGAGCTCTCCGTCGGCCATCGTATCTACTCCACCCCGCTGCTGCACGACGGGGTGCTCTATTTCGGCGCTGATGACAAAATGATATGGGCCGTCAACGCCGACAGCGGCAACCGCATGTGGCAGTTCCCCACCGGCGGAGCCGTCCGTTGTGGTCCGCTCTATGTATCCGGGGTGCTCTATTTCGGCTCCGAAGATGGCCGCATCTATGCTCTCGATGTCAACAGGCGCAGTCTCCTCTACGCGCCCTTCCAGACCGGCGGCAAGGTCCGCGCTACTCCCTGCTACTACCGCGATACCATCTTCGCCGTCTCCGAAGACCGCCATCTTTATGCCATCAGCACTCGCGACGGGGGCCAGATCTGGCGCGCCGAGATACCCTCCGAAGAGGCCTTTGCCGCTCCCGTTATGGAGCGCGGCAAGGTGATTGTCGCATCCGGTAACAAGCTGATTGCCTACGATGCGCGTCGCGGAGTGCATCGCTGGACCTTTACCGCCGGTGGTCTAATAGCCGGCACCCCGGCTGCCTGTGACCGCCGCGTGTATGTTGGCACAGGTGACGGGGTGGTGTACGCTCTCGACAGTAGCCAGGGCCGGCTTACCTGGCGCTTCCCCCTCGCAGGCGTACGCAACGCGGTCTCAAGCCCGCTGAACATCGCAGGCGACACCGTGTTTGTCCGTTTCGGGAAGACTAATCTGACTGGCTTGTCCCTCAGTGACGGCTCGTTGGTCTGGGAGTACAAACTGCCTGAACCGCAGCTCCGGGAGACGACTAAGAAAAGGGACGCCAGGCCCGGCCAACAGCACCCCGGCGAGGCCGTTGAGGAGCGAACCGGACAGCCAATGGCCGCCGGAATGCCCGATGATGTCGAGCCCGGCCAACCCGGCCGCCCGGGCCGATCCGGCAGGACCACGGAGGTTACCAAAAGGACCTTTGAGGACAGCGTCATTGCCGGTATCAGCCTGGCTGCCGATAGCGCCTATGTGGTTGCCGCCGATGGTGTCATCTACGGCTTTGCTGCCAATGCCGCCGATGCCGTCAAGCCGCAGATCACCGCCGGCCTTCTTGATGTTCCCGGCCGCGGTGGGGTGCTGGTGCGCTTCCCGCTGGTAGTGGACCGGGGCGACACCTTCCCCGGGCGCTATGCCGACCTCGTGGAGGTCCCTGGCGCTCCGCCGATTGCAGTTTCCGTCAGCCTGGTGGACGATGGCGCGGGCATCAACCCCGAAAGCCTCAGCATGGAGCTCGACGGCGAGTTGCTGGAGACCACTTACGACGCTCAACGCGGACTGCTGTGGTACCTGTACGATCCCCGGGGCGCAGCGGTCTCGATGGCCAACGGCGTTCGCAACTTCGTGGTGTCGGCGGCCGACTGGGCGGGCAATGAAACTAAGGCCCAGCTAGCCTTCACGGTGGACAATTCGCTTGAACCGCCCGGGCCACCCGAGAAACAGACACCGAGAGGCGAGGAAGGCCGCCCCGGAATGCCTGGGGAAGGGCCCGAACCCGGCATGCCGCCGATGCCCTAGACCCCCCGACATCAACCGCATCTGACAGGAGGACCATATGGCCAAGGTGATAATCACGGTGCTGCTGGTAGTCGTGCTGGCGCTCTATGGGGCAATGTTCATTACCTGGAACATGCAGAACATCACGGTCGTCGGCTTCGTCTCACCCTTGTCTCCGGACCAGGGGTACTCCGCCGTAATGCCGCAGGCTTTCCTGGCAATCGGCGGTCTAGTTGTTGGCGTCGTGATTATGGCCGTCGCCGCATGGTCAACCTGGACTGCCCAAAACAGCGCCAAACGCACCGCCCAGTCGCAGGTGGCGGTCGCCAAGCAGAAGCTGCAAGAGCGAACCGATATGGTGCGCGCGCTACGCCAAGAAGTCAAAAAGCTCAAAGATGAATTGGTCGCTCAACCGAGCCGGCCGCGTGCTGACAAGCCCGACAGCGACTGAGCTGATTGCACTACCGTTTGACACCGGCTGCGTTTGCAAATAGGATATTGTGCGGCAACCCAAGGGGCCTGCGGGCCTCTTGTGCTTTTCCCGACACCCAACGCTCCACTACTAGCGGCTCGGCGCTGGGCACGTTGCCGGACCGGTGCCGTAAGGGATCTGAGCGGAGCTGACATGGAAAGCCTCGAGGCATGGTTGGTGTTCAATGCCAGCGGTTTGACGCCGCTGCGTCAGCATGCTCTGCTACGCGCCTTTGAGACGCCGGAGCGCATACTTGCCGCCTCGGATGCCGAGCTTACGGCGGTTGACGGCATCACCGCCCAGCACATTAGCAAGCTGCGCGACGGCGAGCGCCAAGTCAACCTGCCTGCTATCAAACAGGCGATGCAGAAAACCGGGGTACATCTGGTGACCTGGGGTAGCGAGGCCTACCCGGCGCTGTTGTCGGAGATCGACGGCGCGCCACCGCTGCTGTTCGTGCAGGGGGGACTGCTCCAGGCCGATAACCAGGCGCTGGCCATAGTCGGGACGCGCAAATGCAGTCCTTATGGCCGCCAGATTGCGCGCCGCCTGGGCGGTGATCTGGCGCGCCGCGGCTTTACCATCGTCAGCGGGATGGCCGAGGGCATTGACGGCGAGGCCCATCAGGGAGCTTTGGAGGCCGGCGGGCACACCATTGCGGTAATGGCCTCCGGTCCCGACATCACCTATCCGCGTTCGCACCGACAACTGCGAGCTGACATCGCCGCTAGCGGAGCGGTAGTCACCGAGTACGCCTTCGGGACTGAGCCGCTGCGGGAGCGGTTTCCGGCTCGTAATCGGGTCATCAGCGGCTTGGCCCTGGGAGTGATAGTGGTGGAGGCACCGGTCAGAAGCGGCGCTCTGATTACCGCTCGTCATGCCGCCGAGCAGGGCCGCGATGTTTTCGCCGTCCCCGGCAATGTGGACAGCCCCACTAGCGGCGGCTGTCACGCCCTCATCAAGGACGGCGCGAAGCTGGTGGAAGTCGCTGAGGACATAGTCGAAGGCCTGGGTATTATGCTCGAGGCGGTGCCGGTCAGGAGCGTCTCGCCACAGCAGCAGGCCGACCATACCGCTGACGAGGCCGCGGTTCTCAAGACACTGTCCTTCGAGCCGCGTCAGGTGGATGCAATTGCCGCCGAAGCTCAGCTTCCGGTGGCGACCGTCAATGCCACGCTGATGTTGCTGGAGATGAAGGGCCTGGTCAGACGTTTCCCGGGCAATACGTATGTACGAATATCCTAGTGATTCGCGGTGGCACAATTGAGCAAGAAAGCAATCATAGTTGAATCCCCGACGAAAACCCGAACCCTGGGCCGCTTCCTGGGCGATGAGTTCAAGCTGCTGGCCTCGCGCGGGCATGTCCGCGACCTGCCCAAGGAGGGCATCGCGGTTGATATTGAGCACGACTTCGCGCCCGAATATATCACCATACCCTCACAGCGCAAGACGGTCAAAGAGCTGAAAAAGCAGCTCGAGGGCATTGACGAGGTCTATCTTGCCACCGATCCCGACCGCGAAGGCGAGGCCATCGCCTGGCATCTGGTCGAGGCTCTTGGGCTGGAAAACGCCAGGCGTATTGAGTTCAACGAGATCACTGCCGATGCGGTGCGCAGGGCCTTAGCCAACCCCGGCAGCATAGACATGGATCGCGTCAATGCCCAGCAGGCTCGTCGCATCCTCGACCGTCTGGTCGGTTACAAGCTCAGTCCGGTCTTGTGGAGCCGAATCGGCAGTCGCGGCAAAAAGGGCGCGCTCAGTGCCGGTCGTGTGCAATCGGCGGCCCTGCGGCTGATCTGCGAGCGCGAGCGCGAAATTGCCGCCTTCGTGCCCGAGGAGTACTGGAGCATAGATGTCGTGCTCTCCGCAGACGGCAAAGACAAGCGCTTCAAGGCCGAGCTGAAGGCCAAGGGTGACGAGAAACTGGCCCTCGAGACCGAAGCCGACGTGCTGCCGATTGTCGAGGAGCTCAAAGAGGCCGAATATACTGTCGCAGGCGTTACCAAGAAGCGAACGCGTCGCTCGCCCTATCCGCCGTTTCGCACCAGCACCTTGCAGCGGGCAGCGGCAGGCAAGCTGCGCTTCTCCGCCCGCAAGACCATGCGCATCGCCCAGGCGCTATATGAGGGCGTCGAGATTGATGAAGGCACCGCCGGCCTGATTACCTACATGCGCACCGACTCCACGCGAGTATCAGCCGAGGCCCAACAGCAGGCCCACCAGTACATAGCCGAGCAGTTCGGCGAGAACTACCTCGGCAAGGGCGCTAAGGGCAAGCGGCGCAAGGGTGTCCAGGATGCCCACGAGGCGATCCGGCCCACCGAGGTGGCCCGTACCCCGGAGCGCATGAAGCCATTTCTCAGTCCGGACGAGGCCAAGCTGTACGAGCTAATCTGGCGGCAGTTCATTGCCAGCCAGATGGCGCCGGCCGTATATGACGAAATCGGTGTAGATATCGCCGCCGACGATTATCGCCTCCGCGCCGGCGGAACCGTGCTGCATTTCCCCGGCTACCTTGCCGTTCAGCCCCAGGAGCGGGATGAAACCGAAGCCTTAATGCTGCGCGAGCTAGCTGAAGGCCAGAATCTGGAGCTGTTGGACGTAATGCCCGAGCAGCACTTCACCAAGCCGCCCGGCCGCTACACGGAGGCCTCGCTGGTGCGCGAGCTGGAGGAGAACGGCATCGGACGCCCCAGCACCTATGCCCCGACCATTGAGACACTCCGCCAGCGCAAATACGTGCGGATGCAGCAGCGGACGTTCATCCCCACCGTGCTGGGCCTGGTGGTCAACGACTATCTCGTCAGTAATTTCGGCGATGTCGTGGCTCTTGAGTTCACCGCCGGCGTCGAGGAACAACTGGACACCGTGCAGGCCGGCAAGCTGCGCTGGCAGAAGCTGCTGGCGCGGTTCTACGAGGCGTTTGAGGCCAAGGTAGAGGCCGCAGCCCAGGCCGAGCCGCGAGTGCTGGAGGGCGAGCAGTGTCCCGAGTGCGGCGGCAAGCTCCTGGAGCGCTATTCGCTCTACGGCAAGTTCGCCGGCTGCGAGAACTATCCCGACTGTGAATACACCCGCGATCTACTCGCCGACGTGGTGCCGGAGAAGGCGACCGAGGAGGTCGGCCGCGAATGTCCGGAGTGTGGCAAGCCGCTGGTCTATCGCTTCGGCCGCCGCGGGCGCAAGTTCATCGGCTGCAGCGGCTATCCGGAATGCGAACACACCGAGAACCTGGGACCCGATGGAGAGCCCGTCCCGCCGCCGCAGGAAACCGGCCTGAAGTGTGAGCGCTGTGGTGGCGACATGCTGATCCGCCACAGCCGCCGTGGGCCGTTCTTGGGCTGCAGCAACTTCCCCAAATGCCGCAATACCAAGCCGATCGCCGCGCTTGAGCAAGGCGAGAAAGCTGCGGAAGCCGCACCCGAGGCTGCCGAGCAACGCGATGACGCCGAGACCGAGCCCACCGGCGAGGGCCAGGAGTTGGAGCTCAAATGCGACAAATGCGGGGCGCCGATGGTAGTCAAGACCGGCCGCCGAGGGCCGTTTGTGGCCTGTTCCGCGTACCCGAAGTGCAAGAACACCAAGCCGATGTCGGCGGCGTACGAGGCCGGCTACCAGCGCCCGGAGGCCGAGGAATTGGACGAAGTTTGTCCCGAGTGCGGCAAGCCTCTGGTGGTGCGGAGCGGTCGGCGCGGCAAGTTCATCGGCTGTTCAGGCTTCCCTAAGTGCAGGTACACGCGCAATCTCGAAGACAAGCCCGAGCAATCCGAGTAACACCTCGGATCCCGTGCCGCAGACAGGGCCACCTATATGCCGGACATTAGTGTCCCTAGCCAGCGCGCCTCAGGCCCCTCCATCGCCGTGATGGTGGCAGTCTTCGTTACGGCCACCTCAGTGCTGGCCTTCGAAATCGCTCTCACCCGCGCCTTTTCGGTCTTGCTGCGCTATCACTTCGTCTTCCTGGCGATTTCGCTGGCGACCTGCGGCCTGGGTATCGGCGGCCTGATCGACTTCCTGCTTTACCGCCGTTTCCCGCATTGGCATGTGCCGACGCAGCTTGCGATTCGCGGGCTGATTACCGGCGCACTCTACCCGCTGAGCGTATTTTTGCTCTTCGCAACGCCTCTGGCGGCCCAGCTTACCTCAGTATGGGTGGTCAGTGCGGTTTGCATTTGCCCGTTTTTAGCGGCTGGGCTGCTGCTAAGTCGGGCTTTTGCCGAGTTCTCCGCCGCCAGTGGGCGCCTCTATTTTGCCGATTTGGCCGGTGCGGCAATTGGCAGCTTTGCCGTGATTGCTGTGCTTCAACTCGTCGGCGCGATCAATGCAGCTTTCGTCTGTGGCCTGCTGGTGACCGGCGGGGCGGCGGCAATCGGCTTCAGTCTGCACAGGCCGGCGCTCACGGCTGGCTCACTGCTGGTGGTTATCGGCCTGGCGGCGCTGCTGTTGGCCAACCTCAACGCCCGCTATCTCGATTTGCCGGTAATGCCCTTGCGCCAGGACCCCTTGGCTAAGCCGCTCTATCAGGAGCTAGCCGACCCGCAGGTCCATGCCAAGATCATCGCCAGCGAGTGGAACGCCTTTGCTCGCACCGATGTCGTCGCCTATGGTAATGATAAAAACGAATTCGACCCTGAGGCCGACCTCTACGTCTATACCGACGGTGAAGTGCCGACCAACATGATTGCTTTTGACGGCGATCTGACGGCGCTTGAGGGCCGTCTGCGTCATTTCATCGGGTTTGTGCCGTTCGAGCAGTTTCGCCCGCAGCGAGTGATGCTGATCGGCCCGGGCGGCGGCCTCGACATCCTCCTGGCCCTGGCGGTGGGCAGTAAAGAGATTGTTGGTGCTGAGCTTAATCCATCGATTCCGCGGCTGGTGCGCCGTTATGGCGATTTCACCGGCCATGTATATGATTACGAGAATGTGCACATCTACGTGGACGAGGCTCGCAGCTTTCTCAGCCGCTCCGACCGCAACTTCGACCTCATCTACATGGCCCTGGCTAAGACCGCTACTACCGCCTCCTCCAGCCTCGCTCTCGTCGAAAGCTATATCCACACCGAGGAAGCATTTGTTGACTGTCTCCGGCATTTGACGCCGGATGGTAAGATCGCCTTCGTGTGCCAGGAGCCGTTGATTTTGATGCGCACGCTGCTGACGGCCCGCGAGGCACTGGCGCAGGTTGGCGTCCCTTACGAGCAGTCCATGGCTCATTTCCTGGCGGCGAGCATGCCGGCCCAGGCCTACCTGCTGGGCCCATACCGGCATCTGCTGGTCATCTCTCGCAACGCCATTGCGCCGGAGGTTGCCGCGCACTTTGCCAAGCACACCATCGCCTTGCATCTCGATCCCGCTTACGCCCCGGGCGCGTATGTGCCGGCTCCATTCGCGCGGCTTGCTGAGGATCCGGCCATACCGCCTCGGCAGTTCGTCGATGGGTTCAACCGGCAGCGGGTAGCCTACGGCTACAGCACGGTTAACATTATGCCCTGCACCGATGACAACCCGTTCGTGATCGACTTGACCTTCGGCGTACCGGCGCAGTTCACGCGCTTTTTGACCGGAGCACTTAGTCTGGCGGTGCTGGTGTCAGTGGTGCTGCTGGTGCTAGCCGTCCGCGATCGCCGCTGCCAGGCCGGTGCCGGCCAGCTTGCCGCCGCGATCCTGTACTTCATGCTCCTGGGTATCGGCTTCATGCTGGTGGAGATTTCGCTGATCCAGAAGCTGGTACTGTATCTGGGCTATCCGGTGCTGAGTCTCTCGACGCTGCTATTCGCGGTGCTAATCAGCGGCGCTTTGGGCAGCCTATTTACCCAGCGCTGGCCCGCCGAGCGGCTTGCCAAAGTAGTCATGATGGCGGCGGCGGGCATAATTCTTTACGGCTTGTCCTCGCAGTACCTGTACCCCACGATTGTCGGCGCGACCCTGGCCTGCGATATCCGCTGGCGCTGTCTGATCACGATGGTGATGCTGTTTCCGCTGGGCTTCTGCCTGGGGATGCCGTTCCCGAGCGGGCTACGGGTTGTCGGTAGCTGGGGGCAGAACCTGGTGCCGTGGCTCTGGGGCATTAACGGTTTGACATCGGTAGTTGGTTCGGTAGCGGCGATGAGCCTCGCGAAGCTATGGGGCTTTTCCAACGTGCAAATGGTCGGTTGGGCGCTCTATGCCGGCGTCTTCCTGCTCGCCACTGCACACTATCTTGCCCGCAAGCCCTCCGCCGCGCCTCCAGGAGAAGTGCAATGATAGCTTTCTACTTTCCTACCAAAGTAGATTTGCTCATATTATGCAAAGACCTCGTGGTATGAGGGGCTCGCGGCTTCGGCCCCGCCTTACTCCCGGCAGCAAAAGTCCAGTTTGACCCCGTTAACAAGCGGTTGCTGAGGGGGTCAGACCCGTGTCAGCGAACGTGGTATTCCGCGCCCCGATATGGTTTCCTTGAGCACTCGCTCCGCGAAGTCCTAATCAACTCACTCCGCCTTCGTATATGAATTCGAGAAAAGTGCAAAGAAGGGGAGGTTTCAGTTGGACAGATGGCGAAATTAAGGACTGTTCCAGGGCGGACCATCAAGTTCGATCTTACAAGGATACGTTTCTCAGGGGGCGATAGGGCAATGCCATCGAGCAAAACGACCGGTGATACTGAATTGCTCGAACAGCTCTGTAGACAACATGGGATTAGCCCCGAGCTTGTGCGGCAGCTTCTCAGAATAGAGCGAGAGCACCAATTTCAAGAACGCCGGCACGGCATCAATGAAGAGCTGCGCCAATGCATTGAGGCCAGCTTGCGGTCGGAACAGACTAACACGTGAGCAGGCCGCCAGGGGCATTCAGGGAAGCGCAGTCTCATTGTTGCGATTGTTGGCAGGATCCGCCGCATCGGGCATTGTTGCACAGGAGCTAAGCGTACCAAAGGCTGCGTGGTGAGTGAATTATGGGATCTTTCAAAGAGCGAGCTATACGCATCATCGAGGAGTTGCGCGGGTTGGTGGACGAGATGGAGGCGGCTCAAAATGCTCCAGAGATACAGCAAAAGCAAGTGCAATTGAGGGAGGTGAACAAGGCAATAGCCAGTCTTGAGCGCGTTAGCGCAGCGGTGCCCGAAGAATTGCGCAACCTCCGGATAAAGCTGACCGCTGAGCTGGCCGAAATAGGCGGGCCGAACGGCGCTGATACCCTAGTGCGTCAGGGCGTGTCGGAGATCGCTGGTAAACTGGGGATTTCGCACGGTCGCGGGAAAGCGCGTAGAATGGCCGGTGTTGATAATGGACGAACTAGGCGCACTGGGATGGGCGTCGAGCTTCCGCCTACGGGCAAGAAGCCTTACTCAATAAAGCTCAATAGCGACTGGATTCGTGTTTCCTCATGGAAGGATGTCCTTGTAGTGACTGCGAACTGGCTGATTAGTCGTGGCCACCGCTTACCAGAGGACGGGATAGTTGGCAACAGCAAGTTCTTGATTAGCCCCAACATGAGCGATTTCAGGAGCCCTAAGCCGTTAGATGACGGTCGCTATATTAACACTCATTATAGTAGCCCGGACTTGGTGAGATCCGCGTATCAGTTGCTGATGTCCGTGGGGCTAGGGAAGGAAACGTTGGAGATTCAGTATTCATAGCCGCACTTCCGTTCGGCCCGGAAGGGCGCATTCGTTCCAGCGAGGGTGGTTAGGAAATGCGACTGCTGAAGCTTGTGATCGACAACTATAAGTGCTTTGCGGAGCGCACAGAATTTGACTTTACGGCGGGCAACGGCGGCCCGGGGCGAAATGTATTCTTGATCGGAGGGATGAACGGGGCCGGCAAGACCTCAGTAATGGAAGCGATCAATATCTGCCTCTATGGCGAGAAAGAGCAGGTAATCCTCGATTGCATCAACCCGGGACAACTAGGCCGGGGTAAGGCGGATTCCTGCTTCCAATTGCAGTTCCAAGAGCAAAACGGCAGTATTGCCACTCTCGAGCGTTCATGGCGTGCAACCGGCCCCACTTCTGATATTACCGGCGGCCGTCTCAAGCAAGATGTAGCATTGCACATTGACGAGCCGAACTACACTTCGACAGAGGAAGATTACTACCAGAGCTTCATGGCGAAAAACATCCCGGAAGGCATCACTCAGTTTTTCTTCTTTGATGGCGAGAAGATTCAGGACATGGCCGAAGATGAAAGCGCCGAATACAAACTCCGTGTTTCTATGGAGGCAGCTCTCGGCATAGAAAATGTCAGAAGACTGGCGGAGGACATAAAGACGCTGCGCAGGCAGCAGCGCCGCAACGAAGTATCGGACGCCGATGTTGATCTTCAGGAAAACAAATTGCGCGGGCTGCAGAGAAAACTGGAGGAGATTGACGCCGGTCTTGAAGAGGCTGACCAGGATCTCAAGGACTTTGAAGCTGAAAGCAACGGGGCAGAGGCCCGCTTCAAGAGCTCGTTTGGGTTCGAAGCGACCACCGTGGATGAATTTAAGCAGGCTGAAAGAAAACGCAGTCAATTGACGAGCCGCCTCAACGAGATAGAGAGCCAGATCGGGAACTACGTTACGGACAACCTGGCCGCAGCTCTTCTCGGGGAACACCTGGACGAACTTCAAAGGCAGGTCGAACGAGAAGAGAATGCCAGGCGTGCCACCATCTTCAAGGAGTTCGCGCCCGAGTTGGGAAATGCGATAGTTGGCGTGATCCTTCAGCGCGGAGCACGGTGGTGCCGACCGACCCTTACCGAGGCCGACACAAGGGATCTGCAGAATGCGGTGGAAGAGGTAATACGTGAGTTCCAATGTCGGACGGAAGAAGCTGTCGTCCCGGTATTGGGTTTCTCTGAAAATGATAAAGCAAGGGTGCTCTCGCGTGTCAGAGAGATACAGCAATCTCGGCCCGACCGTCTGAAGGCTTTGCTTGAGCAGAAGAATGCTATCGAAGACCAGCTTCAGAAAATCGAGAAGGACCTTCAGGCGTTTAGACCGTCAGAGGACCGCGACCAGTTGATGAACGAACTGATGAACGAGATAACCACATGGACGCAGCACATCGGACAGAAGCGCGAGGAGCAGCAGAGCCTCGAACGTGAGCGGGAAAAGATTAGTGAGCAGATAGACGCAGCGGAAAACGACCTGGAGGTGGTCTATCAGCAGCATGAGGTCTCGCGGACGGCAGAGGCATTCATCGAGCGGTGCAAAACTCTAGAGGACCTCCTTGAGGAGTATCGAGAGGCTCTGCGAGAATCTCGAATAGGCCAACTGCAGGCAAACACATTCGAGATGTACCAGGCACTCGCCACGAAGGGCGATCTCATCTCTGATATCACGGTTGATCGTGACACGTACCAAATCACAATAAGAAACCGCCAGGGACACGTCATTCAGAAGAAAAACCTCTCGGCTGGTGAGAAGGAAGTATTTGCCATTTCGCTGCTGTGGGGGCTCGCACAGACATCCGAGTTGCGTCTCCCAATCATAATTGACACACCGCTTTCGCGCTTGGACAGTTCGCATCGTAAGGCTATCGTCACTGAGTACTTTCCGCACGCGGGCGCGCAGGTGATCCTGCTTTCCACTGATACCGAAGTAGATCGTGAATACTACATGCAACTGCAGCCTTATCTGCAGCATTCTGTGCGCCTAGTGTTCAACCTGGAAACCGAAAGCACTACTATTGAAGAGGGATACTTCACCTGGAGGTAGCCGCAAATGCAGGTGCCCGCCGACAGGACATACACTTCGATCGCTGCCAACGATATTATAAGCAAGCTAGGCCGCGCCACGGGCCTCGAATACGCAGTATTGGCGCGAATTGCCATGATGTACTCGCTCAAACAAGGCGGGCGCGAAGTTCCGCGTTCAGAAGACAAACGGGGCAGAGAGATGCGTTGGGTTAGTGTCTGGGGCAAGGACCAGGCGCTCATACGCGGCCTCTTCTGTATGGTTTATGGAGAACACGTGCAGGAGGAAGAACTCTTTTCGATGATCTGCTTCGGGAAGGACCACATAGACCGTGGGTTGGAACTCCTGTGGGAGCTCTTCGAACATTCTGATGAGAACCCGACGCATTTCTTGCGAGCCCTCGCTGACGAAATAGAATTAACTGGCGATGCCAGAGGAGCCGCCCTGGCAATAGACATTGTCGTGGGCAAGGGCATGATCAGTCAAGATGAAGTAGTAATACAGCTCAACGATACCACAGTGCACCCTAACTCGCATATGGCAATGGCAGGTAAACCGGGTGTGGGCAAGACGCAGTTACTCCTGAAAATACTCACGGACCTCCGGGAGCACACAGACTACTCCACTAATTTCATACTCTTCGACTATAAGGGAGACATAGCGGCGAGTGACAGGTTTGTGGAATTATCCCGTGCGACGGTGTATAGTCTCCCGAATGATAGTGTTCCAGTAAATCCCTTTATCCTTGCCCAATACGATGAAGACAGCGCAAGAATGTCGGCGAGAGAAAAAGCGGAATCTTTCGCCTCAATTGACAGGCGATTCGGACCTGTGCAAAAAGGCAGTCTGACCAAGGCGATCCGTACTGCGTACGGGAACCGCCAGGGCGAAGAGCGCCCTTATCCGGACTTCCTCGAAGTTCTCCAGATCGTTCAAGCGGACTATGCCGCCGATGGCAAGAATGACGACTCACTGGTCGAAATACTGCGGGATCTAGCCGAGTTTAAGCTCTTCTGGGACCACGGTTGGCCTGGCGATCCCCTGTCAACGCTAGTGGGTCACACTGTGATAATAGATGTAAGTAAGTTGGCGGTACTAAAGGAACTCGTCGCGTACCTGGTCATCGAACGGCTCTACAAAGAGATGAGCGTGTTGCCGGACAGCACAGTCCAGAATGCACGCCGAGAAGTGCGGACGGTTCTGGCGATTGACGAGGCTCACAACTACCTTCCTCAGCGAAACATATTCCTGCAGAAGATAGTGCGCGAAGGGCGTTCCAAGGGCATTGCGGTGTTTTTCGCCTCCCAATCCCCCGCCGATTACCTGCAAAAAGATTTCGATTTCAGAGAATTGCTGGAGTTCTTCTTCATGTTCCAATGCGACGGTTTGTCGTCGTCGGATATTCAGCATCTCGTTGGATGCAGCAAGCAGGTTGCTCGACAACTGGAGGCGGAGGTGCCGCGACTGCAACCCTTTGACGTAATAGCAAAGCCAGTCAAAGGCGAGGAGCAAGTATTGCGATTCAAAGCCGACGCTTTCTACCACGCCTATGAGTAGGGAACGAAGCAGCAAGCGTGTGGTGTTAGGCGTCAGTAGCTTCGGATAGGTCTGGTCGTCCCAAGCAAATGGCTGAAATACCCCTCTAGCAAGCGGCTGCTGAGGGAGGCAATGGGGTCGCCTCAGGTCAGCGGAGGTGGGCGATGGTGGCGCCGGTGCCGCCCTCCGCAAGGGGGGCGGTCGCGAAGTCCGTAACGTGGGGATGCTTGCCCAGGAACTCGTGGATCGCTTCGCGCAGAGCTCCGGTGCCCTTGCCGTGGATGATGCGCACCTCGGAGAGGCCGGCCAAGGCCGCATCGTCCAGATACTTCTCCAGCTCCAGCAGCGCCTCGGCGACCGTCGCCCCAACCAGGTTTATCTCCGGTCTGACGCTTTGTGCCTTGCGGGCCTGCATGCGCTTGGCGATGGCCCGGGCCTCGGGGCTGGGTGGTTGCTTGGCTGGCGACAGATCGCCGGCGGCGGCCTCAACACGCACATTGCCGATATTGACCTCGTAGGTGTCGTCACCAATCCGGCGGCCGATGGTCCCGTCTTGGCCGATGGTATTGACATGAACCCACGCGCCGGCTGAGAGGTCGAGGCCAGGCATGGGTTCGTCCTCTACAGGCAGGGATTCAGCCTTCGCTTCGGCCTGGCGGCGGTCGTGTGCTTGAGCGGCTTCCAGGACATCCTCACGAAGCTGAGCGATCTCGTCGCGTAGCTGCTGGGTGACCTTGGACTGGCTGGGCTGGGCCTGCAGGCGCGCGATGATCTGGCGGGCACGGTCTTCGGCCTCGCTGACGATACGCACTGCTTCAGCAAAGCCCTGACTAAGGGCGTCGGCCTCGCGGGCCGCGAGGTCCTGCTGCTTATCTTGGTATTCGGCGCGCTGCTGGGCCAGGGCGTGGCTCTCGGCCTCGATCTGTCCACGCTGCTGCTCATAGCGCTGCTTACTCTCGCGCATCTGCGCGATCGCCTCCTGCACCGTGAGCTGCTCCTCGTCGAGCGTCTCACGGGCATCACCGACTAGCCGTCGCGGCAGGCCCAACCGCTGGGCGATTTCGAAGGCGTTGGAGGAGCCAGGGGAGCCAATCAGCAGGCGGTAAGTGGGCTGTAGGCTCTTGGCATCGAACTGCACGGCGGCGTTCTGCATGCCTTGTTCGGCATAAGCGAAGAGCTTGAGGCTATTGTAGTGGGTGGTGGCGACGGTGCGACAGCCGGCCTGGTGCAGGAAGCTGAGTATGGTCTTAGCCAGGGCTGCGCCCTCGGTGGGGTCGGTACCGGCACCGATTTCATCCAGCAGCACCAGTGCGCTGATGGGGCCAGCCTTGGCCTCACCCTCGCCGCGGTTACGGTGCGCATAGACGCGATTGACGATCTTGACGATCTGGGTCATGTGCGAGCTGAAGGTGGAAAGCGACTGCTCAATGCTCTGCTCGTCGCCGATGTCGGCCCAGAGGTTGTCGAATACCGCCACCTGGGAGCCGGCTTCGGCGGGGATGTGCAGCCCGGACATCGCCATCAGGCTGAGCAGGCCCAAGCTCTTGAGGCAGACGGTCTTGCCGCCGGTGTTAGGGCCGGTGATAACCAAGGTGGTGAACTCGTCGCCGATCCAGATGCTGGTGGGCACTACCTCCTGGTCGGGTATGAAGGGGTGCCGGGCCGAGCGCAGGCTGGTGGTGCCGTCATCTGTGATGAGAGGTGCGACGCTGTCGAGGTCCAGAGAGAGCCGGGCCTTGGCCGAGATGAAGTCAAGAATGCCGAGTGTGGTCTGGTCTGCCTGCATCGGCTCGGCGATAGCGCCCACCCGCTCGCTAAGCTGCTCCAGAACCGCTGCTTCTTCCTGACGGATCGCCAGTTCCGTCTCGCGTAACTGATTACCGCGCTCGACTATCTCCAGCGGCTCCATGAAGACGGTGGCCCCGGAGGCCGAGCGGTCGTGGACCAGGCCCTGGAAGCGCGACTGCACCGGCGCCTTGATCGGCAGGCAGAAGCGGCCCTCGCGGCTGACGATTGTGGCATCCTGCAGCAGGTCGCGGTCGGCCGCCTCCCGCATGATCGAGCTAAGGCGCTCGCGCATGGCTTCTTCCAGCGAGGCTGCCCGGCGGTGCAGGCGGACGAGTTCCGGTGAGGCATTCGGCCGCACGTTTCCCTCGTCATCCAGCGCCGTCTCGATGTCCTCGCGAAGCTGTTGGTCTTCGGTTAGCGTCTCGGCCAACTTCCACAGGCGCGGCATGGCTTCCGCGGCCTTTTCAACGTAGGCGCGTATAGCGGCCGCCGAGCGCAGGCAGTCGGCAACCCGTAACAGTCCTGAACCATCCACCAGAGCTCCGGCGCGCGCCTTCTTCAGAAGCCCCGATATATCGGAAATGCCCCCCAACGGGAAATATCCCCAGGCCTCGATCAGAGCGACGGCCTCCGAGGTCTCCTCCAGCCAGGCGCGGATGCGGTTGATATCGGTAGTCGGGCTGATAGCTGCAGCGCGCTCCTTGCCGAGGGCCGAAGCCGCCCGTTCCACCAACATCTCACATATTTTCGGGTACTCAAGCACCCGTAAGGTACGTTCATCCATGGTGGTGCACCGCTTGTGGGCGTCCGGTGTCGAGGGCAATTATAGCAGATAGGGCGGATTTAGTTGAGGGTAGCATGGCCTGCGTGGCTTTCACGGTGTCATGCGGGCCTTGTGGAACTCCAGGATCCGCTCGACGCGGTTGTCGAGGTCGCGCGCGCGTTGGCTATCCGCGTCGGGAGGCACCGGGTCGGAGTGCAGCGGCGGGCGGCCGAGCAAGGCTAGGGCCGAGTTCTCCACGCAAACCGCCAACGCCTCGAGCAGGTAGCCGCCCTCCAGCAGCAAGCACAGCCGGCCATCAGCGGCCGCCTCCGCCGCCTCTACCAGGTATTGGGTGATCGCGTGGTAGCACCCGGCGCTGAGGTCCCAGCCCGCCAGCGGGTCCGCATGGTAGCCGTCATAGCCGGCGGAGACCAGTACCAACTGGGGCTTATATATGTCCACCAGCGTGGGGAGGATCACTTCATCGAGGCCGCGCTGGATATGTCGGTCGCAGGTACCGGTAGGCAGTGGCAAGTTGATATTGTACCCATAGCCGGCATCAATCCCGACCTCCGCCAGCGAGCCGGTCCCCGGATACAGGGGATACTGGTGGAGCGATATGTAGAGCACATCGCGGCGATTAAAAAACACGTGCTGGGTACCATTGCCGTGATGCACATCGAAGTCCACGATGGCGACGCGCTCCAGGCCATGCTCTCTGATGGCGTAGTCGGCGGCAATGGCGATGGTATTGAAGATGCAGAAGCCCATGCCGCGATTGGGCATAGCGTGGTGTCCGGGCGGTCTGACCAGGCCGATAGCGTTGTGCAGCTTTCCTGCCAGCATAGCCTCGACAGCGCTTACAGCGCCGCCGATGGCGCGGGCCGCGGCCTCATAGGTGTCGGGGCTGACGATGGTTTCGTGATCCAGGGTTCCGCCGCCGGCTTCCGCAAGCCGCTGCACGTGCTCCACGTAGTCAGGCTCGTGGACGGTTGCTATCAGCTCGGGTGGAGCGGCAGGCGTGGGCACGGCAGCCAGCTCGTCCCACAGCCCGTCATTGCGCAGTAGCTCGCAGATGGCGGCGAGGCGCTCGGGCTTTTCAGGATGCCAGGGCGGCTCGTGCCTGAGGAAGATGTCGTCATATATGCGTCCGGTTGCCACGGAATACCTCGCTAAGCATTCGTGCTTGCCGCGCGCAGAGCTTTCCGCAAGGCGTTGATACCGATCTCACCCTGTTCCATAGCCGTGCGGTCGAAGTGGAACACCTCAATGGAGGCGAAGTACTGATAGTCAATGTCCACCAGCGCCTCCATCACCGGCACGAAGTCGGTGTCGCCGAGGCCGGGAGCATAACCGCTGTCATCATTGCAGTGGTAGTGGAACAGCGCGTCCTTACTGGCGCGGATCGCGGCGGGTAAGTCGTCTTCTTCCTTGAGGCCGCTGTAGGTGTCGAGAATGATCCCGACGTTCGGCATATCAATCTCTTCGGTCATCTTGAGCACTTCCTCGGCGCGGTGCAGGAAGTTATTCTTAGTCACCGCAGCCAGCGGCTCGATGCACACCTTGAAGTCGGCCTCGGCCCCGACCTCTCCACAGCGGGCCATCGTGGCCTTGAACCACTCCCATGCCTGTTCATAGCTGACGCCTTCGCGCAGGTCGCGCTGCTGCGGGGAGCCGACAACGATCATGCTTCCCCCAATATCAATGCCAAAGCGCACCAGCTCCTGCATGTACTGGGCCGTGGTTTCGCGCACCTGTGCATCAGGCGCGGTCACGTGTAGGCCCTCCGGTCCCACCAGCAGCCAGTGGAGGCCGGCCACTTCGACTCCGGATTCCTCCGAGGCCTTGATTATCTCTTGCTTCTGCTGGTCGGTGATCTCGGTGACGTGGTCGGCGAGAGTAAAGGGCGCTATCTCCAGGGCGTCGAAGCCCAGCTCGGCGGCGGCGGCGAACTGACTCGGTATCGTCCAGCGCTCCTGGTCTTCGGAATAGAAAATCTCATTACAGATCGCGAATCTCATTGGCTTCCACCTGTCTGATGTCCGGCTCGGCGTCTTGGTACGCATGGAGAAGGGTTTCTGGGTGCCGAAGTCCATTTCGCCTCAACTCCGCTAATATCCTCTGCACCTCGACGTAAAGATGTTACGCGGCGGGGGTTTTCGCTTAAGTTACATGCCTGCAAGCCGAAGTTTACACTACCAGTCTTAAGTTCCGGTTGTGACGGGAGCTCTACACCGAATACGGCGGCAGGAGGCGAAGCATAGTTGCGCATACCAAGACAGCGCCCATTGGCAGTCTGGCTGTTGTGCATAACCACGGCAGTTGCTTGCGGTAGCGGTGCGAAGGGAGCGGTAGTGATTTCGGCCGAGCGGGTGGGACGTGTCTTCTACCCGGGCGAGACCGTGAGGCTGTTCGTGACCGCAGACTGCGACAGGCAGCAAGCGACTTTCCAGGTGCACGACTATTTCGGCAGGCGCTGGTACAGCGGCAGGGCCACAATCGGCCAGGGCCGCTCAACTCAGATCCAGATACCCCGTCGCTTCCCGCTCGGCTGGTATCAGTTGCAGCTTCGGCTTGACGGGGAGACGGTATCCGATGCGTTCTGCGTGATACCTCGGTGCTACACGGACAGCCGTGGGGATCACGGGCTTTTCAACCTGCAGACCCACACCATAGACGAGCGCCAGTACGCTGCTGCGGCGCAACTGGGCGTGCGATGTTTCCGGACTGATGTTCCCTGGCCGGATTTTGAGAAAGAACCCGCAGAGTACGACCTGAGTTTTCTCAAAGAGCAGATCAGGCTATGCAAGAAGTACGGGATTCAATTGATGCTATGCGCGGGCTACACTCCCGCCTGGACAGCCGTGCGGCCGCTGAATGGGCCTGATGACTGGATCCGCCAATCACCTTTCGTCTGGCATCCCCGCGACCTGCCACGTTGGACCGCATTCGTCCAGAGGCTAGTCGCAGAAACGCGCAATCAGACGATTATATGGCCCTCGGCGGAGGTCCTGCCCCGGGGCAGTAGCTACCACCGACAGATGTTACCGGTGGCGCATAGCTGGGAGCTATGGAACGAGGCCGATCACTGCTTCTACGTGGGCAGTTGGGGCCGCTACCTCGACCTCTTGCGCGTCTTCTACTGCACGGTCAAGCCGGCCTTTCCGGACACCCCGGTAATCTACGGCGGCTCCACCGGCAACTGGTACTGCATGTGCCTGACCTGCGCCAATCAAGCACCGCTGTACTTCGACCAGATGGCTTGCCATCCGACTGGCGATGTTCCATCGGCGCTGAGCAGGTGGTATCAGGGCGCTTTCCAGTTGCCGTGGATTGACGGCTACCCGCGCGAGAACTCGCTTAACGAAGCCTATTGCCAGCACGTGGCCAGCGAGCAATCCTACGAAGAACACCGCGAGCAGCCCGGCGATCTCTACCGGATACGCACCCAGTTGATGTTCTGGAATCAGAAAAGCTATTTTCGCTCGAGTTGCGTGAATCAGTGGATCGCGCGGCCGGACGATCCCTACGCCCACAATGCGATGCTGCTGGAGAAAAACGGGGGCCTGGTGCCGACGCCGCTGTATGTGGCCTTCGCCGGAGCGCGGCTCTGGCTATCTGATGCCACCTACGTCGGGCCGGTGAACCTCGCGCAAGCAGGGGAGGCGCACGTGCTGCTCAAGCACGGCCGAACGCTGCTGGTGGCCTGGTCCGACAGTTCGACGCGGGTCCCGGTACGCGTACAGGGGCAAGCCCAGCAGATCAATGTGATGGGGCGGGCCGTCAACGCTGCTCGTGGCCCCACACTGCGTCGCCTGTTGCAGCGCTCGCCGATTATGATTCTGGGCGCGCATCCTAGCTATCTGCAGGAAGCGCTTCAGAGCCGCTACCAGCTTTTTGCTCATACGACCTTCGGCAACGATGCCGGTGATACCATCTGGTATGGTGCTGACGAACTGATGGATGATCTCAAGAACTGGACAAGCCGCGGCTTCGAGCAGCGCCTGGACAGTGCCATTCAACAGGCCGCGGTCCGCCTCGGGAGTAGGCCCCAACAGGCCCCGGCGGCGCTGGAGACAGCCATGATGGTCTGTCAGTGCGGTATGTTGGAAGCAGCCGGCAAGTGCCGTGCCGCTCGTAGCGTCCCACCACGGGCGGTAGCCACCATTTACCGACTGGCCCGGCTAGAGGAATGGCTCGGCGCTGTCGCCGATGACCAGGCTCTTTTAGGCGATACCTTCCGAGTGCAGCATCGGGAGATAACCCTCTACAAAAACCGCGTAAGGCTGAGGCAAGCCCAACTGACACGGGGTCAAGCGGCTGGCGAACCGGCCTTTGCTCGGCAGTTGCTGGAGCGGGCCCAACGGCAGTTGGAGCGGGCCGAGGAGCTGGGCCGCCAAGGCGCGCTACGGGCCGCCAAGAGCGAGCTATGGACCGCTGAGCGTATTTTGGACGTCCAGGAGCCTGTCGTTACGCGCGTGTTCATGGTGGCCGATTTCAAGACCGCCGTGCAGCTCCGCAAGGCCCATCTGCTCGAGGCCGACGCCGACCATAGCCTCACAGTGAATGTGTATAACTTCCTGGACCGGCGCGTCAGCGGGAAGCTGCGGCTCTCAATTCCGGACAGTTGGGGAGCCGCTGGGCCGCTGCAACGGACCTTTGCGGTTGACGCCCAGACGGTTTCCGCGCCGATCGTGCTCAGCTTTACCATCCCAGGCGGCCCCTCGCCTTGGCGGCAGGTCGCACCCACGTCGCCCGACAGCGAAATCCGGCTGCAGGTGCCTGCGGGCCTACAGCCGACAGCCGATATCATTCTTGAGGGACAGCTCGACCGTGGCGGCAAACTGTTGCGGGTCCTGTATCCCGTGTTCGTAGGGCGGCTGTGTCAGTCGCAGCCTGCTGCAGCCACCAGCACGGCTGGCAGGGGCCCGGAACCGGTTGTCGAGCGTATTCCGAGGTTGCCGGCATGCCTACAGGAGGCACCGAGATCAGCAGCTAGTGGCAGATAGGACCGCCGCGCGGCCTTTACAAAGATATCAGCCTGTGATACCATATGGTCTGTGACGCGCGGTGGAGCAGTCAGGTAGCTCGCAAGGCTCATAACCTTGAGGTCGCAGGTTCGAATCCTGCCCGCGCTACCAAATCTTTCCCGACATGGCCCCAGAGAGGTCTCTGGGGCCATTTTGCTGTCTATGAGCTATCTGGCCAGGGTTAGCTTTTTCCGCAAAAACAAGGTAATTGCAGAAGGAATGATTCCGTCAATGTGGAATACGGCACCCAGTGTCTGAACACACAGTGTAATCAATACCTTCTGGGCAGGTAGATGGAGTGAATCAACGCGTTTTCGTAATCGTATTGGTGCTGCTCGTGGGGCTGATCTGTCTGGGGATGTGGGGGTGTCACGGGAACAATATTGCGGGCGGAAACGGACAAGCCATAGGGTTGGGGACCAACCATATAATCGCCGGAGGCGAGGAGTGGAACTACAACGTGTCGGGCACGCTCCAGCCAGCCGCTGGGCCCGCGCAGAACTTCGGCCCGGTGCCGGCAAAGATCAGTATCGGCGACCAGGTCGTGCCCCTGCAGACACCGCCGAATGCCTGGGTTTACGCCGTAGAGGCTGACTTCACGGTCGGCGACCGGGAAGAGAGTTTCCGCCATGCCGTGGCGGTGAGGCAGGGTATTGGCGGCGTTATGTCGGTGGTTGGCTTCACGCCCCATCTGGAAGACGTTCCGGGCCGGTTGGATGACCCGATCGAGGAACTGCACCTGGTAGGCTTCCAGATGACGCCCAACTGGTCCGCGAGTTCGAACGTACAGGGCGGATGGGGCCAGTTCGAGGCCGACGCCAACTTCCAGGGGCTGGAAACCGTCAATACCGGAGCCGGCAACTTCCGCACAGTCAAGGTCGAGGGGGAGTACTCGCTGGCCGGCTTCCCGGTCACGCTCGTAACGTGGTTCAACCCACAAATCGGCTGTTTCGTGAAAATGACCGAGCACTGGGAAGAGTGGGATGGCGCCACGATGGACCTGACGTTCGAGCTGACTTCGACTAACGTGGAGTACGAGTAGAAATCGCTTGTGGACGTCGCGCCGCCGCAACACGGCTCCCGGGCCGTTGCTTGCTGGCTGACCGCTCCGGCATCACGATTTTGAGGTCGCAGGCTCGGCTTCTGCTCGTAGCAGCAAGGCAATTGCGCGAGGATACGGGAAAACTCCGTATCCGCCTTTTTTGCGCGTGTAGCAAGTCCTCATCCGCCGGCCCTTGGCGCTGGTGGCAGGTTGGCGGCTTGCCGATGACGAAGTGGCATGGAACCGTGCTCAGCAATCCGGGAGAAGTCGCCACGATGACTAGTACTGACACTCCGCAGACCATGACCGCAGTGGTTTTACACGCGCCCAATGATCTCAAGGTTGAGCAAGTGCCGGTGCCGCAGGTACGGCCTGGCGAAGTCTTGCTCAAAGTCGGCGCTTGCGGCATCTGCGGCAGCGATCTGCGCTATCTGGTGGGGGAGAACCCCTGGGCCAAACATACTCTCGGCTATCAGCATCCCAATCCGCCGGATATGATCCTGGGCCATGAGATCGGCGGCACGGTGATGACCGGTGGCAACGAGCGGCGGGTTGGGGTGCTCTCGTTCAGGACCTGCGGGGAGTGCCGGTACTGCCGGACGGGCCGGCCCAACTTGTGCCCGAATACGCAGCATCTCGGCCACGGTGCCGGCTGGGAGGGCCAGAATCCCGGCGGCATGGCCCAATACTGCCCGGTCTGGGAAGATCATCTCTTCGATCTGCCTGATGAAATCGGCCTGGACGAGGCGACTTTCCTGGATGGCTTAGGGGTAGCCGTACATGCGGTTGCGCAGACCGCGATTGTGGCCTCAAGCCCGGTGCTGATATTGGGGGCCGGGCCGATCGGCCTGACTATTGCCCAGGTTGCGGTCGCGCAGGGAGCCGGGCGCGTGGTCGTGACCGACGTCTATGACACGCCGCTGGAGTGCGCGCGGGAATTAGGGCTGGGGCCGTGTCTTAACGTTGCAGGCGCCGAGCCGGAAGCCGTCGGGGCGGAGCTGAGCAGCGCCGCTGGGGAGGATGGCTTCATCGCCGCCTTCGATACTACCGGCCAGGCGGCTGTACAGCAGCAGGCGCTGGCGGCGCTGGACCGTGGCGGTACGCTGGTAGCCATGGCCGGAATAGCCGAGGGGCTTACTCTCGGCCAGAGCAGCCTGGCGGGCGAACGCCGACTGATGACATGCAGCAACAATCTTGTGGAAGACTTTGAGGTTGGCCTCAGGTTACTGGTCAGCGGCAAAGTCCGGGTCAAGCCGATGATCACCCATACTTACGCCTTGCAGGAGGCCGAGCGGGCCTTCGCGACGGCGCTGAATAAGCACGAAACCGGGGCCATCAAGGTCATCCTGCTACCGTGAGGGCGGGGTTGCCTTGGCTTGCTCTGCGAGGGGAGAAGCGAGAAGCCCCACGCTGAGCGCAGGGCAGGTTTACTCTTGCCGCTTGATGGGCGAGAATCCAGCGTCAGACTAGCTGTCAGTGCCGGTGCTGGGCTTGGGGTCGGAGCTAGGCGCCGGCCGGTCCTTGGCGGCAGCCGCTGACTTCGGGCCGGTGCTGCTGTAGTCATTGACGTGGAAGCCGCTGCCCTTGAAGATGATCACCGGCGGCGAGAAGACTTTGTGAAGCTTGCCGCGGCAGCCCTTGCGCGGGCAGGTCTTGGGGGGCTCGTCGGCAAGCGACATCTGCACCTCAAGTCGCTGGCCGCACTTGTTGCACTCAAATTCGTATATTGGCATATCTATCTAAACCCCTGATAATCGAGCTTTCTGACGCCTTTCACCCAGCCACCAGGCTATTTTAGCGTGCGGGCGGCTATCCGTCAAGCGCTTAGGGGAATAATTGGCACTCTCTGGGCGGGAGTGCTAACCGCCGAGCGACGCCAATCCAGCCTCGCCGCGGGAAGGTAATGGTGTCAGGCATGGCGAATAGCTCTAGCTAGCAGCCGTCCGGACGGTGCGACGCCTCAGTACATCACTGGGGGACGAGGTGAGGATATGAAACAGCAGCTTGACCTCTTGTTCGAGCTGCAGCAGCTAGATACCACCATAGACGATGCCAGCGAGCGCCTGGCGGGGCTTGATGACGGCTCGGCCAAGCGCGAGAAACTGAAGCAGGAACGCGCCGCGTTGGCCGAGCTGGAAGGTGCGCTCAAGCAGACCAATGCGCATCAGTTGGACAAGGAGCTGGAGCTGGAGAGTACTGAAGAGGAGCGCGCGCAGAAATGGTCGCAGGCCTACGGCGGCAGCGTCTCCGACCCCAAGGAGCTTGCCTCTCTGGAGAAGAAGATCGAGGAGTTAGAGCGCCGCAAGGACAAGCTCGAAGACACCTTACTGGCCCTTTACGACGATTCCGAACAGCAAGTCGGAGCAATCGAGAAGCGGCGGGAGACCGTGGACCGCCTCGCGGAGGAGTTGGGGGCCACTGTAGAGAGCTTCGAGCGCGTCTCGGCCGAGCTTGAGGCCGCCATCGCAGAGGCTCGCCAGCAACGGGAGACCGTCGTTGAGAAGTTGGATGGCAAATTGCTCGCGGATTATGAGGACATCAGGGAGAAGAGCGGCGGACTGGCCGTAGTCCCGGTCAACGGGAGGCTCTGCACCGGCTGCCGGGTGAGCATCTCGGTGATGCTGCTGGAGGAGCTGCAGAAGGGCAATAAGCTAGTCAGATGCGAGAACTGCCGCCGGATTCTGTACTACGGCGAGTAACGCAGGGAAGCTGGCTAGCTGGGATGACTTAGTGGCCGAGGCCGTTCGCTGCCTAGCCGAACTGCACCATATACCCACCGAGGATATCCGGGCCGAAGGCTTTCATGGCGATCCAGGAAATGCCGCCGGCTAGCAGGTCCCCGAAGGCCAACCCCAGGAAGAATGGCATTAGCTGCCGGTAAAGCCGCGCTCCTCCGAGGCGGTGCACCACCACCTTGATGACCCACGTCACAAAGAACGACCACCACAGGCAGTAGCCGTAGCTGGCGCAGGTGATGTAGCCGATGGGATGCAACGGCACCCTCAGCCACGCCCAGCGCATGATCACCAGGGCGAAAGTGACCAGCGCGCCGAGGACCAAAGTCACGGCCTGAGGCGTCAGCGGGCCGCTGGGTAGCTCCACCGCACCCGAACTGCGGGTCCACTGGGTCACCGCACAGCGGACGTTGTAGCCGCCCATCGTGGTGCCGCCGTAGAGCACGGTCGCTCCGAAGCGATAGTAATCGCTGAGGATGAAGTAGAAGCTGACCAGGCAGGCCAGCACGAAGGTTATCATGATTACCGGCGGGATGATCCGGGGGTTGATTTCGGCTTCGTGAGCGAGTTTTTCATTCTCCGCATGGTAGCCGATTTGCGGGCCGAAATAGCCGCGCGCCATCCAGGCAAAGGTACTCAGGACCGCGAACTTGTCGAGATTGCGACCAAGTACCAGGGGCCGAGTACCGATGACGTACATTATCGAATCCAGCGGGCTGGGCGGCGTGCCCCACATCGTGGGAATACCTGCCTCGGCCCGAATCCGCGAATACACCAGCGGCACGCCCATCAGCAGGAAGAAGAAAGCGAACGAGTAGGCCACCGGCACGTGCAGGGCATAGGACCACAACAGCAGACCGGCAAAGCCGCCGACCGTCCCAAAGACTGCGAAGCGGTGGGCCAGAGGCGCATCGGCATCGTCGTTCGGTTCGCCTTGAGCTGTGCCCGGCCTCGCCAGCGCGTTGCGGACGATTCTGCCGATCTCATGCCGGCCGATCCAGAAGATGATGAAGACCATGGCGAAATACCCGCCGGTGACCTGTTCACTTCTAAAGGGGAAGCCGGGGGCGGCGGTGATGCCGAAGATGTTGGAGAATACGATCAGGGTGGGCTGCATCAAGTAGAAGAACCAGCCGGAGAAGAGGATGTCCAGGGGCACGAAGTAGGCCAGGCCGATCACCTGGGGCCGGTGGAAGAAGCCTAGATAACTACCGTAGGGAGCCCAGGGATACTCGGTGAAGACCTGGGAGGCCCAGTAGGAGCGGTCCATCATGGCCATTACTGCCGGGTTATAGGAGTGCGCCACATTCAGCGCGTGATGGATGAAAACCAGTATCATGGCGATCCACACCATGGGATTGCGGAAGAATGGCGCTCTGCTGCCCGGGGCTTGCTTCTCGACGATACTCAGGGGGATGAAAAGCAGGGGATAGCGCAGCCGTTCGTTCTCGATCCACTGCTTGCGGAACAGTGTGACCAGGCACATGCCGGTGAAGATGAACAGCGCCATGAACAGCGTCCACATCGCCAGCGGGTAGAGCCAAGGACGCCACGGCACCCGACCGTCGTCACTGCCCTCGTACATGGTGCGGATGACTTCGCTGTCATGGGGATAAAACCACTGTGGCATAGCCTCGGCCAAGGCGGTGTAGTTGTTATCGGGAGATGCGAAATAGACCGGCGCAGTCACCCACGGCACCAGCATCTCGAGGACGCCGAAGGTCACCGGCGGAATCGCGATCACGAGCACCATAAAGACAAACAGCAGCTCCTTCTTGGTGAAGGGGCCGCCCCGCAGACGCCTGGTCAGAGGCACTAGCGCCACCAGCAGCAGCAGACAGAAGATCGCCGGCACCGGCGGCACCGAGAGCAGATAGACCGGCGCATAGATGATACCCGGGGCTTGGACCAGGCTGGCCTGGTGCATCCAGAATATCGCGGCAACCGACAGCACGATGGCGATGATCACAGCTCGCAGCGTCAATACCAACACCTGCCCCTTAGCTTGCACGGAGGGGGTCACTCACAACGGCAAGATGGTTCGCTAGAGGGCGTCGGGTAACCTGCCTGAGATACGGTCCATTGCAGAGTTGGCTAAGCTGGCTGAGTTGCTGCAGCTAGCCGAACTGAACCATGTAACCGGCGAGAATATCCGGCCCGAAGATCCCCATCACAATCCACGAGATGCCGCCGGCCAGCAAATCGCCGAAGGCTAAGCCCAGAAAGAATGGCATGAGTTGCCGGTATAGACGCGCCCCGCCCAGCCGATGAACCACCAGCTTAATTCCCCAGGTCGCCATAAATGGGAACCACAGGCAATAGCCGTACCAGACGCAGCTAACGTAGCCGATTGGGTGGAAGGGCACCCGCAACCAGCGCCAGCGCGCGATCACCATAGCTATAACCAGCAGCGCGCCGCCAACTGCTGCCATCATCTTTTGCGGATGCGGGTCGCCCGGCATCTCAACGGCGCCGGAAGCTGAGCGCCAGGAGCGCACGGCCACGACGACGTTATAGCCGCCCATGGCCGTGCCGCCGTGAAGCACGGTTGCCCCGTATTTGTAGTAGGCACCCAGAACGAAATAGTAGGCGAGCACACATCCGAGCACAAAGCCGACCACCATGACCGCGGACATCACCCGCGGCTTGATGCCGGCTTGGTCGGCGAGTTGGAAGTTCTCCGCGTGGTAGGCCGACATTGCGCCGAGAAAGCCCCGCGAAACCCAGTCGAATACCCGCAGCACCGCCAGTCCGGCGACATTGCTTCCGGCAACAAGTGAGCGGCTGCCGGCGAACTCGAACACTGAGTCAAGGTACTGCGGCGCTGGGCCCCACATCGTCGGCACGCCTGCTTCGGCGCGAATCCGGGCGAACACAAAGGCGCATGCAACAAATATCACAAAGAAGGCGGTCGCATAGCCTAGCGGCACACCCATCGCTCGGCTCCAGGCAATCAGCGCCACCAATCCCCCGACAGCGCCCAACAGCGCCCAGCGGTAGGGCACAGGCTCATGGGAATCGTCAATCTCGGGGTCGGCGTAAAGGGCCTTGCGGGCGATCCGGGCCAACTGGTGACGACCGGTCCACAGCAGCACCAGCATCATCGCCACATAGCCGCCGGTGGACTGCGACATGTTGAAGGGAAAGCCCGGGGTGGCGCTCAGGCCGAAGAGATCGGACAAGAAACGCAGCCCTGACTGCATCACGAAGAAAAACCAGCCGGAAAAGAGAATGTCAACCGGTACGAAGTAGCCCAAACCGATTACCTGCGGGCGGTGAAAGACCGTGAGGCCGCGGAATGCCGTCCAGGGATACTCGGTGAAGATGGCCTGCCCGAGATTGTAGCGGTCGGTCAGCGCCATGACCGCCGGGTTGTAGGCGTGGGCAATATTGAGGATGTGATGCGCGGTCACGATCCCGATGCCCAGCCAGACCAGCGGATTGCGGAAGAACGCGACATGGCTGCCCGGCGCTTCCTTCTCGACGACGCTGAGGGGGATGAACAGCAACGGGTAGCGCAGCCGCTCGTGCTCCACCCACTGCTTGTGGAAAAGCGCCATCAGGCACAGCAAGCCGACGAAGGCCACACTCATCCACAGCGTCCACATCGCCAGCGGGTACAGCCACGGCCGCCAGGGCACTGAGCCGTCATCGCTGCCCTCGAACATCGTGCGGATGACCTCTTCATCATGTGGGTAGAACCACTGCGGCAAGGCCTCGGCCAATTGCCGGTTGTTGTTGTCCGGCGTCGCCAGGTAGGGACCGACAGTGGTCCACGGCAGCAGTAGCTCGACGATACCGAAGGTCACCGGGGGAACCACGATTACCAGGATCGCATAGACCAGCAGCAACTCTTTTCTGGACAAAGCGCTGCGCAACAGACGCGCGCTGAGCGGCATCAAGCCGACCAGCAGCATCAGCGAAAAAAGTGCCGGCACCGGCGGCACTGAGAGCAGATAGACGGGAGCATAGATAATACCGGGGGCTTGGACGAGGCTGGCCTGGTGCATCCAGAAGACCGACACTACTGAGAGAATCACGGCGATGATGATAACCCGCAGCGTCACACCGGATACCTGACCTTTGCTGATTATGGGCCGAAGCTGTTGCTGGACCGAAATCGTGCGGGCTAGGCGCCTCTCGTGATTGCTCTGAGGCTGTGGGAGCCGCCTGGGGTTAGCGGACTAGCTCTGCGTGACCCGCAGCCCCTCGCGGTCAATGGTATAGGGGATATGTTCGGCGCCCATTGTTTCCAGAGCCGAGATGACTGACTGCTGGGTGCCCGGGCTGCAAAAGACGCTGATGCAGCCACCGCCGCCGGCGCCACACACGCGCGCGGCCAAAGCGCCGTTGGCTCTGGCCGTGTCCATCAGTTCCTCGATGCAGTCAGTGCTGACCCCGTCGGCTAGGCGCTTGCGGTTCTCCCATTCCTCATTGAGCAGGTCGGCGAAGGCCTCCAGATCGGCACTGATGAAGGCCTCCCGCATCGCCAGGGCCGTGCGCTTGATCGCCTTCATGCTCTGCACAGCCGTTGCGTCTTGGTCTATGTACATCTTCAGCATGTCCCAGTTGGTCGCTCCCGAGAAGCGCGCCTCGCCGGTAAAGAACAGCAGCAGCCGCTGCTCCAGTTCGTCCAGCAGTTCGGTGTTGTGGGAGAGGTTCTCGACCCGGTCGCCGCCGACCTCGAACCAGATCGCGTTCAGCCCGCCGTAGATAGCCGAGTAGTAGTCCTGCTTGCCGGTGGGAATCCGGATCGTCTGCGCCTCCAAGTCAGCCCCGTAACGCACCAGGTCCATGTCCGAGACCTTGGCACCGGCACCATTGAGCGAACGCAGGCCGCCACTGAGCGCGATCAGAAGCGATGAGGAAGCTCCCAACCCCGAGCCGTGAGGAGCGTCATTGCGCGTATAGATGTCAAGGCCATACTGCGGCTTATAGAACTTGACGATTCGCGCCAGCAGATCGAGCTCGCGCCCCAGTGGCAGCTCCTCCACGCTCGCCGCCTCCACCGATTCACCGGTGCACTCCGAAATAATGCGCAACTGCTGGTCCTGGCGGGTGTGCAGACGCACGTGGCTTTGGACCGATATTGCCAGGTTAATGGTCAGGCCGCCCTCCTCGAACAGATACAGGGGGAAGATGTCGAGGGTGCCTCCGGCAAGGTCTATGCGCGACGGCGCTATCGCCTCAATTATCATGTTGCCTCCGCTCTCCGCAGCAACCAGGTTGTCTTGAATAGCTCAAACAAGCCAAAAAGCCGGCCTCCACGTCAGACTTCGGAGCCGAGCTGAAAGCCAGCCTAACCAGTCTTGGGATACCCGTCATCCGCCATTGCTACTGGCGGATTATAGCACGTTTTGCCCCTGATGGGGAAGGCCAAGCCGCGGCTTCACTTGTTCAACCGCTAGCGTCGCTCGTTGCTGTACGGAGACAATTCTGTTCCATTTTCCTACCGTCGGCAGACAGGGAAATGCTCCGGGGCTATGGAATACTTTCCCCGTAACCTAATTTAGCCTTATCGGGCCTGGGGAGTATCGCCAATGCGGGACGCGTTTGTGATGTGGCGCAACACCAGGATGGTGGTATTGGTCGCGCTCTCAGCGGCGGTCTATGCAGCCATCCTGATACCGTTCAAGATAATCCCGATTGTCCCCGGCTTCACCGAATTGCGACCGGGTAATGCCGTGCCGATTGTCTGCGGCCTGCTATTCGGGCCGGCGGCAGCCTGGGGCTGTGCGATCGGCAATCTGATTGCGGATTTCTTCGGTACCATCGGTCCCGGCAGCTTTTTTGGTATGATCGGCAACTTCCTGTTCGCCTACGTGCCCTACCGGATCTGGGTGATGTGTAAGGGATGTCGGCCGCCTACTGGCTCATGGAAACAAGTGCCGCTGCTGGTGCTGGGGATATTCATGGGCAGCGCCGCGTGCGCCGTAGTCATCGGCTCCGGCGTTGACCTGCTGGGTCTGGTGCCATACGTGATTCTGACCAGCATTATTACCATCAACAATACGATAGCCGGCATTGTGCTGGGGATACCGCTGCTGATCCTGATGTACCCGCGGGCGCGACGCTGGGACCTGACCTTCAGCCAGGTAATGCGCGAAGAGGACATCCGTAGCACGCGCCTGACGCCGATTGCCGCTCTGATGGTATTGATCGCTTGCCTTGTCGGGGTTTTCGCCGCTCTGGACAAGGGCGGACATTTGGCAAACTGGGGGATGCAGATCGGTCTGCTACACCTGGAAACCACCACCGGCGAAGATGGTAAGCCGTTGCCAGTGTCCCTGCTGATACCCGCTGAGATGTCCTTGCAGCAATTGGGCCTATGGTGCAGCCTGGCGATACTTGTCGGCAGCTTTCTGATGGCGAAGGTGGGTCTGCGAAGGCGACCGACGCCCGCCCATACTGAAGCCGCCACGGGGGAGCCAGCCGCCGCCGGTTTGATCGTGGACGACGTGGAGTTCGCCTACCCCGACAGCGCGGCTCCAGCTCTGCGGGGCGTATCCTTCACTCAGTCCGCCGGCCGGATGCGTTTCCTGATGGGCCGAACCGGCGCCGGCAAGTCCACGCTCTGCCTATGCCTCAACGGGGTCATTCCGCAGATGCAGTCGGGCGATTTCGCGGGCCGAGTGCAAGTTGCCGGACTCGATACCAGAGACTGGACGGTGGACCAGCTTTCGCCCACGGTCGGCTTGGTGTTCCAGGATTTCGAGACCCAGCTCTTCTGCAGCGATGTGGAGTTGGAGGTGGCCTTCGGCCTGGAGAATCGCGGCGTGCCCAGGGAGCAGATGCGGAAGCGGGTGGATTACTGGATTGACACGCTAGGATTGCGGCATGTGGTCGGTCGCGATCCTAGTACGCTTTCCGGCGGCGAGAAGCAGCGCCTGGCCTTGGCCGCGGTGATGGCTACCGATCCCCCTATAGTTGTGCTCGATGAGCCGACCACCGACCTCGATCCGGCGGGTCGAGCCGAAGTCATGGCGGCGGTGGCCCAACTGGCCGATCAGGGCTGCACCGTGGTGGTTGCCACCAATGAATCGGCAGAAGCTGCGGATGCCGATGCCTTGGTGGTGCTGCAAGGCGGAGTCGTTGCCTATGACGGATCGCCCGGCGAGCTGCTGCGGGACAGCCAAGCCGCTGCAGCCTTGGCACTACGGCCCGACCCCCTGGCCGAGCTGGCCGCGGCGGTAGGGCTAGCCCAGGTGCCCGAGAATATCCAGCAGGCCATCACAATGCTGCGGGAGCGCAATGCCCGCCTCGATACCGAGGCTTTGTCCGAGCGAGACGCTCATGAGCAAGCTTCCCGGCCCGCAGTTCCGGTCGTGACCATCGCGGATGTCTCATACAGCTACGGCGGTCTGCCTGCTCTACCTGAGCTATCCCTGGAGGTGGCCCGGGGCGAATTCGTGGCGATCCTGGGTCCCAACGGCTCCGGCAAGACCACTCTCTGCAAGCTGATCATGGGTTTGCTGGCGCCTGACAGCGGCACCGTCGCAGTCAATGGCCGCGAAGTAAGCGACATGCGGCCCAACGAGTTGGCCGCGCAAATCGGCTACCTCTACCAGAATCCTGACAGTCAGATATTCGCCGACACCGTCTCTGACGAGGTGGCCTTTGGGCCGCGCAATCTGGGACGGACGCCCGCTCGCATCCGCGAATTAGTCGCCGAAGCCCTGGCTATTACAGAGCTTACCGGCTACGAGGAGGCCGACCCCTTTTCCCTGACCCGAGGCGAACGCCAACGCGTCGCCCTGGCCGCGATTCTAGCCTGCGAGCCCGACATTATCGTCTTTGACGAGCCGACCACCGGCCTCGATGTGCCCCAGCAGGAGGCGATGATGCAACTGCTCAAGCGCCTCCAGGGGCAAGGCCGCACGGTCCTCGTGGTCACTCACCACACCGACATCGCCTTGCGCTATGCCCAACGCCTGGTGCTGCTGCGGCGGGGCCGAGTGCTGGCCGACGGCCCGACCCGCGAGGTGATAGCCGACGGCGAGACCTGCGCAGCCGCCGGGCAATGTCAATCGCCCCTGGTGGTGATTGCCCAAGAGCTGTTCGGTGTGCCGCTGCTCAGTGCCGAGGAGTTCGCGCGCTACGTGCACTTGGGCTGAAGATACACTACGGCCGCCAGCCGCCCGCAAGGATATTGGCGTAATGAGGGATTGCTGATGCAGACAGAGTTCCTGTTCATAGCCGCCAACACGGCCCTGCACCGTTTGCATCCGGTGGTGAAGGTCTTGGGGCTGGCGCTTCTCTTCGTGCCGGCTTTGGCCTTCAATCACCCAGCCTGGATGGCTGTCATCTTGGCGCTGAGTGTGCTGTTGCTGCTGGCGGCGGACGGGGGCCCGAACTTGCGGCGTCTGGCCTGGTTTTTGGCGATATTGTTCGTGCTGAGCGGGGTGATGTGGTCACTGTTTCTGATGGACTTGCAGGCCCCGCACGTGTTACTTGAGTTGGGCGCTGTCACAATCTCCAGAGAGTCAGTGCTCTACGGGCTGGCAATGGGGTGTCGAATCGCCTCTTTGCTGCTGTTCGGGCTGACCTTCATCACCACGACGCGGCCCGAGGAGTTTACGTTCGCCCTGCGCAAGCTGGGCTTGCCGGCCACGCTTTCGGTGGCTTTGTCGCTGGCATTTCGGCTGCTTCCCGGCTTTCTGGCGACGGTGCAGACGGTTAATGATGCTCAGCGCGCCCGTGGCCTGGACCTACAAAGCGGCGGCCTGCTGGTGCGGCTGCGGCGCTATCTGAGCTTGGCCGCGCCGGTATTCGGCTATGCTCTGCGCCAGGCGGATGATCTGTCGCGGGCTTTGGAGGCCCGAGGGCTGATGGCCGCAGGTAAGCGCGTTGAGCTGCGGGAGTTTCCCATTCGCTGGGCCGATGCGGTGGCCTTTGCGGTTGTCCTGGGGCTGGCGGTGGCGAGCGTCTCCCTGCGTTTGTACGGCTACGGGGAGATACTCCCACGTTTATGATTGTGTGCCGTAGTGATGCCGCTGACCAGCACGTAGATGATCACAACGCAGGCTAGGCCGGCAACGATCAGCAGCGTCACAAGCGCGAGGGTCTGCCGGTGCAGGAAGGTGTTGAACACCAGCGAGAGCGCCGCACCCAATGCGGCGATGGCGAACAGGCCACGGATGAATATGCCTGAGACCTGGCGCGTGGCAAGCGACCCCACTAAAGCGCCGCAGGCCGAGCCGAACAGCAGGAAGAAGGCCATCAGTAGGTCAACATTACCCTTCAGCGCGTGGGAGAGCGTGCCGTAGCCTGCAGAGATCACGATAGTCACAATAATCGTCCCGACCGCTACATGGGTCGGGCAGCCGATAATATAGACCAGCAGCGGCAGCCCGATCAAGCCGCCGCCGATACCTAGCAGCCCGGTAAATAGCCCCATTACAATCGCCACCAGCAGGACGGCCCATAGCGAGATCGAGGCAATCCCGCAGACAGGGCAGGATATGCAAGGGGGCAACTTGAGGGTTTGCACACGCCTGGGGAGTGGGCGCAAGGGCGTGGTATGGTATTCGTGGACTGAATGGCCGGGATGACGGGCCGCTTTCCGCTTGGCCTTAAGGTAGTCGCCCCTGGCATCGAAGAAGGTGAAGATAGATACGACGAGAAGCACCACGACATAGATAGCACCGATGGTGACATCCATGCGCGCTCTGCCCATTGACTTGAAGAGCTCGACCAGGCTAGCGCCGATTTCTACGCCGATGATGCTGCCGGGAATCATGATGGCGACGAGGCGCAGGGCCACATTCCCGAACTGCCAGTGGCGCATCGTCGAAACGATTGAGGAGCCGAGCATCTGAGCCAAGGAGGTGCCGACAGCGATATTGAGGGGAGTGCTGAGGGCGCTGAGGGCCGGAATCAATAGCCAGCCGCCTCCCATCCCCATGAACCCGCCGCACGCGCCGACCACGAAGCCAATCGTGAAAAGGTACCAGAGGCTGATACTGACTTCGGCTATCGGGAAGTGCACGGGCTAATGCACCTCATCCCGATCTTCGCCCAGCCAAGCCGCTACCTGTGGCAGCAGCGTCACCCAACGGGCGATGAAACCGAACAACAGGCCCAGGGCGGCCATTGAAACCACCGCGACCAGCGCATATAGCTCTCGCTGCTGATCGTGTAACATTTCCAACGCGTCCATGACGGCTTTCACTCAGGCGCACCTCTTGGTAGGCTACGGCGTGGGATAGGGCATCAAATGGCGGCGGGAACAAAGACGCAAAACCCGCTAGCAACCGCGTACGGCACAGATAATAGCACGGCTGGCGAACATACTCAAGCGCGGTCGGGTCCGACCTGCTCTGATCGTTCCGGGCGACACCAGACCAGACTGGGAAAGAGCAACCGCAAATGGGAAAAGACGAGATGACCTCGAGAGAGCGTTGGCTGGCGGTCTTGCAGGGCACCAAGCCCGACCGCCTCCCTACCGACTATTGGGCGACGCCGGAAGCCTCGCAGAAGCTGATGGACTATCTCGGCTGTGAAAGCCTGGAGCAGATCTATGAGCGCCTGTATATTGATCGGCCTTACGCTGTCGGTGGCCGCTATGTCGGACCACAGGTGCCTGCCGGCGAGAACATCTTCGGCTGTCGGCACCGCCAGGTGGACTACGGCACCGGCGTTTATAGCGAGCTGGTCTATAGCCCGCTGGCCGACTACGAGACCGTCGTCGAGATTGAGGCTAACTATCGCTGGCCCGATCCCGACTGGTGGGATTACTCGCACATACCTGAGCAGGTCGCCGACTATCCCGACCGGCCGATCCAGGGCGGCGGCTCCGAACCGGTCCTGCTCTACAAGCACTTGCGCGGTGAGGCCCAGGCCTTCATGGACCTGATACTTCACCCCGACATCGTCCATCACTGTCTCGACAAGCTTTTCGACCTCGCCTATAAGAATACCGAGCGCATCTACGACCAGATTCCCGGCCAGGTCATGATTAGCTATGTAGCCGAGGACCTCGGCTCGCAAGAGACGCTTATGTACTCGCCAGAGCATATCCGCGAGTATATGGTCCCGCGAATGAAACGGATGATGGACCTGGTGCACGACGCCGGAGCCTACGTCTTCCACCACAGCGACGGGGCTGTGCGCGACATACTGCCGGATATGATCGAGATCGGCATTGACGTGCTCAACCCGATTCAGTGGCGCTGCAAGGGCATGGACCGCGAAGGCCTCAAGCGTGATTTCGGCGACCGGCTGGTATTTCATGGCGCGATGGACAATCAGTACACCTTGCCCTTCGGCAGTGTTGAGGAAGTGCGCCAGGAGGTGCTCGATAACATCGCGATTCTGGGCCGCGGCGGCGGCTACATACTGGCCCCATGCCATAATATTCAAGCCATCGGCCCGCCGGAGAATGTGGTCGCAATGTACCAGACCGCCTACGAAGCTACGGGCAGCTAGGGACAGGTTCTTGTTGCGAACCAGGCCCGACAAGTGGTAGTATTGCTATCGCGCCGCACCTCAACCGACGCCCAGTGGGCATAACAGAATCAGGGAAGGGGTCTCATCATAGACTGGACACGCCGGCACTCAATCAACTGCAGCATTTTGCTACTAGCCACAGCTATCATTCTCCTGGCGGGTTGCGGCATCCCCGAGCCGGAGACAGCTCCCGACGCGACCGTTGCGGCTGATGACGCGCAGGTGCCGGTTGCCGTCAACACCGAACCCGCTGAGGAGCCCAAAGCCGCGCCGGAAGCCGAATCAACAACTACAGAGGTCACAGCCCCGGAGGCGGTGATTGAAAAAGGGCCAATTGAGATCAGCGCCGGCGATTTCCAGGCTAAGGTTATTGATGCCGGCAAACCGGCCTTGGTTGATTTCTGGGCCCCGTGGTGTGGCCCGTGTCGGATGCTGGAGCCGGTGCTGGATAACCTCGGGGAGCAATTCGCGGGCCAGGCTGTCATCGCCCGCCTCAACATTGACCACAGCGAAAACCAGGAATTGGCGCAGAAGTACCAGGTGCGGGCGATTCCCTATGTCGCGATCTTTGAGAATGGCGAGATTGTGAAGGATTGGGTAGGCTTCGGGCCCGACATCGAGCAAGAAATAGCTGCCGCTCTCAAAAAGGCCATCGCAGACTGAGTCTTTCTCTAACCGCAGGTATTGCTGCGGACCTCGGTCGAACCCACTTACATGCCGCACAATAGCCAAGGAGGACATCGTGATGCCGATTGACGTGACGAATGAGGATTTTGAAGTTGAGGTACTCCAGGCGAACGTTCCCGTCCTGGTGGATTTTTGGGCGCCGTGGTGTGGGCCGTGTCTGATGATGGACCCCGCTCTGAAGAGTCTTTCCGAGAAATATGATGGTCAAGCCAAAATCGCTCGTGTCAATCTGGAAGAAGGCGACAACCGGCAGTTGGCAATGCGCTACCAAATCCGCGCGATACCCTATATGGCGATATTCAAGGATGGCGAGATGCTCGAGGAGATCGTGGGCGTGCGTCCTGAGGAAGAACTCGCCTCCGCTCTCGACCAGGCGATTGGCAACTGACATAGTAGCCACTGCCCGACACCCCTAAGCAACACGAGGTCAATACCTGCGGGCCGGAGGCACTAGATGTCACAAGCGCGACAAGTTGCCGCACAAGAGCCCCGAACCGAGCTTAGCCGCGATCTGGGGCTTTTTGACATCACCATGGTCGGCGTCGCCGGCATGATCGGCGCCGGCATTTTCGTGCTTACCGGCATGGCTGCAGGTGAGGCCGGCCCGGCCCTGCTGCTGGCCTTCGGCCTCAATGGTGTGGTCACGCTGCTGACGGGCATGGTCTATGCCGAGTTGGGCTCGGCGATTCCCGAGGCCGGCGGCGGCTATCTCTGGGTCAAAGAGGGTCTGCCCGGGGCCAATGCCTTCCTGGCCGGCTGGATGAGCTGGTTCGCCCACGCTGTCGTCGGCAGTGTCTATGCTTTGGGCTTCGCCGCCTATCTGGAGATCTTCCTCGACTATGCCGGTATCTCTCTGCCCGGCCTGCACGGCGTTGGTTTCCAGAAGGCTTTTGCAGTGGCAATCGCTTTGCTGTTCATCTACATCAACTATCGCGGCGCTTCGGAGACCAGCAAGGCCGGCATTATCGTCACCGTCGGTAAACTCCTGATTATCTGGTTCTTCGTTCTCTGCGGCCTGTGGGCGATACTCCAGCGACCGAGCCTGATGAGCAACTTCTCGAATATGGATGTGGTCGGCCTTGAGGACCGCTTCCGCGGCTTCGCGCCGATGGGCCTCTCGGGAATACTCATGGCAATGGGCCTGACCTTCATTGCCTTTGAGGGCTACGAGATCATCGCTCAGGCCGGCGAAGAGGTCAAGCAACCCCGCGCCAACATTCCCAAAGCCACATTCCTATCTATGGCCATAGTCATCCCTACCTACATCGCAGTGGCTTTCGTAGCGCTGGGAGCGGTCGAGGTACCGGCCGACTCCGGCGCGCTGACTACCTGGCAGTGGCTCGGCGGTGAGCATGCCGAAGTTGCCTTGGCGCGTGCCGCCGAGAGCTTTATGGGCGGAGGCGCCATCTTGCTGCTGTTTGGCGCTCTACTTTCGACGATGAGCGCGCTTAATGCAACTACCTACTCATCCACCCGCGTGTCCTTCGCGATGGGGCGAGACCGCAACTTGCCTGATGCCATAGCCGCGGTCCACCCCAAAACTCGCATCCCCCACATCGCCTTGCTGGTCAGTGGCGGTCTCATCATCTTCATGGCGGTAGTCATACCGCTCAGAGACGTTGCCGCAGCCGCCGACATCATGTTCCTGCTGCTGTTCTTGCAGGTGAACGTCGCCGGGATTACCATCCGCAAGCGCTATGGTGACAAGCTCAGGTATGGCTACATGGCTCCCTTCTTTCCTTACGTACATATTGCTGGGCTAGTTTCGAAGGCTGCGCTGATCGTGTTCATGTGCATCTTCTCCTGGGTCGGCGCCGGCTTCGCTGCCGTGTGGGTTGGCGGCGGGCTGCTGATACATTGCTTCTACGCCTCCAAGCGGGTCCGCCAAAGGGAGATCACTCCGGTGCTGGCTGTCCAGACCCCGCAGATTGATCGCCGCCACTTCTCGGTGGTGGTTCCCATAGCCAATCCCGAGACTGCGGGGACGCTCTTGACCGTCGCCGACCGGCTCCTGCGGCTCAAGCCGGGCAATCTGATGCTGCTGCATGTGATAACGGTTCCCGACCAACTGCCGGTCAGCGTTGGCCGCGATTTCATAGACGACACCCGCCCGCTGCTGGATGAAGTCTCGGCCAGGGCCGAAGACCTTGGCATGGTCCCTAACAGTGTCGTGCGCGTCGGCCATCGCGCCGCCGATGCCATCGTGGATACGGTAGAGGACAGCAGTGCCGACTTCGTTGTGATGGGCTGGGCCGGCCATACCCGCGACCCTCGCACCATCATCGGCAGCACGATTGACAGAATCGTGAAAGACGCCAACACCAATGTCGTCGTGGTTCGTGGTGATGTCAAGATTCCCGCCCGCCGCATCCTGGTTCCCGTCGAGCATCCCCAGCACGGCAATTTGGTGGCCCAGTTCGCCGCCGTGATGGCCGAGGAACAGGACAGTTATGTCAGGCTGCTGCATGTAGTTGACCGGCACGTGTCCAGCCTCGAGCGGGCTCAGCGTGCCGCCGACCTGCGCGAAGCAGTCACCCAGTACACCGAGGACGCCGCAGGCGGTCTCACAGCCGAGCAGGTCGAGCGGCGCTTCCACATCCGCATCGAGGCCGGTGATATTGTCGACACCATCATCAGCCACTCCGCCGATTTCGATCTGGTCATCGTCGGGGCCTCCCGCGAAAGCTGGCTACGCCGCAAGGTCTGGGGCGACAAGACCGCACGCATTGCCAGACGCATCAAGGCACCGCTGATGCTGGTCAACATGCGCAGCGGGCGGATGAAGTTCAGTGTCTCGCAGTTCTTCCAGTTCTTCTGGGATATTGAGGACACAGAGGAGTAAGGAGCCGGGCTTTGTCACTCAAAGACCTCGAAAAAGCCGGTCTGATTCGCCCCCAGGAGGAGTGGGGACAGGGGGACCTTCACAGCCACGTCAATCGCCCCAGCCTGATGGCCGCGTGGGTGGTGGCAGGCATCTCGGCTGTGCTGATGTACGTCGGCAACGGCGGATCGGCAACCTGGGTCGGCCTGGGCGGGATGCTGCTGTTTATCGTCTGGTTTACGTGTTTGTCCATGCACGCCGTGGAGGTGCGCAGGCGCGCCCAAGCGGAACGGGAGCAGTCCGAGACGCCGGCACCTGCCGCCGGCACCGGCGAATCCCCTGCAGACCATTAGCCGCACCCTCGGCCCACTAACCCGCGACGCCCGATCCCGAAAGGACACTCACATGGCCCGCAAGCCGATCAACCCGAAGTCAGTTTTCCATCTTCAGTCCACGCCGGACCAGGTTGCCCCGACCTTCTCCCAGGCCGCCATCGCCGAGGGCAAGCGCCTGGTTTTCATCTCGGGGCAGGTTGGCATGACCGCAAGCGGCGACAGCGCCGGCGATGACATCACCAGCCAGACCCGCCAGGCCTTTGAGAACCTGCGTCTGATTCTCGAATCATTGGGCGCCAGCCTGGATGACATTGTCGCGACCGATGTGTTCATGGTCAACATCGAGCGCGACCTGGAGGGCTATTTGGAGGTGCGGCGCGAGTATTTCCCGGAGAACCCTCCCGCCAGTACCCTCGTGCAGATACAGCGGCTGGTGGCCCCGGAGTACCTCGTCGAGATCAAGGCTATTGCCGAACTCCCTACCTGAGGCATGGCCTTTGGGCCTGCTCGGTATGTCAGCAAAGGGCAATCCCTGCAGTTGTCGGCGCGCGCTTGTACCGCACCGCGCGGTTCCCTTTCCTCAATAACCTGAAGGACAGGTGACCCATGCTGCGCACGGGTGCCCCTGCCTGTCCATGGCGTTGCCACAAGGCGCAACAGGCAAAAACACCTGTCGTCCCGGAAGCCGTTGTGTTGCAGCAGCGTAATTGATTGCGCCCGCTCTCGGCAGCTACGGCAGGGCGTGAAGAATCACCTCTCTACGGACAGCGGGCCATTGTAGGGGCGCATGGCATGCGCCCGTGCCGTTGTTCCCCCCTTGGGAGAAGGCTAAAGCGAGAGCCGCGTTGTGCCGAAAACGCATCACTAAGCCCCCATTCGCCTGCTGGCTTGGGACTGCAATATCGTATCTCCCTGATTGACGCCGATGGCCTGGGCGATGACCGGGCATTTGGCTATGAGCAGGAAGAAGATCGGGCCCTGTGCCTGACTGAACACCTCATAGTTGCCTTGCCCCTTAGCGATGATGATGTCCGCTTCAGCCCACACCTGGTCGAAGCCGTTGCCGCTGGTGGCGCCGGGGCGAATGGTCAGCAGTTCGGCTACCTGGTCCAGCCCGACCGCCAGCGCATCGGCGAGAGTGGCATCATTGATGAAGGGTTCGCTTTTCAGCGCCACAGTCACTTCGACGTCGTGCATTTGCTCGATGAAGACGCGGTCGAAGAGCACTTCACCGGCGTTGTCGGCGAGGTAGAGCAGATGTTGCGCACCGGCCAGCCGCTGCCTCAAGTCGTCGAAATCGCCGATAGCGAAATCGCTGCCGAGGGCGGTCGCGACGGTGGCTGCGGTATCGAAGCTGGCGAGGGCCCCGAAGTCCATGATATTGCCGGCGATGGCGATTTTGGCGGCGGCCAGCAGCGGGTCGGCGGCCTCGGCGACGGCCTCGGTGAGCTGGTCATACATCGCCAGGGCATCTCGGTTAGATTCCCGTTTGATCTGGGCGTAGGGATCGGCGCAGCCCGTGACGCGGGCGATGGTGGAGTGGACGGCGTAACCGAGTTCCATCGGTGTGGAATCCAGGTCCTCACGGCTGAGCACCCCCAGAGCCGCGCTCAGTGCGGCGCGCTGCGAGGCCGGATCGTCGGTAGCATGCGCAGCCGCCTCGACAGCCTGGCGCACTATGCATGGCAGGCAGTTGATTGTTGCTTTCATTCAGCTCATCTTTCGTTGGCGTGTTGACTACTTGGGTTGGGCAGAGGGCTGCGGTGAGGCTCCCAGCCCCGCACCTTAGCACAAGCCGCAATTCATGCGCAAGCGGGAGATGCCCATCAGGTCAGGCCTCCGGTGAGTGCCGGCCTTAGGTCGCCAATGAAGGAGAAGCGGTAGCTAATGAGCAACTATGCGCTGAACGGTGATGCGACATGGGTCTAACCGTACCTGCTACGGAACTTATATCCGCAAGTGGGCCCAAGACGGCGACACTCAGGGCGTCCTGGGTCACCAAGTATCTCCGCCACTAAGGAGGCGGCATCGTGAACACACTAAGGTTCGGCTGCATCGGCTGCGGCAACATGGGGAAGCTGCATCTACTCAACTCCGGCTACGTTCCCGGCATGGAGGTGGTGGCATACGCGGACGTGGACCAGGAGAAAGCAGAGCAGTTCTTGAGCGATTTCGGCGGGGAGTACGCGACCGCCGAGGCCGCCGATCTATTCGCCGACGCTAGTCTCGATGGCGTGCTCATCCAGACCGGCGAGCGCCACCATCCGGCTCTCGGCATTGCCGCCGCTGGGGCCGGCAAGCATATCTTCATGGAAAAACCGATAGCGGTGACAGTTGAGGAGGCGCTGGAGCTGGAGGCAGCGGTCAGAGCCGCCGGCGTCAAGTATATCATCGGCCTGTGCAATCGCTTGGCCCCGGGCGTCGCACGCGCTAAGCAACTGCTGCCACATCCCTGGATCACCTTCGGGCAGTGCACCGACACGGTTTCGGGCCAGGCCTGCCACAATCTTGACCTGATCGTGCACAAGTTCCACGAAGCTCCCCTGACCAACGTTTACGCAACCGGCGGCCACTATTATGGCCTTGACGAGCATCAGCCGGCGGACAGCTTCATTGCCACGCTGCGTTTTGCCGACGGCTCGCAGGCCTGCTACATCCAGCACGGGAGGGCCTACAACGCGCTGATGCGCAAGTACTCGTTTCAGCTTTTCGGCAAGGACCGGTGCGTTTTCCTGGCCAAGCGCTTCAAGGAGTGTTACCTGAGTACTTCGTTGGCGGCCCCCGATTTTGGCTATGTATTTGAGGGGCCGGACTTCACGCCCTTGGACCCGGAAAACCCCGCCGGGCATTTCACCGACGCGCGCGGGCCCCACGGTTATATGGGCCACTATGATGAATTGGTTGCGCTATGCCAGGCGATCCGGGACGATACTGACCCGCCGATGACGGTGGAACATGGCCGCCACGTGTTGCAGGTGGAGAAGGCGATATTCGCCTCGATCACGAGTGGGGAGGTCGTGGATTACACGGAGTTTTTGCGCCAGTGGGGAGCCGAGCAACCGATTTGATTCCCGTTTGCCTGCCAGGAAAGGGTCTAGGGTCTTAGGCAGGCCGTTGGCGTGGGAGGGCCCTTCGATGGTTGCAATAATCGGCGATCTCAGCTATAATGTGTTCGGTAAGATCATGACTAATTCGACCACGCCGGCAGAAACCTTCTTGACGTACCTACGGTCGTGGCTGCGGAAGGGGCGATGCGGCCCCATCCCTAGGCACGCCGTGGCGCCCCATGCCCCTAGCTCTTAGGGCCACGGCGATACCCCAGGCTTCTCGATTCCCTGACGTATCTTCCGCGCAACTGCAAGTTGACCATAGCGCCGGACATTCCCGCGTATCGGCGCAACGGGGTGATATTTGACATGCCGAAGATTGAGTTCATTGACGTGACCAATCGCGACGGAGAGCAGACGGCGCGCATATCGCTCTCCAAGCTTCAGAAAACGGTGATAAACTGGCTGTTGGACGAAATGGGCGTCTATCAGAGCGAGATGGGCTTCCCTCTGACCCCACACGAGGCCAACTATATAAACGCCAACGTGGCTCTCACCAAGGCCACTTACGGGGGCAATGGACCGCTGCTCAACCGCATCCAGCTTTCCGGCTGGTCCCGCGCCTTGGCCTCAGACGTCAAGATCGCCCAGGAGCGCACCAATGTGGAGCACTTCAACCTCTCGATTTCCACTTCCGAGCAGATGCTGCAGTGGAAGTTCCAGGGCAAGTTCACCAATGAGGACATCATCCGCATGATGGTTGATTCAGTGGTAGCCGCCAAGCAGGGCGGGGCGCTGAGTGCCGGCGTCAACGCCGAGGACGCCTCCCGCACCGATCTCGACTTCCTCATCGAGTTCGCCCTAGCCGGCAAGGAAGCCGGTGCCGACCGCTTCCGCTACTGCGACACTTTGGGCTATGACGATCCCGAGTCCACAGCCGAACGCATCGGGACTTTGGCCGAGGAGGTGCAGATGCCGATCGAGATGCACTGCCACAACGACCTGGGCCTGGCTGTAGCCAACTCCTGCGCCGGCGCTGTGGCCTGCTGTCGGGCCGGCCAGGACGCCTACATCAACACCACAGTTAATGCCGTGGGGGAGAGGGCCGGCAACGCCGATTTGGTCTCATGCATCCTGGCTCTCAAGTACTCGGCCAAGTGGAGCACGGAGAACTGGGTCACCAACGCGATTGATCTCAGCCAGGCCTGGAAGCTCGCGTATTACGTCTCCAACGCCTTCGGTGTGCCGATCCCCATCAACCAACCCGGCGTTGGGGACAATGCTTTCGCTCATGAAAGCGGCATCCATGCCGACGGGGCCTTGAAGGACCGCCACAACTACGAGCTATACGATTTTGAGGCGCTCGGTCGCGGCGAGATCATGCACACCCACACCGGCCGGGTGATCACCGCCGGCGCCCACAGCGGCGCCTCCGGCCTCGAGTACGTCTATAATCAGCTTGATCTGGGCTTCCGTGACGAGGAGCACAAGCGCGAGATCCTCAAGCTCGCCCAGCTTGCCAACCTGCACAATCAGGCCCCCTTGACCAAGGAAGAGCTGTGGTTCATCTACCACTGTCCCGAGATCGCCGCCCAACTGATGACGGTGAAGTTGTAGCGCGAGGGAATTCCGGGAGAACTTTCTGCGGCAATTCTGACCGGCCGATTGCAGAGAAAAGCGGTTGGGCAACGGCTGTCGGGCTGGGAAGCCCGACCCACGCGATGACGTTTGGGTAGCTAGCCGTCAGAGGTGAGTTGCCTCAGTGAGCTAAACAGAGAGGAGCTGGCGCTGTTTCAGGCCGCTGGTTTCTCCAAACGGAGCAGGCGCGCGGCGTTGTCCCAGAAGACCATGCGCTCGTGCTCGGCGCTCAAGTGCGCTCCCTCGAACATGCCCCTGGTGAAGCCCGGCTCCAGCAGGTCGCTGTCAGAGCCGAATACGATCTTCTCAGGGCCGCATATCTCCAGCGCCCGCTCGATCTTGCCGGCTCCCGGCCACTCGCAACAGAAGTCCAGATAGATGTTGGGGTGCTCTCTGGCCACAGCCGCCGCGGCGTTCGAGTCGGTGTGCCCCGAATGCCCCAAGATGATGTTCAACTCCGGGTATTGCTCGGCGTAGCGGCCCATCTGGCGGGAGGCGTTCTGGTCCACGGTGTGCATCAACAACAGCGATGAGCGGGCCGCCACCTCGCCCATCAGCTCCGCCATCTGCGGGGCGTTCTCAGCCGTGGCGCTCAGCCGAGGGTGGATCTTGACCCCGACGAAGTAGTCCAATGCCAGGTAGCGCTCCATTTCCGCCACCGACTCGGGCAGGAAGTTGGGGTTCACATAGACATAGCCCAGAAGCTGTTGGTGGTCGGCGAAAGCCTCGGCCATTTCGGCATTGCCCGCCTGCATGTCATACAGTAGCGCCAGGGCCGAGGAGCAGACCATATACGCAATCTCCTCGCGCTCGCACAGCCGCAGCAGCCGCTCGGTCGGATCGGCCAGCGGAATGCTATAAGACCACACGCCGTGGTGAGCGTGCATGTCAATCTTCCTCATTGGTGGCCTCCCAACTGCAGACAGCGCAATGCATTCCCACCGAAGATGTCGTGTTTCTCCTGGTCGCTGACCCGCGCGACCTCGACCAGGTTGTATGCTGACTTGAAATACGATTCGGGCGAATTCGAGCCGAACATCAACTTATCCGCCCCGGCGGCTTGGGCGAAGCCCTCAATGCTCTCGACGGTATGGATCGCGCTGGTCTCGCAGAAGAAATTGTCGTAGGCCGCGGCCACCGCAAGGCTTTCGGCGACGACTGTAAAGGTCGCGGCGAGTGTGATTACCGGAACTCCCAGCGGGCAGAGCAACTCGGCGATGCGACTCTGCTGACCCCAGCCGCCGGCCGGCAGCATTATCGCCAGGCCATACTCCGCCACCGCCTCGCAGATGCGCAGAAACGGCAGGCTGTCTATAGCCCAGCCCTGCTCGTCCGGGAAGAAGCGAAAGACGCGGAAGCCGCGATCGGCACAGTGTTCCACTTCCTCGAGGCAGCCGAAATGCCGGCAGGGGTCTAGGGTGGCGACCGGCACAAGCTGTGGATGTGTCTGGACAGCCTCCCAGGTCTCGTGATTGCCGGTGACGAAGTCGTACAACTTCCCGCGTAGGCTGTAGGTCAGGGCCAAATCAACCTGATGTTCGTCAATTACGCGCAGCAGGTTATCCAGCGACCAGTCCACCTCCTGCATGGTCGGCACCACCTGCCCCGGCTCATCGAACATGCGAGCGGCGGTGACGGTGTCGGCATAGCGCACCCGCTTTTTCGGCGAAGTCCCGAAGCACGTGTTGATGTCAACCAGCATACCTTCTCCGATCGTGAGTACGCGCTTAAGGTTCTTTTCATTCCCCCTTCCCTGCCAGGGAAGGGGGGTAGGGGGTTAGGCGAAGGCACCTATTGTGTCAACCACTGTACCAGGCCGGCGGCGATCTCAGCATCGCCGCCTTTTTCTTGCAGCGGGTCGAAGGCGCAGTAGCGAACCGCATCTTCGCGGGCCGAGACCAGCACCGGCCACCAGCTAGCATCGCGGGCTTGGCCCAGAGCTTTGACTTCGGCCTCGGCGAAGCAGTCAACCCGCGTGATATCGGCATACAGCGGTCTCGGTTGGCCGGCTGCCTGCGTGATGCGGATGATGTGCTCCTGCCGCGGGCGGAACGTCTCTGGGTGGTTCAGGTACCAGGAATTGCCAGGCCCGTGCCCGTACTCCGGCCCATAGGCGTTGAGACCATAGAGCACCGCCGATTGCGGCTCGATGCCCGATACGTCGTAGTTCTTCGGCTCCCATGCCAGCAGCGGCGTCCCCGGTCGCGCGCGGTTGATAGCCCGACGATACTTCTCAAACACGTATTCATTCATCAACCGTACTCGGAATCTATAAAAATCCTCGGTCAGGGACTGGCGCTGGTCGGGGCCGTGATCAACGATGACTCTCTCGGGCGCCAACTCATAGCCGTACTCATTGTGGAAAGCCACTTTGCATTTCTCGCAGAAGCAGCCCCAGCTTTTCCACCCCGAGCAGTGCATCCACGGCTCATCGAGAGTGATGCAACTGATGTAGGGAAACTTGGCCAGCACTTCCTCGATGATCTGCGCTATCGTGTCAAAGTGCGCGGCACCACTCAGCGGGCACGCGCGGCCGTAGAGAGTGCCATCATCCTTGACTTGCTTCTGGTTATCTGTAGGCGCCTCCGGACCGTCTTCACAGATATTGGCCCAGAAGGCGATGTGGCGCTGCTTGCATGCCTCGATCAAGCGCGGGAGATAGTCCGGGCTGTTGGCAACCTCCACTTCCTTGCCCTCGCGTTCGACCTTCTCAACCAGGAAGCGCGAAGCGTAGATACGGTGGGTGCGGAATCTATCTACCGCCAGACAGATGACATTGCAGCCCAGGTGCTCGGCCCACTCCGCCGCACCCTCCGGGCTAACTCGCTTCACATCATTGATATGCATGAACATCAGCTTGGGCACCTGAGGCATTCCGGCTAGAGGCGGACGTGGCGTTTGCGGAGCATTCATCCATCCTTCGAAGGAATGGAAGCATTTGATTATGGTCTCCGTCATCGCCAGCCGCTGCTCGGCAGTTGCGCGCCTGTGCGCATCAGGAACCGTGAAGACGTAGCAGAAGACGCCGATGCCGTGGGCGCCATTCTCTGCACACCATTGCGCGGTCGCCTCGTATCTGTCCGCCTGCCAGTCCACGCCGTAGGGATAGAGAAGAGGAACGTAGTAGTAGTTCTTCCCCACATGCAGGCTTGCGGAAGCCGTGGGGCCGCCGTCAGTGAAAACGCTCTTGCCCAGGGCCAGGATTCGCGAAGTCTGCTGAAGCTCCGCCAGGGCCGTCATTTCCTCATCAGACAGAGTCCGGTCCGGCAGCACGACCGTAGCCTCTGCGGGGATTTGGGAAAGATCACTGACGACTGTACATTCGGCCCGCGTGGCAAGGGCCTGTTGCCACTGCTCAGCGCCGGGCCCCTCAAGTACGGCAACCTCACGCGCAGCACTCCCCATCTCCACCACAACCAGCAGCACGACAATCGTGATACTGAGGCGGAGAGAGCCTCGCATATTCATCACTGCTCCTCCAATGGTTTACGGGATGATGTTCTTTTGCAGGATTGTGTAGCTGAGCGTCACTTCCTGCCCTCGCGGCAAAGACAGGCTGAACTCGACCGTCTCAGCGTCAAGGCGTTGGTGGTTGTGGGAGCTTTTCTGCACCTGCCAGTCGCCTGCATAATGGGCGCGGAAGACCAGCTCCAGATCGCGTCCACCGCGATTGAAGCAGGCGTATTCATACGCCTCGCGCAGGTTATACAGCGCCAACTTCTTATAGACATCCACCTTGACCGATTGCTGTTCGCCGTCGGTCAGGCCGCCGCTGACGCTGATGTCGGGGAGCGGATAAGCGGCCAGTTCTATTCTCTTGTGGAGCGGGCTGTAGGGCACGGTAGCGGCCCCGATCATCTTGCCGAGGCCGGCCTCAGCGCTGTAGAAGGCGATAGGGCCGGCCAGCAACGAACGCCCGTTGGGGGGCATCGCGAACTCAATCACATACATCGCCCGCTTGCCATAGCTCTTCTCATCATACACATAGCCGCCCGTATAGCTCAGATCACGGGTCGCGAACAGGTCCTGGCCCACCGCCGTGTTCGGAATTAGCGTGGTCACAAAGCGATCGCCGGAAGGCAAGCTCACCGAGACCTCCTTCATCTCAGTCTCGCCGGTGTATTTCGTTGTCACCCGTCCCTGCAAGTCCATCCGGCTCCTGTCGGGATGCAGTTGCGCTTCGTAGGATACACTGATGCTGAGGTTCTGGGGGCAGTAGCGCAACTGCAGAACCGTCGTCTGCTTCTCAGCAGAGCGTATTCTCCAAAAGAGCTTGCCGGCGGCGTCCAGTCGGCGGTACTGCTCGGTAATGGTAACACCACCGGTCGGTTCGAGTACCCGTAGCCGCAGAGTTTGCTCATCCGCACCGGCGACATCGAGGGCGAGTTCGGTCTCACCGGCGGGCAGCTCCAGCTCGGCCTTCTGATAGAGGTAGATCTTGCCCGAAGGCATCACCACCAGCTCCGCTGAGGACAACGGCGGCACTGAGCAGATTTCTAGCCCGACGGCAGTGGTCACGCCTAGCAGCAACAAGCATAGCGCCAAACCGACTGTGTTCGGCTTCACCATTCTCAACCTTTCCGGACACCCCGGGATTGTCGGTGCTACTTTCTCCTATGCGGGCGCACCTACCTGCCTGGCATGGGGCATTTGTAATTCTGCCGCTGGCGAAGTATAATCTGCGCGGGAAAAACAACCGGATGCAGAGCGGCGTACCAGCCGCCTGCTTGACGGCTACTGCTGGTGCCTATTGCATAAGGAGCTGGTATCGTGATCGCGACAACGCCGAAGGATTTTGAGGAATTGCTCAAGCGACTATCCGAGGCCGATAGCATCTATATCGTCGGGTGCGGAGACTGTGCGACCGTCCTGCAGACCGGCGGCGAGTACGAAGTGGCGGAGATGAAGCAGAAGCTGGAAGAGGCCGGTAAGACCGTCACCGGCACCGTAGTCCCCGATGTCACCTGTCAGGTGCTGGATGTCAAGCGGCTGCTGCGGGCCGATAAAGAGGCGATTGAGGCCGCTGACGCCGTGTTGGTGATGGCCTGCGGCTCCGGTGTCCAGGCAGTGGCCGAGATATTGCAAGATAAACCGGTATTTGCCGCGCTGGACACCACCTTCATCGCCGACAAGTTCCGCGCCGGCGAGTTCTATGAATGGTGCTCGCTATGCGGGGAGTGCGTGGTTGACCAGTATGGCGGAATCTGCCCGGTCACGCGCTGTCCGAAGGGCCAGCTTAACGGCCCCTGTGGCGGCGCGGACCAGGGTAAATGTGAGGTGGATCCGGACAAAGACTGCGTCTGGACGCTCATATATGAGCGGCTCGACAAGCTCGGTGGTAAGCAGGAGTTGGAGGAGCGCATGGCCGAGCCTAAAGACCACGAGAAGTCCACGAAGCCTCACGAGCACGTCTTCGAGGCCCGCCGCGGCTAGCGGAGCAGAAACTAGTGAGGATGTCGCCAGCCTGAACCAGTGGTTGAGTCGTCGGCCTTGCTTATCTGTGTAGGAACGCATCGGGTACCTGCGCCGAAGGCGTGGGTGCGCCCGCAGCCGTAGTAAGCGCCGATGGCTTGTGGTTACTGCTCTCGGTGCGGCAGGCCGGCCGGTTTTGGGAACACCGGCAGGAGCTTGTCCCAGAGGTTCCCGACCACGCCCTGAACATAATCGGGATACATGCAGGTATAGCGGAAAAACACTATCCCCTCGACCGGCCCTTCGGCTTCGTACTCGTCGGCGCCGGGCAGGCTGGTATCCCGTCCGGCCCGCATCAGCCGCACTGCCTCAATTATCTCCTCGTCGCTGATGATCGCGTTCAGCATCTTCGCATAGGTGTCTGCGCTAATCAGACCTCGACGATAGAGCCAGGAGGCCGAGTGCAGCATCTGCGGGCCGGTTTGGTAGGTCAAGAGTTGATTGTCGTCAACCTGCTCGGCGGTGAGCTTCTGGGCCTTGGCGGCCTCTCTGACCGTCTGGGAGATCCAGGTGCGGCAGCGCGAGTGAGAATAGGTCGCCACTCCGGCATAGACGCGGCAGTTGGGGTTGGCGGCCTGAGCCTCGATGGCGATCTGCCGGCAGCGGCGTATTGACCAGGCGGCGTCTTTGCCGTAGCGGTTATAGTAGGCCATTGGGACGAAGAAATCCAGATGGGGAGCCAGCAGCCCGTAATCCACTCCGTAATACAGCCCGCTGCCCCAGTCGGTCATGCAGGCATTTGACATGCTCAGGCGCGGGTCGGTCGCCTTGACTGCCCGGGCCACGGCCCCGAACAAGTCAGCTATAACCTGACAGCGCCAGCGGGCCCACGCCGTCAGGTGCCGCCCGGCCCACTCACGCGACTTGCCGACATTATCAGGGCGCAGGCTGTCCACCTTGATGATGTCGTTGCGGATGTCCTCAATCTCGGTGCCGGTATCTTCGGCGAAGCGGGCGATGGCCTCCGGGCTGAGATTGGTCCAGGGAACACCATAGCGCACCCCATCCAGATGCAGGCCGTCACACGGAATCGCCGTGACTATCTCGACAGCCCCGGCAGCCGCCAGTTGGCTGTAGCCCTCCATGAAGAAGGCCGGCCGCAGCGCGGTGAAATCCCCATCCTTGGTGCTGTAGGCATGGAGCTGCAACTCCTCGGGACATTCGGGGACCAGGCTGCTGGGGACCACCCAGATATGCACCTCGATGCCGGCTTGGTGGCAGGCCTCAGCGAACTCCTTCAGCGGCTGGTCCGGTTGGTACAGCACCAGGACCAGGTTCAGATTATGCTGCTGTAACTGGCTGACGATCTCGGACAGGCTCTGATTGCTGAGGGCCAAAGACAAAGTCAGCCAGACACCGCGAGCTTCATACTCAACCTCCGGCCCGAGCTCTTGAGCCGGTGCCAGATCACATAAACATGCGCTCAGAATCACAACAGCCGCCACAAATGCGCCGCATATTCGGTACATGTCAATCATCCCTTTCGACGGTTCCTGGGATATAGTTAGCGGCCTTTACGCAATTTCCTCCCAGCAGGAGGATTAGCGTTTCGGCTAAGGAACCCTATATCGTCTTATTCTGACCTCGTCCTCACCCACTGCTGGCATTCAGACTGGAGAACATGAACATATGCTTCCAACAGTCAATTTCTGCGGCATTGAGCTATCCAGACTGATAATAGGCGGTAATCCCTTCAGCGGCTTCGGTCACCAGGGCCCTGAACGCGACGAGGAGATGGTCAACTACTATACGGCCGCCCGTATCAAGGAGACACTGCAGCGCGCCGAAGCAGCGGGCATCAACGCCTGCGTGCTGCGCTCCGACCGCCACATCGAGCGGCTCCTGCGGGAGTACTACAACGAGGGCGGGGCGATCCAGTGGATCGTGCAGCTCGGTGTCAGGCCGGAGGAGTTCGCCGGGGCCGTCGGGCGTGCAGTCAGCCTCGGAGCCAAGGCCGCCTATATCCACGGTGGCATCGGCGATCGCGCCTACCGGGAGCAAAACTTGAGCCTAGTGGCTGGGTTGCTCGACACCATTCGGGACCAGGGCATCCCGGCCGGCATCGGCGGCCATGCCCCGCAAGCCCACCGCTGGTTTTATGAATCCGCATTGCCGGCTGATTTCCATGTCGTCAGCTTCTACAACTGCGGCAGCTTGCACGACGGCCAGGGCGAGAAGTTTCGGCCTCAGGACCCGCCGCCGGCCTGTGAGGTCATCCGTCAGATCGAGAAGCCCTGTATTGGCTACAAGATCATGGGCGCCGGCCGCGTAGAGGCCCGCGCGGCCTTTGAGTTCGCCTTCGCCAACATCAAGCCCGGCGATTGCGTCAACGTGGGGATGTACCGGGGCGACAACGACAATATGGTCGAGGACAACGCCGCTATCGTTGCCGCGGTTCTGGGGGTGGGTTAGGGGAGGCAGCTCAGGAAAAAAGCCACGTTCAGAACAGCCGCGCCGCTGCGGCAATGCACTCAATACCAATGGTCATGCAACGCTAGATAACCGTTATAGGTGACAGTGAGAATGGGCGATGTACGCGGCAGAGATATTCTACAGCGTGCCCTCACAGGCCAGTCGCCGGCGACCGTCGCCTCTGCGCCGCTCTATATGGGGCTGTTCTGCGAGCCGCTCCGCCGCCGCAAGCTGGCGGAAGTCTATCGCGCAATGGCCGCCGGCAAGGCCGAGATTCGCCTAAGCTTCGATGACGAAATGGCGGCGCGGCTCGAAGCCTGGGACCGGACCTATGGACTCTTCCGCAGCCCGCCGGACTGGATGCCCTGCCGCTGGGGGCCGTCGCGCTCACAGGCCGACGGCTGCCACGTGACGATCACCCCGAACTCCTGTATGTGGCACAGCGCCGACGGCAGAACCAGCGTGGACTATGACGGCGCCTACAACGCCACGGCCACCTCTTCGGTAGATGTCTGGGACAAGCAAGTCACGATCAGCGACGACAGCGATATCGAGGCCCTGGTGCCGCTGCAGGGGTGGGAAAGCTGGCTCGCGGACGGGCAGGGCCTGATGGTGCAGCGAGCCCAGCAGCGATGGGGAGACCGGTTCCTGCTCCACGGCAGCACTGGCACACCATTCTGGGGCGGTTACAGCGTGCTGGGCTTCGCCGGCCTCATGCGGATGGTTCACGAACAGCCAGAGGTGCTGGAGAAGCTGTTTGCGCGACTGCTGGAGAACCGGATCGCGGCAATACGGGCAATGCGCGAGGTCGGTTTGCGCTGCCTGTTTGTCGAGGAGTGCCTCACGAGCGCGGATATGATTTCGGAAAGCGATTTCGCGCGGCTGGTGTGGCCGTTTCTGCGCGATATGCTGGCCGCTGCAGCCGATATGGGAATGCTGACGGTATTCTATTTCTGCGGCGAGATCGCCGGGCGGCTGCCGTACTTGGCGCAGTGCCCTGCCCATGCGCTGGCCTTCGAGGAGAACAAGAAGAATATCGTCATTGACCTGGCCGCGATACGCAAAGAGGTCGGGCCGCACAAGGTGCTATTCGGCAACCTCGATGTGGTGGTGCTGCGCGATGTCCCCAGGCAGGCCATATTCGCGGAGGTGGCCGCCGAAGCGCAGGCCGCCGGGCAGCCGTTCGTGGCCAGCATCGGCAGCCCGGTGACCCTGGACACGGCCCCGGAGCGCGTCTCGTGGCTTACCGAAGCGGCCAGAGCCGTGGGAATGCGCCTAACCCCCTAGCCCCCTTCCGGGTACCCGCTGCGCAGCAGTGGGTGCGGCAAGGGGGAATCGAAGGGGGATAGGTACAGGCAGGCTGCCGTTAGCGCTCGCTAGTCCAACTCCTCAAAGCGGGCGAGGGCTTCATGGTAAGGCGAGCGGGCGACCCCTCTATCGGTGATTATGGCACTCACCAGTGCATGGGGCGTGACGTCGAAGGCCGGGTTGAAGACCGCAACTCTCACCGGGACCACGGGCAGATCGCTGTGGCCGCCCAGGTGAGTGATCTCCTGCGGTACGCGCTGCTCGATGGGTATCTCGTCGCCCGAGGCAAGCTCGTAGTCCACCGTTGAGACCGGTGCCGCCACATAGAACGGGATGTCGTGATAGTCGGCGAGGACCGCCAGGCCGTAGGTGCCGATCTTGTTCGCGACATCGCCGTTAGCGGTGATCCGGTCGGCGCCGACGACCACTGCATCTACCAGACCTTGCGCCATCACGGAGGCGGCCATACTGTCGGTGATGACCGTGCAGTCTATGTCTTCCTGCGCCAGCTCCCAGGCCGTCAGACGCGCCCCCTGCAGCAGCGGGCGCGTCTCATCCACCCACACCATATCCAGCAAGCCGGCTTCGTTGGCGGCGCGGATTACCCCTAAGGCGGTGCCGTAGCCGGCGGTGGCCAGGGCGCCGGCATTGCAGTGGGTCAGGATTCGCGAACTCGGTTCGAGCAGTCGCGCCCCGTACTTACCGATGGCATGACAGCGTGCCAGGTCGTCGGCGATGATCTTGCCGGCCTCGAGAGTAAGAGCCTCGACGAGTTGCTGGCGAGAGGGGAGAGGCCGCCGGGCGATTATCTTGTTCATCCGCTCCAGGGCCCAGAACAGGTTAACCGCAGTCGGGCGGGTGGCAGCAAGCTCATTCATCGCGCTTTCGAGCTGGGCTACAAGCAGCTCTGCAGTCGCAGCGCCGGAGCGGCTCGCAACCAGCGCGACACCGGCGGCGGCGGCACAGCCAATCGCCGGCGCTCCGCGAATCCGCAGTGACTTTATCGCCTCGCAGACCTCCGCGACGGTGCGCAGCTCCAGGATGCTGGTGTCGTTGGGCAGCAGCGTCTGGTCAATAATCTTCACGACCAATCCCGCATCGTCACTGTCAATCGCGATCGTCGCAGGCAACCTCGAGACAGGCATGTTCCACCTCGGCAAATAGCGTTTGGTTCGGCTGGATGAGTCGTTGTATTCTTCTATCCTGCAGCGCGGTCAACCTGCAGTTGCGGCGGCGGCTTTGGGGCCACTGGAAGCAGGACTTGGCATGGCCTGTGTCCAATTCGCTAGCAGGAGGGAACGATGAACAGCCTGCAGAGAACGCTGAATCTGGTTGAGGGGAACGCGATAGACAGCCTGCCGGCAATGCCGATATTCATGCTGTGGGCGGCCAAACACTATGGTGTCAGTTACGCGGACTACGTACAGGACTATCGTGTCTTGGCCGAGTGCCAGTTGCGGCTGGTGGAGGATTTCGACCTCGACATCCTGCAACTGATTTCCGACCCGGTGCGCGAGACGGCTGACTGTGGGGCGGAGATGATCTACTATGACGACACCCCGCCGAGAGCCGCGCAGTGCTTGCTGGCGGACAAGTCGGCCTTCAAGACGATGCAACGCCCCGATCCCGCCGTCGGCAGGATGGGTGACCGGGTGGCCGGCGCGGCATACCTCGCTGAACAGGGTGGGAATGACTACCCGGTCATGGGCTGGGTCGAGGGCCCGATTGCCGAGGCCGTGTGCCTGCGCGGGATGAGTGACTTCATGGTTGATCTGCTGGAGGACCTCGGCTTTGCCCGCGATTTGATGGCCTGGATTGTGGAGTTGGAGATTGACTTCGCTCGCGCCCAGATCGCGGCCGGCTGCCACATCATCGGCATGGGTGACGCGGCGGCCTCGCTGATTTCGGCGGAGCTATACGAGGCCGAGGTGCTGCCCGGCGAGCAGCAGATCGTGGCGGCCATTCATGAGGCCGGCGCTCTGGCCCGGCTCCACATCTGCGGGAACACCAATCACATCCTGCGGCAGATGGCCGAGACCGGCTGCGACATCATTGACCTCGACCACCTGGTGAAGATGGAAAACGCGCGACCTGAGATGGGCCCGGAGACGGTACTTTTGGGCAATTTTGATCCGGTAAGCGTGTTGTGCGACGGTACACCGCAACAAGTGTACGAGGCCTGCCGGCAGTGCCACGAATGGGGCAGGCCGCGGTATATTGTAGGCTCCGGCTGCGAGACGCCGCCCGATACGCCGGAAGCTAACATCCGCGCGATGACCCGTTACGCGCGTGCGGCAGCAGTATGACATAGCGAGATGCGGATACGGCGAAGCAGACAGGTGTGCGCCGGCAGCCCTCAGCGCGGCCATGACATGAGCTTGGTCTGGCAGGCCTTCAGGCACGGCTCCAGGATGCAGGTGAAATGCTTCTGGATAGGGTCCTTCTGCTGATAGGCGGCGCTTAGCACCTCGGGCGTAATCTCGGCTTCAGGCGGCCTCAGGTTGGTCGTCTGGCCGCCCCAGCGCGGGCCTGCCTCGCCGACCAGGGCATAGCGCTTGGCCCATTCGCAGCGCAGCCGGTCCCATTCCGCCAGCTCCGCACAGTAGCCATCACTGCGGACCTCGATTGTCTCCTGCGCCAACGCCTGCACCGGACATGCCGCCAGACATGGCCGGTCGCAGTAGCTGCAGGGACTATCCATCAGCAGCGGGGCGTCCGCGGGCAGCTCGGCATCGGTCGCGATAGTGATGAAGCGTTGCGCAATTCCGAACTCGGGCGTGATCACTGCACCGTGCAGACCGAGGTGGCCCAGGCCGGCGGCGACGGCGGCGAAACGGTTGGCGAGGGCATCCGGCTGCGGGCCGCGCGGATTGGCGACGACCGTCCCGCTCCCGCACAGGTCCTGGCTGACTACGGCTTGATAGCCGAGCCGCTGGAGGACTCTGGCCAGCGAAACGCCGATATGTCGCAGCCAGCGATTGGTTTGATAGACGGCGTAGCTATACGGCCCGACGGCCTCGGCAGGCGGCTCGGCGGCCCGCAGGATATTGTTGAAGGGAAAGTGGTAGCCGATAACGATAACCGCCCGCGCCTCGGCCAGCACCTCCTCGACCTCGCGGATATGGCGCTGCTCGTCGCGCTCGACTGTCGGGATCACCGGGCCGTGATAGCCGGCGGTATCGCGGACCGCCCACTTCATGTCCGCCTCGTCAATTTCCCGCCGATAACTGCGAGCCAGCTCCGATACCACCTCCGGTTCTGCCACGCCGAAGAGGTCGCCGCCCCAGCTCGCGGCTTGGGCTTCCAACAGCGAGCGCAGTTCATCCGCATACAGGTCGTCTCGCGGCGGTACAATCGGGTAGGTGCGAGTATGTTCTTGCAGTGGCGCGCTGGTAAGCAGGCAGCCGAAAACCACGCGGGAGCCGAAGTCCGACGTGACGGGCCTCCCTGCATCATTGAGGCCACTGCTCAGACCGGAGGCCGCCGCTACCTTGTCAATCGGCAGATGCAGCCCCGGTAACGCCGAATAGCCTAGCCTCTCCAGGTACTGGCACAACTCCAATTGCGCGAATCCGGACCAGTCGTTCAAGGTAGCACCGACTACCGGCAGCGGCTGGGGATTTCGGTCATCAGTGGCCGAATCCTGCAGCGTCTCGCCATACTGCAGGCCGAAGACGATCAGCGTCTCGGCATCGGGCAGCTCGGCGCGGAGGTCGAAGCCGCGTTCCGCACACGTGTGGCGATCAACGATCGCGACCATATCGGCTTCGCGCTCCCACAACCGTGAGAGCACATTGAGCGTGGCCGGCCGGTCGGCGATCCTGGGTCTGTTGTCCTGGAGTTGCTCCCTGAGCGGGCGTTCGTCCATGAACCGCCGACGGCGGCGATAGGTGGTGGAGTAATCGGGATCGCGCAAGCGTAAATGCGGCGGCAGGCAATACCTGAGGCATGAGCCCATCGCCCCGGCGCGTCGGCCCATTGTCTCCAGGGCGTCGAGGATTACTTGCTCATCAACGACATCCGGCAGCTCACCATCCAGGTCGAGGCCGAAATGCTCGGCCCAGGCGCAGCGCCACTTGTTCTTATGACAGTATGTGAAGGTCTTGTCGCCGATTTTGACTACATTCTCCTCGGATACTTCCTTATTGAACACATCCATGGGACAATGCTCCACGCATTGTCCGCACATATCGCACAAAGCTGGCCCGTGATAGAGCGGGTCCGGGGTCAAGGGCGCATCGGTGACCAGGCAGCAGAAGCGCTGGCGGGGACCGTACTCCGGCGTCAGCAGCAGGCCGCTGTAGCCGATTTCGCCGAGGCCGGCGGCTGCGGCCGCGTGAATATCTGACAAATCGGGCGCAAAACTCTCGGGGATGTTCTTGTAAGGCCGGAAGCGCCAGACATTGGTCGCCGGAATTGCGACGACATTGTGCCCGAGGTCTTCCAGCCGTCGGGCCAATTGGAATGAGATGCATTCCAGCTTGGTGTTCATCGCGCCCTGAATGCCGTACGGCCCCATCTTCTGAGGGTGCTCGTTGCCGCCGATCTCGATTGCCGCATCGGGATGGTGAATCGCTATCACAACAACACAAGTGGCGCCGGGCAGATGGCCTTGCGGCGACATCTCAATCGGCGCCTCGGCATAGCGCTCCGCTGGTGCAATCCCGACCAAGTCCGCGCCCAGGTCCAGCGCCAGCGTCTTGATCTCGTCGGTCAGGGAATCTTCGTACATGGTTGGTGAGCCTTTCCGCGCCCGGGAAATCCAGGGCTGATCTGCTGCAGCGTATCGCCATGGCATGGTATTCCCCGTGGCGAGTTTTTCCACCTGCGGATTTGCTTGCAGGTTGCTGGGCGCCCGGTTGCGAAATACTGGACTTGTCGTGAGGCGAGCACAGATTAGAGATTGGCGAAAGAGAGAGCCCGTACATGCTGCCGAAAGAGCGGGTAGCAGCAGCCTTCAGACACCAGCCGACTGACAAGATGCCGATCTACCAGGCCGGCTTCAGCTCCTACGTCGGCTCCTATGTACTGGGCCGCGAGGCGTATGTTGGCGGCGGGATTCAGCAGTATCGTGAAGCCGTCGCCTTGTGGGAGGGAGGAGAAGCCGCCCAGCAGGAGTTCATCGAGCGGTCCTTCGCGGACGCTTGCGAAATCTGCGAAAAGCTCACCCTCGACATGGTGCGCACCATCTACTGGCGCAAGCCGCAGAGGCCCAGCCGGCGGATTGACGAAAATACCTTCATGTACGGCGACGCCGATGAAGACGAATACTGGGAGGTTTGGCACTTCGACCCGCCGACGGAGACGTACGGGAAGATTGACGCGAAACCGGAGCCTGAGCCCACCGTTGAGCAACTCGCCGACCAGGCCGAGCGCGCCGCCCAAGCCGCCGAAGACTACGACCCGACACCCGCAAGCCTGGCGCCCGAGGTGCATTGGTCTCTGGCGCGCTTCGGTGATACCCACGCCATGTACGGAGGCGGGGTCGGCTCCGTAGGTATATGCATACCCCGCGAGCGGGTGTGGCTGGAGGCGACGGTGCTATATCCGGAAATCGTCGGCAGATACCTCGACGCCGCCGCAATTCGTGGCCCGAAAAACGCCCAACTGGCCGCGCAACTGGGCATCCCTTACTGCTTCGGCGGCGGCGACTTCGCCGGCACCAGAGGGCCGCTGTACTCGCCCAAGGTGTTTCACGAGTTGATGCTGCCGCGCCTGAAGACCATCACCGAGGGCTGCGAGCAAGCCGGCACCTACCATCTGTTTGCCAGTGACGGGGACCTGTGGCCGATTGCCGACGATCTTTTCGGCGAGGCCCGCACGCATGGCTTCTACGAGGTGGACCGGATGTTCATGGACATGCGCGAACTCCGGGAGAGGTTCCCGCACCTACGGATGCTGGGCGGCATCAGAAGCGAGGTCCTGCATGTGGGGACGGTGGCGGAGGTCGTTGAGGAGACGCGGAGTGCCGTGGAGGCGGCCCATGAAATCGGCGGCTGCATCATCGGCTGCAGCAACCAGATCGTCGCCGCCACCCCACCGGAGAACTTCTGGGCGATGATGGAGACGCTGGAGAAGTACAGGTAGCCAGCCGCCTGCGAACTCGGCCGGGAATCGTGCCAAGGTAGCCGGTCTGCGTGCAGTCGGGATCGGTGCGATGACATTGTTGACAAGGACTTCGCGGCATTTGTGGCGAATATGGGACTGCGAGCAATCTTACTCGACAGGGAGAGAAGAGCATGGCACACGGTATCAAACTAGTAGCTCCGGCGGTGGTGCCACCACTGGATCAGGGCTTTCGGCCCGCGGTGTTGGCGGACCGGGCATTTCTCGACGAGGTTGGGAAATCGGGCCAAAGCGTACCTCTAGGCATCGCTCTGGAGCGCAATGACGCAGCACTCAGCGTGTACCAAACCAAGGTATTCGCACCAGATGCGCCAGGAGTCGAAGCCAACTTGCAGTATGTCGAGCGGCTGGTAAAGTTTTTGCTGTGGCAGCGCGGTGGATGGAACATCACCATCGCCGGTGATGCGCGGACGGCCGAGCACATCAAACAGGCCTATGCCGCCGACGGTATCCGAGCCTTCGACGCCGATCTGATGGCCGGCGTCTATGAGCAGCCTTTCACGGTGGAGAATGTGCCTTACGAGGAGTTGCCGGAGGCCTCCGAGGGTACGGTGGCCCTCGGCGGGCATCTGGAGGGCTGTCGTATCGGCTTTGACCTGGGTGCCAGCGACCGCAAGACCAGTGCCGTGCTGGACGGGGAAGCGGTTTTTTCCGAGGAAGTCGTCTGGGACCCGAAGAGTCAAGCCGACCCGCAGTACCACTACGAGGGTGTGGTGGACTGCATCAAGCGGGCCGCCGAGCACCTCCCGCACGTAGATGCCATTGGCGGTAGCGCAGCCGGCATTTATATCAACAATCGCGCTCTGGTCGCCTCGCTTTTCCGGAGCATCCCTAAGGACCAGTTCGACGCCAAGATTAAGCAGATGTTCGTCCGGATCGGCAAGGAGTTCGGAGTGCCGCTGGTAGTGGTGAATGACGGCGAGGTCACGGCGCTGGCCGGGGCCATGAGCCTGGAGGACGGCGGAGTGTTGGGCATCGCGATGGGCTCCAGCGAGGCCGGCGGGTATGTGACGCTGGACAGAAATATCACCGGCTGGCTTAACGAGCTCGCCTTTTGCCCGGTTGACTACAATCCCGACGGTCCGGTGGATGAATGGTCGGGGGATTACGGGGTCGGCTCGCAGTACTTCTCCCAGCAGTGCGTGGCACGGCTGGTGCCGGTGGCCGGAATCGAGTTGGACCCCGAAATGGGTCAGCCGGAGCAGTTGGAGGCCGTCCAGGAGCTGATGGCTGAAGGTGATGAGCGGGCGCGGCGGATCATGGAGACGATCGGCTGTTACCTCGGCTATGCCATTGCTCACTATGCGGATTTTTACGATCTGAAGCATGTACTGGTGCTGGGGCGAGTGACCTCGGGCGAGGGCGGCCGCGTTATTATCGAGGGCGCTAAGGGCATCCTGACGCAGGAATTTCCTGAGCTGGCCGAGCAGGTAAGCGTGCAGATACCGGATGAGACCAGCCGCCGCGTCGGTCAGGCAATTGCGGCCGCTAGTCTGCCAGAGCTCTAAAGGAGCGCCCAGTTCTCCAGGCCTTACTTGAGAGGAAGCGATGAGATGGATTTCACACAGCAAGGTGCAGAGCTTTTTATTCCTGATGGCACTCCGGAGTCGCAGGCTTTCGCGCGCACCACCCACATGGCTGTCGGTGCCCACCAGGACGACCTGGAGATCATGGCCTATGACGGCATCCTGAAGTGCTTCGGGGAGCCCCAGCAGTGGTTCTGCGGCATCACCGTGACCAATGGTGGTGGCAGCCCGCGCGACGCCTTGTACGCCGACTATACCGACGAGCAGATGCAGGTTGTGCGCCGTCAGGAGCAGAAGAAGGCCGCCTATACCGGCGAGTATGGGGCACAGGTGCTGCTTGACTTCGCCAGCAGCCAGGTCAAGGAGACCGACAAGGAGGCGGTCCGCGCGGACCTGAAGGGGGTCATCGAGGCGGCTCGGCCTGATGTCATCTACACCCACAATTTCGCCGACAAGCACGATACTCACGTGGCCGTTGCACTGCGGGTAGTCGAGGTGCTCAGGGCATTGCCGGCCGAGGCCCGACCCGCCAAGCTCTACGGCTGCGAGGTGTGGCGCGATCTCGACTGGATGATAGACGATGACAAGGTCGCGTTTGATGTGGCCGGTCATGAGAATTTGGAGATGGCGCTGTTGGGTGTGTTTGATTCCCAGGACTGCGGCGGCAAGCGCTACGATTTGGCGAGTATGGGCCGGCGGGTGGCCAACGCCACCTACCATGCGAGCCATGAGGTTGATGTCACCCAGTCCATGATCTTCGGCATGGACCTGACGCCGCTGCTTGAGGATGAAACTCTAGGCATTGACACTTTAGTAGCGCAGCACATCAGCCGTTTCGCTGCCGATGTCAGTGACCGGATCGGCAGAATGACCTGAGGCGGCTGGGGTAGGGCAAAGCATAAGCGGAGGCCTATGGTAGGCCTCCGCTTTGTCGTGGGTCGCAGGTCAGTCAATTCCAGACTTTTCGCCGGTGCGGCTAGCTACAGCCTCAAAATGCGCTCGGCATTCTCGTGCGTGATTTTGTCATAGACTTGTTGCGAAATCTTGTCTGCGGCCAGGCCCTCATTCATGAAATTGAGCAGGTTCACCAGCACGTTTTCGCGATTGGACGGGGCGCAGACATCGGTGCCGAAGCAAAGCTGATCCTGCAGCTCGTGCATGAACCAGTAGCCGAACTCCGGATCACGGCTGACGGCATTATAGCCGCTTCCCGCCGACAGATCGCCGATTACATTAGGATATTTCTGCATCAATTCAACAACCCGTCCGCCCTCGACCACCGGCTCGTTGGGGTAACCGGCCCAGTTGTCCTCATTAACGTCGCCGCTGATATGCGACCACCACGGCTGTGAGTGGCATAGCCATACCAGGTCCGGATGCTTCTGGATCTGCTGCTCGAAGCGCGGCAATCCCAGCTCGTCTATCAGGCCATACATGCCACCATCGCGAGTCGCTACGTGAAAGGTCAGCGGAATGCCGACCTTCTCGACGTGATCGAAGAGGTTCTCGACACGCGGGTCGTCGAAGTAGAGATTGCAGCACACCTCGCCGATGCCCCGGCAGCCGATGTCCTTGTAGTATGACAGCATGTAGCCCAGATCGGCCTCCGGCGTATTGTAGCACTGGCGCGGATCAATGTTGCAGAAGGGGATGAAGCGGTCGGGATACCGCTCCCAGACCCCGAATATCTCCTCATTGGACTGTATCACCGGTACGTTATCAGGATTGGTGCAGGGCAGCAGCACGCCTTTGTCAATGCCGGCATGGTCGTACATCTCGATAAGCTCCCAGGGCGTGGCGAAGCAGTCTTCGCGGCCCGGCCAGGGCATTGTCCGCTTCGGCGTTGTGTGGACATGAATATCAATAACCATCATTGGCACCTCGGTCGGTTTGGTGATTTGCTCTACTGGTCAAGTATGTATGGCTTAGAGTCTCAGCACGTGCTGGGCGTTTCCGAAGGCAATCTTGTCAAACACTTCCTGTGTGATGTTGCCTTTCGCGAGTGCGTCCTTCAGGAAGTTGGCGAGATTAATCAGAACATTGTCACGGTTGCTAGGAGCGCAGACATCGGTACCGAAACACAGTTGGTTCTGGAACTCCTCAAAAAACCAGTAGCCGAACTGCGGGTCGCGGCTGACGGCGTTGTAGCCGCTGCCGGCGGAAAGATCGCCGATTACGTTGGGGTACTTGTGCATCAGTTCGACCACGCGCCCGCCTTCGGTAACCGGGCCTTTCGGGTAGCTACCCCAATTGTCTTCATTGACATCGCCGCTGATATGGGACCACCACGGCTGCGAGTGGCAGAGCCAAATGAGGTCCGGGAACTTCTGAATCGCCTTCTCGAAGCGGGGCAGACCCGGCTCATCTATCAGTCCGTAGGTATTGCCATCGCGGGTGGCGATATGGAAGCACAGCGGCATCTGGCACTTCTCGGCATGATGGAACAGGTTCTCGACGCGCGGATCATCGTAGGAGAGATTGCAGCAGACCTCGCCGATGCCGCGACAGCCGTGGTCCTTGTACCAACCGATATAGTAGGAGAGGTCCTCCTCCGGATTGTTAACCCACAGGCGCGGGTCAATATTGCAGAAGGGGATAAAGCGGTGCGGGTACTGCTCGACGATCGCCAGAATTTCCTCATTCGACTGAATACAGTGGATGCCCTCGGGGTTGGCATTGGGCAGCAGTACGCCTTGCGCTATGCCCACGCTATCGTACATCTCAATAAGCTGTTCGGGGGTAGCTAAGGTCTCATCGCGACCGCGCCAGGGAATGCTCGGCATCGCGGTGGTATGGACGTGGATGTCTATAAACATCTTGGCCCTCGCTCTTTGCGTCTCTGCTCTGGCGGACTGCTAGAGCTGCAGCAGCCGCTCGGCATTCTGGTGCGAGACCTTGTCGAAGACCTCCTGGCTGATCTTGCCCTCGGCCAGACCTGCCTCCATGAAGTTTTTCAGGTTAATGAGAACGTTGTCACGGTTGCTGGGCGCGCAGACATCGGTACCGAAGCAGAGTTTGTCCTGAAACTCGGTGAGAAAGGCATAGCCGAACTCCGGGTCCCGGCTCACGGAGTTGTAACCGCTGCCGGCGGAGAGATCGCCATAGACATTGGGATAGCGCAGTAGCTCAGGCACCTTGCCGCCCTCAGTTACCGGGCCTTTGGGGTAGCCGCCACGGGTCTCGTCGGTGACGTCGCCGCTGATTTCCGACCAGAAGGCCTGCGAGTGGCACAGGAACCTGAGTTCCGGGAAGGTCTCGACAGTCTTCTGGAAGCGGGGCAGGTGCAGGTCGTCAACGATGCCATAGATGCCGCCCTGATGCGTAGCCACATGGAAGGTCAGCAGCATGCCGGTCTTCTCGGCGTGGCCGAACAGATTCTGCATCAGCGGATCGTCGAAATACAGGTTGGCGCAGACTTCGCCGATCCCCGGACAGCCCTGGTCTCGGTAGTACTCCATCAGATAGCTGAGGTCGGCATCGGGCGAATTGGCTATCATTCTTGGATCAATGTTGCAGAAGGGAATGAAGCGCCCCGGGTAGCTCTCCGCGATCTCGATGGCGCTTTCGTTGGACTGCACGACATGGGCGCACTCCGGGTTCACCCCCGGTAGGATCACCGCCTTGGCGATGCCGACCTCATCGTACATCTCGATGAGTTCATCCGGCGTCGCATAGGTCTGATCAGTGCCATAGCGGTTGGGACCGCGCTGGTCTCTCGTATGCACGTGAATATCTATGAACATGTTCTGCCTCTCCTCTTTTAGAACTAGGCCAAGGTTTTTGCTGAAAAGGTGCGGGGAACTCACTATTTTGAAACAAAGCCGGTGCCCCGCACGCCGTTCCCTGAATAATCGAGGTTAGAGCTTCAGAACTCGTTGTGCATTCTGGTGCGAGATCTTATCGAACACCTGCTGGCTGATTTTGCCCTGGGCCAGGCCATCTTCGAGGAAGTGTTTCAGGTTGATCAGAACGTTGTTGCGATTGCTCGGCTGGCAGACATCGGTGGCGAAACAAAGCTGGTCCTGAAACTCGTTCATGAACCAGTAGCCGAACTCCGGATCACGGCTGACGGCATTGTAGCCGCTGCCGGCGGAGAGATCGCCATAGATGTTCGGATACTTCCGCATCAGTTCGACCACGCGGCCGCCCTCGACTACCGGGCCCTTGGGATAGCCGCCCCATTCATCCTCCTTGACATCCCCGCTCATGTAAGCCCACCACGACTGCGAGTGTGCCAGCCAGGTGATGCCGGGGAACTGCTGGACCGTTTTCTCGAAGCGGGGGAGACCGAAATCATCTATCACCCCATAGATATTTCCCTCGCGGGTGGCAATATGAAAGGTACAAGGCATATCGCATTTCTCGGCATGATGAAACAGATTCCAGACGCGTGGATCATCCCAGTAAAGATTAAACGTCATCTCACCGATACCCCGACAGCCTTTATCCTTATAGTGGTTGATAACGAAGGACAGGTCCACATCAGGCGAGTTGCGCAGCAGGCGCGGGTCAATGTTACAGAAGGGGATGAAGCGGTCGGGGTATTTTTCGGCGATCATCAGGATGTCTTCATTGCTCTGGGTCAGGTAATTGCACTCGGGGATGACCAGCGGGAGCATGACACCTTTGTCAATGCCGACTTCGTCGTACATTTCGATGTACTGCTCGGGCGAGGGCGGGCCTTGGCTGTCCGGACCCCACGCCAGATCAGAAATCATCGCTATATGGATGTGCATGTCAATAAACATATCGAGCCTCCAATACGCTTTCGCCCACAATGGGCGTAATTGAGACGGCTTGGCTTATCAATTCACAGGCCGAGCACCCGCTCGGCATTGCGGTGCGTGACCTTGTCGAATACCTCCTGAGAGAGCTTGCCGCTAGCCAGGCCCTCCTCCAGGAAGGTCTTCAGGTAGATGAGCAGGTTGTCTTTCTGGTCCAGCTTGTAGCAGTCGGTGCCGAACAGCAGCCGGTCCTGGAACTCGGTCAGAAACCCATAGCCGAAGTCGGGATCGCGGCTGACGGCGTTGTAGCCGCTGCCGGCGGAGAGGTCGCCGTGCAGGCTTGGGTAGCGCCTCAGCAGCTCCGGAACGCGCCCGCCCTCAACTACCGGTCCCTCCGGATATCCGCCCCAGTTATCCGCATTGACGTCGGCGCTGATATGCGACCAGAACGGCTGCGAGTGGGCCAGGAATACCAGGTCCGGAAACTCCTGCAGGGTCTTCTCCAGGCGCGGAAGTCCCAACTCATCTATAAACCCGTAAATCCCGCCCTCGCGCGTGGCGACATGGAAAGTCAGCGGCATCTGGCAGGCCTCAGCGTGATGGAACAGGTTCCAGCAGCGCGGATCGTCGAAGTAGAGATTGGCCGTAATCTCGCCGATACCTCTGCAGCCTTTTTCTTTGTAGTGGTTGATAGCGAACGACAGGTCCACCTCGGGCGAGTTCATGGACAGCCTCGGGTCAATGCCGCAGAAGGGGATCAGGCGATCTGGGTAGCGTGCGGCGGCCAGTAGAATGTCCTCATTGGACTGGACTGCGGCTCTAGGTTCCGGTTGCGTCGCCGGCAAGATCACGCCTTTGGCGATCCCGACTTCATCATACATCTGCACCAGCTCTTCGGGGTTGCCGATGCCTTTATCCGCCAGCGGCCGCATTTCGCGGGGATAGATGGTGGTATGGGCGTGAATGTCTATGAACATCTTGCTGTCTCCGTTCGCGCGACGGTCTGGTACCGCTCTACCACGGCACCATTCGCTTCTGCACCGCGGAGTCCTTCAAATCGGGCCGAAGCGGTTGCTTCTGCGGCGGCTCAAACAATCAAAAGGCCCGCTCTGCTGGTGCAAAGCGGGCCTGGCCGGGCTGATGCTCTGCCGGTCTAGTAGACGTGATCGGCCTTGCCGAACATCGTGGGTAGGTTCCAGTCCTCGCCGTCGTTGGCAACCCAGTTGGCCGCAGCCGCGATCATCTCATCCACCCCGTCGCGGTATGGGCCGAACTGCTCGACGCAGAAGCTGTCATTAGCGATCAGGGCGGTGTCGGCTCGCTCACCGACGAACTTGGGCTCTTTGCCGATAACCTCACTGAGCTTGCCGCAGATCACCTCAACATCGGTGACCGGGCCGGCCACATTGAGGATAGTCGGCGGGTTGGCGGCGATGTCGAAGCCGCGCAGGGCCCGGTCAATCGCGTCTCGCTGCGAAATCAAGTTCACGTAGGGCATTTCGAGCGAGATATTCTCTCCGCTAGCGATCATGCGGGCCAGGTCAACCAGCACGCCGTAGCATAGATGCTGGGAGTACATCAGCCGATAGTGGGTCACGGCTTGATGCTTGTGTCCGTGAGCGCTGGTGTTGAAGGCGGTTTCGCGGGCCAGAATCGAGTAGCCGTAGATGCCCTGCGGATTCAGCGTGGTCGCTTCGGTGGCTCCGCCCAGCGCCGGATCGGTATGCGGATAGGGATTGCCGGACGAGAAGTTGAGGATCTTGGACTTGCTATACTTGACCCCTACATTGGCCGGCAGAATGGCGTTGAGCAGGATCGCCTTGCCGGGGTCGCCGGCTGAACCGAACTTGAAGCCGAGCATGAAGACCAGATTCTCGGCGTCGGGTAGCTCGGCCAGCTCGTCTGGGTTGCTGAGGTCGCCGGCGAAGCACTCACAGCCCCAGCTCTCGAAGCGCTCGCGCGACTGCTTGGCGTAGTCGGTGATGAACAGGCCCGCGACCATCATCTTGCGGTCGCTGACACCGGCTTCCCGGTCCGCTCGCACCAGCGTCTCCACCAGCTCGGGACCGACCTTGCCGTCGCCGCCGATCACCATCATATCGCCCTGGAGGTTGGCCATCATTTCGACCAGCCCGGCAGTCGGCTCGGTCATGAAGTCGCGCAACTGCTCAGTATTCTCGATGTCGGAAATGCTAGTCATCATTGAACCCTTCCATGCTGGCACTGCCTTGCGGTCCACAGGCCATCGTGCTGTGTAGAATTGAAAATAGAGTATAGCGCGTGCGGGCAGATATGGCAAGGTTCTGGAGCCGTGATGCCACAACCTCACTCCGGCGGCTTGCACACGCGGCAGGGACGGTAGCCGGCCGCGCGCGCCTCTGCAGCACTCGCAAACCATACCGCATTGTCCGCCTTGATCTTCATCGCCCATTTGCAGCCCGGATAGTGGTAAATATGCGAATTCTTGCTGCCCAGATACTTGCCCCCTGAGCCTGCCGTGGTGTCATCGGCCGGATATGACCTGCTCCACAGGCCCTTGCCGGCTTCCCGCGCCTGCTTCTGCAGGTAGAGGAAAAGCTGCTGATAGCGGACATTCGGCGGATAGGTAGCGGTCTGCGCATACCCCTCGGCCGCCAGCTCAGCATTGACAAAGATGTCGCCCACGTACACGTAGGCCAGCAGGCGCCGGTATCTATCCCGTCGCCCTGCATCATATTCGAGGGTGACGCGCTTGCCCACGACCAAGTTGCGATTGAACTGACTGGCCTCGCGCCCGAAGAACTGCACCGGCTTGTAGGGATGTTTGGTCTCGGGCGTATCAACCCCGATATAGCGGACCTTCTCCCCGTCGGCCAGCTCGATAGTGTCACCGTCAACCGCGCTGAGACACCGCGCTGTGGTGGTCTGCGGGTGAAAGCCGGTAAGCCCGACAATGGCGGCGTCGCGCCAGAACGCCAGGTGGGGGAGGGCATGCAGCGCGACCTCGCGGCCTTGCCAGTGAAAATCTATGGTCCGCGTCTGCGAGTTCCAGGTCAGTTGCGCACCGTTAGACACGGCCAGATGGCGAACCGGCACCAGCTTGAGGCCCTCGATCTCGATGGCCGGCGTCTGCTCGGTGACTGTGGCTTGCAGTGCCCAAGGCAGCAAAGTCACCGGCGCGAAGGAAATACCACTGACCAGCAGGCAGGGCGTCATTTCCGCCGTCGCGGACACACCCAGCCCCACTATCAAAGCCACGCAGACTAGCAGCCTTAATCCAGCTAGCATTGTGAGTACAGATCTGTATTGCGGCATCTTCATCCCAGGTCATGGTAGCACATTTCCCCGGACAGCGACAACCCCGGCAGGAACCTGCGGGCGCGACGACTAACCTACCGAACAAAGAGGTGATACTGTTGGAAATCGGCTATGGAGAAATTGACATAACGCCCGAACTTGGCATTCCCTGTGCGCTGGGAGTTGATGACGAGTGCGAGGAGATATTCGACCCGATCTCGGTTATCGCCATCGCCCTCGGCTTCAGGGACGAGACAGTGATCCTGACCGCGGCGGACTTGATAGGTCTGGGCCGGCCTGAAACCCTCGAGTTGCGAGGCCTTGTGTCCGCGGCGACCGGTGTCCCTGCCGACCATGTAGTCATCCACTGCACCCACACCCACGAAGCGCCCTCCACGCGCATCAAGTACGGTGAATACTTACTCGAAAAGGGACTGACCGCCTACGATCCGGCCTACTGGGAGCGGCTCAAGCAAGCCTGGGTGGAGGCCACCCAGGCCGCAATCGCCGATACGGCCGCGGCAACCGCAGCCTGGGGTATGGCGAAGGTGGACAGAGTCGCCTCCAACCGCCGCGTGACCGAGCCTGACGGCCACATTACGCTGCGCTCCAGCCGCGCCGCTGAAACTGCCGGGCGTTATCCTGAGGGTAACATAGACCCCTTCGTGCGGGTTTTGCGGTTCGATAGGGAAGAGGCGGCACCGGTCGCCCTCATCACTTATTGCTGTCACCCCTCCGTTGCCGGCGGGGATGAGGGTCCGTACATCACTGCTGACATTTGCGGAGTAGCCCGGGCCGTACTGCGTGAGACGAACGGCTGTTCGAGTATCTATATGACAGGTGCTTGCGGCAATACCAATCCCGGCAAGTACGCCGGCCTCAAGACCCGCAAGCAGGATGTTATGGCCTTGGGCTACCGTCTGGGGACCGCTGCTCAGGATGCCTACGAGACCGCCGAGCCGATTGACAGCAACCAGATATCCTGGGGCTACCAGGCGGTGCAACTGGAGTTGCGGGAGGATTTCGAGACCGCAGAGGAGCTTCGAGCCGAAGTGGATCGCCTGGTCGCTGAGCATAAAGAGTTGAATGCTCGCGGCGAGAAGGTTCCAGGCGGCAAGTTCCGCCGACCGCTCAATCGTTACCTGGCGGCTACTTATGCCGACGACGGTAAGCTGACGACCGAAGTCTGTGCGTTGCGGCTCGGCGACAAGGGCCTGGTTTTCTATCCGGCCGAGTGCTTTCTGGAGCTGGCGTACTGTCTGTACGCGCAGTACGGCCAGGAAAACATTGCGACCGTCGAGAATTGCGATAACACGCCGGCGTACCTACTGCCACCGGAGGCGTATGCAGGCGGCTACGAGGCTTCGGCGTGCCGCACCGCGCCCACGGCGTTCGGGACGTTGGTAGGCGCTGCGCTGGATCTGCTGGCCGAGGCAGGGCTGTAGTAAGGGCAGGGGTGCAGGGGTGGCTTCGGGGCGTTTTGTCGGCTCAAGGCCTGGGCATGGCATATGTTATCATAACGGCAGTTATGTCAACTTCCCTTATACCGACCATCCGCACCTGAGATCTCATACCCACCCGCGTCAAGTGTGCGCAGCCCCTCAGCCCCATCCTCTAGAACCTGGACGACAGGCATCCTTGCCTGTCGGCCCAAGTTCTCATGTTTGTCGCTGAAGCAATACCGCGATCTCAGTATTGCCCTCAGACTGCGCCAACTTCAGCGCCGTCATACCGTGGCGGTTTTCCATATCTGGTTGCGCGCCGTGCTTCACCAGCAATGCAGCGATCTTTCTGTTGCCGGTGGCGGCGGCGAGGTGAAGCGGGGTGTCGCCCCGCTGGTTTACCATGTTCACTGTTGCGCCTCTTTCGAGCAGCAGTTTCGCAATTTCGATCTTGCCTCTGGCGGCGGCGAGGTGAAGCGGGGTGTCGCCCCGCTGGTTTACCATGTTCACTGTTGCGCCTCTTTCGAGCAGCAGTTTCGCAATTTCGATCTTGCCTCTGGCGGCAGCTAGGTGGAGCGGCGTCAAGCCATTCTTGTCAGTTGCGTCAACGCTAGTCCCCGATTCCAATAGGCAAGCAGCCTTCTTGATGTCGCCTTCTCGGACCGCCTGGTGCAGTTCGTCGCGATGCTGTTGGTCCACGTCAGCGGCTTTGAGTACACTGCGGATCTGCTTGACCGGATCCCTGGAATGTCTTATAGGGGGCCAATCACCGGCAAAATCCTTCTTTTCACGGTCGTCCACACGCTTCCACCCAAACTTGTCCCGGTCCTCCATACGCTTGCCTCCAGATTGCCCATAGCACCCGCATGTCGTCGCATCTGCGCCATCGACCCCAACTAGCCGCTATCCTTGAATCTTTCGGAGGGGCGGCATGCGAAACCTGAGCTTGTCGAAGGCCGAGAATCCGGCCCAGCCGTTGGGTTTGCAGGATAAAGCGCACCAGGCCGGCCCAGCCGTTCTCCTTACATCCCTCGCCGGCCCTCAAACCCCAGCGTCTCCCGCAAGTAGTTGAGATTGTGCCGGGAGCTTTCCCGAGGGTCAAGCGAGGTGTAATCCAGGTCCACCACGATCCAGCCCGCGAAGTCCGCCTGCTTCAGCATCTCCGCCAGCGGCGGGAAATCAACTACCCCGCGCCCCAGCTCAATGAACCGCCGGTTGTCATCGAGGTCCTTGAAGTGGACGTAGTGCATGCGGTCGAGGTACTTGTCCAAGGTTGCCGGAATATCGAAATCACCCAGCGCCAACTGCGCGGTATCCGGCGTGCATTTGACCAGATCGGGCTGGGTAGCGGCCATCAGGGCGTCAAACTCAGCGGTATATTCAAAGATCGTGCCCCAGTGCTGGTGCCAGGTGCAAATGAGACCGGCTTCCACGACCCTCTGCCCCACCTCATTAGCCAGGCGCGCGATTTTATGAATGGTGTGACCGTCTCGCGGTAAGTCGGTGCTGCCGCCGTCCAACATAATGTACTTTGTGCCGATGAGCCCTGCAAATTCAATCGTCCGGTCTATCGTCTCCTGCCACGCGGCTATCGTCGCCTCATCGAGGAAGCTGCACGAGCAGTAGATGCCGGAAATCTCCAGGTCGAGCCCCTCTAGGTACTGGCGGTACTCCTCGGGGTGGGCGTAGGCCTCCGCAAGCGTCCGCGGCGACCACTCAAAGCCATCCCAGCCGGTTGCCGAGATGTCCTGCAGGGCCTCCCCTACCGCGATGCCCTGACGCACGTAAGTGGCGGGGTGGTATCCGAGTTTAATCATTCTAGATTTCCATCTCCTGGCCGGGCTTGAGCACCACGCACTCAATCCCGATTTCGTCGAGGCGGCGCGCGAACTCCTCGGGGTCCTGGACAATGACATCGAAGGCGCTGTAGTGCATCGGCACGATCACATTGGCGTCCAGCATATCGGCGGCGATCACCGCATCATCCGGCCCCATGGTGAAGTTGTCGCCGATCGGCAGAATCGCGGCAGCCAGATCATTGGTTTCGCCGATTAGTTCCATATCGGAGAACAGGCCGGTATCGGCGGCATAGTAAAGCGTGGCCCCGTCCATCGTGACCAGGAACCCGCAGGCCGGGCCGGTGTACTCGATGAGCTCGTCGGTGATAACCGCCGAGCCGTGGAAGGCCTGGGTCAGTTTGACATGGCCGAAGTCGAACTCGGCGCCACCGCCGATGTGCATGGGGGCGGTCTGACAGCCGAAGCGATCGCAGTACATCGCCAGCTCATACGGGGCGATGATCGGCACTTCCAGCCGTTTGGCGATGGCGATAGCGTCGCCGAGGTGGTCGGAGTGGCCATGGCTGACCAGAATCGCGTCAACCGTCACTTCCTCTGGCGCAACGACGGCTTCCGGGTTCTCGGCCAGCCACGGGTCGAAAATTACGCTGTGGTCATCGCTTGACAGGGTGAAACAGGCGTGTCCCAGGGCTCTGAGTCTCGGCATGTGTGTCACATCCTCTTCCGATGGTGTCGGGCTGGGAAGCCCGACCTACGCGAACTGATGATAGGCTACTCGCTTTCGGGATTGAACAGACTGCTATATTCGGCGCGCAGGGCGCTTTGCTTGTCAAGATACTCATCCCAGCCGTCGCGGGCCTGCAACAGATTCAATTCCGCGAGCGAGACCCAGCCTTCCGGTGGTGCGACATCGGAGCGGGTCGAGTAAGAGCCCAGCAGCTCCGCTAGCGCTGTCTGGCCCTCGTGGGAGAGCATGTATTCGACAAACAGCTTGGCGGCATTGGGGTGTGGGCTGCTGCGCAGTATCGCCACCGGCCCCAGGCATACGGGCACACCGTCCTCCGGCCATACCGCCTCAATCGGCTCCTGCCTAAGCTGGGCGTGCTGATACACCTTGTAGCCCAGCACTCCACCGGCGATCTGCACATCCCCTCGCACCAGCGCCTCAAGCATCGTGTCACCCGACTTGTAGATACTCGGGCGCAGAGCCGCCAGTTGCTCCCAATACGAAACTCCGTATTTTTCTCTCAGGAAATAGTACTGCGCATATGCCGAGCCGCCGCTGTGCGCATCCTTGAGGGCGATTCTGTTGGCCCACTTCTTGTCCAGTAACTCCGGCCAGGTCTTAGGAGCCTGGCCCTCGGACACGGTCTTGGGGCTATAAGCCAGACAGACGGTTACCAGGCGCGCGCCGGTCCAGTAGCCCGGCTCCTTGTACTCCGGGGCGATCGCCTTGCTCTCAGCCGGCTCATAGCGGTACAGTTGGCCGCGTTTGCGCAACGAGATGAAGATCCCGGGGTCGAGCACGTGGATCACATCGGCCCGCGTCTTGGCGGACTTAAGTTCTTCCTCGACCCGCCTGACGATGTCGAAGGTGCTTTCGCGGGTGATACGGACTTTGAGGAAGTCATATTGCTTCTCGAACATTCCGGCGAATTGCTTCGCCTGCGTCTGCGGCACCGATGTGTACCAGTTCAGCTCGGCTTCGCTACGGGCCGCCTCCCTGATTTGCTCGGGCGTCTTGGCGCGCGGGCCCTCCGGGCCGTTTTCGTTGGTGATGGTGATGACTATTTCCTCGTTCTTATCGGAGGGCGGGCACCCGCAAAGCAGCGCCATTGACAGGGACACAACGCACAGCACAATCGCTCGATTGTGATCCGACTTCGCATCCATAGCAATCCAACTCAACAGCGATTATTCATCAGTAGATTCTGCAATCTGCCGGATCGTGTCATCCCCGCGCAGACCAATTACCTCGTAGAAGCCGGCGACCTCGCTAGGTTTCGCTTTAATGTGCGGCTCAACCTCCATGTAGGCGCGATTGGTGACATAGAGCGCACAAGCAGGACTTGTTTCGGCTAGCTGCTCGCCTAGCTCGGCGGCGGGGTGATCACTGAGAGCCGGCGGCAGATAGTCAACCAGCAGCCAGGCTGACGCCGCCTCGGCCTGCTCGATTTCCGGACAGGCCACTGTCGCGACTTCAATGCCGGCCAGGACCGCTCGCAGCACGTCATCCTGCTCGAGGGCCGTACTGCCCCAGCCCACGATAATTCGCCCCTGCCCATAGTCGTAGATTTCACCCTCATGCTGGAAGACAGTGACGACAAAACTGTTGAGTAGCTGCTCCACACCCGCGTGAGCTTCGTCCGGGCCTTGAACGGCGGAGCGCACATCCAGTACCAGAACTACCGGGGGCAGCGGCAGTTCGGGGCGGGTGGTCCGCCTCGTCTCATCGGTAGTCGCCCGCAGCACACCACGCCGCAGCATCGTGGCCATTTGCAGGTCGCCCAGGATCCTCGCCATCGAGTCGCTGAGGCTATGGACTTCGTCCTGACCGTGCATCAGGAGTGGGGCGCTGAGATCACCGTCGGCAATGCGGCCGGCGGCTGCGGTGAGGCGCTCCAGCGGCCGCGTCAGGTGCCCGACCAGGTATGTGGTTGCGAGGATCCCGACGATCACCAGCAGCAGCGCCAGCGTGAAGTAGCGCACGGTGATTTCCGCCGCCGTGCGCCGCGCAATGCTCTTGCGACAGCCCATTTTCAGCAGTTGCGGATAGCCCTCCAGCTCGGCGGTCAGGGGGATGATATCCTGGCTGGACTTGAAATCGCGGTCGCCAATCAGCTCCAGTAGCTGCACGCCGAGGATGTCATAGTCGGGGCTCTGGCGCTTGCCCTCGGCGGTCAGGGCTCGGATGGCCGGATCGGCGGCATGGGCGATCATTGCGCCATCGCCGCCAAGCAGCGCTACATAGACGATGTCCACCGAATAGGCCCGTCCCTGGATCTTGTGGTGCACCAGCTTGCCCAGCAACTGCTGGTAGTTGTCACGCTGCGGCGGCTCGCCCAGCGTCTGGTACTGCAGAATCATATGCGCCGTCTCCCCCATCGCCAGGCGCACCTGCTCGTTGATCACGCTGGTGGTGTGGCGTATCGCCAGATAGGTCCCCGACATGACCGTGATGATGATAGCTGCTGCGACCAGTAAGGCCAGCTTGTTCTTGAGGCTGGCGGCCCAGGGTCGCACGGGCGGAGGCGGCGGCTCCTTCAGCACGCCTTCGGTGACATCAGCGGCCTGCTGGCGGGCGGTGCGCATAACGATCAGATACGCCCCGAATACCAGCACCCCGATGCCGGAAATGTGGTAGGCGTTGAGCGCCTCCTTAAGCACGATCCAGGACACTACCGCGGTCACAATCGCCCCGACCAGCTTGAGCGTGACTGCAACATGGGCTGGGATCTCGGCCAGGCCCCGATAGTACAAGAACATGGATAGACTGGTGCTAACGGCGGCCAAAACCAGCAACAGCGCCCAGCCGTGAACATCGAGTTGCATCAGGCCGACATACTCTCCGCCCCCCAGCGAAATGACCCCGGTAATCAAAAAGCCCACACCGAAGCGCCACAGCGCCACCGTCGAGGGCATGAACTTACGCAGTGCGCTCTTGCCGAGGATCTCCGCCGCAGCTCGCAAGACGCCGGCTGCCAGGGCCAGAGCGTCACCCAAGAGATGCTGGCGGGCCGTTGCCATGCCGAAGGAAAGCTCGCCGACACCGATCAGCACCGCAGCGGCGACCATCATCACTACCAGGGAGAAGCGCGCCCACGTGATCTGCTCGCGCAGGGTGAAATAAGCAAAGAAGGCCACGAAAATCGGCGCGGTCTTCGAAATGGCGTTGGCGATACCGGCGTGGGAGTAGTCAATCGCCGCGGTGAACAGCAAGGCCGCGAAGCCTGAGCCCAGCGCCCCGACCAAGAATAGGGCTACCCAATCGCGGCGGGTGGGCTTGCCGGTCTGCGAGGCCCGCACCTGGTGACGGAAGCCGAAGGGAAACAAGAAACCGACCGCAAGCAAGTAGCGCGCGGCTACCACCGTGGCGTGTGACAGGTCAGCCAGCAGCAGCTTGGTGAACACCGGCGACAGGCCCTGCAGCAGTACGCCGGCTACCAGGAAGTAATACGGGGTGAGATGGCTGCGCCTGCTCACCTTAGGCCCCCGCCTTCACTAGTCGTGATATGGAGATATGAACTCCAGATTCTGCTTCTCCAGCCAACCGCGACCGCCGGCCGCGGTGCGAATCTCGTGGTATTGGCCCGGGGTCTGCAGGACGCACACCTCTGCTCCTGGCCTCAGCCTTGCCAGTACTTCAAAGCTGTCGCCCGGACCGCTCATCATCGCGGCGTCGGCGACCACGATGGCGCGGCCGCCGGCATAGTCCCGGTGCCATTTCCCGTAAGTCAATGCGCTGGAGAGCATCAGCACAATCACCAGCGCCCACAGCGCGATTGTCACCCTGCGCCTGGAGCTGTAGATCCGCCCGATGCCGACAGCGAACGCCAGCCAGTACAGCAGCGCACTGACGCCGACCAGCTCGTTAATGCTCAACCTTGACAGCAGCCACCTGAGCACCAAGTGCCCCCATGTCTCCACCACCGGAGACGCCTGGTAGGCCAGTTGGCTCTCGGCATAGCGCAGGTTGTAGGCGGTGTCGCCATGTCGCGGCGCAATCAGCAGCGCCCGGCGGTAATAGAGCACCGCCCGGCCCGGCTCCTCCATCTGCAGGTAGGCATTACCCAGATTGTAGCAGACCGCCAGGCCGTGATAGCCTTGCTCCAGCAGCCGCCGATACACCGTCGCCGCAGCCTGGTACTCGCCCGCGGCATAGTGCTGATTGGCCTGGGCAAACAGCCGGGCGGCGGCCTCAGCATCTTGCGGGGGCTGCTGCTCGCACCCAGGGCTGAGCGCCATCACCACGCCGCACACCACCGCCATGGCCGCCACATGCCTGGTCATATCAGTGGCCCCCCAGCTTCTGCGCGCTCAGTTCGGCCAATAATCTCCTGCTCGTCTGGAGCATCTCATCATACTCGGCCCGGCCGGCTGCGGCGAAGCGCCCATAGTCGCAGCGTCGCAGCAAGCCCTCGACGCGACCAACCAGTTCTGCATCAATGCCGGCTTCACGCAGGGCGACGATTGCCTCGGTCGTGGAGATGTCGGCGGCCTCCAGGCCGGTACGGTGGGCGATGAAGTCGGTCAGGGCGTGCGACACCGCCGTGCAGAAGCGGGCGGAATCATCGGAGGCCAGAGCCTGGCGAGCCTCGTGCAGGTGCGCGCGGGCCAGTTTCGGTGCCTGCAGCGCCCTAGCCAGCTCCGGATTAGCCAGCAAGGTGCGGCTGCGGTGCGCCAGGTAGCCGAAGGTCACCAGGGCCAGCAGCGGCAGCGCCTGCACAGCCCAGAACCACGGCTGCAGCACCAGCGGGCCGGCGGGCGGCTTACCCGGCCCCTTAGCCATGATGTAGCGCATCTGGCCGGTCTCCTCGCTGGGAGCCTCTGCTACGACGGCTCCCGGCGCAACCTGCACTGAGACGCCCTGAGTGCGGCTGGTCTCGTAGCGGCCTGTGGCCGGATTGAAATATACCAACTCAATCTGCGGGACTTTGACTGTCCCCGGGCGCTTGGCTAGGGCTAGGAACTCAAAGCGCGCCTCACCGCCGATGCTATCCGCGTCGCCGCCGTAGCCCGGGGCCGAGGTGCGATCCTCGCGCGACCTGTAGATCTTCACCCACTCAGGCACTTCGGGAGCCGGCGCGCCCAGGCTATGCAAATTACCGGCGCCGCGCACGATCAGCCTCAGGGTAAAGGTCTCTCCCGCCTTGACCGAGGTGCGGTCAACACTCAACTCGGCGGTGAACTTGCCGACAGCGCCTTCGAACTGCTTGCCTGCCGGCGGCGGCAACGGTCTGACGTTAAGCTCCACCGTATTGGTATAGCGATCCTCCGCCGGCATCATCGGGTGGGTTGCCGCTGTCACCTTGACCGGCTCGATAGTTGCGAGGCCGGGCGTGGTTGGGAAGGCGGCCCAGCGCCGCTGCTGCACCAGATACTCTCTGTCCCCTAGGACTCGCGTCACATTTTCCGGCTCCGCCAGCTCCTTGGTCACGAAGTTCTCGGCCTTCGGCGGCTCGTAATGAGTATCGCTATACAGGCTCTCAGACTGATAAAAGGTGAAGGTGAGGATCACCTGTTGCCCGACATACGGGTTCTGCGGCTGGGCTGTAAGGCGCAAGTCAATAGCGCTTGTGGGGATATATTGGTCCGGCTTGGCGGCCGGCGCAGACACCTGCGAGCCGGCTGGAGGCGGCGGCAGTGAGGCTGCCTGACCCGTACTTGACCCCGAGGTGACATTGACCTGGACTCGACCCGTCTTATAGGTCCGTCCCGCCAGCTCGACCGAGGCCGGCTCCAGAGTGAAGCTGCCCGGCTCTCGCGCCCGCAGCAGGTAAGTATAGGTCCGCGTGGAGGCCATCCCTCCGCTGCCCATAGTCATACTCTGGCGCGTGCCTGTACTGACGATATCGAAGCTATCCAGCTCCGGCAGCGCCGGCTGTGGCTGCATTCCCAGGGCACCCGGACCGCTTATCGTCACCGAGATTTCATACGTTAGCGTCTCGCCGACAGCCACGCTCTGGGGTTGCGCCGAGGCCGCCACCTCCACTTCCGCTCTAACCTCGGATGTCAGCGCCAGAGCGCACGCTGTCCAGACAGCAACAAGCAATGAGCAGCCGAGCACGCCTGCTCTACTAGGACGTCGCGTCGCTCGGGCTTCCAGCCCGAGTCCGCCGGCTATTGCAGGAAGCTGTCCGGGCAACTTCACCAGTCCTTGCCGTGCGGCGCTGCGGTTATCGGCGTTTTCGGTTTGCGCATCTCTTTCTGGAGTTCCTTATCCTCTTCCGCCAGCGCCCTCAGCAGCCGTTCCGCTTCTTTCTGAGAAAGCTCGCGAGGCTGCTGGGGTGCCTGCTGCGGCTGTTTGCGGGCCTGTTCCTGCTGCTGCTGTTGCTGTTTGTCCTGTTGCTCTTGCTGTTGACGGTCCTGCTTCTGCTGCTGTTGCTGTTGTTGCTGCTGGCGCTGGGCCAGCTCCAGGTTCCATTTCGCATTGACATCGTCAGGCTTTAGATAGAGCGCGCGCTTGTAGTGCTCAATCGCCTTGTCTCGATCGCCCTTACCCAGGTAGCCGTTGCCGCTATTGTACTCGCATTTCTCCTGGAGGTCGGAGCCGGCCTCTTTAGCCAGGCCCTGAAACACCTTGATACCACCGTCGTAGTCTTGAGCCATGTGCAGGGCCGCGCCCCGATTGAAGACCAGCTCCCGCCGCTGCGGATACCGCTCCGCCGCCTCCGCATAGGCCTGGGCCGCCTCCGCGTATTTACTCTCCTTGAAGAGCTTATCCGCCCGGGTCCAGGGGTTGGTGCTGCTGCAGCCGCTGAGGGCCAGCAGCAGGACCGCAGCCACGCCCCAGACGCTACTCTTGCAATTGCGCAACTTCTCTCCGCCTCCCGGCAGCGAGTCTTTGCTCGGCGATAAGGGCCTCGATCGCGAAAAGCAGCGCCGCCAGAGCCAGCGGCCACTGGAAGCGCTGGCCGTAATCGGTATATACATAAGTGCCTACCTGCACGCCTTCGAGGCTTTCCAACCGCGCCGAGACCTGGGCCACCGCGCCCGGCTCCGACAGCCGCTTGTAGATACCGTTGCCGGCCTTAGCCAGCTTCTTCAACTCAGCCTCATGCAGCTTACTGATTATGACCTCACCGCCCTGATCCCGCTTCAGGTCCCGCACCGTGCCGTCCTGCGCCAGCGTCGGTATCGGGTCGCCTTCCGGAGTTCCCACTCCCAGCACCATGATCGCCGCGCCGGTCTCGCGATTGACGGCATTGGCCGCCTCCAGCGCTCCCGACTCGTGGTCCTCGCCATCGCTCAGCAGTACCAGCGCTCGGTGCTTGCCTTCGGCCGCGCCCAGAATATCGCCGCAGATACTAATGGCTTTGGCGATCGCCGTTCCCGGCTGTGGCGTCGAGTCCAGGCCTACCGAGTCCAGAAACATCAACGCGGCATCGTGGTCTATAGTCAGCGGACAATACTTGTAGGCATCACCGGCAAAAAGCACCAGGCCAATCCGGTCATTGGTCAAGCGGCTGATGATAGTAGTGGCCGCATCCTTGGCCGCCTGCAGGCGGTTGGGCTTGACATCACTTACCGCCATGCTCAGGCTGGTATCCATGGCGATGACGATCTCCGCTCCTTGACGCCGCGCCTTCTGCTTTTTCAGTCCTACCATCGGCTGCGCCAGGGCGACTAGAATGAAGGCCATAGCCGTGACCAGGAGCAGGAACTTGAAGTTGCGCCGCCGCAGTATCGAGAGCAGCCCCGTGCGCTGCGCCGTGAAATCCGGACAGAAGCTCTCCAGAGCCTGTCGCCGGCGGTGCATCGCCCACAAATGTAGCAGCACCAGCACCGGCAGCAGCCACAGGTAGCTGAGAGCTTGCGGATTGGCCCACCTGAAGAAATCCACCATTGTTGCTAGGGTGCCTTTCGCAGCCAGGTACAGCCGAGAATGAATTGCAGCAGCAGAATTACAAAGGCCGGCCATACAAACTGGCCATAAAGCTGTTTGTATTCAATTTGCCTTTGACCGAGATACTCCGACTTCTCCATCTTCTCAATCTGGGCATAGATCTGGCGTAAGGTGTCGGCGTCGGTGGCGCGGAAGTACTGCCCGGCCTCGCCGGCCACCTTTCTCAGCGTCTCCTCGTCCAGTTGGGTGCCGGCCGGTTTGCCCACACCAAAAGGGAACCCTGGCTGAGAGGCCACGCCCTTCCCGCCCACGCCGATGGCATAAATCTTCAGTCCCAGCGCCGCCGCCGTGCGGGCCGCGGTCACCGGATCAATCTCACCCGCGTTATTGGCCCCATCGGTCAGCAGAATGATGACCTTGCTCTTGGCTTCCGAGTTGCGCAGGCGACTGGCCGAGGTCGCGATCGCCATGCCGATGGCCGTACCATCCGGCAGCATCCCGACCTCGACTTCATCGAGCAGCGCCCTGACCATCTTATGGTCCGCCGTCAGCGGGGCCTGTGTGAATGCCTGCCTGGCGAAGACCACCAGCCCCAGCCGATTCTGGCCGGCTCTGTCAATGAAATCGCTGAGCACCTCCTTGGCCACATGGAAGCGACTCTGCGGCCCCAGGTCTTTGATTTCCATGCTGCCGGAGATGTCCAACGTGAGGATAATGTCTATGCCCGCGCCGGCGGTGCGCTTGACCCCTACCGGCACCTCCGGACGCGCCAGGCCGACGACTAGCAGTCCCAGAGCGATCATCCGCAACGGCGGCAGCAGGCTGCTCATCTTCGCGCGGGCCGTCCCGCTGGCTGTCTCTAGCAACCGCAGGTCCGAGTATCGTACCCGTCCGCTGCCCGACTTGCCCGGACGCACCTGGCGCAGCGCCAGGTAGGCGACACCTAGCAAGCCGATCAAGGCCCAGGGACAGGCGAAGATCACGCCGCCGCCCCCTTTCGCTCTTCGGCCTGCTTGTGAGACTCCTCCGGCTCCCTGATAGCTTCCCGTTCCACAAGCTCGAACGCCGCCTCCAGGTCCGCATAGGCGATGCTGTCTTCAGGCACCCACTTGGCGAACTTGACCAGGTCGCCCCGGCTCAACAAGGCGATAAAGTCCTCCTGCCAATCATCCGGCAATGCACTTCTTCGCAGATCGTAACGGATTATCACCGTGGTAGCTTCCATGGCCCGGATGCCGGCGCGGTGCTCCAGCCAACGCCGCAGGATATCACCAAGCTCGGAATAAAACGCCTTGAACTTGCCGGCTGGGATCAGTTTACCGTCCCGCAGGGCCATAAGCGCGGCATAGGCCTGTTGTTGAGGCGTCAATTCCGGCTCCGGCTTGCCTGCGGTTCTGCCGGCGCGCCTTTGCCACAGCCACACTCCCAGCAGCAGCAATAGCAGGGCCGCGAGCGCGATGATCGTCGGCCACACCCAAGAATACCACCACGGTGCCAGAAACAGCGGACCGTAGATCGGCTTGGGCCTCAGCTCACCGCCCTGAGCCGGCAGCACACTCCGGATCATGACTGTCACCGGCGGCGCCAGATACTTGTCCACATGCTCCTTGCCATTTTCGGTGCGTTTGGCTTGCACCTCGAAGTCGGCGATCTGCCTCTCCCCCACCTTGAAGCCGACCAGTTGATAGCGCAGGATTATCTGCTGTTTGGCGTCGGCAAGCTGAGTAGTCTGCTGGTCATAGTCGCGGATTTCAAAGCCGGCGAACTCCACCTCATTACCCGGCAATTCGGGCCGGCTGTCGGCAGGCAGGATCAGCTTCACCGTGTACCAGAACGGGTCGCCGACAGTCAAGCCCTGCGCCGCTACGGAGGCGTCTATGCTTCCTGCGGTATCGCCACCGGCAGCCGCGACGAAACCAAGTGCGGCCGCCAACAGCACCAAGATTGTCGCAGAACGCTTGGTCATCTTCGTTTCCGTGAGCGCCAGTCGAAGAACTCCATAAGAGGCTTAATCGGCGAGGTGCCGGCGCAGATGGCGATATAGTCGGCGCCGGCGGCGTTGATTTGCAGGCGCCGCTGCTCGGCCGCGGCCGTCTGTCGGGCTGCAAATTGCTCGCAGTACCGGGCGCTGCCGAGGTCCACCAGACTGCGCCGACCGGTCTCGGCGTCCTCGATCTCAAACAAGCCACTGGCCGGCAGCGCCCGCTCTCTGGTGTCATAGACCTCGATAGCTACCACATCGTGCTTGCGCGCGACGGTTCCCATCGGCCCGAGGTAGTCACTATCCTGGAAGTCGGATATCACAAAGACGATAGCGCGACGGTTGAGGGTGCGGGCGGTGAACTCCAGCGCCTGGGCAATATTCGTTGAACCGGCCCGAGGCTGAAAGTACAGAATGTCACGAATCAGCCGCAGAACCTGGCGACGCCCCTTCTTCGGCGGCAGGTACAGCTCGGTCTCGTTGGTGAACAGCACCGCCCCGACTTTGTCGTTATTGCGGATTGCCGAGAAGGCCAGGGTAGCCGCCGTTTCCGCCATCGTTTCCGCCTTGGTCTGGACACCGGTGCCGAAGTCCACGCTGGCGGAGGCGTCCACTATTACCATCACCGTCAGCTCGCGCTCCTCGACGTACTTCCTGACGTGCAACCGTCCGGCCCGCGCCGATACCCGCCAGTCAATACTGCGGATATCATCGCCCTGATAGTACTCGCGCACCTCCGCGAACTCTACGCCTTGCCCCCGGAACGCGCTCTCGTACTGCCCGGCGAACATATCGTCAGCCAGGTGGTCCGTATAGATCTCGATCTGGCGAATTCTCTTGAGCAATTGCTTGGTCGTCAGCAAGGTTCAGACCTCAATGTGTATATGCGCTCAAGCCCCAAGCGCCTCAGAGCTTGCGGCTAGGGGATCTCGATGCTGCGGAAGATTTTCTCGACAATATCATCGCTGGTGGTTTCCTGCGCTTCGGCCTCATAGGAGACGATGATGCGGTGACGGAGCACGTCCATGCCGATAGCCAGCACGTCATCCGGGGTCACATAGCCTCGATGCTGGGTGAAGGCGTGGGCCTTAGCGCCGATCGCCAAGTAGATACTGGCCCGTGGCGAAGCGCCGTACTCGATCAGCGGTCCTAGAGCGTCCAGGCCGTAGTCTTGCGGCTGGCGCGTGGCGAAGACCAGGTCCACGATATAGCGCTGGACCTTCTCGTCCACGTAGATGGCATTGACCAGGCCGCGCGCCTGGAGGATGCGCTCCGGGCTGCACACGGGTTCTGCGATGATCTCTTCGCCGGTCGTCCAGCGCTGCAGAATGTTGAGTTCTTCGGCCTTCCCCGGGTAGGTGATCTTGACCTTGAGCATGAAGCGGTCCACTTGGGCCTCGGGCAGCGGGTAGGTGCCTTCCTGCTCTATCGGGTTCTGAGTTGCCAGGACCAGAAAGGGCTTGGGCAGCGGGAAGGTCTGTTCCGCGATGGTTACCTGGCGTTCCTGCATCGCTTCCAGCAGGGCGCTTTGGACCTTAGCCGGAGCGCGGTTGATTTCGTCGGCGAGAATGAAGTTGGCGAAAATCGGGCCGCGCTTGGCGAAGAATTCGTGTTCCTTTTCGTTGTAGATCATCGTCCCGACAATATCGCCCGGCAGCAGGTCCGGGGTAAACTGAATCCGCTGGAAGCTACCGCTGATCGCTTGCGTCAGGGTTCGCGCGGTCATCGTCTTGGCCAGCCCCGGTACGCCCTCCAGAAGCACGTGCCCATCAGCCAGCAGCGCGACCAGCAAGTGATCAATCAGCTCGTGCTGGCCGACAATCAGCTTCCCGATCTCCCGCTTGATATCCTCGAGGAATGAGGCCTCCTGCTCTATCTGCTTAGTCAGTCGCGCAATCTGTTGCTCCAATGGTATCACCCATCAAGTATGGATTTAGGCTCCCACGGTCTCCTGCTTGAGCGGCTTGGTCGCCATATACACGCCCAGCAGCACCAGCAGCCCGCCGATTACGAACGTCGGCCCGAGCGGCTCTTGCAGCAGTACCCAGCCCAGCACCACGCTGACTAGCGGCGCGATGTACTGGGAGGGCCCCAGCACCGAGCTTTCCACGTGCTCCAGGGCCTTGTACCACAGACACATCGCGATCGCCGTCGGGGCTAGCGCCATATAGGTTATAGCCAGCAGCTCGAGACCTGTCAAGGGACGTACCGCACCGCGCGCCACCGCTACCGCCGCCAGCATCACACCGCCACAGACGATGGTCCAGGCCGAGGTCACCAGTCCGCCCAGCTTGCGCACAACACTCTTGCCGAACGCCGTATAGGCGGCCCAGCATAGGGCCGCACCGAATGCCGCCAAGCCTCCCAGCGCGTTATTGCTCGGCGGCAGCGGCTGCGGCGGTGCCGATCCCAGCATCACGATACTGCACCCCGCGACCCCCACAAACAGACCCGCAAAGCGCAGCCACGGGACCCGCTCCCCGATCATCACCGCAAACACAGCTATGAATATGGCGTTGGAATTAACAATCAGGGAGCTGTTGATGGAGGTGGTGTATTGCGCCGACACAAATACCAGCGCGCCAAGCCCGAACGTCCCTGCCGCCGACAGAGCCAGTATCTGCCAGGTGAATTCGCCGGCTGCCAGCACCTGCTTGCGACCGGCAGTTGCCAGCACGTACCCGAGAGCGAAGACGCCGCCAAGCGAGAATCGCACTGCGGCGGTGTAATAAGGATCGAGGCCGCGCACCTCGATCAGATAGCGCGCGACCACATAAATCGTGCCCCACAGGGCACTGGCGCTAAGCCCGTAAGCAAGCCCTCGGAAATGCGCTGACATCGTGCCCGCCGAAGTCTCAATCGTGGTTTGGATGTTACTGCGGCCTCAGGGAGGCGACGGTATCGGCATCAAGTTTGCGGACCAAAGCCACGGTCAACTCCACTGTCTGGCGGTAGTCATTTAGCTCGATGATGCCGGTGTGGGCGTGAATATGTCGCGCCGGCACCCCCAGGACCACGCTAGGTACGCCGCTGGCGTGTACATGGATCCTGCCGGCGTCGGTGCCACCCCGTTCGAGGGCCGAGACCTGGCACTCGAAGCCCAGCTCCTTGCATGTCTCCATCGCCATATCGCGGAGCCGCAGATTCGGGATCGCGCTGCCCTCGAATATATAGACGGTCGGTCCGCCGCCGAGTTTGACATCGGCCTCGGAATCCTTGGTGCCGGGCACGTCGCCACAGATCGCGACCTCCAGCACCAGCGCCACCTGCGGCGCGATGGTCTGTACCGAGGTCTGGGCACCGCGCAGACCCACCTCCTCCTGCGCCGTACCGACGCCGAAGACCGTGTTAGGGTGCTGCTTGTCCGCCAGGGCCTGCAGCGTCTCAATCATCACCGCCACCCCGGCGCGGTCGTCCCAGGCCTTGCCCATCAGCATATCGGGGTCGGCCATGCGGTGAAATCTAGTCGCCGGTACTACGGCATCGCCGGGCAGCACTCCGAGTTTCTCCATGGCCTGCTGCTTGTCGCGAGCGCCGATGTCCAGGAACATATCCTGGCGCTTGACCACCTTATTCCGCTCTTCCTCGGTGAGCAGATGCGGCGCCTTGGAGGCGATTACGCCGGGGATCGGGCCTTTGGAGGTCAGCACCGTCATCGCCTGCGCCAGCAGCACCTGGTCCCACCAGCCGCCCAGTGCCGAGAGTACCAGGTAGCCCTCCTCGGTGACGTGCTTAACCATGAAGCCGATCTCGTCAATATGCGCCGCCAGCATTACTCTGGGGCTGTCGGCGCTGCCCGCAACCTCACAGATGACGCTGCCGAGGTTGTCATAGGCAACCGCACCGGTGTCGCTCAAGTGCGCGGCAACATATCTGGCGACCTCGGCTTCGTACCCGGACGGCCCGTCGAGATTGCTCAGCTCCGCGAGTAAGTCAACTGATGATTGCTTCATTCTTCCCTATCCTCCGACTCCGAAGGCAGATTAGGCGGTGCGCCAGCAGCCTTCTTGTAGTCCCGCACCAGCAACTTGGCTTCATTCCACAGGTCCCGGTGGTAGTTGGCATAGATCATTCCAGGGCCGTAGAGACAGACGAAGAACCCCAAACAGGCCATCGCCCATAACACATCAGCTTCGCTGGGGATCATCAATCCGCCAGCCAGGTAGGCGGCCATCCGCAGCGAGGCAATCGCCCACACCGTCGGCAGGTAGCAGGCAGCCAATTCGCCGGCCAGCCGCCAGCCCCGGTGATATTTCGGTAGCACTACCACCAGGCTAAGCAGTGAGGCCACGGCATAGGCTGCTGCGGCGGTGTAAGCGATGTCCACAATCGGCGCCTGCCGCTGCACTAGCCAGTAGGTAGCCCCGCCAAGCGTCAGTCCTGAGCACGCGCGGATTACCGTTACCGTTAGCTCCTGGCCGCTTGCCACCAGCAGGCTGTTTGTCGCCAGCGGTAGCGCCAGGAAGATGCCGCCCCAGGTCAGAATCCGTGCCGGCTGCGTCGAGGCGGCGAATTCCGGAACCAGCAGCACTATCAGCACCGGCAGCAGAATGTGGGCGGACCCGGCCAGCAGCGGCATCACCCACGCCGCCGCCGTGGTCGGTACCTCGATATGCCGCCGCAACTTCTCCGTATCGCCTGAGGCCCCCCACGCCTCGATGATCTTCGGCCAGATCACGAAGCCCGCCGCTTCCGGCAGCGTGAACATATAGGCCGCCATCTGCATCCCCACGCTATACAGACCGAAACGATACGCGTCGTAGTAACGGATTATCACCGCACCGTCAATAGTCCGCAACAAAGTGTCGGAAAAGGTGATGAGCAGGATGAGCAGCCCAGTCTTGAGCAATTGAAAGGCTACGCTTGTTTGCCACTGGACGCGAATCCGGATGTCGGACCGGAAATGGATTACCAGCAGGTCAATCAGCCACGCCGCTAGCGTTCCGAGCATCGCGCCGATAAAGCCCCAGCGATAACCACCGTACACCGCCAGGGCGAAGGCCGCCAGCGCATCAATGAGCGTGACGTATGCGAGTAGCTCGAAATTGCCCCACGACCGCAACACACAGCGGTACAGCATATGGGTCTGGTAGGCCAGCAGCCAGCCGCCGCCGATGACTATCGCCATGCCGGTTGCGCGCTTGGCGGTAGGCTCGGATAGCCCCCAGAGGCACATGCCCAGGGCGGCGATGGCCGTCAGCGCCACTACCCACGTCATCCCGACGCTCTCAACCAGCTCAGCCTGCTCTTCGTCGTTGGCGCCGATGCTCAGCGGCAATTGCTTGCTCAGGCCGTGGAGAATCCCCAGGTGGGCGTTGGCGGTGTAACGATTGATCACATAAACTGACTGCATCAGCCCGCGGCCGACAACCCCGACCAACCGCATCACCAGTATGCCTCGAACCACACCCAGTAGCAGCGCGACATAGCTACTGCCGGCTATAGCAAATACGGCGGCCGAGGCGCGCATACCGCTTCGCCGCCGTCTGTGTAGGCCACGATCGTTTGCTGCCACTACTGCTTCACACCGCCTCATTCATCGGCGCTTAGGTTCCGCTCAACTGCTTGTACTGGTCACTTGCGGCCCACCATTTCAGCATTAGAATTCGGTACGCAGCATAAGCCCCGCTGCGTAGCGGGCACTCCTTCGGCTCGATAGCGGCCAGTTGCCCCGCCTCCTGGCCGCGATATTGCGCGATAAAGTCTTCCAGGACCATTTCGGCCGCCTTGTCGGAATCGCGGGCGGTGCCCTGAGCGATCGCCAGCGCGGCCGCCTCCAGATCCTGACATGCCAGCAGCCCGCCGCGGTCCACCGATAGCTCCGCCCGTTGCTGCCAGGCGTGAGCGATCTTCCTGGTAAGCTGCAATTCCTCCCTTGACACACCTACGTCCCACCCACCAGCGGTGCGCACCAGCAAATCGGTCAGGGCTTCCTCGCAGTCAGTTGCACTCATCAGCGAGCGCTGCAGAACCGCGATGGTGATATGCTGGTAAATAACGGTCTGCAGCGCGAGATGGGCCATCAACCGGCCGATGGCAAAGCGCAGCCCGGCCTCGCTCAGGGCGCTCAACATGCCGGTAGTTATTGCCACCATGGGGCCCTCGCCACCCAGCATCACAGGCGTCATCCGTCGCTCTGCTGCGATGAACATCTCCGGTGGCTCGACCCCGAAGAATCCGGCTAACTCATTAACCAGCTCGTCCGCCCCCGCGTGCCGCTCTCTATCCAAATGCGCACATCCCACCAGGGCCGTTTCCCAAGCATCATAGTCGTCGGCCATGTCGCCAAAGCTCTCCGCCATCTCCGCGATGCCGGGCCGCCCCATCAGCCGCTGGCGGAACTCGTAGTCCTGGTCGAAGGCCCATGCAATCTGCTGGGTCGGCGGCGCCGTTTGTGGCTCCGGCTCTTCAGCTTCGGCCTCAGGCTCCTCTACCTCCGCGACGGCACCGGCCTCCTCTTCTTCGTATTCTTCCTCTTCTTCCTCATCCTCGCCGATGGCGCCGAAGATGTCGTCGGCCGCCGCCTGCTCTCGTCGGGCCACGAAGGGGTCGGGAGCAACGTCGTGTAGTCGCTCCAACCGCTCGGCTCCCGCCGGATCAACGCGCCGCAAGCCTTCCCAGGCCTCCTCGTCATCCGCATTGACGTGTATCAGCTCCTGATACTCGCGGGAGGCGCGCACCGGCTCATCCATTTTCTCATAGAGTTCCGCCAGCCAGCGGCGCACCCCCAGATGGGTTGGGTCCTCGCGCAGGGCCTCGCGGGCGTGCTCGATGGCGACATCCCGATGGCCCCTCCCGAGCTCCTCCTTGGCCTTCCTCAGCGACATCTCAGCGGCCTTGCGCTCGACCGACATTTCCTGGTCCATACCATTGTCTTCTGCCATCCTGCACGCCTCCCGCCGATTGGTCAAAGGTCACCGGCAGCCACGGCAACCTGCTGCGGTTGTCTCAGTATAGATTAGATTCGTGATTTGGGCGATAGTTCCTTTATCTGTCGGCACTTTGTTGCAGCTTTTCTCGCCCCCGCCAGAAATCGCCAAATAGTCTGCGCAAAGCCCTTGCAATCATCCTGCCTACGGTGTATAATCGCCGTTGTAGTGCCATCTCAGTCGCCATACGCTGGGAGTGGGTGAGATTTTCCCCACTCCCTATTGTTTGAATGTTGCTTGTCAAGCCGGCGGCCGGGACACGGTTGTGGACAGCAAAGAACCATGAAGCGGCTGGAAGACAAACATCCGGTAGTGCGCAAGATCCAAGCGGAAATCGAGCGTACCTTGGCAGACTACGGCTATGAATTGGTGCAAATCACCTACGGCGGCCACGGCCGCAACCGGATCCTGGCCATCTACATGGACAAGCCCGGAGGTGTCACGGCAGCCGACTGCCAGGACATGGCCGGCCAGCTTTCGGTGCTGCTGGATGTGCTAGATCCCATTCCTGCCAGCTACAACTTGGTGGTCTCATCGCCCGGGGTCGAGCGGCCCCTGATACACGCAAGTGATTTCCAGCGTTTTGCGGCCAAGCCAGCGGCCATCACATTCTATTCCGCAGGCGTCAAACGCACCGCAACAGGCGTCTTACTCGGCCTCGACGACGGCCGCGTTCTGCTCGAGACCGACCAGCAAGTACTACAGATTGAACTTGATACGATCGAGAGCGCGCACCTCCTTTACGACTTCGAGGGTGATTACTAGAGCTGCTGATATATGACCTTCCAGGAGTTGACACGGCGATGAATGGCGAGTTCATAGACGCGCTGCAGCAGTTACAAAAAGAGAAAGACATCCCGATGGAGGCGCTCATCACCACCGTCGAGGCGGCGATGGCGTCCGCTTACCGCAAGCATTTCGGTGTGGAAGAGGACATCCGCGTCGAGATTGACACCGTGGGCCGCACTGTACGCATGTTTGCCCGCCGCCCGATCCTGCCTGAAACCGACGAGGAGGAGGAGCCGGTCTCCCTCGAAGAGCTGAAGGCCAGCGGCACCGTCGAGTATGAGGAACACGAAGTGGACACCGAGGACTTCGGCCGTATCGCCGCGCAGACCGCCAAGCAGGTGGTGATGCAGCGCATCCGCGAAGCCGAGCGCGAAATCGTCTATACCGAATTCAGCCATCGCGTCGGTGAAGTTGTCACCGGTGAAGTTCAGCGCCGCGACGCCCGGAGCGTCTTTATCATGCTGGGCAAGACCGAAACCCTGCTACCTTCTTACGAACAGATCCCCGGCGAGCCGTACCGCTTTGGCGACCGGCTCAAGCTCTACATACTCGATGTTCGCAAGACCACCAAGAACCCACAGATTATCGTGTCGCGCACTCACCCGGCGCTGGTCACCAAGCTGTTCGAGCTTGAGGTCCCGGAGGTATATGACGGCATTGTCGAGATCAAGGCAGTTGCCCGCGAGCCCGGAGCGCGCTCCAAGGTGGCCGTCCTCTCTCACGACCCCCAGGTGGACCCCGTCGGCGCTTGTGTCGGCCATCGCGGCACTCGCGTGCAGGCCATCGTTGACGAGCTGCGCGGCGAGAAGATTGACATCGTCCGTTACAGCGATGAGACAGCCGAATATCTCAAGAGCGGCCTCTCGCCGGCGCGGGTCAGCAGCGTCGTCTTGGACGAAGACAATATGGCCGCTATGGTTATCGCTCCTGACGATCAGCTCTCTTTGGCAATCGGTCGGCGGGGCCAAAACGTCCGCCTAGCCGCCCAACTCACCGGCTGGCGCGTTGACATCCGCAGTGAGACCGAGTGGGCTGAGACCAGCGGCGTCGCCGCTCCTGAGGCGGCAGCGGCTGAAGAGGACAAGCAGCGTCGCATCAGAATCTACGAACTGGCTAAGAAGCTCAAGGTCGAGAACAAGGACCTCATCGAGATCCTTCAGGAGGAAGGCGTTGAGGTCACCAGTCACGCCAGCACCATCTCCGGCGAAGAGGCCGACATGGTTGAGGAGATGCTTACTGGCGGCGAAGGCACCCTTGACGAGCTTGAGGAGGGCAGCCTCGAACTGGATGCTAGTGACCTCGAGGACCTCGAGGGCCTCGACCTCGAATAGATCGGCGCTTGAAGCGGCACCGGCCACACAGCCGGCTTGCTGCATTCGAACAAAACCGGGCAAGCGGGCCTGACAGCGCCCGCGGAGGTGTTTGGATTTGGCCAAGGTCAGGGTCTTCTCTCTGGCAAAGCAACTAGGCTTGAAAAGCAGCGCGTTAATCAAGGCGCTGGGGCATATGGGGGTGTCTAATCTCACCCCGGCCTCGGCAATTGACGAGGATACCGCGGCGACGGTGCGGGAACTGCTCGCCGAGCAGCTCACCAAGGCGCGCGACCGGGCTAAGGAAGCCGAGGCAGCCGCTCGTGAGGAGGCCGAGGCTGCCCCGGAAGTCCCCGCCGATGAAACAAAGGCAGTTACCGACACTGATGACGAGGCCGAGCTGGAGCAAGAGATCAAGCAGCGCGAAGAGGAACTCAAGGTACTTGAGAGACAGATCGCCAGCCACGGCTTCGGCCCGACCCACCCCGGTGCCTACACCAGCATCGAAGAGATCGAGAGGCGCATGGCCGAAGTCGAGGCCACCGCCGAGCCCCAGGAACAACCCGATGCCGTCATGCCTCTACCCGAACGCGCCAAGCGGCCGACCGGAACGCCTCCGGATAGCGCCGTCCCAGTCCCCCCGGTCGTCACCGTACTCGGCCATGTTGACCACGGCAAGACCAGCCTACTCGACCAACTCCGCTCAACCGACGTAGTTGCCGGCGAAAGCGGCGGTATCACCCAGCATATCGGCGCCTCCGAGCTGGAGGTTCGCGATAAGCGCATCGTATTCATAGACACTCCCGGCCACGAGGCCTTCACAGCCATCCGTGCTCGCGGCGCTCAGGTCAATGACATCGCCGTCCTGGTCATCGCCGCTGATGACGGCATCATGCCTCAGACCGTTGAGGCCATCAACCACGCCAAGGCTGCGGAGGTCCCCATCATCGTCGCCGTCAACAAGTGCGACCTGCCCACCGCCGATCCCGAACGTGTCAAGCAGCAACTCCTGGAACACGAACTGGTACCCGAAGCATGGGGCGGTGACACTATCGTCGTCGAGATCTCAGCCCTGACCGGCGACGGCCTTGCTGAGCTGGTGGATATGCTGCTACTGGTCGCCGAGGTCCAGGAGCTATGGGCCGACCCCGAGGCTGATTTCGTCGGCGTGGTCATCGAGGCCGGCCTCACTACCAGCGAGGGTGCTGTCGCCACTATCCTAACCCGCAACGGTACGCTGCGGGTGGGCGATTCAATCGTCGCCGGGGCTAATCACGGTCGCGTGCGGCGTTTGCGCGACTGGCGCGGCAGGTCAGTTAAGGAAATGGGCCCGGGCCGGCCGGTCGAGATCGTCGGTTTCTCCGGCACGCCCGAGGCTGGTGAGATTGCTGTCCGCGCCGAGGACCCGAAGGCCGCTCGCGAAACCGCCGCCGCCCACGAAGAACAGGTCTGGGAGCGCGACATGGAAACCTCCCGCGCTGCCGCCTTACGCGAGCTCTTCGCCGGCATGCGTAGCGGCGAGGCCGAGGAGCTCAGTGTCATCGTCAAGGCCGACGTTTACGGCTCGGCCCAGGCCGTCGAGGCCAAGCTTCTCGAGCTGGACGACCGGCTCGAGGAGGTCATCATCGAGGTAATTCATACCGGTGTCGGCCCCATCAATGAGTCCGATGTGATGCTGGCGCGCGCCTCCGAAGCTATTATCATCGGCTTCCGCGCCGAAGCGCCCGACAGCGTGGCCCAGACAGCCGAGGCCGAAGGCGTTGAGATCCGCCTCTATGATGTTATCTATGAGGTGATTGATGACATCATCGCGGCTGCTTCCGGCCTGCTCAAGCCGGTTGTCGAACAGCGGCCTATCGGCAAGGCCGAGGTGCTCCAGACCTTCCGCAGTTCGCGGGCCGGGGTCGTGGCCGGCTGCCGCGTCACCGAGGGCAGGCTGCAGCCTCGGGCCAAGATCGCCGTAATCCGCGACGGCGAAGTCATCTATTCCGGCACCCTCGATTCGCTGCGCCATTTCGACCGTGACGTCTCCGAGATTGAGGCGCCTGGCGAGTGTGGTGTAGCCATCGCGCAATTCCGCCAGTGGCAGGTCGGCGACATCATCGAGGCCAGCGTGGAAGTGGAGGTCGAGCGCCGTCTGTCAATCAGCGCGAATGGAAGCCGGGCAAACGACTAAGGGTACTGGCCATGCCTGCCATAATCGGCCTACTAACTCTCGACCTCTACATCCCGGACGCCGCCACCCTCAAGGACAAAAGGCGTGTTGTCAAGAGCCTGATTGAGCGTCTGTGCAACCGCTACAATGTCTCAGTAGCCGAGATTGAGCAGCTTGACAACCGCTGTCGCGCCACCTTGGCTATCGCCTATGTCGCCAACGAGCGTACTCATGTGGAGCGCGTGCTCAGCCATCTTGAGGCGGCCGTCTCGCGCGAGCGCCAGACAGTTGTCGAGGCCAGCTTTACCGAGTTCTGGTAATCACGGTCTCAGGCTCCCACGGGGTGAAGTCCTATCAAACAGCAAACCCAAAGACAGCGCCGCGCGGCCAAGCTGATCCAGCAGATCGTCGCCGACGTTATCCGCGAGGAAGTTGACGACCCCGCCATCGGTTTCCTGACCATCACCGATGTCGAGGTCTCGGTGGACATGCGCAACGCTACCGTGTATTACTCGGTGCTGGGGCCGCCCGAGCAGATTGAGGCAACTACCAAGGCGCTGTTGCGGGCCCGCAAGTTCATCAACTTTCAGCTCGGCGAGCAACTGGCAATGCGCTACACGCCCCAGTTGCGCTTTGTCTTCGACGAGACTGCTGAGCGCGCCCAGCGGATTGAAAGGCTCCTGCGCGATATTGATGGGCAACCAGAACAAGGCCCCAATGCCGAAGAGCCTGGCAGCTAAGTCCGGTAACGGCAACGCGCCTGCCGGACCTCATACGGCCGTGCCTGCTGCTCTGCTGGCCCTCCTCCAGACCCACGCCAGTTTCCTGTTGCTGGGACACAAGAATCCAGACGGCGATGCGGTCGGCAGTGCTTTAGCACTTGCCCACGTGCTCCGGGATATGGGCAAAGATGTCGCTGTTGCCTTCCCCAGTGCACCCCCGGATTGGTGGACCGCTATGCCCGGAGCGGAGATGATCGTTCAGCAAACGCCGCGCGCAGCCGAGGTAGCCATTTGCCTGGATTGCGAGGACATAGGCCGGCTCGATTACTTGACCGAGCTTTACTCGCAGGCGCCCCATTCGGCCCATATTGATCATCACACCAGCACTAGCTGTTCGGCTCAAGTTTGCTACCTTGACCCTCAAGCCAGCGCCGTCGGGGTGATGATTCACCGCATCCTGACGGCGTTGCAGCGGCCCCTGACACCGCAGGTTGCCACCTGCATATACTGGGCGATCGCCACTGACACCGGCTTTTTCCGCTTCGCCAATACCAATGCCGAAGCCTTGCGGCTCTGCGCCGAATGCGTTGCCGCCGGCGCCGATGCCCATGCCATAGCCCAGGCTGCGGTGGCCCGCCGGCCTCTGCCCCATCTGGTACTCAAAGGCCGTGCCTTGGCCGATCTCAAGCAATACCTCGACGGTCGGGTACTTCTCAGTGTTGTTACAGCCGAAGATTTTGCGGCCGCCGGTGCCAATCGCACGCATACCGAGGAGATTATTGACGATATTCGCCTGGCGCCGGACGTGGATGTATATGTCCTGCTGAAGGCCGTCGGCGACAACGATGCCTGGGAGGCAAGCCTGCGCTCTGGAGCTATTGACTGCGCCGAGGTGGCGCGGCGCTTTGGCGGCGGAGGTCACGCCGAGGCTGCCGGTTTTTCCTTTAGCGGTTCGCTCGAAGAGGCCCGCCGGCATTTGCTCGACGCTCTGGCCGAGGCCCTTTCCCAACCGACCAATGGATGACGGGTTCCTGAATGTAGTCAAGCCGCCGGCGCTGACCTCGCACGATCTAGTGCAGCAGGTCCGCAGCCTGGCTGCTGCCAAGGTCGGTCACACCGGTACGCTCGATCCTGCTGCCGCCGGTGTGATGGTGCTTACCGTCGGCGCTGCTACCAAGCTCTCTCAATATGTGTTGGACCTGCACAAATCCTACCGGGCCGAGGTCACCCTGGGTATCACCACGGATTCCCATGATGCCGAGGGCACTGTCACCCATAGCGCGCCGGCCTCGGGGCTTACCGTCCAAGCTATCCAGGAGGCTTTGGCCGAACTGACTGGCGAGATCGCGATGGTTCCGCCCGCTTACTCGGCGGCTCATATCGGCGGCAAGCGCGCCTACGAGCTGGCTCGCGAGGGCAAGGCTGTTGCCCTGCAGCCGCGCCCGGTCGCGGTCTATCAGCTCCGCCTTGTCGAGTTCCGCGATGGCGATTTCCCGCAGGTTATGGTTGACATAGACTGCTCCAAGGGCACTTACGTCCGCTCCTTAGCCGCGATGCTGGGCCAGCGGCTCCGCTGTGGGGCCTATCTGTCGGCTCTGGTGCGCACCGCTGTCGGCCAGCACCGGCTCGATGACGCCGTGACTCTGCCCCAACTGGCTGACGACGGCCTCGCGGCCTATCTCATCAGTGCGGTCGAGGGCCTGACGCATTTGCCGGCTGTTACCCTTGGTCAGCAGCAAGTGGCGGCAGCACGGCATGGCAACCGCATATCCGGCCTTGCTTGTGACGTAGCTGAGGCTCATAGCCCGGGAGCCTTCGTGCGTTTATTGGTCGCCTCCGGGGAACTGATTGCCGTTGCCGAGGCCGTGCGCGATGACCGCGGCGCCCACCTGCAGCCGCGCACCGTATTGCCTGACCGAGGCGAGTGAAATATCATGCTTGTGACCACGGGAGTCGACAAGAAGCTGCCGCCGGCGGAGCGCGCCGTTGTTGTCGGAGCCTTCGATGGTCTGCACATCGGCCACCAGTATCTGATCCATCGCACCTGTGCCGAGGCGGCGGCTGGTGGCCTCGAAGCTACCGTCTTGACCTTTGAGCCGATACCGGAGGAGGTGCTGGCGCCCGCCGCGAGTGCCGGGATGCGCCTAACCGTCGCCGACGAGCGTCTCGACATCCTCAAAGACCTTTGCGTCGACCGCGTGGTTGTGATCGAGTTCGACGAGCGCTTCAGCGCTCTTAGTGCGGAGGCGTTTGCTCGCGACGTGCTGGACGGCCATCTCAATACTAAGGTGCTGCTGGCCGCCGAGAATCATGCCTTCGGCTCCGGTGCCGAAGCCGACATCAATGTCATCGCCCGCTTGGCCCGGCAGTACGGCTTCCAGCTCATCACCGTACCGCTGTTGAAGCTCGACGGTATGCGTGTCAGCAGTACGGAGGTGCGTAAGTATCTCCGCGAGGCGCATGCCGAGGAAGCCGCCGCGCTACTGGCCCGCCATTACAGCCTGCGCGGTACGGTGGTTGCCGGCACCGGCAGAGGCCGGCGGCTTGGCCTGCCGACGGTGAATCTGGGGGTTCCACCGAACAAGTTGATACCTGGTTCTGCAGTCTATGCGGGTCTGGCCGACGGTCCTGCTCTGCGCCGCCAAATCGGCGCCGAGGCTGTGCCCTGCCCTGCTGCCATCCATATCGGACCGCAGCCGACCTTTGACGGCGGCCACAACACCATCGAGGCCCATATCATCACTGATCACGACCTCGAGCTACTCGGCTCCCAGCTTGATCTCAGCTTCGTCCGCCGCTTGCGGTTTGTCCGCAAGTTCGCCGGTGCCGAGGCCCTGAAGGCGCAGATCGCCCGTGATGTGGAGAGCACGCGCCGCTTCGTCGGGCACGGCGACAGCCAATAAGCACCAGACCGCTGCCACACAACGTCATTCTAATCGCCGCTGTATGCCTGCTGCTAGGCCCTACCATTTGTTGACAACAGGCCATCTTGCTACTATACTGTCTGAACTACGAAGTACCCGAAGAATCCATGGCCACAAGCGGGGCCGGCGGTATTCCGGCTCTAACTTTTTCTGCCAGGCTATTGGCATTTCCTGAGGTGTGCAACGCCCGATGTTCGAGGCCCTTACAGAAAAGCTCCAGAAGGTCTTCAAGCGCATGAGCGGCAGCGGTAAGCTGCGGCCCAAGGACGTGCGCGAAGGCCTCAAGGAAGTGCGGCTGGCTCTGCTGGAAGCCGATGTCAACTACCAGGTGGTCAAGGATTTCGTCCAGGAGATCCAGCAGGAGGCCCTGGGTGAGGAGATCCTCTCCGGCCTCAATCCCACTCAGCAGATCGTTGACATCGTCCACAGCAAGCTGATTGAGCTGCTCGGCCGGGAGGCGGCTCCCTTGCGGCTCCAGGGCCCCGGGCCCCATACCATCTTGCTCGCCGGCCTGCAGGGCAGCGGTAAGACCACAACCGCCGGCAAGCTCGCCGTGCGGCTGCGCCGCGAGGGCTATCAGCCGATGCTATGTGCTGCTGATGTCTATCGCCCGGCCGCCATCCAGCAGTTGCAGCAGATCGGCCAGCAGGCCGGCGTTGAGGTCTATGCTGAAGACAGCACCGATCCGGTGGCGATTGTGTCCCAGGCTCTGGCTCATGCCCGCACCCGCGCCCATGATGTGGTGATCGTGGATACCGCCGGCCGCCTGCAGATTGACCAGCAGATGATGGACGAAATCGCGGCCATGGAGCGCCAGCTTGAGCACCCGGTCACGCTCTTGGTCATAGACGCCATGACCGGTCAGGAGGCTGTCAATGTCGCCAAGGAGTTCGGGGACCGTCTGCAGCTTCACGGGCTGATTCTCACCAAGCTTGATGGTGACGCGCGGGGCGGCGCGGCTCTTTCCGCCCGCGCCGTTACCGGCAAGCCGATAATGTTCGCCGGTACCGGCGAGAAGATCGAGGCGCTCGACGTTTTTCATCCTGATCGCATGGCCCAGCGCATCCTCGGCATGGGCGATGTCCTGACTTTGGTTGAGAAGGCACGTGAGGCGGTTGACGAAGAGAAGGCCAGACAGATGCAGAAACGCCTGCTCTCCTCGCAGTTCGACATGAACGACTTCCTGGAGCAGTTGCGTAGCGTCCGCAACATGGGCCCGCTGGAGCACATTCTGAAGATGATTCCGGGCGCTGATCGGCTCGGCCCCATCGCGCCGGACGAGTTGGATGACAAGGAACTCGACCGCCTCGAGGCCATCATCTTCTCCATGACCAAAGCGGAGCGGGCCGACCCTTCGATACTCAACGGTGGCCGCCGTCGCCGCATCGCTGCCGGCAGCGGCACGACCGTCCAGGATGTCAACATCGTTATCAAGCAGTATAATCAGCTTTCTAAGATGATGAAGACCATTGCCAAAGGTGGGCCGCTGAACATCGGCGGCCTGCGGCTCGGATAGGCCGGCCACAGCCGCCTCCGCAGCCATATTCAGGTCCGAAGGGAGCAAATAGATTGTCAACCAAGATCCGACTGAAACGAACCGGTGCCCGGGGCAACCCACATTATCGGCTTGTGGTCATGGACTCCAGGAAGCCCCGCAACAGCCATACGCTGGAAGAGCTGGGGTACTATTGTCCGACCACCAACCCACCAACTATCAGTGTGGACGTTAACCGCGCGCTGCACTGGCTTCATGTCGGCGCTCAGCCCACCGACACGGTGCGCTCGTTGCTGGCCAAGCAAGGCGTCATGGCGGCCTTTCGTAAGGGTGTCAAGCCGGGCGAAATGGAGCAGCAAGCGCCGATTGTCGCCGAAGCTGAAGCCGTCTCCGCAGCCGAGACCGAGGAGCCGTCAGTCCCAGCCCAGAGCCCGGACCAGTAGCCTAGCGCCGGTTGTCCGTCACGCACCCAACCTGAAATACCTGTCTGCACTGCGACGGCCACTTCACAGACTCAGACACATACTGGAGGCCCACGATGCTGGAACTCGTCGAGTACATGGTACGAGCCCTCGTTGACGACCCCGACCAGGTACAGATAAACGAAATCGAAGGCGAAACCGTAGTTGTCTATGAGGTATCCGTGGCCGAAGAAGACCTCGGCAAGGTCATCGGCAAGGGTGGTCGCATCGCCAATGCCTTGCGCACCATCGTCAAATCCGCGGCTATGAAGCGCGACAAGAAGGCCACGGTCGAGATACTCTCATAGCTGTGCTCTGATCTCATGGCCAGAGCGCCCACTACCACCCACGCCGATGCTGTCGGCTGCTGTAGGAGGCTCAGTCCTTATGACCGTTACTGTAAAACGCGAAGTCATCTTACGCTCGATTGTCACCGACCAGCTCAAGGAGGAGCTCGCCGAGGAGTTGCAGCACGCCGCCGACGAACTCGAGCAGCGCATCGAGCAGCTCGATTTCAGCGCCCGGGGCTACATCACCGAGTTACAGCGCGCCGATTTGCAGCAGGCGGTCAACCTGCGCAAGCGCGTCGAGGCCGAAAAGAAGCGCCAGCAGGAGCTCCGCGACGGTATCCTCGAGCGCAAGCAACAGGTCCAGGTGCTGGACAATGGCACCGAAATCATCCGCGGCAGCCTCGAGAGCTTCGTGGAGCTCAGTGAGGGCGATGATCTGCGGGTCCTGCTGACCGGCACCGAGATCGTCACCAAAGATGGCATCGTGATTGAGATACGCGAGCGGGTGCCCTTGGCGGAAGACGAAACTCCCGTTGTGGCTATCGAGACCGACCTCGGCACAGACAGCGACAATGCCTGAACTGCCTGATTACTCAGTACACGTCGCCCGGGTTCAGGCCGCTCACGGTGTCAAAGGCGAAGTCAAGGCGCTCTGCTACAGCGATCTGCCCGGACGTATGCAGCTACTGGGCCAGGTCTGTGTCCGGCCCAAGCAGGCACCGGCGTTTCTCGCCCGGCTTCTGCAAGCCCGTCAGGTCCCGCACAAGCGCATCTACATCGTGCAGCTTGAGGGGATCGCCGACCGCGACCAGGCTGAGGCTATCGTCGGAGCCGAGATCACTATCCAGGCCTCTGAATCGCCGCAATTGCCGCCGGGCACCTACTACATTGACGATATCATCGGCCTGCGGGTGCTGACTGATGACGGCCAGGCCTTGGGGCTGATTGTTGAGGTACTCAAGACCGGTGCTAATGATGTGTACGTACTCGACAGCGGATTGCTGGTGCCGGCGACTGCCGAAGTCGTTACCAAGATAGACCTCGCCGGCGGCGTCGTGGTCGTAAGGCTGCTGCCGGGGATGATCGAATAGTTACAGGGCTCCCAGGCGGGGCGGGTACTGATGCACATTGACGTTGTGACGATATTCCCTGATCTGATTGCCGATGCGCTCGGCTACGGCATCCTGGGCCGTGCCGCCGCCGGCGACCTTGTCAATATTGCTGTTTACGATCTGCGCGATTACTGTCACGACCGCCACAGCCAGGTTGACGATACGCCCTACGGCGGCGGACCCGGCATGGTTATGAAGCCGGAGCCGTTCTTCGATGCGGTGAGCAGTTTACAGGCCGAAGCCGACCAGCCCGGCCACGTCATCCTGCTCAGCCCGCAGGGCCGGCTCTTCAATCAGCAAATCGCGCGTCAGTTGACCCAGCAGGGCCGGCTGATTCTGTTGTGCTCGCGCTATGAGGGTATAGACGAACGGGTGCGCGAGGCGCTTGCTGATCAGGAGCTCTCGATCGGCGATTACGTCCTCAGCGGCGCCGAATTCGCCGCCCTGGTAGTCATGGACGCGGTCGTCAGGCTGGTGGACGGTGTCCTTGGTAACGAGGCCTCGACGCTCCAGGAGTCTCATGCCGAGGGCCTGCTGGAGTATCCGCAGTACACGCGCCCTGCCGTCTACCAGGGCATGGCCGTTCCGGAGTTGCTGGTGCGCGGCCATCATGAAGAGATCCGCCGGTGGCGCCGCCGCCAGGCGCTCAAACGCACACTCGAGCGCCGCCCTGACCTGCTTAGTAGCGCCGACCTTACCGACGAAGACTGGCAAATACTCGGAGAACTCTGAGCCGATACCCAACAGGAGCAAATCAAGATGAAGTCACCGCTCATTCAGCAGTTTGAGGCCAAGCACATGAAGCCCGACCTTCCCGACTTCCGGCCCGGGGACACCATCAGGGTCTATGTCAAGATCACCGAAAAGTCCCGGGACGAAGAGCGTACCCGGGTACAGCCGTTTGAGGGCGTTGTCATCAGGCGCTCCGGTGGCGGGCTTAACGAGACCGTCACGGTCCGGCGCGTCACCTACGGTGTCGGCGTCGAGCGCACCTTTCCGCTCCACGCCCCCGTCGTTGACCGCATTGAGGTGGTCCGTCGCGGCCAGGTAAACCGTGCCCGTCTTTACTATCTACGCGGTCGCAGCGGTCGCGCCAGTCGCATCCGCGAGTTGCGCGAGACCGTCCCACGGCCTGCGGCACCAGCAGACAGCGATCAGCCGGCTGTTGAAACCGCAGCCGGGGTGCCTGACCAAGCCCAGCCTGAGCCCCAGCAGCCCGAAGCTGTCGCCGAGTCGGCGACCGCCAGCGAGCCGGAGGCGCAGCCCACCGAGGACGACTAAGCAGCCATGAACGATGTAGGGGCCACAACGGTTCTGGCGTTTGACAACCCCTGGCACGTTGCCGGTCTGATTGCTCTGGCGGTGATTGTGCGCCTGTGGGCCGCCCATACGCGCCTGTTTGCCCTGGCGGCGCTGCTCCATAGCTCCCGTGCCGCGGTGCTTGAGTTCATCGATTCCGCTTTGATAGCGCTGCTCTTGGTCTTCTGTATTCTCCGCCCCTTTGTGGTCCAGGCTTTCTACATCCCCTCCGGCTCGATGGAGCCGACCCTACAGGTCGGCGATCGCATCCTCGTCAACAAGTTCATCTACCACTTTCTCGAGCCGCAGGCTGGCGACATCGTTGTGTTCAAAGCGCCGCCGGTAGCTGACCATCTCGACCGCGATTTCATCAAGCGCGTTGTCGGAACCCCCGGCGACCGCCTGGCCGTGGTCGGCTATCACGGCCTTTACACCAACGGCGAGCTGGTCAATGAGCCGTATATCAAAGAGACACCAACTTACGACTGGCCTGATTTCCACGGCGGTGAGGTACTCGTACCTGAGGCGAAACTGGTGGTATTCGGCGACAACCGCAACTGCTCCAATGACAGTCACCGCTGGCAGACGCTGACCAGTGATAACCGCTGGCAGGCGCGGCCCTTCCTGCCTGAGGAGAATGTCCTGGGCAAGGCGATGGTGATATTCTGGCCGATTGGCCGCATGCGCATGGTGCGCTGACTACCCAAAGCCACCTTTAACGGGTGGCTTTTTTGTGGTTGACGCCTAATGCTGCTGTTGTAGGAGCGCATCGGGCACCTGTGCCGAAGGTGTGGGTGCGCCCGCACAGCAATGCTCGCGTGCGGCGGGCTTTCCAGCCCGACAGCCGCTGCTGTTGTTCCCTCTCCCCTTGGGAGAGGGCTAGGGTGAGGGCCGCCGTTTTAGGGGCCCATCGGGCACCTGCGCCGAAGGCGTGGGTGCGCCCGCACAGCAATGCTCGCGTGCGGCGGGCGTCCGCTCCGACGCGAGTGCCGTTCGCTTGCTTGTATCTGCATATTCCGCCCATGAAACCGCAATCCCGCCGCTCGAGAAAGCTCCCGCGCGCCGCCTCGCGCGCCCGCGAGCACCAACTGGCTGAGGACGGCTATGAGCTGGTCGCCGGCGTTGACGAGGCCGGCTGTGGCGCCCTGGCCGGGCCGGTGGTTGCGGCTGCGGTGATCCTCCGGCCATCTCTACGGATCGCCCATCTCACCGACTCCAAGCAGCTCTTGGCGACGGACCGCGAGGCTCTCTGCCAGGCGGTGCAGGAGCAGGCCACTGCTTGGGCGATGGCCCTTTCCTCTCCCCAACTCATTGACAGCATCAACATTCGCCGCGCCCGACTGCGGGCCATGAAACTTGCCGTCGAGGCTTTATCGCCGGCGGCTGATTTCGCCCTGATTGACGGCAATGCCGCGCCGCAACTGCAGATCCCCTGCCAGGCCATCATTAGCGGCGACAGCCGCTGTCGGATCATCGCCGCCGCCTCGATTCTCGCCAAGGTGATGCGCGATGCCATGATGGTGGAACTGGATGCCGTTTATCCCGAATACGGCTTTGCCGGACACAAGGGCTATGGGACCCCGCAGCATTTAGCGGCGATTGCGCGGCACGGTCCTTGCTCTGCCCATCGCACGACCTTCGCACCGATTCTCGCCTCCCTGCAGCAGACTCTTGATTTAGCGGACGAATAGTGGGTATATATTGATAAACGGTAACTGCTCAGCTTGGGGTGTTACAAGAGTGGACAGGCAAGGCAGCAGGTGGCGACTCGCCCCGCAAATCTACCCCGGAGGACAGGCATCCCTGCCTGTCCAGGCCATTGCCGTTCGGACAGACCTCGACAGGCTAGGAAACCTGTCGTCCAGGAAGGCTAGCAAGAAGGGCCGTGCCACTCCAGGAAACCTCAAAGACAGGCGTCCTCGCCTCTGCATTTCCTTTGCAGGCCACAAGGTGAGTAATTAGATGAACTTTTCTCCAAAGCAGCCTTGCCGTCGCGCCGCCTTCACGCTTATCGAGCTGCTGGTAGTCATCGCCATCATTGCGCTACTGGCGGCGATGTTATTTCCGGTGTTCGCGCGCGCCCGCGCCAAGGCCCGCTCGACCCGCTGTGTCGCCAATCTCAAGCAAATCGGCAACGCCCTCATAATGTACGTTGACGACTATGACGGCTTTCTCCCCTGGGCGGTTGATTGCGCCGATCGGTATGCTCCGGAGATCTGGGCCGGCTTCCCGGAGTACCAGGCCTGGATCCCCTACATGCCCCGTCACAAGGATGTCCTCGATCCCTATATTAAGAACCGCGAAATCTGGCACTGCCCGGCCGATATCGGCTATGATGTCCTGGAAGATTCCGGCGTACCCCTGGATGGTCGGCCTACGGCCTTTGAGGCCTTCGGCAGCAGCTACATGTACCAGACGATAATCACCTTCCGCCAGGGCCTGCTCTCACAGCTCAAGGACCCCGTCAACACCAATGTATTCTTTGATGGCCATGGCAGTTGGCACGGTGGCAAGGGCTTCAATGCCAAGCGCTGGAATGTTTTGTACGGTGATGGCCATGTCAAGTCGGTGGGCCGCGAGCAGTACAACGCCGGCTGGACCAATGAGCCGTTCTGACAACTTTTTCACATTTTTTCTGCAGGCAAGCAGGGAACCGGGGCAGCCCGAAAGAATCTCTTAATAGTGGACGTTGGGAAGCATCATTGACGGGGACATCGAGCGGTGCTATACTAAGTTGGAAACTATGGTTATCGCCAACGTGCTAAGCACTAGGAAGGAGCAAATCACAATGAGAGGTTCTCGTAGAAGTGGCTTCACTCTGATCGAGTTGCTAGTGGTCATTGCCATCATCGCGATCCTGGCAGCTATTCTGTTTCCGGTATTCGCCAGGGCCCGCGAGAAGGCCCGCCAGGCGAGCTGCCTCAGTAACGTCAAAGAGATAGCGCTTGCGGCCCTGATGTACCTGGAGGACTACGACGGCATCATGCCGCCCACAGTGGGCTCGCACGACCACTATTACAGCAACGGCGGCAAATGGTGGTATGACCGCGTCATGCCCTACATCAAGAACAACCAGGTGCTGCTCTGCCCCAGCGAAACGGGTCGCGGCTGGACCATGACCGGCTGGTACGCCTGCCACTATGCGATAAACTACTGGGCGGCAAATCAGCTACTGATTGATGTCAAGTACCCGGCCGGCATGGTGATGCTGCTGGACACTCAGAGCGCCAGGAATTACTTCAAGGGCACGGTCCAGCCCACCGACTGGGCGGCCTGGCCCGGCAAGACCGCCGCCCGCCACAACGGTGGCCTCAACATCGGGTTCATGGACGGTCACGGTAAGTGGTATAAGTATCCCCTGCCGAAAACCGCCACCCCCGAGTTGTGCTGGCGGTATAACGGAACCTGACCCGTATCACGCATGAGGCCGAGCTTCGGCCTCATGTTCGCCTTGCCTGGACCTGAAGCCGAGCGCTTGGGGCTTATACAGGGCGCAAATGTCCGGCTCACGGTAGCCGGTGTGTCGTGATATCCTAGGTCGCAACTAGGCGCAATAGTAATGGCAATCGTCCTATGTGGTAGGAAGGAGAGAGTCACAATGAGACAGCCTGGCAGAGGTGGATTTACTCTCATCGAATTGCTGGTGGTGATAGCAATAATTGCTATCCTGGCGGCGATTCTCTTCCCGGTCTTCGCGCGCGCTCGCGAGAAGGCGGTGTCACAATCATGCCTCTCCAACGTAAAACAGTTGGCCCTCGGTTGTATCATGTACGCGGGAGATTGGGACGGCACGTTCCCGAAAAAGACCACCGGTTCTCCCGCCATTGCTTGTCCCTTTTCCGATGACGGAGCTACTGAATACTCTTACATCTTCTGGATGGACATGATTTTCCCTTACGTGAAAAATGAGGGACTCTTCGTCTGTCCGGCACGTCCTAAAGGGACCGGCTATAGGTGCGGCTATGGCATCAACCGCGAGTTCGACCTCGCCGACAGCGGTCAAGGGCTCCAAGAGTCCGAGATCCAACATCCGGCACAATTCGTGCTTTTGGCCGACCGCAATTCCCATTGGGGCTTCACCACCCGCGTTTACTGGTGGTATCCCTGGGCGGTGCCTGGCAAGTACTACTGGATCTGGCACGGCACAGCCGGTGGCGGGCCCAAGCACATGGAAGGCATCAATGTCGCCTTTGTGGATGGCCATGCCAAGTGGGTCTCTTGGGATGGCGGCAACTTTATGTCCAAGACCTATGGCGGCCCTTGGTACTGGACCCTTGTTGAGGAGGCAAGTTACTGAGGCGCTACTGACAGGCTCTGTAACCAGTAACGCCCGAGCACCTTAGCTTGAGAAAAGGTGGTGGTAGGAATGTTGAAGAGAGCAGGCTTCACCTTGATAGAGTTACTCGTGGTGATTGCCATCATCGCGATCCTGGCAGCGATCTTGTTTCCGGTCTTCGCCAGGGCTCGCGAGAAGGCCCGGCAGGCCAGTTGCCTGAGCAATTGCAGGCAGATAGCCGAAGCTGGCCTTATGTACATGGAGGACTATGACGGCATCATGTGCCGGCAGGTCGGCTCCTATGACCATTACAGCTACCCTCATCGGGTCTGGTGGTACATGTATCTGGAACCGTATATGAAGAATGCCCAGATACTGCTCTGTCCCAGCCAGCGCCAAGGCTGGGGGCTCGGAGGCAATTCCTACAACTGCAATTACGCAGTCAACTACTCGACCTCCCAGGTGCTGTTGATTGACATCAAATACCCGGCCGGCATGCCGATGTTCACCGAGACCAGTTTCCGCAATTATCATCAGGGCACTCGCGCGCCCACCAGGTATGACGCCTGGCCCAGCAAGAGCGCTTTCAGGCACAATGAAGGTATGAATATCGGCTTCATGGACGGTCATGCCAAGTGGTATAAGTACCCACTGCCCACCACCGGCTCACCCGAACTAACCTGGAGAGGCAGCGGAGCCTAGCGCGTAGGGCGTGGTTTTGCTGTCCTTTTGCGCGCCAAGATCCAGAGGCCGCAAACCAACATCACGCACAATTGGCAAAGGGCGGGGGTATAGGTGATCTCCCGCCTTTCTATTTCGACCCGGGCCTAACTGCCCGGCCAACCCATGGCTTCGACAATACCTGTTCTCCGCTGTAGGGGTGCAGGCAGCGCGCTCTAGGTACCGTCGCATGGGGCGGGCTTCCCAGCGCGCTCTCGTTGGCTGTTGCGGTTTGGAGGGGCCGCATACGAGGCGGAAGCGCTAGCTTCCGCCGAGAATCCGGCCCAGCCGTTGTCTGTTGATGCCGTTGCAGAGCCGATGCACAGACCAAAGGAGACCGCTAGTGTGCCGAACGTGACTTCGCTACTGATGATGCTGACGGTGGCGCTCAGCATTTGTGTGGGCGTACCGCACGTGACGGCGCAAACGCCCGCAGCTCAGCACCCCGTCGTTCGACATCGCATCGAGGAGCGTAACCCCGATAAGCTGACCGAGCAATTGGCAACAATCATGGCGATGAGCGAAGAACAGCTTCTGGCCCTGGTGCCGGTTCAAACGCCCACCTTTTTTTGCGGGTGTCCCAACTGCAAGACCGGCCGCTACGATGGCGAGTTCGATATGGAATGGACGCCCGACAAGCCCGATCAGATGCGCTGCAAGCTTTGCGGCCACGTCTATCCCGACGAAGAGAATTACCCGATGGACCGCACCCAGACCGCGACCAACCCGCTGGGCGAAGAGGTCACGGTACGCTATCACGTCAGCGGCGGCCGCGACTACTTCCTCCAGTCCAGAATCTGCCATTTTCACAAGCAGTGGCTGTCCAGTCAGGCCTATGAGCTCGCCAAGGCCTATCACGTCACCAAGCAGCCGGAGTATGCCCGCCGGGGCGCGCTGATTATTGACCGCTTTGCCCAGGTCTTTCCCGGCTGGTGTGTGATCATACAGTACAGTGGCGGCGACCGTAAGTACACGTCGCTTCCTTACCGCTATCTACCACCTGAAGAGTGCCAGGCCAAGTACGATCTTCCCAGCTATCCCACCAACACTGGCGGCAAGTGGCACGACCATTGGATGCACGAAATCCCCAATACTCTGGCGCTGGCTTACGACTTGATATACGACAGCCCGCAGCTTGACCAGCTCTCCCAGGAACTGGGGGTTGATGTCCGCAAGCGCATCGAAAATGACATTCTCCGTCTCACGGTTGATTTCAACCAGTCATTACCAGATCGCTACTATGGCGATAACAGACCGTGGTGGGTGGCGCACACAGTCAACGTCGGACGCATCATCGGCGAGCCCGAATACGTCCACTTCGGCTACCACTGGCTGAAGGATATGTTCCAGGGCACGTACTGTGGAATCTACCCGGATGGCATGTCTTTCCAGCCATTTTCGTACCACTATCAGACATTTAGTAACTGCAGATTCCACGTTCTGGCATTGCGAGGTTATTCCGATCCTCCGGGCTATGTGGGCAAGCAAGATGGTCTGCATCTCGAAGCGCTCGACATGACCAAGGAGATTCCCAACTACGCTAAGGTAACGAACGCGCCGGCGGTTGTGAACTATCCTGGCCGCAATACCGTTCCCCTCGGCGATGCCTTCCCGAGGTTTCGACCTATCAGCCCGGACGAGGAATCCCCCTGCGCGATCTTGGCCGCCTTTGGTCACGCCCGCCTGGGCACAGGCAAAGGTGAGAAGCAGGTGCAGGCCCACCTGCGTTTCACCGGCGGTGGTGGACACATGCACCCGGACAGTCTGAGCGTGGCGCTATACGCCTTCGGTCGTGAGATGCTCTGCGACATCGGCTACCACAAGAATTCAGGCTATCGCTTCTGGGGCTTCTGCACCATGGGGCACAATACCGTGGCAATCAACCGCCAGTGGCAGGCCTATCCGGGACCTGACTGCTGCGATCTGCAGATGTACGTTCCGAACCTGCCGGGTTTTGCTGCTGTCCAGGCGTCTGCCGAGCGTGCCTACCCGGACCTGGCCCAGGTGTACAAGCGCCTGCTTCTACTCGTCACGACTGACGAGGAGCATCCCTACGTTGTGGACATTTTCCAGGTCAGAGGCGGCTCGATGCACGACTGGTTCATGCACGGCTCCGCGGACCACGACCAGACCGCGACCAGCAGCCTTGCGCTTGCCACCTTGCCGGGTGAGCGGCCCATGCTGACACCAGACGAAGAGTGGTGCAAAACCAGCGATGAACAGATATGGAACTCCCCGACAAGCTGGCGATCAGCGCTCAAGCCCTATGGCGTGCTGAGGAATGTGCAAACCGCCGAATCGGCAGACGATTGGACGGTTACGTTTAGCTACGATAATGAGCCGAAGCTCGGGACGCGAATCCATCTCCTCGGCGGCCAGGACAAAGGGCTGTTCCTCTGTGAGTCGCCCTCTCTGCGCCGCTTCGAGGGGCCGACCAGTCAGGCCGCGAATATGCCCTACATGCCGCAGATCGTCGCCCGCCGCAGCGGCCAGGGCCCCCTGGAGAGCGTCTTCATCGCTGTGAGCGAGCCATTCTGCGACGGTCCGCATATCAGCGCGGTGGACTGCCTCCAAACAGTCCCTGCCGATGACAACAGGGTCGCCCTGCAGATAAAGGCAGCCAACCGCACCGACACGGTCTTAATCGCCCTCGACGGCGCGTCCGGCGTGCGCACCGCCGATCCGGAGGGCGCAGTCCTCGATGGCTGTATCGCGCTAGTCTCGGAGCTAGAAGGTGACATCGCCGCGGCCTATCTGGTGGGCGGCAAGCAGCTTACCAAGGGCGATTTCAGCCTCAGTTCAGAGACCGCGGTATATGAGGGCACAATCGAGGCTGCCACCCGCCTAGCCGACGGCGCGGAGACAGATGCCTTCATCACCTCGGCCCGACGGCCACCTAGGATCAAGCTGCGGGGCGAGTGGATGATCGTCACCCATCCCAACGGCTGCACCCACGGCTATCAGATTGCGCGCGTCGAGCACCGGGATGGCAAGACCTGGCTGCATCTGGAGGCTGACCACGGACTGCGCATCACTGGCGATACGACGCAGGAGGTCTATCACCCGCGTCGAACCTTTACAGGCCCGAACCGCTTCCGCATCTACGCCACGGCGATGCTCAGGCCGAGTTGAGCAACCGCAGCCGCAGAGACGTAGTGCCGTGGGGAGTGGCCAGAGGTTACTGCTGTTGTCGTACGCGCTATGCCCACGTCCAGGGCTGCAGTAAGGCATTTGGAAGACCGGATGGCACCAAAGCAGGCAGATTGCCTGAAAGGGCTGAAGGGGTGTTCTGACAGTGTATCACGCGTCCTCCCAGTGGGCACTGACCTGTGTTATCGCCTTCGCCGGCGCGCTTGTGGTGCCGGCTCACGCCGCTCCCCTGCTGGAGCAGTTCTTCCGCCCTGCTCTGCCCTCCGGTGAAGACTTACCAACAGATCGCATCTACCCCGAGGGGCGACTGTTTCCCTTCAGCCTCTACTCAGTCGGAGGCGGGGGACCTAATAAGAGCGGCGATCTGTTGCCTGGAGACCAGGTGCAGGCTGCCCTGTCCCGGGTCAGGGCCGCCGGGTTTACCATGATCGGCCCCCAGTACGAGCTCAACGGCCGGGTCCTGACAGACGCGGCACGACATGGCCTGCAGGCCATCTACCGGGTCGGGCTGCCCAAGGACCAGCTCAACCTGCCACAGGCGCAGATTGAGAAGGCCATTCGCGATCAGGTCCTGGCGGTGGTGGACGACCCGAACTTGGCTTGGTGGTATGTGACCCCCGAGGAGTTGCGGTCCTGGCGCCAGGAAGAGATTGGCTTTCTGGACATCGCATGTCGCACTATTGCCCAAAACGATCCTCTGAAACGGCCGGTGTGGATGTACGACCCCGGCCACCGCCATGCCCAGGGCCTAGTGCCCACCGCCCGCCACCTGAGCGTACTGGGCAAGGGCATGTACACCAACTACAGCAAGCGCCGCGATGCCCGAGTATGGGTGCGCTGGACCATAGACCAGGAACTGCAGGCGATTGCTCAGGCGGGCTCCAAGGCCATACCGATTGCAGTGCCGGAGATGTTCCAGCAGCCGCAGCCGCAGTACCTACACTTGATTCCCGCCTGGGTGCGGCACGACGTCTATGCGGCCCTGATCGCCGGAGCCCAAGGGGTAGTGGTGTTCTCCATGCGTGTGCGACCCACGTTCGAGGCCCATGAGGCCTATCTGCAGGCTTATGAGCAGGTGGCGCGGGAGGTGTGTGTGGACCCGGGCCTGGGCCAGGTTCTGCTGTTCGGTCAGCGGCGACAGGACCTCAAGATCGAGGTGCTAGACGGCCCACCGCTTCTCAACCTCGAATATCGCGGCAATCACGCCCAGTATCCGGCCATCGCGCACCTGGACATCGCTTATGGTACTCACCGCTACCTGCTTGCCGTCAACTCGTCCAATGATGTCGTGCGGGTGGTCTGCAGCGGGCTGCCCAACGAGAAGCTGGTGGCAGTTGATTTGTTTGGCCAGCAGTCTCCCCCAGTGGAAAGCGAAGACGGCGCACTGAAACTTTGCTTCGCGGCGCTGGAAGTCAAGGCTTTCCGCCTGATTGCGGCCGCTCAATAGCGCCACGGGCAAAGCTCGGCACTCGGGCTTCGACAAGCTATGAGGCCTGGCCCTCCCCGAGCGCCCTTTCGACAGGACGAAAGCATGAACATCGGCTCCAGGGACGGTTACGGCAAGTGGCACAACTGCCGACCAGCCATAACGGTGTGGTTGGCGTTGTGTCCGACGGTGGCGGGAATTTGACGGCAGCGGCCCGGCGACAGATCCTCTCGGTGGAGGCTTGATGATGCACCGCCCGTGTTTACAGTGTTCTTTTGCGACTGCGATCCTAGTCCTGACCGTGCTTGGCGCCTCTGCCGCCGAGCGTGCCATTCCTGTTACCGAAGGCACCTTATACGCGGCTTACTATGTGCCCGACCCCATTGACTACGCCGGCAACGTATTCCTTTATATCAGGAACCTCACCAGCGCTCCCTTGACCGTCACTGACATCACAATGGACGGGCGGAGCATCGGCAAGGTCTGGCTGACGGACGAAAGCTTCCTCGGCCCCGACGTCAGGGATGAGTACATCAAGGTATCCAACGACAATTTCGCCTGGTATCGTGTCTATCCGAACCCCGTACCGGCAGGCGGCATTGCCGAAGTGATCCTCCGCATGATGCCGGTTGCTTGGGAGCAGCCCCAACACGAGCTGGCAGTGACTCTGGCAGGTTACCAGCCCCTCAGCATCAACCTAGCGCTGCAAGAACCTGCCTTCACTTTGGAGTATGTCGGCATCAGCGCCGCCCTCGATGAGTTGCACGTTTACGCCCAGGCTCAAGCCGGCGCCCGGCCCGAGCTATCCCGCCTGGAGCTGGACGGCCAGCCGGTCGCCGCTCAGTTGCACCGCCTCTTCTCCGGCTATACCTATGCCAAGGTCAAGCTGGAGACTCCGTGGCAGCAGGGATCGTTCCATGCAGTGGCGATCGGGACGGCGGATGATCTGCGGGCCGTTTTGATTCGCGCGCTGCCCTCTCCCCCGCCGATTGGCATTATGGGCCATGGACACGCAAGCTGGCTCAATCAATACGCCAACCATCTATTTGAGGCTCATATCGCCCATGTCGGCGGCCCGGTCGCAAACTACGACCGCAACTGGAAATATGGCCTGGTATCCGCCTATCCCTACGGGCGTTATCTCAAGCCGGAAGAGCCGAAAAAGAAGGAGCCGGTCTATTTCGACCACGCTCAGATCGAGGTACTTACTCCCATAAAGGACCATCCGGCACTGTGGGGGTACTTCCTGGGCGATGAACCCGATGGTCGTTATGTGCGTACGGTCTTGCCGCGCCTGTCAATCTCCCGTGATGTCGAGCGCGCGAATCAGTTCTGCCGCATCTTCGACCCCAAGCACATGACTTATTCGACCATCAATCATTCCGGCTACCCGCGCAACGTGTACCGCTACGGCCACATTCCCGACTATGTCGCCCTACACACTTTCGGCGTCGGCAGGCCTACGGTTGTAACCGCCGCACAGGACCACGTCATGCACACTCGCCTGGCTACTCGGCCCCGACCTTTCCTCTTCTGCTGTACCGGCTACAGCCTCAATGATACCAGAAAGTACGACCCTCAGGAGATGCAACTGGAAGTCTATACGGCCCTCGCCGAGGGAGCCAAATCGCTGCAATGGTATCCGGCCCATGGCGAGCGCGGCCTCTTCAAAAATCCCAAGATGTGGAACGCCATTGGCGCAATGAATGGCGTACTCCACCAGGTTCTGCCGCTGCTCTCTATCGGCACACCGGTGGATAAGCCGCTGATAACGGGCGGCGATCTACTGGGCAGTTGCATCCTCTGCGGCGACCGGGCCCTGGCGGTGATCCTCGTCAACCAGGATTTCACCGCTGACGCCGAGAACTTCGAGGTGCGGTCTCTCAACGTTGTCGTTCGCGTGCGCCTGCCGCGCTTTCTCTCGGCTGCCGGTGTCGTAGAGGTGCGCTTCTCGGAGTTGACCCAACCGATTGTCGCCGACATCGGGCCCTCCAGTGTGGAGTTCGCTACCGAGGTTCAGGCCGGCAAGATCATAGTTATCTATGCCGACGAAGCGGTCGCGGACCGGATGCGTCACAGGCACGCTCAGTGTCTGCGGCGCTTTGCTCCTGTCCCTGAAAACCAGGAGCTTGGCCCGCGCAAATATCTGCCGTCTCTGGTCGAGTAGATGCACTCTCAGCCATGCCATGGAGTTACGGTATTCTCTCAGGAGGGAAGTTTCATGTCATCTCAGTACTGCCTGGTCTCACTAGCCGTCGTTGTGCTCGTTGGTGTGCTGTTTTGCAGCTCGTGCGCAGCCGTGCCTGCCCCGGACGGCGCCTTGTACGCCGCCCACTATCTGCCTGACACCGTTGACTACGCCGGCAGCATTTTCATCTACCTGAAGAACCCCAGCGCCCAGCCGCTGACGGTGGCCGACATCCGCCTCGACGGCGCTTCTATCGGCAAGATCTGGCCGACCGATGAGACCTTCCTCGATCCCGAGGTCAGGGATGAGTACATCCGCATCGAAAATGATCAGTTAGACTGGTATCGCGTCTATCCTAATCCAATCCCCGCCGGCGCTATTGCCGAGGTCATACTCCGTCTTACACCGCCTGCTTGCGAGGTTGCCGAGCACCGTATTTCCGTCTCTTTGGCCGACTACGAGCCGCTCTTGACTACGATTGATATGGCCGCGCCGCCCTTTACGCTGGAGTATGTCGGCATCGGGCCTAATCTGGATGAACTACACATCTACACTCGTGCGCAGGCCGGAGCTGGTGTCGAGATCTCCCGCGTCGAGGTGGATGGCGCTGCGGCGGCCTCTGAGATTCATCCCGTCTATTCCGGCCATACCTATGCCCAGGTCAAGCTGCCCGCGTCGTGGGAGTATGGCAGCTTCCACGCCGTTGCTGCGGGCACCGCCGGCGACCTGCACGCCGTCCTCATCCGGGCTCTCCCCTCGCCTGCACCTTTAGGCATCATGGGCAACAACAGCGAGAGCGAAATCGAGCAGTACGCCAATCACCTGTTCGACGCCAACATCGCCTTTACCCCAGTGCCCGCGGAGCGTTACGAACCACTTGCCAAGTACGGCCTGGGAGGTTCTTACATCTACTATCGGCGCGGCAAGCCGGACGAAAAGAAGAACGAGCCGATCTTCTATGACCAGGTCGAGCAGGTGGTGCCCATCAAGGAGCAGGAGGCGCTGTGGGCATACTTCCTCGAAGATGAACCGGATGGCCGCTATCACCGCACGGTGCTGCCGCGTGGCTCGATCTCACGCGATGTCGAGCGCGCCAATCAGTTCTGCCGCATCTTCGACCCCGCGACTCCCACCTATCTGCAGATGGATCACGGCGGCTATCCCCGCAACATGTACATTTATGGGCAAATACCCGATTATATTTGCACTCACGCCTACCCCTTCGGCCGCGACATCATCGGGGCCACTCAGGATCACGTGCTCAATACTCAGGCCGCCTCGCGTCCGCGACCTTTCTTCTATCTCAACGACGGCTACTGCGAGAACGACCACCGCGAGTTCGAGCCCGATGAGATGCGCATGGAGGTCTATACGGCCCTGGCTTGTGGTGCCAAATCGCTGCAGTGGTATCCGGCCCATGGCGCTCGCGGGCTGCTCAAGCATCCCCAGATGTGGAATGCCGTCGGCGAGCTCAACGGCATCCTCCAGCAGGTCCTGCCGTTCATTTCCATCGGCATTCCGGTTGGCCAGCCCCTAGTGGACGAAGGTAACTACCTCAGCAGTTGCATCCTCTGCGGGGATCAGGCCATGATCGTTATCCTGGTGAACAAGGACTACGTATCTACTCCGGAGGAGTTCATCCGCGTTCAGACGCCCGCCAGTCCGGTGCGGGTGCGGCTACCCTCCTACATGCGGGCGGCCGGGGTGGTGCGGATGCGTTTCCCCGGCGGTCTTCCTGACATACCGGCTGAGATCAGCGGCTCCAGCGTCAAATTCAACGCCGGCGCCAATCCGGTCGAGATGCTGCTGATCTACTCAAACGAGTCCGTCTTCGAAGCCCTGCGCCAGAAGCACCATGAATGTCTGCAGCGCTATGTTCCCATGCCCGAGCCGGAAGCAGCCGGCTAGCTGCATCGCTGGCCTTGCACAGTAGCCATAGAAAACTTGTCAAAGGCAGGTGTTTCACATGTCACGGAGCTATAGCTCCACTGCAGTAGCTGCGCTGGTGCTGACCACTTTGCTGTTCGGTGCCTCGTGTAGCGCAGCGCCGTCCGCCGGCCCCATCTCCGCCGCGTATTATGTTCCTGATGCTGTCGAGTATGCCGGCAACCTTTTCCTGTATCTTCGCAACCCCACCGCCAGCCCGGCGACCGTGACTGACATAATGCTGGATGGCAGCAGCATCGGCAAGGTCTGGCTCACTGCCGAGACCTTCCTCGGTCCCGAGGTCAGAGACGAGTACATCGAGATCCAAAACGACCGCCTGGCCTGGTATCGCGTCTATCCCAACCCGATACCCGCGGGCGGTGTCAGCGAAGTCATCCTGCGCCTGGCCGCGGCCCCTGAAGCCGAGCAGGCCGAACTCGCCGTCACTTTAGCCGGCCAGGAGCCGGTGACCGTCACCGTGCCTTTGCAGCAGCCGGCCTTCACCCTGGACTACGTCGGCATTCCGGCGGCCCTTGACCAGCTCCATATCTACACCCGTGCCGAAGCTGGGGCCAGACCGGAGCTCTCCCGCGTCGAGATTGACGGCCGCCCCGTCGAGGCCGAGGTCCACGAGGTTTTCTCCGGCTACAGTTACGCCAATGTCAAGCTGCCCGACGCCTGGCAGTACGGCTCCTACCACGCGGTCGCCATCGGCACCGCCGACGACTTGCGAGCGGTGCTGATTAGAGCCTTGCCCACCCCGGCGCCTCTGGCGATTATGGGTAACACCCATGCTTCGGAGTTGGAGCAGTACGCCAACCACCTCTTTGACATCAATATCGCCTTCGGCTGCGGCCCTCAGATAAGCACCTTTGAGCGGCTGGCGGAGTACGGGCTGGGCGGCGCCTACCCCTATTGCCATGCCCTCAAGCCGGGCGAGAAGAAGCGCGAGCCGGTTTATTACTCCTATGAGGAACTTGAGCGTTTGCAAGTCGTTAAGGAGCACCCGGCCCTGTGGGGCTATTTTCTGGAGGACGAGCCGGACGGCCGCTACCATCGTACCGTGTTGCCACGCGGCTCGATCTCCCGCGATGTCGAACGTGCCAATCAGTTCTGCCGCATCTTCGACCCCACCAGGCCCACTTACCTGCAAATGGACCATGGCGGCTACCCGCGCAACATGTACATCTACAGCCAGATTCCCGACTACGTCTGCACTCACGCCTATGCTCTCGGCGCTCAGACCGTGGTCAGCGGCACTCAGGACCATGTTGCCCACACCCGCAATGCCAGTAAGCCGCGCCCCTTCTATTACCTCAACTGCGGCTACTGCCAGCGCGGCGAAAGCCGCGAGTTCGAGCCGGAAGAGATGCACCTGGAGGTTTACACCGCCCTGGCTGAGGGCGTCAAATCGCTGCAGTGGTATCCCGCCCACGGTGCCTCCGGCTTGCTCAAGCACCCCCGCATGTGGAATGCGGTTGGCCGCATCAACGGCGTTTTGCATCAGGTGTTGCCGCTGCTTGCCATCGGCACTCCGGTCGGTGAGCCGCGCGTCGAGGGCGGCAACTTCCTGAGCAGTTGCATTCTTTGCGGCGACCGGGCGATGGCCGTGGTCCTGGTCAATCTCGACTTCACTGCCGAGCGGGAGGGCACTTTCGAGCTCAATCCGGCTACCGCCACGGTTCGCGTGCGCCTGCCGCGTTTCTTCTGGGCTGCCGGTGTTGTTGAGCCGCGTTTCCCCGAGCCCTCCGCGGCTGTGGACGCCGAAATCGGGCCTTCTACCGTGGAGTTCACCACCGAGGTCGAGGCCGGCAAGGTGCTGATCATCTATGCCGACGCGGCGATCCCAGACCAAATGCGCCGCACGCACGATGAATGTCTGCGGCGCTTCGTCCCCAAGCCGGAGCCGGAGCCGACCGGCTAGCGCCAATAGCGGACAGAACGCGTGGCTCGGGCTTCGATCCCGAGCTCATTGCTGCCCTTTGACATCAGGCCTGTTTCCCGCTACAATTAGGCTACCAGAGGGCGGATAGCTCAGTTGGGAGAGCGCATCCCTCGCACGGATGAGGCCGAGGGTTCGAATCCCTTTCCGTCCACCAGAATTGACTAGGGCCGCGGCGAACCGCGGCCCTTTTTCTTCTAACAAAGCCACGCACAAGACACTCATATTGATGTACAATACCCTCGCCGATGACCCAGACAGCCTCGCCAACTGCTCAAGCGTCCCCCGCCTGGCCGGTAGCGACTAACATCTTCGCTATCGGCATCTGCTGCGGCATTGTCCAGGTGGTGCTGATCCGCCAGTTGTTGGCGGTCTGTTCCGGCAGCGAGTTGACGGTCGGCATCATTCTGGGGGTCTGGCTCTTCAGCGGCGCGTTAGGCTGCTGGTGGGCCGGCCGCCAGGCGCAAGCCGACGCCGACATCACTCGCACTGCTGCCCGCGTCGCCCTGCTGGCCGCCATGGGGCTAGTGGCAGGCCTGGCGGCGATTGCTCTGATCCGCGTCAGTCCCGAGCTGTTCCTGCGTTTGCCGGGAGTTCTGGCAGCCCAGCGCGGCGAAATGTTCGGCCTGCTCCAGATACTCTTTCTCACCCTCCTGGCAACCTTCCCGGCCGCTTTCATCGTCGAGGCCCAATTCGGGGCCGCCATTTCGCTATATGCATCTCTTCGCCGCCACAGCTCTGCCATCGCCCGCTCCTATGCCGTTGATGCAGCCGGTCATCTGGTCGGCGGCTCAGCGGCCGCCTATTTCCTCACCACCCGTCTCGACCCATACACTGCCGTAGCCGCCGCCGGGCTGTTGGCGTTGTTTTCCGCTTTGCTGCTATGGACGCTGCTGTTACCGGCCCGGCGCGCGGCTCTGGCTCGGCTCTGCACGATCGCCCTCATCTTACTTGTCGCGCCTACAGTAATGGCTGCCGGTGCCCTTCACGATTACACTCTCAGCGTCCGTTGGCGCGGCTACGAGCTGCTGGCGAATATCGAGACCCTGCAGAGCAACATCGCGGTGGCCCGCCACGGCCAGGCCGGCAAGGTCTTCTTCATCAACGGCCAGCCGGCCGCCTATACCGAGACCATGCCCGACATTGAGTTGCTCGTTCACTTCACTATGCTCCAGCATCCCGATCCCCGCCATGTTATGCTGGTTGGCGGCTTGGGCGTCGGAGCCATCCGCGAAATCACCAAGTACGACATCGAGCGGCTTGACTATTTCGAGCTGGACCCGGGACTATTGCCCGTCTATGCCGAGTATCGTGGCCCTCTGCCGGCGGGCAAGGTGCATATCTGGCCTCAGGACCTCCGCACCTATCTTCGCAGTCTCCGCCGCGACAATGCCGCTCCGGGCTGGGACGTAGCCATCATCGCTCTGCCGCCGCCTCTGACCGCGCTGGTCAATCGCTACTACACCCGCGAGTGCTTCGAGGAGATTGTCGCCGGCTCGGCGGATACGGTCATCGGCCTGCAGCTTCCCGGAACCCAGACCTATTACAGTGCCGATCTCTTGCGCCTCAATACCACGCTGTTGCAGGCTCCTCCGCCGATTGGTCCCGGCCGCCGTGTGGTCCTGATGCCCGGCTACAGCCTCTTCGCCGTCATCGGTCCGGATAGCGATTACATGAGCGAGCAGCCGGCCGAGATACTGCGCCGCTTGAGCCGCCGTCAGGTCAGCGCGCCGTTCTGGCAATCGGTGATATACGACCGCCTGGAGCCGATGAACCTCGCGTTCGTGCGCGGCCAGCTCGAAGCGTTCCCGCAACCTCCACTCAATACCGACCTGCGCCCCATCGCCTATTTCTACAAGCAGATCTACGCCATGCGCCAGTTCCATCCCTTCGGCGCCAAGCTCCTGCAGGCGGCCGCGGGCGTTTCCTGGCCTTTGCTCTTGCACCTGACCATCGTCGCCGGTCTGCTGCTACTCGCTCTGTTGTGGGCCTTCCGGTCGCTGCGGCGTTTTGCGGTACCGCTTGCCATCGCCGGCACCGGTTTCATCGGCATGGTCCTGCAGTTGGCGGTGCTTTACGGCTTCCAGGTTTATGTCGGCCACATTTACAGCCTCATTGGCGTCCTCAGCGGTGCTTTCATGGTCGGTCTTGCCGCTGGCGGGTTACTGGCCGGCCGCTTGCTGGCTCGCGATCCCACTACGCGGGCCGCCTTGCGCAGTCTCTGTGTGGCCCTGGGCATCCTGGCTGCCACCGGTTTTGCCTTCACTCTCATCATCCGCCTCATCACCGCCGTTTCCCCTGCCAGTTCGACTTGGTTCCTTTCCGCCGGTTTCTTTGCTGTATCGCTGTTTCTGGGCGGACTGGTGGGAGTGCAATTCCCGCTGGCTACCGAGGCCGCAGGTCAGGCTCGGGAGCGCGGACCGGTAGCTACAGCGATGTACGCGGCAGACCTGCTCGGAGCCAGCTCAGGCGCTGTGATTGCCGGTGCCCTGCTGGTGCCGCTTTTCGGCATCATCGGCGTCTCAGTCCTCTGCGGTATCTTGGCCTGTGGCTTACTGGCCGTCTGCCTGGTCCGGATGTTCGCCGTACCCTGAGATGAACACAACCAGAGCAGGTATCACGACCCCCGTTAGCGAAATATCGCATACCAGCTACTGCCGCGAGCTTGCGGCAGGCGCGGGGCAAATCGAAGGAGGCCATCCTCATGCGAATCGCGACCACCATTGCCGTGGCTCTGCTTATCATGACTGCCTTGGCGGCCGGCCCTTGCACAGCCGCAGACTTCACCCTCCAGGCCTTCAAAATCACCGCCAATGCGCCGGTCGAGATCACCCTCCCGCCCGACCAGCAAGTCAAGCAGCCCACCTATGTCACTGCCGCCGGCGAGTGGAAGCAGCTTGCGGTTGACAAGTCCGCCGCCGGCCTCTCTTTCTCCCTGCCGGCTGATGCCATCGGCTCCACCTTGGTTCTGCTCGACAAACCCGACTGGCTCACTTTGCCGGATACCGATGCCCCGGTCCTGGAGGCCGCCAGTGTCGCCGGCGTCGCTGTGACGCCTATCGAGGAGAACATGAACCTCGGCCATCTGGCTGACACTCCTGCTAATGTCATGTTCACTGTTGCCGACGCCACCAATCCCATCAGCCTAGGGCATGTCAAGATCCTGCTCAACGGGCAGCCGCCGGAGGCCTCGGGCGGTTCACTCATGCTCGACCAAAGCGCCGACGGCAAGCACGCCGACCTCATCATCACCCCTGGCCAGTTGCCTGAGGACAAACACACCATCATGGTTATCGTTCCCGACGCCTCACCCGCCCGCAACAGTCTGATTGCCCAGTTGACCTTCAGCACCGCCCCGCTGCTGCGCAATGGGGGCTTCGAGGAGCTTGAGGACAACGGCCGGCCCCAGCACTGGTCATTCGGCTCCTGGCATTCGGGCGAGGCGACCGACTATGAGATCTCCATCGCCAAGGGCGAGGGCCGCAGCGGTAATGCTCTCAAGTTCGTCGGTATCAGCGGTCGCCTCAACATGGTCGTCGGCCAGACCGTGGATTTCGTCCCCGGCAGAACCTACATCCTTTCCGGCTATTCCAAGGGCGACTGCCGGGGCGGCTATGCCTCACTCATCGGCAAGGCCATAGGTGATGCCAAGGCCCAGTATGACAACACCTCGCCGTGTCAGCAAGCCGACGACTGGACGCCATTTGCCTGGGAGATTACTCCTGCCGAGAACAACAAGAACTTCATTATTTACCTGCGCAGCACCTCAAAGGGCACCGTCTATATGGATGACATCAAGCTAACGCCCAAAAACTAGAGGCTGTTTCAAACCCCGAATGGGGACTGTCCCTTTAGGGGCTGTCCTTTGAGGGCCAGAAACACCGGCTGCACCTCTAGCGACCGTTGTCGCGACCCACAGGAATCGAGGGGTGAACACTCATGAATAAGCCACTTTCGCTGCTCACATGTCTCATTCTGGCCGGTATCATCCTCGCGGCTATCGCCCTGGCGGCTGACGAGTATGCGCTGCAGCCGATTAGGGTCACCTCCAATGTTCCCGTCAAGATCACTATTACCAGCGGGCCGACAGTCAATCAGCCGATTTACCAGACCACCGCGGGCGAGTGGAAGGGCCTGGAGGTACAGCAGACCGGTGAGGCGGTATCTTTCTCGCCGCCCGCGGATGCCCTGGCCTCCACGGTGATCCTGCTGGACAAGCCCACTTGGCTGACCTTACCTGATGATGATGCGCCGGTGCTGGAGGCCCTCAGTGTCGGCGGCAGTGGCGTCGAGATTGCGGAGACTGTCAAGCTCGGCCATCTCTCCGAGACGCCCCAGAGCATCATGCTGACGCTCGGCGATTCCACCAACCCGATCGCCATTTCGCGGATCGCCGTATCAATTGACGGGCGCGCCCCTGCGGCTTTCGGCGGCCGCGTTGATTTCAATCAGAGCAAGGATGGCAAGCACGTTGATGTCACGATTGCTCCGGGCGAGCTGGCCGAGGCGGTTCACACCGTCTTCGTTGCGGTGCCCGATGCCGCCCCGGGACTCAACACCTGCACCACGCAGATTAGCTTCACCACCGCCCCGCTATTGGCCAATGGTGATTTTGAGCAGGCTGATCCCCAGGGCCGGCCGCTGCATTGGAGCACCAGCACCTGGAGCCAGAATGCGGAGACCAAGGCTGAGTTCAAGGTCGTGGACGGTGGCCGCTCCGGCAAGTGCCTGATGATTTACGGCATTGCCGGCAGCCTCAATCTGGTTTGCGGGCAGCCGGTTGACATCATTCCCGGCGCGACTTATGTTTTGTCCGGCTACTATCGAAACGACGCGAAGCTCGGCAGTGCTTCGCTCATTGCCGAGAACCAGGCAACCGGTAAGCAGGACCAGTATGACAGCATGCCGGCTCTGCAACAAGCCGATGACTGGACGGCCTTTTCATGGGAGTTCACTGCCCGGGAGGACAATACCAGTTTTGACCTCTATTTGCGCAGCGGCGGCGCGGGCAAGGTTTATTTTGACGACATCAAGCTCGAACGCAAGCAGTAAGCGCCCGCGCCACGCTCATCTCTTGACACGGATACACAAAGAACGCGAATCACACGGAGGCCCAAAATGCGTGACAAGTCGCTGGAGTTCTTCAAAGTCCTAATCAGTGCGCCGTCTCCGTCCGGCTACGAGCAGCCTGCCCAGGAGCTGGTGCGCGCGTATGCCGGCGACTTCGCCGACGAGGTGCGCACCGACGTGCATGGTAACGTCATCGCCGTGCGCAATGCCGAGGCGCCGGTGCGGGTGATGCTGGCCGGCCATGTTGATCAGGTCGGCCTGATGGTGCAGCACATTGACGATGCCGGGATGCTCAACATCGCCGGCATCGGCGGGGTTGACGCCAAGGTCCTGATCGCCCAGCGGGTCATCGTCCACGCCGCCAAGCAGCCGATTGCCGGGGTCATCGGTCGCAAGCCGATCCATCTGCTGCCGGCGGAGGAGCGCGCCAAGGAGAAGGTGGAGGTGGCGGACTTGTGGGTGGACATCGGGGCCAAGAACAAGGCCGCCGCCGAGAAGCTGGTGGCCGTCGGCGACCCCATCACCTACGACCTACATTACACTCCCCTGCTGCAGGACCTGATCGCCGCTCCCGGCTGCGATGATAAGGTCGGTGTCTTCGTTGTTATGGAGGCCCTGCGCCTGGTGCCCAAGAGCCGACTCAAGTGCGCGGTGCACGCGGTTTCGACGGTGCAGGAGGAACTCGGCTTGCGGGGCGCGCGCACCAGTGCTTTCGGCATTGATCCTCACGCCGGCATTGCCGTAGATGTAACCCATGCCACCGACTATCCCGGTGTCGAGGCGAAGCGCACCGGAAAAGTGGACATCCGCAAGGGCCCTTCGCTGGCTCGTGGTGCTAACATCAACCCGGTGCTACGGGACATCCTGGTCAAGGCAGCCGAGGCGCGCAAGGTCCCGTATCAGAACGATCCCGCTCCTGGCGGCACGGGCACTGACGCCAACGCGATTCAGATCAACCGCGCGGGCGTGGCGGCGGCTTTGGTGAGCATTCCCAACCGCTACATGCACACGCCGGTGGAGGTAATCTCGCTGCTGGATCTGGAGAACGCGGCCAAGCTGATTGCCGAGGCCCTGACGCGGATAGACGAGGCTACGGACTTCACACCCAGATAGGCGCCGCCGCGGCCATTGCCGTTGTAGGGGCGCATCGGGTACCCACGTCGAAGGCGTGGGTGCGCCCGCCGCGCGGGTTAACCCGAGTGGTGCGGAAGACGCGTGGGTCGGGCATCACAACAACGATCCCGTGGGTCGGGCATCCTGCCCGACTCCGTCCTTGCTCACGGCGTTAGGTGCCTACTGATTGTAGGGTTGCAATTTCATCAGCTCGTATGTTGTACACAAACAACACCTATGCTCCCGTCATTCAACAGCAAACTCGGCGTCCTGGTGCTCTGTGGCGTATTCGGTCTCGCTGCTGTGAGCTTCCCCGCCGCATCTGCAAACAGCGACGCGGCCTCAACCGGCCCGCTGCTGGCCTTATCACATCTCGGGCCGCATCTACATGCCGCCGGCCTCTCCCAGCTTGCCGCCCACGTCCACAGTCAGCCGCCTGCTGAGCTTACCACATCGCTGACCGATGGCAATCTCTGCATCATCAAGGGCTACGCGCCGGAGTGGGAAGGCCGGCTGGCACGGCAGTTGCTGGGCCTGGACTTGCGCCACCAAATCCTGCGGATCGCGGCCGGCTCGTACCAACATCAGGTGATGGGCCTGGTCAAGCTGGAGGCCGGCGACCGCTCACACCGACGCTTTGATGCCAGAGTGCTGCAGGACGATGCGGTCAGCGCTCTAGCCGCCGGCTTTGCTCTCGATCCGCAGGTGCAGTCCCTGGACCTGTGGGCCGTGATCCCTGCCAATGGCACCCATGACTATGATCATGTACCGGTGTTTTCGGTCTCGGCCGAGCGCGAGCAGTTTTACCGCGCTCTAGCCGAGCCGCGGACGGCTCCCAATCTGCTGGCGATGCTGGGGCTGGTGCGACTGGCCCCGACCTATCTGCGGTACGCGGGCATTAAGGCTGCGGATAATGCCTCTGCCCCGCTGCCGGCAACCAGCTATGACGCCGAGACGATGCTTGAGCGCTGGGAGCAGCGAGTAGCTGCGGCACAAGCGCGCCTGGGGCAAGGCGACCGCGCGCAGGTAAGCATCCTCAGCGGCATCAACGGCCCCCAGGCCAGGGCGGCCCTGACTATTGACGACGGCCCGCACCCACTGACTACGCCGCTGATGCTGGCGGTGCTACGCGACTACGGCATCCATGCCACCTTCTTTCTGGTCGCCGAAAAGGCCGAGGAATATCCTGAACTGGTGCGCCGGATCGCGCGTGACGGTCACGAGATCGCCAATCACTCTTACTCGCACCCGCGCGCGCACCAGGTGAGCGGCGCCCAGATGCTGAGCGAGATCACCGCCTGTCAGGAGGTGATTGGCCGATTGACGGGCACGACCACGGCCCATTTCCGCCCGCCCGGCGGCCGCATCGGCGAGCCCGGCCTGCAGGCCCTAGCCGTCTCCGGACACACCCTGGTGATGTGGAGCAATAACGCCAATGACTGGATCAAGCCCGCGCCCGAAATCATCGCCGCCAACGCCCTGGACGGCCTGCAGTCCGGCGGCATCATCCTAATGCACCAGGGCAGCATGGAAAGCTTCAAGGCCCTGCCGCTCATCCTCCAAGGGGCGACAGCCCGTGGGCTGCAGTTGGGCACGGTGTCTGAGCTGCTGAGCGCCGGCGCCGCCCGCCTTACACGCATGACCCCACAGGCGGCCAGCCAGCACTTGCGCCGCCTCGGCTACGAACGCGAGTAACCTAACCTCCCCGCCGGCTCCTGCCGGCAGGTGGTTTATACATCTTTCAGTAAGCAGCTTAGCTCAAGGGGGGAAATACTGACCTGCCTAGAAGGAGAAACTCGAGGGTAGAAAATGCTTCGTGTATTGTCGGGAAGCAAAACGGTCAGTCATGCCGGCAAGGTAGTCGCAAACCAGCCGTGCGCGCTCCTTTGCATCCCCAGGCACCTCCCCGCACGCCTCCCGAAGCGCACTATCATTCGACATATAGACTTCGAACAGCCCGCCAATGATGCCACGAACCTTCTCGCCTTCCTCACGTAGCTTCGGACGCCAATAGACGGTCTCGAACATCTGACGCTTGAGCTCGTCCGTGGCCTGCAGCACCGCCGCCGTCATCCGCAGCGAGGGCGCGTCGAGGCTGTGCTCGATGACATCCTCCACCATCGTGCCGACACGGGCACTGTGGGTGCGGCCCAGTACCTCCAGCAGCTCAGCCGGCAGGTCGTCCGTTGTTATCAGCCCCGCGTGGAGACAGTCATCAAGATCGTGATTGAGATAGGCGATGCGGTCGGATACGCAGACCACCAGAGCCTCCAGCGTTCCCTGCCACTCGGCGGCCAGCACCCCCGCGAGGTCGGCGTCCCCCTTGCTGTGCAGGACGATCCCCTCGCGTGTCTCAGCAGTAAGATTAAGCCCGGCTCCGTCGCGCTCCAGCTCGTCCACCACCCTGAGACTGTGCTCGTGGTGACGGAAAGAGGCCTCGGCATCGTAACGCCGGTAAGCCTCATCCAGCGCCGCCTCCCCGGAGTGCCCATACGGCGTATGGCCGACATCGTGGGCCAGAGCAATCGCCTCGGTGAGGTCCTCGTTGAGGCGCAAGGCCTTGGCGATGGTGCGGGCGATCTGTGAGACCTCCAAGGTGTGGGAAAGCCGCGTACGCAAGTGGTCCTCGCGCGGCGAGATAAAAACCTGGGTCTTATGGGCCAGACGGCGGAAGGCGCGACATAAGTGAATAATGCGGTCCCGGTCGCGCTGGTAACAGGTACGCACCGGGCAAGGCTCCTCCGGCCTGCGGCGGCCCGCAGACTCGGCGCTGAGGGCTGCATAAGACGACAAATTATCGCGCTCAAACTGCTCCAGGCCTCGGCGTATGTGCATATCAGATAGTCTCCTGCCGGATGCTGCTGGTAAAGCCTGCGGCCTGTTGCGAGAACCAGAGCCGTCACCGGGCCCGACGAGCCGCGAACGGCGTGCCCCCAAAGACCACGCTAACGGCTATCGGGCTGGAAAGCCCGACCCACGCGAGGACAGTTGGGAAGCGCCGGCCACGGCATAGTGCTAGAGCCAAATGCTGGGCCGGTTTCGCTGCCCTTCGACATTGCTCAGGGCGGTGAGCTTGTCGAACCGCGCTCAGCCGGCCCCTCCGCAAGACACAAAACAATGACAACGACTAAGGCGCGGGTAGCCGATGCGCCCTTGCAGCGGCCATAGCTCAAGGGGTCTGCGTCACTGCACGATCTGCGTGAAGTCGGCAAGCCGTAAGTACAAACGGTCAAGCCGCCTCATCACCGCCAGCCGATTAGTGCGCAAGGCCTGGTCCTCCACATTTACCATCACCTGCACGAAATAATCGTCTATCGGCTGCTGCAGACTCCTCAGCGCCTCCCACGCCGCTAAGTAATCGCCTTTCTCGGTCAGCGCCTCTCTGACCCGCTCGGCACAGGCCTGATAGGCGTCCCAGAGCTGCTGCTCGATCGGCTCCGCAAACAACTCCGTGCCTACCTCCACATCTGCAGGTAAATCACTAGGCCGAACAATATTCGCCGGTCGGGTGGCAGTATCTACAGCCAAGCCGAAATCGCTATCCTCGGCGCGGATTGTGGTCAAGGCCTCGGCCCTGGCAATCGTTTCCACCATGTCATGCCAGGAGGTAGCCAGCACCGCCCGGATCGTGTCATACCGGACCCCCGCGGCCTGGAGGTAGTTCTCAATGCGCCCCGCCATGAAATCGCGCAAGCGGGCCGTGGCCTTGGCGATGTCAGGTGCCTCCTCCTCCGGCAGTTCGGGCAGCAGCCCCATGTCCAGGCTGATAATATCATCGAGGGAGAAGTGCAGACCGCGGTCCCTGGCGATGGCGATGATGCCGGAAGCCTGTCGCCGCAGGCCGGTCGGGTCTTTAGTGCCGCTAGGGTCAGCGCCGATTAGGAACGAGGCAGCGAGGTTGTCAAGCTTGTCGGCCACCGCCAAGAGCGCACCGGGCATGGTAGCGGGCAAGGGACTGTCAGGGCCCAGTGGCATGTATTGCTCGGCAATGGCGCGGCTGACGCTGCGGTCCTCGCCGGCGACAAGGGCATAGTAAGCCCCGACGGTGCCCTGGAGGCCGGCGAGCTTGGTGTCACCGATCATCTGGCTAATCTGGTCGGTCTTGCTCAGCAAGGCGGCGCGCTGAGTGGTCGCGATCTCGGCTTCGTCAGCCCCGACCCGCTCGCAAAGCCATGTGGCGAGAATCTGCAGGCGCATGGTCTTGTCATGCAGAGTGCCGAGGTTCTCCAAAAAGGTGACGCGGCGGAGCTTCTCCAGGGATTGCTCCGGCGTGGCCTTGGTGTCGGCCTGAATATAGAACTCGGCATCGGCCAGGCGTGGGCCGATCACCTTCTCATTGCCGGCGCGTACCGTATCAGCCGCCTCCGCGCCGACATTGGCCACAACAATAAAGCGGGCCATCAGCGCCCCGCTCTCGGCTACCACCGGGAAGTAAGACTGATGCTTCTCCATAACGGTGGCGATGACTTCATCCGGCAGCTCCAAGTAACGTTGGTCGAAGCTGCCGAGGATGCACAAGGGCCATTCCACCAGGAAACTGTTCTCATCAACGGTGTCGTCGTGCAAGACCGGCGTGCCGTTGACCTCGGCGGCAATGGCCTCGGCCTGCTCCAGCATACGCTGACGGCGGACTCGGTGATCGGCGGTAACATGAGCCCGCTCAAGGCTAGCCAGATACTCGGAAGCGTCGGCTAGCTCGACCGCCTCGGGACTGAGCACGCGATGCCCCCAAGTGACGCGCCCACTCGTAAGACCAGCCACCTCCAGCGGAATGACCTCAGAGCCGAGCAGAGCCACCAGCCAACGGATCGGCCGAATGAACCGTACATCGAGGTTGCCCCAGCGCATGGTCTTAGGGAAGTCGAGCGCGCCGATGACCCCGGCCAGCATCTCCGGCAGCACCTCGACAGCCGCCCGGCCTTCCTCCTTGACCGTTACAGCTACGAATACCCCATTGTCGGTTTCCTTCACCGAAAGTGCCTTGACGTCAACACCCCGGGCCTTGGCAAAGCCAAAAGCGGCATCAGTGGGGTCGCCATCTTCAGTAAAGGCGCGCTCGGCCGGTGGTCCCTTGTACTCCACCTCACGGTCGGGCTGGCGTTGGGCGGTATCGCTCACTAGCACCGCCAGGCGTCGAGGTGTAGCGTACGTCGCGATTTCGCCGTGAGACAGGCGCAGTTCGTCCAGCCCCTCCCCCACTATGCGGGCGATCTGGTCAAGTGCCGGTAGCACCACGCCGGCCGGCATCTCCTCCGTACCTATCTCGAATAGCAAATCAGACATACACGATGCTCCGTTTCGCGGTATTTGGCCTCGGCGCGTGCGTACGACAACAGCACCCCTCACCCCTTCTCTTCCCCTCTCCCGCAGGGAGAGGCGAAACGACAACTACAAACCTCGGCCGCCCGGAAACAACCACTAACGGCCAAGGAATCAAGATCGCAGCAGTGGGAAGCCCAGCTCCTCGCGATGACGCACATAGGCCTTACCCACCTCACGAGCCAGGTTGCGTACCCGCTCGATCATCCCAGGGCGCTCGGTAATCGAGATCGCGCCGCGCGCCTCAAGAAGATTGAAAGTGTGCGAGCAGTAAAGAACATAATCATACGCCGGTAGCGGTAAAGCCGCCTTGATCAGTCGCAGAGCCTCGGTCTCGTAAAGGTCGAAAAGCTGCCAGAGCATCTCAACATCGGCAACCTCGAAATTGTAGATGGAAAACTGGCGCTCTTCCTCGTACTTGATCTCTCCGCAGGTGATGGTGTCGCTGTAGTGGATCTCGCGATAGTCATCAACTCCCTGCAGGTGCATCGCCAGGCGGCCAAGACCATAGGTAAGCTCGGCCGAGACGGGCTTGCAGGGCTGACTGCAGGCCTGCTGAAAATAGGTGAACTGCGTGATCTCCATGCCGTCAAGACGGACCTCCCAGCCGAGACCGGCCGCGCCCAATGTCGGCGCCTCCCAGTCGTCCTCCACGAACTTGATGTCATGGATATTGAGATCGAGGCCGATGGCCTGGAGGCTGGCCAAGTAGAGATCCTGCACGTCGGGTGGCGAGGGCTTGAGCAGGACCTGGAACTGCAGGTGCTTCTGGAAGCGGTTGGGATTCTCGCCATAGCGGCCGTCACTAGGCCGGCGGGAGGGCTGGACATAGGCGACCTGGGTCGGCTCGGGGCCGAGTGCCCACAAGATCGTCGCGGGGCACATGGTCCCCGCGCCGACCGGGCAATCATAGGGCTGCATAATCACACAGCCGGCCTCGGCCCAGAACTGGTCGAGGCTGGCTATCAACTGCTGGTAATTCATCAAACACCTCCACACGACTGGGCCAGCGTGAACAAGCGATATGGAGCCGGCAACAGCCCAAGGCCTCAGGCTGCGGGCAGCTTACAGGTTAACAGGTCAAGGCGGTGGTTGGCAAGAGTGCAGCAGCCGTGCGGCGCGATGACGCCAACAACAGATGCGGGCGACCTAGGGATGGTGGGAACTGTCCCCTGGAAAGTGAGACGGCGCCCGCATTGAGCGCCGTTTTATGGTATGGTGGCATGCGGCAACAGGCGGGGCCTTACTGCTCACCACTGCGGAGCCTGGCGGCCTGCTCCGGAGCGACCTTGGGCAGCTTGCGCCTGATTCGCGACAGAGCATTGTCTATGGACTTGATTTTGCAATTGAGTACGCTGGCCATCTCCTTGTAGGACTTGCCGGTCTGGTACTCGGACAAGACCTGCCATTCGAAGGGAGATAGCTCGTCACGTAAGGTGGCCTTGAGGACGCGCTCGCCTTCTTTGCCAAGCACCACGGTCTGGGGATCGGTATGGGTTTCGGTGTCGAGTATCTCCACAAGCTCGCGGTCGCCGGGATCGCTGCTGGGCGAAGCCTCGAGCGAGACCGAGGAATTGAGGGGCGTCTGCTTTTGGCGGGTAGCGGCCTTAATGGCCGAGATCATCTGGCGCTGGATACAGACTTTGGCGAAACAGGCGAATGAGGTATGGCGGTCAGCGCGGAAGTCGGTGATGGCTTCCCAGAGGCCGATGAGACCGATCTGGAGCAGATCGTCGCGCTCGGCTCCTTGCAGGAAATAGGATTTGACTTTGGACCTGACCAGGTTGCGGTACTTGTAGAGCAGATACTCGCAGGCTTCCTGGTCTTGGTCGTCTTGGGCTCGTCTGACCAGTTCTTCGTCGGAAAGCGGCTGATAGGCAAGGGTGCGTCGGCGGTGCGCAGCTTCACGGAAGAACTCAGCAGGATTGACCATACTTCGGCTCCTCAATCGTGTGAACGGTCCAGGTGCGGATGCTCAGTCGACGCTTCCGGCTCTGCGACCGGAGCGTACAGCAGCTCAACAGAAGAGTGCGAAACAAGCTCGCCGACTAGTACCACCGCCGCTGCAGTGATGCCGGCGAGAGCTGTTGGGAACTGGCAGATGGCTTTGTCTAGGAGCTTGATACGGATATCTGCGACTTGCTGTCCGGCCATCACCTCGCTTATCTTTTCGGTAACGCGCTCGCCGAGGGCCTGGAAATCGTCATCAGCGTCCTCAGCGCGATGTTCGAGCCAAACCAAAGCATCTACCACGTCGCCGTCGGTGGCCTCGAGAGCCTCGCGGGCTTGTCCATAGCCGACCTGCATGCGCTCGCGGAGCAGGTCCACCGCCGCCAGATCATATTGTTTTGCGGAGAGGTCGCGCTTCATGCGCCCAAGCCGTTCTAGTCGGCTACGTCAGTGCTGCCGATGCGGTGCATAAACCTGAGAAAGCCCTTGAGGGCACGTAGTTCATAAACCTGGCCGCGAAATACCGAGCTCGCAAAGGCCGGATAGGTCTCCCCGAAATGCAGATGGATGAAGCCGAAAGCGATATGCGAAAAGAAAAGCCCAATCAGCAAGCCGAGAGCGCAAGCGATGGCGGAGTCGAAGGGCCCGAGATCGGATTTGAGCTGCCTCTGTAACAGGGTCGAGGTGGTGGCGGTGACAGCCACGATTACCAGGAAAATGGTGAGATAAGCAGCCGCGTAGGAGAACTGAGGGGAAGCAATCGCTTGGTACGAGAAGGTAGCGATCTTTAGCGCGATCCAAACACCGACGGTGTCAATGATCGCACAAACTGCGCCGCGTTTGACCTCTATGACCATGATGAGCACACACAAGGCTATGGTCAAGAAGTCAAGCCAGGTCATGCCGTCCCCTCCCCGGTCGAGCAAATCAGTTGCCCCGGGAGCGCAAGATGATGAAGATTTCGACGCACGACACTCGCGCCCAAATTATTGGGAAGCGAAACTATCATAGTCGAATCCAGCAACATGGGGTTTTTGCGGCAGCAGTTGCAGCGATGCAGTGGTATAACTAGGGGCATTATAGACGACAATCTTAGCGCCGTCAAGCATAATTAGAATCGCGGCGAGTAATGGCCGGCGCGGCTAGCGATTGACCACCATCGAGACATAGCCGACCACGCCGGGGCTGGGCATGACCTCTCCGGAATGGCCATAGTGAAGCGTCTCGGCACGGCTGGCGCCGAGCTGGGAGGCAGCCGTGAGCATCGCCGCCACCGGCCCACGCCCGCACATGCTGATGTCGGGACGAGTGCGCAAGAGGCCGTCGGCATCCAGGCTCTCCATCAGCGGTATCAGGACCTGGTCCTGGGCAATGGCGACCTTGGCCGGGCGGTGATGGGTCATGTCGGTACTGGCGATGATCACGGCGTCGGCTGTGCCCGCAGCGGCAACGATGGCGGCGGCCACCTGGCGGACCTCGGCGGCGTCCTGGCGCACCATCATGATCGGGACCAGTTGGCAGGCATCGCCGTAGAGGTGCTGGAGAAACGGCAGCTCGACCTCAAGGCTATGTTCGCCGATGAAGGCCTGAGGTCCGTCGCGGAAGTCCGGCAGCCTAGCGGCGATGTCGGAGGCCAATTGCTCGTGGATGGGCAGGTCCCCCAGCGGTGTGCGCCAACTGCCACGGCTCTGTATCGCCGGCATGGGATTGCCGTGGCTGGGGCTGATGACGATGGCAGCTTCAGGGATGCCGTCAGTGGCGAGGCGCGCGAAACCATGCGCAGCAATCGCTCCCGAGAACATGTAGCCGGCATGAGGGCTGACCAAGCCGAGGATCTCTCGCGGGCCGTCGGCATTGACCTGCGGCAGTTGCCCCGGGCCGCGCGCGTCCAGATAGCAGCCTTCTAGCTGCTCGCGCAGGCCCTCGGGGTCGCCTTGATAGAACTGGCCGGCTACCGCCGGCTGGCGAATCGGCTCTGCACTCATAGTACGCCCCTCCTCAGATACGGTACTGGCTTACAACTCGTCCAAGGCTGCGATGATGCCATCGGCAGCCTGGGCGTCGGAGACGTTGAGCTGCTGCCCGTCGCAGCGGCGTTGTAACTCGATCTGACCCGATTCCTTGGTGCGCTTGCCGAGAACCACGCGCAAGGGATAGCCGATGAGCTCGGCATCATTGAACTTGACACCCGCCCGCTCGTCGCGGTCATCCAGCAGCACGCGAATGCCACGGGCCTCAAGTTGATCGTGCAGGTCCTCAGCGGCGGCGGCCAGCTCGGCATCAGCGCTGTCCAGCAGCAGTATCACGATCTCGAAAGGGGCCACCAGCCTCGGCCAGATAATGCCTTTGTCGTCATGAGACTGCTCGACAAGGGCGGCGATCATGCGGCTGACCCCGATGCCGTAGCAGCCCATCACCATCGGTCGCTGGTGCCCGCTTTCGTCCTGGACCAGTGCCCCCAGCGCCTCGGAGTACTTGGTGCCGAGCTTGAAAATATGAGCCAGCTCGATGGCGCGGTGGCCCTGCAGGCGTCCGCTTTCACAGCGGGGGCAGGAATCGCCGGCGACGACGTAGCGCAGGTCGGTGTAATCGGCGGGTGTGAAGTTGACGCCGGCCCTGGCGCCGACAAGGTGAGCATCAGTCTGATTGGCCCCGACCACACAGTCCGGCATGGCGGCGATTTCGTGGTCGGCTACGATGGTCACGGCCTCAGGCAGACCGATGGGACCGGCATAGCCGACCTCCGCACCGGTCAGCCGCTCGACTTCCCCATCATTCGCCATACGCAGTTCCTCAGTCTGCAGATAGGCGGCCAGCTTGCCCTCATTAAGGTCGCGGTCGCCGCGAACCAGGGCTGCGACAAAGCGATCGCCCGCGCGGTAGAGCAGGGTCTTGACGAGGCGGTCGGCGGTGGTGTCGAGCATCTTGGTGACCGCCTCGATGGTCTTAGCGCCGGGAGTATCAACCAGCTTGGGCGTCTCGGTGGTGTCGGCCGGCGGCAACGGCTGAAACGGACGGGAGCAGGCACATTCGGCATTGCTGGCATAATCACAGGCGTCGCACTTGAAGACGGTGTCCTCGCCATTTTCGGACAGCAGCATGAACTCCCGGGTATCGAAGCCGCCCATGGAACCGGCCTCGGCGAGAACGACCTCGACGTCCAGGCCGCAGCGGTCGAAGATGCGGACATAGGCGTGGTACATCTTCTCATAGGAGAGGTCGAGGCCGGCGCGGTCGAGGTCGAAGCTATAGGCGTCCTTCATCGTGAACTCTTTGACGCGGATGAGGCCGCCCCGGGGCCGCAGCTCATCGCGGAACTTGGTCTGAATCTGATACAGGGTCACGGGCAGTTGCTTGTAGGAGGTGATGTCATCGGCGACTAGGGCGGTGATGATTTCCTCGTGGGTCGGTCCCATGCAGAACTCGCGACCGGTGCGGTCCTTGAAGCGCAGTGGCTGCGGCTCGAAGGTGTCCCAGCGCCCGCTTCTCTCCCATAGCTCGCGCGGCTGCATCACCGGCATGAATAGCTCGATAGCGCCGGCGGCGTTCATCTCCTCACGGATGATCTGCTCGAGGCGCCGCAGGACGATATAGCCGAGCGGCAGGTAATCAAAGACGCCGGCAGCTACGGGGCGAATGAAGCCGCCGCGACGCAGGAACTTGTCGCTGGGAATCTGGGCGTCGGAGGGGGCCTGGCGCAGGGTATGGAGGTAGAACTCGGTGGCGCGCACTCAGTCACGACCTTTCATCTTGCAGTACCTGGGCAATCAGCTCACGAAGCTCGTCCACGGCCTGAGAGACTTTGACAGTCTTTACGACCTCGCCGCGGCGGAACAGGGCTACGCGGTCCCGGCCCGCGGCCAGCCCGACGTCGGCCTCTCTAGCCTCGCCGGGACCATTGACCTCACAGCCCATCACCGCAACCAGCAGCGGCTGCTTCACCTCGACCAGAAGCTGCTCGACCTGGTGCGCCAGAGCCGGCAGATCAATTTGACAGCGCCCGCAAGTCGGGCAAGATACCAGCCTCGGACCGCTAATCAGGCCCAAAGACAAAAGGATGTCGCGGCCAACCAGGACCTCCTCCGCAACTCCGCCGGTGAGCGACACGCGGATGGTATCCCCGATGCCTTCCGCCAGCAGCAGGCCGAGACCCACTGCGGAATGGACAATTGCCGAGCGGCCAATTCCCGCCTCGGTGATGCCGAGATGCAGCGGCAAGTCGGATTCGGCGGCAAAAGCGCGATTGGCAGCCACCGTGGTCGCTACATCCGAGGCCTTGATCGAGACCACCAACTCGTGGAAGTCCATACTATCGAGACGCTCGACGTTGCGCCGGGCGCTTTCAGCCAGAGCCTGCGGAGTAGGATGGCCGTGCTTTTCCAGCAGGTCCCGCTCCAGCGAGCCGGCGTTGATCCCGACGCGGATCGGAATGTCACGCTCGCCCGCTGCCTCAGCTACCGCCCTAAGGCGCTCATCGTCGCCGATATTGCCGGGGTTGATGCGAAGCTTGTGAGCCCCCGCCTCCGCCGCTGCGATCGCCAAGCGATAGTCGAAATGGATGTCGGCCACGATCGGGACACCGGCGTTGGGGACGATGTCGCGCAGTGCGGCGGCGGCATCCTGATTAGGCACCGCCACGCGGACAATGTCAGCGCCGCTAGCCACCGCCGACCTGATCTGGCCCAGCGTGGCCGCGACATCGCAGGTGTCGCTGTTGGTCATGGTCTGGACCGAGACCGGCGCATCTCCGCCGATGAGTACGTCCCCGACCTGAATCTGCCTGGTTTTACGGCGACTGTAGTCCTGGAGCACGGGTGGCTATGGATTCACCTTGGAAGCCGGAGTGTTGATGTAACGACCCTCAAAAGGCCGAGGGCAAAGGCAACGGCTGTCGGGATGGAAAGCCCGACCCACGCGGTCACTATTGTAGTGCCTCACCGACGGGATTCTTGCTGTGATGCCCCGCTCACGCGGTCACATTTGGCAAGCTGGGCTGCCGCCTGCTATGCGGCCTCGCCGGTCAAGCATCCCCACCCCAGGCCCATATGCTACGGAGTGCCGTAGCGGATCAGATTGAGTATGTCTCTGGAGGTGAGGATCAAGAGAAAAATGACTATGACGATCACGCCGGCTAAGGTAAGCGCAAGGTCTTTCTCGGCGTCAATGCGTCGCCTGATAATGGCCTCGAGGCCCAATAAGGTGACGCGGAATCCATCAAACGGCGGTGCCGGGATTATGTTGATGACGGCAAGGTTGGCGCTGATGATGCCGACCCAGCGAAGAACTGCATCCCAGCCGACGCGGGCCTGCTCGGCGCTCATCGCCATGATGGCGACCGGCCCGCCGGTAGCGCCCTGAACCTGCTTCGTAGCGATCAGCCAGAGACTGACACCAACCATGCGCACCGCACCATAGGAGCCGAGCACACCCACTTCCAAAGCAGGGAAGGCGACGTCAACATATGGGAACTTGTCGCGCCTCTGCAGTTCGATGAAGTTGACGGGCTTTCTGGCCGCTTCCAGCACCACGCCGATGCGGCCGGTTTGCGTGTGTGGAGTGCTGATAGCGCCGGAGCGGTCGCGTACCGCCTGGCGGGCCCAGGCCGGCGTCGGGACTACGGTGACGCCGGTCTCAGCGCCATCACGCAGTACGGTAACACTGACGGGCCTTTCCGGCCGCAGTCCGATGGTGCCCACGATGGTGTTGGTGTCGAGATCGCTGAAGCTCACACCCCAAGCCTTCTCCAGAATCCGCATTGACCGCTTGCAGTCAGCCTCAGGGGGCAGATCAGGGCGCGGCAGTCGCACAATCTTCTGCTGCTCAGCAAGGCTCGGAGCTTGATAGTCGAGTGCGGCAATCTCGACCTGCTGGTCGCTGCTGCCAAGCAGATGTCGGTAGAGGGCAATCGGGAGATGGACGGGAGTATCGCCGAACTTGCTGATGACCATTCCGGGCCGGAGCCCGGCCCGGGCCGCAGCACCGCTCGGGGAGACCGCCTGTAAGGTCAGCGAAAGACGGCACTGCTCGATGGCGACGATCTTGTCACCGGTCATCAGGCCAGCGCGCTGGGCCGGGGAATCGGGCATCACTTTGCCGACGATGATACTGTCATCGGAGGGATCGGGGACGCCGCTCCATAGCGCAACAATCGTGAACATGATGATGGCCAGGACGACGTTCATAGTAACGCCGGCGCAGAGGATAATCGCCGACTGATAGCGCGGGATTGAATGGAAGCCGCCCTCGACCGCCTCAGAGCCCGGCTCCATGCCGGCGATGCGGACGTAGCCGCCAAAGGGGATGATGTTGACGCGATAGGTCGTCTCGCCGCGCTTTCTGGCGATCAACGAGGGGCCGAAGCCGAAGGCGAAGTCGTGTACCTTGCAGCCGAAGGCCTTGGCCGCAAGAAAATGGCCCGCCTCGTGAAAATAAAGGCAAAGGCCGAGTACGACAACAATCGCGGCAATTCCGTTGAGGGTGGAGAGCACCCCAGTCAATTCCATAAGCCAACACTCCGCACGGGGGGCAGGGATAAGAAAGTCGGCCACGATGGCCTCAGCAAGCATCTGGAACAGCTGCAAGCAAGCAGGGCCGGCGACGAATCAGGCTTGGTCCTGAATTGCACAGACATGCTTATACGCCCAGTCATTGAGGTCTTGGATGGCCGACAGATCGTCTGCAAGCGCGCCGTCATAGGCCTCCAGCGCGCTCTCGATAGATGCCGGGATGTCAGGGAACCGGATGCGCCCGGCCAGGAACAACTCCACGGCGGCCTGGTCCGCACCCGTCAGCACTACCGGGTAGCCGCCGCCCGCCTCGCCGGCCTGCCTGACCAACCGCAGACACGGGAACTTGTCCAGGTCGGGCTCGGCAAAGGTAAGCGGGCCGGCTGCCACTAAATCGAGCGGCGTAAGAGGCGCAGGCAGCCGCTGGGGGTAGCTGAGGGCATACTGTATCGGTACACGCATGTCCGGCCGGCCCAACTGAGCAATGACCGAGGTATCGCAGAACTCCACCAGAGAATGGATCACGCTCTGGTGATGGACAACCACCTGGACCTGGTCAAATGATACACCAAATAACCACCGCACCTCAAATATTTCGAAGCCCTTGTTGACCAGGGTTGCGGAATCGATGGTGACCTTCGGTCCCATCTTCCAGTTGGGATGCGTCAGGGCCTGCTCGGGAGTAACCCCCGCCAGCTCGTCCGCCGCCAGGCCGGCAAAGGGTCCGCCCGAGGCGGTCAGTAAGATCCGGGTAACGGCCGCTCGGCTCTCGCCCTGCAAGCACTGCAAAATGGCCGAAAGCTCGCTGTCTATCGGGATGACCTCAGCCCCGCTGCGGTGCGCGGTGTCCATGACCAGGCCTCCGGCAGCCACCAGCGGCTCCTTGTTGGCCAAAGCGACGTTGACGCCGGCCTCGAGAGCGGCCAGGATACCGGGCAGGCCGGCAAAGCCGGAGATCGCGCCCACTACCAGGTCCGGCGCGACCGCACCGACCATCTCAACCAGACCTTCAGGGCCAGCGAAAACCGTGGCATCAGGAAGCCGGTTGCGCAATTGGCCGGCGGCATCGGGACTAGCCAGGCCAAGGTATCCAGCACCGGTGGCGGCAGCTTGCTCGGCCAGGGCCTGGAAGTCTGAGCCGGCAGCAAGCCCCGCGACCTCAAAAACCTGCGGATGGCGAAATATGACCTCCAGAGTCTGAGTGCCGATCGAGCCGGTTGAGCCGAACAGTAAGATGCGCCTTTTTTCCATAGTCCGATCCCGTTCGCGGGCTTAGAAACAGGCCTCAAACATAGCAAGGCGGCGGGGAGTTGTCAAGTGGCAGGTAATACGTTTCAGGTCATGCGAGCGCAAAGGAGGTGCCTACGCGGACGGCGGCTAATAAGACAGGCCGAAGCGGTTAGGATAGGAGATTCGCCGATGGACAATAATGGCCCCGAGGCGGCGAAGGTTGCCAATGACGGTCGCCTGGGGCTAATCATCTTGATTCTGGCGGCCGCGATCCTCGCCGCCTACTGCGGCACCACCCTGCCGGTGTTAGCGGACCGGCTGCGCAGCTACTTCAGCCTCGAATACGGCGGTCTGGGAATGCTGCTAAGCGCCGGCGCCGTCGGCGGGCTGGTCGCGGTCGTGCTGGTCGGGCTGATAGCGCAACTATGGGACGTCAGGCAACTGCTGATGGGGATTCTGTCAGGTATCGGCCTCAGCTATCTGCTGCTGGGCCTGGGGCGCAACCTGGCTGCCTTCTCGACCGGTTTGGTGCTACTGGGGCTGTTTATGGCGGCGCTGAGCATCAGCGTCCCGGCTTTCCTCATCAAGTCCTATCCGGCGCTGAAACGGCGGATGCTGACCGTAAGCATGATATCGAGCGCGGTTCCGGGAGCGCTCTTTCCGCTGCTGGCCCAGTACCTGCTGGGCAGCGTCGGCGCTGATGGGACCAACGCCAGCTTCGCTAGGCTGCTGCATATCCCGCTGCTCATTTGCGGAATCGGCGTGCTGGTCTCGCCCGTCGTGCTGGCGGCCCTGGGCGGGAACCCCACCATGAACCGGCAGAACGAGAGGGCAGCACGGCGCATCAGATGGCGTGATTTGACGCGGGTCTCAACCCTCGGCATCTTCGTGCTGATGGGATTGCACGCTTCGGCGGATGAGGGTGTTGCCAAGTGGTTCCCGATGCTGCTGGAGAGCCAGGGGAGGGCTCTGCCGCTGGCACCGGGGCTGGTGTTGTCATTGTACTCGGTGGCCTATTTCGTGTCGCGGCTGGTCCTGGCGGCCCTGCCTGAAGGCTACCTGCAGCGGCTATTGCTGGTGTTGCCGGGGCCGGTCGGCGGCCTCCTGCTGATTTTGGGCGTATGGTCAGGGAACCTGCTGCTGATGTGCCTGGCGCTGCCGCTGGGCGGGCTGTTTTGGTCGCTGGAGTATCCGGTAGTGCTGACCGAAGTGGCACATCGAGCGGGTGACGAGTTCCCCTCCTGGTACGCCGCCGCGATGCTGGTGTTTCAGGCGATGGGGGTGGTGTGCGTCAATCTCGTCGGCCAGCTCGGCCAGGCCACGGGTGACTTGCGTATCGGCATCAGCGCGGCGGCCGCCGGCTTCATCCTGTTTGGGATCGGCAGCTACTTCTCCAGCCTGGGGCGCGATGGTCCACCACTTGCGCCGCTCGAAGACAAGACTAGCGCACCAATCAGAGACTAAAACGGCACCCCCCAGAGAAGGGGTGCCGTTTCGCCATGAGTAAGGTTGGGTCGTGGCCTGGTGGTAGCTGGCTCAGGCTATCTCTGCTCGATAAGCCGTGCGGCCCGGGCCAGCGTGGCATAGGCTTCGGCGCGGGTGATGGCATCGGCGGGCCGGTAGTTGTGGTCCACGGCCTGGTCCCACAAGGCATAATCGAGCATCATCTGGATGCCGCCGATGCTGCCCCACATCGGCTTGAGGCCGGCAAGCTTGAGCAGGTTGGCGATGACCTCGGCGAACTGGCGGCGGGTCAGCGGCTCGGCTCCCGCGAAGGTGCCGTCAGCGCGTCCTGACATCAGGTTAGTGGCCGCCATGTTGATGACCGCTTGCCATGCCCAATGGCGCTGCGGTACGTCGGAGAAGGGCATCTCTGTGGCCGTCGGCTTAGCTATTTGGTAGGCCGAGAGAGCGCGGTCGAGAATGGCCGCCAACTCATAGCGGGTAATCGGCTCTTCAAGGGCAAGGGGTTGGCTACTGCTCGCCAGCAGGTTGCGACCCTGGAGGTACTTGACGGGGTCGCTGATGGGCTCGCGCGTGACCACTTGCTCCTCAGCGGGGATACTGGCTGCATCGGCGAGCGACGCTATGGGCCTTGTCTGGAATACCTGGCCCCGTGCCCCAGCCGGGCCGGCCGGGCCGGCCATGGCCAGGGGACCCATTGCTCTGCGGACCTCGCCCTTCGCCGAGCCGAACACCCCCTCGTAGCTGACATGCTCAGGCATCGGCACCGGCACCTGTACGGTCTTGGGCTGCCCGCCCTCGGTGACTACCTTCTCTTCAACGGCGACGAATGAGGTATAGGCGGTCATGAGCCGGAACTCCAGGCCGATACGGGTGACTTCCTCGACCAGCTCGGGGACTTCGCCACGATACATCCGGGCCATCAGATCGGCAATTCTGGCCCGAGCCCACAAAGAGGCCAGCGCGGCGTTGGCTGCTTCCGCCTCAGGCAGTTCCACCGGCAGCTTCTGGCTGTAGGGCTTGCCGGCAACTGTGCCGCTGAGAGTGATGGCGGCTGAGCCGGGCTGCTGGTAGCGGCCATGAATAATGATCGGCTGGGCGCTGAACAGGTCCGGGATGCGGCGGGGATAGATGTCAGCAACCTGCAAGTCCGCCCAGTCTATCGCAATGTCGAGCAGAAAGGGCTTGTCAATGCGCTCGTAGAAGCGCATGACCGCTGCAGTGGTGTCTTCATCAGGCCTGACATACTGCACGGTCCCGCGCCCGGTCTCGGCCATGCGGTCTAACAGATAGCCGTTGACCGAGCTGCCGACACCGAAGGAAAACAGCCGAGCCTCGCCTAAGAGCTGCTCAATCGCGGCCAGAATCTCCGTCTCATTGCCGATGTAGCCGTCAGTCATGAAGCAGACGATGCGCAGACGCTCGGGATCGGGCGGAAAACTCAGCGAGGCCTTGATGCCCTCGATCATCTTGGTGCCGCCCATCCCCGCCATGTCGTCAACGTACTTGAGACCCTTGCTTACGTTCTCCGGAGTGTTGGGCAGCGGCTTGTCGGCCAGCGCCGAGGCCGTCTCCGAAAAGCGGATCACCTGGAAGGAGTCATTGGGATTGAGGTGCTTGAGGCAGCGGCGCATCGCCTCTTTGCACTTCTCTATCGGCGCGCCGCTCATCGAGCCCGAATTGTCAACAACAAAGATCATCTCCTTGGCGGCGATTTCGTCAGCGGCGAACTCGGCCTGCGGCTGGATCATCAGAGTGAAATAGCCGCTGTCGGCGCTGCGGTGGGTCAGCAAGGCCATCTGCGGGCTCTCCCCCGCAACATCGTACTCCAGTACGAAGTCCTTGTTCGGTATGCGGTCCTTAGGCAGCAAGATAACGCGGGCGGCGCTGTCACCTTCGCTGCGGATGTCCACCTCGTGCGACTTGGAGCGCAGGCCCTGGATGGGAACGCCGGCATCAAGCCGGACGCTTACGCGGATGTCATGCCCGGAGCGCTCGTCAGGCTTGAGCACAGGCGGTGTGATGCGCGAGGCGTCCGGGACCTGGTCGGTATCGGGGGCCCAGCCGCCGGCCTGTCTACCCGTGGGCTGACCTGGAATGTAACGCGGGCCGACCACCATCGGGAAAACGAATTTGTAGCTGCCGTGATCGTATGCCAGATCCTCCACGTAGCGAATAGTGACCAGTATCTTGTTGCCAGGCTCGATATTGGCTACCGACTGAGTGAAGATGTTGGGGCGCTCCTGCTCCAGCAAGGCGGCCATGTGGCCGGCGGCCTTCGCATCCTCGTAGATCTGTTTCGCCTCCTCGCGCTGCTTGATCTGGCCACGAATGGTCCTGTCCCCCACCTTCATCAGCATGTCATTGACCGCGGCGTTCTCGGGAAGCGGGAATACATAAACCGCCTCGATCTTCTGCTCGTAAGGGTTTGTGAAATGCTGAACGACCTCGACAACGGCCACCAGCCCGGAGATGCTGGCGCGCACATCGGTATGCTCCAGGGGGAACTCCAGATGCTGCTCCGTACCTTCCTGGCGAATCACGGCGCTGAGACTGCCCTGACCGGGAATACCCTCGTCAGCAGCGCAGTAGCCTAACACAGCGACGGCGATCCCTGCAGCCATCAGTAAAGCGCTTGATCTCAGTCCTGCGGATTTCGACATAGTCCATCACCTGCTTGCCTGGGTCGGGTATGTGTTTGGTAGTAAGATTGATTCGGGAGGGGTTTTGTTCCAGAAGGAGGTGGAAAGGCTGGCGTGGGCGAGGGAAGCCGACGGCCGCCCTCACCCTAGCCCTCTCCCAATGGGAGAGGGGACAACGCCACGGGCGCACCCACGCCTTCGGCGCAGGTACCCGATGCGCCCCTACAACGGCCCACAAGGCGACCCCGGCGGCAAGGGCTGGGCCGGATTCTCGGCCTTCGACAAGCTCAGGCCTCGTATGCGGCCCCTCCAAACGACTCAACGACAAAGCCAAACCCCAAAACCTTGAGGTGGAAGCTGAGAACTGAGGACGCTTGGCCTCATCAGTTCTCACCTGAGCTTTGGGAACAGCCCAAAGCTCAGGCCGAGCCACGCGTCGGAGGTTAGTTGGCTGAAAACGCTACGCAGATATCAGGCGCAGGTCAGGCCGAGCCAGGAGTTTGATGAGCCCTCTGGATTATGTGAAGTTGTCGGGGCGACGCCACACTAGCGCTGCTTGGGCAAGGCGTCGAACGTGATCTTGACCTGCTTCGACATCTCTGGGTCCGGCTGCTGAATGGTGCCCTCGGTCAGCGGGGCCTGGCGCTGGATGTAGTCCTGAGCCAGCTCGGCTAACTCCCGCGCCACATCCGGATGGTCCTCGATTACATTATTCAACTCCTCAGCGTCGGCCTGGACATCATACAGCTCGCGTACCGGCTGCTGGTCGCCCAAGAACTGCTCCCAGATCGGTATGATGAGATTCCACTCCGCAGTGCGCACGCTGCAGTAGCGGCTCCAGCCGATGAAAATACTGTCGCGTTGGGGCTGCTGCTGTCCGGTCGCCATCGGCCAGAAGTCCTTGCCCGAGGCGCGCTCGGGAACCTCCACGCCCATAATCCCCAGCGCCGTGGGCAGGATGTCGTGGTGCTGGACGAAGCCCTCGATCTCTTCGCCGGCCAGAACGCCCTCGGGATGTCTGACCAGTAGCGGCACCCGCGTGCACTGGTTGCGCAGGCGGGTTTCGCCCTTGTGAAGCTCGCCCCGTTCGCCCATCATGGTGCCGTGGTCGGCGGTGAAAACGATAAGCGTATCTTCCATCAGGTCGTTGTCGGCCAGGGTCGCCAGCAGATGGCCGACCCAGGCGTCAACCAGGGTGACTTCGCCGGCGTAAGCGGCTTTGATGCACTCGAACTGCTCATCAGTCACGTTGGCGACGAGGCCGGGCGGTGCCAGGCCGGCGAGGCCTTGGTAGTCGGCGTAGTACATTTCGGCGTACTCCGCCGGCGGGTCCCACGGTTCGTGCGGATCGAAGCAGTCAGCGTAGAGGAAAAACGGCTTGTCGAGACTGTAGTTGTCCACCCAGTCGGCCGCCGCGCTCATCACCTGCGCCACTGAGGTGTCGGCATCGCTCTGCCAGTCCTTGCGCAGCATCAAATGCTGGATTACCCAGTGGTCCTCTGCGGTAGTCTCCGGGTCTAGGGTGCTCTGGGCGAGCAAGTCCATGACCTGCTGCCTGTCGCGGAGGGCGTACATGTCGCCTTCCTGGCCGCGGATCCATTCCCAATGGTCGAAGCCGCGATGGTAATTCTTGCCCGGCTTCATCATGTGATAGACATCAGTGACGAAGCTGCTGTAATAGCCCTGCTCCTTGAGCCACTCGGCCGCGGTGACATCCTGATCGAAAAAGGGATGCCAGCCATAGTTGGCCACGGCGTCGCTGGGCTGATAGATGTAGCGGGCCGGTGAAACTACTCGGCCGGTGAGGATCGAGCGCCGCGCCGGCAGAGTCGGAAGACCCTCGGCATAGGCATCTACAAAGATGGCGCTCTCAGAGGCAAGACTGTCGAGATTGGGAGTCTCAATCCAGTCATTGCCATAGCATCCCAGATAGTCCCACCTCAAGGTGTCGCTGACGATTAGTACCAGGTTCATGGGTAATGGCTCCTTTTGGTTTATGACGGCGGTGTTGTCGAGCTCTGGTGCGTCGGCCTAACGCGGGTCATTTCCGTAGCGATTCGAAAAGGCCTCGGGCTGGAAGCTGAGAATTGACCCACGCCTGCGGCGCGGGTACCCCCATTCTCACCTGACCTGCGCTAGGCGCAGGTCAGGCCGAGCCACGCGTCAGTAAGGCACGTGGGCTAAGGCATGAGCGCATAGATATGGACGTCGGTCGGCGGACCGGCCTTGGTTCGGTACTGGAGCGGTAAAGTAGCCTCCAACGAGAAGCCAAGCCCCTGCAGAACTTCGGCGCGGTCTTTGGCGGCTCCGTCGCAGTAGGCCTGGAGCTTGGTCTCACGCGGCAGGTCTATAGCACCGACCAGCTCTGCCGTGTGCTTCAAGAACAGCGGATGCACGAAGAGCTCGAGTACGTGGGGGCCATGCGGCCACTTCTCATCGCGGGCAATGAAGGCATGTCCGACGACAGCGCCGGTCTCCAGGCACTCCAGCACCGTCACCTGCTGGGCTGTGTCTGCCTCCATCCATTCGCGCAAGCGGCAGTAGGTGCCTTCGTAGGAGCTATGGCCGAATTGCCCGAGCAGATAGCCGCGCAGGTCCCAGCCGCTTTGCACCTGGTACAGCGCAGTCAGCAGCGGCCAGTCGCGCCATTGGGCAAACCGCACCCTGACCGGCCCGGGCACAAAAAAATCGTCTGGATAATTAGGGTCATGGACCCACACCATGCTGCCGGTTTGGCCGATGGGCTTGAAGCCGAACGACTCGTAGATGCGGAAGGCGACGCTCTGGTAGCCAGTGCCCAGGTACATGGCCCGTCCCTGCTCGGCGCCGAAATCCTGCATCACCAGGCTCATCAAATGGTCGCAGATGCCCTTACGGCGATGATCGGGATCGGTGAAAACATGCTGCAACATCGCCACCGGCGGCTCCAGGGACTGAGCTGTGGTGATATTGCCGACGGCGCGGTCGTCCAGGCGCATCTGGTAGAAGCGCATCGTCAGGTCGGGCAGGCCCTCGCGCAAAGCCTGTGACATCACCCGCGTCCAGAGCTCGCCTTTGTGCTCCAATCGCGATACCAGGCGTTGCTCCCATTCGGGTTCCGGAGCCGTGATTAGGTAGATACGGGCCTCTTCGCCGGATTTCAGCGCGACCGATGGTAGTTGCTTGACCATGCCAGTGTTCCCCGTTCAGCAGACGCTATTATTGCTGCGGCTGGGGGCCGATGGGCAACAGCACGCGCCGCTCGACCGTAATACTGAGCGGATGGCCGACGTCTGAAGTATCCTGCAGCCATGCCGCGAGGTCGGGCAACGGCTTGGCGCGGAAGCTCTGCAGCCATTCGGTGGCCGGCTCGGTGCTGACGCCGATGCGGACATGGGCACCGCTGTCCTCAAGGTGCGGCGGGTCCTCGCTGCCCGTCATCCGCAAGACCACACCGGCCTGGCTACCGACGCTCGCGGCTTCGGCGACGATCTTGTCGGTGCCGCGCAGCACGCGGGTAACGACAAAAAGCGCTTTGAGCGTGGGCCAGTCCGGCTCAACGACAGCGCCGGTTCCGTCCAACTGAAAGCGTTTAGCGACCCATAGGCGGCAACCGGCGGCGACTTGGGAGCCAACCTCGAACTCGAAGCGCCCGGTCACGTGCTCGGTGCCCAGCAGCGCGTACCATAGCCGTCCGCTGGCCCCGGCCTTGCCCCAGACGCAGATATTGGAAGTCGCCGGCGACCAACTGCATCCCCTGAGAGCAAACGCGGCAGGGGTGTTGCGGAGACAACGCGGCGTGACTTCTTCGACTGATACGGCCATGAGCTTGTGCGGCTTGGTGTAAATCGCCGCCCGCTGGTCCGGTGAGACGCAGAAGCTAGTCACGCCGCGATCAACAATCACACCCTCGGTCGCGGATTGGTTGAATATCAGTTGACCTTCGGCGTCCAGGTCGAAAGATAGCGGCTCGGCAGCGGCGAGCGGTTGAAGTGGCGTGATCTGCACCTGGCCCGAGGACATCAGCCAGATGTGATGGCGTAACAAGCCACCGGCAGTCAAGAACTCGGCGATAACGCTACGGCCTGGCATCTGCTTGAGAGCCTGCCATGTCCCGCCTTCCCGGCGCAGCACCTCAACCGGCGCGCCGCCACGTAGATCGCCGACAAACAGCGCGCCGCTGCTGGTCTCGTCGCGCTGGAAGCTGAAGAGAATTTGCTGGTCCGAGAGCCAGGCCAGATGCATGGCTGGATTGATACTGCGGGGCGCGCCGAGGGTGGATATGACCGGGCCGGCCAAGTCCAGGACGCTCAATTCCGCCGCCGCCCCCTGCTCCATCGTCACCTTCCGCCAGTAAGCGATCCGGGGACCGTGCGGAGCCACCGCGAAGTGCGGTGAGGCTGCCTCCGGACATAGGCGAGCTGCGGCATCCCCACTCCCGTAGATTACCACCGCGCACTGGTTCGGCCACTGCTGCCAGCCGCCGGCCACCACCGTCGTCCCATCCTCCAGCCACTGAGCCTGATTGACCAGAAGGTCCACAGCGGGCTGCCACTGCAGCAGCACCATCGATGCCACGTCCGCCGCAGTCAGGCCCCACGAGCAAGTGCACGCGCTTGTGATAAGCAGTACGGCCCACACAGCGGCACAAGTACGCCGTCCGGTCACCTGAAGTCACACCCCCCGGGCTGCCGGGCAAGGTTCAGCGGCGATCGCGTCGCTAACTGCGACCCGGTACAGGCCCGCATCGCACGACAACGGCACCCTCATTCTAGCCATCTCCCAATGGGAGAGGAAACAGCGACAACGGCCACGTCAAGGCCAGTGGCAACGGCTATCGAGTCGGGCAGGATGCCCGACCCACGCGATTAGTGTTGTGATACCCGACCCACGGAATGGGTATTGGGATGTTGCCGAAATCTCCATAACTACAGTGGAAGCCCGAGCCAGGTGTTGATGAATAATGCGTGCTGACTCAGCGACCAAGCAAAACACCGGTATTAGTTTTCGCCGTGGCGTGGCGGGGTCCTGCCCCGGCTTAGAGCTCGAGGTAGTGGCTGATGGCTTCGGCCACGCCCTCGCGCGCCGAGGTCGCCACATAATCAGCTCCGGCGCGGACCTGCTCACACGCATCCGGCATCGCCACCCCAATAGCCGCCTGCTGAATCATCGGCAAATCGTTGAGCTGATCTCCCAGCGCCATCGTGTGCTCCAGACCGACACCCAGATGGTCGGCAAGCCAGGCCAGCGCAGCGCCCTTGGTAGCGCCCAGGTTGAGGTACTCGATGTACTCCGGCAGTGAATGGGTCACATACACCTGGCCAGACCAGCGCTGCTGTTCCTCTGGTAGCGTTCTGGCGATGGTCTCAGCCTCATCAGCGATCAACAGCTTGGTGGGCGCCTCGCCGTCGAACTTGCGCAGGTCACCAACCGGCAGCGGCACGTCGCCGGTCCGCCGCAGATAGAGCCGGCCCCAACGGCTCACGTGAGTGACATAGAGCGTGTCATTGAGGAAGTAATGGAGGTAGCGACGCCCGGCGATGCTGTGGCGGACAATGGCAATGGCCTGCGGCGGCGGCAAAGGCACGTGGTAAAGCGGCGCCTCGTCATCGCAGCCGCGTACCATCGCACCGTTGTAGGAAATGATGAGGCTGTCCTCAATGCCGAGGCGACGAGCGAACTGCGCGGCGGAACGATGGCTGCGGCCAGTGGCTATGCAGACCGTGATGCCCCTGTCCAGAGCCGCCTGCAAAGCGGCCACGTTGACCTCGGAGACCTCCGTGGAATCGTGCACCAGGGTGCCGTCGAGGTCGGTTGCGATCAGCTTGATGTCAACAGCCATGCAGGGTCCTCCAGACGATAAGGCGGCAATCACACCGCACATCCGGCCGCTAGGATGGCCGGATGCACTAGGATGGGACTGGTGATGGATCGGGGCTGGCTGGTCAGTACTTGAGGCCGGCCAGTATTTCTTTGATCTTCTCGAAGCAGATACGGCTGGCGGGCTCGCCGGTTGCGGAGAAAGCCGCTCCGCCGGGCTGGTCGAGCAGGTCGCGGTCCAGCTCTTCGCTCGGTCGCCAGTGGGTCTCCAGCGAGCAAGCGCCCTCGTAGCCCATGTCAATCAAGGCCTGGAACTGGCCCGGATAGTCAATGTAGCCGCCATCGCCGACCGGCACGCAGCGGCCCTTCTCGGGCGTCTCGGTCTTGACCGCGTCCTTGATGTGGACGTGGATAAGGAAGGGCTTCATGCGCTCGAAGGCCGTGGGATAGGGCAACTCGCCACCTTCGGCAAAGACCTCGTTAGCCGGGTCCCAGATCGCGCGGACGCGAGGGCTGGCCATCGCCTTGTAAAGCGCCTCAGCCTCCGCCGCCGAGCCGATGTGGGTCGAGGCCTCATTCTCAATGCCGATATAGACGTCTTCCTGCTCGCAGATCTTGATCGGCTCCTCGTAGGCGTCCAGAAGCTGCTGCCAGACATCCTGCGGCGGGCCGGTGCGCCAGAAAGTGAAGCCGCGAATGATCTTGCAATTGAAGGCGTGAGCCAGCTCGATGCAGCGGTGCAAGATGCCGAGGTGCTCCTGGTACTGCTGTTCGTCGCCCAAATCGCACTTGAGAAATGGAGAGGCAATGGAGCAGACGCTCATGTTGTACTCATCCAACAGCTTCTTCATCTTGGCCACGTCGGCATCGGGGATGTCCTGAGGGGGATTGTCCCACACCGACCGCGGCTCCACCTGCGGCACGTCATACTCCTGAGCCACCTGCAGCACCCGCTCGAAGTCCTGAGATATTTCATCGCTGATAACGCTAAGCTTGAACATGCTCTTCACCCCATGTGTGTGATTTCGGATACTGTCATCTTCCCCGTCGCCTGCCCCGGCACCTCCGTGCTGTTGTTCACCGGAGCGCGTAGCTGCTGCGCGTAGGACTAGGCCCGGGTACGGAACAGATCGGTGGAAAGGTAGCGCTCGCCGGTGTCGGGTAAGACGGTGACGATGGTGCGCGTTTGGTCGCCAACGGAAACGGCCGGGGCTTCCGGCTCCTCCCCGCCGTCGCCAAGACTTGCGCCTTGAGCCTGCGGCCTCGGCCGGCCGGCCCGCGGGAAGTCCGGCCCCGATGCCAGTAGCTCCGGGCTGGCGGCGATCTGCGCGGCGACGTGAACCGCCGCCCCCGACGAGATGCCGCACAATATGCCCTCCTCTGAAGCTAAGCGGCGGGTCATGGCGGCGGCAGCCTCGTCCGTCACCGTAATAACCCGGTCAATCAGGCCAAGGTCCAACACCGGCGGGCAGAAGCCGGCGCCGATGCCGGCGATCGCATGGCTACCCGGCTCCCCGCCCGAGAGTACCGGACTAGCAGCCGGCTCGACGGCGACGATTCGCACAGCCGGGTTCTGCCGCTGCAAGTAGCGCCCCACACCGGTAAGCGTTCCCCCAGTGCCGACGCCGGCAACAAAGATGTCAACCTGGCCGCCGGTGTCGCGCCAGATTTCCGGGCCCGTATTGGCCTCATGGGCCGCGGGATTGGCGGCATTCTCAAACTGATTTGGCATGTAGGCGTTAGGGATCCGCTCAACCAGTTCCTGGGCTCGGCGGATGGCGCCGTTCATGCCCTCAGCGGCGTCGGTAAGCTCCAGCTCAGCCCCGTAGGCGACCAGCAAGCGACGGCGTTCCTCGCTCATCGTCTCGGGCATCGTCAGGATGATGCGATTCCCGGCAACCGCAGCCGCCATGGCCAGAGCAATGCCGGTATTGCCGCTGGTCGGCTCAATGATGACGCTCTTGCCCCACGTGAAGGTGCCGGTCTCAGCGGCGGCGCACAGCATGGCAAGGCCGATGCGGCTCTTGACACTGCCGCCGGCGTTCTGGGCTTCGAGCTTGGCATAGACGGTCGCGCCCCTGGGCCTAACCACCCTGTTGAGTCGCACCAGCGGCGTATCGCCAATGCAATCAAGTATATTGTCACGAAGGTCGGACATTAGACGACACCTCCCCGCATGGCTGGCGGTGAATTGCGGCAAGCTGAGCCGTTGAGGGCTAGCGGTTAAGTGGGATCATGACACGGCTGGACTGGCCGTCCTCGGCATGGGCGCACAGGATACACAGATAGCGGCCTAAGGGAACCCGGGTGCCACGATAGCTGCGGCCATTCCACAGCAGCGTCATCATACGGTCGGGAAGGGCCTGCTGGTCAAGCTGCGCAATCGGCCGGCCGGCAATGTTGGAGATGACAATCCGCACGTCACTGGCGGCGGAGACCCGATAGTTGATCTGCACCGCACCGCCGGCAAGTGACTCCGCCGAGGCACAAGTGACCGTCAGGGCCGGATTGACAGGCCCACTGGAAGCCTCGACACCGCCCAGGCCGTAGCTGCGCAACTGGCCGAGCAGCAGACTGCCTACGGCCGGATTGTCGTTGCGATCATAAGTACCGGCCAGAACCGCCGCCGGGGCGGTGGTGTCCCACCAGTTGTTCTGAATATAGATGTCATTGGCGGTAGCGTTGTAAACCTGGTAAGAGCCGTTATCATGGATATGGTTCAGGCCATCGTCGGAGGTATCGGCATTGTCGGTGTTACCGAGATTGGGCTGGGCGCTGTCGCCGATGTAGATACCGAAGTGACCGTTGTTGACTACCCAAGTCTGGTAAATGACCGGTGCGGCATTGCCGGTAAAGCGCAATCCGTCATATTGACTGGCGGTGATATAGCACTGCTCAAGGCGCGGAGCTGCTGAGACTACCTGAATGCCGTGGGTGGCGTTGCATATATCAGCGCCTTTGAGGGTGCCGGTAGCGCCGCTCTTGAAGCTGATGCCCTCCCAGTCGCCGGGCTGAGGACTTGCCCCCGGGCCATCGAAATAGGCCGGAGTGGCGAGAACAGCCTGGACATTGAGCTGACCGTTGACAGTAATGCCGCCGCCGAGGACCTTGACGCCGGCGGGAATATTGAGGGTTGCGGAACTGCCGATGTCGAGCATGATTCCGTCCGGCCTGGCCGTCAGATCGAGAGGTACGCCCTGGGGCAACCAGTTGTGGACGCCCTGGACTAGGTCGGGGCTATTGTGGCACGCAACCGCGATCTTCTGCTCGGCGTTGCCCTGATAGACATTGTTCGCCCCCAAAAGCCGCACCGCGCCGGCGCAAGCATAGACCGGATAGCGCCCGCTGTTGCAAAAGCGGCAGTTGGTCACCCCCGGGCTGGCAGCATCCCAGCCCTCAATGCGCAAGGCGTCGCGCTGGTTGAGATCGAAGGTAGTATCGCGGATGTCGAGGCAGGTATCTCCGAGGCAGCGGACACCGTCGTAAAGCTGCTGTGATATCGAGCTGGCAGCCAGGCTGAGAGTTGCGCCGTCGGCGATGATGGCGTTTTCAGCATAGCGGACAATCAAATGGCTGAAGTCAGCGCGGGCTCCGGCGCGCAAGTTGAGGCCGCTCCAGTCGCCCGGGGCCTGGCTAGCGCCGAGAGCAGTGATGGTAATCGGCTGCTCAGAGCTGCCGGCAGCCTCCAGACAGCCGGTCACGTCAATATCGGCGCCGCCAATAGTCACGCCCGGCTCGATACGCAAAGTGCCGCTGATCGCAAGCTCGCTGGAGCCGGCGCCGGCACTGAGGTCGTAAGCCAGGCCGTCCTGGTCGTACCAGGTGTCCGTGTCGGTGATGTCCTCGAGGGCGCTGCAGCTTACGCCGACCCGCTGAATGGCGTTGGCAGCGTAGCGGTTACCGCGCTTGAGCATCTCGGCGCACGTGGCCTTGGTATAGACCGGGTACTCGCCATTGCCGAGGAAATAGCTGCGCCAGATACTGCCGCCAGGATCGGTTGATTCGATATACAGGCCGCGGCGGCCATTGTCGAGGAAGTAGCAGCCCACGATGCGGATATAGGCATCGCCAAAAACGAACAGGCCGTCATTCTGAGCCCGCTCGGAGTAGGAATTCTCCATCCTGAGATAGCCGCCGGCAGCAGTAAGATTGGTCTTGGCCCCGCGGACGATAGCGTGTTCAAGCTCGCCACGACCGCTGTCGGTGAAGAACAGCCCCTGCCAGGCCCCCATCGCCTCGTTGTCAAGGGGCCGAAAAACCACTAAGGCGGCCTCGGAACCGGCAGCCAGCAGCGTCCCCTCCACCCGCAACTGGTAGTCGCCATCGGCAATCACTGTCACTCCCGCCTCGACGGTGACAGTGGCATCTGCAGCGACCGTGGTATTAGCGGTGATGTGGTACGGTGCTGCGGCAGCGGTGAGGGTCGTGTCGGAAGCGATGTAAGTGGGCAAATCGGTAGCCAAGGCCGCTGCCGGCACAATCAGCAGACATACCGATACGACTGCTTGGCAAGACAGCTTGGGGCACCGCATGCAGTTTCCCCCGGCTGAGCGCAGCCCTGGGAGGGCGTAGTTTACAGCAGCCCACGCATCAGTCCAGCGCCATCGCCGCGACAAGGTTCGGCCCCAGCACCAGTCCGGGTCGGCCCCTGAAGCCCTATTCGGGGTCCTCGCCGACCACCATGACTTCGGGCTGCAGCCAGATGTCGAAGCGGTCGTGTACGCGCTGGCGAGCCAGCTCAATCAACTCGAGTATCTCCGCGGCAGTGGCACCGTTGGAATTGACGATGAAGTTGGCATGCTTCTCGGAGATCTTAGCCTTACCGACCTGCAAGCCTTTGGCCCCGGCCTCCTCGAGGAGCCGACCAGCATAGTCGCCCTGGGGCCGCATGAAGATCGAGCCGGCACTGCGCTGGGTAATCGGCTGCTTGCAGCAGCGGTCCTCGACGACCGTGTAGGTGCGATTGCGGACTACCTTGGGATCCTCGGGGCGTAGTGACAAGCCGGCTTCGGCAACGATCATGTCATTGTGCTGGAAGCTGCTGTGGCGGTACTCCATATCCAGCTCGTCGCGGGAAAGCCGGCGCTGGTGACCCTCGCGGTCAATCGCCAGGACCCAGTCCACAATCTGGCCCATTTCGCCGTCATAGGCCCCGGCGTTCATAACCAGGGCGCCGCCTAGCGAGCCCGGAATGCCGGCAGCGAACTCCAGTCCGGAGACACCCCACTCGCAGCACTTACGGCATAGCATGGCCAGACGCACCCCGGCCTGGGCGGTGACCAGACCGCCCTCGCGCGATATGGCTGCCAGGTTGCGCCCGAGTTTGATGGCCATGCCGCGAATGCCACCATCGCGGACAATAACATTGGTGCCCTCGCCCAGGACGAAGAAAGGGACCCGGGCGTCAACCGCATAATTGACCACTGCGCTAAGGGCGATTGTGGAATCCGGGACTACGAAGAGGTCAGCCGGCCCGCCAACGCCCAAGGAGGTGTGTCTGGACAACGGTTCATTGAGCAAAACTTTAGCGCCCTCAAGGGCCTGGGCGGACCTTATCAATTCAGCATCCATCAACCAAGTTCTTCTCCTAGCCCGGCCGGTGCCAGCGGCTATTTGTCGCCCGTATTATCGGCCTTTTTCTTCGTGGACTTCTTCGGTTTGCTGGTGCTTTTCTTGGCTTTCTGCTTGGGCGCTTTCTGCTTCGCCTTGGGCTCTTCAGTGGCCTCGGGTTTGGCTGGCTCTGCTGCGGCCTGCTTTTCTGTCGGTTCTGCCGGCGGCTTGCCTGCCTCTGCTTCGCGCGCCTGGGTGGAGCGCTGCTTGGCCTGCTCGACGGCGCTCTTGAGACCCTTGGCGGAACGTTGGTAAAGGTCGCCGGCTTTTTCCGAAGCCTCCTCGTAATCTCGCTTCAAAGTGCGAGAGAGTTGGGCCCAAGCACCCCTGAGGCCGCCAGCCTGCTTCTCCAGCTCGGCGATGGCCGCATCGGGCACCACGACAATGTCCGGGCCATGAACGATGCCCGGCATCACCGGAAAACTAAGCGGGCCATCAGTGAGGTCGCGTACCGGGCCGCCGGAGACCTCGTAACGCACGACAGTGTGCTCAGCGGGCTCAATATGCACTTCGGCAAGGGTGCCCAGCTTAGTGCCGGAGGCGCTCACCACCGTCACGGTTTTCTCGGGCGAGGCGGGACGTTTTTCGGCCAGAGCAGGCACGTCGGCCAGCTTCTGGGCCTTCGAGGAGTCAGGGATCATCACGGCATCAGGGCCGATAACGCTGATGTCCTCGGCCAAGACGCCCTTCTCATCAGCACCGGAGCCGATGACCATGCCGACAACCACGCCGGCGGCCAGGTCAATGACAACTTCGCTGACGTGGCCGAGATCAACGCCCTCCCCGACGGATATCACGGAAAGCCCCACGATGCTGCTAGTCTTTCGCATTGGCCCAATACCCCCTGCTAAAGTAACGGCTGTGGGAATACCAATCTATTATAGCCGAATTGGTGCCCAAACGGAAAGTGGAAAGCGCCAAATTCCGCCTGGCTGAACTCCAAGCGCAGGAAAATGGGCCGACACAGAGCGCGCTGACTAGCTGGGCCCCGCATCGCCAGGATCAAGAATGGGGCCGGCCAGCTCCACCACGGCTTGGTAGTAGGTCTGCAGATCGCCGACGTCAAGGCGCTTCTCGCCCTCGCAGAGCGGACAGGCATACACCGCGCCGCCCGACCGTGCCAGGCTCGCAAGAGCATCAGTGATCTGGATCTCACCACCAATACCCGGAGCCTGCCTGGTCAGATAGTCAAAAATGACGGGCTTGAGCAGATAGCGGCCACAAATAGCCAGATTACTGGGGGCGGCGTCGGGCTCAGGCTTCTCCACCAGGTCCAGCAGCTCGACCCCGTCGCCAATAGCCTGGCCGGGTGCAACGATGCCATACTTGACTGTGGCGGCAGGCGCGATTTGGTGGACGGCAACCACGGCGTCGGCGTCGTTGCGCTCGAAAACCGTCTGCATCCGGCGCAGCAGCTCGCCACCACCGGCACCAACTATCACCGCATCGCCCAGCGCAACTACAAAGGTCCGCCCGGCCACTGCAGCTTCGGCGGTGTGCACGGCATGGCCCAGACCCCGCTGCTCGGCCTGCATGACATAGGTGAAGGTCGCGTCCAGTTCGCCCCGCTCGGCCAAAGCAGCGAAATGCTGCCGAATGGCATCCTTGTTTTCGGCGGTGACGATGATGATGTCGCTGATGCCGGCGGCGACTATCTCGGCCACTACGTGCTGAATCGTCGGGTATTGGCCGAGCGGCAGCAGCTCCTTGGGCACGGCGTAGGTCAGCGGATACAGGCGCGTGCCCTTGCCGGCGGCCGGGATAACCGCGCAGATAGGTTGCATGAACTCGCTCCCGCCTCAGGGAATTGAGCGGACGATTGGTGGTAACCGGGGAATACCTTCGCCGCAGACAGCAGAAAACCTGTCCGGATAGACAGGTTCTGGCGACTGTGAATGAGTTGGTGGAGCCGACGGGCGGAATCGAACCGCCGACCTGGTCATTACGAGTGACCCGCTCTGCCGTCTGAGCTACGTCGGCTTCACAACATGCCTGTGCGGCTGGATCAAGCCACAGCGCCGGGGCCAGAATGTGACGGTGGTGGCCAGACCCAGATTCGAACTGGGGACACACGGATTTTCAGTCCGTTGCTCTACCGACTGAGCTATCTGGCCACGTGGCTGTCAGGCAACAAGCGATCGGCGCAGCCTGCCAAACTCCGCCGGCGGTGGCTGAGCCGTCCCGGTACGGGCTAGGTGGTGGGCGGAGCAGGACTTGAACCTGCGACATCATGCTTGTAAGGCATGCGCTCTTGCCAACTGAGCTACCCGCCCGAAAGCGTTGGTGGTCCCAACGGGATTCGAACCCGTGCCGCCGCCTTGAAAGAGCGGAGTCCTAACCCCTAGACTATGGGACCACCCAATAAGCTGGTGTGCCGTGCAGGACTCGAACCTGCGACCCTCTGATTAAAAGTCAGATGCTCTACCACCTGAGCTAACGGCACCCACGAAACCGACTGCGCCACCGGTGTTGTGGTAGCGCCGATGGGAATTATACGCGCAAGCGGCGCTGGGTGTCAATGGTACGGGCTTCCCCTGCCCCGTGGCCCCCAATTGCCGCCTCCAGCGTGCATACACCCCCTGCTCTCGCAGCGCCATCCGCGCTAGAAATCGCCCCTGATAATCGTCTGCTCGCGGCTGGGACCGAGCGAAATCAGCCCCACCGGTATGTCCGCAACCGCCTCGATGCGGCTGATGTAGTCGCGCGTTGCCTGCGGCAGATCGGCGTAAGCGGTGATGCCGCCGAGAGCACAGCCCCAGCCGGGAAGCTGCTCAAATACCGGCTCGGCGCGGCTCAGTAACTCGACATTGGCCGGCATCATGCTGTAGCTGTCCCCGTCGATCTCATAAGCTGTGCAGAGATTGACGGTGTCGAAAGCATCGAGCACGTCCAGCAGCATCAAAGCGATGGTCGTAGCGCCGTTGATGCGGGCCGAGGTGCGCAGGGCTACCCCATCAAGCCATCCGCAGCGGCGCGGGCGGCCGGTGGTAGTGCCGTACTCCTGGCCACGGTCGCGGATCAGATCGCCGGTCTCGTCACTCAACTCAGTCGGGAAGGGACCGGCTCCGACGCGGGTGCTGTAGGCCTTGGTCACAATCACCACCGAATCAATCATGGTCGGGCCGATGCCGGTGCCTAGGCAAGCCCCGCCGGCAACCGGGTGGGAACTGGTGACGAAGGGATAGGTGCCATAGTCGAGGTCCAAAAACGTCCCCTGGGCACCCTCCAGGATCAGATCAGCGCCGGCCGCAATCTTCGCATAGAGCAGCGCCCGCGTGTCGCAGATATAGTCCGAGAGCGTGGCGGTGTGCTGCCAGATTTCCTCCAGCACCGCCTCCACTGCGAGCGGCTCGGCATCGTACACGGCCTGCAAGATGAGGTTTTTCTCGGCAAGCTGGCCCTCGACACGCTGGCGCAAGGTGTCCTTATCGAGTAGGTCCCACATACGCACAGGCAGCGGCTTGCGGGCGGTCTTGTCGGTATAGACCGGCCCGATGCCACGGCGAGTGGTGCCGATGCTGGCAGCGCCGCGCGCGGTCTCCTGGAGCTCGTCAAGCAGCCGGTGATAGGGCATGATGACATGGGCATTGCCGCTGACGCGAAGATTGTCGCAGCTTACGCCCCGGGCCTGCAAGCCCTCGATCTCACCGGCCAGACACTCCGGATCAATCACCGTGCCGTCGGCCATCAAGCAGAGAGTATCGGAGTGCAAGATGCCGGAGGGGATCAGGTGTAGCCTGTACTCATCCCCGCCCACTACCACGGTGTGACCGGCATTATTGCCACCCTGGTAGCGGACAACGACATCGGCCTGCTCAGCCAGCAGGTCCGTGACCTTGCCTTTGCCTTCATCGCCCCATTGGGCGCCCACGACAACTTTGACCGACATTTAGCTCCACCGCCTGCACACGCAAAAATAGCCCCACTTTGCGGGGGCCTGTTGTACTCGGCTGATGTTGCGTAGGATGGCGACCCTTTGACAGAGTATAGCAGAGGCGGGCCTAGGTGTCAAGCCCAGCAGCGGCCATCTACCACGAAAAGGTGCGGCCCCGCCAGGTAGGCGAGGCCGGTTCGCTTAGTGTGAAATGGGGCTCAAGATGAGGCCTCGATATCTTCCAGCTTGTTGGGCAGGTCCAGCAGCAGCATGTCGCTGATGGCATAGACCTGGTCGCTTTCGGAGGTCTGGCAGTAATGGGCATCCTCGCCATAGGCGTAGCCGATCTTGATTTTCAGGACATCCTCGCTGTCGAGGCTGTGGACCTCGATGATGTCACTGGGGATGGCGAGGCCGTACTGCTTGAGGTCCTGGGGCTGCTCTTCAATGTAGTCGCGCGCCTCAAGCTGCACCAGGTCCCAGAGAATATCGTCAACTTTCGCGGCGTCAGCCTTGGCCTTGACGGGGCGGTCGAGGTGCCAGCCGTCGGGGAGACGCTTGATCGCAAATGAGAGGCGCTTTTTGGACTGCACGCGAACATAGCTGAGCTTCTGCTTGTCCAACTTGACGATGGACTTGTCGCGCAGGTCAA